>BNJU01002030.1_pt1 | contig 681907 bp, 681 predicted proteins | sample 8539281 | NCBI WGS metagenome assembly BNJU01 (sample SAMD00202456, study PRJDB9452) | human saliva metagenome | isolation source: human saliva | place: Japan
GCAAACTTCTATTTTTTTCTTCATTTTCAGGATTAGTTGCCAAACAATATAGCATAGATTGTTTGACAAAGAAGCCCACTTTACGTAACAATTCAATAGAGATTGTAGAACGATTTTGCCTATATTGCTGCACGACTTGCCCATCATTGTTGTGCGGGTACGGATAGAGTGTTGTGCGATGGGAGATTTCTTGTGCTATGATTGATACTCTTGCGGTAGGGCTGCTACATTACATTGTGGGCTAATGCGCATGGTGTTGCGACTTAAGCTATGCGCCAAAAACCTCTATTTTCAGCAAAAACTGGTGTTAATTGTTTGGTCTGGTGGGCAAAAGACGTCTATTTCAATCTTCATATTTACACAAAAATGTGCAAAAGTATAACTTATTCATCTTTTTTTGGATGAAAAAAATTTGGTTATTTCATAGCTTTGCCAACAGTTAATAAAGATTACTAACTACAAACAATTATTGATGAAGTCCCGGGAATTACGCATTAGAGACATGGAGTCTCCGCCATGAAAGGATGCCTTTGAGGCATGCTATTTGATTGGTTGTTCACAAGATGTCGACGATGTTGTGCCCCCTTCTGATATGAAAAATGCTGCTATCAGCTATTAAATGCTATTAACAAAACAATTCAAATATACTTCTAATATTAAATCTATGAACAAAGACCCTTTTAAAGTGGTAAGTGCATTGCTCCTTTTTGCAGGACTCACCCCGTGGAGTTCTCCGCTGATGGCGCAAGCAAGTGTTGCTGAAGTGCATGCACAACAGCAAAGTAATGTATGTAATGGTTTGGTAACCGATCAGCATGGTGAACCCATTATCGGTGCTTCTGTCGTCATCAAAGGTACGACAAAGGGCTCGGTAACAGGTTTAGATGGTGAGTTTAGTATTGCAAATGCTTCAAAAGGTGCCACGATTGTCATCTCTTATATTGGCTATGTGAGCCAAGAAAAAGTGTGGAATGGCAAAGCCATGAAGATTGTTTAGAGGAGGATTCCAAAGCCTTAGACGAGGTAGTTGTCGTGGGTTATGGTACTACTTCCAAGCGAAAAACAACCTCAGCCATCTCACAAGTGAAGGCAGAAGACATTGCAAAGGTTCCCGTTCCCAACATCACACAGAGCTTAGCGGGCCGTGCTCCAGGCTTGATAGTTACGCAATCGGGAGGTGGTGTGAATGCGAAAGCCTCGGTATCTATTCGTGGTGGCGGCACACCTTTGTATGTGATTGACAATGTTATCTGCGAACAACGCGACTTTCAGAACCTCAATCCCGAGGATATTGCACAAATGTCGATTTTGAAAGATGCCTCGGCTACAGCTGTTTATGGTGCACGTGCGGCCAATGGTATTATTATGATTACCACCAAAAGCGGTGAAGCAGGGAAACTAAACATTGATTATAGCTTCAATTATACGATGAGTCAGCCGGCCGATTTGCAGAAAAAGGTTGATGCTTTCACGGCGGCATCATTCGTCAATCGCGGCTTACAATATGATGGAAGAGCACCGCAATACACCGAGCATGACTTGGAATTGTTCCGCAATGGCAGCGATCCTCAAGGACATGCTAACGTGGACTGGCAGAAGGTTACCATGCGCAGTGTTGCACCAGAGATGCGACATAACCTCATTCTTTCGGGTGGAAGTGAAGCCATAAAGATTTATACCGGTTTGGGATATTATCATCAACAATCCATCTATAAGGTAGATTCTCACCACATGAACCGATATAATTTCCGCACAAATTTGGAAGCTAACCTCAAGAAGATTGGCTTAAAAGTGGATGCGGGAGTAGATGCTTATATCGTGGATTTCAAGGAACCTTCGACGGCAAATGGGCGCGGATATTACACCACTTGGTCGCACATTCAGAACAAAAAGCCGTGGGAACCGGCCTATAATCAATTTGGACAAATCTATGGAGGGACAACAGATAATGCGCTCATTGATATCAGTAATCAGGGTGGTTACTTCAAACAATCGCAGTCATCTGTGCGTGGTCATCTCAATTTAACATGGGCTATACCTTATATTAAAGGTTTGAGTGTAAGGTCACTATCAAGCTATACGCTTGCCAACGATCGGAATAAGTCGTGGAATAAATCGGCACAAGCCTATGATTGGGACGGCAATCCGTTGACGGCAAACAAGCCCAATCTGTCGAAAAATGTGTATGCTCATCAGAATTTCAACCAGCAACTTTTTGCCGATTACACCCATACTTTTAAAGAGTTGCACACCTTTGGGGCTACGCTTGGTATTGAAGCCAGCGGACAAGACTACGACAATTTGGGCGGTTCGCGCAAAGAATATATCTTTGATGTAGACCAAATGAGTGCCGGTCCGGCCGAAACAATGGAAAACTGGTCGTCAGAAGGTGTGGGTTATCGTCGTGCTGCCGTGATTGGTCGTTTGAAATACGACTACGCTTCACGCTATATGGTAGAGGCAAACCTGCGTTATGATGGCAGTGATTTCTTCCCTAAAGGGCAACGTTGGGGTGCTTTCTTTCTCGGGATCTGCCGCATGGGCTATCTCAGAAGAGGCTTTTTGGAAGAAGTTTAAAATGGATAAAGTACTCGAACATTTCAAACTTCGTGCTTCGTATGGTGAGATAGGGCAAGACTTTTTGGACTTGAATGGTGACGGATCTGCCGATCGTTTTGCCTACGTTTCATCCTATACGCTCTACACACGCGGTGCCTTTTTGGGTGGGAAATGGCGTCCAACGTTCTATGAAGGTGCATTGATTAGCCCCGATATGACCTGGTATACCACAAAAGATTTCAACATTGGTGTTGACTTTACCAGCTTGAAAGGGCGGCTATCAGGCTCATTAGATTACTTTGCTAAGGTGACAACAGGCTATCTTGCTACACCTTCTAATGTGGGTTACACGGCACCTTTGGGTAAAAACCTGCCCGTTGTAAAATCGAATGGCGAAAGCATTCGTCGCGGATTTGAATTCATTTTGCAATGGAGAGACCATATTGGCGAATTCAATTATGGCATCTCTGGCAACATGACTTATTATGATGACCGATGGAATGTGAACCCCAATGAAGCAGAAACGAATTTGAAAAATCCTTATAAGCGCAGCACACAAGCAGGTGCTTATACGGGTGTTTACTATCGGAACTTAGGTTATTACCAAGATTATCAAGACGTGTTGAACAGTCCTAAGCGCAATGGTTCAACCAATTTGATGGCTGGTGATTTGAAATATTACGACTTTAATGGCGACGGAAAGATTGATGGTGACGACCAAACGCGCATGGGGTCGGGTACAAGTCCTCGTGCAAACTTCGGCTTAAACGCTGATGCAAGCTATAAAGGTTGGTCGTTTAGCATGCTTTGGCAGGGCGCAACCAACTATAATATCTATGTCGACAATATCTTAATGGGCGGCAACAGCAACTATCTTCCTGTGATTTATGATTTCCAAAAAGACATCTGGTCGCCCGAAAATCGCAATGCATTGTATCCTCGGCAACATGCTTCCCCAGGCTTTAATGGTAGTAACAACTTTGTGGGAACCAATTTCTGGCTTGTCGATGCCTATTATCTTCGCCTCAAGAGCATGTCGATAGGTTATGATTTGAAGCATAAACTGTTGAAGCATGTAGGCTGGATGACGAAGTGTAACCTCTCGCTTAGTGGGTATAATCTGTTGACGTTTAGTCCTGCAAAGAAGTGGGGTTTCGATCCAGAGTCGGGCTCTAACGGCAATGGTTATGGCTATCCTATCTCACGCGTTTACACGATTAGCCTCAACATCGGCTTCTAATTATTCATTTATTTTACGACATTGAATTTATGACAAACTATAAATTGATTCTTTCTACCTTGTTACTTGGTGGATTAAGTCTACAAAGTTGCAACGACTTTTTAGATACAAAGCCCACTGAAGGCTTTCCCGAAACAACCGTTTGGCAAACACAAAGCACCATAGATGCTTTTTGTTGCAGGCAACTATGCCTATGCTTATTCTCCCTATGAAGCCTTTGCTACTTGGGATAACACATTCAGTAACAACATGATTAACTGCCGTGCTGCTTGCCCAGGTGAGGCACGTGGCTTGATGGAGAATAACTATGGATGGGGTTTAAACACGCGTTTTGATGACATTCGCAGTTGCAATCTCATCATAGAGAAGATGGCTTCATCCTCTATTCCGCAAAATTATCGTGACCAATATACGGCAGAAGCAAAGATGATGCGCGCCATGATTTACTATGATTTGGCACGCAAAGGTGGGCGCTTTATTTGGGTTGACCGCGTATTAAAGCCTTCCGACGAGTTTAATCTCCCGCTAACCCGCGATATTGTTGAAAGCTATCAGCACGTATTAACCGATATTCGTGAGGCTATTCCTGCGCTTCCTACGCAGGCAGTTAGCGGTCGTTTGACGAAGAATGCCGCCTATGCTTTCCTCTCAGAGGTGTGCCTTACGGCTGCAGCTTATACCAATGATGCTGCCGCTTTGCAGGTGAATGGCAAGAGCTTGTATCAGGAATCGGTTGATGCTGTGGACGCTATTACCAATGCATCTCTCGATGCAAACTATGAGAATATGTTCAATGAAAAGGGGGCATACAGCTCACCTGAGATTATTTAGCGCAGTATTGGAGTAAAGATGTGACCAATGTTTCGCAGACAGACATGATACATTTGCTCCCCAACTTGCTCAATAGTAACCTCAGTATTACGGGATGTGGTCCGCTGTTTCATCGCGCAGACATCTTCGAATGCTGGTTGGATTACACGCCAAGTCAAAACCTTGTTGATGCTTATTTAGTCATAGACCAAGCAACAGGCAAGGCCGTTCGTTGGGATCAGAGCTCACAATTTGTGAACAACACGCGTCCTTTGTCACGCGCTGAGGCGATAACGAAGATTGAACATAAGGAAGAAGCTGAGTTTAATGGCGGTGCTTTCTTCAAAGCTTTTGAAGTAACAACACCGGGAATGAGCATCAGTGACCTCATGTATCAGCACCGAGACAAACGTTTTGACGCCTCAATCATACATGATGGTTCTGTGTTCTTAGGTGAAAATATCACCACCTATTCTCACGGAAACATGAGTCGTTGGGCCACACAACGCTATGCTGCAAGCCACGTTCCATTGACAAATTACAGCATGCGTAAGTATATTTACACCGAATGGAGCCCTCGTCCGTTCTACAATGTGATGACCGATTATCATAAAGTGATTTTCCGTTATGGGCGTTGTCTGCTCAATAAGGCCGAAGCATTGTTGCGTTTAGGCAGAGTTGCCGATGCGGTTACCACCTTCAACCAAACGAGAACGGTGCATGGTGGCTTGCCCGCTTCTACCGCAACCACGCTGGCTGACGCTTGGAAAGACTATAAAACGGAACGCCGTGTAGAACTCTTTTGGGAGGGAGACTGGTATTTTAGCCTGCTTCGTTGGGGCAAATATGGACACGAAGCCAATGATGGTAAGGCACCGGGAAGCGTGATAGATGAACTCACTGCGCCTGCAACGTTTATCGAAATCAAAACCGATCGCACGGCAGCTTACGTGGGTAATGTGCAATTATCCAACGACCAGCGCACGTTTGACACCCGTTCTTACCTCTTCCCCATCACAAAATCGGTGATACAAGCCAATTCAGCCATCAAAGATACCGACCAAAATCCTGGTTGGGAATAATCACATCATTCAAATTTTTAGGATATGAAACAAATAAAATCACACCTTTTCCTTCTTCTGAGTCTATTATTTAGTACCTTTGCGTTGAGCGCATGCAGTTGGGAAGACCTCCCTTCTTATGAAGAAGCCAATATCAGTGCCGTGCAATTCTACTATCGTTGGGCCAGCAATGTGAAGGATCCTATCACGCAAGAACCTATCGTTAAAGAAGTGCGTTTGAATACTACTTCTGTGGTAGATGCTGATGCTGGCACGATAGAAGCTACGGTAACGGTTCCTGCTGCATCGGGTGATTTCACGACAGCTGTGCGCAATCAAGTGTCACAGCACCCGCTTTGGGCACAGGTAACGGTATCAACAGCCGCACGTATCACGCCGCTGATGGCGCGGCAGCCTTGGGAACACCCGACGATTGGAGCCAAGAGCGTAAGTTTAGTGTGAAAGCTGCCAATGGGAATACCAAGATTTGGAAGATTAAGATAGTTCAGTTCACAAGATAGTTCTTACTTGGTTCTATATTTAGAAAGCGCAAAAGGGTGGTCGTAACATGCTGGTTTCGCTATAAACGGTGTGTGGATCACCCTACGTTCGCTCTTTAAGGTAGAGGTAATCCGCTGCAAGTCCTTCGGGAAGATGTAGACAGACAGCATGGAAAAAATTGTTTTATGAAACAGATAAAATTGAGTTTAGCATTATGGTTGTGCCTCTTAGCGTATGTCTTACCTACGCAAGCGGCACCTCATGACACCTTGTTTGTGGCCGATTATGGCGTGCATCCCGACACACGTGAGGACCAAACGGCGCGTTTGCAACAAGTGATTGCCGATGCCAAGCGATGGAAAAGTCGCGTAATTGCATTTCAATCGGGTCGCTATGACTTGTGGCCTACCGAGGCAACGCGCAAGGAATATTATATTTCGAACACGTCTTCGGAGACCGAATGCCCCTCAAAAGTAAAAACCATTGGGCTGTTTCTGGAGGACATGGAGGGCTTAACCATTGAAGGAAACGATGCAACACTCATGTTTCATGGCAAGATGACGATGCTCACTTTGGCACATTGCCGCAACATGCGGTTGCAAAACATCCATTTTGACTTCGAAAGACCGGGCGGTTCTGAACTCACTTATCTCAAAGTTGATGCGCAAGGGGTGACCGCACGCGTGCATCCTGATAGCCGATACATCATTGTTAACGGCCGAATGTCATGGGTAGGTGAAGGCTGGCGCACAAACTATCCGCATTGCATTGAGTACAATCCCGAGAACCATCATTTTGAATATAGCAAAGGGTGGGAAATTCTTTCGCAAGCAAAAGCTACTGAATTGTCGCCAAATGTGGTGCACTTTACCACACAATATGGTAGAGATTTCCAACCAAATCATACGATAACGGTGCGCGATATTATTCGCGACCAAGTGGGAATGTTTTTGTTTGAGAGCCAAAATATTACTTTTCGCAACATCGGTGTGCATTATATGCATGGTTTAGGCATTGTAAGTCAGTATTGTCGCAACGTCACTATGCACCAAGTGCAGTGTGCTCCGCGCGAAGGGAGCACGCGTTTGTTGGCCTCTTCGGCCGACTTTATGCACTTTTCGGGTTGTAGTGGTAAGATAAGCATTGACAGTTGCCGGTTTGTTGGGGCGCAAGATGACCCCATTAATGTGCATGGAACGAACCTACGGGCAGTGGAACGTGTGGACGATTACACGCTACGTCTGCGTTTTATGCATCCGCAAAGCTATGGTTTCCAAGCGTTCTTTGCTGGCGACACCGTGGCCTTCGTGCGCCCTTCGACGATGCTTCGGTATGCTGAAAATGTGGTGAAAACGGCACGATTGTTGTCGCCGCGCATTATGGAAGTAACGTTTTTGCGTCCCATTCCCAAGACCCTTCAATTACAAAGTGATTGTGTGGAGAACCTCACTTGCACGCCCGAGGTGGAAATTAACCATTGCTATTTCTCACGAACCAGCACGCGCGGAACCCTTGTCACTACGCCACGGCGTGTGATCATCCGCAATAATACCTATGATTATACAGGCATGAGTGCCATACTGATAGAGGGAGATGCCTCGGGATGGTATGAATCTGGCCCGGTAAAAGATGTGCTCATCGAGGGCAATCGCTTCGTGGGTTGCGCCTATAACGGACACCCTTCTCATGCCGTGATTGCTTTAAACCCGTCGAATACGGTGGTTGATGCGCGCCATCCCGTGCACCAAAATGTGCGCATCATCAACAATCATTTCGTCACTTTCGGCAATCCTGTGCTCTATGCCAAGAGCACTTCGGACTTAGTTTTTAAAGGTAATGAGATTGAAGAAAGCTCATCTGTATCAGAGAAAACATTAAAATGGTTTATCTTTGATGGTTGTAATCGCGTCCTTATTCAGCGCAATCGTTTTCCAATTCCATTCACATCTCGCGCTGTTCAGTTTGCCAACATGAAACCACCGTTTACAAAATAAGCGCGATAGCGGTTGTGAAAAGAAAGCGAATCTATAGATAGTGATTAAAGTGTTATTATACATTAAAAAGACAGAAAAATTAATAACGACAGAATACGTAATATAAAAAGATTTGGTTGTTTATAATTAAAAAAAGTTCCTTTTAATGGCTTATGAAAAAAAGATTATCATTCATTTGTGCCGCAATTGCATTCTTTAGCTTTTGCGGCTTCAGCTGTAACAGCTCAGCAATTGGACAAGAAGTATGCGCCAATTGAAGTAGTAACTCCCGCACGTCCTGCTGGACAACAAGACGTTATAGGCCTCACCGCCCCCAAATTGAAAACCGTTCGCATTGGTGTTATCGGTTTAGGTATGCGTGGTATCGGCGTCATTGAGCGATGGGTGCACCTGCCTGGTGTTGAAATCAAGGCCATTTGCGACTTGGTTCCGAAGAATATTGAACGCGCACAAAATGAACTTGTAAAGGGAAAGTTCCCTAAAGCTGCCGTTTATACCGGTAGTGAAGATGCTTGGAAAAAGCTGTGTGAGCGCAAGGATATTGACTTGGTTTACATTGCAACCGATTGGAAACACCATGCACAGATGGGTGTTTACGCAATGGAACACGGCAAACATGCTGCGATAGAAGTGCCTGCTGCCATGACTTTAGATGAGATTTGGCAGCTCATCAACACGTCAGAACGCACCCGTAAGCATTGCATGCAGTTGGAGAATTGCGTATATGACTTCTTTGAAATGACCACACTTAACATGGCACAACATGGCTTGTTTGGTGACATTCTGCATGTAGAAGGTTCGTATATCCATAATCTTGAGGAGTTTTGGCCTTATTATTATAACAACTGGCGCTTGAATTATAACAACGAATATCGTGGTGATGTGTATGCTACACATGGCTTAGGCCCGGCTTGTCAGTTGCTGAATATCCACCGAGGTGACCGTTTAAAGACACTTGTTGCTATGGATACGAAGGCCGTTACAGGCCCTGAATTGGCGAAGAAGTATGGTGTTGACGATCACAGTAAGCCTTTCCAGAACGGCGATCACACGATGACTTTCATTCGAACAGAGAATGGAAAGACCATTCAAATTCAGCATGATGTGATGAATCCACGCCCCTATAGCCGCATGTATCAGCTCACAGGAACTGATGGTTTCGCGAATAAATATCCTATTGAGCAATATTGTTTCCGCCCAAAGCAGCTCAAAGACAGCGAAGTTCCCAACTTAGAGAACTTGAATATGCACGCTGCTGTGCCCGAGAATGTGAAGGAAGCCTTGATGAAACAATATAAGCATCCCATCACAAAGATGTTAGAAGAAGAGGCTAAAAAGGTGGGTGGCCATGGCGGTATGGACTATATCATGGACTATCGCTTGGTTTATTGCTTGCACAATGGTCTGCCTTTGGATATGGATGTCTATGACTTGGCCGAGTGGTGCTGCATGGCTGAACTCACAAGATTGTCGATAGAAAATGGCAATGCGCCTGTAGCTGTGCCCGACTTTACGCGCGGTGGCTGGAAAAAGCTCAACGGTTTCCACCATGCTATGGCCGAATAAATCATTTTATTTAGCATATTGATTTTCATATAGTAATAGTTTGAACTGCTGATAGCAAGTGCTTTTAAGCTTGCTTCAGCAGTTTTTTAAGTTTAAAATCAGATGAAAACAATGACGAGAATGGCATACCCAGTTCGTGTTTCCACCCTGTTTCTCCTGTTTTTTAGCATTCTTTCGGGGCATGCTGGAAATACTATTAAGCAGCGACCACTACACATTTGGTTTGACACGCCGTGCACATTAAAAGGTAAAGCTGTGTGGTATGGAGGGCAACCAGAGATGTGGAAAGGAGAAAATAAACCCGAATCGGCGGGTGACACGGCCAAAAATCCCGATGAAGAGTGGGAGTCGGCCTCGCTACCCATCGGCAATGGCAGCTTAGGGGCAAACATTTTGGGGTCGATTTCCGCAGAACGTATCACCTTAAATGAAAAGAGTTTGTGGCGCGGAGGGCCCGGAGTGAGTAGCGATGCAAGCTATTATTGGAATGTCAACAAGCATGCTGCACCTGTACTTAAGGCCATTCGAGCTGCTTTCTTGGCAGGCGATAAGGCCAAAGCCGATAGTCTTACGCGTAAAAACTTCAACGGTTTGGCAGCTTATGAATCGTATGCTGAGAAGCCTTTCCGCTTTGGAAACTTCACCACCATGGGCGAATTGACCATCGAAACGGGGTTCAATGATACACAGATTAGTGGCTATCGACGCGAATTGTCGTTAGATTCGGCGCGCACATTGGTGCAATTTGTGCACGATGGTGTGCGTTATGTGCGCACGGCCTTTATCTCTTATCCTGACAACGTAATGGTGTTGCGCTTCAAGGCCAATGCTAAAGGCATGCAGAACCTGTGTTTTCACTATGCACCCAACCTGTTTCAACGGGCAAGATGCAGGCCGATGGTGCCAATGGGTTGGTGTATCGCGGTGCTTTAGACAGCAATGGCATGCAATATGTGGTGCGCATTCAGGCATTACCGCATGGCGGAACGCTCGAAAACTCGGGGCAAACGCTGACGATAAAAGGGGCTGATGAGGTGGTTTTTCTCATCACTGCAGACACCGATTACTGCATCAATTTCAATCCTGACTTCCATAATCCCAAGACTTATGTGGGTGTTCAGCCTGAAGTAACTACCGAAAAGTGGATGCAACAAGCTGCGGAAAGGGGCTATGCACAGCTTTTTCAGCGTCATTTCAAGGATTATTCGCCTCTCTTTCAGCGGGTGAAGTTGCAACTCAATGCGGCGCAAACAAACGATAAAGATGTGCCCACTGCACAGCGTTTGGCAGCCTATCGTAACGGCGCTACCGATAATTATTTGGAAGAACTCTACTATCAGTTTGGCCGTTATCTGCTTATAGCCAGTTCGCGTCCCGGCAATCTGCCAGCCAATCTGCAAGGCCTTTGGCACAATAATGTTGATGGTCCGTGGCGCGTAGACTACCATAATAACATCAATGTGCAAATGAATTATTGGCCCGTGCACACCACAAACCTCAACGAGTGTGCGTTGCCTTTGGTCGACTTTGTGCGCACATTGGTGAAGCCCGGTGCAGTAACTGCGAAGGCTTATTATGGTGCACGTGGCTGGACCACCTCGGTTTCGAGCAACATCTTCGGCTTCACTGCCCCTCTTGCAAGTGAAGATATGTCGTGGAATCTTTGCCCAATGGGTGGTCCTTGGCTTGCTACGCACTTGTGGGAATATTATGATTTCACCCGTGACAAGCGGTTTTTGCGCTCCACACTCTACGACATCATCAAGCAGAGTGCCAACTTTGCGGTGGATTATCTGTGGCATAAACCCGATGGAACCTACACTGCGGCACCTTCAACTTCACCCGAACATGGGCCTATTGACGAGGGAGTGACCTTCGTACACGCCGTTATTCGTGAGATTTTGCTTGATGCTATTGCTGCCAGCAAGGTGCTTCAAGTGGATGAAGTAGCGCGAAAACAATGGCAAATGGTGCTGAAGAAGTTGCCTCCTTATCGCATAGGACGCTATGGTCAGTTGCAAGAATGGTCGGAAGATATCGATGATCCCAACGACCATCACCGCCATGTGAACCATCTCTTTGGTTTGCATCCCGGACACACCATTACGCCTTCTACTACACCAGCTTTAGCAAAAGCCGCACGAGTGGTGTTAGAACATCGGGGAGATGGTGCTACTGGTTGGAGCATGGGATGGAAAATTAACCAGTGGGCACGCCTACATGATGGCAATCATGCTTATCTTTTGGTGCGCAACCTGTTGAAAGATGGCACACTCAACAACCTTTGGGACACGCATCCTCCCTTCCAAATTGATGGTAATTTTGGTGGCACTGCCGGCATCACCGAGATGTTATTGCAAAGCCATGCAGGCTTCATTGACGTGCTTCCTGCGCTGCCTGATAGCTGGAAACAAGGCGAAGTGCGTGGCCTTTGTGCCCGCGGTGGCTTTGAAGTGGGGCTGAAGTGGCAGCAGGGCATGCTGCAATCGGTAGTGATTAAGTCGCTGGCAGGCGAGCCTTGTACACTTAACTATCGTGGGAAAACATTACGTTTTGTCACGAAAAAAGGCCAAACTTATGTGGTTTCATGGCAAAAAGGGAACTGGAAACGATAGTCTCTATATTCTTTTACTTGAAATAGTGTTTGCAGTAATGCTGCAAACACTATTTTTTTGTTTTGCAATTTGTAGCGTTATTGCGGGCTTTAAAACTTTTATTTTTTGTGTTTAGAGGTATCACTGTAGGCACACTCTTTTTATTTTCTCGTTTGCTGTGGTGCTGTGAGCACTCTTTTTTGTGTTTTATGATTTGCAATATTACAGTAAGTTTCCATGTCTTTGTTATGTTCTGTGCAGCAGGAGTGCGAGTATTCAAGCCTCGGTTTTGGCAGCTTTTGATGTGGGTTATGCTGCATTCTTTTTCTGGTGGTAGAGTGTAGTGTGAGTGGTTGCGAAATGATTTGTGCGGTTTTATGGAGTAATTGCATAGAGATTACACCATAAAAACATAGTGTTTATGAACTCATTTAGCCCACTTTTTGTTATCGATGGGCTATCTGCTCGATACTTTGCGTAGTTATCTTCAGGTATCCAAGATTGTTCTTGTTCTCTAAGCGGTGGAACTTCCTTAATTATAAAGACTAAAAAAGAGCGTAACCCAAGTGAGGTTACGCCCTTTTGAATATTGATTATGCTGCATAGATGGCGGCATTCATTCTCGTATTTTATGGCCACGTTATGCCTTTATACATTTTTATTTTGCATTAATCTCTTTGATTAGGCGGTCGGCATGCCCCCATTTATCCATCATGAAAAGCATATAGCGGATATCAACACCTATGCAACGCGCCAAGCGATGGTCGAAGTTGATGTCGCTACTGAGGCTATCCCAGTTGCCATCGAAGGCTAAACCCATGAGTTGTCCCTTGCCATTAAAGATGGGAGAACCCGAGTTTCCACCCGTAATATCGTTGTTGGTAAGGAAGCAAAGTTGCAGCTTCCCAGTGGTTTTATCTTGATAAGGACCAAACGATTGAGCACTCAACAGTTGCTGCATGATAGGCTCCGCCTTATAATCGAACACGCCTTTGTCACCACGTTTCATCTTCTCTCTACAAGGCTTTCTGCCGTGGTATAGTAGTTGGAAATGTGCCCACCGAGGTCATAACCACCCACTTGTCCGTAGGATAAACGCATGGTAAAGTTGGCATCACTATAATGAGGTTGATCCTCTTCCATGCGCAGTTTGGCTGCACAAAGATACTGTTCTTGCAGCTCGATACTATCGGTTGTAGCCGCCAATTCGTGGTGGATGCGCTGGCTTAATGCATTGAGTTCTTGACCATATTGCAAGCCTGCATCCTTGGCAATGTTGGCTTTTGTGAGGTAAACCTTAGCCCCTTTCTTCATCAAGGCCGAGGTATTCCACAAATAGTCGACATATTTTTGGTAGTTACCACCAAATTTTTGGTCGATGGTTTTGTAGAAAGCGGGCAGATATTCGGCAGCGATTTGCGCGCGATAGTTCTTCAACAGCGTGGCTTGCACTTCGCGATCGAGAGCCGCATCCCACGTGTTGCTGTTGTCATCAAAGGTCACATAGGGCGCTTTAGCTGTGCCTTGCTTCTCCTTTTTGAATGCCTTCAGCGCACGGTCACTCAGTTCATTGGTGCGCATAAAGGTTTCGTTGAAGAGCGTTGCCGCACGACGTGCATTGAAACGCTTGGCATAAAGCGCTTTCAAGGCATTGAAATCGAGCTTCCCTTGCAGGTATTTTGTCGAGTCTTGCCAACGCTGCAACGTCGCTTCATAGCGCGCTTTTTGGTCGATGATGCCGATAGAATCAATACATTTATTCATGCCTAATGAGTTTTTCCAATAGTTAGCACTCTGTGCAAACTTGCTATCATACTTGATACGCACGGCCTCATCGGCGCGCATATGGCGTGTCATCACCTCCTGTTTCACACCTCTTACCTGCGCTCTTGGGGCGTTAATGGCATCTCTTCTTTCGCGAATGCCATAGCTTGAAAGGTAGCGACTGGTGCTGCCGGGATAGCCCATGGTCATGGCAAAGCTACCTTCTTTGTAGCCTTCTAAGCTCACTTGCGCCCAGTGTTCGGGATGATAGGGCACGTTGTCCTTGCTGTAAGGCGCCGGTTTATTATCCTTATTGGCATAGATTCTGAAAACACTGAAGTCGCAAGTTTGACGCGGCCACATCCAGTTATCGGTCTCTCCGCCAAACTTTCCCATCGACTTTGGGATAGTGAACACCAAGCGCACGTCGGGGAAATTGCGATAGGTAGTGGCATAATATTGGTTGCCTTCGTAGAACGCATCAACGTTTACATAGAGTGTAGAGTCTTGCTTTCGTGCCGCTTTTGTGTAGGCATTCTCCAACGAGTCGAGCACACGTGCCTGTGATGGCTTGCTCATCGTGGCAAAACCTGTTTTCATCACCTCAGCAGTGATGTTCTTTTGACTCACCATGAAGTTCACAAAGGTGCGCTCGTTGGGCAACTCTTCGGCGAAACTCTTAGCCACAAAGCCGTTCAACAGGTAGTCGTGTTCAACGGTAGAATGCGAACGAATGGCCTCAAAGCCACAGTGATGGTTGGTGAAAACGAGACCGTCGGGGCTCACAACCACGCCCGAACAATGCCCCGAGAAATCGACAACGCTGTTCTTAATGGCGTCTTTGTTTGCATAGAGGTCGCCGTAGGGCAGTTGAAAACCCTCGGCTTGCATCTGTTGATACACAGCCTGTGGAAGATTATAGAGCGTCCACATGCCTTCGTCGGCATGCAAAGGAGCTGCTAAAAGCAGCAATGCGGGTAGCAAGTACCACCATCTTTTTTTCTTCATATCTATGATTTTATTAAATGATTTGTACGATATTGCTGAATAATTTGCGCGATATAGTGCCACAATCTATGCGATATTGCGGCACAATATGGGCCATATTGTCAGACCTTGGATTTGAATTTATTTTTAATTTTGACGAAACTTTCAGGCGAAAAGTTGCGCTTCACGATAATCACCATAAAGCAACCGACGAGCAAAGTGTTGACAGCCAAGGCGCCGAGCATCGGCAAACGGGCGTTGCTCAAGCTGATGAGTGCAAACAAACCCGCGGCGATGAGCGTATAGAAAGCAATGTCTTTGAGCGGATAGCGAATGGGATAGTACTTTTGTCCGAACGCATAGCTCAGCAACATGCTCACACCATACGATGCAAATCCCGCCCAAGCGCAAGCCCAATAGCTGAAATAAGGGATGAGCAACAGGTCGACTCCGATGAGAATCACAGCACCGATGCCCGAGAAATAGGCCCCCCAAATGGTTCGGTCGATGAGCTTATACCAAAAACTGAGGTTGAAAAAAATGCCAAACATAATCTCGGCGGCCATCACAATCGGCACAATCTGCAACCCTTCCCAATAGCTTTTGCCCACAATGTAGCGCAGAATGTCCATGTAGGCCATCACAGAGAGGAAGGCCAGCAGGGTGAAAATGATGTAGAATTTCATCGCTTTGGCATAGGTTTCCTTGTTGTCGTTGTCTTTGGTTTTGCCGAAAACAAAGGGTTCATAAGCATATCTAAAGGCTTGAGTGATGATGACCATAATCATGGCTAATTTGATACAGGCACCATAAATGCCCAATTCCATGCGTGCTTCCTGTGCATTGCCGTTGTACATCCATGGGAAGATGATCTGCGAAGCCGTTTGATTCAGCTGCCCGGCTAAGCCCATAATGAGCAGCGGCCAGGTGTAGTTGAGCATACGTTTACAGGTGGCTTTGTCGAACGGGAAGCGGAAACCTTTCAGTTCTTTGCCCAAGAAAAATAGGGTGATGACGCTGCCTGCCAGCTCAATCCAAAACACATAGACCACATGAAGACTGAAGTTCTCGTCATAAAGCCCGAGGAAATTGATTTTGAAATAGGGAAAGACAACCAAATAAAGCAGCACACCTACGATGTTCACCACGATGCTGATGAGGCGAATACTCACAAACTTCACGGGGCGATGTGCATAGCGCAAATAGGCCAAAGGGATGTTGATAAAGGCATCAATCGCCACACATGCGCCCATAATCATGATGAATTCGGGGTGGTCGGGATAGCCAATGCCGTCGGCAATAGGATGCAGAAACAGCGCCACGAGTGCGATGAAAAGCACCGAAGTGGTGGCCACTAAGCGCAAGGCGGTGGCATAAACCTTCTCAGCATCTTCGCCTTGGCGGTTCATAAGCGGAAGAAAGTGGTTTCCATACCATAGGTAAGGAAGATGATGAGCAAGGCTACATAGGCATAAATGTTGGTGATGATGCCATATTGTCCGCCCGCTGCGTTAAACTTTACCGTCTCTATGGGCACCAGTAAATAGCCTATGAAGCGGGCAGCAATGCTACTTAAACCATAAATGGCGGTGTCTTTTGCTAATGATTTTAAATTGGCCATGTCATGAATGTCAATAAAAGCATAAATCGTATGATGATGTTAGAACATCAAATAGGCGATGAAGATTGCCGCAAGCACACCAATAAGGTCGGCTAACAAGCCACAAGCCACCGCATGTCGCGTGTATTTGATGTTGATACTACCGAAATAAACGGCAAGAATATAGAAGGTGGTGTCGGTTGATCCTTGAAAGATGCAACTCAAACGTCCCACAAAACTATCGGGTCCATAGGTCTTCATGGCTTCCAACATCAGTCCTCTTGCACCGCTTCCGCTAAGGGGTTTCATAAAAGCGGTGGGCAAAGCATCGACGAAATCGGTAGGTAGTAGTCCGCAGGCATGGATGCACCATGCCAAACCAGAAAGGAACATATCCATAGCGCCTGAAGCCCGGAATACGCCGATAGCCACGAGCATTGCCACTAAATAAGGAATGATTTTAACGGCTGTAGTGAAGCCTTCTTGGCCCCTTCTACAAAACTATCGTAGACATTCACACGCTTCACTACGCCTGCAAGAATAAAGATAAGGATGATGGTTAGCAGAATCATGCTGCCTCCGATATTGGCAATCCTCTCCATAGTCTGCTGATCCATGTGACTAAAACTCCAGATAACGAAGCCCACAAAAGCAATCATTGCACCTAAGAATGCTAATAACACGGGCTGAAGGAGATTGATTTTTTGCCATATTGCCGTGATGATAATGCCTGCAAGTGTGGCAATTGTCGTCGCCAAAAGGATGGGAACAAACACGTCTGTGGGATTGTGTGCGCCATAGGTAGCACGATATCCCAAAATTGTTGTGGGGATAATGGTGAGGCCACTGGTGTTTAATACCAAGAACATAATCATGGCATTGGTTGCAGTATCTTTCTTTTTGTTGAGTGTTTGCATCTGTTGCATGGCCTGAAGACCAGCAGGAGTTGCTGCATTGTCTAAGCCCAACATGTTAGAAGCCATATTCATAAAGATGCTACCCATGGCTGGATGGTTCTTTGGAATACCGGGAAAAAGCTTTGAAAACACAGGACTAAGCATGCGAGCCAGCACATTTACTGCGCCAGCACGTTCGCCAATGCGCATGATACCCAACCACAATGCTAAGATTCCCGTTAGTCCTAACGAAATTTCAAATGCATTTTTGGATGAGTCAAAGGTGGCTTCTACAATCTTTTGAAAGAGCGTTGCATCGCCCATGCATAACCCAATGATTGCGAAAATGAATGCAATCACGAAAAAAGCTACCCAAATATAATTTAAAACCATATCGTATGCAAAGGTAAATGAAATCAGCTATATAAGGAAAGAAAACATTAAAAACCTATGCTTTTCAGTGCGATTGGAGCATAATTCATAAGCCTTTGAGGTTGGATAGAACCATGAAACATGATTTTTTTAATGCTATTTTCGTGTATTTATGGTGCCTTTTCCTTAAAATCAGTGCCTTTTTCTTTGTTATCTCATGTGGAATATTTATCTTTGCAGCGAGGCTTTTCCTGCAAAAATTAGGAGGGGCAGGTGTAAAGTAGCTTGTCTTGAGCCCAATTGTTTGATTGCTTTTTTAGGAAATCCTCATGAAAAGAGGCGACAGGGAAAACCTAAATGGCATATAAAAAGTGCGCTTGCACACGATAATATAGAATGAGTAGACATTCCTCTAACGATGCGCGGCATTTGTTTCGAATGGAAATGAAAAACCGTAAGCGCAGAAAGAAGTTAGCCAATCTTTTGTTTTGGGTAGCTTGTATACTATGCATTTGTATGTGCATCGTATGCTTTTTCCTCTATTTGCATCCCGATTTATAATCTATTCTGGGTCTTTGCTTACAGCTTTTGGTGTGTGGATGATACACCATTTCCTTTTCGTTCCCCAGAAGAGGAGAACGTTTTGTGGGGGTATCGCAGAGTGAATGATACCTGCGAATGTTGGAAGGTAATAGCAATAACAGCTTGTTATTGCTTTGTTCTGTTATACACTTGTAGCAAGGAAGGAATAAGGATACAGAGCGAAAAGATGATATAAAGCAACAGAGTTTGTGTGCTTCCGTTGGCCAATTCGCGTAAAGAAGCATTCTCATAGCCTGGCATGATATTGGCTAATAAGTAAACAATCGAATTGTTGACCCAGTGAAATGCAATGCCAGGAATGATGCTTCGGGTGCGCATGTACAACCAACCTAAGAATAATCCCATGAGAAAAGCATGCACGCCTTGTGCAAAATTCAGATGAATGAGGCCAAAAAGCAAGGCCGAAATGGTGATGGCTATCCAAGGATTGGCGGGAGAACCTACCGCTAAGAGGCGACGAAGAATGGCACCTCTGAATACAATCTCTTCTGCAACTGGTGCAAAAATACCGATAGCTACATAGCCTAAAGGTTGATGCATCATGCGTGTAAACATCACTTGTAGCTGGATTGGCAGTTCGAATGGCAGCAAATTTTCGAGTGCCATGGCAGGAATAATCGCGCCAAGGGCAATGCATAGCACCCAAAACAACACGCCCCAAGGATGTGATTGCACATAATGTCGGGAGACAGGTGTCCACTTTCGCCAACAAAACAAAACGGCAAGCAGAGCACTACTCACAATGTTTGCTACTATGGTGAGCGTGAGATCCGTCGCGATGAGTGTTTGTAATTGTGTGAAAGGAAGCCCTTTGTAGAGTAAAAAGCCAATGGCAAGCGCAATCGTTACGATGAATTGTGTTGCGATAAACAACACGATGTAGAGCGCAATGTCGAGCACTAATTTCTTATATGGATTCATATTTGGGTTGATTTGTAAAGAAATTGATAATCATTTCACGATCTTTTGTGAGTTGTTTCGCTAATTCTGCTGCATTCCTGAACTTCTTTTCGGTGCGAATACGCTCATAAAAAGCCACGCTTAACGGCTTGTCATACAGGTCATTTGCATAGTTAAAGATGTTTACTTCGATGCTCTTTGCTGTGCCATCAAACGTGGGACGATAGCCAATGTTCATCATTCCGTCGTGCCAAGTAGTTGAATCGGGGCATTTCACGCGCACAGCATAAACGCCATTAGCTGGCAGAAGCTGCTCTATACTCGCCGGAATAAGGTTGGCAGTAGGGTAACCTATGGTGCGACCTTGCTGGAAACCATGCCCCACTTTCCCGGTAAGTGTGTAAGGATAACCTAAGCATTCATTGGCAAGTGCAACTTCTCCTTCGTGCAAAAAGCTGCGAATGACCGATGAACTAATCTTGATACCTTTATATATATAGGGCTGGGTAGGCAACACTTCAATTCCTAAATCTTGCCCATAACGTGCATAGTCGTCAAAACACTCATTGTTTTTTCGGCCAAAATGGTTATCGTAGCCCATGAGAAGTGTCTTGACTTGTAATTGCTTCTGGAGCACTTGTTGCATGAAATCGTGAGCCGAAAGTTGTGCCATTGTTGCATTAAAAGGCAAAACGGCCACGCCATCAATTCCCGTTTCAGCCAATAATTGCAGCTTTTCATCAAGCGTTGTCAGCTGTTCGGGGATGTAATCGCGTTGCAAAACACGACGTGGATGTTGGTCAAATGTAATGGCTATCGACCTCAACTGGCGCTCTTGTGCGGCAAGAGCTAACTGCTTAAGCAAGAAACGATGTCCCAAATGTACACCATCAAAGAAGCCTATTGTAGCAATAGAAGGTACACCCGACACGATATCTTTATGTAATAGAATGCTATCCATATTCTTTTTTATACTTGCAAACTTACGCATTTTTTCTGATATCAACATGGATTAATGTTCATTTTAGTCCATTTTGAGCTCCTATCACCTTCTCTTTATCGTTAAATTTTTCAGTGGTTTGAGATTTATCCCGAATAAAAAATAAGTGAGAACCCTTGAAAAAGATTCTCACTTTGTGCGCTTCAAGATGGGCTTGAACCAACGACCCCCTGATTAACAGTCAGGTGCTCTAACCAACTGAGCTATTGAAGCCTGTGCAAAGAGGTTGCCCTGAATTGCGTTTGCAAAGGTAAATGCTTTTTTCTGAACTACCAAATTATTTGCAGAAAAAAACAAATCAGATGTGATTTTTATGTAAAACACAGCTTGCGTTGTAAGTTTTTACACATTAATATATTACTTTTGCTGGCATGAAGAAACGTGTATTGTTTTATATGTTGGCAGTGTTTTGTTTGCCTATGGCAGCGCAAAACACCAAGGATCATAATTTTGAAGTAGCGAAAAACCTTGAAGTGTTCAATGCTATTTATAAGAATTTGGACTTGATGTATGTGGATAAGCTTTCGGCAGACACTGTTGTTGGGACGGCCATTGAGGCAATGTTGAGTTCGCTTGACCCCTATACTGAGTATTATTCTGACGCACAATCGAAGGATTTAAAGATGATGGTTACTGGCAAATATGCTGGTGTCGGAGCTTTAATTCGCTATAGTCCGAAATATAAGAATGTGTTTATTGAAGAGCCTTATGAGCATATGCCTGCGGCAGAAGCGGGGTTGCGCAAGGGCGATTTGGTGTTGGCTATCGACAAAGAATCGATGGAAGGCAAACAAACATCGTATGTAAGTGATAAACTTCGCGGTGATGCTGGCACCTCATTTGTCATCACTGTGCGTCGCCCTTCCACGGGAAAGGTGTTGAAATTGCGGCTCACTCGCCGTGCTATCAAGTTGCCTTCTATCCCCTATTATGGGCTGCAAAACAATGGCATTGGTTATATCAACCTGAATCAATTCACTGAAATTGTGCACAAGATTTTCGCAATGCTTTTATTGATTTGAAGCAACAGGGCGCCAAGAAGTTAGTTATTGACCTGCGAAATAATGGCGGAGGTTTGGAAAGTGAGGCCGTAGATATTGTTAATCTCTTTGTTCCCAAGGGGGTAACAGTGGTGTCTAATCGTGGAAAGTTACCACGATTGAACCATGCTTATCAAACGAAAAATGAGCCACTTGACACCCTTATGCCGATAGTAGTGTTGGTGAATGGCAACACGGCCAGCTCAAGTGAGATCACAAGCGGTGCGCTTCAAGATTTAGATCGTGCGGTGGTTATGGGCACAAAAACCTTTGGCAAAGGACTTGTTCAAATGACAGTCGATTTGCCTTATCATGGTAATTTGAAGCTAACTTCACAAAAATATTATATTCCCAGTGGACGTTGTATTCAGGCTATCAACTATAATCGCAGACGAATGGGGGGAGATGCGCAGACCCCTGATTCGCTATTGCGTGTTTTTCACACGCGAAATGGACGTGAAGTGCGTGATGGTGGAGGTATTCAACCTGATGTAGAAGTGAAGCCCGATACGGCTTCTAACATACAAAGCTATCTCATGACAGTAGTCGATTCCACAGAAACGGTGCTGGACTATGTCACTCACTATCGAGCTACGCATGATAAAATCGCTGAGCCTTCGGCATTTGAATTGTCGGATGCTGATTATGAAGCTTTTAAAAAGCATGTGTTATCGAGTGGCTTCAAATATGATGGTGTGAGTGAAAAGATATTGGCCGAACTCAAGAAAACAGCCGTATTCGAAGGTTATTATGATGGTGCAAAGGCCGAGTTTACCGCACTTGAGCAGAAGTTAAAGCACAATGTGGCAAAGGATTTAGATTATAATCGTGAACGGATTATGCAGGCTTTGGCAGGTGATATTGTAACGATGTACTATTATCAGCGCGGTGGTGTTGAATATTCGCTAAAGCATGACAAACAAATGAAAGCGGCAGAGACATTGTTAAACAATGAAGATGCTTATCGAAAGGTCTTAGCTCCAGTGAAGAAACGAAAGTAGTTGTATAACAAGGATATAAAGAAGGTTTTATAAAATGCAGCATATTGTCATGTAATATGCTGCATTTTTCTTTGTAATATAGGCGATATTGCAAGGTAAAAGCCTATGGATTGTTATTGTATGTGTGAGGTGTGGTTGGTTGATACTTATCTTGTTTTGTTAAAAATTATGGGTAACTATTCCTATATGCACTAAAATAAAAAGTGCTAAAAAGTTTGCAAACTATTCGTTTTTTTTGTAATTTTGCAGCGTTCAGTGGAATGGGGGCTCCTTAAGAGTTCCTCATTTTATTTTAATATAACATGTATGATTGACAAAAATGTCGTAAGAGAATTAGTTGAAGCGTGGCTTGAAGACAAGGAATATTTTCTTGTTGATGTCGAGATAAGCCCTGATGACAAGATTGTTGTAGAGATTGATCATGCCGATGGTGTTTGGATTGACGATTGTGTTGCATTGAGTAAATACATCGAAGACCATCTTAGTCGCGATGAAGAAGACTACGAATTAGAGGTAGGCTCGGCCGGTTTGGGACAGCCTTTCAAAGTTCTTCAGCAATATCTTAACTTTGTTGGCAAGCCCGTTGAGGTGCTTGCTGCCGATGGAAAGAAATATCAAGGCGTTTTAAAGCATGTTGATGGGAATGATTTTGTGGTGACAGTGAATGAAAAAGTGACTGTAGAGGGAAAGAAACGTCCGCAAAAAATGGATGTCGACCACACCTTTCAGATGGATAATGTAAAATATACAAAATATTTAATCAGTTTTAAATAGAGCTATGGCAGCAAGAAAAAGTGATAGTGGGCAAATCAGTTTGATAGATACCTTTCGTGAGTTTAAAGATACAAAGAATATCGATCGTACTACGTTGGTGAGCGTGTTGGAGGAGAGTTTCCGCAATGTTTTAGCCAAATTGTTTGGTAGCGATGAGAATTTCGATGTGATTGTCAACCCCGATAAGGGCGACTTTGAGATTTATCGCAATCGTATTGTCGTTGCTGATGGCGAAGTTGCTGACGAGAATAAGCAGATAGCTTGAAGGATGCTTTAGCTATCGAACCCGATTATGAAGTGGGAGAAGAGGTGTCTGAGCCTGTAAATTTTGCTAAGTTTGGGCGTCGTGCCATCTTAAATTTGCGTCAAACTTTAGCTTCAAAGGTGTTAGAATTGGAGCATGATACTTTGTATAATAAGTATAAAGACCGCATAGGGCAGGTTGTCGTAGGAGAAGTTTATCAGGTTTGGAAACGCGAAGTGTTGTTGATAGACGATGAGAATAATGAGCTAATTCTTCCGAAGAGCGAACAGATTCCTGCCGATATCTATCGCAAAGGCGAAACGATGCGTGCTGTGATTTTACGTGTTGACAACGAGAATAATAATCCCAAGATAATTCTTTCGCGCACGAGTCCCATGTTTTTGGAACGTCTTTTAGAGATGGAGGTGCCTGAGATAGCCGATGGACTGATTGCTATTCGTCGCATTGCACGTCTTCCTGGAGAGCGTGCTAAGATTGCTGTTGAGAGCTTTGACGACCGCATTGACCCCGTAGGAGCATGTGTTGGTGTAAAAGGCAATCGTGTTCATGGTATTGTTCACGAGCTTTGTAATGAGAATATTGATGTGGTAAACTATACCGCTAATGTACAACTTTTCATTCAACGCGCATTGAGTCCTGCTCGTGTCAGCAGCATTAATATTAATGAAGAAGAGCATAAAGCCGAGGTTTATCTACATCCAGAGGAGGTAAGTTTGGCCATAGGTCGAGGCGGAATGAATATTAAGTTGGCTTCAATGCTCACCGAATATACCATCGATGTGTTCCGTGAAGTGCCCGAAGATCAAGTGGATGAGGATATTTATTTGGATGAGTTCTCTGACGAAATCGACCAATGGGTGATAGATGCTATCAAGAGTATTGGATTAGATACAGCGAAAGCTGTGCTCAATGCTCCACGTGAAATGTTGGTAGAGAAAGCTGATTTAGAGGAAGAAACTGTTGATCAGGTTCTCAATGTGTTACGTGCTGAGTTTGAATAATCCTAAAACTTGTTCGTCCATTGGAATGTATCGTATAATAAATAGGCAAAAAGATTAAGAAGAAAAAGAATACATGAGCATCAGATTAAATAAAGCATTACGCGAATTGAATATAGGACTTCAAACGGCAGTTGAATTCCTTGAGAAAAAAAGTGAACTGGGAGAGGTGAAATCTGATTTGAGTTTTAAACTCAATGATCAGCAATACCAGGCGCTTGTTGAGGCTTTTAAGCAAGATGCAGCCGTGCGTACTGAGGCCGAAAAGCTTTTCCAAAAGAAGCCAAAGGAGAAGAAACGAACGCCTGAAACGAAGGAGACACGTGCAGAAAGCTTGTTGAAAGCAACACCAAAGCAGGTGTATACGCCAAAAGGAAAGATTGACCTGGATAGCGTAGGAAAGAAACCTGCGGATAAGAAAGCTGTTGCTCCTGAAGAGAAAGAAGAAGAAAAGGTTGAGGTAGCTGCCGTGAAACCTGAACCAAAGAAAGAGGAAATAGCTCCGAAGACGGAAGAGAACCCCATTGAAAAGAAGCCTGAAGCCCCTGCAAAGGAGGAGAAGGTAGAGGAGAAACCCGTTGAAAAGACTGCGGAAAAGACCGTTGAGGCTCCTGCCGAAGAAACGAAAAAGGAGGATAATACTGTCGAAACTGAACTGTATACTCTGAAGAGTGAACAGAATATCCAAAATGCACCTGGCGTGAAAGTGTTAGGAAAAATGGATTTAGACGCACTCAATCAGAGTACACGTCCGAAGAAAAAGTCAAAGGAAGAGAAACGAAAAGAGCGTGAAGATAAAGGAGGTCAGCAAAATGGTGAGCGCAAAAAGCGTGCACGTATCAATAAAGAACGTGTAGATATTAATGCCGAAGCCAAGCAAAATAATAATTCTTCGCAAGGTAAGAACGGCAATAATAACAATGCAGGCCGCAATAAAAATAAGAAGAATCGCAATAAGCGAAATCAGAAACCCATGGAGGTTGATGACGAAGCTGTTGCACGTCAGGTGAAGAAACACTCGCTCGTCTCACCAATAAGACGCAGAATAAGAAGGGAGCTAAATACAGAAAGGAGAAAAGAGAGGCCGTTCAAGAGAAGCTTCAGCAGGAAGCTAATGCTGAAAAGCGTGAGGCAAAGGTGCTTAAACTCACCGAGTTTGTAACCGTAAGTGAACTGGCTACGATGATGGATATCACCGTAACGCAGGTTATCTCTACGTTAATGAGTGTTGGAATCATGGTGTCTATCAATCAGCGTTTGGATGCAGAAACCATCAATATGGTGGCAGATGAGTTTGGGTTTAAGACCGAATATGTGAGCGCTGAGGTGCAAGAAGCTGTGAGTGAAGAGGAAGATGACGAGAATGATTTAGTCTCTCGTGCACCTATTGTGACTGTGATGGGACACGTAGACCATGGTAAAACCTCTCTACTTGACCATATTCGCAACACCAATGTGATTGCAGGTGAGGCCGGAGGGATAACCCAACATATCGGCGCTTATAGTGTAACGCTGAAGAATGGGCAAAAGGTGACCTTCTTAGACACACCAGGTCACGAGGCATTTACGGCCATGCGTGCCCGTGGTGCACAAGTAACTGATATCGCAATCATCATCATTGCCGCCGATGACTCGGTGATGCCGACCACCAAAGAGGCTATTGCTCATGCACAAGCGGCTGGTGTTCCGATGGTATTTGCTATCAATAAAATTGATAAACCTGGTGCTAATCCCGATAAGATTCGTGAGGATTTATCCACTATGAACCTATTGGTTGAAGAGTGGGGAGGCAAGTATCAATGCCAAGAAATCAGTGCAAAGAAGGGCTTAGGTGTTGAGGAGTTGTTAGACAAAGTGCTACTCGAAGCAGAAATGTTAGACCTCAAAGCCAACCCCAATCGCAAGGCAACGGGAACGATTATCGAGTCTTCGCTCGATAAAGGACGTGGCTATGTGAGCACTGTTTTAGTAAGTAATGGCACGCTTAAGATAGGCGATGTAGTGATTGCCGGTACAAGTTGGGGACGAATCAAGGCTATGTTCAATGAGCGTAACCAGCGCATTGAGCAGGCAGGTCCTGCAGAACCCGCTATTATCTTGGGTTTAAATGGTGCTCCAACCGCAGGAGATCAGTTCCATGTGCTTGAAACTGAGCAAGAAGCGCGTGAGATTTCGAACAAGCGTGAGCAATTACAACGCGAACAAGGTCTGCGCACTCAGAAGCGTATTACGCTGGGAGACATCTCTCATCGCATTGCGAAAGGCGAGTTCCATGAACTGAATGTCATCGTGAAAGGTGACACTGATGGTTCTATTGAAGCCTTGAGTGACTCGTTTATCAAACTATCTACCGAGAAAGTTCAGGTGAATGTCATTGGTAAAGCTGTTGGTCAGATTAGCGAAAACGATGTGATGTTGGCCAGTGCTTCCGATGCAGTTATCGTGGGTTTCCAGGTTCGTCCATCGTCAGAGGCACGCAAATTGGCTGATCGTGAAGGTGTGGAAATCAATACTTATTCCATTATTTACGATGCAATTGATGACATTAAGAGTGTCATGGTGGGCATGCTTGATAAGGTGAAGAAAGAGATTATCACTGGACAAGTAGAGGTACAACAAGTGTTTAAGATATCAAAAGTTGGAACCATTGCTGGTGGTTTGGTCACCGAAGGTAAGGTTCATGCCAAGGATAAAGCCCGTGTGGTACGCGATGGTATCGTGGTTCGTACGGCTGATATCAACGCATTGAAGCGCTATAAGGACGATGTGAAGGAGGTTCCAATGGGTATGGAGTGTGGAATTAGCCTTGTCAACTATAACGATATACAGGAAGGTGACGTGATAGAAACCTTCACTGAAATAGAAGTAGAACAGAAGTTATAATATCAGCGCGCAACAGCTGCCAGAAAAAGTGGTATAGATTATCACGCAAAACATGCGATATTAGCTTGTAAAGTGGGCTATATTGTGTAGCAATTTGGTAGCAATTGTGTAGCTATCCTACCTTAAACATAGTGGCACTCTCTATCCATGGAAGGGTGTCACTATTGTGTTTCGTAACAAATGTGGCCACTTTTGTTTGTGGTATACTGTTTGTTATAGGTGGAATTGCAAAAGAAGTATTCAGTAAACATGGCAGAAACAGAAAAAAATGGTTTTGTTAAACAGGTGGCAGAGCGTAAATATGCGTTTGGCTTTACCACCGATGTGCAAACCGAAATTATAGAAAAAGGACTCAATGAGGACATCATTCGCTTGATTTCGAAGAAGAAGAATGAGCCTCAATGGCTGTTGGATTTCCGTCTGAAAGCCTATCAATATTGGAAAGAACAGCAACAACCCACGTGGGGACATCTGCATCTTCCAAAGATAAATTACCAGGACATATCTTATTATGCCGACCCTTTGGCCAGCAAACCCAAAAACAAAGAGATTGATCCTGAGTTGGAAAAAACATTCGATAAGTTGGGCATTCCACTGGAAGAACGTTTGGCTTTGAGTGGAACAGCCGTGGATGCCATCATGGATTCGGTCTCGGTGAAGACTACTTTTAAGGAGAAATTGCGCGAAAAAGGCGTCATCTTTTTGTAGCATCAGCGAGGCGGTTCGCGAACATTCTGATTTGGTTCGCGAATATTTAGGTTCGGTAGTGCCCTATCGTGACAACTATTTTGCTGCATTAAATAGTGCCGTTTTCAGCGATGGTTCGTTTGTTTATATTCCTAAAGGTGTGCGCTGTCCGATGGAGTTGAGCAGCTATTTCCGCATCAACGCAGCCAATACGGGACAGTTTGAACGCACACTCATCGTGGCAGAAGATGGAGCTTATGTCAGTTATCTTGAGGGATGCACAGCACCTATGCGCGATGAAAATCAGCTACATGCCGCCATTGTAGAGATTGTTGTGAAGGATAATGCCGAAGTAAAGTACTCAACCGTGCAGAATTGGTATCCGGGTGACGAGCAAGGCAGGGGCGGAGTGTTGAACCTTGTGACCAAAAGAGGCGACCTAAGAGGGGTGAATGCTAAGCTCAGTTGGACGCAAGTGGAGACGGGTTCGGCTATCACATGGAAATATCCTTCGTGCATTTTGCGTGGCGATAACTCCGTTGCTGAGTTCTATAGCGTAGCCGTTACCAACAATTATCAAGAGGCCGACACGGGAACAAAGATGATTCACATGGGCAAAAACACCAAGTCGACCATCATTTCTAAAGGCATCTCGGCCGGGAAGAGTCAAAATTCCTATCGCGGTTTGGTGCGTGTTACGCCTCATGCCGACAATGCACGCAACTATAGTTCATGCGATTCTCTGTTGTTAGGTAGCACGTGTGGCGCTCATACTTTCCCCTATATGGACGTGCATAACGACTCGGCTATCATCGAACATGAGGCAACTACATCGAAAATATCAGAAGATCAGCTCTTCTATTGCAACCAACGTGGCATCCCAACCGAGCAAGCTGTGGGCTTAATCGTGAATGGTTATGCCAAGGAAGTGCTCAATAAACTGCCGATGGAATTTGCGGTTGAGGCGCAAAAGCTATTGAGTGTGACACTCGAAGGCACCGTAGGATAATCACCATTAATCATCATTTTTGAAAAAACAACCATGTTAGAAGTTAAAAATTTACATGCCACAATCGCTGGCAAAGAGATATTAAAAGGTATAAACCTCACAGTTAAGGATGGCGAAATCCATGCCATCATGGGGCCAAATGGCTCGGGTAAATCAACATTGAGTGCGGTGCTGACAGGTAATCCGCTCTACACCGTCACTGATGGTGAAGCGCTTTTCAACGGAAAAGATCTGTTAGAGATGAGTCCTGAAGACCGTTCTCATGCGGGATTGTTTCTCTCTTTCCAGTATCCTGTAGAGATTCCGGGGGTCTCAATGACCAATTTCATGCGGGCAGCTATTAATGCTAAGCGCGAATATCAAGGCAAAGCACCGCTTAATGCGGCCGACTTTCTGAAACTGATGCGCGAGAAACGCAAGTTAGTTGACCTTGATAGTAAGCTCTCAAATCGTTCGGTTAACGAGGGATTCTCGGGCGGAGAGAAGAAACGAAACGAAATCTTTCAGATGGCAATGCTTGAACCTACACTCAGCATTCTTGACGAAACCGACTCGGGTTTGGATGTCGATGCCATGCGTATTGTGGCAGATGGTGTGAATAAAATGCATACACCGCAGACTTCGGCCATTGTGATTACGCACTATGAACGCTTGCTCGACATGATTAAACCCACGCAAGTGCACGTGCTCTACAAAGGAAGAATCGTGAAAACGGCAGGTCCCGAGTTGGCAAAAGAGATTGAACAACACGGCTACGACTGGATAAAAGAAGAGGCCGATGCACGCTTTGGCGAATAAAAAGGAGGCACATCATGAAGAGTGACCAACAATATATAGACCTTTATCAGCAGGCCTCGCAACTGATTAAAACCCATTCTGCCGACGTGTTGAATGCGGTTCGCGATGAGGCTTTTGCTGATTTCAAGGCGCAAGGCTTCCCAACAAAGAAGGTAGAGCGTTATAAATACACCGATATGGCTGCGCTTTTTGCACCCGATTACGGGTTAAATCTCAAGCGATTGCCTATCCCTGTCGACCCATACGAGACGTTTACATGCGATGTTCCCAACCTTAGTACGTCGGTTTATTTCGTAGTAAATGACGGCTTTTACACGCAGGCTTTGCCACAAACCAAACTGCCCGAAGGGGTCATTATCGATTCTTTAAATCGCATTGCTGCCGAACGTCCTGATTTAGTTGCACCTTATTATGCAGGGTTGGCACAGACAAAGGACGATGCTATCACGGCGTTGAACACCATGTTGGCGCAAGATGGGCTCTTCATCTATGTGCCCAAGCATGTGAAAGTCGACCGCACCATTCAGGTGATTAATATTCTTCGTGCCGATGTTGAGCTGATGGTGAACCGCCGTGTGTTGTTGGTTTTGGAGGAAGGTGCAGAACTAAAGTTGCTTTTTTTGCGATCATGCGGCCGACAATCGACAGTTCCTTACCACGCAAGTCATCGAGGCTTATGTGGGAGAAGGTGCGCAATTAGAGTTGAATTGCTTGGAGGAAACGCATTTAAAGAATACGCGTGTAAGCAATGTTTATATCGATCAGCAGGCCAATAGTCGTGTCAATCACAACGTTATCACACTGCATAACGGCATCACACGCAATCGTTTAGATCTTGTTTTCAAAGGCGAAGGAGCCGAATGCCATTGCAATGGCTGCGTGATTGCCGACAAGGACCAGCACGTAGACAACAATACGCTCATCGATCATCGCGTACCTCATTGCACAAGTAATGAGCTTTATAAATATGTACTCGATGACAATGCTGTGGGAGCCTTTGCTGGTCGTGTGTTAGTTAGGCAGGAAGCACAGAAGACTGTGAGCCAGGAAACCAACCAAAACCTATGTGCTACAAAGACAGCACACATGTTTACGCAGCCCATGTTGGAGATTTATGCCGACGATGTGAAGTGTGCTCATGGCTCAACTGTGGGGCAATTAAATAGTGATGCCTTGTTCTATATGCAGCAACGCGGCATCAGTAAGCGCGAAGGAAAGCTATTATTGCAGTTTGCTTTCGTCAATGAAGTCATCGATAAGATGGAGTTGGCACCACTTCGTGACCGACTTCACCACTTAGTGGAGAAGCGTTTCCGGGGTGAACTGAATAAATGTGAGGGCTGCCAGCTGTGCAAATAGGTAGCCTTTTGAAATAAGATAATGATGGATAATCTCGATATAAAGCAGATACGCGCTGATTTTCCCATCCTCGCGCGCACCATTTACGACCGTCCTTTGGTGTATTTCGACAATGCAGCCACCACGCAAAAGCCCTTAGTTGTGCTTGATGCGATGCGCGAAGAGTACCTCAATGTCAACGCAAACGTGCATCGTGGGGTGCATTGGTTGAGCCAACAAGCCACCGATTTGCACGAACAGGCACGCGAAACGGTGCGCCGTTTCATCAACGCCCGCAGCACAAACGAGATTGTTTTTCACGCGCGGAACCACCGAAGGGCTCAACCTTATTGCGTCGAGCTTTGCCGAATCAATGATGAAAGCGGGCGACGAGGTGATTATTTCTACCGTAGAACACCATTCGAATATCGTGCCTTGGCAGCTGCAGGCCACACGAAAAGGTATCGTGTTGCGCGTGATACCGATGGACGATTACGGCCGAATGGACGTGCAAGCGTTGCGCAACATGATCAACGAGCGCACCAAAATCATCAGCATTTCGCAGGTAAGTAATGTGTTGGGCACCATCAATCCTGTGGATGAAGTCATTCGCATTGCCCACGAATATGCCATTCCCGTCGTAGTAGATGGGGCGCAAAGCACACCCCATTTCAAGGTCGACATGCAGCAGATGGATTGCGATTTCTTTGTGTTCAGTGGTCATAAAATCTATGGACCCACGGGCATTGGCGTGCTCTATGGCAAAGAAGCGTGGTTGGAGCAGCTGCCTCCTTATCAAGGTGGCGGCGAGATGATTGCCCATGTCAGTTTTGAAGGCTCCTCATTTGAGCAGCCCCCACTGAAGTTTGAGGCCGGAACACCCGACTATATCGCCACCAACGGACTGGCCAAGGCGCTCGATTATGTGTCGGCTATCGGCATGGATACCATTCAAGCCCACGAAGAAGCGCTCACGAAATATGCCATCCGACAGTTGCAAACCATCGAAGGTATGCACCTTTATGGCATTCCTCAAGATGCCGACCTCGACACTTTGCAGCACGATGCCGTGTTGAGTTTTCAAATGAAAGACATTCATCACATGGACATGGGCACGCTGTTAGACCATTTGGGCATTGCCATTCGCACTGGACATCACTGTGCACAGCCCCTCATGCAGCGCTTAGGTATTCTCGGAACCGCACGCGCGAGCTTTGCATTCTACAACACATTCGAAGAGGTTGACGCATTGGTGGCCGCCATTAAGCGCATTGCAACCATGTTTTAATGGCATTTGATGGAGATAGAAATGACCGACAACGATGCTTCTTCCACACTATTACACTGACAAAATCGAGGCTGGATGCGACGAAGTGGGACGCGGTTGTTTGGCCGGGAGCGTCTATGCGGCCGCCGTTATTCTGCCGCAAGATTATGACAACCCCCATCTAAACGACAGCAAAAAGCTCACGCAAGCCAAGCGTTATGCGCTGCGTGAGCAAATCATGCAGGATGCTTTGGCCTGGGCAGTGGGCATTGTGACGCCCCAGGAGATTGACAAAATCAACATTCTCCATGCCAGTTTCTTAGCTATGCACCGCGCTCTCGACCAGTTAAGCGTGCGTCCAGAGGCCGTATTAGTGGATGGTAATCGTTTCGATGCCTACGTGGTTGGCAAGGGATTGCCTGACGAAGGCACCACGTTGCCCCACACTTGCGTGGTGAAAGGCGATGGAAAATATCAAACAATTGCCGCTGCCAGCATCCTTGCCAAGACATTTCGCGACGATTATATGCGCGAGATGGCTGCACAATATCCTTATTATGACTGGGAACACAACGTGGGTTATCCCACGAAGAAGCACCGCATGGGCATCCTCACGCACGGCATTTCGCCCTTGCATCGCAAGAGTTTTCAGCTCATTGCCGAGCCCGATTTGTTTCAAAGCCAGCCTTAATTCCACCCACCTGCATCCACAATTTGTTCTAAGATCAGACCTAATTCAGTCCTTTTACACCCACAATTTGTCTCGAAAGCAACCGATTTGCCTCCTAAAGCAGCCCACATTTTCCTCCAATCTGTTTGTTTTTGGCGAGCATAGGAAGAAATATTAACCCAACTATAATTGGGTTATCGCCGACCAAACGAAATGTTAACTCAATTTTAATTAGGTTGTTTTTGTGCAAGTATGATGCTAACCCATTTTGAATAGGGTTAATATTTTGGCGGAATATACGCTACTATGATGATAAAAGAGCATCTTGTTGCGCCGTTTTTGCTGGTCGAAGGTGCCCTGTTTGCCTGCAAAAGGTGGTGGGAGGTGAAGCGTTTTGAGGGCAAAAGAAAAGTGCCTGATTTGCTCATGTGAGCAAATCAGGCACCTTGTTTTGTAGAGCTTATGGCCCTGTTTTAAAGGGTTTCCCGCCCGATGGCTACCGATTGGTTTCGCGCTTGCAATTCCTTTTTGGGGTAAAAGCTATCATTTTAGCGCGCAATCTCTATCGTTTTATCATGCAATCTCTATCGTTTTACGGCGCAATTTGCATGCTTTTTAATCGCCATAACCTGGTGTTTGCTTCAACAGGTTGTTGGTAGAGAGCGTTGTTTCGTCGATAGGCCAGAGTAAACGTGTGCTGTTAGCCGTGGAATATTGCGTGGCCTTGTTGAATAAAAGCAAGTCATGCCAGCGTTTTCCTTCAAATAAAAATTCGCGCATACGCTCTTTTAATACGGCCTCTTCGGGCGTTTCATCTCCGCCAACAAAGGGATTATTGGTGTAGAATGCTGTCAAAGTGGGCGAGCCTCCAGTGCTTATTTCATTGGGATATTGCACCTCTGGATGAGCATTGAAGTAGGTTGCTCCATACGCTCTGCTGCGAATTTGATTGATTTCTGTTGCAGGACTTTGTCCTAATAGCACCTTTGCTTCAGCCATACCCAATAGACATTCGGCATAGCGATAGATGGGTTGGTCGTCGAACCACGAAGTAGCTGAACCACCAGCGAGCAGTGTTCCGTGGAACTTGTTACAGATGTTGGCCACGTAAGTGGTGCCATCACTGGCATAAACATCGGCTAAAGAGCCGGCTCTGCGCGTGTCGTTGCCGTTGAAATAGAGTTTGGTCCACAGCTGTTTGTCAAGCGGAAAGCGCATCACTCCGCTGCCAAGGCTGAGGTTTAAATACTGTGATTGGCTAAATTGAATAGGCGTTCCGCTGGCATCGTGCAGACGATAACCACTGACATTCTGCTTGTTCATCACCAAAGAGGTGTAGAGACCATTCCATAACGAGGTCTCATTTCGCGGTTGTGCAAGGCAAAAATCACCTCTCTATTGCCTTTCTTGTTGTAAGCAAACACGTCATTATAGTTGTCGAGCAAAGCAACATCAGCATTATTTTGCACATCTTGGTAAGCTTGTAGTGCTGTTTGGTAATCGCTTGTGCCACCTCCCATTTGCTTACCGCTCCACAAATAAACCTCACCTTTGAGCATTTTAGTCGCTGCGAGCGACCAATACATGCGTCCATCAGTGAAGGAGTAGTTGTTATGATAGGCATTTTCAGAGGCCTGGATATCAGCTTTTATCTGCGTCATCACGTCTGTTGCTGCATCTTGTTTGTGGGCAACCTTATTTAAATCAATCGTACGACCTTCAGTATGTTGCAGATAAAGAATGACATCGCCATAGCTACGAAGCAGTTGGAAATAGAGAAATGCGCGCAAACCATGACTGCTTGCGAGATATTTATCTTTCTGCTCGTTGGTTAAATACGTTGCTTCGCTAATCTTATCAATCATTAAGTTGATTTGATTGATGCCCGTATAGAGCCCTCCATAGTTGCTCACTACGGGACTACTCTTTTCAAGTGTGTTGTTCCATAAGCGCTCATAGCCTTGTGAAGCTTCACCACTGAAGGCCGTTCCGCTATAGATGTTGCTACGCATTTCACCCCAAACGATGTATTTGTCGGCGTAACCTCTCACAAAAGAGTAGATGCCTTGATTAAACGATTGTACTTGATCGGCATTCTTCCAATAGTTAGAATCGGTGATACTACTGGTGGGTTCCAAATCCATACAGCCCGTAAGCGAGAGACTTACCATAGTGGCTGCAATATAAAAGAATAACTTTTTCATTGTAAATTACTTTATTTTGTTAAAAAGTGATGTTGAGCCCAAAGAGCAAAGTGCGTGGTGCTGGATAGCGACCATAGTCAACTCCGTTGGTAGGTTCGGGCGAAGCACCATCGTAACTGGTGAGATAAAAGAGGTTTTGTCCCGTGACATACACGTTGGCATTGCTCATTTGGAGAGTCCTAATCCATTGCTTAGGCAGACTATAGCTGAGGGTTATCTCGCGCAAAGCCATGTAACTGGCCTTCTCATAGAAGATAGAATTGCCACGCCAGATATTGTGTTTGTCTAATTGGTCTGCGTAAGTAAAGACAGGATACTTTGCATCGAGGGTTGTTTTCACTCCACATCTCTTTTACTTTTTGTAATGAGATTAAACTGTCCTTGATACTGTCCCATGGAGCGAGCTTTGAGATCATTGTAGATGGTATGGCCTAAAAGCATAGTCAAAAACGTGCATACAATGATAGATTTTTTTATACGTGAGTGTGGTCGACCATCCGCCCTGTTACACTGGGTCGTTCATTGCCCACTACCTTGCGGTCGAGTGTGTTGATGATGCCATCGCCATTGATATCTTCCCAACAAACATCACCAGGTTCGATAGCTTTCCAACCGGTTGAGTTCTTGTAAAGCACGCCCGTTTGCGGATTTATCTCGTTAGCGAGGCCTGGTCCATAAAGTTTTGCAACGTTATCAATGCGCTTATTGGCATGCGTACGCACGTCATCCCAGTCGCGGAAGATGTGATCTTGCTGATAACCATAAAGGTCTCCGAGCTTTCCGCCTTCGCGATAGCCGCCAATCCACTTAGTAGGTGTCTTGCCATTTGCATCAACTGGGCCTGCAGCTACTTCCACTCCGTTGAGCTGATTGAATGGACGATCGCTCTTAGGTAGCTTGATAATGGTGTTTTTAACTGTTGAAAGGTTGAATGAAAGATCCCAACGGAAGCCGTTTTTCAGGTGCACTGGTGTGGCACGTACCTCCATTTCGAAACCTTGGTTGCGCAACTTTCCCAAGTTTGTTTGTATCGATTGGAAACCCATATATGAAGGAAGGTTCACACTTTGCAGCAGGTTACTGGTGTTACGCACATAGTAGTCGAGGATAAGTGCCAAGCGATTTTTGAAGAAACCAAGGTCAAGACCACCTTCGAATGTATGGCTTTGCTCCCATTTCAGTGCGGTATTAACGAGCGAACGGTCGTAGAAGGCCGTGTTTCCATTATAGTTTGTCTGCTGACCATACACACCATAGATGTAGAAGTCGCCTATACCGCTCACGTTTCCGTTGCTACCATAACTGATACGCGGTTTGATATTGCTCACCACCTTTGAGAGTTTAGAGTCCTTCCAGAAGTCTTCTTCCATCACATTCCAGCCCAATGACACACCAGGGAAGAAGCCCCAGCGATGGTCTTTGAGCTTAGAATTGCCGTCATAGCGGAAAGTAAATGAGAGCAAATACTTTTGCATGTAGTCGTAATTGAGGCGACCAAAGAGCGATTCTATGCGATTACGTGATTTGTATGAGCCTGGATTATCATCTTTATCAGCACCAGCATTGAGCGTAGGAATATCGTCTGTAGGTGAATTCTTTGTTGAAGCATACAACTGATAGTAGTTATAATCGAAGTATTCGCCGCCCAACATCACATCAACATTATGCTTCTCAGCAAACGTATTGCGATAATTCAAGAAGGCATTGAGCTGCGTTTGCGTATCTTTCATGAGATAACCATACGAACGACGCGTGGTATTTATCTTACCAGGATTGCTTTGTGTGTAGTAAGCCTTATTGAATGTCTCTTGTTGATCTAACGTATGGTAGACTGAAGCATTAGTTGTTAGCGTGAGATGTTTCGGGATAAGTGTTAAATCAAAGCCCAAATTATAGGTCTCTGCGCGGTTACCATTGCTCGTAGTGAGCTTGTCATTCCAATATAAATAGTTACCATCTGAGGAGCTCCAACCAGGTGCTGGGCTACCATCTTCTAAGTAAGGGTTCCACGTTGGACGTTGAGAACGCGTGCGATAGAAAAGCGAAGACCATGAACCGAAATAACTATTGGGTTGCGTATACCAGGTGTATTGTGCACCGGCACGCACCTTTAGCCAAGGTTTTATTTGGTAATCACCCTTCACACTGCCTGTGAAACGCTTGTAAGAAGTGTTGCGAACGACACCATCCTCGTGGTAATAGCCCAACGAAGCCACAAATGATCCCAAGTTATTACCACCCGAAAAGCTCAGGTAATGGTCTTGTGTGGTGGTTTGGTCGTGGAAGATAGCATCTTCTAACAAGCCACTATAGTCTTTAAACATCAGTTGTTTTCCAGGTGCAGTGTTGTAATAGGGGTCATCCATTAGCTGCCATCCTTCCTGTTCTAACATGCGTTTATGGTCAGGATTTGCAGCATCGTAGTATAACACATCGGTGCGTGGTGTGTAATGGCTATAACCATAGCCCGAATAACCATTTTGAGCATCTACATTTGCAGGCGTTCCGTGCCCAGTCATTGATGTTGCATAACGCTTCATCCCTAAGCGATTATAGTAGATATAATCGCGTGCATTCATGAAATCGTAGTCATCGCGGCGGAAGTTCACACCCACTTTCATGCGGTAATTGATGCTCGATGTGCCGCGTTTTGCTTGTTTTGTGGTAATCAAAATAACACCTCCGTTGGCCCTTGCACCATAAATGGCAGTCGACGCTGCATCCTTTAGCACCTCCATCGATTCAATATCCGATGGGTTTACCTCTGAAAGCGTGCGCTCCACACCATCAACAATAATCAAAGCGGGGGCATTACCTGTGATAGAAGCGCCACCACGGAGCGTGATTGAAGGTGCTGTTCCCGGCTGTCCCGAACCGTTAAACACCTGCAAGCCCGTCACACTGCCTTGCAATGCACTGCCCGCATTGGCGAAAGCTGCGGCATCTAACACCTTATTATCCATCTTCGAGATGGCCGTTGTCAGCGTAGCGCGCTTTTGTTGTCCACCATAACCCGTCACAACTACTTCGTTCAGGGCTTGTGATTGTTCTTTCATGTGCACCTTAATCGCTTGTCCATTCCATTTCACTTCTTGTGAATCCATGCCGATGTAGCTCACGATGAGCACACTGCCACGGCTGACATTCTGCAAGTGAAATGGCCATCAAAGTCGGTTATCACCCGATTGTTGGTGCCTTTTACTTGAATGGTTGCCCCAATAACGGGCTCTCCTTGCTCGTCGGTAATGGTTCCTGTGCACTGATTGCTTTGTTGTGTGTGCTGTGGAGCAGGCACTTTGCGTTGCCCATCCCATGGCAGGAGTCACGAGCGATGCGCCTAACCATAGCGCAAAACTGATAGGTTTCTTGTGTAAAGTCATATATATTGTTTATTAAAATGGATGATATTTTTTAGTAGAAAAATAGCATAAATTGCAATCTAATCTGCACCACTTTACTATGGGCCTCCGCATAATTTTCTGAACAGTGTCTCTGATAAAGAAACATGTTTCTCCGCCATTTGTTGCATGGGAAGTAGGGTAATGGACCATAGTAGGGTAGTCTTATTCATTCACTTGCGTGGTTTGTCTGTCTAAGTTATGCGGTGTAAATATACAAAGTTTTTTTAAAAGTAGGCTAAAATAAATGAAAAAAGATTGCAGGAACCAGTAAAAAAGGAATTCATTTGCAACGATAAAGATGCCTATCGAGTAGAATAGTTCGCTTTGGAGGGGACTTAAAAAGCCTTTTCTTGTTGTGAAGAACACTTTTAAAATATCATCTTATCGGCGTGCTTGGACACATGAAATACAATAAAGAGATTATTGCACAACTCATTAAAAGTTACTACTTTTGCCAAAGGCTGTTACAACTGGACGAGCGCGACAAAAGATTTGGCTTGTAGGAGATGAAGCGATGTCGGCGTAAAGAATGGCTCAAAGTGAGAAAAATAACAACAATAAACGAAAATAAAACATGAACGAAAGTTTAGAAAAGGATGGCCCTAAGGGCAAAAAGAGGGAGCAAGAGGCACTGGGCAAGGCGACTCAAGCGTTGCATTTGGCCTATCCTCGTCGCGATGTTTATGATGCTTTGAGCATGCCTGTATACCATGCTGTGGCCTATGAGTTTGATAATGCTGCAGCCATGACCGAGGCTTTTGCTGGCCGTTCGGGTGCACCTGATTATTCGCGCACGGGCAATCCCACAGTAACCAACTTTGAAAACCGCGTGAAAGCACTCACCAATGCGCATTGTGTGACGGCGTTTAATAGCGGTATGGCTGCTATTAGCAATGCTTTCTTGGCACTGACTTCTCAAGGAAAGAACATTGTAACCTCGAAGCATCTCTTTGGAAACACTACTCATTGCTCACCGAATCGCTCGTTCGTTTTGGTGTAGAAACGCGCTTAGCCGACCTCTCTGACATAGAAGAGACGGCACAATTAATCGATGAAAACACGGCATGTGTGTTTTTTGAAATCATGACCAATCCCCAAATGGAGATAGTTGACATCGCTGCTTTGGCGCGTTTGGCTCACGAAAAGCATGTGCCTTTGGTGGCCGACACAACGATGATTCCTTTCACTTGCTTCTCTGCCCACGCTTTAGGTGTGGATATAGAAGTGGTTTCGTCGACCAAATATATCAGTGGTGGCGCAACATCTTTGGGCGGACTCATTATTGATTATGGCACGGTGAAGGGCTTTGACCACAAAATTCGCATCGAACAGCTTTATAATTTCGGTGCCTACATGACACCACAAGTGGCCTATCTGCAAACGCTTGGACTCGAAACGCTCGATGCACGCTATCGGGTTCAGGCTGCAAACGCCTTGGAATTGGCCACTCGGTTGCAGCAACTGCCTGCTATTCGCTATGTGAATTATGCCGGACTGCCCCAAAATCCCTACCATCAGCTTGCAAAACGCCAGTTTGGTGCGACATCTGGCGCCATGGTTTGCATTGAATTGGCGAGTCAGGAGGCTTGTTTTCGATTCATCAATCGCTTGAAACTCATTCATCGCGCCACCAATTTGTTTGATAATCGCACGCTGGCCATTCATCCTTATAGCACCATCTTCGTGGCTTTCACACCCGAACAAAAAGCGAAGATGGATGTGCTCGATACCACAGTGCGCCTCAGTATTGGGCTGGAAGATGTGAATGATTTGTTTAACGACATTCAACAAGCCCTCGCATGACCTACGATTTCGACACCTTAATTTCGCGAAAAGGCAGTGGAGACCTCATGCACGAGGCACTGCTCCCACGTTGGAAGCGCGACGATTTGCTGCCCATGTGGGTGGCAGACATGAATTTTCCCGTCTGTCCAGCTATCATTCAGGCTCTGAAAACGCGCTTAGAACATCCCATTTTGGGCTACACCGTTGAGCCAAAGGATTATTTCCCGGCCATTCACGACTGGGTGTTAAGCCATCATGGTTGGGCTATTCAGCGCGAATGGGTGCGCTTCATTCCTGGCATTGTGAAGGGCATCGGCATCATTTGCAACCTGTTTGTGAAGCCCGATGAGAAGGTAATTGTCATGCCTCCCGTCTATCATCCGTTCCATCTAACGCCACAAGGCAACCATCGTGAGGTGGTTTGGAACCCCCTTCGCAAGCGAGAAGATGGCTATTATGACATCGATTTCGATCATCTTGAGCAGGTGTGCGATGACAAATGCCGTGTGCTCTTGCTCTGCAACCCCCATAATCCCGGCGGATTGGTGTGGACAAAAGAAACACTTCAACGCTTGGCCGACTTCTGTTTCGACCACCATTTGTTGGTGGTGAGCGACGAAATCCATGCCGACATGCCCCTCTTTAGTCATCAACACACGCCGTTTGCGTCGGTAAGCGATAAGGCTGCGGCCATCAGTATCACGTTCCAGGCGCCCACAAAAACCTTTAATATTGCGGGCATCGTGTCGGCTTATGCCATCGTTCCCAACGAGAATATTCGAAAAGTGTTCTTTGATTGGCTCGCAGCCAATGAGCTTGACGAGCCGCATCTCTTTGCTCCTATTGCCACGATAGCGGCGTTTCGTGAGGGCGAAGCATGGCGCAAGCAGATGATTCACTATGTAGAAAGCAACATTTTGTTTGTGGAAACGTTCTGTAAAGAGCACATGCCAGCCATCAAACCCCTGCGCCCTCAGGCGTCATTCCTCATTTGGTTAGATTGCCGTGCACTGCATTTGTCGCACGATGAACTGCTGCATCTCTTCATTGATGAGGCTCATCTGGCCCTCAACGACGGCGAGATGTTTGGCCCAGGTGGAGAAGGTTATATGCGATTAAACGTGGGTTGCCCACGAAAATTAGTGGAGCAAGCGTTGCAACAGCTGTGTGAGGCTGTGCAACACCATGTGTGATTTTCTCCCCATTCATGGCGCATGAACCTCTATTATAAAGGTGTTCATGCGCCATTTTTTGATGGATTATCCTCTAATGGCTAAGGCATCGTGTTGCAAAAAAATGCGAGCGCCCCCCGTATCTCGTCCGTTTTTCATGAAAATGGCTGAGCAACACCCGTATCTCGTGTGTTTTTTTGAAAAACAGTTGAGCGCCCCCCGTATCTCGATTATTTTTAGAAAAAATGCTTGAAATCCCCCCGTATCTCGCGCATTTTTTTGAAAAACACACGAGATACCCCTGTATCTCATGCTTTTTTGAGAAAAGTATGCGAGCAACCCCCGTATCTCATAGGTTTTCGGTTGGGCAGAATTCCCCAACTATTAGAATGGCTTTAGGGGAGCAATGCTTGTAAAAAGCAGTTCAAAATGGTGCAGACAATAAGCGCAAACACGCTGAAAAGTGGGTATTAACGCAGTGAAAACTGAGCGTTTAGCGTGGCGATGGGTCATGCTTGTTGCATGTCGTGGAGCTTTTTGTAGTAGCCATTTTGTGCTAAGAGCACCTCGTGTGTGCCCCGTTCCACGATGTGTCCCTCGTGCAACACACAGATTTCGTCGGCATTTCTGATGGTCGATAGGCGGTGAGCCACCGCCACTGTGGTGCGTGTTTTCATCAAATGCGTGAGTGCATCCTGCACCAATCGCTCGCTTTCGGTGTCTAAAGCCGAGGTTGCTTCGTCGAGAATGAGGATTGGAGGGTTCTTTAATATGGCACGTGCAATGCTCACTCGTTGTCGTTGTCCGCCCGAAAGGCGTCCGCCTCTGTCGCCAATATTGGTGTCGAATCCATGCTCTGTCTCCATAATAAAGTCATAGGCGTTGGCAATTTTAGCAGCCTGTTCGATGTCGTTCAGCGTAGCCTGTTGCGTACCAAATTTAATATTGTTGGCAAAGGTGTCGTTGAAGAGGATGGCTTCTTGGTTCACATTGCCAATGAGTTGCCGCAAATCGTGCACTCCAAGGTCTTTCACATTGATGCCATCAATGAGCACTTCGCCCTCTTGCACATCGTAATAACGTGGGATAAGGTCAACCAATGTTGATTTTCCCGAACCACTTTGCCCCACCAAGGCCACCATTTTTCCTTTCGGAATGGTGAGATTAATATCGCGTAACACCCACCGTTGCTCATATTTAAACGACACATGACGGAACTCTATGGCATGTTCAAAACTGCCAATGTGCACGGGATGTTCTTTCTCTTTAATGCTGATTTCAGCCTTTAATATCTTATCGATGCGCTCCATACTGGCCAATCCCTTGGGAATATTGTAACTGGCTTTCGAAAACTCCTTCAATGGATTGATGATAGAGTAGAGCATCACGAGATAGTAAATGAACTTAGGGCCGGTCAAAGTGTTGTAGTTGAGCACTAAAATTCCTCCCACCCACAGCACGATAATAATCATCACAGTGCCGAGAAATTCGCTCATCGGGTGTGCCAACTGCTGGCGAATGTTCACGCGCATCACTTGCTTTCTGAAGTTAGAATTGATATCATCAAAGCGTTTGTTCATTAAAAGCTCTGCACAAAAAGCCTTGATGATGCGCAAACCGCCGAGTGTTTCTTCCACTTGACTCATAGTGTCGCTCCATAAACTCTGTGCCTCGATGCTCTGTGCTTGAGCTTTCGTCCCACAAATCCCATGAACCAACCAAAGATGGGCACAAAGATGATGGTGAAGATTGTGAGTTGCCAAGAAGTGATGAGCAAGGCAATGAAATAGCTTATGATGAGTACGGGGTTCTTGAACAGCATGTCTAAGCTCGACATGATGGAGCCTTCAACCTCTTGTACGTCGCCACTCATACGGGCAATGATGTCACCTTTCCGCTCTTCGCTAAAGAAACCAAGCGACAAAGCGGTGATTTTTTGATAGAGTTGGTTGCGAATATCACGCACCACACCTGTGCGAATGGGGATGATTGTGGCCGAAGAAAGGAAGTAAGCTGCGGTCTTTAGGAGGGTCATCAATGCTAAAAACAGTCCTATAACTAAGAGTGTGTTGGCTGGACCTGCATGGGCAATGTATTGTTGAATGTAATAGTTTGCATTGTTGGTAAGCAAATCAACGACTCCTTCAAAGCTGTGTACGCTATGCCAAGTGATGAGTTCCTTAACGGGTTTAACGTCTTTCGTGTTGAACAAGATTTGCAAAATAGGAATCAATGTCATAAACGAAAAGATGTTTAATACTGCCGAAAGGATATTAAACAGCACGCTCCACGCCAAATACTTCTTATAAGGTGGCACAAAACGGCGCAACACTTGTAGAAATTCCCTCATCGTTTTTCCTCCTATTCTTCGTCAATGACTTCGCCAAAGAGTGTAGCACTGGTTGATCCAGTGATGCGCACTTTGATGAATTCTCCAATATGGTGCTTGCCTTTGTTGATGATAACGGCTTTGTTTTGCTCGGTTCTTCCCATGAGTTGGTTGCGGTCGCGCTTACCAAAACGCTCTGTTAGAATGACAAACTCCTTGCCTTCATCCTTTTTATTTTGGGCTGCACTGATTTCGTTTTGCAGCTGAATGAGCTGGTTTAGGCGTGCAATCTTCACCTCTTCGGGCACATTATCGGGCAGGTGTTTGCAGCATACGTTCCAGGACGCTCGCTATATTTAAACATAAAGGCACTATCAAAAGCCACCGTTTTCATCAAGTCGAGTGTCTGTTTCTGGTCATCTTCTGTCTCATTATGATAGCCTACGAAGATATCTGTGGTCAATCCACAATCGGGAATGATGCGCTTAATGGCAGCTACCTTCTCAAGATAATCCTCACGTGTGTACTTCCTATTCATTAGTTTCAGCACGTCGTTGCTGCCACTCTGTGCCGGAAAATGAATGTGTTTGCACAAATTGGGCTCCTCAGCCACCGCATAAAGGATATCTTCGGTCATATCTTCAGGGTTAGAAGTCGTGAAACGCACACGCATATGGGGCACGCTTTGCGCCACCTTGCGCAGCAAATCGGCAAACGAAATGCCTTCCTTTGGGCGTTTCCCATTTGGCAAAAGTCCATAGGAGTTCACGTTTTGTCCCAACAAAGTTACCTCTTTAAAGCCCTTTTGTGCTAAGTCTTTCACTTCGTTAAGGATGCTCTCTACATCCCGACTACGTTCTCTTCCGCGTGTATAAGGCACAATACAATAGTGACAAAAGTTATTACAGCCACGCATGATACTCACAAATCCGCTCACCTTGTTGCCGCCAATGCGTTGTGGAAGCACGTCACGATAGGTCTCAGTGGTAGAGAGTTCGGTGTCCATAGCGGCATGACCTAACTCGCATTCTGCTATCATTTCGGGTAGATTTAAATAAGCATCAGGACCACAAACTAAATTGCAATGATGATTTTGAATGAGGTCGTCTTTCACGCGTTCGGCCATACACCCCAACACGCCGAGAATGAGTTTGCGTCCTTTTTTCTGCTCAGCGTGCAGCGTATCTAAACGATTAAATATTTTGTTCTCAGCATTTTCGCGTACGCTACACGTATTTAAAAAGATGGCATCAGCCTCGTTTTCATCTTCACAAAGGTCGTATCCAGCCATCTTCATTACAGAAGCCACCACCTCACTATCAGCAACATTCATCTGACAGCCATAGGTCTCAATATATAATTTCTTCTCCATTGTTTTTGAATTGATATCACTTCATCCACCAACGAATTAGCGTTGTGGATAAAGCCATTTGAAAATAAAATAAAAAGCCACGCCTGTTATAAAGCCAGCGACAACGTCAATGGCATAATGTGCCTGTATATAAACGGTAGCCATGCATAAGAATACATAGAAAGGCAGCAAGATAAAGAGCAGCATTTTGTTCTTGGTGCGCCAAGCAAGGAGCATGCAAATAGTGGCAATCCCTACATGACTACTTGGAAAAGCAGCTGTAGGTCGTTCACCAGCAGCCTTAGCATCCTCTACTAAATCATAGAAAAAGCCATGTGTATAGCCCGGACTTGGCAAGCATTCCTGATGCAAATTGAAATAATCGTGCACATTGGGGAACACACCTTGCGTGGCATTGTGCAAACCTATGGCCTTATAATAGAACGTTGGCCCCACAACAGGCACCAAATCGAAGATGACATAGTAGGTAAAAAAGGAGGCTAAAATGACAAAAGCCGTGCGCTGAAATTCTTCATAACGCCTAAAGAAATAGAACAAAATGATGGTTGCAATCATCGGGAAATAGGCCACGTAACCACAATCCATTAGCTCACTAATGATGGGCGATGAGCATGTGTGAGCAAATACTAAAGCAGGTTGGAATCCAAAGAGTTGTTGTTCCCAGGTGGCAAACACATGATCGAGATTGGGGAACAAACGGTTTAGCTCAAAGGTGTCAGGATACCACCAAGCCAACAGTGCCATCTGTGCCCCTACACGCATGAACATCGTGAGTTTACAAGGTAGTAGGCGATAGACAATCCATAAGGCTATGATCATAGCTCCCACTCGTATGCGCTCCCAAATCATGGCTTCAGGGTTGGCCATTTTGGTAGAAGTGAATAGCACAATGGCAGCTGTAAAGAGGATATAAGCCAGCACTACCCATTCAAAAGGCAATAGACCTTTATACTCGGGAGTCCAACCTTTTCCTTGCCAAGGTAGTGAAACGCTCTTATGCTTTTGTTTTTTTGCCATTTATAACCAGTGATGCTGTTGATACCATGCAATGGTTTCTTGCGTACCTTGTTGCAAATTATATTGCGGATGGTAGCCTAATTCGTCAACAGCGGGTTCAATATTACAACGCCAGTTGCGTTGTTTTAGAATGTGATATTTATCGTTGTTCAATGCCGTAATACGTCCGGTGAGACGACCATAAATTTCACCTACACGCGTGATGAACCGCAATATCCATAGTGGAGCCACCACTCTGAGGCACCAAGGACGACCTAAATATTGGCGAATGAGATGGCTAAAATCGGCTGATTGATAAACATTCCCATCCGAGAGGAAATATTTTCGGCCATCTTTTCCACGGTCTAAAGCCAGGAACACAGCTTGCACCACATCTAAAACATAGACGAAGGTGATGTCTTGACGACGAAAACCAGCAGCAAAGTCCACATGATTTTTGATGCTTTGTGCCATCAAAAAATAATCCTTCTCGCGTGGACCATAGACACCTGTAGGACGCAATATGATGTAAGGGAAGTCGTTCCCCACACTATCCAAGAATTCTTCGGCCTTCAACTTGCTTTTTCCATACACGGTGTTGGGTTGTGGATGGTCTGTTTCCTCAATCTCTTGGTAAGGTTGTTGCTCCTTAATGGCACCGAAAACACTTAGACTACTTAGGTAGATAAATCGTTTAATCGGCATCCTAAGTGCTAAAATAGCTTGCACAAGATGGCGTGTCCCATCGGTGTTTACCCGATAGAAGTCGTCATGGTGCAAGCTTTTCGTGAGGCCTGCGGCATGTACAATGTAATCAAAAGTGTGGGGGGCAAGTTGTTGTTCGAGTGCTTCTTGCGAAGAGAAATCAAGCGTTATAAAGTGAATACGCGCATCGGTGAGATAGGCTTTTGAGCTACTTTTACGCACAGCTGCCCATACTTCCATGCCACGTTTCAGTGCCTCTTCCACAATAAAGCTGCCAATGAAACCACTGGCACCCGTGATTAATATTTTCATCAAATAGCTATTTGTGGGCGCAAAATTAATGTATTTTCCATGAATGACAAAGACTTTCAGATGAAAAGTGGTTGAAAGAAGGGGTGTAGTGCCGTGTGCCGACAGCGTGCATGCTACTCCTTTTTGCAGCAGCTTTTCAAAAGTGGCTTGTTAACCCATAAATATGCTTGTTGAATACGTCGTTGGGCGCAGCTTGAAGAATATGTCTATACGTTTCTATTTTGTCAATATAAAGTGTAGAAAAACATGTCTTTTAAAAAGTGAGGAAATAGATAAATCTAATGACCGAAACAGAGTTCTGCCTCCTTTCTATGGGAGTAGTTTTGTGTAAACCGATTACTTTGTGAAGCAAAATGGGCTACTTTTTACGCGTAAAGTCCATCACTTTTTGCTGCTGATGAGATAAGAAAAAGTCAGAAAATGAGCTGCAAAAAGTGCTGTGTTTTTGATGTTTTTGATGATGATGATGTGGCGCTTTCTTTGTAACAAGGTGAGGTGTAGCTAATTATAAAATGTGCCCAATTTTTTTCTTATTTCTATGAAATGCATTTCAAAAATTAAAATAAGAAAGCTACACAACCTCTTTTGTTAAGATAAATGAGTTATTATAAAAGGTGCACAAAAGGAATATAAAGATTCCTCTTGTGCACCTTTTTCTGTCGGATATAGCATTATCTACGCGCCCTCTACAGCTTTCGTTTCAGCAGGCGATAAAAGGTGCCTCTTTCTTTTTTTCTTCATCTTGAGCGCGCTTACTTAGTTCTGGATATTGTATGCGGGTGTGATAAATCGCCATTAAACGGAACACGATAATCTTTTTAGCTAAACTAATATCGCGGAACGTTATGGGACATTCGGCGAAGAAAACCCTCAGCCACTTGGCCATCAATAATTTTGTTTACCAAGCCACTAATGCTCTCTTCGGTGTAATCATTCAGTGAGCGTGAGGCGGCTTCTGTAGCATCAGACATCATCAAAATGGCTTGTTCACGTGTGAAAGGGTTAGGACCAGGATAGGTGAACTTTTCTATATCAACGTCCTCATCGGGATGCTCATTCTTATACTTAATGTAGAAATATTTGGCAACACCTCGTCCATGATGGGTCAAAATGAACTCTTTGATGATGGCAGGGAGATTATTCTCTTCGGCTAATTTCACCCCATCGGTCACGTGACTGATAATAATCTGTGCGCTTTGTTCATAACTCATGTTGTCATGTGGGTTTATTCCAGCTTGATTTTCGGTGAAGAATACGGGGTTTTTCATCTTCCCAATATCGTGGAAGAGTGCTCCTGTACGCACTAATAGGCTATTCGCACCAATGCGATTGGCAATTTCTGCAGCAATATTTCCTACGGTGATAGAGTGCTGAAACGTTCCAGGGAGCAATCTCACTTAAGTCACGTAGCACACCTTTATTGGTGTTTGATAGTTCAATCAGTGTGACATTTGAAACGAAACCAAATGTCTTTTCAATGAGATACATCAGGGGATAAGCTAACAGCAGCAACACACCATTGGCAATAAAGATAGTGTACATATCAAAATCCATCTTCATAATGTCGTTACTTTGCATGAGCTGGATGGCAAAGAAAATCATGATATTGCCCGAAGTAACCCATAAAGCGGTCTTAAAAAGTTGTGAACGGCTTGAAAGTTCGCGCAATGAATAGATGGCAATGAGTCCCGATAGCAACTGAATAACAATAAATTCGTATTGGTATCTTACCGCAACTGCACAGGCTAACACCATGACAACGTGGGTGAGAAAGGCCGTCCGGGAATCCATAAACACACGTGCAAAAATAGCAACCACCGCAAAAGGTAGTATATAAACGTTAAATATGCTATGTGTAATCATTAAAGAAACCGCAATAGGGAACACCGTGATACTGGCATAAAGCATAGCGATGTTGCGCGATTTCAGTAGGTAATCCTTGCGGAATAGATTCAAATAGCTTGTAAAAATAGCAACAAGCAAGGTGATATAAAGAACTTGTCCAATCAACGTGTCGGTGATTTCGGTCTTGGATGCACTGAGTCTTTGCAACTCTTTATCAAAAGAATTGAGCACTCTAAAGGTGTATTCATCAACAATATCTCCTCGATCTATAATCTTTTGTCCGCTCATCACCATGCCACTGGCCAGCGGAATACTGCTCAATAAATCGCTCTTCTCGGCCTCACTTCGTTGGCGATCGTAGACCACATTGGGCGCAATGTAATTAATTAAGTTGTGGCGTTGCAAAATATTTCGATAGGGGCTAAGTGCAGGATCACCTAATAAAGTCTCGTAAGCCGTGAGGGTTGAATAGAGACAATTCACTTGAACGCTCCTGGCTTCTTTGCCACTGATGAGACGAACCATGCGCATAGAGTCCTCGGCAATGCGGTTATACTCAGGTGTTCCGATAATACCTGCACTATATAGTCTGTGTAACCGGTCGGTAATCACGTGCACTACCGAAACTGGAAGGATATTGGAAGGCTGGCTAAAGGCTTGGCGGAAAAGTTTGATTTGTTGCTGTTCCTGCGTCTTATTATAATTGTAATAAGGTTGGAAAGCCGTTAGAATAGAGTCTTGTTCGGCTTTAATACTTTCGTCAGATTTGTAAATAGGGAAGTCGAAATTGGCAATTAACGAACTGTACATCCAAGGCTTTCCTATGTCATAGCGAAAGAATGTTTGCTGATGTCGGGGCATAAACCATACAATGACGAGCACCGTTACGAAGACAAGCGCAGATTGTGCTACAATCTTTCGCCATTGAATATTTTGATATTTATTGAATATATCCATGTTGTTGCTTTTATATTTGGCTTTGCGAAAATACTAAAAAATCACACAATACTGAAAAAATATTAATTTTGCGCAAAAATAATCATTTAAAGAAATGTCCGAAAGAAAAGTAAGGGTGCGCTTTGCCCCCAGTCCCACGGGTGCTTTGCACATCGGTGGCGTACGTACAGCCCTCTATAATTATCTGTTTGCCCGTCAACATGGTGGTGAACTTATCTTTAGAATAGAAGATACCGACTCACAACGCTTTGTTCCTGGTGCGGAGGAATATATTATAGAATCATTTCGTTGGTTAGGTATTCAGTTTGATGAAGGGGTTAGTTTTGGTGGGAAACATGGTCCTTACCGGCAGAGTGAGCGCCGGGAAATCTATAAAAAATATGTTGATCAGCTACTCAAAGCAGGGAAAGCTTATCTTGCTTTCGATACACCTGAGGAGTTAGAAGTGAAGCGAAATGAAATAAAGAACTTTCAATATGATGCCCACACCCGACTGATGATGCGCAATTCGCTGACACTTTCTGAAGAAGAAGTGAAGCAACTTCTTGCTGATGGGGTGCAATATACCGTTCGATTTAAAGTAGAACCCAATATAGATGTGCATGTTCACGATTTAATTCGCGGCGAGGTGATTGTGAAAAGTGATGTTCTTGATGATAAAGTCTTGTACAAAAGTGCCGACGAATTGCCCACCTATCACTTGGCAAACATCGTGGATGACCACTTAATGGAGATTACACATGTCATCAGGGGCGAGGAATGGCTGCCCAGTGCACCGCTACATGTGTTGCTTTATCAAGCGTTTGGCTGGGAAGACACGATGCCATCGTTCGCCCATCTGCCCTTGTTACTGAAGCCTGAAGGTAAGGGTAAGCTCAGTAAACGTGATGGAGACCGACTCGGTTTCCCTGTGTTTCCTTAGAATGGCATGATCCTAAGACGGGAGAAGTGTCGTCAGGCTATCGCGAAAGCGGCTATTTCCCTGAGGCTGTCGTGAATTTTTTAGCCCTATTGGGGTGGAATCCCGGTACCGAACAAGAACTCTTCACGTTAGAAGAGTTGGTGAAGGCCTTTGATATCAGCAAGTGTTCCTTGCATGGAGCGAAGTTCGATTACCAAAAAGGGATATGGTTTAACCATGAATATATTTTGAAAAAAAGCGACGAAGAGATTGCAACTCTCTTTGCTCCTATTGTAGCTAATAACGGAGTAGATGAGACAATGGAGCGCATTCAGCAAGTGGTTCACCTGATGAAAGACCGCGTTAATTTCGTAAAAGAGTTATGGGATTTATGCACTTTCTTCTTCATCGCGCCCGCTTCCTATGATGAAAAGACTGTTAAAAAGCGCTGGAAAGAATACTCTGCACAGCAAATGGCTGAGCTTTCTGATGTACTTTCGGGCATAACCAACTTCACTGTTGAGGGACAAGAGCCTATAGTTATGCACTGGGTAGAGGAAAAAGGCTACAAATTGGGCGACGTAATGAATGCATTCCGCCTCGCATTAGTAGGTAAAGGCATTGGTCCTGGTATGTTTGACATATCGGCTTTCTTAGGAAAAGAAGAAACTTTGCGTCGTATTCAACGTGCAGTTGAGATTTTAAAATAAAGAGATAGGAGTAGGAAGTAGGTTTAAACAACAATTCTTGTGTATCAAATTGTTATCTATCTTTACTTGTTTGGTGTGGCTATTGCAAGCCGCTTCAGTAAGAAAGTAAAGAAAATGTGGGATGGAGAGCGACAGGCTGTGGCGCTTTTAAAAGAGAAAGTCGACCCACAAGCACGCTATATTTGGTTTCATGCTGCCTCATTAGGTGAGTTCGAACAGGGTAGACCATTGATGGAAAGCATACGGAAATTCCACCCCGAATATAAAATTCTACTTACCTTCTTTTCGCCTTCAGGCTATGAAGTGCGTAAAAACTATGCGGGAGCTGACATCATTTGCTATCTACCTCTTGACACTATTCGCAACGCACAACGCTTTTTACGTACAGTAAGACCCGTGATGGCGTTCTTCATCAAATATGAATTTTGGTATAACTATCTTCATATTTTGCAGCATCGTCATATTCCTACTTATAGCGTGAGTAGCATTTTCCGTCCCGACCAAGTGTTTTTTAAATGGTATGGTGCGCAATATGCCAAGGTGTTGAAATGCTTTACACACTTCTTTGTGCAAAATAAAGAGAGCAAGGCTTTATTGAAAACGCTCGGTATCACAGCCGTTGACGTGGTGGGGGATACTCGTTTCGATCGTGTGTTACAAATTAAAGCGGCTGCAAAACAGCTTCCCATCGTCGAACGTTTCGTCGGTTCAGCATCCCAAGTATTCGTTGCCGGGTCATCATGGCCACCCGATGAGGCTATCTTTTTGAAGTATTTTGAACAACATCCCGATTGGAAACTCATCATCGCACCGCATGTTATAGGCGAAGATCACCTCGCATCCATCGAAGCCTTGCTGCCACATTGCAAGGTAGTACGCTACACACAAGCCAATGAAGCAAACGTGTTGGATGCCGAAGTGCTGCTGATTGATTGTTTTGGTCTATTGTCATCCATCTATCATTACGCCACAGTTTCGTATGTTGGAGGTGGTTTTGGTGTGGGTATCCACAATGTTTTAGAAGCTGCTGTGTGGGGTATCCCTGTTATCTTTGGTCCTAACAATCAACATTTCCAGGAGGCACAAGAGTTGAAACAAGCAAAAGGAGGCTTCGAAATCACCAGTGAAGCATCTTTTGATGCCTTACTATCGCAATTCGAAATCGATGCCGATTACTTGCGTCAAGCAGGGGATGCTGCAGAAAGATACGTGGCAAGCAAGGCTGGGGCAGTAGAGAATATCTTAGGCAAAATTGTTTTTTAGTGCTTTTAATAGCTGTAGGTTTTATTCTAATCGCTCAAGAATCATCTACAACATCATATCTTTGCCCATCCCAAGGTGTAAAGAAAACTCCTCAATAGCTTGTAAAATCAGGCGTAATGGACATTTGGTAGGCTGAAAACCTCTCGTGTTTTAGTAATGGACATTTGGTAGGCTGGTAATTCCAGCCTACTTTTTTATATTCAGGAACCCATCTATGAACTTCTTTTTATTAACCTCCTTCATTCCATTATGATTACGCAATGCCCTTTTAAGTTGTGAGTTGAATCCTTCCAATAGATTTGTTGTATTGGGTATCTCTAATTCAGGATATTCTTCATACGTATATAGCCATTTAAGGTGTGTCTTCACCGAACGCCTTGCACTTCTCAGCCTTCTATGTGTATAGGTTGTCTTGCCTGAGATTAGTAGAGTTCGTTCATCGAGGAACTCTTTCCATTCGTCACACCATTTATCAAAACCTGATGTGAATTCTTCTTTCCCGATAGAGAACATGCTTCTCATTAATGCCAGCAGCTCGATGCCTGCGGGCAAATGCGGATTGTTGGTAAGAAGCCTCCTGACTATCTGCAACTGGTGGAATTGGCACATCTGTACAGGGCAGGATGTCACAGCTTGTAAAAGCCCGACATGTCCATCACACACCACTGCCTTTATCCGAGTTCCCCCCTCCTCAATGCATCTGAGTCCCTCAAGGTATTCCTTGTTGGTCTCGTTCCTGACAAACCTGCGATGAAGTATCCTGCCTGATGTGGCATCTTGAAAGAGCATCACACCAAAGGTTTTGGAGAAGTAGGTCGTGTCCAGTATTATTGTTGCAGATTCAGGATAGATGGGAGTAAAGCTGTCTGCCACTGAACTTAGCCTACGGCGTATGGTTCTTTCTGAACATTTGTGAAGAGTGGAAAGCTCAGAAATAGTTCGTTTCTCGGTTAGATAGTCACTCCATAAACACACATTGTCTATACGCTGACCACTTTGAAATTGCCTGCCACAATCCCTACAAAAGTACATTTGGACATTACGCCGATGACCATTCTTTTTAACATTTGAACTGTTACAGAATATACAGTTTTTTTATTCATAAGCTTTCAAATGCTGCAAAGGTAATGAATAAAGGACATTTGAGAGGTTTCAGCCTACCAAATGTCCATTACGCCTAAAATCATTGACTCCCTTGGCTGTTTTATGCCTTCAAACATCGTGTATAAGGGCATTGGCATCTTCTTGTTTTTCAGTTTCCATGTGCCAATCGCTTTACCATTGACGAGGACTAATGGAAAAAAGAGGCCATTTTTAGTGAAAGCTTTAGGCATATCTTTCGCACGAAATACATCCTTTCGCACGTTATAAGCAATGATATATTCATCGTAAGCAGGTAGAAAGATGACGCTTTCCATCCACTCTCCTTTTGTGATGGGCTGCTCAAAAAGGAAGTAATCTTCATCTCCATACACCACCTTTTGCAATTCATGACCAATCAAAGTGAGTGCTTCTCTCGCTTCAGTGATGCTTAGTCCCGACCACCAAAGAAAATCTTTAAAACATGCAGGACCATGACTTTGAAAATACTTTCGTGCCAACAGGGCTAACGCTTCTTCGTGTGTTGGCACAGGATAGGGTGGCACCCACTCATCCATGAGCGTATAAGTGTGCTTCCCTTGCTGTTGTTTTCCACTGCAAACAATACCTTCAAGCTCTGCATTCAAGAGCAAACTGGTCATAAAATGCGGATGAAGTTTACCCAACTTTTGCGTGAATAGCTCCGATAGTCGCTGACGAGTTAGATGCTGATGACATAAGAAATCGGCAAGCATATCGAGATGCTTGCCCATTCATGTCCTTCTGATAATAGTCCCGACCCCTTCTCATAAGTATAGTAAGTGTTTTTCAATCTACGATAAGAAAGCTGCAACATCCATCTAATATCCTGTGAAGTTACAAGATGCCATGTAGGCCGAAGCACGTGTGTGCGTATGATTTTTGCTTGATTAATGGCTTCGTTAATGTGGCCAATTGCCCCATTTTGTAGGCGCAAGGCAAGTGCAAGTTTTGCCATTTCTGGCTGTTGGGCCTGGATAGCTCCCATCCATGCAACTAAATCTTCTGGAGATTTGAATTGTGAATTCACTAATTGCTGGTTGTGAAGTCTTATGGGTAAGATATCGAATGCCATGGTCTCGTTCTGCATACTCCTCACTATTGAATGTTACAAATATAGCGAAAAGGATGTGAATAAGCAAATCCGCTTCTTCATTTTCATCGCTATAGCCCAAAGGGTAATCCTCCATTGCAAAGTGTTATCTCCATACTTATCGCACAATGATGAGGACATCATCGGGCAATATACGCCAAATTGTTTGGTAATCTCTATTGAATTGCAGCATAAAGTGGGCTTCTTTGTGGAACAATCTATATGATATTGCTTGACAACCTCCATCAACTTTCCTCGGTCTATCAACCGAGTGTAGGATAATGGGAGCGAGATAGGGAGGACATTCAGCTCTCGTTTCATTTTTAATCGTCTCACGTTGGCGAATGTAATGCGTCTATGTGGGTTGCAATGCGCGTATGGAATGAACCCAGTATGAGTTCCGCCTGTTTGTCTTCGATTAAAAAATGGTCTAAGAGTGATGAGGGCTTGCTGCCTTCTACATACAGATGGCATCAAAAAGGGAAAAGCATGAGTAACTTTCCCCCTTCTGAAAATCGCGATGAAATGGGCTATTTAATGATACGATAATAATCGGTTTTACGAGGTTTGATGGTCTTGGGATAAGACGAAGGATAGCCCAATGCCAATGCACCAATGCCCATGAGTGCTTCAGGAAGTCCCCAATCGCGCATCAGTTGCTGTCCTTCGGCAGTTTCAAACATTTTCTCTTCCCGATTAATCCAGCAGCTACCTAAGCCCAAACTATGGGCTGCTAACATCATGTTGCCTAACACCAAGCTGCCATCTTTTACGTTGTTAGACCACTCTTGGGGTGCAAAAACCAGCACAATGGTGGGTGCACCATAATAAGGATCGCTACTCACTCCCATCAGCTTTGCATTCTCTTTGCGCAGCCATTCCAACTGTTTTGCGTTTTGAACTGCCACGATATAGGGGCTTTGTAATCCTTTTCCAGTGGGCGCCCACGTGCCCGATTCCAACACCGTTTGCAGTTCTTTGTCCGTAATTTGCTCGGCTTTAAAGCTGCGAATGCTACGCCGTTCGCGCAAAGCTTTTAATACTTCGTTGTCCATCTTCTATCTCCTTTTATTTTAATTCAGAGCAAAGATAGCTAAAAAAGGCATAAATGCTACATGATAGGTATTGTGGTTTTCACACCTTTCTATATCTTTACACCGTTTAAATAAAATTAGTGTTCAAGGGCTATGAGAACGATTAATGCAAAATTCGAAAGTAGGTTAGTTGTTAGTGCAATGGCTGTTATCGGTTCTGTTACACTACTTTCGCGCTTTCATATAGCGGTTTTCGAAGCGTTATTGGTAGGAGTTGAAGCAATGTGATGTTATCTCAATTCTATTATCAATATCAAATAGGGTTGAGCATCGCATCGTTTATGAGATGTTGATTAACAGCCTGTTGAACAATCATACCATAGGGATATCTATATGATTAATACTTTTATTGATAACATCATTTGGCTTTGCAATTCGTCTTTGTTTATTTTTGCCACAACAGAGAACGAAATAGAAAGATAAACATTGTATTTTTAAAAAAATATAGAGATATGAAAAATTTAGATTACACAGGCTTAGATGCTAAGAAAGTAGAGAAAGTTGTAAAAGAGTTAAGTCAACTGTTGGCTGATTTCCAGGTTTATTATGCTAATCTTCGTGGTTTCCACTGGAACGTTAAGGGTGATAAGTTCTATCAACTCCATGAGTATTATGAAGGTCAGTATAATGATGCAGCTGCAAAAGTGGATGAGGTTGCAGAACGTTTGCTGCAATTGGATGCTCGTCCTGAGAACCGTTTCAGCGAATATTTGAAGCAGAGTCAGTTGAAAGAGGCTGGTTTCGAGCCCGAGAAGATGGAAGGTTTGAAATACATCTTGGACACGTTGAAGGTGATTATTGCACAGGAACGTCGTGTATTGGCTGCTGCACAAAGAAGCTGAGGACGAAGTAACCGTTGCTTTAATGGATGACTATTTGACGGGTCAAGAGAAGAATGTTTGGATGTTAGTTGCTACATTGAGCTAAGCATCTGTAACAAATGAAAGAAAGGCTTTTGCATCTTCGCCATGCAAAAGCCTTTTCTTTTTATAAGCCGCGCGCCTTTAATAAGGCCGAAGTATCGGGCGATTTCAACCCCGTGAAGCGGGTAAAGGTTTGCATTAAGTCCTCGGTGTTGCCCTTGCTCAGCACTTGTTGGCGGAACGCTTGCCCCACTTCGCGTTTCAAAGCGCCACGCTTGGCAAAGCAATCGGCAATGTTATCGGCCAAAACCTCGGTCCAAAGATAGCTGTAATAGCCTGCAGCATAGCCGCCACCCCACACATGATTGAAATAAGAAGTGCTGTAACGGGGCGGGATTTGTGCATCGAATAAGCCCAATTTATTTAATGCCTGCCGTTCAAAATCGTCTGCTTTATCGGCCGAGGGCACTTCGTTTTCAGGTAAAGTAGCCCACGCCATGTCGACAGAAGAGGCGGCAAGATTCTCACCTAAAGCATAAGCTGAATGATAATTCATCGCAGACATGATTTTATTGCGTAGTGTATCGGGCATGGCTTCACCCGTTTTGGCATGCTTAGCAAAGTGGTTAAACACTTCTGGAATAGCGGCAAATGACTCGTTGAATTGCGAAGGCATCTCCACAAAGTCGCGTGCTACGGCCGTCCCACTCAGTGTGTTGTATTTACAATCGGACAGCATGCCATGCAAAGCATGACCGAATTCATGGAACATCGTCGTCACTTCGTCCCATGTAAGCAGGGTGGGTTGTCCCTCAGGTGCTTTGGCATAGTTGCACACATTATATATAATAGGCTGTTGATGGCGCGCTTTACTCTGTTTAGCAAAGCTGCTCATCCACGCTCCTCCACGTTTGGTTGGGCGGCGGAAGTAATCACAATACCACAAGGCTAAAGGTTTTCCATCGTAATCAATAACCTCAAAAACACGCATGTCGGGATGATAAGTGGGGAGGTCTTTTACGCTCTTTGAAGGTCAATCCATAAGCTCTGTTAGCCGCATAAAACACGCCATTCACCAAAAACACTGTCGATGTTGAAATAGGGTTTCACGTCATCTTCCGAGAAATGGAACTTCTCTTGTTTCATCTTCGCAGAATAATACATGCGGTCGTAGGGCTGCAATTGAAAATCGTTGCCCATCGTTTGGCGCGCATAGGCTTCAATCTCGCGCGTCTCTTGCTGTGCCTTGGGCAGATAAGCGGTAGTGAGTTGTTGCAAGAAAGTCTGCACATTCTGCGGCGTTTTGGCCATCGTTTTTCTCCAAAGAATAGGCTGCATAGTTGGGATAACCCATGAGTCTTGCCTTTTCGGCACGTAGTTTAGCCAGCTCAACCACAAGTGGGTAGGTGTTGAAAGCGTTTGTTCCATCGGCACGATGACGCGAGGCCTCATAGACTTTGCGGCGCAATTCGCAATTTTCTAAGTTCGTTAGGATGGGTTGTTGCGTGGTATTGACGATGACAATGCAATAAGGAGCTTTACTACCGCGACTTTCTGCATCCTTTTTACATTGTGCAATGTCGGCCTCACTCAAGCCTTTCAGCTCATCTTTACTATTCACCCACACCACAGCAGCATTGGTTGCGTCGGGCAAAACATTGCTCCATTGTTGTTGGAGGTCAGCAATCTGTTTATTAATTTCCTCCATACGCGCCTTCTTTTCGGTTGAGAGTAGTGCGCCATTGCGAACAAAGTTTTTATAGATCTCATCTAACAAGCGCAAATCTTCGCCTTTTAACTGCTGGCGTTGATGGTCATAAACATATTTAATGCGCTTGAAGAGTTTTACATTAAATGTAATTTCATTTTGCAAATCGGTGAGCAGTGGTGTGATTTCTTTTTGTGTTTGTGCTATAACGGCTGTTTTATGTGCTCCCGTCAAGGCATAGAATATGCTCGAGACGCGGTCTAAGGTTTGGCCACATTGCTCATAAGCCAGCACCGTGTTGGCAAAGGTGGGACGCTGTTTGTTGTTCACAATGTACTGAATCTCTTTACGTTGCTGTCGAATGCCCTCTTTTAAGGCTGGTAGATAGTCGCCCTCTTGGATGCGATTAAAGTCGGGTGCACCAAACGTCAATTTGCTTTTTGGAGCAGTGGGTTGTTCATTGCGGTGGCAGAGGCGTTTTGTGCGGTTGCAGCGAGTGCCATTGTCGAAGCCAACCCTGTTGTCATCAGGGTGCGTTTCATCATTGTTTGCAGTCGTTTCATATTCTTTTTTATCAATATAAATATTTTGTAGCATTAAAATGAAATCAGAAAGAAAAGTATTTACGATACAGAAAATCTGTTGTAATCTTTTATTTCTCTTCTTTTTATTGTTTTGCAAATATAATCTTTTTGGGTGTTATGATACTATTTTTTTAGTGGTTTGATTACTCTTTTTAGGAATTATCTATGTGTTGGGGTGCTATCTTTGTGTAATCAAGGATGACTTTTTATGCACAATTATATTTATCAAATAGCTCGTTATCCCTGTGAAATATGGTTGTAATGGCAGTGTGAACAAGGCTGTTGTTATCGTTTTACACAATTTCTTCTAAATACTTTAATGTAAATTGTGGGTGGGAATTTGCCCACCCTTTTATGTATGTTTGAGCAGAAAGGGACTGCTCAAACATACTTCTTTTTTATATAGAACTATTTTACAGCGTATTTTTGTCCACCGATGATATAAATACCTGCGGGAAGATTTTGCAATGCATCATCCATTTTGACATGTCTGCGTATGAGGTTACCACTCATTGTGTAGACGTCAACAATGGTTTGCCCATTGTAATGATGGGACTTGATGTCTGAAGGAACGACTTTCACGAAGAGAGATATGCGTTGCACGCTCCTTGAAAACTTATAACAAGCGAAGCGGTGATGCTGCGTATTACAGAATATTCCGCGCTCAGGATGATCTAAGGGGGGCAATATCAGCAAGGGCATTTTCTGTGATGTTGATGATCCATTGAGCCTCAGTGGAGGTGGCAGATGCACTATTAAAAAGGTTATTTTTTGTCCCTTTATATGACAGGTAGTGCTGCTCTACAGGGTCGTAGAAGGTAAAAGCTGTACCTTGTTGTCCCAAGATGAAACTACGTGGGGCGTTTTCTTCATTGACTTTTAAGCTTATTGTCTGTTGAGGTGGAATAGCAACGGTTTTGGAGTTGCGATAGTCTTTGGCAGAACTCCACATGAAGGTGCCACCTGAAGTATAACCAATCAGTATTTCATCGCCAGCTTTGAGTTCTGTAAGCGAAGTGACTAACTTAAATGTAACTTGCCCTGTCGTGGGATTAACAGGTGGTGTTGGCGGTGTTATGGGGGCTGGAGAAGGAGGCGTTTCTCCTCCAGGGTGAGGCACTGGTGTTATAGGTGTGTTTGTTTTCCCATCATAGTGGAAGACGACATTTACGCTATCCCCCCCAAACATATTGCTCTAATCCAGGATAATCAATGAAAGGATTACGGTTGTGTTGTAGTTGGTAGATAGCTTCATTGCGTTTGGTTTCTTTCTCACTAACAGGGTCGTTCTTCGCCCAACGTAGCAGCATTTGCAGTTGCCATTGCACGATTCCAGGATAGGATTCGGGACCAAAAATGTTGCCAGTCCAGTTGTTTAAATAGTCTTCATAGCGTGTAGCCATATAGAAATAGGTGCGTGCGAAATCGCCTTTATATTCATCTGCGGGTTCAAAGACTGGGCCATTAAAGCCTGTAACAGTACATCTTCCCACCTTTGACAATCCACCTTCTGATTGGTAAGATTCTCCTTGGTTTTCTCCAAAGGGCATGTTTCCACGCCGATTATTTACATAACCATCCGTCGGATAGACGTGGAAGAGGTCAGAACGCATGGGTGACTGTTTGTTAAACCAACTTTGTGGCACAGAATGTTCACGATTGTAACAATCACCTTCTTTTCTATAGTTGCCAGCTCTGTCGGTTTTTGGATTGTAATGTGTGATGTTTGAATACATATCCCATATGGTTCCATCAGGGCGTAGGTCTGTCTTTTCGTAGGCTTCCCATAGTTTAGAGTAGCCTAAATCTTGGGTTCCATGACTAATGATGGTCGCGAAGGCCGTTTTTAGCGCCCTACCTTTTTGTAGGTTGGCAGCAGCATAATAAGTACCAGTGTTGTTAGGGCTTTGTGCATATGTTGCTAAAGCGGTGCATAGCAACCATGCGAGGATTGAGAGTCTAATAAATTTCATAGGGAAGGTGTTGAATGCTTATGTTTTGAATTTATAAAATAAATTTCGATAGATATAGCCTTGATAAGTCATCATGGAAAGTCTTATATGACAACCACGAGGTAAATGGCGGATAGGAACGCTGATATAACCATGGGTTGAATAGTATTCTGGCACACCACCTTGGTCATGATATAGTTGTAGGTGTATGAATTGGAGTTGCCCTCCAGTTGAGACACTATCCATTTCAATGATGGAGAGGTGTTGGCTTTGCATACTATTCTCTTGTTGTCCAATCTTCAGTGCCAATCCAATATTAAGGTATTGACGATGCTTGCTGAGCCAAGCGCTTTCAAAAATTACAGGGTCAGCGCGCAAAGTCCTAAAGCGGTGTTGAGGAATATAGGGCAACACTGCGATAGGGGTGAGTTGATTAACAGCAATCTTTGTAGCGGATGAAGGCTGGTGATAGAGCAAAGCACGATAGAGTGTGTCGCGGTTTACAAGCCAAGGTGCCGTGAAAGGGGAGGCAAAGCGTAGGGTATCCCCAGCATCCGTAACGGCAAATGTGATGGCATGTCGTTGTGCAGGAGCTTCAACAAAGTCGGCTTGCAAGAAGGAATAGCGTCCATTACCATCATCATAGCTGTCTTTTGAGCAGGCGAGGAGCAATGGTAAGCACAAACTTACCATTGCTATGATGATTGTTTTCGAGCTGTCACACATTCTATTTAACGAATGGAAGATGATTAAACCATGACTTTAAACGTCCACTTCCATCGCGTGCTGCCATGTAATTCTTTGCAGGATAAGCATATTGGCTGAGGATACAAAGACGTAGGAACTTCTCATCTTTGTTATCGATGTCAATCTTTTCTAACTGTGTTGCAAGATATTCCTCAAAAAAGTGTAAATCTTCTGTAGTATAGAAGCTGGTGTAAAGGTGCGTATCTTGTATCAAATCGAGTGCAATGTAGTTGCAGGGGTACAAACGATAGTTGCGGTGAATTTCAGTATCTATGTGTGTAGCGATGGTGTCGAAAAGCTTATTTTTAGGCATTTCTTCATCCAAAGTAAGGAGCCATTTGTCGATACAGGGTGCACACACATAGTTGATATGTCCCTTATAACCGCGAATACCTGTGAGCATACTTTCGATATCGTCGCCGTCACCTTTCTTCCAATAAGGTAGATCTCGGCGCAATTGGTATTCGCGTGCTTTGAGATAGTCGCAGGGATCATACTCATAAGAGATGGCTAATGGCACGATATGCAATTGCATGAGCCGTTCAATGATGGTCCCTTCACCGCCCATTGCCATCATTTTCAGAATGGCAGGTTGGGTTAAGTCATTTGAGTTCTTTGCTCGACCTTGCCGTTGTGCAATCCAAACATTTTCTCGCTTTTCGTTGATAGCGTAATGGATATATTCCGACATGCGTTTGCTTGCACGTAGCATTTCGACCGAATGGAGTGCCCGTTCCACTGTAAACGATTTGTTGACACGCACCAAATCGTGCACCCAAGGCAATTTCAACAAGTTGTCGCCAATCGCAATTTCGCAGGTAGTATCGAAGCCAACATCAATGAGTAACTTATCTAAGAATGCAGAATCGAGCACGATATCGCGATGATTGCTCACAAAAGTGTAGCGCTCTTTGATGTTAATGTTAGAGGCATCCATGTTGCATCCTAAAGAAAGCTTGTGCACCAATCCTTGTAAGAAGGGGTAGCAGAAGGTCTTTTGAAAGGCAAGGTTTGTGTCACAAGCACGCATCTTAGTAGCAATTTGCTCAAGAGGCACGTCTGGATAGAGATAGTTTAGCACTTTTTTAAATTGCTCGTCGGCCAGCAATCGATCGTAGACTGCGGGCAGTTCCTCAGGCTCAAAGGGCCTGATAGGGTCAAATTCTGCAGGTATTTTCATAATGAAAGGGTTTTAAAACTGGTTTTCAACAATATCGCTGAGCACATCCTTGATGTCTAATCCAGCAGCCTTTACTTGCTGAGGGATAAAGCTTGTAGGGGTCATACCTGGCGTAGTGTTAATCTCCAGCATATTAATAACGTCGTTTCCTTGCTCGTCTTTCGAAATGATATAATCGATACGAATAATCCCATTGGCATGAAGAATATCATAGATGCGTGCTGTCTCTGCAGCTACCTTGCTTGCTGTTTCTGGGCTTAAGCGTGCAGGTGTAATTTCTTCTACTTGGCCATTGTACTTTGCATCATAGTCAAAGAATTCATTCTTGGGTACTACTTCTGTAGCAGGCAATACTACTTTTTTCTCCTTTGTTTTATAAATACCTTGTGAGATTTCAGTCCCTTTGAGGAAACTTTCAATCATCACTTCATTATTTTCCATAAATGCCACACGTAAAGCAGGTGCCAATTGGTCAGCATTCTTAACTTTCGATACGCCAAAACTGCTTCCATCAGCCGCAGGTTTTACAAAGCAAGGCATACCAATGCGTTTCGCAATAGCTTCTTCATCGTAGCGCTCTCCACGGCGGAGTAATACACTATCGGCCACTTTCACACCAAAACCTCTTAGATAGTTGTTGAGCACATATTTGTCAAAGGTCATTGCTTCAACCAATACTCCACTGGTGGAGTAGGGCAAATGGATGAGGTCAAAGTAGCCTTGCATAACTCCATTCTCTCCTGGTTGACCATGAATAGTGATGTAGGCGTAATCGAAAAAGACACGAGTACCATCCTGTTGAAAGGAAAAATCATTTTTGTCAATCTCAGCAATGGCTCCATTTTCAAGGTGAACATGCCAATTAGTTCCCTTCACATCGACAATAAATACATTGTAGCGTTGTTTATCAAAGAATGAAAATAGGCCTTGTGCCGAACGCATTGATACATCATGCTCAGAAGAGTCTCCGCCACAAACGATGGCAATGTTTCTTTTAGAATTTCCCATATCTGATAGTTTTATGTTTTTTTATATTGTGAAAGTGTCTTGTGTTGTACCTGATAGATAGGTACGCCACTTGTCAATTAAAGTTGAAAAATCTGCTGGCCAATTAGAGTTAAAATCCATTTGTTGGCCTGTTGTGGGGTGAACAAAGCCAAGAGTCTTTGCATGTAGTGCCTGTCTTGGACAGGCTTTGAAGCAGTTTTGGATAAAGGCTTTGTAAGAACTACTGCGCTGTCCACGAATTATCTCATCGCCACCATAGGTTGCATCAGCAAAGAGTGGATGACCAATGTGCTTCATGTGGGCTCTGATTTGGTGTGTTCGCCCGGTCTCTAAGATGCATTCTACCAGTGTGACATAACCAAAACGTTCTATAATCCGATAATGTGTAATGGCTGTTTTCCCGATTTCGCTGTCTGGAGAGAATGTTTTCATGCGCAGTCTGTCTTTTGGATCGCGTGCAATGTTGCCCTCTATCGTACCTTCATCTTCGATAAAGTTACCCCAAACTAATGCATGATAGCTGCGGTGAGTGGTCTTATTGAAGAACTGTTTGCCCAACTTAGACTTCGCATCAGCTGTCTTTGCTACAACGATGAGCCCACTAGTATCTTTGTCTATGCGATGAACCAACCCCACATCAGGGTCATTGGCATCAAAAGTATCTAAGTCTTTTAGATGCCATGCTACGGCATTGATGAGCGTTCCTGTGAAGTTTCCTGCTCCAGGGTGCACTACCATACCTGCTTTTTTATTGATAACTATGAGGGCATCATCTTCATAAACAATATCTAAGGGAATGTCTTCGGCCACAATACTCGTGTCGTGTTTGGGCGTGTCGAGCATCAGAGTAATCACATCATGTGGCCTGATTTTATAGTTACTCTTCACAGCTTGGCCATTTACTTCAATGCAACCGGCATCGGCCGCCTGCTGTATTCGGTTACGACTTTGATAAGGATTTTTTTCCGTTAAGTATTTATCGATGCGCACAGGAGTCTGTCCCGCATCAACTTCTATCTTCCAATGCTCAAAACGTTGTGGTGCTTTGATGGTTAAATCGTCATCTATGATTTCTTGTTCTTCAATCATATGCTACTCTTTAGGCATTGTTTTGGCTGAATTTTCTTTAACGTTGTCGTTCCCTTTGGTAGGACTATCAGGTCCTGTCACTACTTCAAATTCATCTACATCATCACCCATTTCGTTAGGATGTGGTAAAGCTGGGTCGATATAGTCTACTGAGTCATCGTCACTCCGCTCGCCATTTCCCACTTGAATAATTAGTGTTGCTTCAACAGAAATCTTATCACCAGCATTTACAGGTCGACCATTTACCAGCACGCCATATACCCAATCCTTTTCGCCTGCAATATATTTTGGTGTGCCAAGTTTAAAGCCCATGGCAGTTAATTTGGCCATGGCTTCGCGCAAAGAACTATTATCAATAATATCGGGGAGGGTAATTGTGGGGGTTTGTGGTGAATTGATGGTGACATAGATGATATGCCCTGACTTCACTCTCTCGCCTGGAGTTAGAGATTGTTCAAGGATGCAATCTGCAGGTAGTGACTTAACATAACCAGTGTCAACAACTTGAATTTCGAGTCCTAACTCGCGTAAGAGGTGCTCGGCATCCGTTAAACGTTTGTGTTTTAAGTCGGGAACGGGAATTGCTTCACCATGGTGTGTATAGAAGTCGAGGCCAAACTTTACGCCCACACCTAACACAGCGACAACTAAACCCATGATAAGAATATTCTTCCACAGATACCAACTGCTAAACTTTTTAACGAATTCTGATGACTGCATTTGTCCGATTAACTCCGTTTTTCCTATGTTGCAAAGATAAGATAAATGGCTTAAACAACAAAATAATTAAATGCAAAAAGCAGCAAAGAACGATGTACTTTGCTGCTTTTTCTAATCTATCATCAGTCTCCTCAGGTCTACTTGCCGTGATTTTTCGTCAGAGACTGTTAATTTCTTTCTACCATGAGCACGACGTGAAGCTAACACACGGCGGCCATTCTTTGTTGCCATTCTCTCGCGAAAACCATGCTTGTTCACGCGACGGCGGTTGTGAGGCTGGAATGTTCTTTTCATTTTCTTTCTTATTTATTTTGTTATTTATTGCAACGTATGAGCGCTATCCGGTCATGCTAAACCTGCGTTCGTTCCTCCTTTTTGGCTTGCAAAATTACTTATAATTTTCGAATTACCAAAGAACTAAGTGAATTTTAAGCATTAGTGCAGCGATTTTCTATAAAAATATCGTAACTTTGCATACCAAGGCTGGGGTGCGAAAATAGCACTTTAGCAAGGTCAAAAGATTATTATAAATATCAATTATACAACAATGATTAATTCACAAGAAATAAAAATCGGTACCTGCATCCGTATGGATGGTGGTATTTGGAAGTGCATTGACTTTCAACATCGTAAGCCAGGTAAGGGTAACACGGTGATGAATACGAAATTAAAGAATGTTGCTGATGGTCGTGTTTTGGAACGAACATTCCAGGTTGGCTTCAAATTGGATGATGTTCGCGTGGAGCATCGCCCCTATCAATATCTCTATGAAGATGCAACAGGGCACATTTTTATGAATCAAGAAACATTCGAACAGATACCCATTAATCGTGAACAAATTACGGGTGTCGATTTCATGAAGGAGGGAGACGTGGTTGATGTGTGCACCGATACCACCGATGGAACCATCCTTTCGGCTGAGATGCCTGTGAAAACGACGCTCAAGATTACGCATAGTGAACCAGGCGTAAAAGGTAATACGGCAACGAATGCAACAAAGCCTGCAACCCTTGAAACGGGTGTTGAGGTGCGTGTGCCTTTATTTGTGAACGAAGGCGAGACTATTCAGGTCGACACACGCGACGGAAGTTACCTCGGTCGCGTATCGGAATAAATCAAAAACGAACCTACTTTTGTGCGCTATCTATCCGTACAAAGGTAGGTTTTTTCATTTAAAATCCATTCGTTGCTATGAAATACTCCATCATTGTTCCTGTTTTTAATCGGCCGAATGAGGTCGAAGAACTTTTAGAAAGCTTAACAAAGCAGTCACTTACCGACTTCGAAGTGCTGATTGTTGAAGATGGTTCACAAATCACTTGTGAGGAGGTTTGTAAGCGTTATGCACAACAACTTGATATCAAGTATTTCATAAAGCCCAATAGTGGTCCTGGCATGAGTCGCAATTATGGTGCAGAGCGTGCACAAGGCGACTATCTTTTGATTTTAGATAGTGATGTGGTTTTGCCACCAAACTATCTTAAATCCGTTGACGATGAATTAGAAAAAATACCTGTTGATGCATTTGGTGGCCCCGACAGGGCACATGAATCGTTCACCGATACGCAGAAAGCCATCTCTTATTCGATGACAAGTTTCTTCACCACAGGCGGTATTCGCGGCGGGAAAAAGAAATTGGATAAATTCTATCCGCGCTCTTTCAACATGGGTATCCGTCGTGAGGTCTATCAGCAATTGGGTGGTTTCAGCAACATGCGCTTTGGGGAAGATATCGACTTTAGCATTCGAATTTTTAAGGCTGGCTATCGTTGTCGTCTGTTTCCTACGGCATGGGTGTGGCATAAACGCCGCACAGACTTTCGCAAGTTTTGGCGGCAAGTCTACAACAGTGGTATCGCTCGCATCAACCTCTATATGAAATACCCAGACAGTCTGAAGCTCGTTCATGTGCTCCCTGCCGCTTTCACCTTTGCTTGTGCACAGTTTTTGCTGATGATTCTCAACGGACTTATTCTGTATCTCTGCACCATGCCTGCACCCGTTTCTATCATTGGTGTATTGCTTATGGTTTGTGGTCTCGCACCAATATCGCTTTATTCACTCATCATTTTGATTGATTCTACTCGGCAAACCATAGCTTTAAGATTGGAATATGGAGCATTTTTGCAGCCTATATCCAACTCATTGGTTATGGATGTGGTTTTTTCGAAGCACTTTGGAAGCGCATCATCTTGCGACGCGGTAGCTTTAGTGCCTACGAAAAGACCTTCTATCAATAGCTTTTTCCTCATTCCCTTTTCATCCTTTTATTGCACATGGAAGAGACCTTCGAGAAACATTGCAATAGTATAGCGCATTGGGCAGAAGAAGATCGGCCGCGCGAGAAACTTGAACGCCTTGGAGCACAGGTGTTATCAAATGCTGAATTGCTGGCCATTCTCATCGGGAGTGGCACGCCCAACGAAAGTGCCGTTGATTTGATGAAACGCATCTTAAGCGATTGTCACAATAATCTCAATACATTGGGCAAGCTCACTTGCCAGGAATTGCAGCGCTACAAAGGCGTTGGTCCAGCAAAAGCCATTACTATCTTAGCTGCATGTGAATTGGGGAAACGGCGTGCTATGGAAAAGGCTGAGGAACGAACAGCTTTGGATTCGGCGGTCGCCATCTACGAATATCTGCATCCACGCATGCAGGATCTTGATGTCGAAGAGGCATGGGTGCTGTTGCTCAATCAGCATTTCCGACTCATAAAGTCCCTTTGCATCAGTCATGGTGGGCTGAGTGAGACTGCAGTTGATGTGCGTATTATGTTGAAAGAAGCCCTGCTCAGCAATGCCACAGTGCTGGCTTTAGCCCACAATCACCCCAGCAACCATGCACAACCCAGTTCAGCTGATAACCAGTTGACGCGCCGTGTGCAAGCAGCTTGTGAAACCATGCGCATCTATTTCCTCGACCATGTCATTATCACCGATGGGCAATATTTTTCCTATCGGGAAGAAGGGAAATTGTAAAGCCCACTGCTTCTGAAATAAAGCAATGGGCTAAAGATGAAGTTAAGGAGAGATTAAAATTTTGATTCGCCTTCCACATATTGTCCCAATAGTAAATGTTCACCATCGAAGACCGCATAAGTGAATAATGAAATCCAATCGCCTAAAATCAGCATACGCGCCGTTTTGTTGATGGTAATATCCAATTCTATGTGGCGATGGCCGAAAGCAGATAGTCAATCTCTGGATGATTTTGTTGATATTTCTGTGCAAATTGCACCAGATATTCTTTTTCTTCACCCATGAATGGCACCTCTTTGCCATCTATTCGTTTTAAACGGCTATGCTTAGCCCAGTTCAATCCCAGAGCCATGCCCCAGCGTGGATGCACAAAATTGAGTAGTCTTTGACAGAAACGATTGTGGAAAACACGGCGTAAGAAGTGGAACATAGGGTCTGGATCCCCCAAACCATCGCCGTGTGCCAAATAGAATATCTTGCCATAAAGCTCTGTTGTGAGAGGCGCTTTATGCACGATAACACCGCATTCCTTTTCTAAATAGCCATAGGTCCACACATCATGATTGCCCGTAAAGAAGTGTACTTCTACTCCATTGTCGGTTAGTTCGCTCAGCTTTCCCAAAAAGCGTGTAAATCCTTTGGGAACCACATAGCGATATTCGTTCCAAAAGTCGAACATGTCGCCTAATAGATAAATTGCTGAAGCTTTCTCTTTGATGCTGTCTAAAAAGCGCACTATGCGACGTTCTTGTGTGCGAGCGTGTGGGATAGCCAACGAACCTAAATGCGCATCGCTCAAAAAGTAGATGTTCTTTTCCATGTAGATAAAGTTTTGTTATCGCAATCGTACCACCGCATTGCTGCAGAGTACAATTCATTCAAATCCCAATTCCACGCGTGCTTCCTCTGTCATCATGCTTTGATCCCAAGCAGGTTCAAACACTAAGTTAACATTGGTTGCCGTCACTCCTTCAACACTATCAACTTTTGTGCGTACATCTTCTAAAATAAAATCGGCCGCAGGACAATTGGGTGCCGTGAAAGTCATATCAAGATCAACGTTACCATCATCTTTTACATCAATCTTATAAATCATGCCCAAGTCCCAAATATTTACAGGAATCTCAGGATCATAAACTGTTTTCAGCACATCAACAATACGTTCCTCAATCTTTGTTTTCTCCTCTTGTGTCATATTTTCTCTGTCCTTATAGTTGCAAAGATAGCAAATAAAATGAAATAGCAATGAGCACGTGCTATATTTTTATTAGCTTGTAGGGCTGATAATATACTTCGTAGCGCAGCGATGGCACTCCTTTTCGTAACTCTTTGATGTAATACTCGTTTATCGAACCATACTGCTTTCATTGAGATTGTTGAGGAGTGAGGAATAGAACTTGTACAGAAGCGGACGTGTTAGTAAAGGAAAACGAGTATAATACTTTGTTTTTCACATCGTATTACACCCGTTTGATTTGAATTTGAGCTATAGTTTAAGTGAAACTGATAACACTCTGTGTCGGTTCACTTGTTGGTCTTTCCTCATCCTTTGTGGGGGAATCACTTGGCGTTTGCTGACGAATTTCTTCTAACATTTGGCGCGTACGCTTGTAAGTGGGTGTGTTTTCAACAGCCAAAATCACGTCCTCGTTGGCTAAATCTTCTGGTCGGAAGAGGAAAATATGTGGGCGTCGCTTGTATTGATTGTTCTTCCCGATATTGCCATAGTAATGACTACGCCGCTCTTCTCGTTCTGCACGCCGCTCTTCTTCTTGAGCCATTCTATCAGCTTCTTCTTGGGTGTGCTTCTTCAAATGGCTGTTCATGCCATCTACATCTTCAATGCCAAAGCCTGTAGCGAGAATGGTTATCTTTACCTTTTGCCCCAATTCAGGGTCGATGGTGACGCCCCATTTCGTTTCATAGTCACTATCAAAGCGTGACATGAAGTCGGTTACCTCATTCATCTCTTCCATCATTAGTGCAGAGTTTTTATCCTTTTCGTTGCTAAAGCCTAAGCTTAGTAGAATCTTTTTGGACTTGAAGATGTCGTTGTCGTTGAGTAAAGGTGAGTTGAGTGCATCATCAATTGCCTTCTTCACACGCCCTTCACCTTCTCCATACCCGGTACTCATGATGGCAACACCCCCATTTTGCAGGATGGTTTTCACATCGTTGAAATCAAGATTCATGTAGCCTTCATAGGTGATGATCTCCGCAATGCTCTTGGCAGCCACGCTCAATGTGTCGTCAGCTTTGCCGAATGCATCTAAAAGTGTAAGGTCGGGATAGATCTCTCTGAGGCGTTCGTTGTTGACAACTAATAGAGCATCGACATGTTTTGCCATCTCTTCGACGCCGTCTAAGGCTTGATCAATCTTTCGAGCACCTTCAAAGCGGAAGGGGATAGTAACGATACCTACGGTAAGGATGTCTAATTCTTTTGAAACACGAGCAATTACTGGTGCTGCACCTGTACCTGTTCCACCACCCATTCCTGCAGTGATGAAGGCCATTCTTGTGCCGTCATTGAGGATGTTTTTAATATCATCAATCGTTTCTTCAGCTGCTGCGCGTGCCTTTTCGGGTCGATTCCCTGCTCCCAATCCTTCCTTTCCCAATTGCAAGTGTACAGGTACTGGCGAATTGTTAAGAGCTTGATTGTCGGTGTTACAGAGTACAAACGATACGTCATGTATACCTTCTCTATACATATGGTTGACAGCATTTCCTCCACCTCCACCAACACCAATCACCTTGATAATACTGTTTTTGCCTGGCGCATCACCAAAATCTACCACCGTCATTTGTTTATTTTGTTCTGCCATATCTTTTTTCTTTTATACTGTAAGCAATCTTTTAAACAGGTAAAAGTTTTATTCGTCTTCTGAAATCATCTTTTGGAAAAAGCCTTTCAAGCCCTTCATCGCTTTATAGAGGGTGCTATTTTCTCGGCGTTCACGAGCCAATCGCTCTTCCTCTTGTCGTTGTTGCTCTAAAGCTGCTTGCATTTGACTTTCTTTCTTGCGGCGTTCTTCTTCTTCAGCCTTTTGCTTTTCGATTTCTGTACGCACTACTCCGCTACCTGTTGTTTCGTTAAGTGTGCGTGCCTTTTGGTGCAAATCATTGGTGGTTGTGGTAGTTGTTCCTTCTTGATTTACACTGAAAAGGTCTGTCGTGAGCTCAGGACCTGCACAATTCATGTCGCCTTTAGCTAAGATACCCAAGACAGTATTCATTGTACCATCATGTGCATTCACTTCCTCATTATTAGAATGGATATTGAAGGTGATGAATTTAGCAGTACGAATCTTGTCAACGTGGGTGTGGTTTCTGAATGCAGTCTCAATATTTTTAAGGTTGCTTCCACCACCAGTGAGCACAATACCACCTAAAAGACTATTAACATATTCAGCGGGTACTTGGAACCAAACATTCTCAATAATCTCCTCTACACGAGCCTCAACAATCTCAATAAACTTGCGACTCTCTATCTGACGTTCTGCATCAATGGATAGCATCAGTGTATTGTCAATGTCGTTGTTGTCTGTATAGGCACTGGCATATTTAAGCTTCATGCGCTCGGCATCAGCCTCTTCCATTTGTAGAGAAGCGATGTCTTTAGTGATATTGGCACCTCCTAAAGGAATAACGGCCAGATGACGTAGAATATTTTTAAAATAAACGGCAACGGTTGTTGTCTCGGCTCCGAGGTCAACTAAAACACATCCTGAGCGCTTTTCGGCTTCAGTGAGTACGTTATCGGCCAATACCATAGGGGCTAAATACATTTCAGCAATGGCTATTCCTGCTAAATCAAAACATTTATTGAGGTTGCGATAGAACGTCTTATGCCAAAGGATGTTGAGGAAATTGCCCTCTAAGCGGCTGCATTGTATGCCGATGGGGTCTAATTGGTATTGCTGATCCACCTTATATTCTTGTGTAGCCGCTTCCAAAATCTCTTGGTCGGGGTAGCTCATTGTGCGATTCTTATCCATGAGTTGGTTCACCATCTCTTGCGAAACAATGGTGTCTGCGGGCAACTCTTCTACCAGTTCATTGCGTACACTGCGAATAGATTGCCCACCCACACCTACATAGACATGAGCAATCTCGGCCTTCAAGTTGGCTTTTAATTTACTGATAATGTTGGTAAGACTTTGCACCGTCTTATCGATATTATATACAACACCTTTCCGAATGCATTGTGACGCATCTTCTTTTATCACAGATAATACGGTGATACTACCATCGAGGTTCTTTTTTCCGGCAACGCCTATGATTTTTGTTGACCCTAATTCTATCGCGACAATAAATTCTGCCATGCTTTATTTTTTTATCAATTCAACATCAATGTTTCTTCGTTTTCTCTTTTTGGGTTTCGCTTTTCGTATGCGAAGTTTTTTCTTTATCCTTATCTTTTGTGCGCACCTTTGGCTTGTCAGCAGTGTGCGTTGAAGTTTTTTCCTTCGTTGTCTTCTCCGCATGCTGCGGCTTTTCGATTTTCTTCTCCTTTGATTTTTCGTCTTTTTTCGACTTCACCTCTTCTTTTTTAGGCTTCTCAGGAGTACTAACTTTTGACTTTTCTTTCGTCTCTGTCTTTTCAGTAGAAGTCCTTTCTTCGTGCGTTTCAGGCACATTGCCAATCACATCGCTTTCAGATAAAGTGTGTAAATCATCCTCTTCACGTGTGGGCTTACCATCTCTTCGTTTGCAGATAATCTGATTGTCGAATGCTAAGTTGATATAGCTATAGCGATTCCACCCAGCTTGTGAGAGGCCATAACGATAAATTTCTCCAAGCGGCTTAATTTCTTTTCGATGAAAGCTGTTACAATCGCATTCTGCTTGGACTTATATTTGTTATACGGAATGGTGCCTAAGCCAATGATATGGTTCCCTACTCGAGGTACCAATTCTATGGTTTTGTCAGGCAACACATTAATCTGCTCTATTTGATTACTCCACAAAGGATTGGCCATAATAGCCTTGCTCATGGGTGAGAGGTAATGGGTAGCAAACGATTTCGAAATGTCTCCTGTGGCGATGATGAGGTCACTGGTGTAGTGAGAGTTGGGCATAACACAATCTTTATCATCCAAATAATAGTCATCTCCGTTGCTTGCCTTCACCCTTACCACTGGCATGCGCTGTGTTAGCGTGATGTTTACTGCCCCTCCTTCAGTTTTATAACATTCAGCAGTCTTCACAAATGGACTGGCTTTCAGCAGCTCTTCAATCTCGCGAAGGTTTACCTTGCGCATGGGCTGCGATAAAGGATAAAGGTGTTCTTTCTCTAAGCGCCGTTTAATTTCTTGTGCATTAATAAACCCATTGGTCGCCTCATCTTGGATATCGATGTTCACCTGCGTACACAAACGCTGCGATTCATCGGGCTTGTTGAAAGCAGTAAACGCCAAAACCAAATATCCTGCTAACAGGATATCGGTTGTAATGACGAGTGTTTTCTTCCCCAATGAATACGCATGTCAGATGGTTCAAACTATGATTTCTGATTAATAATCTGTGCGATTTGTGGCACGTCATTATCTAAATTCCCGGCACCTAAAATCACCAACACATCGGTATCGTGTTGCTTTACAAACTCCAATACATCTTTCTTTTCAATGAGATGCTTCTCTACGCCAGCGGCTAAGTTGTCGTAGATGAGTTTGCTCGTCACGCCTTCGATAGGGACTTCGCGTGCAGGATAAATCTCAGTGAGCACCACTTCATCGAAGTTGCTCAGCGCATGTGCAAAGTCTTGGTAGAAATCACGTGTGCGGGTGTAGAGGTGAGGCTGAAAAATAGCCGTAATCTTTCGGTTGGGAAAGAGCTCTTTCAAGCTCTTAGCACTTTGTAATACCTCTTTGGGATGATGGCCATAATCAGATAACAGCACATGCTTGTCGTTCTTAATCTTAAAGTCAAAGCGCCGGTCTACACCGCTATATGTGCGCATACCATACCGCAACTCTTCTGCTGTGCAGCCATTGAGCTGTGCAATTGCCATAGCAGCCACGCTGTTTTCAATGTTGATGGGGATAGGTTGGCCTAAGCTGATGCCGCGAACCATTTCTACGGGCGACACGAAATCAAATGTAATCTCACCATTCTGAATTACAATATTCTCAGCGTGAAAATCACCCTTATCTCGGCTATAGCTATACACTTTCACACCTTCTTGCACATGTTCTCGCATGGCTAAGTCGGTGTGCAGCACCAAAGCGCCACCAGGTTGAATGAGTTCGGTGTAATGACGAAAGCTCTCCAAGTAAGCCTCTTCTGTGCCATAGATGTCTAAATGGTCGGCATCTGTTGAGGTGATAACACTCATCCAGGGGCGAAGCCAGTGGAAACTGCGGTCAAACTCGTCGGCCTCTATCACCACAAAGTCGCTGGTGTCAGAAAGAATATAGTTTGTGCCATAGTTCTTAGAGATACCGCTAAGAAAGCATTACAGTCCAAATGGCTCTGGTGCATGATGTGTGCACACATCGTAGAGGTGGTAGTTTTGCCATGTGTTCCAGCAAAACATAGCCCACGATGTGCTTGTGTTAGACGTCCCAATACCTGCGCACGCTTCTCTACTTCAAAGCCATTTTCTTGGAAAAACACCAACTCTTTGTGCTGTGAAGGCACGGCAGGAGTGTAGACAACCAAAGTGGTTTCGGGGTTCTTACAAGCGTGGGGAATCTCGGCAATATCTTCTTCATAGTGTATCACCATACCTTCTTTTTCAAGTTGGTGGGTGAGATTTGATGGCGTTTTGTCATAGCCAGCAACCACTAAACCACGCTTCATAAAATAGCGTGCTATTGCACTCATGCCGATACCTCCGGCACCAATAAAGTAAACTGCTTTAATGTCTTTTAATTCCATCTATTGCAAAGCTAATCGGATTACCTCATCTGCAATGACGTCTGCAGCATTGTTTAATCCGAGTTTTAATATGTTTTCTTCTAAATGTTTCAGTTGTTCGCCATCGTGAACTGCCTCAACGGCTGTTGATAAAAGCACATCGGGTGCTTCGCTATCTTTCACGTAAATAGCAGCACTCTTATTCACTAAGGCCATCGCATTCTTTGTTTGATGATCCTCAGCCACATTGGGTGATGGTACTAAGATAACGGCCTTTCCTATCAAACAGAACTCACTGATGCTGCTGGCACCTGCTCTGCTGATGACAAGGTCGGCGGCTTTGTAGGCGTCACCCATGTCAGCAATGAAGTCCATTACCTTTAAATTGGGCAGATGGTGACCTTCAAGTTGTTGCAAAATCTGCTGGTAATAAATCTTACCCGTTTGCCAAATGAATTGAACATCGCTATTTTTTATCATGTCGAGGTGGCTCAACATGCTCTCGTTGAGCGTGCGAGCACCTAAACTTCCACCCACTAACAAAATCGTTTTCTTTTGTTCGTCCAATCCAAACTTTGCTCTGGCTTCAGCTTGTGAGAGTGAAATGTTAAGCACATTCTGCCGGACAGGATTGCCCGTCATAATAATTTTATCTGCGGGGAAGAAGCGTTCCATACCTTCATAAGCAACACATATCTTCGAAGCTTTCTTTGATAAAAGCTTATTGGTTACGCCAGCATAGGAGTTTTGCTCTTGGATTAAGCAGGGGATACCTTTCGATGCACACACATTTAGGGTGGGACCACTGGCATATCCACCAACACCTACAGCCACCATAGGCTTGAAATCACGAATGATTTTGCGAGCCATGCGTTGGCTTTTCCATATCTTGTAGAGCACAATAACATTCTTGAGCAAGTGCTTTCTGTCGAAACCTGCAATGGGAAGTCCTTTGATTTCATAGCCTGCAGCGGGCACTCTTTGCATCTCCATTCTGCCCAATGCCCCTACAAACAATAACTTTGCATCAGGACGCTTAGCTTTAATGGCGTTAGCAATCGATATGGCTGGGAAGATGTGTCCACCCGTACCGCCACCACTAATGATAACTCTTAATTCTTGCTCCATTACGCTTTGTTTTTTATATCATTGCAAAAGTAATCATTTTTTTTAGTTCTTACTTACTTTGCCGTCTATTAATTGTTAAATAGAACCCAGCAAATGCATGCTTCATTCAAATGAGTGAGTGGCTCCATCGTGGCATTTGTTGCACATTTGTAGGAGCCTGTGTTGGCATATTTGCAAGCTTTCTCCCTATGGGATGATAAGCCTTTGTTTCTCAGTGGGTGATGGTAGGTCAAGTAATGTGGGCAACATTATCATGCAATCTCATTGCAATTTAGTGGCAATCTCTATGAGATTATATGCTAAAGTAGTCCACTTTTTCAGCCTTGATGTAGTACTTGTTGTCAGCAGCTCTTTGCTATGGCAATAGGATTGCTTGAATGGTGGGAGCAAGTTAGTTAACCTTAGCCTTTACAGGTTCACTTTCTCCCCGCTTTTTAGCAGAGCGACTCACGCTTAAAATCACACCCACATAGATGCAATTAATAACTGAAGAGGTACCGCCTTTACTGATAAGGGGAAGGGGTTGACCTGTGACAGGCACGATTCCTACAGCCACACACATGTTAAACAGGGCTTGGGTTACTAACAGTAAGGCTAACCCCATGGCCAAAAGTGCAGGGAAATAGTTTTCACAACGGCTGGCTATACGTCCTGTTCTGAAGAGTAGCATGATGTATAGTCCTGCGACAAACACGGCTCCTTCAATGCCCAACTCTTCAATAATGATGGCATAAATGAAGTCAGAGAAGGCTTGTGAGAGGAAATCGCGTTCCACACTATTACCAGGTCCCTTGCCCACAATGTTAGAAGATGCAATGGCTATGTTGGCATGTGCCACTTGTGCATCTTTATCTAAGTCAACATCTTGTGGGGCAATCTCTTTGTGGTTGGCAAATTTGTCGATGCGTGATTTCCACGTATCTGCGCGGTGAAAGATTTTACCAAATAGGCCTTCCTCCCGCGAATCGGTTTGTGTTTGCTCCGTTAAAACCTTGTCATTGTCTTCATTCTGAGTATCTTTGCCCACTAACATGACGCCAGCAAACACCAAAAGCATACCTAAGACGACCACACCCACCAACTTTCCAATTTGGCGCATGGGCACTCTTCCTATCAACATCATCATCAACACCACCAAACTAAGCAATGCCGCGGTAGATAAATTCTCTAATGCAATGAGCGGAATGATGAGGAAACAAATGCCCAAGATGTATTTAAAGGCAATCTTATCGGCACCATGGTCGGTTTGAAGTGCACTTAAAATCTGTGCAGTGGCCAATACTACAGTACCTTTTGCAATCTCTGAAGGCTGGAATTGTATGCCTACAAAGTTCACCCATCGTTGTGCTCCGTTGGTTGATTGTCCGGCAACAATCACCCAAAGCAAGGTGAAGACCGAGAGAATGATGAAGAAAGGTGTTGCAATTTTGAAATATTTGCACTGAAGGTTGAGCACCACAACCATGCTAATGAAGCCAAAGATGAGGATGCCAATGTGCTTGATGAGAGGTGAAAAATAGCTACCTCCTTTGTAAGTTAATTCGGATGAAGCCGAAAAAACCTCTACAATCGAGATGATACAAAGGAAGAAGAAGATCATCCATATCACCTTATCACCTTTAAAAATGTTTCCAAATGTTTTGCTGTCCATTGCGTTGAATGTACTAAAAAGATTTTGGGAAGGCTGTAAAAGAGAACCTGTTTATTCCCTTTTCTACGCACCATCTGCAGCGTTCCATGAGTAGATGTGCCCTATACTGCTGCAAAAGAGTGGATGAAACAGCCTTCGAATGTCCTTTTATAGCACTTTTCTCTATAAGTTTCTAACTAATGTTTTGAATTGTTCACCGCGATCTTCCATATTTTTAAAGAGGTCGAAGCTGGCGCAACAGGGGCTTAATAGCACCGTTTCTCCAGGCTTTGCCATCTCAAAGCAGGCTTTAACGCAGTCGCTCATGCTATGGGTATCGCGCACAGGCAGCCCCAAAGCATCGAAATTGTCGTGCAATTTTTGGTTGTTTGCGCCTAAATAAACCAAGCCAACACATCGCTCTTTCACCAAAGGTAACAAGGGTTTGTAGTCGTTACCTTTATCTCTTCCGCCAAGAATAAGGATAGTTGGGGTGGTCATACTCTCCAAAGCATACCAGCAAGCATCGACATTTGTGGCCTTAGAGTCGTTGATATATTGCACGTTATTCACCTTGCATACCTTCTCTAACCGATGCTCTACGCCAGGAAAGTCGCTTAAACCCTGGCGAATAATATCGTGAGGTATGCCCACAATATTGGCTGCTAAGCCTGCTGCTAAGCTGTTATAAAGGTTGTGTTTGCCGGTTAGGGACAGCTCGTTTTGAGGCATTTGGAACGTCGAAGGATATGCCAAGGTGTATTGTTCTTGTTCGATATAGCCCACAACACCATTCTCTTTATGCGCTGCAAACGGATAGGCTTTTGCATGGACAGCATGCTTTTGCAACTCTTTTGCGATGACAGGATCGTCCTTCCAATAGATAAAGCTGTCGGCTTGTGTTTGGTTTTGCAAAATCCTTAATTTGGCTTCGGCATAGTTTTCAAAACAGTTGTCGTAGCGATCTAAGTGGTCGGGGGTGATATTCAGCAAGATAGCAACATCAGCTTTGAACTGATACATGTTGTCTAATTGAAAGCTACTCAGCTCAATCACATAGTATTCGTGGGGCGATTCAGCCACTTGTAGGGCCAAACTATGGCCGATATTACCGGCCAATCCCACGTCTAATCCTGCTGTTTTAAAGATGTGATAGATGAGTGATGTTGTAGTGGTTTTGCCATTACTTCCCGTGATACATACCATTTTTGATTGCGAATAACGCCCCGCAAACTCTATTTCACTGATGATAGGTGTGCCTTGTTGTATGAGCTTTTGCACCATAGGGGCTTCTTTTGGAATGCCAGGACTCTTAATAATCTCGTCGGCATTGAGAATCTTTTCAGCCGTGTGTTGACCCTCTTCCCATTCTATGTGATGGTCATCGAGCAACTTTTTATAGTTAGAATGGATAGCTGACATGTCAGAAACAAACACATCAAATCCTTCTTTTTGTGCCAGAACAGCGGCTCCTGCACCACTTTCTCCTGCACCTAATATAACGATTCTTTTCATTGTTATCTAATCTTTAATGTGATAATGGTGAGTGCTGCCAAGATAATAGTGATGACCCAAAAGCGTAATGTGATTTTCGCTTCGTGCTTAGCACTATGAGGTTTTGTAATCAGATAGTGACAATCGGGGTCTAATTGGTCATCTGTCACACGGAAATTATCATGTATTGGCGTGCGTTTGAAAATACGTTGTTTCACCCCTTTGCGCTTTCCTATCTTATAATAATACACCTGAAGGATGACACTTAAGCTCTCTACAAAGAAGATTCCACAGAGGATAGGCAGTAAAAGTTCTTTGTGAATGATAATAGCACTCACAGCGATGATGCCGCCAATGGTAAGCGATCCTGTATCACCCATGAACACTTGTGCAGGATAAGCGTTGTACCACAAGAAGCCAATCAATGCACCAATGAAAGCACACATGAAAACAACAATCTCTTCGGATTGTGGAATATACATGATATTTAAATAGGCTGCAAATTGAATATGGCTACTCACATAGGCCAAAATGCCGATAACAACGCCAATAATAGCCGAGTTCCCAGCACACATTCCATCCATGCCATCATTTAAATTGGCACCATTGCTCACGGCAGTTACAACGACAATGGTCATGACTACAAACAAAATCCAACCTGCTGCAACCTTATGTTTGCCGCAAAAACTCATGATATTGCTATAGCTGAGGTTATGACCTTTGACGAAAGGGATAGTCGTTTTAAGCGATTTATGCGCGTCACTGCGATGCTTCACAATAACATTCTCTTGCCGTTCAATAGCAATGTTCTCATTCATTTTTACATCGGGTGAAGCCCAAAGCACTAAACCTACAATCAGACCTATGCCCACTTGACCGACAATTTTATACTTGCCTTTCAGACCTTCTTTATTGCGTTTGAAAATTTTGATGTAATCATCCATACCGCCAAGGAAGCCCAACCACACCGTAGTGATAATCATTAAAATGAGATAGATGTTGCGTAAACGACCTAAAAGTAGCACGGGAACCAAGATAGACAGAATGATAATGACGCCACCCATCGATGGAACACCAATCTTTTTCACGCCAAAGGGGTCAATTGTGGCGTCGCGTTGGGTTTCGGTTATCTGCTTCTTTTTAAGGTATTTAATGAAGCGTTCACCAAACCATGCCGATATAACCAACGACAAAATCAAAGCTAATAGCGATCGGAAGGAGATGTAACCCCAGATATGGGAACCGCTAATGCCATATTGTTCTAAAAATCTAAAGAGATAGTATAGCATACTTTTTATTCGATTTTAATTGTGATGAAACAAACATTGTAAAGGTATGATGAAGCTGTTACACAGAGATGCTGCGATAATAGGTACCAAATTGGCAAGCAATAACTATGTAATTGTGAGGCAATATAGCCCATTTTGCTCAGTAATATAGCCCACTTTTTTGAAGCATCGCTAACAGCTTCATATCCAAAACATTGCAAACGCCGACCAGATTACTGCTCGTTGAAGATGTCTTGCAACACTTCTTTGTCGTCAAAATGGTGTTTCACGCCCTTAATCTCCTGATAGTTCTCGTGACCTTTTCCTGCTACAAGGATGACATCTCCTTTCTGTGCCATCATGCAAGCCGTGCGAATCGCTTCGCGTCTGTCCGCGATAGTAAGCACCTTTCATTTGTTGTGGGTTCAAGCCAGCAAGCATATCGTTGATAATATCTTGCGGTTCTTCAAAGCGGGGATTATCACTGGTGATGATAACCTTGTCACTTTGCTTCACAGCCTCTTGTGCCATGAGAGGGCGTTTGCCCTTATCTCGGTTGCCACCTGCACCACAAACGGTGATGACATGGCCTTTTCCATTGAGCACTTCATGAATGGCTTTCAGAACATTTTCAAGTGCATCGGGTGTATGGGCATAGTCAACGATGGCTGTATAACCCTCTTTTGAATGGATAGGCTCAAGACGTCCGCTCACACTATGCAGCGTACTCATGACCAAAAGAATCTCTTCTGGCGACTTACCTAACATGCGCGCAGCACCATAAACGGCTAAAAGGTTGCTTACATTGAACTTGCCAATGAACTGAACACCCACTTCTCGACCATCAATTTCAAGGTACATGCCTTCGAAATGACACTCTAAGATGCGTGCTTTGAAGTCGGCTGGTGATTGAACAGAGTAGGTCTTAACCGTAGCTTTGGTATTTTGTACCATCACAAGTCCGTTCTTATCGTCGGCATTGGTAATGGCAAAAGCCTCTTTAGGAAGCCCATCAAAGAATGCTTTCTTTGCATTTCGATAGTTCTCAAACGTCTTATGATAGTCTAAATGGTCGCGCGTGAGGTTGGTAAACAAGCCTCCTGCAAAGGTCAAACCACCGATGCGCTTCTGATGAATGGCATGGCTTGAACATTCCATAAAGGCATATTCGCAGCCGGCAGCTACCATTTGGCTCAACAATTCATTGAGCTCAATGGGGTCGGGTGTGGTATGATCGGCTGGAATCGCTTCATCTTCGATGTAATTACATACGGTAGAGAGCAGCCCTACCTTATAACCAAACTTGCGAAACATGTTATATAATAAGGTGGCGATGGTGGTTTTCCCATTCGTTCCCGTCACACCTACGAGCTTTAAGTGTTTAGATGGGTCACCATAATATAAGGTAGCCACCTTGCCAACGGCATCTTCTGTGTCGGCAACCTGCACAAAAGTTACGCCTTCTGTTAAGGTTTGGGGCAAAGTTTCACACAAGATAGCCGTAGCACCTTGCTCAATAGCTTTGTCGATATACTGATGACCATCCACTTGTGTGCCCTTAACAGCCACGAAAAGATGTCCATGTTGAATCTTGCGTGAGTCGATATTCACGCCTTTAATCTCCATTTCTGCATCACCAATCACCTGCAAAGGTGTGATGTTGCGCAGCATTTCGTTTAATTTCATATCTTTATTTCTATTGATGTTCTATTCTAATGTTAAGACAATATGCATGCCTTTCTTTATTCTTTGGCCTGCATCTATGTCTTGTTTTACAACACTTCCACGCCCAATAATGGTTGTTTTTATGCCTCGACTCTCTAATAAATAAACGGCATCTCGCGCGCCCATGCCCACAACATTGGGTACAATGTGACGGCTTGGCGTTGAGGTTTGTTCTAAGATGATGGTTTTTCTGTTGTGGGCGATGCTCGACTTTTCCCCAAATGGGATTGCCATTGGCATAGCTTCCACTCCAGTTTTTATTAGCATTAATGCCTAAATGCGACAGCACATAATCGGCAGCTAAGACGTTACCTGACTTCACATCGGGGGAAAATATCGATGAGGCATCGCGTGCATCAGTCACATCTAAGCGCAGACTCTGCGCCATAATGCCTTCCGCAATGTTATGAAAAACGACACCACTCATACCACCTCCGCTGGCAGGAATACCCGATTTCTGAATACAAACGATGCAGCTATAGCGGGGATTATCAGCAGGAAAGTAGCCCGCAAAGCTCAAAAGATAGTTCACTCCGCCATTCTTATAACCCTGAACTCCTTTAGACATTTGCGCAGTTCCCGTCTTTCCAGCTACTCGAAACGATGGAGAACCTGCCTTTTTGCCTAAACCTTGGCTCACCACATGGTCGAGAATGGTCTGTATTTCGTGCAGGGTCTTGGGCTTACAGATGCTATTTCGCATCACTTCTGGTGGAAAATCAATGATAACTTCACCATTCTTCACCACCTCTTTTACAAACCTTGGGCGCATCATCTTGCCGTTGTTGGCAATCGCATTGTAGAAAGTTAGCGTTGAAATCGGTGGAATTTGCGTCTCATAACCAATGCTCATCCAAGGTAAAGCCGTGTGACTCCAGTTCACCCATTCGCCTCTATTATTCTTCTTTGGCATGCGAATTCGGGCTGAAGATGCACCAACAAGTGGTATTTTTAAGTCGTCAGCAAGTCCTGTTCTATAGATACCTTCAACAAACTTCTCTGGGTGATTACGATAGTGTTCATCGATAATTCGGCTCACACCTATGTTCGAACTCACCATTAAAGTCTGTGGTAAGGTGAGCAATCCATAGCCACCTCGCCGCCAGTTGTGGTCTTTCATCTCGCGTCCATACATAGGCCATGTGCCTGAACCTGTTTCAACTTTATAGGTAGTATCGACCACACCATCGTCTAAAGCTACCATGATGGAAGCCGTTTTAAATACAGAACCAGGTTCCAAAAGGTCGCTAACTGCATGGTTACGCACCTCACGATATTCGCCATCTACGCATTTTTCCATGTTCACAATGGCTTTGATATCACCCGTAGCAACCTCCATAACGATAGCAACCCCTACGTTCCCATTGATAAGTTTTAACTCATCTATGACCGAACGCTCTGCTAAGTCTTGCATACCTACATCGATAGTAGTTACAATATCGGCACCATCAATAGGCGGAGTATCCATGATATCGAGAAACTTATTGAGCACCTTTCGGCGATGAATGATACCATTACTACCGCGAAGAATGGAGTCATAGGACAGTTCTAAACCAAATCTTGCAGTGTCTTTTGCGCCAAACATGGCACCAATTGTGCGCCCTGCTAACGACCCATAGCTACGTTTTCGGGCGTTATATTCTTCTACATGAAAGCCGCTTTTGTTGGGAGAAAGGTTGAAAACGGGTAGTGCTTTTACTTCTGTGTAGGTGTTATAATCCACTCGTTGTTCCAAATGGCCCAGTGTCGACTCCCTTTTTGCTGACCTTCTACCAACAAATGCTTAAAGGAAGAAACTGGCTTTTCTGGGAAAATGCGATTTAATCCAATGCAAATCGAGTCGAGTTTGCTGCGCCAAAGAGAATCGTTTTTGGCCTCTTCCAAGGCTTTGAAGTCCATGAAGAGCTTAAATTCGGGCAATGAACTGGCCATGAGTTGTCCATCACAGCTTAAGATATTGCCTCGGATAGGCTTCACACTTACACTGTCTTTCTTCACGCGATTGGCTACTTGTTGCCAGTAATCACGTTTTGCAGTCATCAAATAGAGCGCTTTACCCAACACGCCTATGGCAACAATCGTCATCAATATGGCGATTACACTATAGCGTGGCATCACTTTGTTTTGATTGAGCTTGCTCATTCTTCAGGAACATTAATGATGTAAGGTGGCTGTGTTGCAATTTTCAGCACACTGTCTTTGTTATTCTTTAGCAACTCTAACACATGGCTTTCTCTGCTTTTTTCAGTCAGTTGACTGCTGCTGGAGAGGGCTTTATATTTCGTATCTTGCAATTCATCCTGTAGGCGATCAATCTCAATGAGGTCTTTCTGCACACTGTAACGATTAGCGATATAGAAAATAAGGAATAGTGTAATGAGCAAGAATACCCCTATCTGATTACGCATGGTCTGCGTAGTGAGAATGTCACCACCCAAGATTTTCTTCAGCGTGAAGGTGAAAGCCTGCGGCGATTCATCTTCTGTAGCTTGCTTTTCAATCACCTCTTTCAATGAAGGAGCCTCTCCCTCATCAGATACAGCAGTGCCCTTTGCTATACGTGGACGTACTTTCTCTTCCTCCGCAGGCAAAATATCCTCTTGCATTTCATCATCATTTGCTATAGATGATGTTACAATAGATGTTATTTCGGATGTCCCTTTTGGGGCTATATCTTCATTTTTCATATCTTTTCTGCTATCCTTAATTTTGCACTTCTACTTCGAGGATTCTCGCGTTGTTCATCACTATCGGGCACAATCACCTTGTTATTAACCAACCTTAGTGGAGCCTTCATATGCCCATAGAAGTCAACTTGCCGTTCACCAGCAATGTTTCCAGTCTTCATCATGTTTTTCACCATGCGGTCTTCTAACGAATGATAGGTGATAACGCATAATCTCCCGCCAGGTTGAAGACAGTCAACGGCGGCCGAAAGCATGTCATTTAGTGCCTCCATCTCGTGGTTTACTTCAATGCGCAACGCTTGAAACAGGCGTGCTAAGTCTTTTTTTTCGCGTTCACGTTTAAAGAATGGCTCCACCACGTGCATAAAATCTTGTGTCGTTGTGATAGGCTTCATGGTGCGAGCTGCGACCAAAGCAGAGGCAAGACGACGTGAATTTCTCAGTTCACCATAAAGATAAAACACCTTAGCCAAGGCTTCTTCGGTATAAGTATTCACGATGTCGGCGGCCGTCTTACCCTCACGTTTGTTCATACGCATATCTAATGGTGCTTCAAAGCGGAATGAAAAACCACGCGATTCGTCGTCAAAGTGGTGACTTGAAACACCCAAATCGGCGAGCAATCCATCAACACCTTCTACGCCATAGTAGCGCATCCAATTACGCAAATAGCGGAAATTACTGCGTACAAAAGTAAATCGTGGGTCATCAATAAAACGTTGTTGCCCACCCGTCTCTAACTGAAAAACATTCTTTTCGGCATCAGCATCTTGATCGAAACTATAGAGATGGGCGGTTGAATCCAATCGAGAAAGTAATTCACGACTATGCCCTCCACCCCCAAAGGTGGCGTCAACATAAACACCTCCGGGATGGATATTTAGTCCATCAATGCTCGGTTCTAAAAGCACTGGTACGTGATAGTCCTCTATTGTTTTTAACCATGACCTAAAAGTCCCAAATTAAATGTTCGTCGTTGCTGTAAAAACCACGGCTACTTCTCGCACATAAAGTCCTGCAGCGTGTCGCCAAAGTCATTTGCATGGGTGCAATTTTCCTCTGCTCTTCCTTTGGCATCAGCCCTGTTTTCGAGGCTACCTAAAGAGCGCATATGTATGTATTGATTGAGAATCTCGGCTTCAAAATTACATAAAATTCTCCACATTGCCCCACTTCTTTTCACAAAATCGTTTGCAAAGTGGCCTTCTTTCGGTACTAATATGGCCTTCTTTTTCTTTGTAAAGTAGCCTTCTTTATGGAGTAAAGTGGGCCACTTTACTTTTCGAGTGACGGCAATTTGGGGAAAAAGGGCTTTCGAAGCGTTGCTCAAAGGCTTTCTGTATGGAGTGGAAAAGCTATTTTAAGCGTTCTGCAGCATATTCACCCATTGCACGATAACCTTCGGGATTAGGGTGCAACCAGTCGCTCTGCCATTGCTTTTGCAATCTCTCTGGGTCGGCGGGGTCACGCAGAAGTTCGTCAAAAATCTAAAATACCATTTACGCGTTCACGTTGAGATCGAATCCATTGGTTAACGGTTTTTGCGCGCTGCTTCGTGGAAGAGTGAGTAGTAACCCGCACCTTTAAATGGCGTAATGGTGCACAGGAAGATGCGCAGGTTGCGGGCTTTCGCCTTGGTAATCATCTCATCATAGGCGTTAATCAAGTCGGTAGCCACGCGTTCACTCTCTCCTTTCGAGGCTGCTCCGATATCGTTTACACCTTCAAAAATCACCACAGTCTCGATGCCTGGCTGCATTAAAATGTCACGATTGAAACGTTGTTTGGCCAAAATACCGAAACCTCCAGCCACCGTTACGCGGTTATTACCAATGCCTAAATTAAGAATGCCGCGCGTTGTCACGCCATGTCGTTTCTGTAATTGCTCTGCTAAAACGTCCGTCCAGCGATTGTTTGCATTGTCAGTGGTGCCCTTTCCATCGGTAATGGAGTTGCCGATAATGCCAATAGCCTTTGCTGTGAGGTCGAAAACGGCTATCGAAGCGATGTTAAACCAATGGTTTTCACGAAATGAAGGTGCAAAGTTGCTGCGTGCAGTGCTCACGCCTTTGAGAATATAAGAAGTGGTGCGCGAGCCCATATGCACGGTAGGAACTGATGGAGCACGCCCATAATTCATCGTGATGGCTATCTTTTCTAAAGGTTGAAGCTCGAAAGAAAGGGCATCACTTACAACGCGTTTCCCTGCCGGAATCGTCACTTGTGTCTGCCCATTAAAAAGCAAATATTTAGCTGTTTGTGGCACAATGGCAAAGCTATCGGTGGAGTGAGCGATGTAAACCGAACGAATGGTGAGCGGTTCGCGCGACAGTTCGTTGCTGAGTTCCAAGCGCATGAGCTTACCACCAATCGAGACTTTTACCACTTGTCGCACGGATCGATAAGACAAGTTGTTATTATAAGGCATGAAACTCTTCACGGGTTGTTGCTGTGCTGTGGCCCAAGTGCCCACCCAATGATCGCCGGTTGTCGCACGTTCCATCTGTGCTCCTGCGGCAATAACACTCCCCACGAAGCACAACATCAATAGCATTCTCTTCATTTTCTTTCTATGTTGTTATCCAAATTCAAGGTGCAAAAGTAGAGTTTTTTATGGGCTATGCTTACAAAATAGCGTTAAAAAAAGTATCTTTCTACATAGAGCTGTGAAAAATGTTTAAAGAAAAGAGTTACCTTTGCCTCATGTTTTTAATAATAGAAATATAAAAATGCTGAGGATTTTATTACGCCATTGGTGGACTATCTCGTGTCGAACATTCGATTGGAAACGCTTAGGCGTTGTGGCCTATTTTGCGCTTTGTATGGTTTTTGGTATGTGGGTGGGCCTCGAAGCAAGCGGGAATAGTTTGTCAACACTCTTCCATCATCCTGATAGCATGTATTATATTGTCCCACTTGTAGTGGGCTTTTCCGTGTCAGAGGTGCTGATGAAGCTCTTTTTGAAGCATGACATTACAGGCAGTGATGACTATGTGAACACCAAACCCATTTCACGTCGCACATGGAACTCGTTTCTTTTCGCGCTTAATCTGGTAGATTATCTCAACTGGGCCGTACCTGTTTTGGTGCTCATCCTTGCTTGTTTGGGATTATCTTTGGGCTATGCCTTACTTGCTTTTGCACTTGCTTTGCTTGTGAGTATGACCGATGGGTTACTCATTACGGCACACCATAAGGCACAAGGGTGGATATTTAAACTCGTCTTGTGGTTGGCTTGGCTCGTCTATTACGTGTTTGCTGCGGTCTTTATAGCACTGTTGATGCCGCAACTATCGCCCATTTGGCGTGTGATGGTGTGGGGCTTCGTTACTTTATTATTGGGCATTGGTATCTTCATCTATATGTGCTATTTGCCTCATTATGCCGACTATCGCCAACAACAGCACGTGGCACGTCGGCTAACGAGTGGGCATTTGTTGAGTATGGACTGGAAGATGCTCATGCGAGTCAAACGCTTCCGCATGACTATTTTACTGGTTTCAGCTATTTTTGTGGTGCAGGTTTATCTCAATGCACGTGGAAACAATGACGGAGTCTACCCACGAGGATTCCTTGATACCTACTTGTTAATGCCGATATTCTTTCCTGCTATTATCATAGGACAGAACCTTTTAGGCGTCGAAAGCAATTTCCTTCATGGCTTATTGACAAGGCCTTTCGATATGGAGAGCCTGTTAAGGCGAAAGCTTTTGTTCTTTATTCAACTCAATGCGCTGCTTATGTTAGTGCTTTTACCAGGCGTTTTCTTGAGCTATTGGTCTTTAGGGAAGTTGCTTTCTTCCTTTATTTTTAGCTCAGGGTGTGACCTTTTTCTCCTTCCTTCCTGCTTGTTTTCGCAGCGGTTAGACCTCAATAGTACGTCATTTTTCAATTATCAGGGAGGTAAAATGAGCTTCCATCTTTACGGATTATTGATGCTGTTGCCCTTAATGTTTACCTTCGCGCTCTATCATTTTTTGCCTTCTGGGCAACTTGTACAAGCCATTTTAGCGGTCATCGGTGTCGTGTTGTTAAGTCTTTCGCCTTTCGTTATACGGCGATTGGCAAGGTATTTTTGGACTAAGCGTCATCAACTGGTAGAAACTTTCAATCAATGAGCTTGTTGAATGAGACGATAGATGGCATTTATTCACATTAAAAAAATCATCAAAAACAATGGATATTCAAATTCAACTCCTCCAAAAAGTGTATGGAAAAGCAATGGTTGTCAACATTCCTATGCTTACTTTAAAGCAAGGTGAGTTAGTAGGTTTGGTGGGAAATAATGGTGCTGGCAAGACAACGCTCATGCGTTTGATTCTCGATTTGATTGAACCGACACAAGGCTTTGTGTGTAGTAATGGCAAAAAAGTAAATGAGACAGAGGCTTGGAAACAATATACGGGCTCGTTTATTGATGGGCGTTTCCTCATAGAACTTTATACACCCGAAGAATATTTCCAATTCATTGCAGCCGTTTATGGCATTGATGATGCCACTTTGCAAGAGCGTTTGGCTTATTATGCACCACTCATGCACGATGAAATCCTTGGGAAAAAGAAATACATTCGCGATTTTTCGCAGGGCAATAAACAAAAGATTGGCATCATTGGCGCAATGCTTATTCATCCACAAGTGCTCATACTCGATGAGCCTTTCAACTTCCTTGATCCATCATCACAAATACAAGTGAGCAAATTTATTAAGCGAATCAATGAAGAATTGGGCACATTAGTACTTTTATCAAGCCATAATCTTAACTTTGTGGCCGATATTTCATCGCGCATTCTGCTGATGGAAAAGGGTGAAATCATTAAAGATTTGCCCAATAATGATGGCAATGCCATGCAGACTTTAGCTGCCTATTTCGGTGAATAGCTGCGTAGTTGGGCATAAAAAAAGGTTCGCATACACAAGTATGCGAACCTTTTTATGTAATGATTTGTATTCTAATATTCAAGAAGCAATTACTTTTTGAGTTTCAAATCATAGTTCAATTTTGAAGCAGCTTCCTGGAAATCGCTGTTAACCAAGCGCAAAGTGCTGTCATTAACAACCTTCAAAAATGGTCTCACCAGAGCCATCTGATGCAGGAAGTTTGTAGAAAGTACCTTCTTTTCCAGCAACAGTTTTCTTTACAACTTCATACTTTCCTTTGCTTTCTGAAGTTTGATCTTTGCCATTTTCTGCTTGAAGATAAATCGTTGTGAGGCGGAAACCCTTTGAAGAGTCACTCACACAAGCCAACTGATACTTAATACCTGGACCATCAGCTGCAGGAACTGTACCCTCATAAACTACAGAATCAGTAACTGCTGAATCATTAGCTGTTGAATCATTGGCACCAGCATTGGCTGCTGTTTTACCGTTGTTTTGGCAAGCTGCGAAAGAAACACCTGCAGCAAGCAATACAATTGCATTTCTAAATTTTTCATAACTCTAAATGTTTTATCAATAAAAGATGCGCAAATTTAGCTATTAAACATAAGACTAATATCAATTTTGACTATAAAAAAATCGTTAATAAGGGACTTTTGTTCAATAATAGTGATGATAGATTTTACAATGCCTTATGTTGTAATAGCTTTTGAATACGCGTATGAAGATAGGCTTTTAAAGTCTTCATCTCCTTCTACTTCGATGTCGTCATAAAGCCCAATGACAAAGCGCCCCACACCAGTATAGCTGGCTACGAGTGTCTGAAGCCGCCAATGATAGTCATCAATGGGAGTGATAAAAGGAAGAGATTGTGGATATTCTTCTGTCAGAAGATGATAGGCCAATTGCCCCATTGTAAACGAGATGCTATGCGATTCTTCTGCACAGAAACCAAAAATGTCGGTAAAAAAAGGCCGATGTTCAGCCTCACAAGTCCACGTTTCCTCAAGTACCTCCACGTCCAATGCGTGATAGCTTAAATGTTTTGTTGCGCTTTGATGCATATTCATAACAACGCACTTCTTGGTTGTTGTTTAATAGCGCGAAAGGTTCAACCTTTCTGTCTTTGTATGTGCGACTATGAGGCGATGAATAATGGTGCAAACACACTACCTTGTGGTTTTGAATAGCCGTGGAAAGATCCTCTAAGTGTTGTATTTGCTTGCGTTTATAGCGCGAATCAGTGTATAAACGCAGGTCATAAGCACGTGCTAATTTCTTCTGGATGGACTGTAATAATGCTTTTTTTGTTTCCGAAGCATGCGCTAATTCATATATTGTTGCGGCTTCTTTCCCTGTAAAGTTAAGGGCTATTCTCAAGCGTTCAAAGAAGGGTGACTGTAGTGAAAGGCGGTAATAATCCCCCTTTTTAAGTACTTCAAAACCATAGTCGCGCAAGAATTGCAAATAATAATAAAGGTTGCGCCGCGTGCAATCCAATTGCTTACACAAATCTTGTGCCGTATAGTCGTTGCCATCGGTCATCAAAAGGATTAGTGTTAACTCATTACCTAATTTCTTCATTGTTTTATTTTCTGGTTCTTTTGTGGAAAGAATATGTTACGCTTTAGCAGATACTTTCTATCAACAGCCATATATTGAGTGCTGTGACCAATGCAGCTAAGGAATAAAGGAAGGCGCTATTCAAGCGGCTATTGGCATATTTCCCCATGACACGTTTAGAAGAAGTGAGACTCACTTGCAGGAAAACCGTGAAGGGAAGCTGAATAGAAAGTACCATTTGTGAAATCAACAGCCCCTGAAAAGCATTGCCAATGAAGAAGATGAGCAGCAAGGCCACGCCCAATGATAGCACGATTCCAACGATGGAGTGGGTGTCTTTGGCATTATACGACTCGCCAAATAGTCCCGAAAAAATGCTACCTGCTGCCATACCACTGGTGATAGTGCTCGATATTCCCGCTAAGAGTAGAGCAATAGCAAAGATGTTTGCGGCATTATTTCCCAACAAAGGATGTAGCATTGCTTGTGCCTGTTGCAACTCGTCTACCTGCTGACCATGAGTAAAGAAAGTACTGGCTGCCAGTAAAATCATGGCTGAATTGATGGCCCATCCCACAATCATGGAAAACAACGTGTCGACAAATTCATATTTGAGCATATGTCGAATGCGCGCATCTCCTTTCAAATGTATTTCCTCTACTTTGCACCACTTCGGAATGAAGGAATAGATTATGGGGCATTACTACGGCGCCCAGCACACTCATAATGATAAGTAATGACCCCTCAGGCACACTTGGAACAAAAGCACCTGCAATGGCTTTAGGCCACTGAATATCTACTAAAAACAACTCATAGATGAACGAAAGGCCTATCATTGATACGAAACCAATGATGGAACGCTCCATTTTTTGATAACTATTGGTGAACAACATCACGAGCACGGCTATCGTTGTGAGCACTGCCCCCGTTGGAATTGCTATGCCAAAGAGCATCTGTAGTGCAATGGCACCACCCAAAATCTCGGCTAACGAGGTGGAAATGCTGGCTAAAATAGCCGTCACAATGATGGGCTTCCCCACCCATTTTGGCGAATATTTCACCGCAGCTTCGCTCAAGCACAAACCTGTTACGATGCCCAAATGGGCTACATTATGTTGCAAGGCGATAAGCATGATGGTGGAAAGCGTTACAACCCATAGCAGGGAATAGCCAAAGCTCGAACCTGCAGCAAAGTTGCTGGCCCAGTTTCCAGGATCGATAAATCCCACAGTGACTAATAAGCCTGGACCAATATATTTCAAAATATCTAAACCACCTAATACATGTGGGTGGTCGTGTCGACGCAAATCTTTTAAAAAATTCTTCATCATTATCGGTTGTTATTCTGCATTGGGATAGCAAGCAAGCTGCGCTTCTTTGCCATGTGCGCAATCTTCATATGAGCTTCCCTGCACGTTTTGGGCGTGTAGTCTGCAAAAAGATTGCTACAAAGTTACGACTTTTTTCAATGGCATGAATGCACGATGTGCAGAAAGCTACTTTTATTTGTGAAATAGGGTGTGCTTGATGAGGTTAAATGTGGGGTGAGTGTGCCTCTAATGTATAAAAAGAAATTGCAGGAAGGCAGTCTCTCCCTGTACCATGAAAGAGGGATTTGGAATATGCAGAAAATGCTTTTCAAAAACGAATTTGTACAGATGGCGTTGCAATCGCTACCACTTTGTGCAGTAAAGTGGGCTACTTTGCGATGTAATCTCTATCAAATTATCGTGCAATTTATGCGATATAGTGATGTCATCTGGAGGAGCATGGTTGAAAGGGTGGGGGTAGAGGTTTGGAAAGGGACTTGTAGTATACTGTTTAGAGGCATGGTTGCGCATGAGATGCATCGTAGATATGTGGGGCTTTCGTAATGCCTTCGTCGGTTGAAAATTTATGTCCTGTGAGCGCTTGATGCATGAAAAATGCGGCGGCAAGCTTTGCTATGTCATGGGTTTGCAGTAACTTTGTGGGCATTAGAAATAGAACTTGATTAAAAATAAAGATTATGGCAAAAAAAGCATTATTGATGATTCTCGATGGATGGGGAATCGGAAAACATGGAAAGGGTGACGTAATATACAATACTCCAACACCTTATTTAGATTATTTGAATGCTGTTTCGCCTCATGCGCAATTGCTCACGTCGGGTGAAGATGTTGGCTTGCCTGCAGGACAGATGGGTAACTCTGAAGTGGGGCATTTAAATATTGGTGCAGGCCGCATTGTTTATCAGGATTTGGTGAAGATTAATAAGGCTTGCCAAAGTGGCGATATTCTGAAGAATAAAGGTATTGTTGAGGCTTATAGTTATGCTAAGTCGCAAGGTAAGAAGTTGCATCTCATGGGGTTAACCTCCACGGGTGGTGTGCATTCCTCGCTCGACCATTTGTTTAAACTCATCGAAATTGGAAAAGAATATGGGTTGAAGGATCAGGTATTTGTGCATTGTTTTATGGACGGACGCGATACCGATCCAAAGAGTGGTAAGGGCTTTATTGAAGAGGTGCAAGCTTGTTGTGATAAGAATGGAGCACATATTGCCAGCATTGTGGGACGTTTCTATGCTATGGATCGCGATAAACGATGGAATCGTGTGAAAGAGGCTTACGACCTTTTGGTGAAAGGTGAGGGTAAGCAAGCTACCGATTTGGTGAAGGCTATGCAGGAGAGCTATGACGAAGGCGTGACAGATGAGTTTATCAAGCCTATCAACAACAGCACGGTGAATGGTACGATTGAGGCTGGCGATGTGGTGATTTTCATTAATTATCGCAACGACCGCGCGAAGGAATTGACGCAAGTGTTGACACAAGAGGATATGCCTGCTGAGGGAATGACAACGGTGAAGGATTTGAAATATTATTGCATGACTCCGTATGATCCTAACTTTAAGCATGTGGAAGTGCTGTTCCCGAAAGAGAATGTGCAGGACACGTTGGGTGAATATCTCTCTCGTTTGGGCAAACGTCAGTTGCATACAGCCGAGACTGAGAAGTATGCGCACGTGACCTTCTTCTTTAATGGTGGACGCGAACAGCCTTTTGAAGGTGAAGATCGCATTTTGATTCCTTCACCAAGGGTGGCTACTTATGACCTAAAGCCCGAGATGAGTGCTTTCGAAGTGAAAGATAAATTGGTGGGAGCTATCAATGATGATATCTATGATTTCATTGTTGTGAACTTTGCAAATGGTGATATGGTAGGACATACAGGTGTATATCATGCCATTGCAAAGGCTGTTTGGGCTATTGATCATTGCGTGGAAGAGGTTGTGGAAGCTGCAAAGAAGAACGACTATGAGGTGATTATTATTGCCGATCATGGTAATGCAGATAATGCAATCAATCCCGACGGAACACCCAACACGGCGCACTCATTGAATCCAGTGCCATTTATTTATGTCACAAACAATAATTCGGCAACAGTAAAAGATGGTCGTTTGGCGGATGTAGCTCCTTCAATTCTTCATATTATGGGCTTAGAACAACCTGCTGATATGACAGGAGAATGTCTCATCTCGGACAATCTTTAAGTGATGGATGTAAAGATTGAACCTACTTGGAAACAGCAGCTTGGGGCAGAATTTGACAAACCTTATTTTGCAACCTTGGCTGAACAGGTGCGCCAAGCCTATGCAGCAGGTCCGTGTTTCCCACCCAAAGAAGTTGGTTTTCAATGCGTTTAATCTTTGCCCTTTCGATGAAGTGAAGGTGGTAATCATGGGACAAGACCCTTATCATGAGCCCGGACAAGCCATGGGATTGAGCTTTTCTGTGCCTGAAGGAGTTGCTATTCCGCCTTCACTTCAGAATATTTTTAAAGAAATTCAGGCTGACTTAGGAAAGCCTTTGCCCACGTGTGGTAACCTAACGCGTTGGGCTTCGCAGGGTGTTTTGCTTTTAAACGCTACACTTACTGTGCAAGCTCATGTGCCCAACAGTCACCAAAGATTGGGATGGAGCGTGTTTACTGATGCTGCAATCTGTGCGCTGAGTGCACATCGTGAACACTTGGTTTTTATGCTGTGGGGTGGCTATGCACGAAGCAAACGCAGTTTGATAGATGGACAACGGCATCTCATTTTAGAGTCGGTTCACCCCTCTCCGCTCTCCGCTAACCGTGGAGGTTGGTTTGGAAATCATCATTTTTCAAAGTGTAATGCCTATCTTCAGTCACATGGAATGACAGGGATTGATTGGTAGTCGAGTCTCTAACACGTGATGAACAAAGAGGATTTACACATTATTCAGGTGGGCAACGTATTGGTTTCTCCTGATATTATTACAGAGAAATTCTGTTGTGATCTTGATAAATGTCATGGCATTTGCTGTGTAGAGGGGGATGCGGGCGCACCGATAAGTATGGATGAAATAGCCGAAACAGAAACAGCTTTGGATGTGGTTTGGCCCGATTTGAAGGCTTCTGCACAAGCAGTTATCGACAGGCAGGGCGTGGCTTATGTGGATGAAGAAGGCGATTTGGTGACGAGTATAGTAGGAGGGAAGGATTGTGTCTTTACCTATGATCATGAAGGTTGTTGTCTTTGTGCACTCGAAAAAGCCTATCGCGGGGGTAAAACGCAGTTTAAAAAACCTATTTCTTGTGCACTTTATCCCATTAGGGCTAAAGAGTTTTCAGGAGGATTAGTAGGTATAAACTATCATAAATGGCGCATTTGTCGAGATGCTGTGGTAAAAGGTGAGGCTCTTAATCTACCAGTTTACAAATTTTTAAAAGCCCCTTTGATAGACCGTTTTGGTGAAGATTGGTATAAAGAGCTATGTCAGGCGGCAGAAGAAATAGAGGCTTTATTAGATGAAACGAAAAAAAAAGAATAACGAAAAGGGTTCGTTATTCATTTTTTTGCTGTGCTATGAGGAACTGTTTTCTATCTTATTGAGTCTGTAGGAACAACTCCATTGCCTTAAAACATGGACTCGCTATGTGGTAAAGCGTTATTTATGCTTGGTTGCGATATTGTCGAGGCGACATGCCTACGTGCTCTTTAAAGAACTTTCCCAAGAAACTTTGGTTAGGGAAATGAAGCAAGTCGGTGATGTCTTTAATGCTTTTTGCGGTGGTTTTGAGTAGCACACGTATCTCCATGATGACGTAATAGTCAATCCATTCATTAGGAGTTCGATGGCTGGCAGCCTTAACAGACTCTGATAAATACTTATGAGTGATGTGTAATTGTTGCGCATACCAGCTTACACGGCGTTGCACTTTAAAGTTCTTTTCGACCAAATCAATGTAGTCAGAAAAGATTTTATCGGCGCGATATTGCTTAGGATCTTCACTGCTTTGAATGCGAAACATGGTGTCACCGAGGTCATAAATCATGGTTTTGAATAGTGATTTCACCACTTCTGTGCGGAAATGATGTGTCGTATTATCGACCATTTTATGCAACGCTCTGAAATAGTTTTCTAACTTTTCCATCTCATTTGCTTGCAATTTACAAACAGGATGGGCTTTTGAAAAGATAAAGAGACTGGATAATTCGTGTATGTTGGCGATGATTTCTTGGAAGAAATCTTCAGATATCATAATGCCAAAAGCACAGCTATCTGCAGCAACTTTTGCATCATCAAGCGTTTGTCAGGGCTGATAATGACGATATGGTTGGGCTCTATTTGGTAGGGAATGGTGTCGAGTGTGTAGCTGAATTGCCCTGAACGACATACAGCAAGGAACAGGCAGGCTACTCTTCTGGATACCTGAGGCATGGAGAATTTCGCAATGTTCTCTATTAACAACAAGTCTTTATTGATGTGACTTCCGCCATAAAAGCTCAAGCGTTGAAGCGATAGTAATATCTTGATTTTTGTAACATACTGATGTAGATTTGCCTTGCAAAAGGTACAAAAAAACGAAAAGAAAATGGTGCTGTTTTTATATAAAAATAGTCTGTTTAATCGTGCCACTTATAGGACCGGTGGGGCAAACTTCTATGCCTTCTACCTTTTCAATCTGTTCGGGTTTAAAGGCACTATCACCCGTAATCCACAGACGATGTATCGGTTGTAAAGTGAATTTTCTATACGCTTGTTCGTCGGTTTCGCCGCTACATAAGTAGTACAAACCGTTGATATTGACCCATTGTTGTGGGCGTGCATGCCGGAAAGTTACACGCGCATAGCCGTAGAAAGCCTGTGGAAAGATGAAGCAAACGGTGTCGCCTTGCACCACAAGGTAGCTGGGTTGAAGGATATGTGTGATGCATTCTGAGGCACGAATGGGAGCGAGATTCCTACCACTTTGCGTATGATAGGACTTCGATGGCAGTGCAGATTGCCACAAGGCAAGGGCATATTCGTTGGTGTTCCATTGCTGTTCTTCGGGCGATGGCGCATGGAATATTTCGCTATGGTCTTTGGTTAATGCCACATTTGCATGTCGTGTAAGCCACGAATCGTCACTAACAAAGGAAAAAGGTGTGCCATCTGCCTGCTCACCATAGTAGGAAATGGCGATCTGTTGCGCTTGCAAATGGGGAAAGGTAGGGCTTAACCATACAGCAATGGTATTGCTATCGGACTGCAAAAAGCGCGAAACATCTAACGAAGCATATAGGGGTTGGTCGTCGTTGGGCTGCATTCTGTAGGGCCATCGCTTGCTCTTCAACACATTATAGCCATTTACATAAACCTCAATATAGCCCGTTGTGGCAACGTTTAACCATGCACGGTTGGGGCGTTGTGCATGGATATAGGTGCGTCTGAACCACACTTGTGAAGTGGAATCAGTCATCGTTGCGCCAATCCAAGCATGTGATAGTGCGGTAGAAGCCTGCACTTGCTCTATCCATACGGATTGTTTTTCCTCAGAAGCTATGTTATTTTGTGCACTAATAGGCAATTCAAAAAGCAATAAATAGCATAGCAAGAAAAGCTTTATGATGAAACTTCGCTGTGGATAATAGCCTACAAAAAAGCCCCATTCTCGTGATAGAAAGGGGCTTTTCTCGTCTGTTTGAAACAGCATATAATAGGATTTAGAAAACCTTATGCGTCAATATTGGCATAAGTTGCATTCTCTTCGATAAACACTCTGCGTGGTTCTACGTCGTCACCCATCAGCATTGAGAAGATTTCATCTGCTTCTGCAGCGTTCTGAATGGTCACTTGTTTGAGCAAACGTTGTGCAGGATCCATGGTAGTTTCCCACAATTGGTCGGGATTCATCTCACCTAAACCTTTGTAACGCTGTGTATGTAGAGCCTTATCATCTTCTTTTCCTTCCACATATTTGTCGATAAAGGCCTGACGTTGTTGCTCAGTATAGCAATATTCGCTCACCTTCTTATAGGTACATTTATAGAGAGGTGGTGTGGCAATATAGAGGTGACCATCCTCAATAACCTTAGGCATAAAGCGATAAAAGAGTGTCATAATGAGCGTATCGATGTGCGAACCATCGACATCAGCATCGGTCATGATGATGATTTTATCGTAGCGAAGTTTATCAATATTGGCCTCTCTGTCGTCTTCTCCTTCAACACCAAAGCGCACACCTATGCTTTGAATGATGTTCATTACCGACTCAGCTTCGAACACTCTATGCCATTGTACCTTCTCAACGTTGAGGATTTTACCACGCAAGGGCAATATGGCTTGGGTGTAACGATCGCGGCCTTGCTTGGCAGAACCGCCTGCAGAGTCACCCTCTACAAGAAATATTTCGCAATCTTTTGGGTCTTTGTTTGAGCAATCGGCCAGCTTTCCAGGTAGTCCTCCACCCGACATCACGCTCTTACGTTGCACACTTTCGCGAGCTTTGCGTGCGGCAATACGTGCTGTTGCAGCTAAAACAACCTTCTCACAAATCTTCTTCGCTTCGATGGGATGCTCTTCTAAATAGTTAGAAAGTGCCTCACTACGGCCTGTTGCACAGCACCTGAGACCTCACTGTTGCCGAGTTTCGTCTTTGTTTGACCCTCAAATTGTGGTTCAGCCACCTTAATTGAGATGACAGCTGTTAATCCTTCGCGGAAGTCTTCCCCCGCAATTTCAATCTTAGCCTTTTCAATTTGCTTAGCAATAGATGGCTCTGCATCGGCGTATGCCTTCAGGGTTCGCGTTAAAGCTGCGCGGAAACCCGTGAGATGTGTGCCGCCTTCGATGGTGTTAATGTTGTTGACATAGCTATGAATGTTTTCCGAATAGTCGGTGTTATACATAATAGCTACCTCAATAGGGATGCCTTGTTTCTCGGTTTTCAAGTAGATAACGTCATCAAATAAGTGGGTGCGGTGTCGGTCAACATAGCGCACAAACTCTTTCAATCCATCCTTAGCATGGAACACTTCTTCGCGTGTTTTGCCCTCTTCATTGGGTCGAAGATCGCGCAAAGTGATGCGAATGCCAGCGTTTAGGTAAGCTAATTCGCGCATACGGCTGGCCACAATGTCCCATTTAAACGTAGTAGTTGTGAAGATAGTTGGGTCGGGCCAGAACTGTTGTCGTGTGCCTCTTTTGGTTGTTTCACCAACCACTTTCACAGGATAGAGCGGCTTTCCCTTCTCATACTCTTGTTGATAGATTTTACCATCACGATAGACTTGCGAGAGCATGTGTGTTGAAAGAGCATTTACACAGCTGACACCTACACCATGAAGACCACCGCTTACCTTGTAGGAACCTTTGTCAAACTTACCTCCTGCATGCAGGACTGTCATCACAACTTCAAGCGCTGACTTGTGTAATTTCTTGTGTTCGTCAACCGGAATACCACGACCATTGTCTTCAACGGTAACGGAATTATCTTCATTGATGGTGATTTCAATGTCCGTACAGTAACCCGCCATGGCTTCGTCAATAGAGTTATCTACGGTTTCATTGATTAAATGATGCAATCCTTTTTCGCTAATGTCGCCAATATACATGGCGGGACGCTTGCGAACAGCCTCCAAACCTTCCAATACTTGGATATTGGAGGCGGAATAATTGGCCTCGTTATTGAGATTTTCTGCCATTGTTTTGAATCGTGTGATTTATCTGCAAAGATACGTAAAAAGCTGCAATTATAAAACTTTTTACCATGAAAAAGCATATGGTACCGCGTGAAAAGATGCCATAACATTTGGAATACTAAGAAGAGGGAGAGGCCTTTCTTAGTGAGATGACAAGAAAAAGGGGAGCAAATCAGTTAGAGGACGAGTTTAAGAATGCGTAGAAAGTGTATGCAACCTCTTTTCCACTTGTCTTTTGGTAAAGTCGCTATAGATGCCACTTCTTCTATACAAGAGATGTTTTTGTATCCATTTTTCCGCCTTTTTGTAATCTCCTTTTTCCATGTATGCGGCGCCAATCATATACACTGCGTCATTCACTATAGATTTAGCCCACTTCATTCCTTCCCCATATTGGCCGTATGCAATGGTGTGTAGCTTTCTACGTTGTATGCGGTAGAACTGAGTTATGGCTTCGTCGAATTGGTTGTTAAGAAACAAAGCCATTCCATAATGATAGATAACCAGCACATCTCTCGGTTCAATGGCCATTGCTTTTCGGGATGTAGTTAATGCTTCTGTTGCATTACCTTCTACATAATATACCGAAGATAATTCTGTAAGGAAATAATATTCTTCAGGATATGCTTCAACACAAGCCATGAGAAACTTTCCAGTCGTGTCCAATCGCCCTGCTGTTTAAGCAAATGGATTGTTTCTTGAATTTGGCTTTGTTCGTTTTTTAATTCATCATGCACTTCCATATCCGCTATTCTTTTATGCTGAAAGCGTGTGTTGTTTTGAATACTACACCAGATATAAAGACGTTGGACACCATAAAAGATGCCCCTGTCCCATCGCTATTAAACGCTTATCGCATGGACGGACATCGTGTCTTTGCACCATACGACATGCATAAAGGTCGCAACTTCCGTGGAAATTACGACCCTTACCATTGCAAATGGAGGCTTAACCCAACTTGCTAATGTGCTGTGCCAAGCCAGATTTGATGTTAGCTGCCTTGTTGGCATGAATGATATTCACTTTAGCCAACTTATCTAACATAGCCTGAACAACAGGATAAAGCTTTAAAGCCTCTTCCTTGTCAGCAAGTGAACGCAATTTACGTACAGCGTTACGCATGGTCTTTGCGTAATATTTGTTGTGCAGCGTTCTGGTCTTTGTCTGACGAATTCTCTTTACGGATGATTTATGATTTGCCATCTTTGTTAATACTTTACTTTTTAATTTGTAGTCCCTAGCAGAGTCGAACTGCTCTTTAGAGAATGAAAATCTCTCGTCCTAACCGATAGACGAAGGGACCATTGCGCTTATTTTGCGGGTGCAAAGTTAGTACATTAATCTGGTATTGCCAAATATTTGCAGAAATATTTTTGGTAAGTGGCTGCTTTTTCAGGAATAAGAGCTACCTTTGTTCATGATGATGATCAAGACAAAAGCAATTGTGTTGCATGCGTTTAAATTTGGCGAAGGCAAGCTGATGGTAGAGATGTTTACGCAAAATCGTGGCTGTGTCACCTTTGTTGTGCGCCCATCTACATCGGCAAAGGGGACCATGAAAAAGCAATATTTTCAGCCTTTCTCGCTGCTTGAGGTAGAGTTTGATTATCGTCCGAAGAACGATTTGCAGCATTTAAAGAATGTGGGGCTTGCAGTTCCACTCTCTTCTATCCCTTTTGATGCCTACAAATTGTCTATTACGCTCTTTCTTTCTGAACTTACGTTGCATGTGGTGCATCATGAACCCATTAACGAACCCTTGTTTGATTACGTTTTTCATAGCATTGAATGGTTGGATAGTTGCAACGACAATTTTGCCAATTTCCATTTGGTTTACATGATTCATCTGTTGCGTTTCTTAGGGATTTATCCTAACTTGGACGATTATGTGAGTGGTTGTTATTTTGATATGCGCAATGGGTATTATGTGAGAACGTTGCCCTTGCATGGTCAATTCCTGCCGATTGAAGACACAGCCTTGGTAGCAACACTCGCGCGAATGGACTATGCCAACATGCATTTGTTTAAGCTGTCGCGTGCAGAGCGTAATCGATTTTGTGACATTGTATTGCACTATTATGCCTTGCATCTGCCGAAATTCCCCGAAATCAAGTCGCTTGCAGTGTTGCGTGATCTTTTTTAAACTATAAAGTTACATCGTAAAGAAGGTCGTTGTCGTAATAAAGTTGAAGGTGAGCCCTTCTCTTGTCAAGATAAAAGGGCAAACAATGATAAAGAAAAAGCATTGCTATTGTAGAGTAAAAGCGTCCATTTTGGGTGCTAATCTGTGTGATATTATAAGGCAAAGGCTATGCTTTTATTCACATGTTGAGCACATCATCGACCACAGCGTTAATATCTTTAGTATTAAAGTTGCCTTTGATTTGTAGAAACTTGCAACCTTCTTTGCCTGTAACTAAGGCTGCAATCTCACTGATTTTCTCAGTGTTGCCTTGCGCGATAATGAGGATGTCGTCGTCCGCATCTTTCATTTTTGCAAATTCTTGGTAGCCGTTTTGTGTGAGTCGCTCTACCTTTTTACGAAACTTTTTGCGCTTGCCATTTCGACAATTATCTAACAATAGGATGCGAAGGTCATTGATATTGCGGGCTACATCAGTAGTTTTTGAGGTCTTCATCTGCGCAACACCAGCTTGTATCAATAGGCGTGGTAAATGAATGTACTGCACTTCTTTGCCTCGAGAATATTGGTCGATAATTTCATCAACATTCTTTTGTGCAAGTGAAGTAAGGGCGATACCTATAAATAGCATCAAGGTCATGAATCTTTCATACTTTTTTATTTTTAAAATTCAACGTAAGGGCGTAGCCGTTCGATGGCTTCTGGAGGAAAAGTTTCTAACAATCTTAAGTCATTTAATTGCTTCAACTTTCCCTTCAGACGCCGGTATTCCACGATGTCGCGTGCCTGATAGAAGTTGATGTAGGGGTGACGGCGCAACTGATAAAGCGACAGTTTGTTTACATTCAGCTTTGATGGCACAACGTTTTCGAGTGCGAAATATTTTAAAGATTCCTTGGGAAAATCATTGATTTCGGTTAACTGTTCCACTTTTACATAGCCCCCTAAGCGCATGCGATAGTTAACAATCTGCCGAGCATAGTAGGGACCGATGCCCGGAATGTGCTGAAATTGTGCAGTGTCGCCTGTGTTTAAATCAATGGTTTGTCCCGGTTTGAGTTTATAGGGATGACTGGTTGCGAGGCTATCGCCATGTATTTTTGTGCGTATAGCTTCGGCAAGATGGGCTGCCGGCTGATAGTCTGCGCCAATTTGTATGTAGGGTTTGAGCGAAAGATATTCTTTTTGGGTGAGTCCATAAAGGCGTGCAAAGTCTGAAGGTGTGCGATAAATGCCCCCCTTTTGCACGGTATTTGTAGATGTTTCTCACCTGCCAGGGTTGCAAACCTAAGCGCAAAAAGGCGGTGGAGTCGGCGGTGTTGGGGTCGAAAGTAAAGCGCTCAATGCGCCGTTGCGGTACGTTGTAATAGGTGGTTTCTTTTGCTTGTCGACCTTTGTAACCATGGTTTTGCAATGAAGGGGCGTAGCTTGCCTCGCTCGTCGTTTGTTCGGTATCGAGCAGAAAGACGGCGACAAGCGCCACAACGGCGATGAATAGCAAGGCAAAGATGGCGCGCCTGTCGGCCTTGTTGTAGTAGAAAAAGTCTTTTATAGGCATAAGGGTGGATGTGGAAGGTGGGATTCTGCTTGTTGTTTTATGGCGAAAAACCTTGAAAAAGGAGGGGTGGGGTTGCTTAAATGAGGTTGAATTGATGGAGCATGATGGCGAGTATGCCCAATGGACAGACATAACGCATGGAGAAAACAAAGGCTGAATAGCAGTTATAGCGCAAGGTTCCCCAGTTGGTTAGCTCGTCTTTCACTATCTGTTGGGGCACCACCCAGCCCACAAACACGCACATCAGCATGCCGCCTATGGGTAACATCAGCTGCCCGGTGACGAAATCAAACAAATCAAAAAGGTCTTTCCCAAACAACGAAAGGGTGTCTTTTTGACCGATGGAAAGCGAACAGACAGCACCAATAACGGCACAAGAGAGGGTGACAATCCATGCTCCTGCTTTGCGCGAGATGTGCAACTCCTCATAAAAGAAGGCGGTGTTGACCTCGTGAAGCGATATCAGAGACGTTAAAGCAGCTAATGAAAGTAGCGCATAGAACAGCAGAGCGATGATCCAACCCAACACAGGTGCTCCCGAAAAAGCTTGATTAAACACGTTGGGAAGCGTGATAAAAATGAGCGATGGGCCGCTATCAGGGCTTATTCCGACAGAAAAAGCGGCTGGAAAAATCATCAATCCCGCCAGGATAGCTACGAAAAGATCGATGAAACCAATCTGTATGGCCGAGGTGGTGAGGTTGGTTTTGCGGTTGAAATAGCTGGCATAGGTGCACAAACAGCCCATGGCAATGCTCATAGAATAGAAACATTGCCCCAAAGCATTGAGGAAAACGTCGCCCGTTACCTTTGAAAAGTCGGGCTTTAACAAGAACGTTATGCCTGCAGAAGCGCCTGGAAGCAAGCACGCTGCAACAACAATGATGAGCAAAAGGATGAAAAGGGTGGGCATCATGAGTTTGGAAGCTTTCTCGATTCCGTTGCGCACGCCATGCACAATGATATAATGTGTGATGAGAAAGATGACCACAGTCCAGAATATAGGACGTATAGGGTCAGTGGAAAAAGCAACGAAATAGTCTTTGACGTAGTTGGGGTCGCCCTTTAGTTCGCCCATGATGGAAGCATAAACATAGTTTAAACACCATCCCGAAACCACAGCATAATAGCCCGTAATGAGAAAACCTGTGAGCACTTCTAAGTAGCCAATCCACTTCCATTTACTGCCGTTTGCCAAGCGTGTGTAGGCTCTTGCGGTGTTGGAAGCGCCGTGACGGCCAATTAAGAACTCGGCAATCATGCAGGGAATTCCTAACACAATGACACACGCTATATAGATAAAAATGTAAGCAGCGCCACCATTTTCGCCGGTCATATAGGGGAAACGCCAAACGTTTCCAAGTCCAACGGCTGACCCGGCGGTAGCTAAAATAACACCTATTTTGCTTCCAAACTTTGCCCTTTCTTCTGCCATTTTATTACAATTTACACTAATCGAATTGCAAAGTTATAGAAAATATCCCGATTTATATATTAAAATAGAAATAAAAATCAAGTTTATTAATGAATTTATAAGTATATGTGGCATTTTATATTCTATTCGAAAGGAATAGAATACGTACGCCATTAGACGCTTAGCGCTAAACGCTGACGATACTTTTTGGGCATTTTTTGAATGATATTCATATAGGATTGTCGTATGAGTTGCTGCACAAGCTCATCATGAAGCTGCATTAAAAAGAGGTCACTCCAATGTTGTTTATTCATGTGGTAAGCCGGTTGGATACCCTCATAGCGCGCCCTCAGCGCACGAGCAATATCGGGTTGCATGTTAATAGCGATGCGAGGCTCAGGCGATTCAAGCCAAACAAGCAGAAACCATTTGCCATGTATGCGGAAAGACAGCCAGTCTTTCGCAAATAAATCTTCGGTAACTTCCGGGTGAAGCGCCAGGGCAAACAGGCGTATGTCTTCTATATTCATCATTGATTTTACTGTAAAGTTCACTAACGATAACCCTTTGTAGTGCGCCGTGCGACGATTTAAAGGCCGAAAGATTGACTACTCACAAGTGAAAGCCTCGACAACATTGCATGTAATAAAGGGTAATTGATGCATCTCATTGCAGGATTTCATTGGCTTATGACCCGCAGAAACGGTGTTTCTATCAAGAAGGCCATTGTAAACGATGCCGGATGGAGCTTTTTCTGTTGCATGATTATCACACTTTACCAAAAGATGCTTTGCATAAGTCGGGTGACTTACGCAAAGCATCGAAGATAAATGGGGGATTAATGGCTGTTGGTATCCCACCAAACGCGCACGTTCATGCCATCTCCTTTGCCGCCATTGAGGGTGCTTGCTGTGGCATGTGGGTTGTCACGTCGTTCTGCATCGGGATAGCGGAGCTTCTTTAACAAACTCACCATGAGCAGGATTAATGTCGGGATTATCGCTCTTATGAACAGGCATTAAGTTGGGATAGCCCGTTCTACGGAACTCTGCCCAGGCCTCAATACCATCGGGATAGAGCGCAATCCATTTCTGAGTGATGATTTGTTTGAGCTTGGTTGCAGTCGGAGCAGCGTTGTTCCATGCTACATTGCCTGTGGTAATATAGGTGTTGTCATTGGCTGTTGAGTATAAAGCATCATCAACACCTGCACGTGACTCTGCAAACGATGCGCGAATTCCTTTTTCGTAATTGGTTTGTGCATTACCGGCTCCGGCCCAACCACGCACGGCTGCTTCGGCTTTTAAGAAGCAAACTTCAGAATAACCCATGATTTTGAGGGGTAAAGTGAGGACGGTATTGTCGATATTTTTGCCTGAAGTGTTCCACTGTGGAAAGGCTTGAAGCCCCCAAGGAAAGGAGTTATTCTCGAAACCATATTGCGCATAGCCCGATGCATCCTTAGCCAACAACATTTGATCGGTAACACCATTGGGCACACCTTGGAACTGTTCGCCGGGGAATGTAGCCAACGTTCCGGCCTTTGTAGCGTTGAGATAGCCTTGCGTTTGGCCAAACCACATCGGCATACGAGGGTCAACAACGGTGCTTTCATGCTTGAAAATATTCTCCATTGTCTTACTCATTACGAAACCATTCCACGCACAAATCATGTACAAAGGATGGCCCCATCCGGCCGTAGCAAAGATTTTTTCCATGGCACTTTCGTCTTCATTGTCCATCACACCGGCTGCAAGTGCGGCTTCACCTTCGGCTTTTGCCTTCACAGGATCGATGTTTGTAAGACGCAGTGCATAGCGTAATCGTAGGGAATTTGCAAACTTTCTCCACTTTTGTATGTTGCCTGCATAGATTAAATCTTGCTGATCGGTGCAAGTTTCTTGCCCGGTAAGGTTCTGATGGAGCGCATCACTGGCCTCAGTAAGCTCTTTAAAAATATCATAATAGATATCTTTCTGTGCATCGTAGGCCGGCCCATCGTTACCCAATGCAGCTGCAGAATAGGGAATATCACCATAGATATCGGTCATGGCTGCTGTGCGTTCGGCCACGATGATGCGCATCATTTGGTAGATATTGCTATAAGATGGGTGGGTAGCTACTTCGTTTTTGAGCACCTTTAGATGCTTAAGTGCTGTGAAATAAGGGTTCCAAAATCCAGCCATTGCCCACGCATCATTGTAGCCATAGCGGTCGGTATTCCACCCATTCTGCGTGTTTGTGAAATATTGTGCATAGAACTGTGTATATAGATTCTCACCAACCTGATAGGCAAAACAATCGACATTCGTAGCCCATTCGATGACCGAAGGTAGCGTATAAGCCGGACTAACATCCAAAGCTGCTGCGGGGTTGGTGTTCATACTGTCAAAGCCATCTGTGCAAGCTGTCATCAATGGAATGGCAAGTGCACAATAACCGATAAATTTATTGAACTGTTTCATAGTTGTCTTGTAGTTTTAAAATTTGACATTAAGTGAGAAACCGATGGCCCGTGTAGGTGGAAGTGAAGCATATTCAAAGGCTTGTGCGTAGTCTTCTCGTGAGAAAGACGACTCTGCACTGACGGGAGCTTTCTTATAGAAGTAGAAGAGATTACGGGCTACAAGTGAAAGCTTTACAGCCTTTAATGGTGTTTGTGAGAGCCATTTCTTAGGCAAGTCCAACCGAGTGCCAACTCACCCATCTTGATATATGTACGCTTATACATAAATTCTTCTGCTACTGCAGATGAGCCACCAATAGAGTTATAGAAGGCTTCTGCTTTAACACTGGTTGCATTCTTTTGGCCAGTACTCTCAACAATACCATCGAAAACCATGCCGTCACGACCATTAAGGCTACGTTTTGAGTTTCCTTCAGTCGTAGCATAAGCATCGGTCATGGAGATAAAGTCACCACCATAGAGCACATCTACTAAGGCTGTGAGCGAGAAATCGCGCCAGGTTACGGTGTTACCAATAGATCCTGTCCACTTAGGCATCATGTTACCAATGACCTTATCGGTCTCTTTTAATGGTAAACCATCCGTCCCTACGAGCACATTACCATTGGCATCGCGCTTATAAGCATTAGCAGCTACGATGTCACCAAATTGACTTCCTTCATTCACAACTACTGAAGCGACGCGCGTTGAACCGAGTGTATAGCGCTTAATTTGCTTGGTAAGCGCGTTGCATTTTGTACGGTTCATGCCCCAGTTGAGATTGATATCCCAGCGCAGGTCTTTGGTTTGCACGGGTGTTCCATTTAACATCAGTTCCACACCATGGCTCGTAATCTCACCGGCATTAAACATTCTTGCCTCATAACCAGATGAAGAAGCGGTACCAATAGAAAGTATTTGGTTGCGCGTTATCGTATTATAATAGGTGAAATCGAGCCCCAAACGATTCTTAAACATACGGTATTCCAAACCGATTTCCCAAGAATTGGTCTTCTCAGGCTTAAGATCTAACAAGGGATAGGTAGTGGGAAGTTGCATTTCGAGCAATGAATTGACGTTGCTGGAGCGCGTTGCGTAGGTATAAGCAATCTGATATGGATTTGTATCATTGCCCACTTGCGCCCATGATCCGCGTACTTTCAAGTAATCAATCGTTTCTGGAAGTTTCACCATTTGAGAGATAATACCCGAGAGACTGACTGAAGGATAAAAGTAGGAACGATTGCTTTTAGGTAAAGTTGATGACCAATCGTTGCGCCCAGTGACGTCAAGATAGAGCATACTCTTATAACCCAGGCTTCCACTGAAGAATACACTCTGAATTTCTTTCTTAGAATAATATTCAGAAGCCTCACGCTTAATGCCGTTACCCATATAGATAAAGCGGTATTTGGAATAAGCCTGCGTTGCCAGACAACGTCTCATGAGTGATATTATAAACGGAAGTACCTAAGTTTACATTGACATCAAATAGGCCAAATCCTTTATTAAATGCCAAGATGAGATCTGAATTGAATTCCTTAGTGCTCGTACGACTATGCGTATATTGCGTAGCATCGTTCGAACCATCACCCAAATATTTGGTATATTTCCGATATTTATCGTTGTACATATCAATACTTGTGCGTCCAGTGAGCTTAAGATAATTCGTAAAAGTAATGGTAGCGCTCACTTGTCCCATGAGCCTGTCGCGTACATTTTCATTGCCGTTATCAGGCATAATGAGACTATAGGGGTTAGAACTTGAGTTGGATGGTCCCGTCCAATTAATGGTATGGTTGTTGCGAATGATATCATTTGCCAAATCTTGGAGTTGAATACTCCGTGGCATTTGGACAAAACGTTGCATAATCCCATATTCTCCCATGCCCGGTGCATTGTGTGTTACTTCGTGCATATAGGTACCTTTAGCCCCAATACTAATCCAATCATTGTTGAGTTCCGTGTTAACTCCATAGTATTGACGATTGAGTCTGTGATTAGGCGTTACACCTTTATTGCGTGAATCTGTGAAAGAGAAACGTGTACGCACATTTTTACTGCCAGAAGAGGCAACAATAGAGTTGTTCATTTGGCTTCCTATGTCGTAAAAATCTTTGAGGAAATCCTTTTGAGGGAGCATAGGATACGAACGATTCTCCGTGTCATAGCCATAAACATTGCGCCAACTTTGTATGACTTGTCCCTCCATCTTCGGCCCCCAACTGCCTGAAGCACCAGTATTAAATACACCATTTGAGCCTTGGCCATAGGTGTTTTGGTACAGATAAGGACTATAGATGTTGGTGAATTCAATATTTCCATTGTATTCAAAGGTTAAGGGCTGCCCATAAGCACCACTCTTTGTCGTGATGATAATCGCACCATTCTGTGCCCGACTACCATAGAGTGCGGCTGCATTAGCACCTTTTAGCACGGAAATTGTTGCGATATCTTCAGGGTTAATTTGCGAAGCTGACCCATAACTATCTGTTCCTCCCCATTGATTAGCAGTCTGTGCAGACTCATCATTGATAGGAATGCCGTCAACAACCCAAAGTGGTTGGTTGTTGCCACCAAGCGAATTAAGTCCGCGCATCACGATACGTGTCGAGCCACCTAAGCCAGTTCCTGATTGAGTAATCTGTACACCGGCCATCTTTCCTTGCAGCATATTGGCTACAGAGGTTGATTTGTTCTCAGTCAATCCAGCAGTATTCACTTCCTGTAGTGCATAACCGAGAGCCTTTTTCTCACGTTTAATGCCCAAAGCGGTAACCACAACCTCATTGAGTTCTGTGTCTTCCGCACTCATAGAAATCTTGAGATGCGTCTTACCTTCTACGGCAATCATCTTATCTCCATAACCAATGTAACTCACAGTGAGTGTCGCATTAGGTCTCACGCGAAGTGAAAAGTTGCCGTCTGCATCGGTAACCGTCCCATTACGTGTTCCTTCTTCGAAGACACTGGCGCCCACAATGGGTTCGCCTTTTTCATCAACAATTGTGCCAGGAATACTCTTTTGTTGTTGCACAACTGCTAATGGAGCTGGCATTCTCTCTGCTGCAAAGCCTGTTTGCGGCACTGACAGCATCATAACACTAATGAGTAGTGTCGACGCTGTACCAATTTTTTTAACTTGACTTGTCATAGTTAAAGGTTTTAGTTTAATAATACTTACTATTTTTAGTTATATGCTTGCAAATATAAAGGAATTTCTTCTACAAGCAAATGATTTAAAATGAAAGATAAAAAAATTAGATTGGAACTTAAAATCGTATGATTCTCTATTCTAAAGATGTAATAGCGGAGGTTTTTTCGAGCTTTTGTTTAGGTTTCTTCATGGGTAATTTATAATCTAATCACCATGTGAGTCCCTCCTTTTGGGAGTGAATAACAAACGCCATTTGTCATGGATGAAGAAGAGCGTGCTAAGCTTTAATCAAAAGTTTTTTAGCAATGTCGAGCATGAACTCCATGACAAATAGTCTGTTATCAGTTCTGTTCATCCTGATTATCGTTATTTTATTTGCTAACGATAGGCTTCAGGTAACGTGTCTCTCCACATCTTGAAGGGATAAATGAGCAAGGAGGAATTGTAAAATCGGCGATCACCCGTAACCTCTTCACCAATAAAATCGGGTTTAATGAAGGTTTCATCTTTTTGAGATAGTTCTACTTCGGCCATCACAAGCCCCTCGTTTTCGCCTAAAAATTCATCCACCTCAAAGATGTGCTTACCACTCTTTATCAAGTAACGCCATTTATCTATCCGACCACCTTTACATAATGTCATCAAGTGATTTGCCTCATCTAAGGTGATTTCTTTTTCGAACTCATAGCGTGAAAGGCCACCATCTGTTGAACGAGATTTAATGGTTAAGTAGGCTTTCTCATCCCGAATACGCACCCGGATAGTAGCACCTTCAGCAGGGATATACCCTTGTTGAATATGGCTTTTTGCATAGGAGGCGTTACGATAGGCGCCTCCTTTTTTCACTAAGAACTTACGTTCAATCTCTAATCCACTCATTGCATGATGGTAATCACGGTCAGATAGAGGAGTGCTAAAACGATTAACACAATGCAAATAATGCGAACAATGCCCTTGCCTTGCTCTTCATTTTTCTTTAAATGAGCGGCGTGTTTAGCCTTTCTCAATGTTTTGTTATTGCTCATAGTTATAAAATTTTTATTGTTGATGATGATTCTTATGCTTCTTTTGCTGCCGAATCGGCCGCTGCAAACTCCATTAAGTAGGCTTTAATAAAGTCATCCAACTTACCATCCATCACAGCATCGACATCCGAAGTCTGATAGTTTGTGCGATGATCTTTCACGCGACGATCATCAAAAACATAACTGCGGATTTGACTTCCCCACTCAATTTTTTTCTTCCCAGCTTCAATTTTTGCTTGTTCAGCCTGCTTTTTCTTTAGGGCTCTGTCATATAGTTGTGACTTTAACAGCAGCATCGCCTTCGCCCTATTCTTGGGTTGGTCACGTGTTTCAGTGTTTTCAATGAGAATTTCTTCATGTTCTCCCGTGTCGGGGTCTTCGTACTGATAGCGCAAACGTACACCCGATTCCACCTTATTCACGTTTTGTCCGCCCGCACCACTTGACCGAAAGGTGTCCCAACTCACCTTGGCTGGGTCTACATATACTTCAATGGTGTCGTCAACCAAAGGGGTAACAAACACACTTGCAAAGCTTGTCATGCGCTTTCCCTGTGCGTTGTAGGGTGAAACGCGCACCAAACGATGCACGCCATTCTCACATTTCAAGTAGCCATAGGCGTAATCACCACCTTCAATGGTCATGGTGACACTCTTAATGCCCGCCTCATCTCCATCTTGAATATCAGTGATTTTTACACTATACCCATGTGCCTCAGCCCAGCGTTGATACATTCGCATGAGCATTTGTGCCCAGTCTTGACTCTCTGTTCCGCCTGCTCCTGAGTTGATTTTCAACACTGCGTCCATAGCATCTTCTTCTTGACGCAACATATTCTTCAACTCGAGTGCTTCAATAGCTGCAAGTGCTTTGGCATAGAGCTTGTCAACTTCATCCTCAGTAACCATGTCATCTTTGTAAAAATCAAAGGCCAATTGTAACTCATCGGCGAGTTGTTGACAGGCATGATAGTCTTTAAGCCATTTCTCAATGTCTTTAACTTTCTTCATTTGCGCTTCAGCTCGTTTGGGGTCATCCCAAAAATCAGGTGCTTGTGTGCGCAATTGTTCTTCTTCAAATTCTATCTTTTTGGCATCGATGTTTAAGTAACGTTGCAAAGCCTGCGTACGTTCTGTCACATCTTTTAATTGTTCTGCTGTTATCATGCGTTATTCTTCGTACATTTTTTCGATATCATCGTGGTAATTTTTGTAGATGACAGGGCGTTTCAATTTGAGGGTGTTGGTGAGCTCTCCATTCTCCATAGAGAAATGATGCGCCAACAAGGTGATGCGCTTAATCTGCTCATAAGGAGCCAATTGCTGCTGAAGTGTGTCAATTCTCTCTTGCATCATCGCCTTAACTTGCAAGTTTTCACACAGGTCTTCTCGGCTATCAAAAGCAATATTTTGCTCATTTGCCCAATCTTCTAATAGTCTAAACTCGGGCACAATGAGTGCTGAGACAAACTTCCTTTGGTCGGCAATCACAGCCACCTTGGTCGACATATTTGTCAACTAACAATAGGGATTCCACCATTTGTGGAGCAACATATTTGCCATTTGAGGTTTTAAAGAGGTCTTTAATGCGTTCCGTTAAAAAGAGTTCTCCATTTTTTAAATAGCCAGCATCACCTGTATGGAAGAACCCATCGGCATCAAAAGCTTGTGCGTTGATAGAGTCTCTGTGATAGTAGCCGCGCGTGATGGTTGGGCCTTTGAGTAAAATCTCGTTGTTTTCACCTATTTTTATTTGGATGCTATGAATGGGACGCCCTACAGAACCCACCGTGTAGGGCTCACCTTTATGGTCACAAGAAACGGTTGCTAAGCTCTCTGTGAGTCCATAACCAACAATCATCTCAATGCCAATAGAATGTACAAATTCTTCAACTTCTGGCGAAACATAGGCTCCTGCCGTGGGGAATATATTGGGTTTAAGCAATCCTATCTGTTTTCTAACTAAGCTTAGGATGGTCTTATTCACCATTTGGTATTCTAATTCTAAGGGCAATGGTACCCGCTTTCCACGACTTCTATATTCAATATTGCGTTTCCGTCCGATACTTAGAGCTCGTTCAAAAAGCTTTCGCTGCACACTGCTTGCTTCATCAATCTTTGACTTCACTGCGATATACACCTTTTCCCAAAAACGTGGCACAGCACTCATGCAAGTAGGGTGTGTTTCCCGCATGCTCTCTTGAATTTCTTTAGGATCGGTGTTGATAATTAGTTGTGCACCTTCCGATAAGCAAAGGTAGGCCCATCCCCGTTCAAAAATGTGTGTTATGGGTAGAAAACTGATGACACGGTCACTTTCTCCTACTGGAACACATTTGCCATTAGCCTCCATGGCTGCAGTGTATTGGCCATAGGTGAGCACAACTCCTTTGCTCTCACCTGTAGTCCCACTGGTATAGAGGATATTACAAATGTCGTCATCTTTGGTCTTTTTCCATAACCTCTCAACTTCACTTTGACGTGGAAGATTCTCTCCCAAGGCAATGAAATCATCGAAATAGAGGGCATTGGGGTCGTGGCTACTAATCCTTACATTGCGGTCGAAGATGATTATACGCTCTAACGATGGACAAAGTGCAAAGATCCGATGGGCTTTGTCATATTGCTCTTGCTCGCCAACAAACAGAAATCTCACTTGTGCATCGTTCACCATATACTGAATTTGCTGCTCACTTGTTGTGGCATAAAATGGGATTGAAATCACATTTACACCATAAGCACCAAAGTCTGTATAGAGATATTGGATACAATTTTGTGAAAAACACCAATTGCTTGTTGAGGTTTTGCACCTAAATTGAGCAGGGCATTACTCACTTGCTTTACGCGAAGTGAGAACTGATTCCATGAAACGGTCTGCCATTCTCTACTGCCAAAACGGCGAAAGGTGAGCGCATCACGTTGACCATATTTCTTAGCTTGCTCGTGAATGAGCACAGATAACGGACATATTGTTTGCATAATCTTAGAACTTAATCTATGCAAAGATAGGGGAAAATGAGGAAACAACAAAACAAAAATAGACCTTTTCTTTGACAAGGAAATAGAAAAGGTGTGTGTGAAACGTCCTTCATCTCCAATCGGTTGCGAAAGTATATGCTGACTTTATTTCTTTGCAGGGCAGATGGCTTGCTGTCTGGTTGAAATTGTGGCCCGCTACATCGAGAGAAGAGGTGTAATATGATGTTAATATACAAATGAAAAATGGGCAAAAGGCAAAGGCCTTTATCCAAAATTATCCGTAAGCCAGTTGATTGTTGCTTGGAGCTTGCTTCTGTTTGGTAGAGCAATAGCAAAATAAAAGCTATCAAATTGTGCGCCAATCGCTATCAGTTTTACGCTTAAAAAGATAGCAATTGGCGCACAAAATGATGCACTTTTTTCAGCATAATTCAATGCCTTCTCTGCCAGCTGCTTTTGGATGGACTGATTACCGGCCTAACCATGCTTCGGGATTGAGTTTAGAAGTTTCTTTTCTGAGCTGGAATTGAAGGATGTTATCGGTACCGACTGCACCTAAAATCTGGCGCGGTTTAACTTTTTGTCCACGACTAACACTCACCGATTTGAGATTGGCATATACTGAAATAAATGAGCCATGACGAAGCATTACTACCATACTTCCAGCATAACCAAACACGGCACTCACCTCGCCATCATAGATAGCACGAGCCGAGCAGCCAGGATTACCTTGAATGTTGATGCCTTTATTATCAAGGGTTACACCTTTTAAGCCCGATACATTATATTGTCCAAAGTGGCTAACCACTTTATATGCACCTGTAATAGGCATGGGGAGGCGTCCTCGATTGGCTTCAAAACCACCGCTAATCATACGGTCCATGCTCGAAAGTCGTTCCGAACTTTCAGCTTCTTTTTGGGCTTCGGCAATCTCTTGTTTCTGTCTTGAGGCGTCAACCTTTGCTTTTCTTTCTACTGCGACGCGCTGAGCTTCGGCCTCACGAGCTGCTTGTTCGGCTGCTTCTCGTTTCATTTGTGCTGCTCGTGCGGTTGCCAACGCAACTTGTTTCTTTTTATTTTCGTCAGCACTCTGTTGCGCTTTTCGCGCTCTGTTCTGCAGCTTGTGCAGCTGCAGCTGCTTCCGCTTTTTAGTTTCGCCTCGTGGGCTTTCGCCTCGGCAATACGCCGTGCATTCTCACGCGCTTCGGCCTCTGCTTCTGCCTTTTTGCGTGCAATCTCTGCCGCTTTGCGTTGGGCTTCGGCTTTAGCAGCAGCCTTTCGACGGGCTTCTTCGGCTGCTCTTGCGCGGGCTTTAGCCACTTCTATGGCCACCAACTTATCGATTTGGGCATTCAGAGCCGCATCTTTCTGCCGTTGTTCAGCAATGACTTTCTGAATGGTCTTTTTGCTGATTTTGCAAAAGATGCCACCACCTTTTTCTGTTCTTCTTGTTGTCCTTCGAGGGCTTCTTTTTCTTTTTTACCTTTATATAAAAGGTTGTTTTTCTCGCCTTTTACTTGCTTGAGTTGCGTTTGTTTGCCGTCAACCTGCGCTTGTTTGGCCATAACCATCTCGCCTTGTGCCTTTTGAAAATCGGCATATTCGCGCACAAAACGCAGCCTTCGATACATCTGTGTGAAGTTTTTTGCAGAGAAAATAAACATCAACTTGTCTTGCACGTTACGGTGTTTGGCCAAATAGCGCATCGATTGGATATATTTTGTCTTGCGATCGGCCAACTGTTGCTCCAACGTTTTGAGCTGTGCGTTGAGAATATCGATGTTACCATTGATGTTGTTAATATCTTTTTGGATGCCATCGATATTCTTTTGGCGCTCATCAATCTGCGTGTTCAGCGTGATAAGGGTGTTTAATCGCTGCTTCACGTCGGCTTGGTTTTTCTTCAACGCCTGCTCTTGTTCCTTGATTTTCTTTTGAATTTGCGAGCGTTGTCCTTGCAAACCGCGTATCGAAGCGTTGGTGTAAACGGGTGCTTTTTTCTTTGTTGCCTTTGCTTTCTTTGACGATGCGCCCTGCTTTTGAGTGGGACTGGCTTTCTTTACAATCGTTTTTTGTGGCTGTCTGGCTTGTGCACTCTTTTGTTTATGCTGTGCGTGTGCACCGCAAGCCAGCAACAATGCGAGGAGGAAAAATGCGATTTTTTTCATCTATAGGTTCATGATTTTTCCCAAAACATCCTGCGTTTCTACCTTTTTATATTTGGGAGAAACGGTCGTTTTGGCATCCCAATTAGCTTTAGTAGTCACCTCTTCCATGTCAAGGGTGAGCTGAACGCTTTGCTTTCGCTGTGTAGCCGTGGTTGTAAAGGTGAAACTTTGCCACGCAGGGAACTGCTTAACGCCTATAGGTTTGAAGTTGTCGTAGCGCCAGTCTAAAGTTGAATGTCCATGTTTCTGGCTTTGATAAGTCACAGATGCTGCCAGAATAAGGCCACTTTCTGTGTTGCAATTCCAATTGAAATGCAAGTCTCCATTTTGTAAAGTGATGGGGATTATCGATGAATTGACATTCTTTTGGGCGTCGAATCGTTGTAATAAGTTGGATGTCAGCTGGTTTGTTCCAGGAACAAAGAGCTGATTCCAAAACAAGGATTGTAGGCTGTAGAAGTTTAATCCATTATTCTTTAAGAAGTCAAGTTGATGATAACTGGCCTGAATATACTCTTTATGTAGTCGGTCTATCAACAGAACATAGTCGGGAGTAAACTCTAATCGTCCCACTTCTGTGCCTAATATAGGGATAAAAACCTGTATGCGTATCACTTGATTCTTACGCATATGGAGCGAACCTGGTACGGAAATGTCACGGCCATTTGCTTTGATATTGAGCTTTAAATCACCAACAATGTCTGTTGCATACACGGCGTTATCGGCTACCTTCTGAATGAAATTGAGCTTTTGAAAAGCATTGTTCTCATTATTTTTTTGTGTTTTCATCGTTGTGTCTGACGATGATGTGCTACTCGATACCATAGCTTTTTTCGTGGCACATGCTGCAAAAAGCAGTGCCAAAGCCATCACCAAGCACGTGTTATACCTTACAATCTTTATCTTTTTCATCATTGAATATATTTCTTTAGCTTCATCTTGCGTGTCAAGATGGCTTTTCGTTCGCTACCCTTTTGCAAGGCCTGTTGCCAATATTCCATTGCCTTTTTGGGGTTGATGGAGCTGGATATAGATGTCGCCTGCATGTTCAAAAATCACCGAACTCATCGTTGAATCGTTGCCATTCTTTAGTGCTTGGTCAATATAAAGGCGTGCTTCAGCAAATTTTTTCTGCTGAAAAAGAATCCAAGCATACGTGTCTAAGTAGGTTGTGTTGTTGGGTTCTGCTTGAATAGTCTGCTGACTCATTTGGGCAGCTCTATCTAAGTTTTTCCCACTTTCACTTAAAAAATAGGCGTAATTATTGAGACATTCAATGTTGTTGGCGTTCCATTGGAGACAACTATCATACGCTTCGAAGGCCTCTTTTATGCGGTGTTGTTTCTGTAAACAATCGCCTAAGATAGCGTAAAGGTCGGAAACCAAGTTGCTGTTGGGCTCTTTTGGTAGGCGTTTCATCCCCGTTTGAATGGTTTTTATCACCTCGTTGAGCTGGTCTTTTTGCAGATAAGCGATGCTTTTAAGATAGTAAAAGGTTGTCTCATTGGCATCATAATCCAACCCTTTTTGTGCTACATCAAGGATCTCTTGCCACTTTTTTTCTTCCCCAAGGTTCTGTAACAACTGAATACGTGAGGCTTTATTATTGGGTGCGAACGTCAATAATCGATACAAAGCCGCATTGGTTTCAGGCATAGGGAACTTCTTTAACACCATGTAAGCAGCCTTTAATTCGAGCATAGTTGTATCAGAAGGAACCGTTTTAAGAATGGAATCGAAGGTCTTGATGATGGATAAGCTGTCGCCTCCAGCCCGTTCTTGCTCTTGAATGAGCTGTCGAATAAGCGCTTGTTTGGTCTTTGCGTCAGCATCTTTGTGGCACAATACGCGCATCATCATAGCATGCTTTTGCGCACTATCATTCTGCTCTGCATAATAATCATAGAGCGATTCCAATGCCATCACGTTGTTAGCATCTTCCTTTAGCACGCTTTGATAGCAGTCAAAAGCCTCTTTTAATCGCTTCTTTTGCATGAGCCAATTGCCTGTCATGATGCGATATGCCGGGTCATTGGGGTGCGATTGGCATAAATCTTGTAATGCTTGATAGGCTTTTCCCTCGTCTTTCTGCAACTCAAAGATGCGCACTTTAGCTAACGTTATGTTCTCGCTTGTGCCTTCAATCTGCTCAATACGATTGAGCGTTTGCAGCATTTTATCATAATTCTTCTGCTGGTTGTAGAGCTGAAGCAGTACCTTGTAGCTCGTCGGTTCGGTCGGCATGGCGCTTTGAAAGCTGCTCATAAACCTCGATACTCTTGTCGTATTGCCCTGCATCGATATAGGCTTCGCCCAATCGTTCTTGATAGATATCGTTGTGAGGGGATAGCTTTACGGCTTGAGAAAGACGCTCAATGCGCAACGAATCGCCGCGCGATGTGGTGTCGAGTGTTGCTAAAAAGTAGTAAGCCTCAGCAGCATTGGGGTTTAAAGCAATGCAACGATTGAGCTTTTGATACGCTGAATCGTAACGATCTGCTACCTCATCGATGATAGCATCTAAGAATATTCGGTTGTAACGCATGCTATCTTCATCGGTGAATGATGATGAAACAACCTCCTTTTGCGTATCTTTTTTCTCTGCTTTCTTATGCGCTATTGCAGGAAGAACGATTGAAAAAGCGACGCATCCGATGATAAACAGCGTAGCAATAGATGTGTTTGTATGTTTCAATTGCCTTGATTTTAAAGTTTATTTCACACCAGTATGTCCGTAACCTCCGGTGCCTCTTTCGGTCTCATCGAGCGCATCTACCAACTCAAGGGTGGGCTGTTCGTGTCGAGTTACCACCATTTGGGCAATACGTTCGCCATCGTTAATGGTGAAATCGGCATCCGAAAGGTTGATTAAGAGCACCATTAACTCCCCTCGATAATCAGCATCTATGGTACCAGGACTATTTAAAACCGTGATACCATGCTTCAAAGCGAGCCCGCTTCTGGGGCGGATTTGTGCTTCATAGCCTATGGGAAGTGCCATAAAGAGACCTGTATGCACCAACATTCTCTGCATGGGTTTCAGCACAATTGGGCTTTCAAGGTTGGCTCTTAGGTCCATTCCTGCACTCTGTTTCGTTGCAAATGAAGGCAACGGATGATGGCTTTTATTGATGATTTTAATATTCATTGCGCGCAATCTATAATGTGCAAAAGTAAACAATTCTATGCAGATAGCTTCATTTTTCAGCTGAAAAAGCGTGAAATTCGATAGATTAGCATTATATTTGCCTTATGAATTGGCAGCAATTAATATCCAATAAGCGTTTCGGTCAGGAGCATAAGCATGCCGAAAGGCACGATGATCGGTCAGAATTTAAACGCGATTATGACCGTCTTATCTATTCGGCTCCATTCCGAAGGATGCAAAATAAGACGCAAGTTTTTCCACTCCCAGGTAGCATTTTTGTGCACAATCGGTTGACACATAGCTTGGAAGTCTCCTCTTTGGGACAGTCTTTGGGCAATGATGTAGCGACACGTTTAAAGCGAAAGCATCCCGAATTAGCCAACACTTTGTTTGAAGAGATTGGCACAATTGTTAGTGCCAGCTGCTTAGCCCATGATATGGGAAACCCTCCTTTCGGCCATTCTGGAGAAAAAGCAATACAGTCTTTCTTTACAGAGGGTAAGGGATTACGACTGAAAGACCATGTTTCGGCGTCGTTTTGGAGCGACATTACGCATTTTGAAGGCAATGCAAATGCCTTTCGATTGCTCACGCATCGTTTCAAAGGTCGACGCATAGGAGGTTTTGTAATGACTATTCGATGTTGGCAAGTATTGTAAAATATCCTTTTTCGAGTATGCTTTCGGGAGCTCATGGCAAGTTTGGTTTCTTTCAAAGTGAAGCCGAATACTATGAGAAGATTGCCGATGAATTGGGCATTATTCGTCGGTCTCAGCCCCAAGCTCCCCTGCAATACGCCCGTTTTCCGTTGGTTTATTTGGTCGAAGCAGCCGATGATATTTGCTATGAGATTATGGACATAGAAGACTCTCATAAGCTAAAGATTCTTTCTTATGAAGAAACAGCTGAATTGTTGTTAGGCTTTTTTGATGAAACTACTCGTGAAATCCTTTTACAAAGAATGGAGGAAGAGGGTGTAACAGATGACAATGAACGAGTTGTTTATATGCGTGCCAATGTCATAGGTAAACTTGAAAGCGAGTGTGTTGAAGCCTTTGTTGCCAACGAAGAAGCAATTCTCAATGGTACGTTTCAGGGTAGTTTGATTAAGCATATCTCAGCCTTTCAGCAACAAGCCTATCAACATTGTGTAGATGTTTCTTATGAAAAATCTACCATAGTAAGCCTGTTTTAGATATAGAGCTATCCGGTTTCCAAATTATGGAGACTTTAATGGAGGTGTTTATCGACGCAGCAGTTAACCCCAAGCGGTTCTATTCACAGCAGCTTATCCGACGGGTGAGTAGCCAATATGACATTCATAGCGAGGATTTAGAGACGCGTATCATGGCCATCATCGATTACATCAGCGGCATGACCGATGTTTATGCGTTGGATATTTATCAAAAAATTAAGGGTATAGCGCTACCCATTGTGTAGTGCTCTTTCTTGAAATGAGGAATGCAAGCATCGGTATTACCGATAATGCTTGCATTCCTTATTTTGCATTTTTACGTTCCTTATAAATCACTTTGTTGGCTCCGCTGGTGATATTTAAAGCTTCGGGGTGCTCTTTCACATAGCTATCGATGTGGCGAACACGCTTTTCTTCCATGATTTCATCAACAGCTATTAAGATTCCTGTTTCTTCAACGTCGCCAAAACCATAGTTGATGGCCGTGCCAAAGAGTTTCATTGTGGGGCTAAGGCTCATGTAAGCATTGACCAAAGGCGGAATGTTATAGCCCAATTGTCGAATTTCTTTGTTCAAAATGCGATAGTCATCATGAAACGAATCCTTGTTAAACAACCGTTCTAACTCTGCGATAGGCGTTTCGATTTTGAGCGGTTTTATCGGCGAAATGAGGTGATCTTTGTCATCAAAATGCTTCTTTAGGAAATATAAAATCATGTCGCGCCCTTTGCGAATATACGATGGGTACATCGTTACTTTACCAAAGAAATATTTGCATTGAGGGTTGATAATGGTAAGTGCTCCCAAGCCATCCCATAGGTTATCTAATGCAAAAATGCTTTTAGAGTTTTTGCGAACGTTCTGATATTCTAATGAAACGAAGCTGCGACCTAACTCAACTGTGTAGGGCGCATAGTCTTGCATGAAGGTCTTTGAGAAATGAAACATGTGGCTGGTAGCGAGCTTAGGTTGTCCGTTTTCATCCACTTGCCAATCCGATCCAAACAAATACCGATAGCCACCGATAATTTCTTCGGCCTCAGGATTCCACACAATGAGTTGTTTGCAACCATTCTCCATCGTGTCGAATTCGTCGATATCCATTGCTTTTCCCGTTCCTCCGCCAGCTGTTCTGAATGCCATTTCGCGCAAACGTCCAATCTCTTTCATCACGTTGGGGGCGTTCTGTGCCGTGATGACATAGATTTCATTATTGCTTTTGTTCGTCATTCTCAGCTGACGCTCAGCGGTTAGTTCGCTTTTCAACAAAGCTTTGTCAACGGGTTGGATGATTTCTTCTTCCATTTTTGTGGGTTCTCTCGTTCGTTTTCTTTATTTGTTTGGGTGCGCTTGCAATGCATATACCCTATCTTCTACATATTTTGCCCATTCCATCGGTGTTTTCTGCTTGTCAAAAGTTTGCCAAGGTATAGGCTTTCAATGGTGATTTTAAAGTGCTTCCCTACATTTTTATACATTTCATCGACTAAAAACAACATGGCTAAATTGAATGGAAGCCAGCGATCACTGAACTTAGCGATACGATAAAAACGATTAGAATTGTGTCCACTAAAGTGGATAGGCACCACATCTCTGTGGGTCTCTACACTCTTTGTGATAAACGTTTTCTTCCACGGAAGGTCGTGAATCTCACCTTTTATCTTACGACTATTGAGCCCGGCAGGGAACATTAGCAGGTGATTTTTGCTGTTAAAGCCCGCCTCTACCATGCGAGGAAAGTCGCGACTTTGCTTGCCTGTCTTGTTGATACCAATGCAGACGGGTTTCAATCCAGGAAGGTTGAGCAACAAGTCGTTGACCAAATAGCGGAAGTTGCCATCGTAATGGCGACCAATGATAGCTCCCAATGCAACACCGTCCTGTCCGCCTAAGGGGTGATTGGATACGAAAGTGTAGAGCTTTCCATCGTCTTTTCGAGGTAAGTTCTCTACGCCAACGATATCGATTTTCATATCCAAATAGCGCACACAGGCTTCTAACCATTCCGTGCCTTGCACATCTTTATGGTCTGCAAGAAACGCGTTTACCTCGTCTTCGTGTACAAGATGCCGCAGCCAGGAAATCAGAAAACGTGGCACATAGCGCGCCTTCGTGCCTAACTTGCTGGTCAGTACTTTCTCTATATCGATGGTCTTCTCTATTGCTTCCGTCTTCATTTTTACTCAAATGCAAGGGACATGCAAAAATAATATAAGTTTTTCTAAATGGCCCCCTTTTGCTTTAAAATAATCAATTTTTTTTGCATTTGGGTGTAATGAGCATTGCTATTGGTAGGTATAGGCGCGTAATGAAGAGGGTATAGGCGTGTTGTGTCTTGTGTTCAGCAGAGAACATGCGGCACTTTTTATGAGAGTTAGGATGATAGGCTTATAAAAAAATCATTTTCTATTACAAATGCTTTGCTGTATTTTTCATATTCACAACGCTGAAGGAAGTTGCAGGAAATAACGCAAAAAGAAACCCTCTTTGTAACGTCTTTATAACAAGAATGTTACAAAATCTGTTGTGAAAAGAAGTCCTAAAATTGCTTGTAGTGTGGGCATTTTTTAGCTGTTTTACATGCTTTTTAGTGCCATAAAGGCGTATAAAAGGGCGGTGTTTTTGCGATGAAATGGGCGTTTTTGCAAAATCATGTGATAGCTTTTCTTGTACAAAGGAACAGAAAAAGGTGGAAAAAGGTGTTCCATTTCTGTGGTAGAAGTGCTATTTTGAGAAAAATGATATGTGCTGTTTTTGGTATTAAAAATTTACAGTTTAGGGACTATTGAAAATGTATCGTAGGAATAAATACGAGCCAGAGTAAGTGGTGTGGGGCGTGAGAATTGTGCAAATTGAGATGCGAGTGGGGTAGGGTTGGGTGGAGTGTGTGTTGTGAAAGTTGTAGGGTTGGTGTGTAGAAGTATAAAAATAGAAAGCGCTTGTAGGGGGAACTACAATTGAAAGCATGAAAAAAGGAGCACTATTACATGCTCCTTTGCGGTTGAATCGTCGGGATGAGGCGATTCGAACGCCCGACCCCTACGTCCCGAACGTAGTGCGCTACCAACTGCGCTACATCCCGATTAACCCATATTTTGTGATGGCAAAGGTAGTGGTTTTTTATGAACTAACGAATTTTTTTTAGGAAAAGTTTGGTGGTCTAAAAGAATATATATACCTTTGCAACCGCAAATAGCGAAGAAAAGGTGCCATAGCTCAGTTGGTAGAGCAAAGGACTGAAAATCCTTGTGTCCCCGGTTCGATTCCTGGTGGTACCACTTCCTCCTTTCATTAAGGCGTTTTACCTATTTTATGGGCAAGCGCCTTTTTTCGTTTCTTGTGAGAATGATTTATGAGAGCGATAAGAAAAGTAGCGATGTAATAGGGATATTGTCCCCCTACATCGCTACTTTTTGTGGATAAGCACTGCAAGTCGGTGTGTTATTTATAAGTAAGGTGGTAACTCGAACAAGCGAATACCATTGCTTCCTTTAATTAAAATATAGTGATTTTGTGGTTGTTGAGCAGCAATAGCCGACTTCACCTCTTCCACATCTTTAAACTTTCGATAGGTGGTGTGGGTCTTTTCAAACTCCTTTCCCACAAGCCAAACCTTGTCAAAGCCATCGCTTTGCAGCATATCGACCACCTTTTGATGCTCCGATGTGGACACTTCGCCCAGTTCACGCATGTCACCTAAGATAGCCATCTTATGGGGAACATCCATCAATTTAAAATTTTCTATTGCCGCCTTCATGCTTGATGGGTTAGCATTGTAAGCGTCAACGATAAGTTTGTTATGTTCTGTTTCTTCCAACTGGCTGCGGTTGTTGGACGGAATATAATGTGAAAGGGCATGATTAATCTGCTCGGGTGTGACGCCAAAATGCAAGCCAACAGCAATAGCAGCTAACAAGTTGTCGATGTTGTAAGCACCAATGAGATGGGTTGTTACTTCGTAGGTGCGCAACTTTGTGTGCAGGGTTGAAAGATCGATCCAACTGAAATTTACAAAAGGACTGCACGAAATGAGTGCCCCCCTGACGTTCACATCGTCGCTTTGTCCATAAGAAACAATGCGGTTGAATTGGCGTTCGTTGGCCATTTCTACCAAGTCGGGGTTGCTTTCGTTGAGGAAAAGCAATCCGTCATTTGCCTTTAGATAATCGTAAAGCTCGCCTTTTGTCTGTTTAACCCCTTCAAAACTGCCAAAACCTTGTAGATGAGCGCGCCCCACATTGGTAATCAATCCGCAGGTAGGTTCTACGTAATCCACTAACTTTTTAATATCACCGATGTGGCTGGCTCCCATCTCTACCACTGCAATCTCGTGGCTGTCGTTGAGGCGAAAAAGCGTTTTGGGCACACCAACATCATTGTTATAGTTGCCTTCGGTGTGCATGACGTTGAACTTTTCGCTTAAAACGGCCGAGAGAAGTTCTTTGGTTGTGGTCTTACCATTGGTGCCTGTGATGCCAATAATGGGGATGTTGAACGGCGACGATGCATTCTTGCCAATGCTTTATAGGTGAGAAGGCAGTCGTTAACCAAAAATGATTTTTGGGTTGATTGGGGACGGCATATTGTGGATTGTCGACAATAGCATAGGCACATCCCTTATCTAAAAGCGCCTTGCGCAAACTTGTTTCCGTCAAATGATTCGCCCTTTAAGGCTAAGAAAATGCTGTCTTTGGGGCAGTTGCGGCTATCGGTTGTGATGCACGGATGCTGCAAATAAAGCTGATACAAATCTTCTATATTCATGCTGTTGTTGTGAATTGTCGATACAAAGTTAAGGCTTTTTTTGGTGACGATGGATATAGAATGTTAATGATTTGCAGTAAGCGTGATATTTAATTTGCATGCTATATAAAAAAAATATATCTTTGTAGCGATGGAGCCTATACATTATTCTATTCAAGTTAGAGGAACATTGGTAGATTTTTCCACACCGCAAGTGATGGGAATTTTAAATTGTACGCCCGATAGTTTTTATGCGGGTAGTCGCAAACAAACCGAAGAAGAGATTGCTCATCGAGCAAATGAGATTATCGAACAAGGTGGAACGATGATAGACGTGGGTGCCTTTTCGACACGTCCGGGGGCGTCTGTTGTGAGCGAAACCGAGGAGATGGAGCGTTTGAAGCATGCACTTGCCATCGTAAGACGGGAGCAACCCAGGGCTATTGTGTCGGTGGATACCTACCGACCGCTTGTGGCTCGCCGCTGTATTGAGGAGTGGCAAGCAGATATTATCAATGATGTGAGTGAAGGAGGTATCACTGGTATTGCCAATGTTCCTATTCATGAAACGGAGAATATGTTTGATGTGGTGGGTCAGTTGCAGGTGCCCTATATCTTAATGTCGGTGAAATCAAATCTCAACGACATGATACTTTCGTTTGCAAAGGAGGTGCAACAATTGCGCGAACGAGGGGTAAAAGATATTATTCTTGACCCAGGTTTTGGCTTTGGAAAGGATTTACAGCAGAATTATGCTGTGTTTAATGGTTTGGAAGAGCTGCGTGCTTTGGAATTGCCTTTATTAATAGGTGTGTCGCGTAAACGTATGATTTACCAGTTGGTGGGTGGCGATGCGTCGACCGCTCTGAATGGAACGACGGCCATTCATGCCGTAAGTTTGATGAAAGGTGCTAACATTTTGCGGGTGCATGACGTAGCTGAAGCCGTGGAAACGGTGAAGATTATCTCGGCGATGCAACAAAGTTCACCAAATGATGAATGGACATAAGGCGTGAATGTCTGGCAAGATGAAGCAGTGTTTCGTGCGGAAAGGTCATCCATAGGGTGCTCATTTCCATCGAAACAGCACCCTGTTGAGAATTGATGTATGTTAAAATAGAACATAAGACAACTTGAAAAATTAGTTTTACGATGCCTTTTGATTTTGGAATTAAGGATGTTATAGATATTGTTTTAGTAGCGTTGTTGCTCTATTACATTTATCGTTTGATGAAAGAAAGTCGCTCGTTGAATATCTTTATAGGTGTCATCGTGTTTGTTTTAGTTTGGCTTTTTGTCAGCCAAGTACTTGAAATGCGACTTTTAGGCGCTATTCTTGATAAGTTGGTAGGTGTAGGTGCTTTAGCATTGATTGTGCTCTTCCAAGAAGAGATTCGTCGTTTTCTGTATTCTTTAGGTGCGCGTCAGCAGTTTAAACGCTTGGCACGGTTATTTGAAGGGCACAAGAAAGCGCGACAAAGTGAAGAGACACGCCAGATGATAGTGCCTATTGTGTTGGCTTGTATGAGTATGGGTAAGGAGAAAGTAGGCGCACTAATAGTCATCGAACGCGCTTCTCCACTTGATGATATTGTAGATACGGGCGATAGAATCGATGCAAATATTAATCAAAGGCTCATTGAAAACATCTTTTTCAAGAACTCTCCGTTACACGATGGCGCAATGATTATCTCGCAAAAACGTATTAAAGCTGCAGGATGTATTTTGCCTGTGAGCCACGATTTGAATATTCCGAAGGAATTAGGTTTGCGGCATCGTGCGGCAATGGGTATTAGTCAGGATAGCGATGCAATAGCCATTGTGGTGAGTGAAGAGACAGGTCGTATCAGTATTGCTATGGGAGGACAGTTCTATCTGCGTCTGTCTGCAGAAGCATTAGAACAGATTTTAACGACAGAATTATCTTGATTTTTAGTTTTTAAATTGCTTATCCAACAACGTTCAATAAAAATTCACTAAATTTGCAAAAGTAGAAATGGCAATTTTAAGCGTTGCTATGATAACAAGAACATGTGAAATATTTTTATAAGCAATATAAAAATGGAATTATTACAGCAGATTGTAGCGCGCGCAAAGGCTGATAAACAGCGCATTGTGCTTCCAGAAGCAGAAGAGGAACGCACGCTTCGTGCAGCTGATCGTGCATTGGCTGACGATTTAGCCGATATTATTTTTAATCGGAAACCCAACGAATATTCAACAGCTTGCAGCACAATGGGGCTTGCAAAAACATTGGAGAAGCTACCATCGTGGACCCTCAAAACAATCCTAAAAGTGAAGAGTATGCTGCACTTTTATGTGAACTTCGCAAGAAAAAGGGGATGACTTTGGAGCAAGCACGCCAATTGGTTACCACGAATAATCTTTATTTAGGTTGCATGATTATTAAGACAAATGGGGCTGATGGACAGATAAGTGGGGCGTTAAGTACTACGGCTGAGACGTTAAGACCTGCGCTTCAGATTATCAAATGCCGCCCAGGTATTACGTGTATCAGTGGTGGTTTGCTCTTAGTTACCACGCAAAAGCAATATGGAAACGATGGCGTTGTGTTCATGGGTGACGTGGCTGTGACGCCAGTTCCCGATGCAAATCAATTGGCTCAGATAGCTATTTGTACGGCAGAGACTGCAAAATGTGTAGCAGGGTTTGATGATCCGCGTGTGGCTATGTTGAGTTTTTCAACAAAGGGCAGTGCTTCTCACGAGGTAGTGGATAAGGTTGTTGAGGCAACAAAGATAGCAAAGACGTTGGATCCAACGTTAGATATCGATGGTGAATTGCAGACAGATGCTGCTTTAGTGCCGTCCGTTGCGGCAACAAAAGCACCGGGTAGCACGATTGCTGGCAGGGCAAATGTGCTTGTTGTGCCCAATCTTGAGGTTGGAAATATTGCCTATAAGCTCGTACAACGCTTGGGAAATGCGAAGGCTATCGGCCCGATTTTGCAAGGAATAGCACGTCCTGTGAACGATTTAAGTCGTGGATGTTCGGTAGAAGACATTTATTATATGATTGCTATCACAGCTTGTCAGGCGCAAGAAGCAAGAATAATTAGGAGGAAAAGGTTTGGAGTGGGGCATCATTTGCTACACAAGAGGTCTGAAAAGTAATTCAAATTCAACATATCACATATCACATTAAATCCACTTATGAACGTATTAGTCTTAAATTGTGGGAGCAGTTCTATCAAGTATAAGCTCTACAACATGGATGATGAGTCGGTGTTGGCACAAGGAGGTGTCGAGAGAATAGGTATAGATAATGCCTTTATCAAGGTGAAACTGCCCAATGGTGAGAAGAAAACTATTATGGCTGAGCTACCTACCCATAAGGAAGGTGTCGGCCTTGTGTTTGATTGTTTGCTCGATCCTGCGTTTGGTGCCATCAAAAGTCTTGATGAAATAGATGCCGTAGGCCATCGTATCGTGCAAGGAGGTGATATCTATACGGAGAGTGTTATTTGTACTCCGCAGGTTGAAAAGGATATAGAAGACCTCTGTGATCTTGCTCCTGTGCACAATGCTGGGCATTTAAAAGGCATTAAAGCTGTGGATGAGTTGATGCCTAATACACCACAAGTGTGTGTGTTTGACAATGCTTTCCATAGCACCATGCCCGATTATGCTTATCTTTATGCCATTCCTTATAACCTTTATGAGCAATACCATGTGCGCCGTTATGGCTTCCATGGTACCTCACATCGTTATGTATCGCAGCGCGTTTGTGAAATCTTAGGCTTGGATATTCACCATTCTAAGATCATAACTTGCCACATAGGCAATGGTGCAAGCGTAGCAGCTGTGCGCAATGGAAAGGTAATTGACACCTCAATGGGGCTCACTCCGTTGGCAGGTTTGATGATGGGTACGCGCTGTGGTGATATAGATCCGTCGGCAGTTACTTATCTTATGAGGAAGCTAAACATGACACCTCACGAGATGTCTGAGTATCTAAACAAGAAGAGTGGCGTGGTAGGAATTACCGGAATTTCAAGCGATATGCGCGATATTGAGCAAGCCGCTAAGGATGGAAATGAGCGTGCTTGCTGGCGATGAAAATGTATGACTATCGCATTAAGAAATATATTGGCGCTTATGCTGCAGCACTTGGCGGTGTAGATGCCATTGTCTTTACGGCTGGTGTAGGTGAGAATCAAACGGGAACACGCGAGAAAGCCTGTGCAGGTCTTGAGTATATGGGTATTAAGATCGATGTAGAAAAGAATGCAACCATTCATGGTGAGGAAGCTATCATTTCTACTCCTGACAGCAAAGTGAAAGTTGTTGTCGTACCTACTGATGAAGAAATCGTTATTGCGCGCGACACAAAGGCGCTCGTTGAGCAATAAATAGCGGTAACTTTATGGTTAACAGTTCTGTAAAAGGGTGAGCATTGCACAAGCAGTGTCCACCCTTTTGCTTTCTTTTATAACGGGTTTCAGGATGAGAAACCCATCACATGACAAGCTATGATAGATGAAATTCTCCAATATAATCAGCAGTTTGTAGCCGCGAAAGGTTACGAAAAGTATATCACTTCCAAATATCCCGACAAGCATTTGGCTGTGCTTTCGTGCATGGATACGCGCTTAACCGAACTGCTTCCGGCCGCTTTAGGTCTCAAAAATGGCGATGCTAAGTTCATTAAGAATGCCGGAGGCTTGGTCATTTCGCCTTTCGATTCGGCCATGCGCAGCCTCATTGTAGCTGTTTTTGAGTTGGGAGTGAATGAGATTATGGTGGTGGCCCATTCAGAATGTGGTGCCTGTCACATGCACTATGACGCATTTCATGCACACATGAAAGCGCGAGGTATTGCCGATTCTACGTTAGAAACCATTCGCCGAAGTGGCATAAACCTCAACGAATGGTTGGAAGGTTTCCACGATACCGAGGCATCTGTGCGCCATACCGTTGATGTTATTCAGCACCATCCCTTAGTTCCTCATGATGTTTCCGTGCGCGGTTTCATCATCAATTCGGTCACTGGGGAACTTACTGCCGTATAAAAAGTGTGGCTTCTCCCTATGATGTATAAGGAGAAGCCACACTTTTTAGAGCTCTATTGCAGGATAAACACCTATCTCTTTGGGTTATTTGTCTCCGAAGCCAACACTTTTTTGAGTCGGTGTAAGCCCTCAACAAGCGTAGCTTTTGGGCATGCCAGATTAATTCTCAGGTAGTGTCCACCTTGTTTCTCGCCATACATCGTACCGCTATTCAGCATGAGTTTTGCCTCGTGCAGCAGCTTCTCGCAGGCTTCATCGGCCGTTAATCCCGTGCGATGAATGTCCACCCAGGCCAAATAAGTGCCTTCTAAGCGACACACTTCAAGTGCAGGAAGCTGCTCATGAATAAAGGTTTTTAGCGTGAGATAGTTCTCATGCAAGTAAATATTGAGTGCATCGAGCCACGCTTCTCCTTCATTATAGGCCGCTTGTAGTGCGATAACGCCGAATGGATTGACGTCACAAACCTCATTGATATTAATGGCCCGGTCGATCTTTCTGCGCAACCTCGCATCGCTACAAATGATGTTTGCAATCTGCAATCCCGCAATATTAAAAGCCTTGTGGGCGAGTTGAGCACCACACTGTTGGCTTTGCACGCCTCATTCACCGTAGCAAAAGGCTGAAAACGATAGCCCGGCATGATGAGTTCGCCATGAATCTCATCGGCAATCACCCGCACATCATGTCGCAAACAGATGTCGTTCATGCGTTGCAATTCTGCTTTTGTCCACACACGTCCCGACGGATTATGCGGATTGCAAAGCAAAAACACCGTTGTTTTCTCGTCCGAACACTTGCGTTCGAAGTCATCAAAATCGATGACATAGCTGTCTTTTTCACGGCGGAGCGGGTTCTCTACTACCTCACATCCACAGTTCTTAATCGATGAAAAGAAACAATTATAGACAGGAGTTTGCACCAAAACCTTCTCCCCTGGCAATGTTAAAGCCTTTAAAGCACATGCAATGGCTGGCACAACGCCCGTGGTATAGAGCACCTCATCGCGCTGAATATGCCACCCATGACGCCGCTCAAACCAATGAATCAGCGCTTCGTAATAGCTATCGGGGACAAAAGTATAGCCAAAAATGCCATGCTCAACGCGCTTCTTTAAGGCATTAATGATGCAAGGTGCCGTGGGAAAGTCCATGTCTGCTACCCACATAGGGAGCACATCGGCATCGTTTGGCTCATCCCATTTGTAGGAATTTGTGCCTCGTCGCGGGATGATTTTATCAAAATCAAATGGTTCCATTACCGTTTATTTCCTCGTTTCAATCACGCAATCCTTACCTTTTGCAAACGCATTATAAGTGATCTTGCCAATCTCGTCGGCCACAATCCGCCCACTAATCGGGTTTTTGATTTCCGTAATGCTGCCCTTTATCGACGCATCAATGTGTCTGCTATCTTCAAATGTGCGGTCACACTCGGCATCAAACGTGCAGTCTTCCAACACGATGCCATCCAAATAGCACAATGGTTGTTCACCTTTGATGTGACAACGCACCAATTTGATGTTCTTAGAGTGCCAAGCTAAGTACTCACCATCGAGCACACTATCGTAGACAACCACATTCTCGCATTCCCAAAAACTATCTTTCGTTGTGATATTGGCATGGTGAACTTCTACGTTTTGCAATATTGAAAGATGTATTTGCTGTCGCTTGTCAGCCCATCTACATAAATATCCTCGCAGAACATAAAGGGGTAAGTGCCATCGTGTAGCGTCACATCTTTAATCTTAATGCCCTTCACTTTCCAAAAGGTCTCGTCGGCATCGTTGATTGTTACACGCTCTAAGCTGAGGTTTTCCATCTCACGAAAGAACTTAGGCCCATCAATAACCGAATCTTTCATAACCATATTTTGGCTGTACCAAATAGCTGAACGGCTCTCAGGCGCAAAATAACAATTTGTAATCACGCTGCCATCAACGTGCCACCAAGGATATTTGCCATAGAATTTCGAGTCGTGACACTCCACATTCTTGCAGCATTTAATCCCCGATTCGCCGTCCGTGATGGTGATATGCTCCAATCTTGTGTCGTGAATACCAAATAGAGGACGCTCACCGCCATATTGTTTGTTCTGAATACTTTCCATCTTTTACCTTCTTTTTTGTTTCTATTCTATAGTGTATGATTTTCTTCTTACGCTTACAAAGATACAAAAACTATGCCAATTTCATCGCATACGATTTACGAAATGCTGTAAATCTTTCAAAGAAGCAGTTTGTATAGCCCCTTTTTGCGTTTATCATTTTGGAAGCGAATAGAGGGTATTGTCGGAATAGGAATGCAGGATGTGCCATTTTGTCTCATCCAAGTTTTATAGGTAGCGATTAATACCGACTCTTCTTTTAGCAGTTATGCAATGTCATGTTCCATTCACGTGCTTTATAAAGTGGTGCATTTTCTATCGCAATTGCTATCATATCATGTAACAATCTCATGCAGATTGCTTAGTAAAATGGGCTTCTTTATGGGGCAAGTTAGTAATCCTTTCTTGAGTGGAACTGTCTGCTATGTCTATAGCCAAACAAAAATTATAAGAACCTTAATAACTATTGGGTATTGAAAAGTGACTATTCTAAGATTGAATTACAGATGAATGGGTTGAGAAATGTGGTGCATGGTGGTGCGAAAAGTAGGTGTGAAATATTTCAATTAAACTTCTTTGTAATTGTTTTCTTTTTCTTATCTTTGCACCAATATTGAACTTTCAAAAACTATATCGTTGAATAGTTAATACCGAAGTGAATAAATGAAATATGCATTAGTAACAGGTTCGTCGCGAGGAATAGGCAAAGCCATTGCCATTCGATTAGCGAAAATGGGCTATCCAGTGCTCATCAACTATTTAAAAAACAAAGAGGCGGCTGAAGAGGTGGTGGCAACCATTGTCGCAAATGGTGGACAGGCTGAGTTGATGCCGTTCAATGCGGCCGACGGAAAAGCCATCGAGGCGGCTTTAGATGCGTGGGAATCGGCACATCCTGATGACTATATAGCCGTGTTGGTGAATAATGCCGGCATCCGAAAAGATAATGTCCTCTTTATGATGAGTGATGAAGAATGGCACGAAGTGCTCGACACGACGCTCAATGGTTATTTTTATTTGACTCGAAGGTTGCTCAAACACATGATGCCTCGACGCCGTGGTGGGCGCATAGTCAACATGGCTTCGCTCTCGGGTGTGAAGGGATTGGCCGGTCAGAGCAATTACAGCGCTGCCAAAGCCGCACTCATTGGTGCCACGAAAGCCTGGCACAGGAGGTAGCTCCACGCCAGATTACAGTCAATGCCGTGGCTCCTGGGTTCATAGAAACCGACATGACGAAAGACCTTCCGCAAGAAGAACTGAAGAAGTTGGTGCCGGTTGGACGGTTTGGAACAGCCGAAGAGGTGGCCGCAGCAGTAGCATTCTTGGTGTCGGATGAGGCGGCCTATATCACAGGTGAGGTGATTAACATTAACGGAGGATTATATACATAAACGAAAAGTATATGGAAAGACGCGTGGTAATAACGGGCATGGGCATCTGGTCGTGCTTAGGAACGAATCTCGAAACAGTAAAAAATGCATTATATAATGGTACGTCGGGCATTGGACTTCAGCCCGAACGGCTCACCTATGGCTACCGATCGGGGCTGACAGGCATCGTTGAAACACCGGTCATTACCAAGCAAATGCTCGATCGTCACACGCGGGCGGGCATGTCGGAAGAGGCACAATATGCCTACATGGCGAGCTTGCAGGCTTTCGAGCAAGCACAGATTAACGACGACTATCTGCTGCAAAACGAGGTGGGTTGTATTTTTGGCAACGACTCTTCGGCAAAACCTGTGATTGAAGCTGCTAAGATTATGGACGAGAAACATGACTCGGCGATGTTGGGTTATGGGCTCATTTTCCAGTCAATGAACTCCACTGTGAATATGAATCTCAGCACCATCTTTCATTTAAGAGGCGTTAACTTCACCATCAGTTCGGCTTGTGCGAGCGGCAGTCACTCCATAGGTTTGGGCTATATGATGATTAAACAGGGCTTGCAGGATTTGGTATTGTGTGGTGGTGCACAAGAAACGAATTACTATTCCATGGCCTCTTTCGATGCACTCGGTGCTTTTTCGGTGCGCATGGACGAGCCAACGAAGGCCAGTCGTCCGTTTGATCGCGACCGTGATGGGCTCATTCCGAGTGGCGGTGCAGCTGCTTTGGTGCTCGAAGACTATGAACATGCTGTGGCACGTGGAGCCACCATTTTGGCCGAAGTGGTAGGTTATGGCTTCTCAAGTAATGGCGGTGGTATCTCAGAACCCAGCGATAAGGGTAGTGTGATTGCCATGACACGTGCCATGAAGGATGCAAAGGTGGCGCCGAGCGATATTGATTATATCAATGCGCATGCCACTTCTACCCATCAAGGCGATATGTATGAGGCTATAGCTTTAGCCCAATTGTTCCACGATGAGCGTGCGTTCATCAGCTCAACCAAGTCGATGACGGGGCATGAATGTTGGATGGCGGGTGCCAGTGAGATTGTTTATTCCATCTTGATGATGCAGCATCATTTTGTGGCACCTAATATTAATTTGGAGCATCGGGACGAATATTCCGAGAAAATTAATCTCACCGCGAAGACCATTGATATGGAGGTGAACACCGTTTTGAGCAATTCTTTTGGCTTTGGGGGTACAAACTCGGCTTTGGTCATTAAGAAAGTGAATGGTGAGAACGGTTGAATCGAAGCGTAATTCATATAAGTATAACGTTTAAATAAAATAGGTTATGAAAAAGATTTTATTGGTATTGGCAGGTTTGATGTGCAGCGTTGCAGGTGTGTTTGCAAAAGCTGATGTCACCGTGAAGAGTGGTTCGTTGGCAGAACTCAAAGGAACGAAAGAAAAAATCTATGTGGTTTGGGATTATAGTCATGCTACGTTAGAAGGAAAAGAAGTGCAGGCTTTCTTGAAAGAGAAGGGTGCTGAATGGCAACGTGATTATCAAAAAGAGTTGCAAACGGCAGAAGAAAACTTTGCAGAACGCTTCAATGACAAGAGCAAAGACGCAAAGATTACGACTGAAAAGCGTGATGCAAAATATAGATTTGTAGTCGAAGTGAAAGACTTCCACTATGGTAGTACGGGCGTATCTGTTGTGTTTGGCATGGGCGCTGGCGATGCACACATGAGCGGATTGGTGAAGGTTTATGCCGCGAATGACAAGCAACCGTTTGCCGTTATCGACGTTGATGGTGTGGCAGGTGCAGGCTATGGCAACGAAAAGCGTCGTGTAGAAACCTACAGAGAATTGGCCGAACAGATTGTAAAGCTCATTAAGAAAGCTAAGAAATAAGGGCAAGCGCATGAAATTGTCACCTGCTTTAAAACAATATACGGAAGAAACGCGCTCGGCAAAAGAGGCACAACGCTTGGCAGAGTTTATCGCTTGGGGACCAATCGTGTTTCAAGCGTCTCGCTTAATGGTGAAGTTTGGCATCTTAAGTTTGCTTCGTGAGAGCGAAAAGGGGCTTACACGTGCTGATATTTGCCGTGAAACGAAGTTGTCAGACTATGCGGTTAAATGTCTGTTGGAGGCTTCTTTGTGTATTGGGACAGTGCTTGTCGACCCTGAAACCGACCGCTATTCGTTGTCGAAAACGGGTTGGTTTCTGCTCAATGACCCTGCGACACGCGTCAATCTTGATTTCAATCATGATGTGAACTATGAGGGTTGGTTTCATTTAGAAGAGGCTTTAACCACGGGAAAACCTGCAGGTTTGAAGCATTTTGGCGATTGGCCAACGGTTTATGAAGCACTTTCCGAACTGCCAGATAATGTGAAAAAGAGCTGGTTTGGCTTCGATCATTTCTATTCCGACCACTCTTTTGATGAGGCTCTATCGATTGTTTTTGGCACCTATCATCCCAAAACGCTCTATGATGTGGGCGGCAACACGGGGCGATGGGCCTTGCGTTGTGTGGACTATGATGCCGATGTGCAGGTGACTATCTTAGACCTTCCCCAGCAAATCAAGATGATGCAAGCGCAGATCGCAGGCAAGAAAGGATGTGACCGCATACAAGGTTATGGCATTAACCTGTTGGATGATGCGCAATTATTCCCCGAAAAGCCGGCCGATGCCATCTGGATGAGCCAGTTCTTAGACTGCTTTAGTATGGACGAAATCGTGGGTATTTTGCGGCGATCACGCCGTGCAATGAATGCCAACTCACGGCTTTTCATCATGGAAACGTTGTGGGATAGGCAGCGATTTGAACCCGCTGCATTCTGCTTAACGATGACAAGTCTCTATTTTACAGCCATAGCGAATGGCAATAGTAAGATGTATAACACCGAAGATATGGAAACTTGTATTCATGAAGCAGGTTTGGAAATTGAACAGATTCACGACCATTTGGGCCAGGGACATAGCATTTTGGTGTGTAAGTTGGCTGCGGTGTGAAGTGAAAATGGTGCGAACAAGATGATTTAAAATAACTAAATATAGGTATGAACAGAACAGAAATTGAAGAGAAAGTAAAGGCCTTCTTAATAGACGACCTCGAAATTGATGAAGAAAAGATTGCTCCTGAAGCAAAATTGAAAGACGATTTGGGTATTGATAGCCTCGACTTTGTCGACATTGTTGTGATTGTTGAGAAGAATTTTGGCTTCAAAATCAAACCCGAAGAGATGGCAGGTGTGACCACATTAAGCCAATTTTGTGATTACATTGAAAGCAAAGTAGGGTAGAAAGAAAGTGCTTATGGCGGAAAAGCAATGGCAAGGACAGACCTTTGGCAGCGAGAAAATGCACCATTATCTCATCAAGATGTTGCGTTTTATCGATGTAAGGGTGCTTTATGTCTTTGCCTATTGTTTCGTCATTCCCATTTGTTTACTCGTTCGTCCAAGCCGAAAAATCATCTATTCTTATCTTCGTCGTCGTATGAAGTATGGTCGATGGCGTGCCATTTGGGGCACGTATGTCAACCATTGTCTGTTTGCCGAGGCGGTGATTGATAAGTTTGCGATGTATGCTGGCAAGCATTTTCAAGTGCATATTGAAGGCTATGCGCATTACGAAGCATTGTTAAAGCGCCCCGAAGGCTTTGTGCAATTGAGTGCACATGTGGGGAATTATGAGCTTGCGGGCTACACTTTGCAGGCCAAAGAGAAGCGCATCAATGCCTTAGTTTATGCAGGTGAGAAGGCATCTTTGATGGAACGGCGCGATGAAATGCTGGGCAACAGCAACATTTGTATGATTCCTGTGGGGACAAATATGGACCATCTGTTTGCCATTGATCAGGCATTTAAGCGGGGAGAGATCGTTAGTTTGGTGGCCGATCGGCGTTGGGGCTCCTCTAAAACGATAGCCACTACCTTCCTATCTGCTCCCATTCGCTTACCACAGGGGCCTTTTAGCGTCGCCGTTATTGGGGGATTGGATGTTGTTTCCATACAAGTGATGAAGACATCTTGGCGAGGTTACACCATCTTTGTGCATCCATTGGCTTATGATAAGGCCGCATCGCGTCGCCAACAGGTAGAAGAACTGGCACAAGCTTATGTTGATTGCTTGGAAAAGACGGTGAAACGCTATCCCTTGCAATGGTATAATTACTTTGATTTTTGGGCACAATGACCATTGATTACTTACATCCTCAGGAGAAATTCCTACGCACTATCGACATCAAAACGCTGTTACCGCAACAGCCTCCATTTGTAATGGTGGGGAAGCTAACGTTCTTTGATGCACGAAAGACCATCACAGAGACCCTCGTTTCGGCTGAGAATATCTTCACAAATACAGGTACATTCTCTGCAAGTGGGCTCATAGAGAACATCGCTCAGACGTGTGCTGCGCGCATAGGCTATGTAAATCAGTATGTGTTGCAGCGTGGAATACAGATTGGTTTCATTGGGGCTATCCGCAATTTGGACATCTATCGGTTGCCGAAAGTGGGTGAACGGATTACAACTATCGTTGAGGTGATGGAGGAAGTATTTGGTATGACGTTAGCCAAAGCGCAGGTGGTGTGTGATGATGAAGTACTCGTTACCGCCGAAATGAAGATAGCTGTAAAGGAGGAGGAGCGTAAATGAAAGAACTAAAGTCATCAAAAGTCTTAGACATTCGTTTCAGTGAGGTCGATTCTATGAATGTGGTTTGGCATGGCTCCTATCCACTTTATTTTGAAGATGCGCGCGAAAAGTTTGGTGAAGACTATGGTTTAGACTATCAAAACTATTTCAATCATGGTTATTTTGCGCCGTTAGTGGAACTTAATTTCCAATACAAGCAGCCCATTCGCTATGGAATGCATCCGCGAGTTGATATTATTTATCGCCCTACGGAGGCTGCGAAAGTGGTGTTTGATTACGAAATTCGCGACCCAGAGGATGAGCGTTTGCTGGCCACAGGCCACAGTGTTCAGGTGTTTATGGATACGAATTATCAGCTTGTTTGGGATAATCCTCCATTCTATCTTGAGTGGAAAAAGAAGTGGAATCAGCTATAATGGTCTATCAAGTCGCTCATAATATCGTCTCACCGTTAGGCTTTTCAACCGAAGAGAACTATGTTTCGGTGTTGAAAGGCCAATCCATGTTACGACCTTATGCGCCCGGAACGCGTATGCATGATGCCTGTTGAGCCTCACTTTTCAGTGAAGAGCAATGGCAAATGCTGATGCTTGAAGGCATGACCCGTTTCGAATCGTTGGCCATTCAGTCGATACAACGTGCCTTAAAACAGGTGCCTATCGACCTCCATTCCCCCCGAATTATTTTCATTTTAAGTACGACCAAGGGCAATATTGAATTGCTTTCTTGCAGCGAAGATGAGCAAAAGCGCATAGAACCAGGCCTTGCTGCGGTACATATCGCCCATTATTTTGGTTTCAAGACCGAGCCTATCGTGGTGTGCAATGCCTGCATCTCGGGTGCATCGGCTTTGATTTTAGCACAGCGTTTGTTACAAACGGATGCCTATGACACCGCTGTTGTCTGTGGTGTTGACGTGCAATCGCCCTTCATCTTGTCGGGTTTCCACGCTTTTCATGCCCTCTCTTTGCAACCTTGTCGTCCCTTTGATGCCGAGCGGTTGGGGTTGAATTTGGGCGAAGGTGCCGCCACGATGGTGTTGCAACACGGTGACATCGTGTCTTCGGAGCAGCCCCTTTGGGCACTCATGGCTGGTAGTATTCACAACGATGCCTACCATATCAGTGCACCATCCAAGCAAGGTGAAGGTGCTTATTTGGCTTTATGCGATGTTGTTGCAGGGCAAGAAGCCGATGCTTTAGCCGTGATTAACGCCCATGGTACTGCTACCTTCTTCAACGATCAGATGGAGTCAATGGCTATCATGCGTGCTGGTTTGTCGCGAGTTCCCGTCAATGCGTTGAAAGGAACTTATGGCCATACCCTTGGATGTGCAGGTGTTTTAGAAACAGTGCTCACGGCCTTTGCGTTAGAACAGCATACCCTTTTAGGTACAAGAGGCTTTCATGCGTTGGGCGTTTCGGGTAAGATCCATGTGCAGGCGGATGCTATTCCTACGCAAAAGCAAGCCTTTGTGAAGATGCTTTCGGGCTTTGGGGGCTGTAATGCCGCTTTGAGGATGGAACGTTTGCAGCCGCAGCATGATGCAGTTGCGACGGTGTTGCGGCCTGATGTACGCGTGATACACGAATTGGTACTGTCTCCTCAAAGGTGTATATGCGATGGAAAAGCCATTGCTTTCGACGCGACTGAGGATGAACCGCTCACGGCACTCTATAAAACCCATCTTGAAAGCTATCCCAAGTTCTACAAGATGGATGGACTAAGCAAATTGGGTTTTGTGGCTTCAGCGTTGCTTTTGCAGGCCGAAGCCCGTGAGGATGCTTTTGCAGGTAGTCGACGTGGCATTGTGTTTTTCAATCAATCGTCGTCTATCAGTACCGATAAGTGCTATTATGCTACGATTGCTGATGCCGAAAACTACTATCCCAGTCCTGCTCATTTCGTTTATACGTTGCCTAATATTGTGACGGGTGAGGTGGCCATTCAGCAGCAATGCCATGGCGAAACCTCCTTTTATTGTTGGGAGAAGCGCAGTGAGAAGCTCTTCAATGAGGTCGTTGCGGCGACTTTTGTAGGCACCAATCTTGATAGTTTGCTTACAGGTTGGCTTGATTATTGGTCGGAAGACTACTATGAAGCCCACCTATTTATTATACAACGAATATAAAAAGAACATTCAAACAATATGGAAGAATTAGTCTTAGAATTGAAGAAAGCCATCATTAAGGCTTTGAATTTAGAAGAGATGACGCCCGAAGACATCGATGCAAACGCACCTTTGTTTGGCGATGAAGGGTTGGGATTAGACTCAATAGATGCTTTAGAGCTGATAGTCTTGTTAGAGAAGAACTACGGCATCAAGTTAGAAAATCCTGCTGCGGGCAAGGAAATCTTCAAGAGTGTGGCAACGATTGCCGCTTATGTGCAGCAACATCGTACCCGGTAACACCGCTTTTTGTTCACCATTATGACGCGAGGAGTAGCTATAACAGGCGCAGGAATTGTTTCATCTATCGGCTGTAATCAGGCCGAAGTGTGGCAATCGATTGTGCAGCAACGGCGGGGTATTGGGCCGATGAAATATCTTTCGTCAACCCATCGTGAGCTTCCTGTGGGCGAAGTGCCCCTGTCTAATGACGAGATGAAGGCGGCATTGGGCATTGATGCGTCAGAGGAAGTGAGCCGAACGGTGCTTTTTGGCATGTTGGCTGTGCGTGAATCGCTCGCCGATGCAGGGCTACTTTCGTCAGAACCGCATTTGAAAGGCCGGCGCGTGGTGCTCATCTCGGGCACAACGGTGGGCGGAATGGACATCACCGAGCAACACATTGCCGACCTATCAGCTGGGAAAGGCGATGCAGACTGCATCAAAACGCATGATGGGGGCAGCACAACACAGCTGATAGCCGACCATTTTGGCTGCTTTACCGCGTGCACAACACTCTCTACGGCATGCTCTTCGGCCGCCAATGCCTTGATGTTGGGGGCACGGTTGATTGCACATGGTGAGGCCGACATCGTGGTTGCGGGCGGAACAGAGGCGCTTTCGCGTTTCCATTTTGCAGGTTTCCATTCGTTGATGATACTCGATCAAGCCCCTTGTAGGCCCTTTGATGCCCATCGTGCGGGTTTAAATTTGGGCGAAGGTGCCGCCTATGTGGTGTTGGAATCGGCCTCATTGGTGGCCCAACGCCATGCAACCGTGCAGGCCTGTCTCACGGGTTATGGCAATGCCTGTGATGCTTTTCACCAGACAGCGTCGTCGGATGACGGGCAAGGAGCTTATCTTGCTATGGAAGCGGCGTTGAAGATGGCGGGTGTTGCGCCTGAAGAAGTAGATTATATCAATGCACATGGCACGGGAACACCTAACAATGATGCCAGTGAGAGCCAAGCCATTCGGCGGGTGTTTGGTACCCATCAGCCTTTGATTTCAAGCACAAAAGGCTTCACTGGGCACACAACGAGTGCGTCGGGGAGCATAGAAGCTGTGATTTGTCTGCTGGCTATGCAGCACGAATTGGCACCGATGAACATCGGATGGCACACAGAAATGCCCGATGGCATTGTGCCTTTGGCGGCGAATAAAGCCTGCTCGTTGCAGCATGTGTTGTGCAATTCGTTTGGATTTGGCGGTAACGACACCTCACTGCTTTTTCTCTTTGCCGAGTAAAGTGCAGCAAATTGGTGAGCAATCTATCGCGAATTGTCGCGCAATTTGTACCAAATCGCGTGTCAATATGGCGGACATTGCCGACCCGTCAGAAATCAAACGTTTTGTGAAACCCATGGAACTGCGTCGCATGAGCGGTTTGATGCGCCGTGCAGTGCTCACTTCTATGTTGGCTTTAGAGGAGGCAGGAATTGCTGTTCCTGATGCTATTATCACTGCAACGAGCTTGGGTTGTTTAGAAAATTCAGAGAAGATGCTGCTTGACATGGTGCAACAGGGCGAAGACTGTGTAAGCCCTACGCTCTTTATGCAGAGCACCCATAACACGATCGGCAGCACCATTGCCATTAAATTGGGCTGTCATGGATATAATGCAACCTACACACAGGGTGAAAAGTCGTTGGAGTGGGCGCTGAAAGATGCCGAGTTGCTGTTACAATCGGGTGCATGTCGCAGCGTGTTGGTGGGCTATCACGATGAAACCACCGCCCTTTATCGTCAGTTGTTGGCGCGTTTAGGCGAACAAGAACCGGCCGAATATACGGCCATAGCAATGGTGTTGACATGTGGAGACTGATTATTTTGTCTGTTGTTCAGAGTGCTTTGCTTGCTGGCGGGCAGGTGTTTTTGAAGTTTGGGCTATCGAAGTTGGCACCGTTTGGGTTTAATCGTGCGTTTTTGTGGTCGCTTTTGCCCAACTGGCAGTTTGCTTTGAGCGGACTACTTTTTGGTGGCAGCACGGTGTTGTGGATGTATATTGTGAAGCGTTACCCATTGAGCATGGCTTATCCGATGATTAGTTTGAGCTATGTTTTTGCGCTTTTGTCGGCCATGGTGTTTTTCCATGAGTCGGTAAATGGTATGAAATGGATAGGGGTGGCGTTGATCATGTTGGGTTGTTTTTTCATTGCCCGATGAAGAGGCACCCTTATTTAAACAGAGAAAGGAAAAGAGACAAATGAAGAAAAACCTGTTTTTATGGAGCTTGTTGTGGTTGATGTTTTTGCCACTGCATGCACAAACGATGACCGAAAGTGAGGTAAAGGTCAAGGTAAACCAAGTTGCGGCACAGCTGCAAAGCATGCAATGCGACTTTGTGCAAACCAAATCGCTGAAGTTGTTGAACCAAAAGATGGTGTCGAAGGGGAAGATGTATTACCAAAAGAGTGACAAACTGTGTTGGCAATATGTGAGTCCTTACAACTATACCTTTGTGTTGAATGGTGCAAAGGTGATGCTTCGCAACGAGAAGCGGAGTGATGTGATTGACGTGCAGCAGAACAAAATGTTTAAAGAGATTGCGCGTATCATGATGAATAGTGTTTTAGGCAAGTGTCTCACCGATGAAAAAGATTTTAAAGTGACGATGCAACAAGGCAAAGGGGAGTGGGTGGCCACGCTCGTTCCTTTGCGTTCGAACATGAAACAGCTGTTTCAAAAGATACAGATTAGTTTTCACCAGGCCCAGATGATGGTGTCGATGGTGAAACTATTTGAAAAGAATGGCGACCAAACCACCATTCAGTTGAAGAACATTAAAACCAATGCGCCGCTCAATGCACAAGTGTTTTCGATTCATTAGTATCGTCTTGTTGAGTGGCCTTTCATGTGGTGTGGCCGCTCAAAACCTGTTGCCTGACAGCCTTGGTGCACGCAAAAGCTATCAAGCCATGATAACGATGCCGAAGGGATATGTGAGTGGTGTGTGCATGATGGTGCGCGATTCGACGGGGATTGTGGGGAGCCTGTTTAATGAGTTTGGCTTTTCGGCACTCGATTTCCGCTATCACGAGCAAAAAGACAAGGTGGAGATTGTGCATGCCATGGCGTTAATGGATAAATGGTATATTCGCAAAGTGTTGCGCAATGATTTGCGTATGCTATTGCAGTCGTTGGCAAAAGGCGACACACTTTATGAAGACAAAAAGTATAAATTGACCTACGTGTTCACCCGATGCGTGAAGAATTGAAGAAGGAGGCTACCGATGATCTTGAAGAATGACTTTTATCACATCGCACAGGCCAGCGTTGATTTGCCCCGGGCGACTTATGAAATTGCACTCAATGCACAGCATTTCATCTATCAGGCCCACTTTCCTGGCGAACCGATTACACCGGGTGTGTGCATTCTTCAGATGGCTTGCGAGCTATTGAGTGAGGCACTTCATCGGCCGTTGGCACTGTGTGGCGTGAAGAATGTGAAATTTCTTTCGGTATTAACCCCTACTGAAACGGAAAACATCGTGTATCAGTTCTCAGGTATAGAGGAGCAGCCCGATGGAACAGTGAAGGCCAGAGTGAATGTTGTCTCGGGCACAACGGGCTATGCGAAGTTGTCTTTTACATGCCAACCATGCAAGGAATAGAACAGGAAACGTTGAAGGAACGCCTGCGGGCTCGTGGAATTTGTGTCATCATCCCCACGTACAACAATGAGCAGACGGTGCGGCAAGTGGTCGAAAGTGCCCAGGAATATTGTGCCGATGTGATTGTGGTGAATGACGGAAGCACGGACCATACGGCTCAAATCTTGTCGGAGCTCTCGGGTATTACGTTGGTCTCGTATGAGCATAACCGCGGGAAAGGCTATGCGTTGCGGCAAGGCTTTGAGAGGGCGAAGGCACTATCGTTTGCCTATGCCATTACCCTTGATGCCGACGGACAGCATTATGCGAAAGACATTCCTTCATTTCTGCAAGCGAATATTGCGCATCCCGGTGCACTCATTGTGGGCGAACGTGATTTGAAAGGTGTGGAGCGCTCGAGTGGTAGCAGCTTTGCCAATCGCTTTTCCAACTTCTGGTTCTTTGTGCAAACAGGCAAATGGTTGGCCGATACGCAGACGGGTTATCGCCTTTATCCCATCAAGAAGCTGCGCTATCTGCGTGCGATGCCTGCCCGTTACGAGGCGGAGTTAGCGTTAATGGTGTTGGCCTCGTGGCATGGTGTGCCGCTCGTTTCGATACCTGTCGATGTCTATTATCCGCCCAAGGAGGAACGTGTGAGCCATTTCCGTCCTTATAAAGACTTTCTACGGATCACCGTTCTCAACACAGTGCTGTGCTTTTTAGCCGTCGTTTATGGACTGCCCTGCCGGTTGGCTCGTGGAATTGTGCGCATGGTTCGCACGATGTATTCGCTCTTTATCTTCTCCTTCTTCTCGTTTTTTGTTGTGACACCGTTGGCTTATCTCTACCTGAAATGGGGAAAGATGACGGAGGAAAAACGACGCAATCTACATCGCTTGATTTATAGTATTGCGCGAATCATCGTGTTGAAACATGGCATTCCTGGCGGAGAGTTTAGTTGTTGCATAGCCAAACGGGTGGACTTTGTTAAGCCCTCGGTGCTGATTTGTAACCACCAGTCGCACTTAGACTTAATCTGTCAGCTCATATTAACGCCAAAGGTGGTCTTTTTAACCAATCAATGGGTGTGGAGAAATCCTTTCTATGGCTATGTTATTCGTCATGCAGAGTATCAGACAGTGACCGAGGGGATTGATGCTTTGTTACCGAAGTTGCGTTCGTTGGTCGACCGCGGCTATAGCATAGCACTCTATCCCGAGGGAACACGTTCGGCTGACTGTCGCATATCGCGTTTCCATCGTGGTGCTTTTTACATTGCCGAGCAATTGCATTTGGGCATTACCCCCATGTTCTTATATGGTACAGACGGCGCTTGCCTAAGACGAAATACTCTCTTCATCGGAGCCCCATCTATTTAGAAGTAGATGAAACTATGACGCAAGCGCAGCTGCAAGCCATTGGTTCGCCAATGGAACAGGCAAAATGGATGCGCAAACACTATGTGGAGAAGTATAACACACTCTGCGATGAGTTTGAAAAGAACAGTTAAGACATGAGACAGAAGAAAGTAGTGGTTATAGGAAGCGGCTTAGGTGGTCTCTCAACAGGCGTCATCCTGGCAAAGAATGGCTATCAGGTGACGGTGTTGGAACAAGGCCAACAGATAGGTGGGTGTCTGCAATGCTTTTCACGTTATGGTGCAAAGTATGAAACAGGTATGCACTTTATTGGAAGTGTCGTGCCGGGACAGACGCTAAGAAAGCTGATGAACTATTTGGAATTGGACACCGATGTGTCTTTGTCTTTCTTGGATCAAAGCGGTTATGATGTCGTGGCGTTACAGGGCGAACGGTTTTGCTTTGCAAATGGGCGCGAGCCATTTATTGAAACGATGAGCGCATATTTTCCACGGCAACGTGATGCATTGGCACGCTATTTCGATTTAGTAAATCGGGTGGCTGGTGCCTCTTCGCTCCACTCATTAAAATACGCCGAGTCGGATGCAGCCATCAATACCGAGTTTCAGCTGCGCGCTATCGACGACGTTTTGGATGAGCTTTTCGATGATGAACTGCTGAAACGGGTATTGGTTGGCAATCTTCCACTCTATGCAGCCGAACAAGGTAAGACGCCTTTCTCTACACATGCGTTTATCATGGACTTCTATAACCAAAGTGCTGCGCGTGTGGTGGGAGGCAGTGACAGCATTGCAACCTCACTGAAGAACACCATTTTGCGTTATGGTGGCATGGTGAAGACGCGGCAAAAGGTCACGAAGATTGTGTGTGATGAGGCAAAAGCGACGGGTGTGGTGGTGAATGATGACTGCTTTATGGCTGCCGATGCGGTTGTGTCGGCCATTCATCCCATGCGCACATTGGAACTTTTAGACACGAAACTCATTCGGCCCGCTTTTCGTAAGCGCATTTATGCCATGCCGCAAACCGTAGGAGGCTTTTCGGTTTACTTGGAGTTTAAGCCTGGCGTGGTGCCGTATATGAATCACAACTTTTATGGTTATGCTGGTGACACGCCGTGGAATTGTGAGCACTATACGGAAGAGACCTCGCCCAAAGGCTACCTTTATATGCACTTTTGTCATGAGCGTGAGCCGAAGTTCGCCCATACAGGCGTCATTCTTTCTTACATGCAGATGGAGGATTTGCAACCTTGGTGGGGGACGAAAGTGGGTCGACGCGGTGACGATTATGAGGCTTTCAAGCGGCGAAAGGCCGAGTTGTTGCTCGACGCTTTGGCCAAAGAGTTCCCCGACATTCGTCAAAATCTTGTGCGTTATACCACCGCGACGCCTCTGACCTATTATGATTACACTGGAACAGAGGGCGGTTCGATGTATGGCATTGCAAAAGATATTCATCTCGGTGCAGCGGGACGCGTGCCCCAACGCACGAAGGTGCCCAACCTTTTCTTGACGGGACAGAATATTAACTCGCATGGCATGTTGGGTGTCTTGGTGGGTTCGATAGTCACTTGTAGCGAGTTTGTAACCGCAAAGACCATTTACGATCAGATTATTCAAAGCAACCAAGGCGAATGAAACAACGTGTTTTGATTATAGGAGGTGGCTTAGGTGGCCTGTTTTCGGGTGCCATCTTGGCGAAGGAAGGACTTGAGGTGACCGTTTTGGAAAAGAACAAGATCATAGGAGGTGGATTACAGTCCTTCCGCATGTGGGATGAAGACTTTGACACAGGCATGCATATCATAGGAGGTATGCGCCCCGGTGGCAACATCTATCGGCTGTGCTCCTATTTGGGAATCATCAATCAAGTATGCGTGAGGGATGTGGACCATGACTGCACAGATCGGCTTTACTTTGCCGAAGACCAGCGCTATTATACCATTGCCGAGGGGAAAGACACGTTCGTGGAGACCCTTGCGCGGCAGTTCCCGCATGAGCATGACGGGCTAAAGGCCTACGTCGAGGCTTTGTTTCGCTTGTCCGAAGAGGTAGACTTGTTCTATCTTCGCCCTTCGAAAGACTTGATACCTATGCACTCGGCGCAGTTTAACATGTCGGCCGAGGCTTTCATCGCACAATATATCAACGATAAGAAACTGCGCAGTGTCTTGGCTTATATGAACCCTTTATATGGTGGACGTACGCAACAGACACCCGCTTACGTCCATGCCATCATTTCGGTGCTCTACATCAATGGGCCAAGTCGTTTTGTGGGCGGTAGTCTACGCTTTGCCCATCTCTTAGCCGAAACCATACAACGGCATGGAGGAAAGGTGCTGGGAGCAACCGAAGTGACGCACATTGGTGTAACAGATAGGCAGGTGACCTGTGTGGAAACGGCAGACGGACAGCATTTCGAAGCCGAATATTACATCTCGGCCATCCACCCTTGTGCATTGCTTAAGGTGATCGACAGCGATGCCTTTACTAAGGCCTATCGCACCCGTTTGGAAGCTATTCCAAACTCTTACTCTGCTTTCTCGCTTTACGTGAAACTCAAGCCAAACAGCTTCCCTTACATCAATCATTCGGAGTATTTCATGACGCGCTATGCAGACATTTGGCAGTTCGGACGTGACGACAAGCCATGGCCATTGGGCTTTCTCTCTTCATGACCCCGCCGAATGAAGGGCAAGGTGCCTTCGCGTCGAAGGTGTTAGTAACGGCACCTATGGCATTCTCGCAGGTGAAAGCATGGGAACAGACAACGATAGGGCATCGCACGGCGGACTATCGGCAGTGGAAAGAGCAGCAATGCAACCAACTCTTGGGCATGGTCGAAGTGCTTCACCCTGGCTTTTCAACATGCATTGAGGCGGTTAACACGGCTTCACCCCTGACCATTCGCGATTTCTATGGCGCAAAGGAGGGTGGAATCTGTGGGTATAGCAAAGATTATAACAATTTGGCTTTGTCACAGCTGCCCGTAGTGACAAAAGTGAGGAACTTACTCCTTACAGGGCAAAACAATAACCTTCATGGGTTTTGCGGTGTGCCCTTAACAGCCATCCAAACTTGTGAAGCCATCTTAGGGCGCAACTATGTTTTGAATCAACTCAATCATGAAACAGCGAATAGTACTCTTTCTGTGCCTCGCAATGACGCTCGTCTCGACTAAAGGGCAAGAGAACATTTGGCAAAACACATCCTGCAAGGCAAAGGTTTGGCTCACCCCTTATCTCGCACAAGGTCAAAAGCGCCCCGCGATTATCGTGTGTCCGGGCGGGAGCTACTTTTGGCACGACATGAAAGCAGAGGGTAAGGACGTAGGACTGTGGTTACAGCGCAATGGCATCACTGCTTTTGTGTTGCGCTATCGCACCGCTTATGTGCCAGCCTTCGTCACGCATTATCGTTGGCTATGGCGAGGCAACCGTTACCCCGACCCACAAGACGACCTTCGACAAGCCATTCGCTATGTCAAACAACATGCCGAGCGATGGAACGTCGACACGACAAAGATTGGAGTAATGGGCTTCTCGGCGGGCGGCCATTTGGTCGTATCGGGCGGTTTGTTTTTTGGCAAACACGATCGTCCGGCCTTCATTGCATCACTCTATCCTGTGGTAACAATGTCGGCATCATGCGTGCACAAACGTTCTCGAAGGGCACTCATGGGCGAAAGTAGGGTGCGCAACCACGTCCTTCGCGATTCGCTCTCCTTAGAAAGGCAAGTGACGCGTGTGTGTCCACCCATATTTCTGGCAAACTGCATCGATGATCCCATTGTGGACTACCACAACGCTATATTACTTGACTCTGCCCTAACGGCACAGCATGTACCTCATGTGTACTATCAATACCGCACGGGTGGTCATGGCTTTGGTGCTTCCGAAACGAGAGGAAGCGCGGAGTGTCGCACATGGAAGCAATCGTTTCTGGCTTGGCTTTCGCAACTATGGAAAGGCGAATGACCAGCAAAACGACAACCCAATGAACATCCTTTTATGAAAAGATATGCAAAAGAACCCCAAGTTTGATGACATCCGTCCATATTATGAGGACGAGATTCCCGCTGCGATGGCGCGTATCGCCGAGAGTAGCTCCCTGCCCCTATTGGCATCTTACGTTTACCCCGATGAGTCGTTAGAAGACGTGCGGAAGCGCATAGCCAGCTATCGAACAGTGAAAGCCTTTCAAACGGAGACCATGCGGAAGGTCAATGAGCAGGTGATTGCCAACAGTATCACAGCGTTTTCGTGTAATGGCTTGCAACAATTGAGCCCCACGCAATCGTATCTCTATGTGTCCAACCATCGCGACATCATGTTGGATTCGAGTTTGTTGCAGTATTTCCTGGTCACGCAGGATTTTGACACTACCGAGATTACGTTCGGTGCCAACTTGATGATGAGTCAGTTAATCATCGACATTGGCAAATGCAACAAGATGTTTCGAGTGGAGCGTCCCGGTGGTAGCGTGAAGGATTTTTACCGCAGTTCGCTTCACCTTTCAGAATATATCCGCTACACCATTGCCGAGAAGCAACAGAGTGTGTGGATAGCACAGCGTAATGGACGCACAAAAGATGGTTATGACACCACAGACCAAGGCATCATCAAGATGTTTTGTATGAGTGAGAGTAGCGATAAAATCAAAGCTTTGGCCGATTTGCACATCGTCCCGATTGCGATATCGTATGAATGGGAGCCGTGTGATGTGCTCAAAGCCTTGGAACTCTACGAATCGCAGAGCATGCGCTATACCAAGAAACCCGGTGAAGACCTTAACAGCATCCTCACGGGAATCGTCGCACCAAAGGGACGTGTACACATTGAAATTTGCGAACCTATTGCCGTGGCAGAACTCACAAGATTAGAGGCGTTAACCAATAATGAGTACCATAAGGCTGTTGCCAAGCTCATTGATCAGCGCATCCATAAGGCCTATCGGTTGTATCCTAACAACTATATAGCACACGATTTGCGGTATGGCAGCCAACGTTTCGCAGCGTTATACACGCCCGAAGAGCAGGCATTGTTCCTACAGCACTTGGCCGCTTTAGATCAATACGACACGTGCAATCTCGACCAATTGAAGGATATCTTTTTGGGCATTTACGCCAATCCTGTTGAAACGTCGATGCTGTAAACAGGATAGCATGACCATGAAGGCCACTCGCGAAGAGTGGCCTATGACGAATTGAATGATAATAGTATGGTTTCAGTAGTACTAAAAGTTTATGATTTTCCTGCGCATGCACCGTGCCATGCGCCTATTTTCTTTTCTTGTAACAACTGCACTCTTGGTAGCATTGGTGCTGACGTTGCAATACAAAGAAGACATCTCGGATTTTCTTCCGCTCAGTTCAACCCACCAAAGCGGGCTAAAGGTTTATCAAGATATTTCGGGAGCCAATAAAATCTTTGTCATCTTTCAGGCAAAGAAAGGGCAAAAGACAGATGCCGATGCGATGGTTTCAGCAATTGAATGCTTCACAACCAACCTTCAGGCCGCCGATACGGCAGGCATAGCGCGACAGCTGACGGCACAAGTCGACATGGAGAAAATGCAACAGGTGGTGGACTTTGTCTACCGCTACATGCCGCTATTCCTCACCCCTCACGACTATCAGCGCATGGACAGTCTCTTGCGTGATCCGGGGTTCGCAGCGCGTCAACTGCAAGAGGACAAGCGTATGTTGATGTTCCCCACAGGCAACATGCTCACCAGCAACATTCAGCGCGACCCTTTGGGCCTCTTTACCCCCGTCGTGGCCAAACTGCAACAGCGCCATCTCTCACTCAACTATGAGCTTTATGATGGGTATATCTTCTCACCTGATATGAAACGGGCCATTGTTATGGTTGAATCGCCCTTTGGGTCGAGTGAAACGGAGCACAATACGCAGCTTATCAATCTGCTCAAAGCAGAAGCGGCCAAGGTTACGCAGAGCCAACCTGCACTTGAAGTGCACTTGACAGGGCGGACCGGTAATCGCCGTTGGAAACGCTACACAAATCAAGACCGATAGCCTCTTGTCGGTGACGTTGGCCATCCTTCTCATCACCGTGTTGCTCTTCCTCACCTTCCGACGACTTAAAAACCTGCTCCTCATTGTCTTAGCTGTGGCCTGGGGATGGTTGTTCGCCATGGGGGGATTGGCATTGGTACACGATCACGTGTCAGTAATAGTCATTGGTATCTCGTCGGTCATTCTGGGCATAGCCATCAATTACCCTTTGCATTTCATCTCCCATCTATCGCATACCTCCACCGTCCGCAGTGCACTCAAGGAAATTACGGTGCCTTTGCTCGTCGGCAACGTGACCACTGTGGGCGCTTTTTTGGCATTGGTTCCATTGCAGTCGGTGGCACTGCGCGACTTGGGACTCTTCAGTTCGTTCCTCTTGGTGGGCACGATTCTCTTGGTGCTCATCTATCTTCCCCACGTGGTGAAACCGGTTAAGGCAAAACCATGGGGTCGCTTTGCCCGTTTCACCGACATTTCATTGGAACGCAAACAAGGGGTCGTATGGGCGATAGTGCTGCTCACAGGAGTATTGGGTTATTTCAGCCTGCAGACAAAGTTTGATGCCGATATGAGCCACATCAACTACATGACCGAAGAGCAAAAGGCCGATATGCGCTATTTTCAAACCTTGTTGCAACGCGATACCACCACCGAAAAGGTCTACGTCGTAGCGCACGGCATGACCATGGATGAGGCCTTACAACACAACCAATTGTTGCAACCGGCTTTAGAACAGGTGCAACGCCACATGAAAGGTGCCACGCTGTCCACCTGTGCGCCCTTCCTTACCTCCAACGCGGAGCAAGTGCGCCGGCTGAAACAGTGGGACGCCTTTCGACAGCAGCATAAGAATTTGCCGGATGTCTTGCGCCGCGAGGGCATGAAGGCAGGCTTTGCGCCCGACTCATTCTACGACTTCGAAGTGATGTTCAATGGCAAGTTCATGCCCCTTTCTCCCGCTTCCTTTGCGCCTTTAACCACGACTGCTTTCAGGGAAACTTGAGTCACGACAGCATTGCAGGTACATTTAGCATCGTCAACGTGTTGGACGTTGCCCCTCAGGAAGTAGCTAAGATTGAAAAACAGTTCACAGGTGACACATGCTATAGTTTTGATGTGAAGTCTATGAACTCCGCGTTGGCCAACAATTTGTCCAATAACTTCAATTACATTGGCTGGGCATGTGCACTCATTGTGTTCTTTTTCCTGTGGTTCTCCTTTGGCAGCATTGAATTGGCATTATTATCGTTTCTCCCGATGGCGGTCAGCTGGGTTTGGATTTTAGGAATCATGTCACTGCTCAACATTCAATTTAATATTGTCAATGTCATTCTCGCCACTTTCATCTTTGGGCAGGGCGACGACTATACCATATTCATCACCGAGGGCGTGAGCTACGAATATGCTTATCGGCGCAAGCTTCTGGCCGCCTATAAGCAATCGATTATCATCTCGGCATTGATTATGTTCATCGGTATAGGTTCGCTCATCTTGGCCAAACATCCGGCACTGCACTCTTTAGCCGAAGTAACAATCGTAGGAATGTTTGCCGTGGTGCTAATGGCCTATATTCTGCCTCCGCTCTTATATAGCGGTTTGGTGGGCACGAAGAGTCATTATCGTCGGCGCCCCTATTCCTTGAGGCCGTTCCTTGTGATGGTGCTCTCGGCCACGGTCTTCTTCGCACAGTTGGCTTACATCTATGCTTTGGGCTTTAGGCTTTTTGTGCTGACGAAACCGACAGCGCGCAAACGCGAGCGTTTTCAGAAACGGGTGCATCGGCTCTTCCGCTATGACTTGCAACACATTCCCACGGTGGCATGGCATGAAGACCCAGCCCTTGCAAAAGTGCTCGAGGAGCCCGCTGTGGTGGTGTGCAATCATCAATCTATGTTAGATGCTGCCATTGTGATGGCACTATCACCCCGATTGCTCATCGTGGCCAACGAGCATGCCAAGTCTTAACCCTGTTATCCGCAAGGTGTTCGATTGGTTTGGCCACATTCGGTTGATTGACAGCCAAATGTTGGACCTGAAGCAGTTGAAGCAATCCCTCTCTGCTGGCTATAGCATCGTGTTCTTTCCCGAGGGTGAGCGCAATGCCCACTCATCGATATTGCGTTTTCACAAGGGTGCCTTCCACGTGGCCGAGACATTGCAGGTCGACGTGGTGCCGTTGCTATTGCATGGCGTGAACGAAGTGCTGCCGCGCAACAGCTGGTGTGCCTTTGCTGGGAAGATAACGGTTTGCGCAGGGCAACGCATCATGGCCACCGATGCAGCATGGGGCGAAGACTATGCCATGCGCACTAAGCGGGTGCGTCAATATTATGTGGACTGGTATCGCGAGGTAGCCGGACAGATTGAAACAGCTGCTTATTATCGTCAGCTAGCGTTGGACAAGTATCGTTTTAAGGGCGTCGAAGTCTTGCGCGAAGTGAAGCGTAATTTGACAAAGTTTGCTAACTATGCCGCATGGGTTGACACACCTTGCACGGCTCAGCGCATAGTAGTGTTAAACAGTGGTTGGGGTGAATTTGCTTTGCTCTTTGCACTGACGCATCGCCACACGGAAGTGATTGCGGTAGAAGCCGATGCCGACAAAACGCAATTGGCACGCTATGTGGCCGATGGACTATCGCTGAAATGGCAAGCTGTTGAAACACTCCCCAACGATAGCTTGATGGATACGCCTATCTTTTTATTGCACCCGTCACCAGAACAGCGTGCAACATTCAATGGTTACAAGGTAACCATAGTTGAATAGCATAGTGATTGCCTCTTTGCTGCAGGGCTAATGTGCCAGCAGGGCTATCGCTTTGTGAAGCATGCAATGTATATAGATGAACAAAGGGGACACGCCGTCGCGTGTCCCCTTTGTCGAAATAAAATGATTTTACATGCAACCTTTTGTTGCTACATTGTTTCAGCACAAAGCTAACATTGTGCAGCGGTGCATCATGCCGCCATGCAAGACTATGGCTTGGGTGTCACTGTGGCTTCTCCAAGCGATGTTCCAGGTGTCTCGGTTGACGTTTCTCCACCTTCTGCTTTGTTCTCAGTCTTATTGGCTTTCTTCTTTTCATCGTCTTTTGCTTGATCAGATGTGCCAGTGGAAGCTTTTTTAGATGGGTTTGCAGCATGCTTTGTGTCCGCCTTGTCGGTATTCATAAGCTTATTGCGAAGCCGTTTGGGCAGTTCAACCTCAACGAGTGCATCTTTTTCTATGCGCACCCAAACATAGGTGTTGCTGTCTTTGAGTTGAAGTTGATAACAGATGTTCTTGTTCACTTTTAGCTTTTTCTCTGTGAATTGTAAGCTGCCAGTGGGCCATTGTTTCTTGGCTTCAAATGCAGCATATAACGGCTGCAGTGTTTTATGAAGTTTCTTGAGCTCTTCTATCTCTGCCGCTTTGCGTTGTGCTTTGCTCAATCGGTGAGATGCTTTCGACAAGGTGGCAGCGTGGTCCATCTTGTTCACCAACTCTAAGATTAACTTCTTCGTGTCGGCATCGGTTGCACCGAAATAAGCTAAGTCAATGTGATGGCGCACTAATTTTAAATCTTTGTCAGTGGCAGCACGCAGCGTCCGCGACGATGGTAGCGTGGCATCAATGCTTTCATCAATTAGTCTTGTACATAGTTCGCGATAAGCTTCATTGGCATCGTGCAGTGCTGTGAAAATCTCATCTAAATGCAATGCTGTCATTGAGGTTGCTTGTTTCTTTAAATCAATCTCTAAGCCCCTAATATGTGCCGTTTTCTCATTCATTCCTTCATATTGAATGTTTCGATAGCTGTTGATGATAGGGTATAGCTTCTCATAAGCCTCTTTTTGCGCCTTGATGGGTGTGAATTTATAAGAATGCACATTTCTAAAGAGCGTGGAGAGACATTCGTTGCGCAAGGCATCCTTTTTGCGCACCTCTTTTGTAAAGACTGTCATTCCGACACGGCGATTAGACTCATCTTCGAGATTGATTTGGTCGAGCCAGTGCTTTAATAGCTCATCGGTGACACCGATTTTAGCTTTGTCAACTGCGCGCACTAAATCATACTGATTGCGATGGAACTCGGCATGTACGCCATTGCGAAACTCGTAATGATTAACACCCTTGAAACTGATCATTTCGGGGAGTGTTGTTGTTGTTGTAATAGATTTTTTTGTCATATATATAAAAAAATGTAATAATTGTTTATGCCTTTAGCAGACATCACGTTAATAGTTGCCTCAAAACTATCAAAAATAACCATAACTTCCAAATTTTTGCAGAACTTTTTTTGAATTATTTTTAAAAGTGTGATGGGGCGGCTGTTTTTTTCATCAAAGCAAGGACTTAACCTTGCACAATGGCATGTGAATAGATGATTTCTTGTTTAACCTTGCGCATAGTTGGAATGGATAGTGCAAAATGATGTGCAACAAGGCACATAGTTGACCATGAATGGATATGACCCTTGTCGACAAGGCTGTATTTTTGATGTGTTTTAATAGAATAGAAGCTAAAAGGGCATGAAGAATTTTTTGTTTTATAGAAAAAGTGGCGTCAGGCTATCTAAAATTTTAGTGTTTGAGAAAAATGATGGGCAACACGGCGCATGATTGCTTGTTTTTTAACCAAAGCATGACCAAACGTGCACACTTTTTGAGAGATTTTATAAAGATACAAAAAAAGTGTAGGCAGGAGACAAAACATGATGTGCTATGAAATGGATATGGGGCAGTGTTGGATGAGGTAGGACGATAGGAATTAGAAAAGTGCAACATGGTGGGAATGCTGAAAAGAGAGCTATGAAAAAAAGTTCCTACTAACCCTCACGGCCGGTAGGAACACTATAATTAAAAACCAAATACAAAGTTCATTTCTAATTTGAATGCCTCAGAGTGTACGCATGCAACTCTGATGGCACTTAATTATCGGTGCCATAGAGATAGAATTCAACAATGCTGACACGATTAGATGTAGGCATCTTCAAAATGGTATATTTGAGATAACGTGCTTTCGGATGACTGAGCAAGGTTATATCTTGATTGCCGCCCGAAGTGAGCAAAGTGCCCAATGATGTCCATGTGGCGTTGTCTTTAGACACGGCAACCTCAATTTCTTGCGGTGCATAGCGATTACTTGTCCAAGCCCATGACGTGGTGTTGATGCCATGAATGGTTTTTTCAGCACCAAGGTCAATGGTGATGGTAAATCCTTGTCCACTACGTGCAACATCGCTCCAATAATTGCCATCGACGAGGTTAGCAGCACTGTTCTCGGCTCCAGCTCCCAATGTGATGACCCAATCTGTGCGGTCGAGCAAATTATCGACAGCAGGTGTGCCCATCTTCATGTTTTGCAGTGCGCCTTTTTCAATCTTCGCGGTAAGGTCGCTCATTGTTGTTCGCGGCGAGATGAAAGTGTTGCTTTGCGCGGTTTCAATGCCTGTGAGCACTACATCAAAAGCTAAGTTCACCTTTTGTTCGTTGGTCTTCAGTGTTTCAAGATTGGTGGCTACGATGCGTAGTGTATCGGAGCATTGTTGACCAGCCTTGATAACAACCTGTGATGACGCGAGCCTGTTGCCTGCCTTATCTTGAATTTGTAACCCTATATTGGGCGCATGGGTGTCACGCAATTCAAGATTAACACGTACATCCTGTGAAGTGGGCTTCTGTGTTTTTACCACAAACGGCATGTCAATGCCTGTTGAAAGCCCTTCACTGGAGTGATCAATGCGAAACGTTTTAGTGATGGCGTGAGATAGTCTACACGTTGCAAATAAACGTAGGTGGCTGTCCATTCATCTTCAATAGCTTTGTCGTCGCTGTGGCAGCTACCGAGTAACAACAGGCCTGTGAAGGCAAAAGTAGCTGCAGTGAGAATATGATAAAAATGTTTCATTGTCATTTTGTTTTATTGCCAGTTGGTTTGTTCATCAGTTGATTTAATACCATCCACCCAGATAGGAGTGGCATGGGTGGTGAGCGTGTGTCCATGCCCCGTGGCGTCGTTGAATGTGTTGCCCGAACCTTCATTGAAGCGCCAATAAGCCTCTAATCCCTTTGATTTAGGGCTAACCGTTGACTGGTTTTTTTGTATTTGCGTCTCCGTACGGCAAACCGACCACACGCGTGCCTCTGTTAGGAGTATTTTACATGCGCCCCAGCGGCTGTAAGGATCGTCTCCCTTTGTAAACCATTTGAACGTTTTAAAGGTTGTCGCTCCTGCAGGAATATCTTTGATGCCGGCAAAGGCGCCATTGATGTATAGACGATAATGAGAGCCGTCACAGGTGAGGGCTAAATGTTGCCACTTGTTGGGCACAAATGAAAAGGCAGGGTTCATGTAGATGCGGTTGCGTCCTACAATCTGCACTAAGGAGTGGGCCTTATGCCCACCAGTATCGGTCTGCGGATCTTCGAAACGGAGCAACACAAAATTGGATTCGCCGTTGCCATTGTTGATGAAGACGGCACGGTCGCGATTATAGGTGTTGCTCACTTGGAACTTTACTTCAATGGTATACTCATTATAAGTTTCATCCCCCTTGGGCATTGCAGCTTCGAGCATTGCAGCACCGGTAAACTGGGGCAGTTTAGAAGTGATGATGGCCTCGGTAGTGATGACAAAGGAGCCTGTTTTAGCCATAGCAGGAATAGCCGTGTCTTCGCTGACCAGTCGCACGGGTATAGCGTAGCTTTCACCAATCATAGCCTGCGTGAGTGGATGAATATTAATCTTGATAGGGTCAACCGAGTACTCGCCTTTAGGAATAATAACTTCGGAAGGCATCGAAAAGGCTCCATCGGGCAATGGTACGTAGCTTGTGCCTTGCTGCTCGTTGTATTGGTGGAGGAGCGTTGTGTCAACCACTAACTTCAGTTTGCAGTCGTGCGGTGCCTCTCTTGTGAGGCATGGTGTGAGTTCGGCTGTTGCGCCATCATCGGTGATGATTACTTTTGCACTTGTGCTTGTGCGGCTCTCATTGATGAACGCACTGTTGTCGATGGTCTTATAATCGGCATCATTACATGCGATGAATGCCAACAGGTTGCATAATAAGATGTATCGAATGAATTTCATAAACTAATCTTTTAATTGTTGTTGATGTGCGATGCTAAGGCCTGTCAACCCTGTGCAGGTAGCGACATGATGTAGACAGAGCCGTTGCATGCATGTTAAATGTTTTATCTCACTGCGGGGTTTTGCGCTTGTATGGCTTGCCTGAAGTATTTGTATGCAGGCGTGTTAACAGCTTCGCCGTCAATGTGATAAGCTCCGAAGCCTCCCTTTCTGTAACCATTGAGCGGTTGCCAACGTGCAAAGCCTTCTAATGAACGATAGGGGGTGGGCTGTCCGTCACGGGTGGAATACGAATATCCTCCGTTCAGGCAATCGATGGCACTCTCTAAGTTTTCGGTCATGACATAACGGTTAGTGATTTCCTCTTCACTCATTACAGACTTGAACTTATCAATGCCGTTGAGCAAGCGTCCATCTAAATTCCCTTCCTTCGCGAAGTAAGCTTGAATGACATAATAGCTGATGAAAGGCCCCGTCTTGGCCAGAAGCGTTTGCGGTTCTCCATCCACGATGAGCAGTTTCTCGGGATGAGGCGACATTGGCCCAATGTGTTTCGCCAGTTCGGTGATGAAGACATGCATGAGTTCATAATTGCTCGCCAGTTCGCCGCCATAGCCATAATTGGGTTCAAAGTCGATGTCAAAGCCATCATAGTTGTATTTGCTAAGGGTGTCGATAATGGCATTAGCGTACTTGCGTACAGCAGCTTCTTGTTTTTCAGTGTTGCCAGCTTCCCATCCCCAGAATTTATGTCGGGCAGCTTCGTCGGCATTGTGGGCTTTAGGCGTTGCTCCTTGTCCAACATAGCTGGTGAAACTGCAGTACAACACTTTTGTGCCTTTTACCTTTTGCACAAACTCAAGGTCGCGCTTTTGTCCTTCTGAAAGATTGGTAGAGTTGTCCCATAATGACACAACATCCATGGAATCAGGTAGTCCGGCCAGCATGTTTGTAGTGGATGCAGCTGGATTACTCCAGCCACCGAACCATCCAAACGATATGGAGTGTGGACTCTTTTTCCACTCTCTGAGCGCTTGGTAATAGGTTTCTTTTTTCGCTATCTCCGTGTTGGTGTATTGGGTCATCTGTAGTGCTTCGGTCTCTGTCCAGTCGCTACATGCGGCTGTCAATAGCACAAGACTTGTCAAACCTAATGCTTTGAAAATATGATGCATAATATAAACTGTTATTTATTGATAAAATGTGAGCATTGCTTCGGTTAAAGCTGTTGCGACAGGCTGCAGCGAAGCAAGTGCTTTGATTTAATTTCTCTTAGCCCATGGCAGGTCTGTTGCTTCGTTATCAGTGCCATTTAGTAACCCTACAGCCGCTTCGTAGTTCTGCTTGTTAAGGTCGCGCTCCGTATCGGGATAACGCAAGCGTCGCATGCCACGCTGTGTGTTAGTGATGACTTGTGGATTGAGATTATCCAAAGACGGTGCTAACTCGGGGAACCCAGTGCGGCGGTATTCAGCCCATGCCTCGAGCCCCATGGGATAGATGGCAATCCATTTCTGTGTAATAATGCGTTCCAAATTATGGTCGCTACCATCGGCATCCCACTCAATCTTAACCGTTGTATTGCGGTGATAGTTATACTTCGAGCCGCGCGGATCGTTGGCATGTCCGTCAGGGGTAGCAGTGTTATTATGGATATAAGCCTGAATGGTTGATGCGTCTACACCATATTGCTCCATCGACAGCTTGATGCCTTGCTCATAAAAGGCTTGTGCCGTTCCTCCAACGTTCCAACCGCGCAACGCACATTCAGCTTTTAAGAATGAAACCTCAGCAGCGACGCAAATGGGTAATGGTGAAGTAGCTTGAAACTTGGGCAATGAATAGTTGGCTACATCGTTCTTCTGAAACGACGCTTCGCCTGTTCGCATGCCAATGTAGCGTGAGGGGTCGAATGCCGACGCTGTGAAGTAAGCGCTACAGCGTGGGTCGTTGTAACCATTCATATAGTCGACAATCGATGAGCTTGCACGCAAGTCGCCCCAGCTGGTGGATGCCAGTTGGTAGGGATTACCTTGTACGCCAGGTGACATTAATGCATTGTATTGATTGGCATCGATGAGCCCCGCGGCGCTATTACAGATTTGCTCTGCTGCTGTTTGGTTGCCAATACGCACAGCGGCACGTAAGGCAATAGAGTTAGCTAAGCGCGCCCATTTGCTGTAATCACCTGCATAGAGCAAATCATTGGCAGCCAAGGGTCGTGATGATGGATATTGACGGCTATACTGATAGAGCGTGTTGGCTGCAGAGGTGAGATCGGTAATGATGTGCGTATAAACATCCTCTACGGACTCATAGGCCGTATTGAACTGACCATTGGCAATGCTACTGTATGGAATAGGTCCATAGCAATCAGCTACTCTCATGAGCACTGCTGCCTTTAATAGGGTGGCCATTGCCCAGTAATGCCCCGATTTATGCGTTGATTCCTCAATGCTATAGAGGTTAACGAGCCCTTTGAAGGGTATGTTAAAGGGTAAGGCGTTCCATCCCTCTGAGGCGTTGAATGTGTCAAAGTTTTGGCCGCCCCAACGGTTTGAACAGGTCATATAGCCACCCAATGCGCCGACCATTTGGTCTACCATTTGTGAATTGTTTTGCTGGACAAACATCAAAGGCTCCATCATGGCTGGGAGTAATACAGAAGGATCACCTTTATAAATGGCGTAATGATTGGTGTTATAATCTTCAAAATTGCTTGTACAGCTTGCTAAGCCTAAGATGAGGAGAGCAATGCTGGTTATTCTTTTTATAGGTTTCATAAGGATATGCTGTGATTAGAATTGAACTTTAACATTGAAACCAATGTTGCGGGTTGAAGGAAGCATGAAATAGTCCACGCCTTGATAATAGTTGCTGCTGGTAGAAGCCGACAGTTCGGGGTCGAAAGGCGCCTTGCAGTAAATCATCCATAGATTGCGTGCCAATAAGCCTATAGATAGGTTGAGCTTATTGCTAAACCATTTCTTAGGTAGGTCATAGCTTAAACTTAGCTCTTGCAAACGCACATTGGTAGCGCTATATAGATAATAGGCACCATAACCACCCTCTGCAGTGGAGATAGTTTGATAGTATTTCTTAGCGTCAACCTTGCCAAAGTTTACGGGAATACCACCATTATCACGTGCATCGGCAGTAGCTTTTGAACCGCCATAATAGTCAAGAATACCCTGCGTGGCAGAGTAAGCCAGTCCGCCAACGCGTGCAGAAAGCACAAAGCCAAGCGTGAGGCCTTGATAGGAGATAGAGTTGTTCCAACCCATATTATAGTTGGGAGCTAAATGGCCAGCCTTATGTTGTGCCACCTCCTGCATACTTAAATTACCAGAAGAGGGATCGATGGCAATGCTACCATTTGGATCTCGTTTCAGTTCATGTTTGATATAAATGTCACTCATTGAACCTCCTTCACGCAAAATAACTTGCGGAGCGACAGAACTGGCACCAAGATATGCCTTTTGTATCTCAGGAATGCCTTGCTGGTTGACACTGGCCTTCGACAACTCTTTGATTTCATTTTGGTTTAAAGTATATGTGAGGACAGAGGAAACACCTATCCTGCCAAACGTATTGCGGTATCCTAATGATAGCTCGATGCCTTGGTTTTGCACGTTACCACTCTGCACAATCTGCTCAGAGTAGAGCGATGACGTGCTTGTCTTTCCATAAATAGTTTGATGGTACGTATTGGAGCGATAGAGGGTAACATCCAAGTTAATGGTGTTCTTTAAGAACTTCGTGTTCAAACCAAGCTCCCATGAACGAGTGTTTTCAGGCTTCATGTGTGCTAATGGTGCAACGTTGGACTTCTCCCACAAGTGGGTTTGATTGTTAAAGTGGTAACTGGGGTTCGACAAAAAGCGGTCAAAGGCGGATGCTACGTTGGAATAAGACGCGCGGACCTTGGCAAAGGTTATCCATTCAGGCAGCTTGGTCATGTTCGAAACGACAGCCGATAAGCCGACAGATGGATAGAAGAACGATGATTGGTCGGAATAGGCCAATTGTGATGCCCAGTCATTACGTCCAGTAACGGTGAGGTAAAGCATGTCCTTATAACCGAGCTCTACCGACCCGAAGATAGATTGTGTCTGGTCGTGCCAACCCTCTTGTATCGTTTTGTACTTGTTGGCATAGTTGATGTTGTTCATTGCAAAGAAGTTCACAAGGAGGAGATTACCTGCACCTCCAGCAGCTTCAAATACCTGGTCTTTTATCGATGTTCCGATATTAGCCGTGAAATTATAGTACTCTCCGAAGCGTTTGTTGATGTTCACCATCACGTCTCCATAAAGTGTCCGATCGTGTTGTGTCTGATCTCCGTAACCACCATTCACATCCGAAATGGTTAATAAGGTAGAAGCATAGTTCTTGTTCAGTAGTCGGTATTCAGAATTGTCAACCCGAACGCGCCCTACAACGTTTAGCCAGTTATATACGTTCCACTTTAACGACGCGTTCAACATATAGCGATGCTTGTCTGTTGTGCGCTCCATTCGGTTCTGAATCCAGTAGGGATTTTGCAGTGAATGAACGCCTTCCCCATAAGGCCAGTACTGCGTCATGTATCCCAATACTGGATCCCAGCGCTCATAGTTGCGAATTTCATTAAAGTCATCGCCACGGGGGAAGAGATATAATGCAGGCAAGGGATTGTTATATTTACCCTGCGACACCATATTTGCATCCTTCTGTAGAATATAGTTTGCACCGAAGTCTAATACCAATTTGTCATCCAAGAACGATGTGGTATTGCGGGCTGTGAAGTTATAACGCGAATAAGTGTTCTTCGGAACGATACCTTTCGCATTTGTGGTTGACATGGATAAATAGGTCTGGTTCTTGCTATTACCCGTTGACAACGATATCGAATTAATGATATTGGAACCTGTATTGAAGAATTTTGCAATATCAAAGTCACCCACTTGCTTGGCACCCCAACTCATCAGTCCAGAACTTGTACCATAGCTGTTCTGTATCTTTGGTAGGAACGTAGCACGAGAGAAAGTGCTACTATTGCTCACTGTGACACTCGTCTTATCTTTACTACCGCGCTTGGTGTTGATGATGACAACACCATTTGCAGCATCACTGCCATATAATGCAGCAGCCGATGGACCAGTAAGCATATTCACGCTTTCAATATCTTCAGGGTTGATGTCCGCAGAACTTCCGAACCCATAGGCGTTGAATAGGCTCCTTCACCACCGCCGAAAGCGTGATTGTACATCGGTATACCATCAATCACATACAAGACATTGTTGCTTTTCTCAATAGATTTTGTACCACGCATCACAACACGGACAGCACTTCCTGCACCCCCTGCACCCGCATTGATTTGCACACCAGCCACTTTACCTACTAATGAGTTCACAAAGTTGGCATCTTTGTTGCGTGTTAGTTCGTCTGCAGTGACCTTTTGAACATTATAGCTCAGAGCCTTTTCTGCGCGTTTAATACCTAAGGCTGTGACAACCACTTCATTAAGTACTTTTGAATTTTCTTCCAAAACAATAGGCTTGTTGATGGTATTGGCCTTAATCTCTTTCGAAGTGTAGCCCACATAGGAAAGTTCCAATACGGCATCGCGTGATGCCTGAATCTTAAAATGGCCGTCTAAATCTGTGACAACGGCATTTTTCGTTCCTTTCACGCGTACGGTAACCCCCAAAAGCGGCTCGCCTTTCACGTCGGTTACATTTCCCTCTACAACATGAGTTTGTTGTGGCGCTGGGAGAATCGTTTCAAAACGAAGCGTACTGGGCAGTGAAGCTGCCAGAAGAAGTGGATTTTCAGCCCACACATGAGTGGCCGAAATGAAGAGCATACCCACGCAAAGCGACTTCTTCCAGGGTATGTTTCGACTTGTTTTCTTTTGTACAGTTGATTTCATGTTGTTTGAATCAAGTAATATTTAGAATATGAAAATTAATAATCAATATAGCTTTTTAAGGCATCCACTTACACCTTTTTTTGTGATAAAAGGTATGGTAAATGCCATCTTCATTCCGTGTTATTATAAAATGCCCTCATTTAAGTAGTAATCTCTTATAGCTTAGGTTGTGCTACAATCAATGTAACTTGTGATTCGGTAGACATAAAACTTTAGAGAGTTATAAACCACAACACACTTCTTTCGCACAATTTATAAGGGCACCATCGTAGCATGAGTCTCTTGAAAATCAATTGCGTTATGCAACTCATCCTATCAGCAGTGCTATCATTATAACAAGCATAGTTAGGAAAATACTTACTCCATTTAGAAAAATATAATCAATAAGTAACGTGTGTGTGCTGCGTACGCTTTCCTATAAAGGCCTATCTTAGCTTGCCACATCATATCTTTTTGTGGTAACAACAACACAATTATTTTTATAATTAAAGGAACAAGACGTTGTGATTTGCTTAAAAAGATTTATCTTTGTGGTAGCAACAACAACTTAATAGTGGTTATCGTTCACGTGCCGTTAGTTGTGATTTGCTTAAAAATATCTATCTTTGTGGTAGCAACAACAACACAATTACAACGGGTGTGGGATGGTTTTAAGTTGTGATTTGCTTAAAAAAATATCTATCTTTGTGGTAGCAACAACAACAAGAAGAGGCGGTGAGCCCTATAGGTCGCGTTGTGATTTGCTTAAAAATATCTATCTTTGTGGTAGCAACAACAACTTGGCTCTCCATCTCCACAGGGTTATCCGGTTGTGATTTGCTTAAAAATATCTATCTTTGTGGTAGCAACAACAACGAGTCTCGTCTGTTGTGTTGCTGCGATTGAGTTGTGATTTGCTTAAAAATATCTATCTTTGTGGTAGCAACAACAACCGCCAACTACAACAAGAGTACTTCCGTACAGTTGTGATTTGCTTAAAAATATCTATCTTTGTGGTAGCAACAACAACTTGCTGGTATTGCTGGTGTTGGTGTTACGTGTTGTGATTTGCTTAAAAAAATATCTATCTTTGTGGTAGCAACAACAACTTACTAACCATAATCTTTTAACTTTGTTTCGTTGTGATTTGCTTAAAAATATCTATCTTTGTGGTAGCAACAACAACTCATTCTATTTGAAGGGCGTACTCTTTTACAGTTGTGATTTGCTTAAAAATATCTATCTTTGTGGTAGCAACAACAACAGCCAACGCGTGTACGAAAACAACTTGTCAGTTGTGATTTGCTTAAAAATATCTATCTTTGTGGTAGCAACAACAACCCGAATATATAGGAGAAGATAAAGAAACGAGTTGTGATTTGCTTTAAAAAAATATCTATCTTTGTGGTAGCAACAACAACTGTATGCCCTTCCGTTATTCAGATTAACATGTTGTGATTTGCTTAAAAAAATATCTATCTTTGTGGTAGCAACAACAACTTTAACAATATATTATCACCACAAAGATACGTTGTGATTTGCTTAAAAAAATATCTATCTTTGTGGTAGCAACAACAACGGGGTTAAATCGACCACCACCCCCAATTAAGTTGTGATTTGCTTAAAAATATCTATCTTTGTGGTAGCAACAACAACTAATCTTACGGATGTGTATTGCGTTATCATGTTGTGATTTGCTTAAAAATATCTATCTTTTGTGGTAGCAACAACAACAACAAAAACAATTACTTGTAAGACTTTTCGGGTTGTGATTTGCTTAAAAATATCTATCTTTGTGGTAGCAACAACAACAGTTTGTAGTAAACCTTTTGTATTATTGCGTTGTGATTTGCTTAAAAATATCTATCTTTGTGGTAGCAACAACAACAATATTGCAATAATTATTGCTATAATTGCAGTTGTGATTTGCTTAAAAATATCTATCTTTGTGGTAGCAACAACAACTCGTTATAACCTATTTACATTACCTTTTGCGTTGTGATTTGCTTAAAAATATCTATCTTTGTGGTAGCAACAACAACTGCTTTTTCCATTACTTGTTTCCTCCTTCTTGTTGTGATTTGCTTAAAAAAATATCTATCTTTGTGGTAGCAACAACAACAGAGAAAAGAGGATAATTGCCCAATTAGGTTGTGATTTGCTTAAAAATATCTATCTTTGTGGTAGCAACAACAACTTTGCGCTTTTTCCACACTTGAGCAAAAGCAGTTGTGATTTGCTTAAAAATATCTATCTTTGTGGTAGCAACAACAACATATGAGTTATAAAGCCGATACTATAATAAGTTGTGATTTGCTTAAAAATATCTATCTTTGTGGTAGCAACAACAAGCGTTGTTCCCAATCAATATCACACTCCGGTTGTGATTTGCTTAAAAATATCTATCTTTGTGGTAGCAACAACAACCATTGGTATATAATATGGGAGCGCTGACGGGGTTGTGATTTGCTTAAAAAAATATCTATCTTTTGTGGTAGCAACAACAACTGATTCTTTGTAATTTGTTGTTTATCAAAAGGATATAAGGTTATCGCAGGAAATAAAAAATGGTACCACAAAACGAAATCCCACTTCATTGAAGTGGGATTTTTGTTTTCTATTAGGGTAACTTCTTATGATGCCTTCTTCCCATATTTCTTGGTTATATGGTAGATTATTCGTAAGCGATAAAAATATTTTTTCTTTTTTAACAGAGCTTTTTTATCGGGAGATGGATGGCTCTTATTTTTGCCATCCTATATCCTTTAGAATAATTCCAATTGTTGTCCGGGTGCGTTAGGTGTCTTAGGTTTCTCGCCAAAGAAAAGGCGAATGTTGGCAAACTGTTTATCTGTGATGCATAACATTCCCACCATTCCATGTTGTGGAAGGCTCACCTGCACGCGCTTCATGTGTACTTCTGCATTTTCTATACTTGCACAGTGGCGAACATAGATAGAGAATTGGAACATGGTAAAGCCATCTTTTATCAGCATTTTCCGAAAGTCCATATAGGCTTTCTTCTCCTTCTTGGTTTCTGTAGGCAAATCAAAGAATACGAGAATCCACATAATGCGATACTCACTGAAGCGTTTAAAGTCGACCATAAGAGGGGTTACAGCTCAGGATAACTGATGTGGCGTATTTCTCCAGAGAAGCATTTTGCTAACGAGGCTGTTGTCTGTTGTGCTGCAATCATAAGCGGACTTCTTTTTCCATTTATTACAACGTCGAGCATCGGAATGCCTAAGAGCTCCATTTTTAGTTCTTTTGTAAAGCACTGAAACCTCTTTATGTTTATGCAGTATCTGAATAACAAGCTGATCAACATACGGGCGATAAGGCTCCATGATATCATCAGCCAAACAATAAGCATTATAACGATTGTGGTGATGGATGCCTAAAGTTGGCAACAAACCACTTCCAACCAAGGCGCGAGCAATGACAGCGCGTAGGATAGCATAGCCATAATTCAGGAGGTTGTTGGGTGGAGTTCCCTCCCGATCGCGAACAAAATGAGGATAATCAAGAAATAGATTACGCCAATAGTGGGCGGCTGCTCGTGCCTCAAGATTGTCTGGATCACCGCTGCGTACCTCGTTTGCCCATACGCGCATGCAGTTGGTTTCCTTGTCCGTAGTAGTACGTAAAACATGCTCTTGATTTAAAATTTTCTGTTTGATGGTTTGTTGCCATAGTTGTTTACGCAAGGGGAGTGAGGCATCTACTTGTGCACGAAATCGCTCATTTTGCGTGTTGTTGCCGCATAAAGGCAGAAGTAACCCCACAGGCATGCTCCTTTGATCGCATGTGATCACTGCACAATTGTTGTCTAATAGAGCCTCCAACACACCCGAAGTTACCGTGATACGAGGGTTGTCGAGCACCACCACCCCAATATCTTCTATAGGGATGGTGCGCTCGGCTTCTTTTTTCATTGCTTCAGGTAGCGTGTTGTTCTGCACCACTTCAGGCAGATGGAGCACCAATTGCGCATAGCGTAGGCTCAAATAGATGGGATTGCTAAAGCAAAGTGTTTTCTTAATCATACGCTAAAGACTCTATTTGATGATGTTGACGATGTGACCTAAGCGGTCAACTTCTATTTTCCAGCAAACCGACTTAATCATTTCTCCAGTCAAAGCTCTTTCCATCTTGTTTAAAGCCTCGAATTCAACCTTGTCATAAATAGTCTTTGCCACGCGATGGGATAAAAAGAAGCATTGAGACTTTGTTGCACTTACCATCTTATAAATTCTATTTTTGTCTAAACTACATTCCTTAGAGAGTAGTTCATCCGCGGTGGGTACATACACCAAGTCGTTGGGTGAGAGATAAAATTTCAATGCAACCCCCTTTTCATTCTTCTCAGGAACAGGAGTAAGTCCTTGCTTCAATCGTTCTGCAACTACGTTCAGGGCAACAGTGTCATAGGTTCTATTGCCCTCTTCATCTTCATAGATAGCAAAGTAAAGGTTTGTGCCCTTTTGTGCTTCAACATATTTAGCACCCTTGTTCCCTGTTTCTCCTATGGGATATTTAGCGCCCATTGGTTCTGCAATCCTTACCTTTAGGATGGGCTGATGCTGCTTGCCCCCATTATAAACCGCTATGTTTCGATTCATTTCGGCAATTCCTTCGGGTGTAAAAGCGATGGCTGGGTCGCCACCTTTTGCTTGAAGATAGTTCAACAAAATCTTCTGAATGCCCGTGTCGGTGATTGTGGCAATGTGCTTTGCATCAAATGAAGTGTCTAATGGTTTCCGCGTTGCTGCCAGCTGTTCTTTATTATCACTATACTGCCAAACTTCGACTTTATCAACCGCTTGCTTATTCAATCGGTAGTTAATGCTTTTTAAAATGTGCCGAATTGCTTGGTGTTGAAGTGCTTTTTCTGTAAGCCCCTGAATATAATGGCGGAGCGTCTTATCACAAATCGCAGGGATATTCTCTAACGCATCTTTCAACTTAACGACAGCTTTGCGCCGCAGGTTGACATGACCAAAGACCGTATCTTTGTGCATAGGCTTTCGAATAGCCCACATCGTCTCCCCCTTTTGTTCGTCAACGACTTTCTTTCCGTCGGCATGATACCGTTCATAATAATTGGTGGCTTTGTTGATCACACGAACATAGTTTTTGAAACTCACCACAATGTTATCTAAAGCCTTGTGGGCATCCTGCGTAAAGGTTTCCCAAGGTTTGCGGATAATGCGATTTTTAATGCAAAGTTGTTTTCGCGCATTTTCTTGCTTCGTGGGGTCATTAGCTTCTTGGTTGTTCAAATAGTTAATGATATTGCGTGAGGCGCAGGCAATCACCAAGGCATCCATAGCATGGTGTCGGTGGTCGATGCGTTTCTTTTGATAGCCACGTTGCAGTTCAAGTGGAACCGAAGTTTGGAACACCCGTTTCCCTTCTTTGTTCTCCCATTGGCCAAAGTCAGTGGTGTTGGTGAGTGCATTCAAGCGTTCAAAACGCGGATAAACAATATTGTTCCAAACATCATTTAACCCCCAATCCTTCTTAAGCTTGTCGGTAATGCCTCCCGAACACGGAATAACAAATTTGGAAGTAGCCTCTTCTTCGCCTTCGATGCGCACAATATTAGAAAGCAAAGTCATCACCACCCTGCTGATATAGCGGCTGTCATTCAGCTGTCGGTTGACAAATTCCTGAGGAATATCCTCCATCAGCAGCTTCTCTTTCTTCGATGTGTTATTCGCATACAATTCTGTTACCAAGGTCTTATATTCCGCTTCGCTCAAGATGGTTACATCACCTAAAGCCGTACAATGTATTACATCGCCACCACAATCCTTTATGAATTCATAGGCTAACATGCTATCTTTTTTTCCATTAACTTCTGCTTCACAGATAACTTTGTTGGAGAACGAGTCGTCAAAATAGCGTTTTTTAGGAATGATATGCTCAATCTGATAGGCTGAAGTGAAAAGTTTTGAAAGTGCAATCGGTTTTCCAGTATATGGCGAACGATATTTTTGTTCGAGCCACAATCGATACCTTTTCAACTCACTTGTGGAGGGTTGCGCCATTTGAAATCTTCATAATCTCGGTAAATGCTGCATCTTCCTTTGATAATGTTTGCAAAGCGCCTTCCTCATAAATGCGTAAGATTTCTTGTTGCATCGGTGAATGGGGGCGGACATCCTTTATATCAGCATCGTTTTTCAATTCCATCAACAGGCTCTTGATGCGAAGGTTCGTGTTCTCATTGCGCAGCACATTCTCTGTGAGATGCGCACGTTGTTCGGCCGTCTTTTTCATTTCTCGGCCTAATTCTACATGGATTTCATCAATCTGTCCCGCTTCTTTCCAGATGTCATATACCGTACGAAGGGTTTCAAGGATGCATTGTTCCACGATAGGGTTGCGTAAGGAATATTGTTTAAACCCATGAATATAAGCTAAAAGCTGTTCGGGTGTTTCCCAGTGTTGTATGGCTGTAGCTTCAGAATGGCGTCCATATACCACATAACAAGCCAACCATTCGGGCAATCCTTGGAAGTCTGACACCTGTTGGCAAGACGAAATAAACGCCCCTATCTTCTTTTTGAGTTTCTCATCGATGGTACCTTGCAAGATATTAGCAATCCTCTCTTTAGTAGAAGGACAGAGATCTGCCTCGTTCCATAAACTTCCTCTCCGCATAACGGGTAGCAGTTTTTTGATGGCTTTCTCTGAATAGGCCCCATATTCTTTCTCGAAGGGCTTAATTTTTAAGAACGATTCAACGAAAGCATCGTCATCTTTCAACTTGCGCAATGCACGCTCTGTTTCGTCTTTAGAGTCAACAGAATAGAGCAAGTGCCACAGTCGATAAGCCAAATCTCGATCATCTAACCAGTCATGCTCCATGCCAGCTCTGTCAAGTGCAAGGAGAAGTTCGTGGCGTGTTGCATTACAAGGATATTTCTTTTCTTTGTCTTCGATGTAGTTCCAGCGAATAGGAAACACCTTTTCACCGCCTATCGCCACCTTCTTCAACTTGAAAAAGTCCTTCAACAGTGTCTCTTGATTGATTTCTTTCCTATCGTTTAGATAGGTAAACAAGCGCACATAGTCTTCTTGATGAGGCAGATATTCGGCTGTTACGTCGCGCTCGTCGGCTCGATTGCGTAGGCGTAAGTTGGCTATAAACTGCCACAAACGGAACTCTTGGTAGTAGGGGTTGGACCTCGCTATACATTTAATGCCTTGTCGTTTCATTTTGTCTGTTTCCTTTTCCTTATAGGAATAGGCCTCATAGGGGCACTCTGCAATCAGCGATTTTTTACTCTTCAGCGGGCGTTGGTAGAAGATAAGATCCTCTATGAGCAAGTAAGTCATGTCCTTTTTCAACAGACTTTCACGATGAAGTGGGTTGTTTGGATATAACTCTTCGACGCATGCTTTTAACATGTCCTTGCTGCATAGTTCCTCATGGTGTTTACTTTGCTCACGAAGAATGGCTGCTAATTCCTGTTTATAGTATTTGCGCTCGATGGTATGGATAAATTTTCCGCGGATTTTATCCGAGGGCTCCTTTAAAAGGTGGTCATAGATAAAAGCACCAACGTGTATGCCCGATGCTTCTAACGAGTGCTCTGTTTGTTTCTTTCGCAGCCCCCAATCGTTTTCATTTGGTGAGCGGAAGGAACGTTTCACGTTGCCTTCTTTATCTTTTTTGGGTGTTGTTCCGTCTTTTTCATATTCGGTTGTCACAATGAAAGCTCTGACTTTACCCACCCAGTCGTCTAAGGGTATTTTACTTTGACGGCGATATATCCAGCCATTCTCTAACTTTACATTATACCAGGTGTTGTCACCTTTTCCTGCTTCATCGGCTTCAACGCCAACCACTTTCAACTCATGATATTCTTCATGTTTTGCTGCATTCTCTTCATCCTCTTCGCCACGAAGTTGATAATAGCCACGCTTTTGGTTGAAGTTGAGCAAAATCCATGCAAGTTCTTCTTTCTTGATGGGTTGCGTAAGTGCTTTCTTACGCAGGTAATAAATCGTCCAATCAAGCGGCACCTTCTTGCCGTTAGCAACGAGTGCGGGTTGATATTTAACGAAGTCTGCTATCATCTCATGGAAAGCATCCATGAAAAGAAACTGCATTGTGCCGTCTCCTCGGCGTTCCCATGCTAATTTAGGCCCGCCATGATTTAAAAATTTACCATAGGTAGTGGGCGCTTTCCTGTCCCATCCAATGGCCGAATCGTAGTGAGGAGGTAAGTAATGCAACGTGTGTAGCACGCGATGGAGGCGCTCGCGGCGTTGCAAAGTGCGCTCTCTAAGGCGTCGAATGCCTCGGAAGTTCGTTCGGATGGCGGTTTGGGACTCTGTTACTCCTTTGTCAAACTTGCCAAGAACATCTTGGCTCATGGGGATGATACGACTGCCAAGTTGAATGTCTCTTAAATAATTTTCATTGTCATCAACGATGACTTTGGCCCAACCAATGCTGTTGGTTCCTAAATCTAAGCCAAGAATTGTTTTCATATATTTTCTTTATTTTGTTTGGTTCTTTAGTAAAAACTCCCTATATTTGCACTCAGATATTATTTAAGCAAGTCACAATAAGGATTTTTCCGTTGTGAAAACAAACAGGGCGGGGTGACTCGTCCTTTTCTTTTTCGCAGTCTCAAAGGTAGCGTTTCTCTGATAAAACAACAACTTTTTGGCCAACTTTTTTTGCTCAATAGTCGATTTAGGCTGTTTCCTGTGCCGGTGAGGGGCTTGAGATGCATGAAAGAGTAACTTCTTATGGGGTGGATGTTTGCATAGCTTTGCTGTAAGAAGAAAGTGGGATGCTGATGTAATAAAGGGTATATTACAGGATAATCTGCACCATATTGCTCTATGATTTGCATGCTATTATCAAGAAATAACATAGCTATTGCAATATAGCACTGATAGGCTTTGTGAATAGTGCTTATTAGGGTGGTTCGGAAGGCGAGTAGGACTCAGGCGGAATCGCTTCGGATAAGTAGGGTGTAATGTTAGCCTTTTTTAACCCATGATGATATTTTCTTTTTAATGGTTCTATTAATTTTGCAGGCGTAAATGAAAAGATGTAAAGATGAATTCAGGAACAACAACACACAAGAAGCTCACGGCCATGGGACTGTTAATTGCCATTGGTATTGTCTTTGGTGATATCGGAACCTCTCCACTCTATGTGATGCGCACTATTTTGCGCGCAAATCCACATTTTGATGCAGATTATATTTTGGGTGCAGTGTCGTGCATTATTTGGACACTGACCTTGCAAACCACCTTGAAATATGTTGTCGTGGCACTTAGAGCTGATAATAAAGGCGAAGGAGGTGTGTTGGCACTTTACACTTTGATACGTAAACGTGGTTATCGTTGGTTGTCTGTCGTGGCGATGTTGGGTGCCAGTACACTGATTGCCGATGGGGTAATCACCCCTGCTATAACCGTCACTTCGGCAATAGAAGGACTGCATACATTCTCGGCTGACATTCCCATTGTTCCGATTGTGATAGCTATTATCTCAACAGTATTCTTTATTCAGCGTTTTGGAACAGGTTCTATCGGTACTTATTTCGGACCTTTCATGCTGGTTTGGTTTTTGCTTTTAGGGGTATTGGGTGCCGTGCATATCGTGGATTTCCCTCTCATCGTAAAAGCTTTTAATCCCTATTATGCGTTAAAACTGTTGTTATCCAACCCTGAATGGTTTTTAATTCTCGGCGCAGTGTTCCTTTGTACGACGGGTGCTGAAGCGCTTTATTCTGATTTGGGACATTGTGGTCGTCGTAATATCACGATAAGTTGGCTGTTTGTTAAAGCCATGCTCATCTTGAACTATATGGGGCAGGGTGCTTATGTCATTTTTCATATTGATAGCGTACACACGGGCATGAATCCTTTTTATGCCGTGATGCCCAATTGGTTGCTTATCCCTGGTATCGTGATGGCTACAGGAGCAGCCATCATTGCAAGTCAAGCGCTCATCAGTGGTTGCTTTACCATCTTTAGCGAAGCGGTGCATTTGAACTTCTGGCCCACGTTGAAATTTAAGTATCCTTCTGTAGATAAAGGGCAGATTTATATTCCACAAATCAATAACCTACTTTATATCTTGTGTGTTGTCACCGTGTTGCTGTTTCAGACCTCCGCTCACATGGAGGCTGCTTATGGACTGTCTATCACCATCACAATGCTCACAACAACGGTGATGTTAGCGGTTTATCTGCATCAGCGCTTTACACCAACTTGGGCTGTCCTCATTTTTTTAGTGGCTTATTTAGGAATAGAGGGATTCTTTTTCTTGGCTAATTTGACGAAATTCCTACATGGAGGTTGGTTTACCATTATGCTGGCACTCCTCACTGGTGCTATCATGCGTGTATGGTATCGTGCATGGAATATTCGTAGAAAGTATTTGAAATTTAAAAAACTTTCTGATTATTATGATATTATTCGTGACTTAAAGGCGGACGAAACGATACCAAAGTTTGCAACAAACTTGGTGTATGTTCGGCAGTCAGAACATGAAGAGATGGTAGAAGATAAGTTGATTTATTCGATTATCAATAAGCAACCGAAACGTGCAGACCATTATTTTTTTAGTGCATTTTACCAATGATGATGCACCAGACACGTTGGATTACACTTGTCATGAATTGATAGCCGACACACTTTACACCATTGATATTCGAGTGGGTTTTCGTGTGAATCCACTGATGACCCTATATCTTCGTCAAATAGTTGAAGATTTGATAGCTCAGCATCGTTTTGATATCCGCAGTGGTTATCCTTCGCTGCGTCAGCATAATATTGCCGGCGATTTCCGTTTTATCGTCATCCATCGCATTTATTATGCTTCAACAGTGGTGAGTGCTTTGGATAATATCACGCTCCATCTTTTTGGCGTTATTCGCCATATTGGTGTGGATGATGAACAAGCTTTAGGTCTTGACACAAGTAATGTAACGGTGGAACGTGTACCATTTGTGGTGAATAACAAATACCGACAGCGTATTCGAAAAAGGGAATAAGGGCGGAAGGTGTGATCAAGGCCAATTTCTTGAGTTGTTATTTGTAATGGTATGAGAATTATGTTATATTTGCACGTGTAAAAATAATGAAGTGATAGAAATGGAAGAAATTAAGATTTATCGTTCGTTGCAGAAAAATGCTTTACTGTTATTGGTATGTGCGGTATTTGCCTGCGGGGGTGTTTATTTACTGATAAGCGGTGCCCAGGCATTCCTTGCGTGGGGAAATATCGTGCTGTTTGGTGGTCTTGGTTTGTATTTACTCTACCTTTTGGTGCGCGAACGCTTGGGTGACCATCCTTATTTGGTTATCTCGGAAGATGGCATTGCTGTAGATGGGCAGCGCGTTTGGGCTGTTCGCTTTGCAGATGTTGAGGCTTTTCATTTAGTTGGCGTGAGTAAATCGATGCAAATTGCAGTGAAATATAAACCCGATGTGAGGGTGAAAAAGTTGGAAGCAACGCATGCCATAGGGAAAGCTTTCGGCGAATGAATGAAGAGTTGATTGGGGCGCAAGAGAGCTTCCCAGTGGATAATCTCGAGATGAAGCCGCAAGCTATTCTTGATTTGCTGAATAAGCGATTAGAAAGTGTGCAGCACCAGTCTATATAATAAGGTGGAGAGGTAAGCGATGAGGACTCGTCTTCTCGTGATTAACGATGGGATAACTAAAAGAAAATCAGTAATTTGTTTGGGACTTTCTTGAAAACTTTGTAATTTTGCAGCCGCTTGTAGTGGGCGAATTGGCTCTCGTTGGAGGGTAAATGCTTGACTATGAGTGAAATATAAATCAATTAATAAATTTAAAAGAAACATGATTATTGTACCCGTAAAAGATGGTGAAAACATCGAAAGAGCTTTGAAAAAGTTCAAGAGAAAATTCGAAAAGACAGGTGTTGTTAAAGAGCTTCGTTCTCGTCAGCAATATAACAAGCCTTCTGTTTTGAAGCGTCTCAAGATGGAACACGCCGTTTACGTACAGAAATTGCGTACTGACGAGGAGTAAAATCTCGTTAAAAATTTGGTAGTCTAATTTTATTTCTGTAAGTTCGTTGCTGAAAACGGATTAGAAGGTAGTAACGCTTTGCAGATGATAGATCAATTCTTGGCGTATTTAAGCTATGAACGTAATCGCTCTTTAGCGACTGTTTCGAGCTATAGAAAGGATTTAGAGGCCTTTCAGAAATTCTTCCAAGCAATGGAATCTTCTCTGTCATGGGCTAATATTGATGCTGATTTGGTGAGAGATTGGATGGCTGAGATGATGAATGAAGGCCATCGTGCAACATCGATTAATCGGCGACTGAGTGCCTTGCGCTCCTTTTTATCGGTTTGCTATAGCGAGAAAGTTGGTGGCAAGTGATCCTGTTCATGGGATTGTTGGTCCAAAAAAAGATAAGCCTCTTCCACAATTTTTGAAAGAAAAAGAGATGGACGAGTTATTGCAAGAATCGTTGTGGACCGATAGTTATGAGGATGTTCGTGATCGAACAATAATCATGACGTTCTATGAAACAGGGATGCGTTTAGCTGAATTGATGGGCCTTTGTGATGAGGATGTTGACTTGATTAGAGGACAACTCAAGGTTACAGGGAAACGTAATAAGCAGCGCTTAATACCTTTTGGAGCAGAGTTGTCACAGGCGTTGCAGCGATATGTGGAGGTGCGTGACGCGCAAGTGGTGAAGCATTCGCCGATGTTGTTTCTTTCGAATGATGGGCAACAGATGAAGGCTGAGGCTATTCGATACCGCGTTAAGAAGCATCTTTCGCAGGTAAGCACTTTGAAAAAGCGTACGCCACATGTGTTACGTCATACCTTTGCTACAGCGATGTTAAATCATAAAGCTGGCATAGAGGGTGTAAAGAAATTGTTGGGGCATGAAAGTTTGTCTACAACAGAGATTTATACACATACAACTTTTGAGCAGCTAAGACGTGAATATTTAAACGCCCATCCACGGGCATAACCTTTAAAATAGACGTATTATGGAGATTAAAATTCAGTCAATTCATTTTGACACTACCGAGAAGTTAGAAACTTTTATTGAGAAGAAAATTTCTAAGTTGGAGAAATCCTACGAGGATATACAGAAAGTAGAGGTGCAATTGAAAGTCGTAAAGCCTGCCACTGCGCTCAATAAGGAAACCAGTATCACGGTTTATGTGCCGGGGCAGCGTTTCTTTGTAGAAAAAACCTGTGACACCTTTGAAGAGGGTGTTGATTTGGTTGTGGACGCAATGAAAGTGCAACTTACGAAGCATAAGGAGAAAAATAGGAATCGTTGAAAAAAATATTCAAAAGTTTTGGCGATTAAAAAATAAGTAGTATCTTTGCAGCCGTTTTACAATGGGTTCTTTGCCGACCTGCAGACGGCTGCAAGAATTTGCCTCTTTAGCTCAGTTGGCCAGAGCACGTGATTTGTAATCTCGGGGTCGTTGGTTCGAATCCGACAAGAGGCTCAACATAGAGCGTTTGTTCTTTGATAGTAAATGAATAATATGGGTGGTTACCAGAGTGGCCAAATGGGGCAGACTGTAAATCTGCTGGCGATGCCTTCGGTGGTTCGAATCCATCACCACCCACAACCTAAAAGGTTGTTTTGCGGAAATAGCTCAGTTGATAGAGCACTAGCCTTCCAAGCTGGGGGTCGCGGGTTTGAGCCCCGTTTTCCGCTCAAAGGGGAACGCTGTAATAGCTCAGTGGTAGAGCACTTCCTTGGTAAGGAAGAGGTCCTGAGTTCAACTCTCAGTTACAGCTCTACTCAGAGCTTATCTTTGGATACAGCGAGAAACTAAAAACGATTATAAATACATTTATATAAATAAAAAAAGAAAGCTATGGCTAAGGAAGAATTCGTACGTACCAAACCGCACGTTAACATTGGTACAATTGGTCACGTTGACCATGGTAAGACAACTTTGACTGCTGCTATCTCTAAAGTTCTTCACGAGAAGGGCTTCGGTGCACAGGAAATTAAGTCTTTCGATCAGATTGATAACGCTCCTGAAGAAAAAGAGCGTGGTATCACAATCAACTCTGCTCACATTGAATATGAAACGGCTAACCGCCACTATGCACACGTAGACTGTCCGGGTCACGCTGACTATGTCAAGAACATGGTTACTGGTGCTGCTCAGATGGATGGTGCTATCTTGGTAGTTGCTGCTACTGATGGTCCTATGCTCAGACACGTGAACACGTGCTTTTGGCTCGTCAGGTAAACGTACCTCGCTTGGTTGTGTTCTTGAACAAGTGTGATATGGTTGACGATGAGGAAATGTTGGATCTCGTTGAAATGGAGGTTCGCGAAATCCTTGAGCAATATGGTTACGAAGAAGATACTCCTATTATCCGTGGTTCTGCACTTGGTGCTTTGAATGGCGTTGAAAAGTGGGTAGACTCTGTAATGAAGTTGATGGATACGGTTGATACTTGGATTCAAGAACCAACTCGTGAAGTTGACAAACCATTCTTGATGCCTGTTGAAGATGTATTCTCTATCACTGGTCGTGGTACTGTTGCTACAGGTCGTATTGAAACAGGGTGTTTGTAAGGTTGGTGATGAAGTTCAATTGCTCGGCCTTGGTGAAGACAAGAAATCTGTTATCACAGGTGTGGAAATGTTCCGTAAGAACTTGGCTGAAGGTCAAGCTGGTGACAACGTAGGTTTGTTGCTCCGCGGTATTGATAAGGCAGAAGTTAAGCGTGGTATGGTTGTTGTGCACCCAGGTGCTATTACTCCTCACGATCACTTTAAAGCTTCTATCTATGTGTTGAAGAAGGAAGAGGGTGGTCGTCATACACCATTCGGTAACAAGTATCGTCCTCAGTTCTATCTCCGTACAATGGACTGTACTGGTGAAATTAAATTACCAGAAGGTGTTGAAATGGTAATGCCTGGTGACAACGTTGAAATTGAAGTAGATTTGATTTACAAGGTTGCTTTGAATGAAGGCTTACGTTTCGCTATCCGTGAAGGTGGTCGTACTGTAGGTTCTGGTCAGATTACAGCAATCCTTCCTGACCTCAAGTAAATAAAGGTTATATTGCATACACGGGTTTCCGCTACCGCTGTGGCGGAAACCTATTTACGGGAATAGCTCAGTTGGTAGAGCATCGGTCTCCAAAACCGAGGGTCGTGGGTTCGAGCCCTGCTTCCCGTGCTAATTAGACAATTGTATGTTTAAAAAGATAGTGAATGCTTGCAAAGCAAGTTACGATGAGCTTTTGCATAAGACTACTTGGCCAACACGTGCCGAGCTGACACACAGCGCAATGGTTGTATTATCTGCTTCCCTTGTCATTGCTGTTGTTGTGTTTGCTATGGACAGTCTGTTCCGGTTCGTGATGAGTACAATCTATCCAAATTAATTTCCAAAGAGAAATGTCAGAAACAGGTAATAAATGGTATGTACTGCGTGCCGTTAGCGGTAAAGAGGCGAAGTTAAAAGAGTATATCGATGCTGAAATAAAGCATAACGAGTTGCTCAGCACACATGTTTCTCAGGTGATTATACCGATGGAGAAGCATGCTTCTTTGCGTGATGGTAAGCGGGTTATCAAGGAAAAAATATCGTTGCCTGGCTATATCTTTGTGGAAGCAAACTTAGTTGGAGACGTTGCACATACCTTGCGCTTTATGCCTAACTGCTTAGGTTTCTTGGGTGGATTAGACAATCCGTCACCCGTTCCACAGTCAGAGATTAATCGTATGTTAGGAACCGCAGAAAATTCTGAGGTGATGGATACGATGAACATCCCTTATGCTGTTGAGGACGCAGTGAAAGTGATTGATGGTCCATTCAGTGGCTTTAGTGGTGTCATTGAAGAGGTAAACTCTGAAAAGCATAAGTTAAAGGTTATGGTTAAGATCTTTGGTCGTAAAACACCATTAGAACTCAGTTTTATGCAAGTTGAGAAGGAAGGTTAATTCTCGTTACGGAGAAGAAGACGTTCCCCTTATAAAAAAATCAATTTTAATATTAACAAAGAAAATGGCTAAAAGAAGTTGCTGGTTTAATCAAATTACAGATTAAGGGTGGCGCTGCGAATCCTTCACCTCCAGTAGGACCTGCTTTGGGTTCTAAGGGTATTAACATTATGGGATTTTGCAAAGAGTTTAACGCCCGCACCCAGGATAAGGCAGGTAAGGTTTTACCTGTTGTTATCACTTACTATACAGATAAGTCATTTAGCTTCATTATTAAAACTCCTCCTGCAGCTGTTCAATTGAAGGATGCAGCGAAGATTAAGACGGCTTCAGCACAGCCCAATCGCCAAAAAGTCGCTTCGGTAACTTGGGAACAAGTGAAGGCTATTGCTGAGGACAAAATGAACGACCTTAATTGTTTTACAATTGAGTCGGCAATGAAGCTGATTGCAGGTACTGCTCGTAGTATGGGTATTACTGTAAAAGGGGACTTCCCTGGTGAATAATTTAAAACTTCAATTAGAAAGATGAGTAAACTGACAAAAAATCAAAAATCAGTAGCTGAGAAGGTTGAAGCAGGGAAGGCATACACATTACAAGAAGCGTCTGAGTTGGTAAAGGAGATTACGACTACTAAGTTTGATGCTTCATTGGATATTGATGTACGTCTCGGTGTTGATCCACGTAAGGCTAACCAGATGGTTCGCGGTGTTGTTTCACTGCCGAATGGTACGGGTAAGACGGTTCGTGTGTTGGCACTCTGTACTCCAGATCAGGAGGCTGCCGCAAAGGAAGCTGGTGCTGATTATGTTGGTCTTGACGAATATGTTGAAAAGATCAAAGGTGGTTGGACTGATATTGATGTCATTATTACAATGCCTTCGTGTATGGGTAAGTTAGGACCTTTGGGCCGAGTTCTCGGTCCTCGTGGTTTGATGCCTAACCCAAAGAGTGGTACGGTAACAATGGACGTTGCAAAAGCAGTTAAAGAAGTTAAACAAGGTAAGATTGACTTTAAGGTTGATAAGGCTGGTATTATCCATACTTCAATCGGTAAGATTTCAATGACACCTGAGCAGATTTTGGGTAATGCTAAAGAATTTATCCAGACTGTTATCAAGTTGAAACCTTCTTCTGCAAAGGGTACATATATCAAGAGTATCTTTATTTCAAGCACTATGAGTAAGGGTATCAAAATTGATCCTAAATCAGTTGAATAACTCTAAAAGTTTGTACAATGAAGAAAGAAGTAAAAGATACTATAATCGTAGAACTTGGACAGAAGTTAAAGGAGTTCCCTCATTTCTATTTAGTAGACCTTACTGGATTGAATGCAGAGGCAACGAGTAATCTTCGTCGCAAGTGTTTCAAGAGCGAAATCAAAATGGTTGTTGTGAAGAATACACTTCTTCATAAGGCTTTTGAAGCTTCGGATGTTGATTTTGCACCTTTATATGGTTGTTTAAAAGGTACAACAGCTGTGATGTTCTCGCAGACAGCAAATGTGCCTGCTAAGCTCCTTAAGGAATATGCAAAGGATGGAGTTCCTTCACTCAAGGCTGCTTATGCTGAGGAAAGTATCTATGTTGGTGCTGATAAACTCAGTGAATTGGTAGCACTCAAGAGCAAGAACGAAGTTATTGCAGAGATTGTTGCTTTGCTACAGTCTCCAGCAAAGAACGTTGTTTCAGCTCTTCAATCAGGCGCAGGCACCTTACATGGTGTGCTCAAGACTTTAGGCGAGCGTCCTGAATAATTAAGATTGAGCGATATTCAATTATAAAGTCATTCATAATTTTCATAATAAGAATAATTAAAATTTAGAATAAAAATGGCAGACATTAAAGCTATTGCAGAAGAGTTAGTAAATCTTACTGTTAAGGAAGTAAATGAGTTGGCAACAGTCCTCAAGGACGAGTATGGTATTGAACCTGCTGCAGCAGCTGTTGCTGTAGCTGCTGGTCCTGCTGCAGGTGGTGCAGCTGCAGCAGAAGAGAAGTCTTCTTTTGATGTAGTTCTCGCTGAAGTAGGTGCAACAAAGCTTCAGGTTGTAAAGGCTGTTAAGGAAGCTTGTGGCCTTGGCTTGAAAGAGGCTAAAGACCTCGTAGATGGTGCTCCTTCTACAATTAAAGAAGGTGTAGCTAAAGACGAAGCAGAGAACTTGAAGAAAGTAATCGAAGAGGCTGGTGCTAAAGTTGAGCTGAAGTAATTTCAGACGAAACATTTTAATACACATGGTTAGGATCTTCCAAGTAGGTTGGTCCTAACCATTTTGTGTCTTTTATATAAAATAATTAGTCCTATAGATTGGGATGTATGACTGTTTCTATAGTGGCGAATTAAGAAAGAATATATGACGAAAGTTATTGATAACAGAGTAAATTTTGCCAGTGTGCATAATCCGCTGCCCTATCCTGATTTTCTGGATGTGCAGCTGAAGTCCTTTCGTGACTTCCTACAGTTAGACACTCCGCCTGAGGAACGCAAGAATGATGGTTTATATAAGGTGTTCGCTGAGAACTTCCCTATTACCGATACGAGAAATAATTTCGTTCTTGAGTTCTTAGATTACTATATTGATCCTCCACGTTATTCAATAGACGAATGTTTAGAGCGTGGCTTGACCTATAGTGTGCCTTTGAAGGCTAAGATGAAACTCTACTGTACGGATCCTGATCATGAGGATTTCGGTACGTTCATTCAAGATGTATTCTTGGGAACAATACCCTATATGACACCTAATGGCACCTTTGTTATCAATGGAGCTGAGCGTGTTGTCGTTTCACAGCTGCATCGTTCACCTGGTGTATTCTTTGGACAGGGCGTGCATGCTAATGGGACAGTGCTCTATAGTGCGCGTATTATTCCTTTCAAAGGCTCATGGATTGAGTTTGCAACCGACATCAACAATGTGATGTATGCTTACATCGATCGTAAGAAAAAACTGCCAGTAACAACTTTGTTACGCGCAATGGGGTTTGAGCAAGATAAAGATGTTTTGAAGATTTTTGATCTCGCAGAAGAGGTGAAAGTCAACAAAAAGAACATGAAAGCCGCTATCGGACGTAAGTTAGCAGCACGTGTTTTGAAGAGTTGGAATGAGGACTTTGTCGATGAAGATACGGGCGAAGTAGTATCTATTGAGCGCAACGAGGTGATTATGGAGCGCGAAACAGAGTTGACAGAGGACAATATCGTTGAGATTTTAGATAGTGGGGCTTCTTCTATTCTATTGCATAAGGATGCCGAGTCAGCAAGCAAATACACCATTATCTTCAATACATTGGCGAAGGATCCCAGTAATTCTGAGAAGGAAGCCGTAAACTATATTTATCGTCAGCTGCGTAATGCTGACCCAGCCGATGATGCAAGTGCACGAGAAGTATTCCAAAATCTGTTCTTCTCAGATAAGCGTTACGATTTAGGAGAAGTTGGACGTTATCGCATTAACAAGAAGTTGGGCTTAGATACAGATATGGATACGCGTGTCTTAACACGTGATGATATTATCAAGATTATCCAGTATCTCATTCAGTTGGTAAATTCCAATGCTACGGTTGATGATATTGACCACTTGAGCAACCGTCGTGTTCGCACGGTAGGTGAGCAGTTAGCCAATCAGTTTGCTATCGGATTGGCACGCATGAGCCGTACCATTCGTGAACGTATGAATGTGCGTGACAATGAAGTGTTCACGCCTACCGATTTGATTAATGCAAAGACGATTTCAAGTGTTATCAACTCTTTCTTCGGAACCAACCCCTTAAGCCAATTCATGGATCAAACGAATCCTTTGGCAGAGGTTACGCATAAGCGCCGTCTATCAGCTTTAGGACCTGGCGGTTTGTCGCGTGAACGTGCAGGTTTTGAGGTTCGTGACGTACACTATACGCACTATGGTCGACTTTGTCCTATTGAAAGTCCTGAAGGACCAAATATTGGTTTGATATCTTCACTCTGCATTTATGCGAAGATTAACGACCTTGGCTTTATCGTAACACCTTATCGTAAAGTGAAGAAAGGTAAGGTTGATATGAACAATAAGGACATTGTTTATCTGACAGCTGAAGAAGAAGAAGATAAGATTATAGGTCAGGGTAACGCGCCCTTATCTACAGATGGTGCCTTCTTAAAAGACACAGTAAAGTGTCGCCAGGATGCCGATTACCCAGTAGTAACACCCGATTTGGTTGATTTGGTTGATGTTTCGCCACAGCAGATTGCATCCGTTTCAGCTTCTTTGATTCCTTTCTTGGAGCATGATGATGGTCACCGCGCATTGATGGGTTGTAACATGATGCGCCAAGCAGTGCCATTAATTCATAATGATGCGCCGATTGTTGGAACAGGTTTGGAGAAGCAAGTCTGTGAAGACTCACGTACAATGATTACAGCTGAAGGTGATGGTGTGATTGATTATGTAGATGCTACCACCATTCGTATTCTCTATGATCGTACAGAGGAAGAAGAATTTGTAAGCTTCGAGCCAGCATTGAAGGAGTATCGCATTCCCAAGTTCCGTCGTACCAACCAAAATATGACCATCGACCTTCGCCCAATTTGTGATAAAGGTCAACGTGTTAAGGCTGGTGATATCTTGACAGAAGGCTATGCAACAGAGAATGGTGAGTTAGCTTTAGGACGCAACTTGTTGGTAGCTTATATCCCTTGGAAGGGCTATAACTATGAAGATGCTGTTGTCATTTCTGAACGTATGGTTCGTGAAGACGTGCTTACTTCTGTGCATGTTGACGAATATTCTTTGGATGTTCGCGAGACCAAGCGTGGCATGGAAGAATTCACGGCCGACATACCCAATGTAAGCGAAGATGCAACGCGTGATTTGGATGAGAATGGTGTCATCCGTATTGGTGCGCGTGTAGAACCTGGAGATATCTTAATTGGTAAAATCTCACCGAAGGGTGAAAGTGATCCTTCTCCTGAAGAGAAGTTGCTTCGTGCAATCTTTGGCGATAAAGCAGGTGATGTGAAAGATTCTTCTTTGAAGGCAAACCCATCATTGAGCGGTGTTGTTATTGATAAGAAACTCTTCTCTCGTGCCATTAAGACGCGTGAATCAAAGAAGCAAGATAAGATTCTTTTGGCCAAGATTGATGAAGAGTACGAAGCAAAGAATAACGACTTGAAAGACATCTTGGTTGATAAACTCATGGTACTTATCAAAGATAAGGTGTCACAAGGGGTAAAAGATTATACTGGAGCAGAGATTATCACGCGTGGAAGTAAATTCACGGTTGCCGCATTGAAAAATCTTGAATACGATGGTATTCAGAGCAATAATTGGACCGATGATGCACATGCAAATAGCTTAATTCAGAAGCTCATCATGAACTATATCCGCAAATATAAGTTGCTTGATGCAGAGATGAAGCGTAAGAAGTTTGCTATCTCTATCGGTGATGAACTTCCTTCTGGTATCCTTCAGATGGCAAAAGTTTATATTGCGAAGAAGCGTAAGATACAGGTAGGTGATAAGTTGGCTGGTCGTCACGGAAATAAGGGTATTGTATCAAAGGTTGTTCGCACAGAAGATATGCCTTTCCTTGCCGATGGTCGCCCTGTAGACTTAGTGCTTAACCCGATGGGTGTGCCTTCGCGTATGAACTTAGGACAGATTTTTGAGGCCATTCTTGGTGCCGCAGGGCAGAAGCTTGGATGTAAGTTCGCAACCCCAATCTTTGATGGTGCGAAGCTCGATGATTTGAAAGAGTGGACCGATAAGGCAGGCCTTCCTAATCTTTGCTCTACCTATATTTATGATGGTGAGACTGGTGAGAAGTTCGATCAGCCAGCAACAGTAGGTATCACTTACTTCTTAAAGCTGGGTCACATGGTTGAAGATAAGATGCATGCACGTTCCATTGGCCCGTATTCGCTCATCACACAGCAACCACTTGGTGGTAAAGCGCAGTTTGGTGGACAGCGTTTCGGAGAGATGGAAGTCTGGGCTATTGAGGCTTTTTGGCGCAAGTCATGTACTTCAAGAAATCCTTACAATCAAGTCTGATGATACGGTTGGTCGCAGCAAGGCTTACGAGGCAATTGTCAAAGGTGAGCCTATGCCTAATGCAGGTATCCCAGAATCGCTCAATGTGTTGTTGCATGAGCTTCGCGGTCTCGGCTTAAGTATCAAATTGGATTAAAGAGAACCCCTAACGAAAGATTAATATGGCTTTTTTAAAAAAAGATACAAAAGTAAAAAAATAATTTTACGAAGATTACGATAGGCTTTGGCTTCTCCAGAAGAAATCTTGGAGAATTCTTATGGTGAAGTAACCAAGCCCGAAACCATCAATTACCGCACCTATAAGCCCGAGCGCGATGGTCTCTTCTGTGAGCGTATTTTTGGTCCTACGCGTGACTATGAATGTGCTTGCGGAAAATATAAGCGCATTCGCTATAAAGGTATCGTCTGCGATCGCTGTGGTGTTGAGGTGACCGAAAAGAAAGTTCGCCGCGAACGTTCTGGACATATCGAATTGGTTGTGCTCGTAGCACATATTTGGTATTTCCGTTCGTTGCCCAATAAAATCGGCTATCTGTTGGGACTTCCTACGAAAAAGCTTGATGCTGTAGTCTACTATGAGAAGTATATTGTCATCAAACCAGGTGCTATGGAAGGGCGCCAGGATGCTGAAGGAGTAGAATTAAATGGTTCTCACCAATATGATTTGCTGTCAGAAGACGAGTATTTCGATATTCTCGACAACCAAGTTGACCCAACAATGAATATCTTGATGATACCGATCCTAAGAAGTTCATTGCAAAGATGGGTGCAGAGGCTATCTATGACCTCTTGCGTGACCTTGATTTGGATAGCTTGAGCTATGAGTTGCGCGACCGTGCCAATAACGATGGCAGCCAACAGCGCAAGACAGAAGCTTTGAAACGCTTGCAGGTTGTCGAGTCTTTCCGCGCTTCTAAGGGCATCAATCGCCCCGAATGGATGATTTTAAAGATTATTCCTGTCATTCCTCCCGAGCTTCGTCCGTTGGTTCCCCTTGATGGTGGCCGCTTTGCAACATCAGATTTGAATGATCTTTATCGTCGTGTTATTATCCGTAACAATCGCTTAAAGCGTTTGATGGAAATCAAAGCACCCGAAGTTATTCTGCGCAATGAGAAGCGTATGTTGCAGGAAGCTGTTGACTCTTTGTTTGATAACTCGCGCAAAGCATCGGCTGTTAAGAGCGAAAGCAATCGCCCCTTGAAATCACTTCCGATTCGTTGAAGGGAAAACAAGGCCGTTTCCGTCAGAACCTTTTAGGAAAGCGTGTCGACTATTCGGCTCGTTCTGTAATTGTTGTAGGTCCAGAATTGAAGATGGGCGAATGTGGCTTGCCCAAGTTGATGGCTGCCGAGCTCTATAAACCCTTCATTATTCGCAAGCTTATTGAGCGTGGTATTGTAAAAACCGTGAAGAGTGCGAAGAAGATAGTCGATCGTCGTGAGCCCGTTATTTGGGATATCCTCGAGAATGTCATGAAGGGACATCCTGTGATGTTAAACCGTGCACCGACACTTCACCGTTTGGGTATTCAGGCTTTCCAGCCCAAACTCATTGAAGGTAAGGCTATCCAACTCCATCCTTTAGCATGTACGGCCTTCAATGCCGACTTCGATGGTGACCAAATGGCCGTTCACTTGCCTTTGAGTAACGAGGCAATCCTCGAAACGCAAATCTTGATGTTGCAAAGTCACAACATTTTAAATCCTGCGAATGGTGCGCCTATCACGGTGCCTTCACAAGACATGGTGTTGGGTCTTTATTACATCACCAAGCTACGTCCTGGCGCAAAGGGTGAAGGACTTACGTTCTATGGACCAGAAGAGGCTATCATTGCGCAGAACGAAGGACGTTGCGATTTACATGCTAAAGTAAAGTGTATTGTAGATGATATCGTCGATGATAAGCCCGTGCGCCACATGGTTGAGACCTCTGTTGGCCGCGTTATTGTCAACCAAATTATCCCCGATGAAGTGGGATTCTTTAATGATGTTATTTCGAAGAAGACGCTTCGTGGCATCATCTCCGACGTTATCAAAGGTGTAGGTATGGCACGTGCGTGTGATTTCCTTTGATGGCATTAAGAACTTAGGTTATCGCATGGCTTATGTTGCAGGTTTGTCATTCAACCTCGATGATATCATTATCCCTGAAGAGAAGCGTGGTATTGTAGCGAAAGGACAAGCTGAGGTCGACCAAATCCAAGCCAACTACGAAATGGGTTTCATCACCGATACCGAACGTTATAATCAGGTTATTGATGCGTGGACACACGTTAACAACGACCTTGGTAATATCTTGATGAAAGAGATGACCGAAGCCGACCAAGGCTTTAATGCGGTCTACATGATGCTCGACTCAGGAGCCCGTGGTTCTAAAGACCAGATTAAGCAGCTTTCGGGTATGCGTGGACTGATGGCCAAGCCGCAAAAGGCTGGTGCTGAAGGACAGCAGATTATCGAAAACCCAATTCTCTCTAACTTTAAGGAGGGTATGTCGGTGCTCGAATACTTCATCTCTTCTCATGGTGCACGTAAAGGTTTGGCCGACACAGCGATGAAAACAGCCGATGCGGGATACCTCACTCGTCGTTTGGTTGATGTTTCTCATGATGTGATTATCACCGAAGAAGATTGCGGAACGTTGCGCGGTTTGGAATGTCGCGCACTTAAAAATGGCGATGAAGTCATCTCTACGCTCTATGAACGCATCCTTGGTCGTGTGTCTGTTCACGATGTTATCCATCCCACAACAGGCGAAGTTCTCGTTCGGGCTGGTGAGGAAATCACCGAATCTAAGGCTAAAGCTATTGATGAGTCGCCGATTGAGATGGTTGAAATCCGTTCGGTACTCACCTGCGAAAGCAAGCATGGTGTCTGCATGAAGTGTTATGGACGCAACTTAGCTACTGCCCGTATGGTGCAGTTGGGTGAAGCCGCTGGTGTCATTGCCGCACAGGCTATTGGTGAGCCTGGTACGCAGTTGACGCTCCGTACCTTCCACGCTGGTGGTGTAGCTGGTAATGCAGCAGCCAACGCAAGCATCGTTGCTAAGAATGATTCTAAAGTCGAATTCGATGAGTTGCGTACCGTTCCGTTTGTCGATGATACCGAGAAGGCTTGTGAAATGGTTGTAAGCCGCTTGGCCGAAGTGCGCTTCGTTGACCCTCATACTGACATTGTTCTCAGCACACTGAATGTGCCTTATGGTTCATCACTCTATTTCAAGAATGGCGACAAGGTGAAGGCTGGTGACTTAGTTGCAAGTGGGATCCTTTCAATGCCGTTATCGTTTCTGAGTATGCGGGTAAACTTCGTTTCAATGATGTGGTTGAAGGAGTTACCTTCCATGCCGAGACTGACGACACAACAGGTTTGACCGAGAAGATTATTACCGACTCTAAGGATCGCTCAAAGGTGCCTACCTGCGACATTATTGGTTCGAAGGGCGAGGTGCTGGGCACCTATAACTTCCCTGTTGGTGGTCACGTTGTGGTTGAAGATGGCGCAAAAGTGAAAACGGGTACTACGTTGGTTAAGATTCCACGTGCCGTAGGTGGTGCAGGTGATATCACTGGTGGTTTACCTCGTGTCACAGAGTTGTTCGAGGCGCGCAATCCATCTAACCCTGCAGTCGTTTCAGAAATCGATGGTGAGGTGACTATGGGTAAGGTGAAACGTGGTAATCGTGAGATTATTGTTACTTCGAAAACGGGTGACCAAAAGAAATATCTTGTGTCGCTGTCGAAGCAGATTCTTGTGCAAGAGCACGATGCTGTGCGCGCCGGAACACCGCTCTCTGATGGTATTGTTACACCAAGCGACATCCTCGCTATTCAAGGTCCTACCGCCGTGCAGGAATATATTGTCAACGAGGTGCAAGACGTTTACCGCCTTCAGGGTGTGAAAATCAACGATAAGCACTTCGAGATTATCGTGCGTCAGATGATGCGTAAGGTACGTATCGACGATCCAGGCGACACCACTTTCTTGGAACAAGAGATGGTAGACAAGCTCGATTTTGCTGAAGAGAACGACCGTATCTGGGGTAAGAAGGTGGTTGTTGATGCAGGAGACTCACAAGTGCTCAAGCGTGGACAAATCATTTCTGTTCGCAAATTGCGCGATGAGAACTCAGCACTTAAACGTCGTGACTTGAAACTCGTTCAGGTGCGTGATGCAGTGGCTGCTACTTCTACACAGATTTTGCAGGGTATCACACGTGCAGCACTCGGCACAAAGAGTTTCATGAGTGCGGCTTCCTTCCAGGAAACGACGAAGGTGCTCAATGAAGCTGCTATCCGTGGCAAGCAAGATCGCTTAGAAGGCATGAAGGAGAATGTGATTTGTGGTCACCTCATCCCTGCCGGAACGGGCTTGCGTCGTTGGGATAAACTCATCGTGGGTTCTAAAGAAGAGTATGATCGCATGCAAGCCAATCGCAAGAACGTGATTGATTTTGCAGCCCAAGGTAACGAAAGATAAAGTAAATGTGAGCTGTCGACTTGTGGGATGCACGACGTGTGCATCCCTAAGTTGCACAAACGTTATTTAAAGTCATTCATATTAGTCATTAAAAAAGGCCGAAATGCTGGGTAATTCCATGCATTTCGGCCTTTTTTTGATCGCTTTTTATCGATTGAACTGCTCTATATGCAGACCGCCATCGCAGAGTGCTTCTATCTGAGGAACAATACGCTTGAAGTGTTCTGATGCAGCATGCTGTTTCAACACCCTCTTCGTTTTTCCCAGCTTTCACAAAACATGAATACGCCAGGGTTGTGTGGTGCTTTCAAACAAATCATAACCTTTGTTGCCTTTTGTCTTGGCGCGATAGCGTTACTAACTCGTCGGCCACAGCCTTTACTTGCGCGGTGGTTACACCCGCTTTCACAGTGAAAAATGCGTTTAATCTAATCATCTCGTTTTTAATTTTAAAATGTTCTCGTGTATGCAAATTTACACAAAACCCTTGACTTTCGCCTACCTTCTTTCAAAAAAAGTGTTGCAGATGGGGTTTCAAATAGGCTCATCTTGGGGGTGTAGTGTGCTGCGGGCATAGCGTGTGCCGTGTAGATGTCATGCCATGGATAGTTTGATTTTGGTGAGGATAGTCTTGTCTCAGCGTGCCCTGACCAGCATATATGCGCATGAGGCATATCTGAAAATCTGCGTTCCCAAGATTGGGAACGGGTGAATTTTATTAAAAAGAGCTTTCCCAAAGTTGGGAACGATGAAAAATAGAGAAAATGGTCGTTCCCAAAGTTGGGAAGCCTCAAAAAAACAAAAATTGCTGTTCACAAAGTTGGGAACAGCAAAAATGTCAAATTCAGTTGTTCCCAACATTGGGAACAGAGAAAATTCCTGTGTAAATGGGAGAAAATGCCCATCTTTTGGTAAGCATTAGGCATGAGGAAACCCTTAGATGGTCATCCTCATGCCTATTAAAGCTTAGCCTATAACCATTACCATTGTGTGGAAATAGGCAGGTGTTTTGCGGGTGTTGTAGGTTTAATCTTAATCAAGATTGGACTTCCCCATATCGCCAATGCTCCGAGGTTTTTGTCTTTATCAATCTCAGTACTTTCGAAGGCTTCGATTAACAGTTGGGCAGTGTTGCCGAAACTAAGCATAGTTCCTTCGAATATGGGGTTCATGCGTTGCAGTGCTTCACGATAAGCAAAACGGCCAGTGAGTTGTGCTGACTTCTCCCATGAGGCTTTGTTACCATTATTAGCTACTGATGTGAAGAGCGTATATTGCTGGTAGGTTCCCACTTTGTTGCCGCCTGTGAGCCGCAATCCACATGTTTCAGCATCGTAGATGACGGGGATTTCAAGGCCAAGAGCCGCGAGCTTGAGAGTGAGTTTGTTGCCCGCATGTGCGAGTACTACATCATAGAAATGTGTGGTTTCTACACCATCTTGGTCAGCTTCTCTCACTTGCATCACGTAGTTGCCAACAATATCTCTGTCGAGATCACCCTGAGTAACAAGAATTGAGTCGACCTTTGTTTTTGTTTTCACATAGACAAAGGCCTGACGCACGTGCCCTGTGTTGTTGGGTTGTGTGCTGACAACAACCTTTCCGTCAACATAGCTACTCTGAAGCCAGTCAACTTTGGTTTGTGTTTGTGCACCAAAGGTGCTTTCTATGGGGTAAGAAAGCTGTTTTGCTTCATCATTAAGTCCTACATGTTCGGGGAAGTTAAATTTTACCACGCATCCCAATTGATCGATATTAACCACTGTAGAGTCTTGTGGAGAGGTTTTAATTACCACCGTTGTATGACGCGATTCAACAGTTTCATTGGGTTGTGTTGTCACTTCAACCAGGTTACCTTTTGTGGTGATGGTGGCCCAGGGGGCGTTGGCATAGGCGTGTGCCACATTACCTTCGATGGTAATACTATCGGTTCCGCCCACAGCATTAAAGGCCGTTTGTGCACTGAGCACCTTCACATTGTGTTGCGCAATGTCGTTGGTCACATCGTCATTATTGCAGGCTGTGGTGAGCGCAAGGCATCCCACAGCGAGCATCGTATAGCGTAATAACTTTCATACGTCTTATTTTTGTGTGATTAGAATTTTGTCATGTTATTAATGAATGGAATTCGCCCTTCTCCATTGACAGCAGCGATGGTGGATGTTCCTTTGAAATCGCCAGAAGTATCAAATTTCACACCTACAAATGAATCGGCATTGAAGCCATCCATCGCTTTGAATTTGAGTTTGAATCCAGTGGCACTCAAGTCTCTTGATAGGATAAATCCTGTTTTAGGAGATTTTGCAAAGCTGCCTCCATCTGCCAAAGCCCATGCACAAAGCCAGTGAGTTGAACCGTCAGGATCGGTAGCAATGAGTTGAGAGGGGAATTCTAAAGCACCTAAAGCGCGGTTATAATTGAGCACAGCCGTGGCCGTAGGGAAGAGTCCCTGAAGGTGATAATGCTTGCCATCGCCAACAGGTACAAGAGTCACATTCACGGTGCTATTCATGTAAGCGAAGTGATATTGCCCAGCAAAGTCAGCATAATTCACATAGTTCTCTGGTAGAACGACATGGAGTGTAATCGTTTTTCCTGCGCTGTTGGTGCTCGTCAGCTGCATAGCATCTGCGTCATAACTGAATTCACCATAGGATGCCCCGTCGATTTCTATTGGTTTGAGCAACTCAATACCCTTGGTTGTATAATAGAAAGGCATCTCAATGGTTTTGTCTTTATGGGTGACGGTGAGCACACGTTCTTCAGAGAGATTTACTTTTGTAGAATCGTTTCCTGTGGCAACATGTACGAAGGTAGGCACCATGTCACTTGCTATTTGTTTCATGCCTGCAACCTCTTGCTCCCAATCTACATTGTCTTTCAGACGGGTCATCACCATGTTGTTGTTCCACTTCTTACCTTTTAAGAAGATAGAATCATTGGTTGTGCGCAAAATCAAAAATTCATAGTCTTGTTGTGCACCCTGATCATTATCCATCGTTGGTGTCGATAAGGAATGAAATATCTCGTTAAAGGTGTTGACAGTGAGTACAGGTCCCATATCTTTTATCACATCGTAACTTGAAGTAGACGTGGCTGATGGGGCTGCAATCTCACTGGCTACAGTCACCTTTCCTTCTTTGAATTTCATCAGATAGGTGTAGCCTCCACCCAAATTCTCGTCGCCAGTCCAGAGGTGAAGTACCCAACCATTCTTGGCCGACTCTAAGAGTTGTTTGTCGTGTTCAACTGACTTTTCTAAGCGTTGTGCTGCAGGTTCGTCAAAAACCACATCGTCATCGTGTAGACATGAGGTGAGCAATAGCGAAGCCAGCACGGCAGGTAGACAATATTTTAATCTTTTCATTGGTTTCTCTCCTTTACTTTAGTTCATTTAAATTGAGGCTGTTCAACTCTGAAGCGCGTCGAATAACGATGTCACGTAGTTGATCAATATCTAAATTCCACGACTCTTTCATGTAATTACGCACAATATCAAGCTTGGCTTGAATGAGTGGTGCGCCCTTCTTTCCAGCTGTAGTCATGATCTTTTGCCAGCCCGATGGTGGGGTTGTAACATAAACAGAGAGCATTTCAGCGAAGTCTTCTCGTGCCTCACTCATGGCGTAAGGCGTTACAAAGCCTTGCGTATTGGCCATGCGTTGATTCTTTCTATACCAGTCGCCACTAATATAACCACTCTCGGTGATGTGTTGGAAGTTCTCGCTATAGGGCTTCTTTTGGTTGAGAATATGCGTGAACTCGTGGTGCATGGTATGGAAATAATATTCATTCATCGTGTCATAATCTGTCAACATCTGGTTGGTTAACTTGTTCACCATGTAAAGTGTTACAATTAAGCCACCCTCAGCAGTGCCGAGAACCATTGTTCCTTGTCCGCTATTGTAGGCAGGAGAACCGATGAGATGAATAATTCTGGGAACGTTAGCCTTTACGAAATCGGGGCCAACACACTCTGCATAGGCATCAAACCACAAGAATTTGGTGATGATAGCTAACTTAGCTGACTTAGCCGAATCTGCTGGAACAAGGTGGTATTTCATGTCGCTATAGACATCTTCCATCTTGTATTTGAAATCCACATTGTAGGGATAGGTATAGTTAGCTTCCAACCATTTGTCGAAAGGGTCGTTGGCAGTCGTGGTTGTTGGGAAGATAGTGTCGTCTTTTGGATCGTCGTTTGAGCACGAAGTTACGCTCAATGCTACGATAGCGGCGAGTACTAAGCTATATATTTTCTTCATATTCAATTTGTTTATTGAGTTTATTTATTGCGTGGGTTGCCAGGAAGTCCTGCGGTAATCACGTCTTGTGGAATTTGAATGGCACGGCGTGGGTCGTCAACTTTCATCGTATCGGTCACAGCAACTATTCGTGCTCGTGTATTTGACACGCGGCGATAGATAACGATACCATAACGTTTTACATCTTGTAAACGCACGCCTTCACCTAAGGTGAGGATACGACGTAAGTGTAAAATAGCTTGCAACACGGGCTCCTGTGTTGTAGGTTCAATTGTAAATGGCGCGTTAAACTTCTTCTTAGGCGTAGGTGCTGTGGGAGTATACTCTTGCAAACCTGCATAGAAGGCTTTAATGCCTGCTAACGTAACACTCATGGTTCCGCCCGACATGGCAGCTACTTCTGTGTTTAAATCTGCAACGGCTGCAGCATAGTTCCCTTGTAAGGCATAGGCTTCAGCACGCACCAGCAACGTTTTATCTGTCGTGAATACGGCATATTCTGTGTGAGGATAGCCCGTACCTGCCTGGATATCGTTATATTCAAACGAATAAGGTATCTTATTGATGAAATATTTGAGAGGCTGTTGTTACTGAATATCGTGTAACCAAAGTCTGCACTATGCCCCCAAGGACCATCAGATTGCATGTCTTCTGTTTCTGTTAGTAACTGGCCGTGGGCATATTTTGCAGCATATCCATAAGGGCCTAAATAAATACCTGCAGGTGAATATACCGTTTGCAAGAACAAGTTAGCAGTGTTCTGTGTGTTGATATACGCATTGGGTGCAATGTCGCCATTAGGCGAAAGCGCATAGAATGCTTTCCAATCGCGTAGTGTCGTTGCAGGATTAGCACCTAAAACACGCGTCGCGTAGGCTACAGCTTTATCGTACTTTTGATAGTAGAGATTGAAAAGAGCTGCAAAAGCATAAGCCGCATTACGATTAAAGTGGAACTTAGGACGCTCGTAATTATCGGTTATCAAAGGCAGAGCCGCCTCTATATCTTGATTGATTTGGTCATAAAAGGCCTTCAATGTTCCTCGTTTATACTTGATGCCGATGGTTGTTTCAGGCTCCAACGGATAGGGTAAACCTAAGAAATCGTTAGCTGTTGTGGCATTATAAGCCATACAGAACGTGTTGGCCAGGTTGAAAGCCGCATAGGCTCTACAAAGTAAAGCCTCGCCTTTTGATGCCTTAGTGGCGGGAGACTCGTCTAATTTGGCAATAGCTTGTAGCGCTGTATTGGCTGTAGCGATGGCCATATAGTGACTATTCCACAGTTCTTGTGGCGACTCATTGTCTGAAACTTCGGTAATATCATCCCAACGATAAGCTTGATCTTGGAACCTACCTGCACTCGTCCAACCTGTATTTTTAAATTCATCTGTGTTATCAGAATATAGCTCAGCCAGTAAAGCTGGATTGCGATTGGGATAGGCTGAAACTAAGAATTTCTGCACTTTCTTTTCTGTATTGAGCTCCATTCGATTATCGGGTAGCTTGTCGAGGAAGTCATTACATGCACTGAAACTCAACAGTAGCGTGGCGAATGATGCTGTTATATATAGATTATGAATTTTCATCTTTGTCTGTGTTATAGAAATTATAAACCAAATTTTAATGTCATTGTGAACTGACGAGGTATCGGAGCAGCCACACCTCCAGCATTGATAAACTCAGGATCCTGTCCATTTAATTTCTTATCAGCATAGATAAGGAAGAGGTTGGTGGCCTGAAGTTTCAACGAAAGGTTGTTAAATGGAGTTGCCGATAAATTGATTTGGGGAAGTCATAGCTCAAAGAAATCTCTTTCATGCGGATGAAATCACCCTTCGCAGTGCGCATGCTTGTATAGTTGTAAGCATTGTATGTACGGCGCAAATTAGTGTCAGTGATATAGTCTCTGTAGCTCAAAATTGTTGGGACGGTGGTTGTCCTCTCATCACCCCCTTGTATCCAGCGATTCTTGTACTCCTTGGTCATGGCCGTAAGGTCATTATATTTTGCACTGAAGATAGGGTCAAGGCGCACATAATTGCCGAAAGAATAGGTCAAGAACACATTTAACCGCCAATTTTTCCAGCGCAGTTCATTTCCGAAGGAACCTGTAACAGTAGGTTCAGTTGGACCTTCATAAATCAGGTAATTATTGTCTCCTCGATTCTGGAAATTCAGATCTGTAGAGGTCAGCACGCCGTTTTCGTTGAGGAATGTCGGGATACCTTTGTCGTTTAGCCCTTGGAAAGGCATTGAGAAGATGGCACGATGGGGATAGCCTTCCTTGGTAAATCCACTGCTGGCTTCACCACTAATCAAGTCCATTGTTGTTGCACGACTCATCAAAGATGTTACTTCTGTCGTTACATGTGAGAAAATAACATTCGTTATCCATGAGAAATCACGTTCTTTGATGTTCGTCGTTTGAATTGAAAGTTCTTGTCCATTAGACTTCATGCTGGCTGTGTTGGCATAGCGAATGACCTGCCCGCCTACACCTTGTGTGGCCATAGGACCAATCAAGTCGAAGTTGTTGCGCCAGAAGAGGTCGAAGGTTACGTTGATACGATTCTTCAAAAAGCCTAACTCGGTACCGATATTGAATTCATGTTTCTTCTCATAAGTGAGGTCAGAGTTCTCCAACTCGCTAATCATGATAGCTGCTTCTTTGTCTGAACCAAACACCTTATAGGGTGTGTTTGACTTTAAAATCACGGTGGAGTTTGTATATGTGGCAGGCCTGGATCTGCAGTTAAGGAATAGGAGGTGCGCAGCAAGGCATGAGTGAGCACATCTTTAAAGGTTTGATGGAACCAGGGTTCTTCGCTAACATTCCAACTTCCCGAGATATTCCATGTGGGTAGCCAGCGCGCACTGCGGCTTCTTCCCAAGCGGTTTGTTCCCTCATAGCGATAAGTGCCCGTGAGGTTATAACGCTGTTTATAGGAATAAGTTGCTGTTCCGAAGAAGGCTGCCGTACGGTTATGCGTATTACTCAGCGAGTAGTAGTTGGGAGTTATCATCAATAGACTTTTTGAAATACTCATAGATATAAAAAGGTATTTCACCACCATCATACTGCATGCCAACACCATTGAAGAAAGTACGTTTGCGGTCTACATTCGAAACATCTAATCCTCCTAATACATTCAGCGTGTGGATGCTATTAAACACGTGGTTATAGTTGGCGGTTGCACGCAAGTCCCAACTTACTTTTTGCAGGTCTGTCTTATGATAGAAACCACCCGATGGGAGCACTGTAATGGGAAGTGCATAGCGGTTTGTTGGATCTTTGTAGAGCAGTTCGTTTGCATCACGTATGATCGCATTATCCATTGCACGATAAGCTTCAGCCTGGTTCGAATGCTCTGTGATCATATGTTCTTGTGTAGAGGTGTCATATTGCATGGCACCAATCACTGATAATCGTAAGTCATTGATGGGCTTATAAGCCAATTCTGCTTGGAATTTCGTGTTTAACACGTTCATGTTCATCTTGTTATTCTCCAATTCATTTAAGATGTTGAATGGAGCATAGTTGGCATGGTAGAACGTGTTGGGGTCTAAAGCGCGTGATGTGTTCAGTGCATATGAATAGGGGTTGATATCGAAATCGCGCTTCACTTGGCCAGAAACAACATCTACATCTTGTCCTAATGTGCCAGGAGCTTGTTGCTTACGGTAGGAAGCTGAAGCCAAAAGTGACAACGATAAGTTCTCCAATAAGTGGTGTGTAGCATTGAAGTTCGCCGTATAGCGCTTCACTTTAGAATCCTTATACCATCCTGGATCCATCATAAACGACATAGAAACATAATAGTTAGATTTTGCCGTTCCTCCACTTAAACTGATGGCATGGTTTTGCATCAGATTGCTTGAGAAGAGCTTTTTGAACCAGTTCGTATTCCTAAACTCAGCAGCCTGTAGATATGCATTTTGCGCCTTTATGGTGTTGGCCAAACCAAATTGTCCGCTCGTAGCGTCATAAGTGTTGATCAATTCATACATTTTTCCATAAACACCATAGTCGCTTCCATTAAGGACATTCGAATAATGCAACCATCCTTTGTCGCGCATCTCTTGATAGATGCCCATCTGTTCTTGAGAATTCAAGATGTTGAATTGTCCATAAGTAGGAATCATACGGCTGGTAAATTCACCCGTATAGTTGAGATGTGCTTGTCCCATACGTCCTTTTTTTAGTCGTAACAACAATCACACCACTCATGGCACGAGCGCCATAAATAGAGGTTGCCGAACCATCTTTCAAGATTTGAAAGCTTTCAATATCATCGGCATTGAGGCCTGCAATAGCCGAAGAAATCAACGTTTCTGCGTCACCCGAAGATAAGGCGTCAGCGCTAATATCTGTAATATCTTCTTGTACTACGCCGTCAACAACCCATAAAGGCTTTGAATTACCATAAATAGATGTGGCACCACGTACATGAATTTTCGGTGCTGTACCAAAGGTTCCTGATACATTCTGCACGCTTACACCCGCCGAACGTCCCTCTAACGAGCGACTAATGTCGGCCATACCGCCAATCATTGCGTCATTGGCATTGATTTTGTCTGCAGCACCAGTAAACATTCTGCGATCCATGTTCGACACGCCTGTCACAACAACCTCTTTTAACGTTTCGTTGTTGGGTGCTAATTGAATCTTCATTCCCGCTTTTGCCGTGAGGGTCTGTGACATCATTCCAATGTAGCTCACGACGATTTTCTTACCTTTTGGTACCGATAAGGTAAACTTTCCGTCGGCATCGGTAACTGTTCCAACTTTTGTACCCTGCACAATTACCGAAGCACCTATGATAGGTTCTTGGTCATCTGCAGAGACAACGCTCCCCGATACCTGTGTTTGTGCTAATCCGATGCCTATACTGAGCATGAGACCAACAAGCAATAGCATGAATCGTTTTTCCATAAAAATTTTCTCTCTTTAATAAAGTGATGAGTAAAAATAAAATGATGTACGCTCGGCCACTGGATAAGTGCTGATTGAAATGATAGCAACTCTTCCAAGTTTCCGTGCGCATTAGTTTAGCATATTTTTCTTTTTCTAACATTGATTTCGAGCGACTCTTTTTAAGCTGTCGATATACATTGCTGTATTCTCAATGTCTATGGAATTAATTTATTTTTTTAATTATATCCTTTTGCAAAAAGTATATATTTTTTAAAAACAAGGCCAAAGATTTAATATAGAAAATCACAAAATCCATTATTTTTTTGTTACGAAAACGTATTAAGATGGAATATTTATGTGATAAATTAAAAAGTGTTACCAAAAACACCTTCTTGTGTATTCTTAACGAATATAAGTATTTCTTTTTCGTTGTAGTATAACCTTTTGTGCATTTTTTTGTTTACTGCTTTTTTTATGTGTTAAGGAGGTAGGCGTTGTCTTTTTCACATTATTATATAGATACTGTTGGTAAGGGTTACCTTATCTTGTGTTTGTTGCAAACTCGTGGGGAAGCGCAAAATATAAAAAGAGGTGTGGCTTTTTGATTTTTTTAAATTTATGCGATAATATGAGCAGAAACGTGGGAAAATGACTAATTTTGTAGCACTTTACTCCTCTATATAAAGGTGAAGGAAGATAAAAATGTATTTTTTTAAGCAGGAAAGTATGATGGAAGAAGAAATTAGACGCATGATAGAAGAGGCTTTGCCTTTAGTAGATGTTGATGCTGATATGCTCTTTAGTGAGCTTGATTCGTTGGGTGTTACAACGATTTTGATGCTCCTTTCCGAGCATTATCACATTACACTCATGGCAAACAGATGCTACGCCAAAGAATTTTTCAATCGGTAGCAACCTTGGCAGCCTTGGTGAAAAGCAAACAAGACGAAGCTTAGATAAAGTTTCGTCTTGTTTTTTTGATGTGAGGGTGTGATGGGGCTTTTTGATGTAAAGAATAAAAAAACGCTAAATATTTTTTTATCATAAAAAAAGATGGCGTTTCCAAATATATTTGTATCTTAGCCACATGAAAACTGCAATATATGGAAGCTAACGTCATGTAGCATGCAGTCGAAACTATTTTTAAAATTAGTCGTCACATATGAAAAAGTTTTTATCGGTTGTATGGGTTAGCATACATAAAATGTAAAAAGAGAGTGTTAAGTTAATAAACAATAAGCTTTTAAATCATTTGAATTATGCAAAGTTATTTTGTTAAACGTATGAGTTTGTGTTGTGCTGTTGTTGTGAGCCTGTTCGCTCATGCACAAAGTGTTGAAGAGTTATGTAAAGAGCATGTAAGCCATTTGGGTGGGAAAGCAGCCGTTGAAAAAGTGAGAACCATAAAGATGCAACAGGTTACTCCAGAAAAGGTATCACCGACAATGGTTTACACCTATTATGAACCAGGGAAAATTTATTTTCAAAGAAAGCGGTCACGTGAGTTGACATTAACAACCTGCGCCACATTGAAAGAGGCATGGAACCATAGTTCTTATCCTGTGTCTGAAACACAAAGTCTTTCTGCACAGGCAAAGAAAACGCTCTTGTTGCAATCAAAGTTCTATGGTCCGCTGTATGATTATGCTGTTCATGGTGATAGCTCAGACGTTGCATCCGTTAGTCTTGGAGGGACTGTTGATGTGGATGGAGTCCCCTGTTATGCTTTAAACGTCGTTTATAAATCAGGAAATAAGGCGCAAGTTGATATCGCAAAGAAAGATTATATGATAAAGCGTATCATTTCTCCGATAGGTGTTCTGAAGTATGGTGATTATCGTACAGTTTCAGGATTAAAGCTACCTTATCATCTTGAGTCTTACACACGACAAGGTTCTATCGTCTTAGATGTGTTCCGTACAGACGTCAATAGTACCATTAACCATCAAGAATTGGAACGCCCAAAGCAATAAGAAGAGTGCACATGGGATGTGCGTATAGGTCTTTTTAAGATAGGATTCTCATTTTTTTCTGTAATCCTTTTCCCCATTTTGATAACATGCTTGTTGTGATGTGTTATCAAATAGGAGAATAGGTAGATGTAGAAAGGAGGAGAGTCCTATCTTTTTTTGTATTGTGGTGGCGCAGAGGAATAGCCATGATGTCCCAAGATGTGGTCAGGATGCCTTGTAGTAGCTTTCAGGAGTGCTGTGTTTTTTTAGTTTTTTCTTTATTGATCTGTAAAAAGAAATCTTTTCTAACGACTTCTCTTTTTTTTTGTTGTTGTTGACTAATTGCTATGCTTTCGCTGGCAAATACCGATGTGATTATTGTTCGATTTGCATGATATTTGTAGATAATCTCTATGGAATTATTTGTCGTTTGGACTTGTTGAATGAATTGTCTACTAAAAAGTATAAATCTTGATTTGATATCTTAAGATGCCCTGTTTGTTAATTGTTCCTTGAATAAGTCCTTAATTCTCTATGGAAGAGTTAGGTGTATATTGCTGTCTTTGGTTTGCTGTTGCAGCCTTTTTTAGTTGCCCTTAGTCAGTATAAAAACCGGTTGTCTAAGTAGGTGCTTTGTCTTCCTACGTAGTGGAAGATTAGAAGAATTTTTATGTTTGAGGAAAATAGGTATGAAAGAGGATATAATAATAAATTTATTTTACATTATAAAGAAGATTAATAGGTTTGCCTCTCTGAAAAAAATAATTTGTTTTTATGTGTAGAATGAATGTTTTTTTGATAGAACTTCGTTTGGTCAAAAATTAGAACACAAATAATAGGGAGTTGATCGTTATATATTTTTTTAAGTTTGTTGACAAAATGCCATGTAATGCGATGTAAGGCCTATTTTTATATAGTTATATAGAAGTTTAACAAATGAAGGAAATAATAATTATGACCCGTGTATAAATTGTTTGTATTTGGAAGTAGTAAAAAGAAAACAGTATCTTTGCATAAGAAAAAAATAGCAAAAAGAAAACTCAACTGCTAAGGAACGAAGAAAGGAGCAGTTTATTTTTATACTTTTAGGATAATAATTATCTGATAAAAAAATTACAAAAAGAAGAGTTATTGATATTAGTTTATGAAAAAGACTTACGTAAAACCTCAAGTAGAAGTGTGTAAGTTAATGGGCGAGATATCGCTATTGGCACACTCAGATTTAAAAGGAGGTCCTCAAGTTGTGGGGCCAACACCAACCGAAGATGAAGAATTGGAATTTGATTAAATGAAGCGGATGATGAAAAATAAGTTTAAAATGAATATGAAATGGCCCATTGCATGTTTATTTGCAGTGGCTGTTGTTGCTTGTTCTGATAAGCTGCAAGGTGATGATGCTCACAAAGCAGTTAGCGATGGTGTGCGTTTTAGTTTGAATGATGTGCAGGATGCGCCAGAGGTTTCATTAGCGAAGACGGCACCAGCGAAGGCTTATGCTTTCCATCGCATTGCAATTGAAGGGGCTGATGATCCCACCTTATATATAAAAGAAACGACGGTAGAAGGTGTAAATCCTGTGCAGCATAATACCTCTTCCACTCGAACAGCTTTGCAAACATCAATAACACAAGATTTCTCTTTGTTCGCAGATATTCCTACAGCGACAAGCCCCGGTGTGATTTATAATGGAAAAGTCAATCGTTTAGGCGTGCCTTATGCTGCGTTTCCATTGAGTTCTATTGGTGCCTCTGGTCTTAAGTTTTATGCTTTCAGTCCTTATTTGGCACCTGGACTTACAAATGTGACGCTGACTCCTGCAACCCATGGTAGTACAGCGCCTGTAATTTTGTATACTCTTCCGCAAGATGCAAGGCAACATGTTGACCTGTTGGCGGCACAGACAGGAGTCATTACACAAGCAGCTGCAATGGCCAATGATGTTCCTCTGACTTTTAAGCACATCTTGACAGCTGTGAATCTTAAGGTTGGAAAGGACTTGTCTTATAATCAAAAGATTAAAAAGGTTGAGTTTAAAGGAATTATAACCAAGGGCGATTATGACTTGGTAAGTGACCAATGGACATTAGGAACGGTGCGAGGAGATGCTGTTTTAGACCAAACAAGTAATCCTATCTCTACTAAAAAAGGAGTGGGAACAGTACTTACTTCGGATGAACAAACATTCTTAATGATTCCACAGACATTGCCTCATGGTGCACAATTGGTGATTACTTTTGAAAGTGGAAAGGTGATAACAGCAAACCTATCAGGAAAAATTTGGGCACAAGGAACAACAAAGTTCTACAAGGTGGGCAAAGATGATGTGACTGATTGGGACTATGATCTTCATGTGAGTGTTGATCAACCCATTGTAGAAAATGGTGATGTGAACCGCACTTTCAAGGTGACAAGCTATCGCAGATTGAAAGAATATGGCTCGAATGATCGTGATAAGGCAGAACCTTGGACGATAGATGGTTATAGTTTGGATGGAGGAGCGAGTTGGTCGAATGTGAAACCTGCTATGTTGCAGATTATAGACCATTCTGGACAAGGTGGTTCTTCGGCCGAGGTGAAGACCTTTAAATTGAATAAGGATGTTGTTAATAAGTTACAAGAACGTATTGATGCGATGAAACAGGCTACGCCTGCTTCGAATAAAGATTTGTCGTTGACAGCTTCAGGCAAGCGTTCTACAGCTAATTGTTATATTATCTCAGCTCCTGGAACCTATAGCTTTCCATTGGTTTATGGCAATGCTATAAAAGATAATAATAAAAACATGGAGGCTTATCGCCCAGGAGCAGGAAACACAGTTGTGTCGAGTGCAGGTCAGACGCCTCAGGCAAGGGGTACGATGCTTGCTACTTTGAAGGTGGAGCTGGTGCAATTCCTTTAGATGGTTATATAAAAGGGGTAACTGGTGCGGAGGTGCTGTGGGAAAGTACATCTGGATTGGTGCAAAATATTCAATTTCATGGGGGCAACCCTGGTAGTATCACCTTCTCTGTAGCACAGGATAAACTCACTGTTGGTAATGCGATAGTTGCTGTGAAAAAAGGCAATAATATTCTGTGGAGCTGGCATTTGTGGTTCACTTCTGCGGATATTATGGATGTAAACAGCAATCGTTTTATGTTGGAGCCATTGGGGTATACAGATAATACATGGATGGTTTCCTCGTATACGGGTAGTCGTACCTTGATGATTAAGGTGAAACAAACGCGTAGTGGTAAGACTGATGTATTCTCAATTACGCAGAATGGTTACAATAAACGCGAAGGAAAGCTGATGTATTACCAGCAAGGCCGCAAGGATCCCTTCCCTGTTACAGAGAATATGCAAGTGCAGGCAGATGGTATGGATTTGAAAACGGCTGCCCAAAAACCTATGACTTTAGCTGCTTTTGCAAGTAAGGGGGGGTATGCTCATTGGGATTGGTGTAAGGTTCCTTTAAGTAATCAGCAAGCTTATTATAACCTTTGGTCAGCAAAGAATAAGTGGAATGTCAATAAGGGACGTAATCCTGCCAATACAGCGAGTGATAATCAGAACTATACAGCAGTGATAAAAACTGTGTATGATCCATGTCCTGTAGGTTTTCATGTGCCAAAGCATGATGATTTTCAGTATCTTGGGCAAGCACAAAAGAGCGATGGCACGAAAGCTTTTCGCCCAGGTTTGGGTGCGATAGAGATTAATACGAGTAGCAAACAAGCTGCGTTTACGAATTTGAGTGGACAAGGCTGGCCAATGGGGTATTATTGGTCGGTTGACAAAAACTGGACAGAGTCGGTTTCTCCTGGTATTGGATCTTCGTTTAAGGGATTCTTAGGAACGATAGCTATGGTCTCTAATGTCGACTCGCAATCACAATCGTTCTCCAACTATGGTTTTGGAGTGGGGGATGAACCTACGGGATTAATGCCGTTCTGGGCTTGCGCGATTATGCCGATAAAAGAATAAGGCATGTCAAAATAAAAGTAGATTTATAGTGGATAGGATAGGAGGCCTCCCTTTTCGCATGTTTGATGCCCCTTATATATAATAAGGTGTAAAATGTGATGAAGAGGGAGGTCTCTGAATTGATATGGATAAATTTTTCTTCAGAAGTAAAAAAATATTAATGAAAGGTGATGACCGATATTCCAAAATAAAGTATTAATTTTGCAAACGATTATTATAACTGAGCCTCTCTGAATCGTTTTTTTATTTAGGGTTGTCAGTGATTGATAGTAGATATATATGTGTAGGATAAAGCAAATTTTATTGTTATTTCTGGTGGGTTTTATGCCCGTTTCTGCCCAGAATGTGATGCAAAATGGTAAGGTTGAGGACATGGTGAGTCTCATAAAATTGAGTGAAAAACTTGCCGAGGCTAAAGTGAAAAAAGCCTTAAAGTCCGATAAGAACAATACCGACATGATTGCAAATATAGGTCAAGCTTATTTGCAGGCGGGGAAAATAGAAGAGGCCGAGAAGTATTTCTGGATGGCACAACACTGCCATAAGATAAGTACGAAGGCACTTAATTTAGGTGGTGATATCGCGGTGGAAAAGCGCGATGTCGACTCTGCTTTGTATTATTATAAGCGCGCCATGTACTTCGATCGTCATGATCCTGAAGGCTATTATAACTATGCCATGCTGATGAAGAGCAAGGATTTGGATGATGCGATTGCAAAATTAAAGTATTTACAGGCCGTTCGTCCTGATTTGCCAGTAAGTGAAAAGATAGCAGAACTCTATTATAGTTCGAGCGATTACCAGGCAGCGGTGGCGCAATATGAGAAAACCCCTGTAGAGAATATGTCTGAAGATGAGCTTACGCACTATGCGCAAGCTGTTTTGCTGTCAGGTGATTATTCGAAAACTTTACAAGTAGCCGCAAAAGGTCATGAGCGTTTCCCGCAGAATACTGACTTTATGCGTTTGATGATGTATTGCTACACTGATAAAGAGAATTATGAAGAGGCACTTAAGAGTGCGCAAGCCTTGTTAGACAATGTGACCGACACGGCGAAAATTCGTTATTCAGACTATCTTTATTATGGTTACGCACTCAATGGATTGGGACGTACACAAGAGGCCATTGGGAAATTTGATTTAGCAAAAGCTAAAGCCAAAAATGTACCCGGTATCGATCGAGATATCTCTGATGCCTATAATAAGATTGGTGATTATGATGACGCTATTAAATATATGCGTATGTATTTAGCCAGTATCAAGGATGAGGATTACGATCGTACTACCGATATGTATAATTTAGGTATGATGTATTTCCGTAAGGCGACTGGCGATAAGTCAGATAATTTGAGTGAAACAGAAAAGACAGAAGCTTGCAGCAAGCTGATTTAGCCTTTGCAGAAGTGGCTCGCTTGCGTCCAGATAGTTACATTGGTTATTATTGGAGAGCAAAGGCTAATGCCTTGATGGATCCTAAATATACACGTGGTTTATCGAAGCCTTACTACACAAAGGCCTTGGAACTGCTTGAACAAAGCGATGGAGAAAAATCGTATATGATAGAGTGTAATAAGCAAATCTCTTATTACTATTATGTGAAAAAGGTGATGCCCGAAGCTGTTAAGTATGCTCGGAATATCCTCGCTTTAGATCCAGAAGACAGCTATGCGAAGCAGTTGCTTTCGATAGCAGGTGCAAAATAGATAACAAGATAACGCTTAGAGATATATGAATTATTCTAAATTATGTAGATGGGCTGCCTGCTTTGTGCTGTCTTTGATGTTTGCAGCAACGGCTGGGGCACAGAATCTCTATTATAATAAGGTGGACACGCTGAAATTTGGCCAGCGTTTTAATTTCCGAACCAATACGATTGATTGGCTCGCTATGACGCCGAATGTGGGTGTGGAATTCACATTGGGTAATAAGAACTGGAGCCGGTGGACCGTTGGTGTGCAGGGAAGAGTGAACTGGAAGGAGCAAAACAAGGAAACTCGTTATCTTGTTTACGATCTCTATGATGGGCGGATTCAATTGCGAAAGTATTGGCATGCGAAAAAACCTACTAACGTTTTCTACTGGGGTGTTTACGGCGGTGGAAACAAGTTTGATATCAAAGTTGGCAAAACGGGTCGTCAAGGTAATGCATTGTATGGTGGTTTGATGTTTGGTTATGTCAAGCAATTGTATGGCTATATGAATGGTAGTAGCTTAGATTTAGATTTGGGCATCAATGTAGGTGTTGTCTTTGCTGATTACAAAGAATATGAACGTGTGCGCAGTGGTCATAGGGAAGCCTATGTAGATACAAAGGCAAAAGAAGGAATGAAGCTTACGTGGAATCCTTGGATTTATGCGGCTTCTACCGATGTCTTGCGCGCTTCTTTGATTTATCATTTTGGACCGAAAGTATACAATAAATATAAGAAACGTATTGATATTGATAATGATTATCGTGTGAAGTTGGCTGCACTGAAGTTCAGACAGGATAGTTTGGCTGCTGCAAATAAAGTGGCTTGTAGACTTCGTGAGGACTCTTTGTTTAAGATTGATTATGAGAAGCGTTTCGAACAACAGCGTATAGAGCTTGAAAAGAAATATCAACAAGACTCATTAAAGCAGATTAGAATTGCTACAGATAAGGAAAATAAACTGCGCAATGACTCGTTGAAGTTGGCTAAGAAGGTAGAAGATAAACAGCGTGGTGACTCATTGCGTCAGGCAAAACGTGCAGAGAAGTTGGCTAAGCGATTAAAAGCTTTGGCACCTGCTACAACAACTACAGCGACGGATTCGACAGCAACACCTGTTGATTCGACAAGTGTTCCTACAGCAACAGAAACGATACCTGTAGATACGACGGCCACAATTCCCGTGGATACCACCACGACTATCCCTGTGGATACGACAAGTGTTCCTGTGGATACAACGGGAGTTCCTGTTGACTCGACGGGTGTCCCTGTGGATTCTGTTCCTGAAACGGGATCTGAATTGGCACGAATGCTGGCAAGGAAATATGATTGGCGTCTACATATCCGTGATGTCGATGAGCAATATATTGCTTATTGTGGGGTAGACCTTCCATTTATGGAGGCTGTGTTGGACGAAAAGAATAAAATGATTTAAGGAAGAAACGACATGAAGAAAATATTTTTAATCCTCGTAATGACGTTAAGTGTCTTCGTTTCCCGTGCACAGCAGATTAGCGTTAACACAGATGTGACAATGCTGATGATGCAGGTATATAATGCAGGTGCAGAAATGACGATTGGGAATCGATCAACTTTAGGGCTATCGGTCTTAGGAACGAAGAATCCTTATATTAAAAAAGATATGAAGTTGGTAGCGATTCAGCCAGAATATCGTTATTATTTTGGTGGTCGTCCCTTATATCATCATTTTGTAGGTTTAGGGCTTTTGGCTGCCGATTATAACTTTGTTCAAAAGGGGAAGCGTTATGATGGTTATGCATTGGGCGCTGGTTTGACCTTTGGTTATGTGTTTGCCTTGACCAATAACTTAAATGTTGACTTACATGCGGGTTTTGGTTTGGTACGTACAAGTTATACGAAGACCTATTTAGATGGTTCAACTATCTATGTGAATGGTACAACACGCCCGACGGAAGAAGGTTTCGTTGGAATGCGATTGATACCGACGAAAATTGGTGTTTCACTCTCTTACACACTGTGGTAAAATAGAATTGTAGAAAGATGAAAAGACAAGTTACATATATTATTCTTCTCTTGTTTGCCTTTCTGATGCTTTCAGAAGGTGTTCATGCCCAGGTTATTCACATTTCGGGTAATGTATCGAAGACAATGAGAACCCTTGATGGTAAGGGAGAGAGTAAGGAACCGCTTTCTGTTCCTGTGTATATTTTCGATAATAAGAAGGATGCGCGGGCGCAAGCAAACCTTTATCGTCAAAAAGGTAATGAGTTAGGTAGTGTTGTTAATATCAAGAGTAATGATATTGTTACGCCTGATTATGAAGGCCATTTCGAAGCGGATGTTTCTGTAAATGGTGCGCTTGTGGTTACAAACGAAGGTCAGGTGAAAGTGATAGAGGTGAAAGGAACATTGCTGAATTATGACATTACATTCTCTTCAGGTGCTAATGACGCGATTCTTTTGAAAGGAACGAATGTTTATGCCAAGCGTATGGGTATGAACTTTAAGGAGCAAGCACCACTGGATGATGGTCCTAATGTGCATTGGAATGTGAGCATTAATTTGCCAGAGTATTATGCAAAGAAGCATGCACGCTTGATTTTCCAGCCTGTTGCAGTGGATGTTGAAACGAAAGATACGGTGCAATATTTGGAACCGATGGTATTTGAAGGACGTCAATACCATAATAATCAGATTCGTAGAAAGAGTTATGATTATAATCGCAATGACTCTTTGGCTCCTTATTTTGACCGCATCCAACGTCTCTCTACACGCCCTGTGCAGTTAGAGTGGGCGGTTACTTACCCTAAACCCGATCCAGAGAAGTCCTATAAGTGGGCTGCTACGATGAGTTTGGAGGATTATACGCATGTTTATTTCAAAGATAATAAAGAAGGAACTTCAAATAGCAGAAAGCCATGGCAGATGCTTGATTTAGCGGGTGCAGCAAGTCCTATGGACTTAACACCACGTTTCTTTGAGCAAGTTCGTGCACGTTTGCAGGAGGTTCCACGCGATATTAAGCTATTCTTTGTTGTAGGAACAGATCAGTTAACGACTGATTCTACAAACCAAAAGACCTTGGATATGTTGGTTGAGGAGTTGCGCTCGTATGGTCGTTCTTTGATGAGTTTCTCAATTCAAGGTGGTGCTTCTCCTGAAGGTGGATCCGATTATAACAAGGATTTGGCACGTCGGCGTGCACAAAAGATATTGAATATCATCGGAACAAAGATTAGTAGTGCAGACCTTGTGGTGAAAGAACCACATGTTTATACTTGGGAAGATGTGGCAGACTCATTGATTGCACGTGGACAGAAGACTGAAGCTGAAGAGCTTTTAAAGTATGGTCGTGCTAAAGATGTTGCAGGATGGCGCCGTATGATGGCCAGCAATCCAGCAATAAACCAAATAATGGAACGTCAACGTTTGATTAAAAGTACTTATACTATCCGCCGTAATAAGGTGTTAGACCCAGCCGAAACAATGTGGACATATTATAATGATCCTCGTTATGCAGTAGGTGGTACGGAGATATTCTCAAATGGTGACTACTATAACTTGTTCACACAGATTAAAGATTCAGCTGAATTGAGAAAGTTGACATTCCGTGCTTATAATGAAAATAAGGTAAGAAAGACTTATAAGTATAGTCCTTTTGCTGCTTATATCGCAAATAGAGTTGCTTGCTACATGTTGAATCAAGACTCAACTGACGTCAATGTTTTGGCACCTTTCATTGATATGCGTGCCGGAGTAGAGGTGTCTCGTCCTATAGCTTTCGATAATTCATATAATTATACGGTCAACTATAAGGAGATTGTAGCAAACCAAGCATTAATGTTCTTGCGCAAGCGTAAGTTAGGTGAAGCTGCTTTCTTGGCGAACAAGCTTCCAGATACGGGTAAGTTCCATGATTTGAAGATGCTGATTGATTTACAATCTTTATTCTTTAAGCTGAATAAGACGCCTGAAGAGGAGGCACGTGCACAAGCAGCTTTGGCCTATGCAATGAATAGTAGTGCAGTGAATCGTGCTGTGTTGAGTACGGAGTTAGCTCCAGAATTGGGTTATACCTATAAGCAAATTGAACCATTAGTAGATTCTTTGCCTGACAATTTAGCGAAGAAATGGTATCTAAAGGGTATTATAACTGCAAATGATCCTGATATGGATAACCTCACGATTTCAGACCTTATTGAGCGTTATGGTGGAGATGCTGCTCTGAAGTTGCAAGCAAATGATGCTCCTGATTTCTTAGCTTATTTCCAACATAGTTTCGATATGGATTCTACTTTCCAGAAATATTATGCAACAGATGCCAATATTGGAGACGATGTGCGTCGTAGGTATCCTTATAAAGAGGCGAATATCGCTACCTATCGTGAGCGGTTTAAACTCTTAACAGGTGATGAAGAGGCACAGAAACCTGAGGAAACAGATAAAAAAGAGGCAGATGAAGCCAAGTAATAAGATGTAAATCAGAAAGTAATGAAAAAGAGAATATTTTTAATATTGCTGTCTGCATCAGCTCAATTAACCTACAGTATTGCAGCAACTCACACCAATGTCTTTTGGCGTGGGGAGGCAAATGCACATCACCAAGTGCAGGTTGCGAATGATACTATTGTGCGTGACTTAGGTGATTTAGAGGCTGAAATGACAGATTCTGTTGGAGAAACTGCGACAGATACGGCTTATTATGGTGCTCGTCGTCTACAGAATTTCAACGCGTTGAAATATGTGTTGGATAGTCGTCATCGTTATAAGGGTGATACTTATGTCAATCGTGGACTATTGGGTAACACCTATTTTACAATTGGTGGTGGTGTTTCACATTATTATAACCATGGTGAGGTGTTGACTATACGCCGATGTCAAGCTTTAGATTGGCAGTCGGTAAGGATTTCAGTCCTATGCTTTCGTTGCGTTTGGGTTATGAAAGAACATGGGGGTATACTCATAGTTCAGCCACAGTATTCAATACAAACAAATTCAATGGGAATGGGTTATATGCAGATGTGCTTTATAATTTTAGCAATTATCTCATGGGTTACCGCCCTGAACGCCCATTCAGTGTTGTTGGTTTCTTTGGCTTAGGTGCTCAACACTCAACCATTCTATCATGGCTTAATCCGAGCATTGCTTCAGTTGGTGGTAATTTAAGTGGAACGTCTTTGGATGCTCATGCAGGTGTTCAGTTTCGTTTCTTTGCAAGTCCTCATGCATCCTTGTCGTTAGAACCTTATTTTAAGGTAAGTACAGATAAGATGAACTTGCTGAATAATCCTGGTTATAGTGATCCAGATTTCAGCTATGGTATGAATCTTGCTTATCAATGGTATTTCAACCAGCAGATTTCTACACGTGCGAATGCGGGTGTATTCAAAAAGCGTTTCAACAATGATTTGCGCTGGTTGGCTGATACAACGAAAGCTGGTTTCTTACGTTTCCCCATGTTCTTCGACTATGGCTTCGGTCCTTTGTTTGTTGGAAAGACTGCTAATATGTCTTTAGCAGGTTCAATGGGTTTCGATGCTTCAGCTGCTATGGGATGGTGGATGGCGCCAGCTATTGGACTTAGGAGTGGTATTCATATTACGAATGGGGATTGGAAGCGGAGTGTACATGGAGCACAAACACTTACTTATCTCGTTGGTACAGCTGGTTTGAATATTGACTTCTTGTTCAATCCCTTAGGCTTTAAACGCAAATACAACTGGGATGCTCCGTTTGGATTTAATCTTTTTGCCGGTTATGAGATGGGACGAATGAAGAAAGCCATTTATGGTGTTGGCAATTCTTATACTTGGTCGTTATACATCTTTCCGTTTGGGTACGCAACTTTGGATGCGTTTAGCAAATGATCTCCGCTTGACTTTGGAACCCTCTTTTGCTCCTTTGCAGCATTATAATGGAAATCTTGAGCGTGAGCGCTACGATGAATATTCATTAAAGATGGGACTTTCTGTACTCTTCCGCGATAAACGTATCCGGGATAAGGTTGAACTAAAAGATAGTTCCATGGTGCGTTATTTGGCAAGGGGCTTCTTCTTTGGTGCAGGCTTAGGATGGAACAATACAGTTTGGGACTATCGTCTCTCAGGCTTCTCGCATAGCTTATTGAAGAATGCAACCCTCTTTGGTGGTTACAACTTCACCGAATTACATGGACTTCGTGTGCAAGGAGAGTGGATGAAGGAAACGCAGGGTTACTTTAACTTTGCAGGTGGCGGTATGAAGAATTATGCTTATAATAGCTATTTGGTATCGTTAGACTATCAGTTTGGCTTGTCAAATTTCATGTCAGGCTATAATCCGTTGCGTCGTTGGAATACCTATTTATATGCAGGTCCTACGTTAGTAACAGGTGATCAAGGTACACACCTTGCTGCAAATGCTGGTGGTATGCTCACTTATAATATCACCCCATCTTTAGCACTCTTCTATAGTCACACTGTTTATCGTCTGCCTAAGGATTATTATCCTTACCAGATGGTTTATTCAAAGAATGGAACTTACACCAATAATATTAATGTCGGTGTAATTTATAATATTGATGCTTCTAAGCATGTATTTGATATTGCATCGCAAAATCGTTTCTTTTATGAATATGCCTTTGGTCCTTCATTCTTGAATGAAGTTCCTTTAGGTACAATAAATGCACGAGGATTTAGTGCGACTACATCCTTAGGTTGGTGGTTAACATCCTCTTTTGCTGTTCGTGCAGGCCTTCATGTATCCAATGCTGATTGGAATACGCACACCTATGCAGGTCGTCCTACTAAATTGTTAGTTGGCACTCGCGGCTTGGCTGTTGATGCTTTGGTCAATCCTCTTGGCTTAGTTGAGAATTACAATTGGAATTCTAAGTTTGGTTTTAACCTCTTAGCAGGTTATGAGTTTGGACATTCTAAGCGCACAGAACCAGGTTTTGTGGGATCTTATGAAGGTACATATTCTGCACTTCGGCTTGGAACTCAGTTGTGGGCACGTTTGGCAGAAGGTCTTCGTTTGACAGTTGAACCTACTTATTCTCCTATTAGTCAGCGTTCAACAGGGAGGCATTAAGTTCAACGAGTTTGCAGTAAAAGCTGGTATTTCAGTACTCTATCTCCATAAGAATGAGCGTGTTGCAGGTGATACTACCGTAGTATATAATCCTGAAAAAGGCGCCTTTATGGGTGTTGGTATGGGTTGGAACAACACCGTATGGGATTGGCGTTTTACAGGGTTCACACATAGTGTCTTGAAGAATGCAATCCTCCTCGGTGGATATCGTTTTGATCCTTTGCATGCTGTTCGTGTACAAGGAGAATGGATGAAAGAAACGCAAGGTTTCTTCGCACCTACAGTTAGTGGTATGAAGAACTATGCTTATAACAACTTCTTGGTATCCTTTGACTATCAGTTTGGTTTATCTAACTTCCTCACAGGCTATAATCCCATGCGCCGTTGGAACGCTTATTTGTATGCCGGCCCAACCTTGTTGATGGGTGATGGTGGTACGAAGTTCGCCTTGAATGGTGGTGGTATGGTGACATATAGTCTCTCACCAGCCTTGTCACTCTTCTATACCCACACGGTTTATCGCATGCCCAAGCATCGTTATCCGCAGACGATGGTTTATTCTGAGAATGGAACTTACACCAATAACTTAAATATCGGTGTTCTCTATAATTTCGATCCAACAAAGCGTATCTTTGATGTTGCATCGCAGAATCGCTTCTTCTACGAGTATGCTTTCGGTACAACATTCACAGGACGAGTTCCTATGGGCTTTGCTAATGCGCGCGGTTTCAGTGCAACAACCTCTATCGGTTGGTGGTTAACCTCTTCATTTGCAGCTCGTGCAGGCTTGCATGTTGAGAATGCAGATTGGAATTCGCACACTTATGCAGGTCAGCCAACCAAGTTGTTAGTAGGTACTCGCGGCTTAGCATTAGATGTGTTGGTTAATCCTTTAGGCTTTGTTGAGAACTATGATTGGAACTCAAACTATGGTTTCAATGTGTTAGCTGGTTATGAGTTAGGACACTCTAAGCGCACAGAACCTGGTTTTGTTGGCTCTTATGAGGGTAAGTATACAGCTTTCCGTTTAGGTGCTCAGTTGTGGACACGTTTGGCAGATGGTCTTCGTTTGACGTTAGAACCAACTTATTCTCCTGTTATTCAGCGTGCAGCAGGTGGCATTCGTTATAACCAATTCGCTGTAAAGGCCGGTATTTCTGTACTCTATCTGCATAAGGAAGAGCGGATTTTGGGTGATACAACCGTAGTGAACAATCCTGAGAAGGGTGCTTTCATTGCTGGTGGTATCGGTTGGAATAACACTACATGGGATTGGCGTTTCTCTGGTTTCAAGCATAGCGTTCTAAAGAATGCAGTGCTCTTCGGAGGTTATCGTTTCGATGCTTTACATGGTGTTCGCTTGCAAGGTGAGTGGATGAAAGAAACACAAGGCTTCTTCAACAACGCAGGTCCTGGCATGAAGAATTATACTTATAACAACTATCTGTTATCGTTAGACTATCAATTTGGATTGTCCAACTTCATGACAGGCTACAATCCTCTGCGTCGCTGGAATGCATATCTGTATGCTGGTCCAACGTTAGTCATGGGTGAAGCAGGAACGAAGTTTGGATGGAATGGTGGTGGTATGGTCACTTACAGCATCAACCCCTCTTTGTCACTCTTCTATATGCACACGGTTTATCGCATGCCCAAGCATCGTTATCCGCAGTCAATGGTTTACTCTGAGGAGGGAACTTATACGAATAACCTTAATGTAGGTGTAATGTATAATTTCGATGCAGTTAAGCAAATCATGGAGTTGCAATGGAAGCCAAGGTTCTTCTTCGACTATAGCTATGGCATGTCTTTCTTAGGTAAGGTCCCAGAGAGTTTTGCAAGTGCAAATGGTTTCGATGCGAATATGGCAATGGGCTGGTGGTTGAGCTCTGCTATCGGTGCTCGTGCTGGTGTTCATGTGATCAATGCCGATTGGAAATCGTTTGACTATCATAACAATCCTTCTCGCTTGTTAATTGGCTCACGTGGTATATCTTTCGACGTATTGATTAATCCTTTCGGGTTTACACGTGATTATAATTGGGAGTCTAAATATGGTGTAAATGTCTTTGGAGGCTTTGAGTTTGGTCATTCTAAGCGTGCAGAAGATAATTTCTCTGCTTCTTACGAGGGGGCGTTATACAGCTGCACGTGTAGGTGCTCAGGTTTGGGCTCGTCTTGGAAGTGGTTTGCGTTTGACAGTAGAACCCACCTTTATGCCAATTTCTCAACGTGGCAATGATGCGATTAAGTTCAATTCTTTTGCCTTGAAGGCTGGTGTCTCAGTCTTGTTTAAGGACAAAGAAGAGCGTTTGGGTGAGGCAAGTACTGAAGATACTCTGCGTAATGTGCCTCGCACAGGTCTCTTTGTGGGTGCTGGTTTCGGTTGGAACAACACACTTTGGGATTGGCGCTTCACGAAGAATAGCCGTGGCATCATTAACAATGCAACCGCTTTCGCAGGTTATAACTTCGATGCTGTTAGTGCAGCTCGTGTAGGCTTTGAGTGGATGAAAGAAACCATCGCCTATCCTGTTGGCCCAGGACAGCTCAACAAACAGCCTTATACCAATTATTTAGTATCGTTCGATTATCAATTGAATGTGCTCAATGCATTGGTAGGTTATGATGGTGGTCGCCGTTGGAATGTTTATCTATACGCAGGTCCTTCGCTCTTGTTGGGTGAGGCTGGAACAGCCTTTGCTTTGAATGGTGGTGGTATGATTAGCTATAATCTCACGCGTAACGTGTCACTTTTCTATAGTCACACTGTTTATCGCATGCCAAAGGATCGCTATCCACACAACTTCACCTATACGCAAGATGGTACGTTCACCAACAATGTCAATATTGGTGTAATGTATAACCTCAATAGTTTTTGGTAAAGTAAAATAATAGTAAGTGTAACTATTATCAACAATAATAAGGAGCCCATTTTCAGCAATGAAAATGGGCTCCTTTATAGTAACATACTTCGTGAATGTGTTTTTTATTGGCGCATTCATAGAGCCTTTTCCTTAGGTTTGTTGCTATTTTTTTGCGATAGCTGTGATGGCTATCTGTAGCGATGATGCATACTTGGCTGTCTTTTTCATCAAGTGTTAAGCTATATGATGTGTGTAGTATGGTTTGATTGGACACTGTAATCTTGGCTGCAAAACACGATAAAGGATGAGTGATGCTGGTGTTTGCCTATCCTTCTTTTTTCTAATGGGGAATAATCGTTTTTCTTTTTGTTTCCAAGATCGATGGGCAATGATATGTTTTAGGCTGCTAATTTGTTGCAGATTATCGTGTAATTGATACGCTATTATCTCTTAATCTCCATGCTTTTGTCCCATCATTTAGTTTATAGCATTCTTTTATCCGCTTTATTGTTCTTTTATTCTGTAAATCTTCATTTTTTTACGCTCTGCGTACTAACGTATTAAAAAAATGGTATATTTGCCCTGTTATATAACCCCACTATGTATACAAGCAAATGAAAGCGAATATTTTAGGGATTTATCGCACATTGTTGTGTTTATTCGGATGGCTCATTCCGACAGCGATTATTGCGCAAGAATGGGATGATAAGATTCTCATTACACAGTGCAGCGATACGTATGATTTTGTAATGGATGCAGGTAAGCCCATTGTAAAGAACGAAAAGCGTGTGGTGTTTCAATCGAATTCGGCTTCGACAGTCTATCCAGAGATGCTGGTGCTTTATGGTGAGTTTATCAAATTAGATGATGTTTCGGGTTCAGGTGACAAGATTTATAAGAATATTACGCCCGAGAATGTGTTCTATGATGATACGAAGGGTTGTCTATTGCGGGGTGAGATTCGCAAGAAGGGAAAGACATCGAAAGGGAGTTATGAACGCACTTTCAAAGATATAAAATATTTCACGAGGGTATATTTGTTAGAAGATTATTTTGTTTGCGATAAAACGGTTACTATAAAAATCCCAAAGGAGTTATCGGGTTATCATATTCAGGAGATGAATTTTAAAGGGTTCCCAATTGAAAGTAGTCATGAGACAACGAGTGACGGGGAAGTTTATCGCTATACCATCAAGCAGGCTAAGCGTATGAAGGAGGAGGATAATATGCCACCTTTTGCGAATGTCTATCCCTATTTGCTCATCAAAGGCTCTTTTGCCGATGTGAATGCACTTTACACCTGGTCGAAAGAAATGTCGAATGTGGATACTACAGTACCTAATATCAAAGCGATTCTAACAGAAATTAATGCACAGAGTAAAACCGATATTGATCGTATCAGTAACACGTTCCATTGGGTACAAGACCATATTCGTTATGTAGCTTTTGAAGCAGGCCTTGCAGGCCATCGTCCTGATACACCCAATGAAGTGCTCCGTAAGCGTTATGGCGACTGTAAAGGTATGGCCTTGTTACTGAAGACATTGCTTAAAGCGCAAGGCTTCGATGCTCGATTGACCGATATTGGCACCACTGAAATCCCTTTCCGTATGAGTGATGTCCCCACCTTAGGTGCGGCTAATCATGCTATTTGTACCCTCTTTTTTAAAGGGAAACCCTATTATTTAGATGCAACCTGTAATTATATCCCTTATGATTATGTTCCGCAACATATACAGGGTTCGCAGGCTATGATAGAAGATGGCGACAAACCTTTGTTGCAACTTGTACCACGGCGTCAGCCAGATACGTCAATAGATAGTTTAAGCTATGTGTTTAAGGTAGAGGGTAATGCACTCCAAGGAAAGGCCGCGTATTACCTGAGTGGTGATATGAAAGAGTGGTTTATGTCGGCCTTAGCAGGAGCATCACAAAAGAAACATGCAGATTATCTTGCAAATAATCTCAATGCCGATAATCATCGCATGCAAGTTTCCAATGTGAAGTGGCAAGATAATGATGCACGAAAGCAATGGGCTTGCTTTGTAGGTGATGTTTCAAATTCGTCGGCTTTACAACAGGATGGGCATGATTTATATATCGACTTAAATCCACATAATAATCTTTTTGATGGGCGAATCGATACCGCTCAGCGTGTGCATGATTATTATTTCCCAGTGCGATGTAACATTGTTCGACAAGCAGTGTTAACCATTCCTGCTGGATATGTTGTAGACTATCTGCCTGAAGGGATTACACTCTCTACCCCCGAAGGGAAGTTGAGCTGCTCTTTCTCCAAACAAGGCAATCTACTTGTTTATCATCAAAAGCTGCAAATCAACAAGCGGCGAATGGCTTTAGAGAATGTTATGAAGTGGAATGATGCTGTGCAGAAATGGAGAGACGCCTGCAACGAACAGGTGGTATTGAAGCGGAAAGGCTGATAGAATATACAAACGAAGAAGAATGTGTTACAACAATTGAATTGATAATCAACCGATTTACAGATATGAGAAAATTATTCATTACTTTTTTGATGGCCGTTTTTGTTTTTCCTGTGATGGCCTTCGATGATAAAGACTACAAGGCGTATGTCGAGAAAGTGAAGAAAGAAGTGTGGAGTCGTGATATGCCACAGTTTAAAAATCGTAATGTACCAGCACGGTTCAACAACGAGTCTGCTGTAATTTTGGCGCGTTATGAAGAAGCAATTGTTGACCAGAAGCGCAAGTTTAGCATCTATGCCAGTCAGGGCTTTGTGAAGCAAATCAATAGCACCCATCTACAACGCTACCTCATCAAGATTAACGATAAGGCAGCTTTAGAGAAGTTTTCTACTTTTGATTACCGCAAGTTTGATCGCCCCATCTATGGTGGCTTAGGGCGTGATGACCATCGAACCGTGTTGGGTGTGAAGGTTATTAAGGCTGATGGACGAGAAAAAGAAGTGAGTAGCGATGATTACCAAGATGTAGAAGAAGGTAAGAAGGGTAAAGAAAAGCGTGCCAAATTGGCGGTACCTGATCTGCAAGTAGGTGATATGATTGATTATTTTGTCTATGATATTGATAATGTCAAAGAAGAAAACATACCACCCTTGTCCTTTGTGTTTCGGTCGGAATACCCCATACTTGATTATCAGGTGCATTGTGAAATCGATAAAAAGTTGTGTACACAATATCGTGCACTCAATGGGGCTCCAAATTTTGAAGCTTCACAAAATGATGATGATATCTTACTTGATGCGCACTTGAAGGATATTGATAAGACCATTCCAAAATATGGTTACAATGCCATTGCGCAAGCACCATATGCCTTATTGTATATCACAGGTAAGGTGGAAATGAGTTATGTGCCTGAGAGTACGAAGAAGAAAGGATTACAAGCTAATCCATCAGTAGAGGTCATTCAAAACGATGCGTGGCACTTGTGGTCTGATTTAACATTTAGTTGGTCGTTAGAGAAAAACTTAGATAAGGCTTTAAAACAAGCAAAGACCATGACTGGTGATCAGGTCAAAGCAGATTATCTCTACAATTACTGTCTGTTGTATAGCTTCTTGTCCCAACGCTCTTACATGAAGCGTGAAACAAGTTTTGCTTCCTTGTTTGGCAGTCTTTTAGATCGTGTTAAGGTGCCTTATGACCGGGTTTCTACAACCAGTTGGGGAGATGAGCCCTATAGCCAGTTGATTAGTTATGCAGATGTTACACCTGCTATTATGCTGAAAAATGGGAAGATTTATTTTCCAGTTTATCCCTATTTCGCTGGAGGAGATGTGATACCTTCGGCTTTTCAAAATCGTGAAGCTTCGCGATGCGACCTACCAAAGAAGTTCTATAAAGGTCCCTTTACGGCGATGAAGATTCCCGGAAGTAAGGCCGAAGATAACGTTACAGCTACAACTGTTAAGGCTTCGGTTGATGCAAGTTTATTGCACATAGTGCGCCAAAGCACCATGACAGGCTGTGAAAAAGAGGGAATGGTTCCTAATTTTGCTACCGCAGAAGAGATTGTTAGTTCTTGGGGAAAGCCTTATGGTTATGCCGACTATGCAGCTATATTAGATGAGAAGCCAGCTAAAGCTGCCGCCTTTGCCAAGGAACGTGCCGAGCAAGATAAGAAAGATATTGCTGATAATTTTAAAGACGAGATAGAAGGTTATCATCAAAAAGCACCGGTAAAAATCAATGCTACGCAGGTGACTAATTATGGTAACGACAATCAACCTTTTATCTATCAAACGGATTATACGATGGATGGGTTAGTTAAGAAAGCGGGTAAGAACCTCACAATCTCTGTGGGACAGCTTATTGGTCCGCAAAAACATTTAGAAGGTAGAGAGCGAAAACGCACAGAAGATGTGTATTATGACTATCCCAGCAGTTATAAAGTTACTATCGATTTAGAGTTACCTGCGGGCTATTCAGTGTCTGATGAGAGTTTACAAAAGCTCAACACGTTGGTTGATAATGCCGCTATTCATTTTGAAACTAAAACAGAGCAGGCCAAAGGAAAGGTGATCATCAACGTCGAGAAGGTATATAAGAAACAAGTTGTTCCTGTGGCTGAATGGGATAAGTTATTAGAAGCGTTGGATCGCGCCTATGCTTTCACTAACCAGCAAGTGATTTTGAAAAAGGATTAACTGTTTGTTTTAGGCTGGTTTTGGAGCGTTATTATTCAAAAGAGAAATAGGAGTCGTAACGCTATAGAAGTGATTTTAGTTTTATAACGGTGAGCCCTGTAAAGTCAAACTTTATGGGGCTTATCTTTGCTTTTTGATAGATTCCATTTCGTTTGTATTGCAAAAAGGTGTTGTTTAGGTTTTGATTTGTGTTAAGAAGCTCTTTGTTTAACCATTATTTTTATTTTTTCTTTTTGTTGTTCGTCGGAAAAGATATATCTTTGCAGCCAAATTTTATATTTACGTCTTAACGAACGAACGGATAACGGCAAAGCAACGCTTAAAAATAGCAGATTAGCAGGGGTTAGGATTTCGAATTCAGGGTATCCTTATTTCCAGGTTTTTATAATTAGCTTTGATTTATGCCAAAGGGGCAGACCTTGTTGGTTTGTTTGCTTTCCTTTTTCGAACGTTGTGTTTTTATACAGAAAAGATATTTACATTTTATGAAGAAGAAATATGTTCGTCCTGCGGCTTTGGTCATCGCGGTTGCGGTGGAACAGAGTCTTTTAATGGATAGTGCACACTCTAATCGACATCAGGGCTTTGTGGAAGAACCCGATCCTTCACTCAATATTGAGGATGACGACAACGATAGCTCGCCATTCTAAGTTCATCAATGAAGATGAAGGAAGAATGTAAGTGGAAGAAATAGTTTAAAACGAGATTCAAAAATGAAAAAGATAGTAACTTGTTTGGGTGTGAGTGTTTTGGCTTTTGCTATGGCTTCATGCGCCAATGATGATAGCTTTTCAGAAAAGAGCACTGAAGAAAAGTTGGTGCCGTTGACATTTTATGCGGGGAGATGCCTGCGTATCATGCAGGAGCATCAGCAGCTGCAGCTGGTAGTGCAACACGAACAGTGTTGGAAGCAGATAAATCGGTGAGTTGGAAGACCAATGATAAGATTGGCATTGGTTATTGGCTTGCACCGAATAATGGTGAAACACGGCCTTTTACTACGGAAATGGGAGGTGCTTCGGCTAGCTTCTCGGGCATGGCACCCGATAAATAATGGTTACTTTGTAATGTATCCTTATCGGGCAACATCGAAAATTCAGTGGAACAGTTCAACACAAGCTACTTATCAGTATGCTTTCCCTGCAACCCAGACCGCTATTGCGAATACTTTTGACCCAGATGCGAATTTCTCTGTGGGCTTAATCCCGCAGGTGAAACGATCGTTTGTGGCTTATAATCTTGCAGGATTGTTGAAGTTTAGTTTTCATGGTGTAAGTAATGTGGCCAAGGTGAAACTCGTTTCTCGTGGGCAAGAGTCTTTGGTTGGCGACGTGAAAACAGTGGCAAAGTTTAGCAATACAGATGCGAGTCTTCAGACAGCTCCCATCACATTTGATACGGGAAAGGGTGTTCCTGTGTTGACTTATGCACCAACTTCTGGAACATTGGCCGAAAATACTGATTATTATGTGGTGTTGCCTGCAGGGCAATTCGTACAGGGACTTACACTGGCTTTTATCCTACAGGATGGGAAAGTGTTTCAGAAAAAAGTAACCAATGCTGTTGAAATCAAGCGAGGGAAGATTTATCCCTTGGGTAATATCACCATCAATCCAACAAAGGCGAAGGAACAGATTTTGGTGAATAAAGCGATTATTGATGCCGTAGCCTCTCGTGTTCCAGGTTTGCTGCGCGAGCCTGATGGCACGTTGAATATCTATCGTGCTGAAAATCTTGAAAAGATTCTTTCGTATAAGGGTGAACTAACGATTACGAACGATGCTTCTTTCACCTCGTTAGATGAGTTGCAATATTATCGGAATATCACGGGTTTGAGGCTAAGTAACAATCAAATCTCTCGGGTGAGCTTGATCTTTCGAAGTTTCCGCAGCTAACAGGTCGCATAGAAATTGAAAAGAGCCCCTTAGTTACCAAAGTGAATGTGAAGGGTTTGGATATAGGAATCTTGCAGGTGCATGATATGCCAGGAATGACCGACATCACAATCAAGGACAATCCAAAATTGAGACAAGTAGACGTGCGTAGTAATGCCGTGTTGAAGGGGGTGGATGTGAGCAATCTTCCGTCGCTCACGCAGTTGGCAACTTATTATAGTCCGCGTATCACAACGATTAACACCACCAATACACCTAATTTGACTGATATCAATGCAACGTCTACAAGCGATCTCGTTTCAGTGATAGGTTTGGCGGATAACACACAGTTGGATCGTTTTTGGGCTTCAGGTTCAAAGCTGACAAAGTTAGATTTTTCGCATCAAACAAGGCTGAGATCGGTAAATCTCTCATCCTCTTCAGTGAATGAGATTAAGGGGTTAGCTACGTCAGGTGGCTATCTGCAGGAGTTGTCATTGTCCAATATCCATATTTCGGCGTTGGATGTGTCGAGCAATCCCAACTTGAAAACGCTTGATCTTTACAATGTTTCAGAATTGACTTCGTTGGATTTGTCGAACAATACTAAGCTGACATGGTTGCGCGTAGCATTGTCAAAGAACTTAAGTTCGTTAACGTTGGGAAATAACACCTTATTGACTTATCTGGATATCTCGCACAACAAATTTGCAGCATTTGATATTCGCAACCTCACAGGTCTTACGGAATTCTATGCAGGTAGTCAGGCTCGAATGGATTCTTGGCAAATATTCAAGTGACAATGACGGCAGCTCAGAAGGCACGCTTCGATAGTAAGGGTATTGTCTTTAAGGAGAGTGCGAATGATAGTCGACCAACACTTGAGAAAACCAATAGTTGGGTGAAGGTGATTGTCCAGTAGGTTATCATAAACATCGTTGCTGATTTGGCGAAAGACCATTTCAGCACAATGGCAAATGAGCATGGAGTTGCACCGAAATAGGTGTGGCTCCATGCTTATTTTTGCATGTAGGTTGGGGAAGGATAGTGCATGAAACTATCCGAAAAAGGACTCTACCATTGCCCCCTTTTACGCGGACTTGCTTTCGATTAATCTTTTGTTAATCCAAGTTATGCAGGTTAACATACAGTAAATACCCTATTAACCAGAGCTATTTGGATTAACTTCTTGTAAAAATCGTGTTAACTTTGATCATTGGGCTTAACATGGTGGGCTGTGAAGGTGTTGTTTTCTATGAGTTGAGCTTTTTAATAGGGTTGAATTAAGCTTTCGACATGTGGCGTCGTTATATCATGATGTGAGTTGCTGTGTTGAGCGGTTAGTTGGTACAATGAGTGTGCAAGGGAGCGTATATTTGTGGAGAGTTGTGGTTAGAATCGTATTTTCCTTATGATTTTATTCGTGTTAGATTTCATTTAGAATGTAGAAAGTCGTAAATTTGTTGGCGTTTTTAATTCAAGGTTTAAGATTATAGTATGGAAGTGTACATTCAGATTGGCCTGAAGCTCATCACGGGAATGATTGGCATATTGACCTTTCTTCGCATTGCGGGCAAGGCACAGATGGCACAGATAACGCCGCTGGACACGGTGAGTGCATTTGTGATTGGTGCTTTAGTCGGTGGTGTACTTTATAATCCCGACATGTCGATGTGGCATATCTTGTTTGCCTTAGCCGTGTGGACTGCATTCAATTTGTTCGTTCGCTTTTGCATGCGTTCAGCTCGGTTGCGTCATTTCATTAAAGGGGAGAGTGAGTATTTGGTGAAAAATGGTATCATCAACTTTAAGGCTTTTTAAGCGTAACAGTTTGGAAATGGAACAGTTTAGAATGTTGTTGCGGCAGAAAGGCATCTTCTCAATGTTCGACGTGGAGGATGTTTTGTTTGAGGCCAATGGTGCAGTTACGGTTTCAGAGCTGGCGAAATGGCCGAGTCTCATTTGCTGATTAATAATGGTGCTATTGTGGAACACAATCTGAAGCGTTCCCATTGGTCAAGAGCTTGGGTGTTGCGGCAATTGAAAAGCAATGGATATGAACGTCCGGGAGAACTGTTTTGCATGGAATGGACGCCGCGAAAGGGTTTTTATTTCGTGACTTATGAAGGCGATGTGAGACGTGGAAAAGAGGAAATTTTGGCGGAATATATTAAGCATGAGGACCATAGCTAAATGTGTTTGATTCAAAAGAGCGTGTAGCATGAGTGTTTTAGTCTTTACGATCATCTTGTTGTTGGGGGCCTATGCCGCCGGCTTATTAGGTTCCTTAACAGGTTTAGGAGGCGGTGTGATTGTTATTCCACTGCTCACTTTGGCATTTGGCATTGATTTTCATTATGCCATTGGTGCAGCTTTGGTGGCCTCTATTGCCACATCTTCGGGTTCGGCGAGTGCCTATGTGAAAGAGGGTATGACGAATATCCGTCTGGGTATGTTTTTGGAAATCGCTACGAGTGTGGGTGCTGTGTTGGGCGCCGTGATAGCCCTTTGGATGCCAACCAATGTCATCGCTGTGATTTTTGGCGTGGTGTTGTTCTTCACGGCCGTGATGCAAAACCGGCAAAAGGTCGATCATGTGGGTGTGAAAGGGAGCGCTTTGGCGATGAAGTTGAAGCTCTTTGGCAGCTATCCCACGAAAGAAGGTGTGCAAAACTATGAGCTGACGAATGTGCCGGGCGGCTTCCTGATCATGGTTATTGCAGGTGCTTTGTCGGGTTTGTTGGGCATTGGCAGTGGCGTGTTGAAGGTGTTGGCGATGGATTCGTGCATGAAAGTGCCCTTCAAAGTGAGCACCACGACGAGCAATTTCATGATTGGTGTGACGGCGGTAACGTCGGCTGTGGTTTATTTACAACGCGGTTATATCGAGCCAGGCATCGCTTTCCCATCATGGTAGGTGTGTTGGGTGGTGCACTTACGGGTGCAAAGTTGTTGAAACACCTCAATGTCAGTTTGCTGAGAAAGATATTTGCTGTTGCCATTTTGTTAGTGGCTGTGAATATGATTTATAACGGATTAATGGGCAAGTTCTAAGTATGGAAAAAGGAAACGGAGCCAAGAATGGCATGAATGAGCTGATAGGCAACACCCTGCGTATTGGTGTTTTTGCGGCTTGTATCATCGCACTTGTGGGTGGTATTTATTATTTGGCAACCACATCAGGCCACCTTGTGCCCGATTATACAGCCTTTCATAAGGGCGCAGTGAGTTACACCACCTTCGAAGGCATCGTTCGTGGTGCTTTTAGTCTGTCGGCAACAGAATGGATGCAGTTAGGTGTTGTGGTGTTGATGCTCACACCAATTATGCGTGTTGTGTTGTCATTAGTCGATTTCTCCATTCAGCGCGATTGGCTTTATGTGGCCATTACAGCTATAGTCTTGGTTGTGATTATTGTCAATTCGTTAGTGGGTGTGGGGTAAAAGCGTTGCTTTTATGCGGCAATCTTATAGAGATTGTGCGGCAATATGGTATATATTAGCGTGCAATCCTATATATATTAAGGTGAAAAGAATATGAGTTTAAATATAGAATCATAGAACAATGAACGAAGAACAAAGAGAAAATGAGGGACTTCAAATTGATTTGAACCCCGAAATGGCTAAAGGTGTTTATGCCAATTTAGCCTTGATTACCCATTCTAACACAGACTTTGTGCTCGACTTTGCGTCGATTTTTGCACCGAATGCCCAAACCACAGGTCGTTTCGCGTGTGGTGATGACGCCAGAACATGCGAAACATTTGTTGCGCGCTTTGCAAGAAAACGTGCAGCGTTATGAGCAACAATTCGGCAAGATTGTCATTCCGGAACAGGAAGGAAACATCGCAACACCCTTTAAAATCCCCGAAGAAGAGTCATAAAACTGTAATGAAGTTTGAATAATCGTTAATAAAACCTATATCTTTTAAATTTCAAAATGATATAGGTTTTTTTGCTTTTTATATAATTAGGTAATTCGGATATTTGTTTGTACCTTTTGCAGCCCGAAATAGGCTTTTGAAAGGCCTTTTTCTGTGGTATTTGATAATAAACAAATAAATATATAAATTAAAAAAAGTAAGATTATGCCTACTATTTCACAATTAGTAAGAAAGGGCAGAAAGGACATCGTAGACAAGAGCAAGTCGCCGGCGTTGGATAATTGTCCGCAACGCCGTGGCGTTTGTGTTCGTGTTTACACAACAACTCCTAAGAAGCCTAACTCAGCAATGCGAAAAGTTGCTCGTGTGCGTTTGACCAATCAGAAGGAAGTGAACTCTTATATCCCTGGTGAAGGTCACAACTTGCAAGAGCACTCTATCGTGTTAGTGCGTGGTGGTCGTGTGAAAGACCTCCCAGGTGTACGTTACCATATTGTACGTGGTACGTTGGATACAGCCGGTGTTGCTAACCGCACACAGCGCCGTTCTAAATATGGAGCTAAGCGTCCAAAGGCAGCTAAGAAGTAATTGCTGCGCCCCAAAAAGATTTTTATTAAACGTTTTGCTGGAGATTTGTTGTTAACAGGTTGAGTAAACACTCGGGAGCGGGTGTTGAAGAACAGGAAAACAGCCCCAGTCAGAATTTATTTCAAACAAAATGAGAAAAGCAAAACCCAAGAAACGCGTGATCCTTCCGGATCCGGTTTACAATGATCAAAAGGTTTCTAAGTTCGTAAACCATTTGATGTATGATGGTAAAAAGACCATCTCATACGAAATTTTCTACAAAGCTCTTGACACAGTAAAAGAGAAGATGGCTAATGAAGAAAAGGCTCCTCTCGAAATTTGGAAACAGGCTTTGGATAATATCACTCCTCAGGTAGAGGTGAAGAGCCGCCGTATTGGTGGTGCAACATTCCAGGTTCCGACCGAAATTCGTCCTGATCGCAAAGAGAGTATCTCGATGAAGAACTTGATTAACTTTGCTCGTAAGCGTGGCGGAAAGTCGATGGCAGAGAAACTTGCTGCTGAGATTATGGATGCTTACAACAATCAGGGTGGTGCATTTAAACGTAAAGAGGATATGCATCGTATGGCAGAAGCTAACCGTGCGTTCGCTCATTTCAGATTTTAATTGATTTAAAAGCAAAAAGAAAATGGCAAATCGCGATTTACATTTGACTCGTAACATCGGTATTATGGCGCACATTGATGCGGGTAAGACAACCACTTCAGAGCGTATTCTGTTCTATACAGGTAAAACGCACAAGATTGGTGAAGTACACGATGGTGCTGCTACAATGGACTGGATGGCGCAAGAGCAGGAGCGTGGTATTACAATTACCTCTGCAGCGACAACTTGTAACTGGAATTACGATGGAAAGTCTTATAAGATTAACTTGATTGATACTCCGGGACACGTAGACTTTACTGCTGAAGTAGAGCGCTCGTTGCGTGTACTTGATGGTGCAGTTGCTACCTACTCTGCAGCTGACGGCGTGCAACCTCAGTCAGAAACTGTATGGCGTCAAGCAGATAAATACAATGTTCCTCGTATTGGTTATGTGAACAAGATGGACCGTTCGGGTGCAGACTTCTATGAAACGGTTCAGCAGATGAAGGATATCTTGGGGGTGCTAATCCTATTGCAATCCAAATTCCTATTGGCGCAGAAGAGAACTTCAAGGGTGTTGTAGACCTGATTAAAATGAAGGCTATCTTGTGGCACGATGAGACGATGGGTGCGGAATATGATATAGAAGATATTCCTGCTGACTTGGCTGATGAAGCTGCAGAGTGGCGTGAGAAGCTCGTCGAAGGTGCTGCTAACTTCGATGATGAAGTGATGGAACTCTATCTCGAAGGTAAGGAGATTAGCGAAGATAAGTTGCTTCGTGCTATCCGTAAAGGCTGTATCGCTATGGAGTGCTGCCCCATGTTGTTGGGCTCTTCTTATAAGAATAAGGGTGTTCAACCTTTGTTGGACTATGTTTGTGCTTTCCTTCCTTCGCCTGTTGATACACAAGCAATTGTTGGAACGAACCCTGATACAGACGCAGAGGAAGATCGTAAACCTTCAGAGGATGCGCCTACATCGGCACTTGCATTTAAGATTGCTACCGATCCATTCATGGGTCGTTTGGTGTTCTTCCGTGTTTATTCGGGTAAAATTACGGCAGGTTCTTATGTTTATAACCCTCGCTCGGGGAAAAAAGAACGCATCAGCCGTTTGTTCCAGATGAACTCAAAGCAAGAGATTCCTATGGATTCGATTGATGCAGGTGATATTGGCGCAGGTGTTGGCTTTAAGGATATCCGCACGGGTGATACACTTTGTGATGAGAATGCACCTATCGTGTTGGAATCTATGACATTCCCCGATACGGTGATTTCTATTGCTGTTGAGCCTAAGAGCCAAGCCGACGTTACCAAGTTGGATAATGGTTTGGCTAAGTTGGCTGAGGAAGACCCAACCTTCACTGTTCGTACAGATGAGCAAAGTGGGCAGACCATTATCTCTGGTATGGGCGAGTTGCACTTGGATATCATCATCGACCGCTTGAAACGCGAGTTTAAGGTTGAATGTAATCAAGGTAAACCTCAGGTGAATTATAAAGAGGCTATCACTCGTTCTGCACAGAGCCGTGAAACCTATAAGAAGCAATCGGGTGGTCGTGGTAAGTTCGCTTGCATTGATGTGACGATTGCTCCGAAGGATGAAGATTACACAGAAGGTGATTTGCAATTCGTGAACGAGGTGAAGGTGGTAACGTTCCTAAGGAGTTTATCCCCTCTGTTCAGAAAGGATTTGCTGATTGCTTGAGCAATGGTGTGCTCGGTGGCTTCCCAATGACAGGCATGAAGGTGACTTTGACCGATGGTAGTTTCCACCCTGTAGACTCAGACCAGTTGTCTTTCGAGTTGGTAGCTCACCAAGCTTTCAAGGTGCTCTGTCCTAAAGCAGGTCCTGTTTTGATGGAGCCTATTATGAAAGTTGAAGTTGTTACTCCTGAAGAGAATATGGGTGATGTAATTGGGGACTTGAACAAACGTCGCGGTTTGGTTCAAGGTATGGAAGAAGCGCGTAGCGGTGCACGCATCGTAAAGGCTATGGTTCCATTGGCCGAGATGTTTGGTTATGTGACAGCTCTCCGCACAATTACTTCTGGTCGTGCAACATCTTCTATGGAGTATGACCACCATTCTCCACTTTCTACAAGCATAGCTAAGGAAGTACTTGAGGAGGTTCACGGACACGCGGAGCTTCTGTAAAGGATATTTTATGCGCAAAGAGGCGCTGCTTAGCGAATGACTCTTAAGCAGTGTTCCTCTTACGCTCTTATTTAATCATATTATAATTAAAAGAACAATGAGTCAGAAGATTAGAATTAAGCTCAAGTCTTACGACCACACTTTGGTTGATAAGTCTGCAGAGAAAATCGTAAAGGCAGTAAAGGCTACGGGTGCTATCGTTAGTGGTCCCATTCCATTGCCAACACGTAAGCGTATTTACACTGTGAATCGCTCCACTTTCGTGAACAAAAAGTCACGTGAGCAATTTCAGCTTTCAGACTTTAAACGCCTTATCGACATTTATAGCTCTACAGCAAAGACTGTTGACGCTTTGATGAAGTTAGAACTTCCTTCAGGTGTCGAAGTTGAAATTAAAGTCTAATTTTGAGTGAAGTAAATTATTTATAAATCAAGTAAGTATTGAAATGCCAGGATTAATTGGAAAAAAAATCGGAATGACATCCGTTTTCAGTGCCGACGGTAAGAATGTTCCGTGCACTGTTATCGAAGCAGGTCCTTGTGTTGTAACCCAAGTAAAGACAGAAGAAAAGGATGGTTACAAAGCACTTCAGTTAGGTTTCGGTGAGGCAAAGGAGAATAGAACTTCTAAGCCAATGATGGGAACCTTTAAGAAGGCTGGCACAACACCTAAAAAACACTTGGCCGAGTTCAAGTTTGATGAGGAGCATAACCTCGGTGATACCTTAACAGTTGAAATCTTTGCAGATGCAAAGTTTGTTGATGTTGTAGGAACATCTAAGGGTAAAGGCTTCCAAGGTGTCGTAAAACGTCATGGTTTTGGCGGTGTGGGTCAAAGCACACACGGTCAAGATGACCGCGCACGTAAGCCGGGTTCTATCGGTGCTTGTTCATATCCAGCAAAGGTGTTTAAGGGTATGCGCATGGGTGGCCAAATGGGAGGCGATCGCGTTACCACGCAGAATCTCCAAGTGTTAAAGGTAATTCCAGAACATAATCTTCTCCTTGTGAAAGGTTCTGTAGCTGGATGTAATGGTTCAACTGTTTTAATCAAGAAGTAATGGAAGTTAGCGTTTTAAATATAAAGGGTCAAGAGACCGGCAGAAAGGTAACGCTGAATGAAGCTATCTTTGGTATTGAACCTAACGATCACGTTCTTTATTTGGATGTAAAGCAGTATCTTGCCGCACAACGTCAGGGCACAGCAAAATCGAAAGAAAGAAGTGAATTGAGCGGTTCTACCCGAAAACTTGGTCGTCAAAAAGGTGGTGGCGGTGCTCGTCGTGGTGATATTAATTCTCCAGTTTTAGTAGGTGGTGCACGCGTATTCGGTCCTAAACCTCGCAATTATGATTTTAAGTTGAATAAGAAAGTCAAGGTGCTTGCACGCAAGTCCGCACTCTCTTATAAGGCTCAAGAAAATGCTATTATTGTTGTTGAGGACTTCGATTTTGAAGCACCGAAGACGAAAGAATTCGTAAATTTGGCTAAAAATCTCAAAGTTGAAGATAAAAAAAGCACTTGTTCTTTTGCCAAAAGTTAATAAAAACGTATATTTGTCTGCTCGTAATATTCAGCGCGCTGATGTGATGCTGGCAACTGCACTCAATTCTTATAAAGTTTTGAATGCGGATGTTTTGGTATTGACAGAAAGCTCTTTGGAAGCAATTGACGGCGTTTTAAATAAATAAGAAGGAGAATTAGATTATGGCATTTATTATAAAACCATTGGTTACTGAGAAGCAAACCAAGATCACAGACAAGTATGCAAACCGCTATGGTTTCATTGTTCGTCCAGAGGCTAATAAGCTCCAGATTAAGCAGGAGATTGAGGGAATGTATAACGTGACCGTGATTGACGTGAATACCCTTCGCTATGCTGGAAAACGTTCAAGCCGTTATACAAAGGCTGGATTGATTAAAGGACAGAAGAATGCTTTTAAAAAGGCTATCGTAACCGTTAAAGACGGCGACACAATTGATTTTTATAGCAATATCTAAATAAAAAATGGCAGTACGTAAATTAAACCCGGTTACCCCGGGACAAAGACACAAAGTTATTGGCACGTTCGAGGATATTACTGCATCCGTGCCAGAGAAGTCTCTCGTTTACGGTAAACGTTCTACTGGTGGTCGAAACAACACTGGTAAGATGACCGTTCGCTATATTGGTGGTGGTCATAAACAGAAGTATCGTTTAATCGACTTTAAGCGTGAGAAAGATGGTGTTCCAGCTACAGTAAAGACAATCGAGTATGATCCTAATCGTTCTGCTCGTATTGCTCTTTTATACTATGCTGATGGTGAAAAACGTTACATTATTGCTCCTAATGGACTTCAGGTAGGTGCTACTTTAATGTCAGGTGCTGATGCTGCTCCTGAAATTGGTAATGCCCTTCCTTTGGCAAACATTCCTGTGGGTACCGTAATTCATAACATTGAGTTGCGTCCAGGGCAGGGTGCCTTGTTAGTTCGTTCGGCTGGTAATTTTGCTCAGTTGACTTCTCGTGAGGGCAGTTATTGTGTTATTAAGCTCCCTTCTGGTGAAACTCGCCAGATTTTGAGTGCTTGTAAAGCAACTGTTGGTAGTGTAGGTAATTCTGATCATGCTTTGGAACAGTCTGGTAAGGCTGGCCGTTCGCGTTGGTTGGGACGTCGTCCACACAACCGTGGTGTGGTTATGAACCCTGTAGATCACCCAATGGGTGGTGGTGAAGGTCGTCAGAGCGGTGGACACCCACGTTCTCGTAAGGGTCTTTACGCTAAGGGTCTCAAGACTCGTGCACCCAAGAAACTTTCTAACAAGTATATTATTGAAAGAGCTAATAAAAAATAAAGAGTAAGATATGAGTCGTTCTTTAAAAAAGGGTCCATATATTAATGTATCGCTTGAGAAAAAGATTCTCGCTATGAACGAGAGTGGAAAGGCGAGTGTTGTGAAAACATGGGCTAGAGCATCAATGATTTCCCCAGACTTTGTGGGGCACACTGTTGCTGTTCATAACGGAAATAAATTTATTCCTGTTTATATTACAGAGAATATGGTCGGCCATAAGTTGGGTGAGTTTGCACCTACACGTCGTTTTGGTGGCCATGCTGGAAATAATAAGAAGTAAGCAGGTTAAACATCCATTTAACAAATAAGAATAATAATGGGAGCAAGAAAACATATTGCAGCTGAAAAGATAAAAGAGGCTCGTAAGAATTTGTACTTTGCAAAGCTTAAGGGCGTTCCTTCTTCTCCACGTAAGATGCGCTACGTTGTAGACATGATTCGTGGCTTAGAAGTGAGCCGTGCTTTAGGCGTTCTTCGATTCTCTAAGAAGCAAGCTGCCGCAGACGTTGAGAAACTACTCCGTTCTGCAATTGCTAACTGGGAAACCAAAAATGACCGTAAGGCCGAAGATGGAGAATTATATATCAGCAAAGTATTTGTTGACGAAGGTGTTACAATGAAGCGTATGCGTCCTGCACCACAAGGTCGTGGCTACAGAATTCGTAAGCGTTCGAATCATGTAACATTATTTGTTGATGCCAAAACTAACGACGAAAAATAATTAAATAGAATGGGACAAAAAGTTAATCCAATAAGCAACCGCCTTGGAATTATTCGTGGTTGGGATTCAAATTGGTTCGGTGGCAAGAGCTTTGGAGAGAACATCGTAGAAGATTGTAAAATCCGTAAGTATCTGAACGAGCGCTTGGCGAAGGCCAGTCTCTCTCGTGTTGTCATTGAACGCACATTGAAACTCGTCACCATCACTATTTGTACAGCCCGTCCGGGTATCGTCATTGGTAAAGGTGGTCAAGATGTAGACAAGTTAAAAGAAGAGTTGAAGAAGCTTTATAAAAAAGATATTCAAATCAATATCTTCGAAGTTAAGAAGCCAGAACTCGATGCAAACATTGTAGCCAATAACATCGCTCGCCAGGTGGAGGGTAAGATTTCTTATCGCCGTGCCATCAAGATGGCTATTCAGAACACGATGCGTGCAGGAGCAGAAGGTATTAAAGTTCAAATCTCTGGTCGTCTGAATGGTGCAGAAATTGCACGTAAGGAGATGTTTAAGGAGGGACGTACCCCTCTGCATACATTCCGTGCAGACATAGATTACTGTGCAACAGAAGCTCTTACAAAGGTAGGTCTCTTAGGAATAAAGGTATGGATTTGCCGTGGAGAGGTTTATGGTAAGCGTGATTTAACCCCCAACTTTGCCCAAGATAAGCAAAATGGTGGTCGTCCTAATGGCGGACGTAACGGTCGCGGTAATCGCAGAAGAAACAATAACCGTTAAAACAGAGAACTATCATGTTACAGCCAAAAAGAGTAAAATATAGAAGACCGCAAGATGGTCGTGGAAATAAAGGTAACGCACACCGCGGTACAGAATTGGCCTTTGGTTCTTTTGGTATTAAGACTTTAGAGCCTAAATGGATCAATAGTCGCCAAATAGAAGCTGCTCGTGTTGCGGTGAATCGTTACATGAATCGTCAAGGACAAGTGTGGATACGTATCTTCCCTGATAAACCTATCACACGTAAGCCTGCTGACGTTCGTATGGGTAAAGGTAAAGGTGATCCCGCAGGTTGGGTAGCACCTGTTACACCTGGTCGCATTCTCTTTGAAGTAGAAGGAGTTTCTTTTGATATTGCAAAGGAGGCACTTCGCCTTGCTGCGCAGAAACTTCCTGTGAAGACCAAGTTTGTTGTTAGACGTGATTTCGATAAAAATGCTTAAGCTATGAAGATGAAAGAATTACAAGAGCTCGATGCTAAGGGATTGGCAGAAAAGTTAGAAGAGGCAAAAGCAAAGCTTGTTCAGCTCAAGTTGAACCATGCTGTTGCTCCTCTTGAGAATCCATCACAGATTAAGTTTGCTCGCCGAGACATCGCGCGTATCGAAACAGAGCTTCGTCAGAGAGAACTTAAAAAATAATAATGGTTCAGATGGAAACAAGAAATTTAAGAAAAGTAAGACAGGGTGTTGTTATAAGCAACAAGATGGATAAAACCATTGTTATCGCCTCTAAGTTCAAAGAGAAGCACCCTATTTATGGTAAGTTCGTCCAAAAGACTAAGAAGTACCATGCTCATGACGAGAAGAATGAGGCCAATGTAGGCGATACCGTTCAGATTATGGAGACTCGTCCTCTGTCTAAAACAAAGAGATGGAGATTAGTACAAATTGTTGAAAAAGCTAAGTAATTATGATACAAGCAGAATCAAGACTTACAGTATGTGATAACAGCGGCGCACGTGAAGCTAAGTGCATTCGTGTCTTAGGTGGTACTGGCCGTCGTTATGCTAGTGTGGGTGACGTTATCGTTGTAGCAGTACAAAATGTCATCCCCTCAAGTGATTTGAAAAAGGGTGCAGTATCTAAAAGCTTTGATTGTTCGTACCAAGAAGGAAATTCGTCGTGCAGATGGTTCATACATTCGTTTCGACGATAATGCTTGTGTATTGCTTAACAATGCTGGTGAGCTTCGTGGAAGCCGTATTTTTGGTCCCGTTGCGCGTGAGCTTCGTGCAGTGAATATGAAGGTTGTTTCTTTGGCACCTGAGGTACTTTAAATAATCATAAAACAGATAAGTAATGAGTAAGTTACATATTAGAAAGAACGATACAGTCGTTGTACTTGCTGGAAGTGATAAGGGCAAGACTGGTAAGGTGCTCAAGGTGTTAGTTGACAAGAATCGTGCGATTGTTGAAGGCGTAAACCTTGTATCGAAGAGCATGAAGCCTTCAGCTAAGAATCCACAAGGAGGTATCGTTAAGCAAGAAGCTTCTATCCATATTTCAAATCTCAGTTTGATTGATCCAAAGAGTGGTAAAGCTACTCGTGTTTCTATTCAGCATGAGGGCAAGAATGTTATTCGTGTTGCTAAAAAATCAGGGGAGGTAATTAAGTAATGGATACAGCACAATTAAAGAAGGTGTATAAGGAGACAATTGCTCCTGCGCTTCAAAAGCAATTCAACTACTCTTCGTCGATGCAGGTTCCTGTATTGAAGAAGATAGTTATTAACCAAGGACTCGGTGATGCTACACAAGATAAGAAGATTGTTGATGTAGCAATTAATGAGATCTCGGCTATTACGGGTCAGAAGGCTGTTGCAACCTATTCAAAAAAGGATATTGCAAACTTCAAACTTCGTAAGAAGATGCCAATTGGTGTGATGGTAACACTTCGTGGAGCACGTATGTATGAGTTCTTAGAGAAACTCATTCGTGTATCTCTTCCACGTATTCGTGACTTTAAAGGTATTGCAACGCGCTTAGATGGGCGTGGTAACTATACTTTGGGTATCACCGAACAGATTATCTTCCCCGAGATTAACATCGATGAGATTGATCGCATTCAAGGTATGAATATCACTTTTGTTACATCGGCTCAGACCGATGAAGAGGGTTATGCTTTGTTGAAGGCTTTTGGTCTCCCATTCAAGAACGCTAAAAACGATTAAGGAATATGGCAAAAGAATCTATGAAAGCTCGCGAAGTTAAGCGTGCGAAGCTTGTTGCTCGTTATGCTGAAAAGCGTGCAGCTCTGAAAAAGATTGTTGCAACTTCTACTGATTTGGCCGAGGCTTATGAGGCAGCTCGTAAGCTCCAAGCCATTCCTAAGAATGCAAATCCTATTCGTCTTCACAACCGTTGTAAGATTACAGGCCGTCCAAAAGGCTACATTCGCCAGTTTGGTATCTCTCGTATTCAATTCCGTGAGATGGCATCGGCTGGGTTGATTCCTGGTGTGAAGAAAGCAAGTTGGTAAGCTAAAAGTATCGATATTGGAGAGTGATTAGCATTATTTTGACATGTAATTGACATGCTTTTCGAGCATAATTCATCATGTATTAGAATGTCATCGTATTGCTATTCACTTTTCTTCAATCATTAATGCGATTTTTCTTTAATATTGTCAGGGGTAGTCCCGATTAATTAAACATTTATATTTTTATGACAGATCAATAGCAGATTATCTGACACGACTCAGAAATGCAATCATGGCACACCACCGTGTTGTTGAAATTCCTGCGTCGAACTTGAAGAAGGAAATTACTAAAATCCTCTTCGAGAAGGGTTACATCCTCAACTACAAATTTGTAGAAGATGGCCCCCAAGGTTCAATTAAGGTTGCACTTAAGTATGACCCTTCAACAAAACAAAGCGCTATCAAGAGCTTAAAACGTGTTTCTACACCAGGTTTGCGTCAGTATACTGGTTATAAAGACATGCCGAGAGTTATTAACGGATTAGGTATTGCAATATTATCTACATCTCAAGGTGTTATGACAGACAAAGAAGCTACAGGTTTGAAAATCGGTGGTGAAGTTCTTTGTTATGTTTACTAATAGGAGGTTTTTATATGTCAAGAATAGGAAAATTACCCATTAGTATTCCAGCTGGAGTTACAGTAAACTTCGATGCGAAGACCAATGTCGTTACTGTTAAAGGGCCTAAAGGTGAACTTTCACAGGAGATTAATCCTGCTATCAAGTTAGAGAACAACGATGGACATTTGGTTTTTACCATCAATGAAGATAGTTTGGTAGACGTTAAGCAGAAGCAAGCATTCCATGGTCTTTATCGCTCTTTGGTTAACAACATGGTTGTTGGTGTAAGTGAGGGCTACAAAAAGGTTTTAGAACTCGTAGGTGTTGGTTACAGAGTTTCTAACCAAGGAAACCTTATCGAGTTTTCTTTAGGTTATACGCACCCCATTTTTCTGGAGCTTCCTAAGGAGGTTAAGGTGGAGACAAAGTCTGAACGTAACCAGAACCCCATTCTTACACTTGAATCTTGTGACAAGCAGTTGTTAGGTCTCATCTGTGCAAAGATTCGTTCTTTCCGTAAGCCTGAACCTTATAAAGGAAAAGGTATCTTGTTCCAAGGCGAAGTTATTCGCAGAAAGTCTGGTAAGACCGCTGCAGCTAAGTAATTTTAATTGAATTAACAATTATGACAACAAAGAAAGTTGAAAGACGAATTAAAATAAAGTTCCGCATTCGCAAGAGTGTCAATGGGACTGCTGAGCGTCCACGTCTTAGTGTTTTTCGCTCTAACAAGCAGATTTATGCACAAGTTATTAATGATTTAACTGGTACAACAGTTGCTTCAGCTTCATCACTTGGCTTAGAGAAATTGGCTAAGATTGAACAAGCAAAGCGTGTTGGTGCATTGGTTGCTGAGAAAGCAAAGGCAGCTGGTGTAGAAAGTGTTGTGTTTGACCGTAATGGCTATCTCTATCATGGTCGTGTGCAAGCACTGGCTGATGGAGCAAGAGAAGGAGGACTTAAATTCTAAAACGATTATGGCAATGAATAAAGTAAAAATTAATAGCGATGTAGAACTGAAAGATCGTTTGGTTGCTATCAATCGTGTAACGAAGGTTACCAAAGGTGGTCGTACATTCACATTTGCTGCTATTGTCGTTGTAGGTGATGGCAATGGTGTCGTAGGTTGGGGCCTTGGAAAGCTGGCGAAGTTACGACTGCAATCTCTAAAGGTGTTGAATCTGCCAAGAAGAATTTGGTAAAGGTTCCGGTATTGAAAGGTACAGTGCCTCATGAGGTTGAGACTTCTTTTGGTGGTGCACAGGTTCTTCTTAAGCCTGCAGCAGCAGGTACGGGACTGAAAGCCGGTGGTGCAATGCGTGCTGTGCTTGAGAGCGCTGGTGTAACCGATGTGATTGCAAAATCAAAAGGCTCATCAAACCCTCACAACTTGGTAAAAGCAACCATCTCTGCCTTGTCTGAGATGCGCGATGCTTATACCATAGCAGGTGAGCGTGGTATCAGTATGGATAAAGTGTTTAACGGTTAATAGGAATAGGCTATGGCTACAATCAAGATTAAACAAGTAAAAAGCAAAATTGGTTATCCTGTTAGACCAGAAGCGTACACTTCAGGCTTTAGGGCTTCGTAAGATTTCACAAGTCGTAGAAGTGGAGGATACACCGAGCATTCGTGGTATGATTCGCAAGGTGCATCATCTGGTTAACGTCGTTGAATAATATAAAAACAAAGAGAATTAAATTATGAAATTAAATACTTTAACGCCAGCAGCAGGCTCTACTCATTCTCGTCGTCGTATTGGTCGTGGTCCAGGTTCTGGACTCGGAGGTACTTCTACGCGTGGTCATAAGGGTGCAAAGGCTCGCTCAGGTTATAAGAAGAAGATTGGTTTCGAAGGTGGACAGATGCCACTTCAGCGCAGAATTCCTAAGGCTGGTTTCAAGAATGTGAACCACAAGGAGTACTTTGCTGTGAACCTCTCTACGCTTCAGGCTTTGGCCGAGGCAAAGAGTCTTACTAAATTACTATCGTAGATCTTAAAGCTGCAGGACTCACGAATGGCAAAGAATTGGTTAAGGTTTTAGGCAATGGTGAGTTAAAAGCAAAAATCGATGTTGAAGCAAATGCTTTCTCTAAATCAGCTGAAGAAGCAATCAAGGCTGTTGGAGGGAGCGCAACTATAATCTAAGTAGATGAAAAAGTTTATTGAGACACTAAAGAACTGTTGGAAGGTTGAGGACTTGCGTCAGCGTCTCCTCATCACAATTCTGTTTACTGCAATCTACCGATTCGGTTCATTTGTAGTTCTTCCAGGTATTAATCCGGCTAAGTTGGAAACACTTCAGTCGCAGACCAAAGGCGGCCTTATGTCGCTTTTAGACATGTTCTCTGGTGGAGCATTTTCCAATGCCTCTATTTTTGCACTTGGAATTATGCCTTATATCTCAGCTTCTATCGTAATGCAACTGCTCGCAGTGGCTGTACCTTATTTCCAAAAGATGCAGCGTGAGGGAGAAAGTGGTAGGAAGAAAATAAACTGGTATACGCGTGTGTTGACGATAGCTATCTTAGTGTTCCAAGCACCCGCTTACCTCATGAATCTAAAAATGCAAGCTAGCCAAGCTTTGGCTAGCGGCATTTCTTGGACTTTCTTTATTATTCCTGCAACGATTATTCTGGCAGCTGGTAGCATGTTCATCTTGTGGTTGGGTGAGCGTATTACGGATAAAGGAGTGGGGAATGGTATCTCAATGATTATCATGATTGGCATTATTGCACGCTTGCCACAAGCTTTTGTGCAGGAAGTTACCTCTCGTTTTACAGCAATCTCAGGGGGCGGTATTGTGATGTTCATTGTCGAATTGCTCATTCTTTATTTCGTTGTTTGTGCGTCAATCCTTCTGGTTCAAGGAACAAGAAAGGTGCCTGTACAATATGCGAAGCGCTTAGTTGGAAATAAGCAGTATGGTGGTGCACGGCAGTATATTCCTTTGAAGTTGTTTGCAGCGAATGTGATGCCTATTATCTTTGCCCAAGCATTGATGTTCATCCCTTTGGCTATCGTACAGTATCAAAGTGATAATGCTTCTTGGGTTGTACGCTCTTTGATGGATAATCGCAGTATGTTGTATAATGTAGTTTATGTGACGTTAATCGTTGCATTTACATTTTTCTACACTGCAATAACATTGAATCCAACGCAAATGGCCGAAGATATGAAGCGGAATAATGGCTTTATACCTGGAGTAAAACCAGGTAAGGACACAGCAGAGTATATCGATACGATTATGACTCGGCTCACCATTCCTGGATCACTCTTCATTGCTTTTATAGCTGTTATGCCTGCTTTAACAGGATTTCTTAATGTGCAGCAAGGTTTTGCACAATTCTTTGGCGGAACATCTTTGTTGATTCTTGTGGGAGTTGTAATTGATACACTCCAACAAATAGAGAGTCATCTGATGATGCGCCACTATGATGGTCTACTCAACTCAGGGCATACACGTAATAATAGTGTGTCTGCTTATTAAGGAGGGGCCTCTGAAGGATGAAGATATTTCTGAAGACAGAAGATGAAATTAATCTCATGCGCGAAGCCAATCAATTGGTTGGAAAAACGCTTGCAGAGGTAGGGCGCCACATAAAACCCGGCGTTACAACGCGCTATTTGGATAAGGTTGCGGATGAGTTTATACGCGATCATGGGGCAATCCCAACATTTAAGGGATTCCCTAATCCTTATGGTGAGCCTTTTCCTGCAGCAATATGCACTTCGGTGAATGATGTTGTTGTTCATGGAATACCCAGTGATGATGTCGTTTTGCATGAAGGCGATATTATATCGGTTGATTGTGGAATATTGTTAAATGGCTATAATGGTGACTCTGCCTATACATTTATGGTAGGCGAAGTTGATAAAACTGTTAAGCAACTGTTAGAAATCACGAAGGAGTCACTTTATCTGGGCATTGAACAGGCGGTTTCTGGGAAGCATGTTGGCGATATAGGAGCTGCAATCCAAGCGCATTGTGAAGCCCATGGTTATGGGATTGTACGTGAATTGACTGGGCATGGAATTGGGAAAGAAATGCACGAAGCGCCACAGATCCCTAACTATGGTATGCGAGGAAATGGCGTTATGCTGAAGGCAGGGATGTGTATTGCCATTGAGCCGATGGTGACCTTGGGTAGTCGAAAGATTGGTATGTTACCAGATCAGTGGAGTATTGTGACACTCGATCATCAGGTTGCTGCACATTTTGAGCACACAATAGCAATCCGTAAAGGACGAGCAGAAATTTTATCAACGTTTGAAGAAATAGAAAATCATTAAGTAAGATTGCAAAATTTATGGCAAAACAATCCGCTATAGAGCAGGATGGAACAATTGTTGAGAGCCTATCGAATGCAATGTTCCGTGTAGAACTCGAAAATGGGGTACAAATCATTGCGCATATCTCTGGTAAGATGCGTATGCACTACATCAAGATTCTTCCAGGAGATAAGGTGAAAGTAGAGATGAGCCCCTATGATTTAACAAAAGGTAGAATCGTTTTCAGATATAAATAATTATTCATAACACATTGATATGAAAACAAGAGCATCATTAAAAAAAGCGTACACCCGACTGCAAGATTGTTCGTCGCAAAGGTCGTTTGTTCGTGATTAACAAGAAGAACCCTAAGTTTAAATTGCGTCAGGGTTAGTGTTAAAAGTATCGTAATCGTTGGAATAAATCAGTTTTTATATCTAACTTTGTGCGTTCTTTAAAGAGAAAATTTTATTAAATTAAATTTTATTCAAATTTAAATGGCAATAAGAATTGTTGGAGTAGATTTGCCCCAAAACAAGCGTGGCGAAATCGCATTGACCTATATTTATGGAATAGGTCGAAGTAGTTCAGCAAAGATATTGGATAAGGCCGGTGTAAACCGTGACTTGAAGGTCAGCGAATGGACTGACGATCAAGCTGCCAAAATCCGTGAAATTATCGGCGCTGAGTTCAAAGTAGAAGGTGATCTCCGTTCAGAGATCCAAATGAACATTAAGCGGTTGATGGATATTGGCTGCTATCGTGGTGTTAGACATCGTAATGGTCTTCCTGTTCGTGGTCAGAGTACAAAGAATAATGCACGTACTCGCAAGGGAAAGAAGAAGACTGTTGCTAATAAGAAGAAGGCTACTAAGTAATTTTAATGGAAATTAATTATGGCAAAGACAAAAGCAACATCTAAGAAAAGAAACGTGCGAGTAGACGCGGTTGGTCAGCTCCATGTTCATAGTTCTTTTAATAATATCATCGTATCGTTGGCTAACGGCGAGGGCCAAGTTATCTCATGGTCATCAGCAGGTAAGATGGGTTTCCGTGGTTCAAAGAAAAATACTCCCTATGCAGCTCAGATGGCTGGTGAGGATTGTGCAAAAGTAGCTTTCGATTTGGGACTTCGCAAGGTTAAGGCTTATGTGAAAGGCCCAGGTAATGGTCGTGAATCAGCTATCCGTGCTGTGAATGCTGCAGGTATTCAAGTAACGGAAATTATCGACGTTACTCCATTGCCCCACAATGGTTGTCGTCCTCCAAAGCGCCGCAAGGTTTAATAATTGTATTATTTTTTTAGCACATATTTTTAATTATGGCAAGATATATAGGTCCGAAATCTAAAATTGCACGTCGATTTGGTGAAGCCATTTTCGGCGCTGACAAAGTTTTGTCCAAGAGAAACTTCCCTCCTGGACAGCATGGCAATAATCGTCGCAGAAAGACTTCTGAGTATGGTGTCATGTTGGCAGAGAAGCAAAAGGCTAAGTACACTTACGGTGTGCTTGAGCGCCAATTCCGTAATATGTTTGAGAAGGCTGCGAAAGCCGATGGTATCACGGGTGAAGTGTTACTTCAGAATTTGGAGTGTCGCTTAGATAACGTCGTGTTCCGTTTGGGTATTGCTCCTACACGTGCAGCTGCTCGTCAGCTCGTTGGACATAAGCATATCACTGTAGATGGCAAGGTTGTAAACATTCCTTCATTTGCTGTTAAACCAGGTATGATAGTTGCTGTTCGAGAGAAGTCCAAATCTCTTGAGGTGATTGAAGCTGCTTTGGCGGGCTTTAATCATAGCAAATATCCTTGGATTGAATGGGATGACAATGCAAAATGCGGTAAGTTCTTACACAAACCAGAACGTGCCGATATTCCAGAGAATATTAAGGAACAATTAATCGTTGAGTTGTACTCTAAATAAATCATTGAATTAATGGCGATATTAGCATTTCAAACCTGATAAAGTTGTAATGTTGGAGGCCAACGATAAGTACGGGAAATTTGAATTCCGTCCTTTGGAGCCAGGCTTTGGTGTTACCATTGGTAACGCTTTGCGCCGCATTCTTCTTTCATCTTTGGAAGGTTATGCCATCAACACCATCAAAATTGCGGGTGTTGAGCATGAATTTTCTTCCGTTCCTGGTGTGAAAGAAGATGTAACCAACATCATCTTGAATTTGAAGCAAGTAAGATTCAAGCAAGTAGTAGAAGAATTCGAGAATGAGAAAGTTAGTATCACCGTAGAGAATTCCACAGAATTCAAGGCCGGTGATATAACAAAGTATCTGACTGGATTTGAAGTGTTAAACCCTGATTTGGTGATTTGTCATTTAGATGCCAAGGCATCCTTGCAAATAGATCTCACAATAAATAAAGGCCGAGGTTATGTCTTGGCGGATGAAAATCGTGAGTTCTGCACAGATGTTAATGTACTTCCAATCGATTCTATCTACACCCCTATCCGTAATGTACGCTATGCAGTAGAGCCTTATCGTGTTGAGCAGAAGACCGATTACGATAAGTTAGTTCTTGAAGTGACTACGGATGGTTCCATTCATCCAAAGGATGCGCTGAAAGAAGCAGCCAAGATTCTCATTTATCACTTCATGTTGTTCTCTGATGAGAAGATAACCTTAGAGGTTCCTGATCAAGATGGCAATCAAGAGTTTGATGAGGAGATTTTGCATATGCGTCAGTTGTTGAAGACCAAGTTGGTGGATATGAACCTCAGTGTTCGTGCCTTGAACTGTCTGAAGGCTGCTGATGTTGAAACACTTGGTGATTTGGTTCAGTACAACAAGACCGACTTGTTGAAGTTCCGCAATTTTGGTAAGAAATCGCTTTCAGAGCTTGATGATTTGCTCGAGAGTCTGAATCTTTCGTTTGGAACCGATATTTCAAAGTATAAATTGGATAAGGAGTAAGTTATCTTCTTTTTCCCCTTAAACGAAAAAATTAAATGAGACATAATAAAAAATTCAACCATCTGGGTCGTACTGCATCTCCTCGTGACGCGATGTTAGCCAACATGTGTGTCATTGATTATGCGCAAAGGAGAATCACTACGACGCTCGCTAAAGGCAAAGCAAAAGTATATAGAACCGCTTGTCACTCGTTCTACAGAGGGGATACAACAAACTCGTGTGTGGTTTTCGTTATCTTCAACGAAGGAAGCTATTAAGGAGCTTTTGGTGTGGTTGCTGAAGGTGGCTGATCGTCCCGGTGGTTATACACGCGTAATCAAATTAGGTACGTCAAGGTGATGCTGCCAATGGCTTTTATCGCGTTGATTGACTTCCCGATGAGAACATGGCCGCGCAAAAGGCAGCTAAGAGGGCATCGTAGCCGCAAGACTACAAGGCTGAAGTTGCTCCTGAAGCACCCGTTACCAGAAGCACCGGCAGCGAAAAAGCACCAAAGGCTGAATAAGCAGTCAATATAAAAAGAAAAGCGTAGCGGGCGCTTTTCTTCTTACTACGTGCGCCTCAGACCATGTGGATAGCTGCAACATATGACGCCCTTATTTTGCAATGTCGTTAATCCCGTGTCATATCCGTCAACACTTTGAGCGCGATGGTCTCTGAGATTTGTCGATATTCTGCGGGCAATCCACTCTGACAATGCTGGAAAAGATGGTTCAGCTGTGGATAGATTTTTGTTTGCGATGCTTTGTTTCTATGTAATTTCTCTTTGATAGCCGTGAGGTTTTGCGTTGCAATCACCTGACAATCTTTGTCACCATTGAGGGCGAAAACAGGGCAAGTCGTATGGCGAAGGTCACGGGTTGGGTCGTAATCCATGAAATAATCGAGCCATGGTACATGCTTTCCTACATTTTGTTTTCGATATTCAGCCACCGTCATCCGCGTTTTCTCCCCCGCAATTTCCATACATTTGTTCACTTGTTCTGTTAGTGCTTCATCCCCTTTCACACCCACAGCGGCCATGCTAATGATGAAATCCACTTGCTGCTGTGCACCTAAGATGAAGGCAATGTTACCACCCTCGCTATGCCCCAACACACCAATCTTTCCAAATTCATGCCGTTTCCTCAGGTAGTCAATGCCTGCTTTGGCATCTTGTGCGAAGTCTTGTGTCGTCGCATGCGCCACATCTCCCCCTTTTGATTGTCCGAAATTACGATCGTCGTACCGCAGTGTTGCGATGCCATGGCGTGCGAAATAGTCGGCAATGACGGCAAAAGGTCTGTGTTCAAATACCTCCTCATCTCTGTTTTGTTGCCCACTTCCTGTCACCATCAACACCACAGCGTCTTTCCTTTCTTGAAATTGGTGGGGTAGGTGAGCGTCCCTGCCAGCGAAGCTCCCGCTTTTTTATTCTCGAAAACAACCTCCTGTTGCGTGTAAGGGAAAGGCGGTTGCGGTGTTTGTGGTCGCGAAAGCCTCTCTTCATGGCGCGTCATTTTCAGCGGAAAAATGAAATGGTTTTGCAGGAACGTAGCCGAGATTTCATCAGCTTGGTAATGCCCTTTCAGGTGAATATCCATTTGGTTAATGCTCAACGCCAGTGAGTCAGCCGACAGATAGTCTGTTGTCATCGGAATTCCCTTCACGTTTTGGTCGGGACTATCCAAGGTGAATTCCATCGATTTCCCTTCTGTTGGTGTAGCATGAAGCACCACCGTCAGTTCAAATGCATTAGTTTTCAGTTTCCCCGTCCATGTTCCTTGCAACGAGTTTTGCGCTATCGTTGCCTGCAAACCGCAACAAAGCAGCCCTAAAAGCAAATATTTTTTCATTGTCAGTATATTGATTTTGATGCGAACAAAAATACAAATTCTACACAAAACGGCTTAAAAATTCATAGAAAAACATATTGTTTTGCAGAAAAGACATCAATTTTTTGCAAAAAACGTACGTCTTGCTTGGAACATATTTGATTATTTCCTATTTTTGAACCGACTTGAACAGCATGTGCCTTTTACGCGAATAACCATTCCGCATTCAGTCGGAAAAAGGCTGCTGGTCTTCACTATTAACAATAATACGAAATAATTATCTTACATCAAATAATTTTCTTATGAAACATATCGTAAACGTATTGACTACATCCATTCTACTATTGTTGGGCCTTTCTGCTTGCGAAAAAGTCGACATAGCCTCGCAACCACTCAAAGGCGAAGGCTATGAAGTACACATACAGATTAGGGATTTCGACCATGTGCGTTATGACACCCTCACTCGTGCGGCAGTACCAGCCCATGAAGTGTGTACGCGTCTCCATGTAGCTGCTTATCAGACGGGGAAAAAGGTGTTGTCGGTCAACCAGACCAACAGCGACAAAGACTTCGGAAAGTTAAGTTTCCGTCTTCCTGCTGGCAAATATTATTTGGTGATTGTGGGGCATAATGGGAGTGAGAATGCATCACTAACCGAATTTCGAAAGATCTCGTTTGGCGGCAAAGTGACCGACACTTATGTTTTTGCGCGGGAGCTAACTCTCGAGGGAGCCGTAGACATTCAGGCAACGATGGAACATTGTGTCTCCAAAATAGCCTTCACCATCGAAGACCCTATCCCTGCAGAGGTCACCCATCTCAAGTTCAGTTATACAGGTGGAAGCAGCACCCTTGATGTCGTTGATGGGATTGGCGTCGTGAAATCCCATCAGAATGAGGACCGTGTGGTAGCCGCTTCAGCTCATACCGAAGCCTCAACCTACGACCTCTACACCTTCCCTCGCACTTCAGAGGGTGGCGAAATCAAGCTCGAAGTGGAGGCGCTGAACGATAAAAATGAAGTCATTTCAAAGCGCACTTTTACAGAAATCCCAGTGGCTATGCGCACACTCACCTGCTACACGGGAAAGTTCTTCCCACAAAGAACCGAAGATCCCGAGAGTGATTTGGAAATGATGGCCGATAAAGATTGGAAAAAGGTGCTGCATCTCACCTATTAACCGCCCTCTTTTTCTCATCGCTTCGCTTGGCAGTTTGGTAGAAAGAGCCTCATTTTGTGGGCGACATGTGTGCACGATGAGGGCATCACAAGTAGGAAAATGTTGATGGGAAAATCAAGAGTATGGAGATTATGCTACATGTAAAACCGGGTGTTCCCTGACCTCGGGAACACCGGTTTTCTTAAAAATCCTCGTTCCCGAGGTCGGGAACGCTCATTTTTTTCATTTTCAGTTGTTCCCAAAGTCGGGAACAACCATTTTTATTAAATTTCGCTGTTCCCGACTTTGGGAACGCTTGTTTTTGTGAAATCCACACGTTCCCAACCTTGGGAACAACGTTTTCCCGACGATGCTGTGCCGTTTATGGATGGTTTCAGTGTTGCAACTGCCCGGCTGTGCCCACCAAAGGGGTGACCATGGTCCACCGACCCTGCGCATTGGCCGCGGCCAACCGCTTCGCTACATAGGACAACACACGACTCCACCGGTAATAATAGCCCGTCTTTCCATCGGGAACAACATCCTCAGAACCCACTTTCGACAACCGCATGGGGCGCTCGTTAAGCAGAAATTTCACCAGCACATCGTCGGAGCCGAGCGGTTTCCCCACCTGTTCGCGACGGCAATAAAACACGATTTGCAGATTGGCTGCCATGGGAATAATCTGTTCTAAAGCATCCGCATGCTCGTCAGAGAGTTTGTCTGTGCCGAGCAAGGCCAAGAGATGATAGAGCGAGGTGTCGTGCCCAAAGCGCAAGGTGGCCGCCACTTTACCTTGCAACGCTTGAGCAGCCTCGTCGACAATCTGTTGCCACAGGGGTGCCACCACACGTTGTGTGACGCCCTGATTGTCGGGCGCCTGTCCGTGAAGCAGCCACATACCCCTGTTGGTCCGCTCGTAACAGGCGCGCCATTCGTTGTCATCGAAGGCATCGTCGAAATGAATTTTCAGCGGCACATTTTGCATATCGGCAGCCAGTTTGTAGAGTTCAATCATCAGCCGCTCGCCGCGTTTCACTTGCGTTGTGTCGCGAAATAGCGCAGCAAGAAAATGGGCTGTGGGCAAGGTGGGTAGCTTGTGGGGACGCGCTTTCCACGCTTTAAATTCGGCATTCGTGGGAGCTAACCACGAAAAAGCTATCGAATCGTTGTGCAAAAGCAAAGCGATTGGTGCACGATTTGCTGCATTTAACCCGGCAATGAAGGCCATTTTACTTTGCTGACAGCGCTCGGCAGGCGACGCATAAACATGAACCGTGGCCGAAGAGCGAAACACTGTGGGATAGTTTTGCCGCATGCGTTGTGCGATTTCGCGTTGCTGTCGCTCGCCTAAAGGGGTGAGCAGGCCGGCCTTTCCATGGGCTGCCTGTGCCACTTTTGCCAAGCGTTTCTCCACCGAACGCCCCAACTTTGTGAGGTTGTTGCGGTCGAAGAAAAACGACAACACGCCATCATATTGCGCTTGGTGCATGAGCCAACGGCTGCCATGCCGGCCATAATGCGAGATATAAAATGGCACAGTGCCTTCAGGAACGGGCAGGGTGTCGGCCACTTGTGGGGGAGCATAGGCGCAAAACGGACCGCTCATTTGCGCGCGTGTGGTTTGTGCATGGCTGCAAAAGGCCATCAGTCCGCAAACCATCAGCAGCACTATTCTTTTCGTTCTCATCTGTTTTCCTTTGTTGTTCTTAACATCTACAAACTGTTTGCTGTGCTGCAAAAATAGCATAAACAATCGAAAAACTATGTGGTTTAAGGTTTATAGGCTGTTTTCTCTCTGAAAATGATGCTTTCTTGACACAAAAGGATCTATTTTTTGATGTTTTTTCATAAAATAAAGGCTTAGCTCAAATAAATCATTAACTTTGCAAAGCAGAAAACAAATATATTCATGAATAGAAGAAGAAACCTAAATTACCGCAATCCCTTGTTTTTGATAGGGAGCCGTTTTCTAAGACTTTATTTACTCGTGGGCTTGTTGCTCCGCGTGGTTTTGATGTGCACCGCACCGCAGGATGCACAGTTTGGTTTTGTCGAAATCTTGCGTCTGCTTGGAGTTGGACTTGCTACTGACCTCGGTGTTGGGCTATTGTGCTGTGCGCCCCTGCTGGTTATCTATCCCGGTCTCAACGAGTTGAAATACCAACGTTGGGTGGGATGGAGCATAGAAGTGTTGCTGTTGGGCAGTCTGGTTTATGTTTATGGTTTCCATTCTATTTTTGATGAATATGGTGGTGGTGCGCCGCTGATAGCTAAAATCTTCCTCACGTGGAAGTTTGTGAGCTTCAGTCTGCGTTTTGCCGTGTGGCCGTTGCGCGATGCCTGGCGCCGCTTTTCGCTCTATTTTACGTGGGGCATTTATGTGTTGCTGCTGCTTGTGGTGTCGTTGGGCGAATATTTTTTCTGGCAAGAGTTTGGCGTTCGCTACAACTTCATCGCCGTAGATTATTTGGTTTACACCCATGAAGTGCTGGGCAACATCATGGAGTCCTATGCCATTGTGCCGCTGATGGTGGTAGCTGTGGCGCTGAGTGTGGGCATCGTTTACCTGCAATCGCGCCGCAATCGGTTTAAGCTCACGAAACTCTACACAGGCAAGCTCTTTGCCATTCACACCCTGCTCTATTTGCTTTTGGCCGTGGGTGGCTATTTTCTGAGCCGCAGCTTGCACCATTTGCAAACCGACAACCAATATGTTGACCAGCTTTCGCAAAATGGTGCCTATGATTTTGTGAATGCCTTTGTCAATAACAAGCTCGACTATGCACAGTTCTATGCGATGTTGCCTCAGCAAACAGCGGTAGAGAACTATCACAGACTAACAGGATTGAATGCACGCAACAGCAAGGTTGTGGGCTATGAGTTGGGCAAAAATCGTCCCAACATTGTACTCATTACGGTGGAAAGCCTCAGCGCCGAGTTTCTTTCGCGTTACGGAAACACGCAGCACATCACGCCCTATTTAGACCGTTTGATGGGGCAGAGTTTGGTGTTCGACCGCCTTTATGCCACCGGTAATCGCACGGTGCGTGGGCTTGAGGCACTCTCTTTGTGCATTCCACCGAGTGCAGGCGAGAGCATTATTAAGCGCAAAGCCAATCGCATGGGCAACCTTTCGATGGGCGCTGTGATGAAAGGGTTGGGCTATCGTAGTCAATTCCTCTATGGTGGCTACAGCTATTTCGATAACATGGGTGACTTCTTCTCGCACAATGGTTATGAAGTGATTGACCGCAGCCAAATCAATCCACACGACATCACCTTTGCAAATATTTGGGGTGTGGCTGATGAAGACCTGTTCAACAAGGCGCTTTCGGTGTTCAATCGCAATGCGCAGCAAGGACAACCCTTCTTTGCGCAGATCATGACTGCAAGTAATCACCGCCCTTATACCTATCCCGAAGGCCGCATTCAATTTGATGGCGACCCACATTGTCGCGAAGCTGCGGTGAAATATACCGACTATGCCATTGGACAGTTCCTGCAAGCGGCGGCCAAACAGCCTTGGTTCAGCAACACCGTGTTCGTAGTGATTGCCGACCATTGTGCGTCGAGTGCAGGAAAAACGTCGTTGCCTGTGGATCAATATCACATTCCTTGCATTGTCTACGCGCCGCAACTCATCCGCCCTGGCTATGAGAAAAAGATGTGCTCGCAGATCGATGTGTTACCCACGCTGCTGGCTTTGCTGCGCCTCAAGACCACTGTTCATTGTGCAGGGCAAAACATCTATGCACCCACTTATCGGCCACGTGCCTTTATGGCCACCTATCAAGACTTGGGTTATTTGGAGAACGACACGCTCACTGTGCTCTCGCCCGTGCGTAACATCCGCCAATATCACGTCAAGGCGTTGGCCAATGGCACCCACGAAGAGCTGTTGTTAAAGCAGCACAACAAAGCTTTGGCTACGAAGGCGCAGAGCTATTACCAATTCGTCAACTTGTATTTAAACGCAAAATAAATTGCAAAACCACATGACGACTTGCCGCAAACGATGCTCGCTCACGGTCTTGGCTTGTGCTTTATCCTCTTGGCAACAGCACAATCAACCGAAAATAAAAAGCCACGGCAATGGTCGTTGCAAGGCACTTGGAGCAAAACGACGCTCGAAGACGACTCACCCGCCGGACAATCGCTTTATGTTGGCGACGACGAAGGGGAGGCTTATACGCTCATGGGCGACTATTATCTCAACAAACACATTGCCCTGACGGCTGGATTGACCTATGGGCGCGAGGGATTGCTCACTAATTTGGGTAGCGGTTTGGGGCTGAAAAAGAGCCATCGGCTCGATTTTATCGGCGGTGCAAAGCTCTATCCCCTTCCCAATAAATGGCTCGTGCAGCCTTTCATTGGGGGCAATGTCATGGTCAACCCATTTAGCTTTTTGGGGCAAAGCGGCAGCAAAACCTATAGCGTGTTCCATCAAAACCATTGGCGCAAGCTCAATGTCGACTATGCCTTGCGCAACCCCACATTGCAATTTGCGCCACGGGTGGGTTTCGACCTCTATCTTTTCACGTCGGTAGCTTTGACCATGGACTGGGACCTGCGCTGGGCGTTGGGAGGCTATCATCGTGCCGATTTGCGGTTCATCGACGGGCCTTACATGGGACAGTTGCTGCATTATGACACCTCAACGCCTCGCACAGCCTTTTCTATTGGCCTGAAAGTTGATTTCCCTGCCAAGCCCGTTTCCGAGCAAACCACCAACACTTTGTGGGGTGCCATCCTCACAGTGTTAGGATTGTGGTTTACAGCTACTGATACATCCACACCCTATTCGCGTTAAATGGCCTTTGTAGCGACATCCGAAAAGGCAGCGTTTCTGTTGACGCACGCCCTCATGTTGCACGAATGTCATTCAACATTGGTGCCAATCTGCCTCGTTTGTACGAATGTAATTTAACATTGGTTTCAATCTACTTCGTTTGTACGAATGTAATTTAACGTGAGTTCGACGAATTATAAGTGTCTATAAATTTGGTGATTAGCGAAATTTGTTGTAACTTTAAAGAACTAATATACAAACAGTTATAAACAAAAATCGCTATGATCACCGAGGACAAAGTTACTGAAATATTTTGTATGGCAGACGACTTCTGCAAGTTTTTTGATGCAATGACAGCAAAATATACACTAAAACCTACTGGGAAAAGAAAATATCATCGAAATTCTATGATGTCAAAGGCAGAAGTAATGCTGATAATGATTCTTTTCCACGATTCTGGTTATCGCTGCTTCAAACATTTCTATCTTGAAAAAGTATGCAAGCAGCTTCGCCATCTGTTTCCAAAAGTTGTTTCTTATAACCGTATAGTAGAATTGGAAAGGGATGTAGTTATACCCTTAACCTTGTTTATCAAGAAGGTCCTGTTGGGTAAATGCACGGGTATAAGTTTCGTTGACAGCACACCACTGCGTGTCTGCAAAAACCAAAGAATACATATTCACAAGGTTTTCAAAGGCATAGCTCAAAGAGGAAAATGCTCTATGGGTTGGTTCTTTGGCTTCAAGTTGCATTTGATTTGCAATGAGAAAGGAGAACTTCTCAACTTTATGATAACGCCAGGAGATATTGATGACCGTAAGCCTTTGGAGTACAAAGCATTCATAGTTTTTATATATGGTAAGCTCTATTCGGTGACAAGGGCTACATCAGCAAGAACCTCTTTCAAAGGTTTTTCGTTGACGGAATACAGCTTATTACCAAATTGAAAAGTAACATGAAAGGAGCGTTAATGAGTGTTTCAGACAGACTTTTACTCAGAAAAAGAGCCATTATAGAGACGGTGAATGATGAACTAAAGAACATTGCGCAGGTGGAATACTCCAGACATAGATGCTTTGACAATTTCATCGTTAACCTATTAGGAGCAATTGCTGCCTATTGCCTGTTTCCAAAGAAGCCGTGCATCAATGTACAAAGGACCATTGACACACAGCTTGCATTGTTCTGAATTCGTCGAACTCACGTTATTTACTATGTGTTGAGTCTTGCGTCGAACCAATTGTTATATTCATATGGTTGCTGATTTTCTCAGCGTTAATGTGTTGTCTGTATTCATTTGGGGTTAGATGTATCTCTCTTAAGAATTGTTCGTAAAACAGTGTTGGTGTATTGTATCCCGAGTTAAAAGCCACTTCATTGACCGTAAGGTTCGAATGAGTTAGTAATTTACAAGCATATTCAATGCGTATATTGGCAAGTACTTGGAATATACTCTTGTTGGTACATTTCTTAAAATATCGGCAAAGTGACGTCGGATTCTGACTAACAAAGTCAGCAAGTTCCGCGAGAACAATCTTCTTCTGGAAGTTATTATATAAATAGGTGAATACCTTGTCAATGGCAGTATCGGTATTAGGAGCTTTGTAATGGCTGAATGCTATTGGTGATAATAGCTTTGTTTGTGAACAGTTATATAATCTTTCGAGAATCTCATACAAAGCAATCAGACGCCTTGTATAGGGACTGTGAATCGAACAAAAGATAACCTTGAGAGGAGGTCCTCATATAATCCTTCATCATAGAAACGTATGCCATACTGGCTTTTCGATAGCAAATCAGCAATATGTTCATAGTCTGGTAGGTTAAGAATATCGGGTGGAAACATGTCTGGACTGAACTGTATTGTTTCACTTGTACTATGTTCCATAGCTTCTGTTTCTTGGCTATTTCCCATTCTACTTTTGCATAAATGCAGATGGGGAATATTACTTCCGATAAGTGCAACGTCGCCCTTTTTGTAGTCAGCAACCCCCTCTCCAACAAATTCAGTCCCACTTCCGCTGGTAAACAGGATGAGTTCATATTCGGAATGTCTATGAAATGGTAGATTAAACTCAGTGTATATAATGTGACTGCACCTGGTTTGCACATTATGTACTATCTTTCTATCAAGTATTACCATCTTTTTCTGCAAATGTAAATATAGTCTATAACAACGCAAAGATAGTGAATATTATTGTTAAAAACAAGTTGTAACTTTGCATTTTCAAGATAACTGTAGTCAAAAAAAGCGGATTTTTTTAAAAACATAACAATTAATTTTTTTAATTCAAAAAGATTCTCTATGAAAGAAAAACAACTTCATTATACCAATGCTTTTCCTTGCTTTCATGTTCTTTACTTGTGGCTTTGCATTGGGAATCAATTCCTTATTAGTACCAGTATTGAAGGTTTCGCTAAGCGTTTCGTCCACAGAAGCCTATATGCTTATAGGAGCTACGTTCTTACCGTTCCTTATCTTTGGTTATCCAGCAGGCTTATTGATAAGTAAAATTGGATATAAGCGTACGATGGCTGCAGCTTTTGCCATGTTTGCTATAGCCTTCGGAGTGTTTATTCTCTCTGCAGCTGAAAGGAGTTTCATTATCTTCTTATTGGCATCTTTCCTTTGTGGAACAGCTAATACGTTCCTACAATCTGCTATAAATCCTTATGTAACAATCCTTGGACCAACGGAGAGTGCAGCAAAAAGAATCTCTATTATGGGCATGATAAACAAGTTAGCATGGCCTGTATCACCTTTGTTTATTGCTCTTTTTGCAAGTAATAGTGGAGGTGTTGGCTTGGAAGATCTTGACAAACCGTTCTTGGTTATAATCTGCTTATTTGTAATCTTAGGTGTCGTAGCACTCATATCACCATTGCCAGAGGTGAAAGCTGCTGGAGAAGACGACGCCGATGCAGATTCAGCAGTGTCCGACTACGCAAACAGTAAGCATTCTGTCTTCCAGTTCCCACATCTTGTTCTTGGAGCAATTGCCATATTCTTTTATGTTGGTTCAGAGACCATCGTCTTGGGTACACTTATAGATTATGCAAGTGAATTAGGTCTTCCTCATCCTCATATGTACTCATGGATTACCCCAATCAGCATCAGTATAGGATATATCGCAGGTATTATTCTTATTCCTAAGCATCTTTCACAGACGAAAGCCTTACAGATCTGTTCCTTCGTTGCACTGTTTGGAACGCTACTTGTATTGTTACTCCCGGGTGTTTATAGTATTTATGCTGTAGGTATCATGGCATTAGGCTGCTCATTGATGTGGCCCGCATTCTGGCCTTTGGCTCTTATGGACTTGGGTAAATATACCAAGGAAGGCTCATCACTAATGACAATGGGACTTATCGGTGGTGCTGTTATCACTGTGTTGTTCGGACTTATTAAGGATGTTAGCAACATTCAATATGCGTATGGGATCTGTTTTGTCAGCTTCTCTTATATCCTTTTCTATGCATTCAAGGGCTATAAGTTGAGATAAGAACTTCTTCCTCTATAGCATAAGCATATCGGTAATCTATTTGAGAAGTGATATAAGTTGAATTGAAAACTTCTCCTTCTACAGCTCGTGAAGCTCTTTGTCCTTTTTAAAGGAGGACATAGAGCGTGCGAGCTGAATCTATTAAGTAGGCTCTCAGCTTACTGTATATCCATCATGGTCCATATTATTGGTCATGGTTCTGTCGCTGAAACACAATTAATTCTTTGTAAACTGTCGTTGGAACGTTAAAAAATCACCGACTGAAAGACACATTTTTGATTGCCAATCCCGCCGTTTCTTTCGTCTTCTTCACGCCCGTTTCTCAGTCTGTTCACCCGTCTGTTGAATCGGTAAAACCGCTACCCTGATGACAAAGCGCACTGACCTTACCTTGAAAAACACAACAGAACGCGCAGTAACAAAAACCCTTACACTTCTCACTTCGCTATCTTTCACTTTCCCTACCATATCCCTTCTTTATCATCTTTGTAATCTTCAAGATATCAATAGGTTACAAACGGGCTTGTAAAAGGTCGTAGATTAAAAAGCAGATGGGAATAATCTTTACATCTGAACAGTCCTTCCCTCCCTCCGTTCTGCCCTAATGCGAGGAGAGAAAGCGCAGAGATTCCCTAAAAAACAGCTGTTATGAGCGTGTAAATCTTTATATTAAGATTAATGTTCTCACTACTGATGGTATCCGCGTAAAGCCTCTTATAGATTGCAGTCTCTCTTGTTTTTGCTTTTATGTTACCGTGATCTCGACGAATTATAAGTGTCTATGGATTTGGTGATTAGTGAAATTCGTTGTAGCATTAAGGAGCTAATATACAAACAGTTATAAATAAAAACCGTAATAATCACCTATGGAGGAGTTACTGAAATATTTTGTATGGTAGTCGATTCCTGCAAGTTTTTTGATGCAATGACAGCAAAATATACACTAAAACCTACTGGGAAAAGAAAATATATCATCGAAATTCTATGATGTCAAAGATGGAAGTTATACTAACAAAAGCTACATCGGCAAGAACCTCTTTCAAAGGCTTTTCGTTGACGGAATACAACTTATCACCAAATTGAAAAGTAACATGAAAGGAGCGTTAATGAGTGTTTCAGACAGACTTTTACTCAGAAAAAGAGCCATTATTGAAACGGTGAATGATGAACTTAAGAACATTGCGCAGGTGGAACACTCCAGACATAGATACTTTGACAATTTCATCGTCAACTTATTAGGGGCAATTGCTGCCTATTGCCTGTTTCCAAAGAAGCCGTGCATCAATGTACAAAGGACCATTGACACACAGCTCGCATTATTCTGAATTTGTCGAACTCACGTTATTTACGAGGATAAGATAATATCCAATTCAATTTCCTTAAATCCTCAATATTCACATCTATCCTTTGCAATACAGCATTATAATCATATCTTTTGTTCGTTTCCAATATGTTAGCATCAAAAACAAATAACATCAGAGTGTCCATCTTTCCATTTTCATGGATTCTCAGTGTCTTTTCATAACAATCACGAACTTCTAATGCAGTCTTATTGTAACCGTGCGGAGCTATTTTATAGATATCAGGTAAACCTAACACATGGTAATTGGAAACATTGACTGTATCAGGATAATCCAGAGAAGGGGATATATAAACCTCTTTATCGGAATTGTTATAGAATGTTATAGTATAATGGCAAAAATCGCCATCGTGCTTGCAGCTTGAAAATATACAGCAACACATAAGCACTATTGTAGTTAATGTTTTCATATTTAACGTGAGTTCGACGAATTATAAGTGTCTATAAATTTGGTGATTAGCGAAATTTGTTGTAACTTTAAAGAACTAATATACAAACAGTTACAAACAAAAATCGCTATAATCACCGAGGACAAAGTTACTGAAATATTTTGTATGGCAGATGACTTCTGCAAGTTTTTTGATGCAATGACAATAAAATATATACTAAAACCTACAGGAAAAAGGAAATATCATCGAAATTCTATGATGTCAAAGGCAGAAGTTATGCTGATAATGATTCTTTTCCACGATTCGGGTTATCGTTGCTTTAAACATTTCTATCTTGAAAAAGTATGCAAGCAGCTTCGCCATCTTTTTTCAAAAGTTGTTTCTTATAACCGTATAGTAGAATTGGAAAGGGATGTAGTTATACCTTTAACCTTGTTTATCAAGAAGGTCTTATTGGGCAAATGCACGGGCATAAGCTTCGTTGACAGCACACCACTGCGTGTCTGCAAAAACCAAAGAAGCCGTGCATCAATGTACAAAGGACCATTGACACACAGCTCGCATTATTCTGAATTCGTCGAACTCACGTTAATTCAACATTGGTGTCAATCTACTTCGTTTGGCACGAGTGTCATCTAACATTGGTGCTAATCGCCCTCATTTTGAACGAATGTTATGGCGCACTGCTGCCCAATGATGGTTTGTGTGAGCGAAACGTTGTTGAGGAAACACGGCGAGCCGGTGGCGCTATTGAGCCTGTTGTTGAAACAATTGCCGGTAATAGGCCACTACTTTTTCTTCAATTTCGGGCTTTACCATGCTTCGAATGGGCATGCCTTGCCGGATGCAATGGCGAATGTCGGTGCTATTGAAGGGATAGAGTGGGGTGTTCGTGAGGGTCACATGGGGCGGAAGTATGGCGGGGTCGACGATGTGATGGGGGCGCGGATACACCATGATGGGGTAGCGACGCAGAATGTCTTCGTAGTGATCCCAATGGGCGAACGACAGCCAGTTGTCGGCGCCCATGATGAGTGTGAAATCTTTTTCGGGATAGGTTTTCGACAGTTCACACAGCGTTCGGTAGGTGTAGGATGGTTTGGGCAGGTGGAATTCGAAATCCGAGACGATGAGCCCGGGTTCGTTTTTCGAGCGAAAGGCGTGTGAGTTCTAATCGTTTTTCGTTGTCCAAGAGGTCGCAAAGCCTCTTTTTTTAAAAGGGATTTAAGGGCGACACCACAAACCATATTTCCTCTAAATAAGTTTGCTCCAACAGCTGTTTGGCTAAGGCGATGTGGCCGAGATGAACGGGATTGAACGAACCGCCAAAGATACCAATGTGGTGGCTTTGTGACGAGGAATGTGGTTGCTCCATCAGCGTGAAAGGAATGTTTTGAGGCATTGATAGGTTTGCCTTTTGGCCGTTTCTAAATCGTCATTGACAATGATGGTGTCAAATCGGGGCGCAAATGTTAGCTCGTATTGGGCTTTCTGCAGTCGCTGTTCAATCACTTCGGGTGCATCGGTTGCACGTCCTTCCAATCGCTTTCGCAATTCGGCTATCGATGGAGGTTGTACAAAGAGGCTCAAAGCCTGCGAACCATAGAACTGCTTGATGTTGCAACCACCTTTCACATCAACATCGAAGACCACGTTCTGCCCTGCTGCAAGTTGCTGCTCCACTTGTGATTTCAACGTGCCATAGAAGCGGTTGGCATAGACTTCTTCATATTCTAAGAAGGCATCAGTAGCAATCTTGGCTTTGAATTCTTCTGGCGAGAGAAAGAAATATTCCACGCCATGCTGCTCGGTTCCTCGTGGTGGACGGCTGGTGCACGAGATGGAGAAATGCAGATTGAGTTCAGGATGCTCATGCATGAGCCATTGCACGATGGTGCTTTTACCCGATCCCGATGGTGCACTGAAGATGATGAGCTTGCCTTTTTGCGGGTTGCTTTGGCAAGGACAGTTGTGGTTTGCTTCGGTCATATGGGATATTTTAAAGTACGTTGAGCACTTGCTCTTTAATTTGTTCCAATTCGTCTTTCATCTTCACCACAATGTTTTGCATCTCGGCCTGGTTGCTTTTGCTACCTGTAGTGTTGATTTCGCGCCCCATCTCCTGTGCAATGAACCCCAATTTTTTGCCTAAGCCGCGGCCTTCCTCGCGCATGGTTTCACGGAAATAGTGCAGATGGTTGGTCAAACGCTGCTTCTCTTCGCTGATATCCAACTTCTCGATGTAATAGATAAGCTCTTGTTCTAAGCGATTCTTATCGTAGTCAACGCCAGGGATTTGCTCCAAACCTTTGACAATGTTCTGTCGTATCTTCTCGACACGACTCTTCTCATAAGGCTCTATGCTCAATAATAATTGCTCGATATTATCAACCTTTTCATTGAACTTTTGTTGCAGCGCTCGACCTTCTTGTTGGCGGAAAGCTATCAGATGGCTAAGCGCTTCATGAATGGCTTGCTCGGCAGCAGCCCACTCTCCGCGTTCTAACTGCTCTGTTTCTGTTTTTGTGGTCACGTCGGGGAGACTTAATAACGTGCCAAACCAGTCGGTAGGCTCGGGAATGTGACTCTGTTGTGCAATTTGCTTGATTTGCTGATAATAGTTCTCTATCAAGGCTCCATTGATGGAACAGGCGTCGATAGCCGCATCTTTTTCTATCCAGATGGCAAAATCAATCTTGCCACGTTCTAATTGTTGTGCCACCAATTGGCGGATTTCCATCTCCTTCTCTCTGTATAAAGGTGCTATCCGTGTTGATAAATCTAAATTCTTACTGTTAAGCGATTTGATTTCAACATTTATTTTTTTCTCCCCATAGGTTCGCACAGACTTGCCGTACCCTGTCATTGATAATATCATAATGCTACACGTTAAATTTCTGCAAAAGTAGCAATTTTGGAGGGAAAAAACGTAAATTTGCACCCTATTTAGAATATATTTATCATTATGTCGTGTATTTTGAGCATTGAGACGAGTACGAATATCTGCTCGGTGGCCATGAGCAATGATGGCGAATGTATCTTTAATCAGGAAAATCATCAAGGCCCCAATCATAACGAAATCTTAGGAACTTTTATCGATGAGGCTTTGACGTTCATAGATGCACGCAACATAAAGTTAGATGCAGTAGCGGTGAGTAGTGGTCCAGGGTCTTACACGGGTTTGCGCATTGGCGCGTCGATGGCGAAAGGCATTTGCTATGGACGCGATGCTAAACTCATTGCTGTTCCCACCTTAGAGCTGTTGGCTGTCCCAGTATTGTTGGGCGAGCAAGTGGCTGAAGACGATGCGTTGTTGGTGCCCATGCTTGATGCACGCCGTATGGAAGTGTATGCGCAAGTGTTGGATAGAGCCTTGAAAGAGGTGCGTGGCATACAGGCTGATGTGGTGACCGCTGACACTTATCGTGAATTTTTAGATGGACATGAGGTTTACTTTTTTGGCAATGGTGCCGCTAAGTGTATGGACACCATAGCCCATCCGCATGCGCATCTTATAAAAGATGTTATGCCCTTGGCTAAGAATATGTTTCCCTTGGCCGAGAAGCGGTTAGCCGAAGGGCGTGTGGAAGATGTGGCTTATTTTGTGCCATTCTATCTGAAAGACTTTGTGGCAAAGACACCAAAGAAATTGATTTAGCTATGAATATCGAAGGATTAGATTATAATACGCAGCGCGAACAACTCGTTTTGCCTGAATATGGGCGTGAGATTCAAAGCATGGTTGACCTGTGCGTGGGGTTAGAAAATCGTGAAGAGCGGCAAGCTTGCGCTGAAACCATTGTAACTATCATGGACAGAATGTTTCCACAGAATCGTGAGGATGCTGACTATCAGCAGCGGTTGTGGGATCATTTAGCTATCATGAGTCGTTTTCAGTTGGATATAGAGTGGCCTTATGATATTAGTGAGGCGCGGAAGATGAGCGCAAAGCCCACTCCTATCGCTTATGCCTCGCGCGACATCCCCGTGCGCCATTATGGCAAGATTATCTTTGAGATCTTTGATAAGCTGAAGACGATGGAGCCCAGTGAAGAGCGTGATGCATTGGTGAGGCTCACAGCCAATCAAATGAAACTGGACCTGATGGCCTGGAGCCATGGCTCATGTGACGATGAAAAGGTTGCTTCAGACTTAGCAAAGTATACAGATGGGCGGATACAGCTTGACTTAAACACATTCGTTTTCGATAAGATTGCAGAAAGGCCATCGGGAACAGGAGCTAAGCGTAAAAAGAGGTAAGCGCTGTTTATGGAGTCGTTTATCATAGAAGGGGGACGCCGCTTAAAAGGAACTATTACGCCTCAGGGCGCTAAGAACGAAGCGCTTGAAGTGATCAGTGCTACGTTGCTGACGGCTGACCCCGTGCACATTCAGAATATTCCCGACATTTTGGACGTCAATAACCTCATCAAGTTACTTGCTGAGATGGGTGTTACAGTGACGCGACATGGGCAGGGCGACTATACCTTTCAGGCTGCCGCGCTGAACTTGGCCTATTTAGATAGTGTCGAGTTTGTGCGCAAGTGCTCTTCATTGCGTGGTAGTGTGCTCATGATAGGCCCCTTGTTAGGACGTTTCCATCGTGCGACAATAGCCAAGCCGGGAGGGGACAAGATAGGCCGCCGTCGTTTAGATACCCACTTCTTAGGATTTAAGTCGTTGGGCGCTGTCTTCGTGAAAGACCCCCAACGCGACACTTATCAGTTGCGTGCCGAGCAGCTAAAAGGCTGTTACATGCTGTTAGATGAGGCTTCAGTTACTGGAACGGCCAACGTTATTATGGCAGCAGTGACAGCTCAGGGCACCACAACCATTTACAATGCCGCCTGCGAGCCCTATATCCAACAGCTTTGCCGCTTGCTCAATCGTATGGGCGCAAAGATTACAGGCGTGGCGAGCAACCTGCTCGTTATCGAGGGTGTTGAGCGCCTGCACGGTACCAGTCACACGATATTACCCGACATGATAGAGGTGGGGTCGTTTATAGGCATGGCTGCAATGGTAGGCGATGGTGTCCGCATTAAGAACGTCTCGGTCGACAATTTAGGTATTACGTTAGATGCCTTTCGCCGTTTAGGTGTTCGCATCGACGTGGACGAGGATGATTTGTATATCCCCAAGCAAGCACACTATGTTGTAGAGTCCTTCATGGACGGCACGATAATGACTTTAGCCGATGCGCCGTGGCCGGGCTTGACGCCTGACTTAATATCGGTGCTGCTGGTTGTTGCCACACAGGCACGCGGTTCTGTGCTCATTCATCAAAAAATGTTCGAGAGCCGTTTGTTCTTTGTCGACAAGCTCATCGATATGGGCGCGCAAATCATTTTGTGCGACCCTCATCGCGCTGTTGTGGTAGGGCACGACCATCAGCTGCGTCTTCGGGCTGGTCGAATGAGTAGCCCCGACATTCGTGCAGGCATAGCATTGCTCATTGCCGCGATGAGCGCCGAGGGGATTAGTCGCATCGCTAACATTGAACAGATTGATCGCGGTTATGAGAACATAGAACAGCGGCTCAACGATTTGGGCGCTTCTATCATCAGGGTGAATGATTAAGCAAGACGAAGTTTATCGCATTGGACGCTTAGGGAAAGTGCACGGTGTGAAGGGTGAACTCACCTTTCAAGTAGAAGACGATGTCTTCGACCGGGTGGAGGCCGACTATTTGGTTCTCGACATGGATGGCATCTTGGTGCCCTTTTTTATGGAGGCTTATCGATTTCGCAGCAGTGAGAGTGTGTTGGTGACCTTCGAGGGTGTCGATACCGCCGAGAAGGCACAAGCTTTGGTGGGACGCGAAGTGTTTTTCCCACGTGCGCTCTCGGATAGCAGCGATGACAGTGTGTCATGGAACGAAATCTTAGGCTTCTCAGTGATTGACGAAGCTACCCAGCAACGGCTCGGAACGCTACAGCACATCGACACCACGACCGCTAACCTGCTCTTTGAGGTTGAGACCGAAGCCGGACAGACACTGCTGCTGCCAGCGCACAGCGACCTCATCCATCATGCCGATATGGACGCGCGTACCATTCGGATGGCTATCCCCCACGGCCTACTCGATTTATAGAAATTGAAAACAACGAAGCAATGAAGAAACAACAAATATGTATTCTTGGAAGCACTGGTAGCATTGGCACACAGGCACTCGACGTCATTCGGCAGCATCGCGACCGCTACGAAGTGTATTGTCTTACTGCTCATCGCCAGGTGGAGCTGTTGGCGCAGCAAGCACGCGAGTTTCAGCCTGCTGCCGTGGTCATCGCCGACGAGAACCGCTACGAGGCATTGAAGGCGCTGCTGGCCGACTCACCCGATATCAAGGTGTATGCTGGCGCCGCCGCATTGGAGCAGATTGTTACTGCCGACCCCATCGACATGGTGTTGGCCGCAATGGTAGGTTTTGCGGGCTTGTTGCCCACCATCAACGCCATTAAGGCCAAGAAAAAGATATGTTTGGCCAATAAAGAAACCTTGGTCGTCGCTGGCGAGCTCATTTGTAGCCTCGCTCAGCAGCATCATGTGCCCATTCTTCCTGTCGATAGTGAGCACAGCGCCATCTTCCAGAGCCTTGTAGGCGATGCTGATGCGAGCATCGAGAAGATTTTACTCACTTGCTCGGGCGGTCCCTTTCGTCATTTCACCCCCGACCAACTGAAACACGTTACCGCAGCCGACGCCCTGCGGCATCCCACTTGGAGTATGGGCGATAAAATCACCATCGACTCGGCAACACTCATGAATAAAGGCTTCGAGGTTATCGAGGCAAAATGGCTATTTGGCGTGGAAGCCTCACAGATTGAGGTGCTCATCCATCCGCAGAGCATTGTGCACAGTGGCGTACAGTTCGTCGATGGCAGCGTGAAGGCCCAGTTGGGTGTGCCCGACATGCGGCTCCCCATCCAGTACGCCTTCTCCTTCCCCGAGCGTCTGCCGCTCCAGGGCGAGCGCTTAGACCTCTTTGCGCAACAAAAGTTGGAGTTTTTCCAACCCGATGTGCAACGGTTCCGCTGTTTGGGTCTGGCCTATGAGGCTATCGAGCGTGGCGGCAACATGTCTTGCATCCTCAACGCCGCCAACGAAGTGGTAAACGAGGCCTTTCGCAACAACCTTTGCTCATTCCCCGACATGGCACGCACCATTGAGGCAACGATGGCGGCAACTACCTTCGAGGCACAGCCCTCGCTCGAGGCGCTCCTGCAAACCGACACCGAGGCACGTGCCATCGCACGCGAACTGCTTGGGGCAACGAAGTAAGAACATATAACAACAACATAATACAACCCTATTCAGAATATGGAAATAATATTGATTAGAGCCTTGCAATTCATGATGGCCATCTCATTGTTGGTGCTGTTGCACGAAGGCGGCCACATGTTCTTTGCAAAACTATTCGGCATAAAGGTAGACAAGTTCTACGTGTTTTTCGATGTGGGCATAGGTAAGTGGACAGGCAGCCTATTCCGTTTCAAGCCCAAGCATAGCGATACTGAGTATGGCATCGGATGGTTGCCTTTCGGTGGCTATTGCAAGATTGCTGGCATGGTGGACGAGAGTTTCGACACCAAGCAATTGGAGAAGCCGGCCGAGTCGTGGGAGTTTCGATCGAAACCCGCATGGCAGCGTCTATTGGTGATGATTGGCGGTGTGACGGTTAACTTTCTGTTGGCACTCATCATCTATGCGATGATTATGTTTGTATGGGGTGAAACCTATGTCCCCATGCGCGCCATGTCGCAAGGTATGGAGTTCAACGCCATGGCTAAGAGCTATGGTTTCCGCGATCACGATATCCTCGTGGGCACTGAGAAGGGAGCGTTTAAGGATTTTAGTGCCGACATGTTCCGCGACCTTTCCGAAGCCCATCAAGTAAGCATCGTCCGCGATGGCAAGCCCATGCAATTGACCCTGCCTGGCGATCTCAACCTCTTGGATATGATCAAGTCCGTGCCCGTGTTTTGTCGTCCCTACCTCCCAGCGCGTGTCGATTCGGTCATTCAGGGTGGCCCCGCCGCCAAGATTGGTTTGCAAACTGGCGATAAGCTTGTGGCGGTGAATGGCAAGGCAGTGGCTTCGGCCAACCAGTTCCTCGACGAAATGAGCCGGTTAGCTGACGAAATGGCTGCAGTAAGCACCGCGAAGGATAGCCTGAAGGTGCGCACGGTGCAGTTGGTGTGGCAGCGCGGTGAGCAGATAGACAGTGCCCACGTAGTGCTCACGCCCGACCTGAAATTGGCCATCGCATTTCCATCCATGGGCACACTCTATCAGCCCGTGCACCAACGCTACAGCCTCCTGGGTAGTATTCCCGCCGGCGTGAGCTATGGCATTCATGTGCTGAAAGGCTACGTCAGCGACCTGCGTTATATCTTCACCAGCGATGGTGCGAAGAGTTTGGGCGGTTTTGGGTCTATTGCAAGCCTCTTTCCCTCATCGTGGGACTGGTATGTGTTCTGGAAAATGACCGCTTTCCTGAGTATCATGCTTGCCTTTATGAACATTCTACCTATCCCAGCGTTGGACGGTGGCCACGTGTTGTTCCTTCTTTACGAGATGATCACACGGCGCAAGCCATCCGAGAAGTTTCTCATCCGTGCAGAGTATGTGGGCTTGCTCTGCTCATCGTGTTGCTTGTCGTGGCCAATCTAAACGATGTGCTACGCTGGCTGGGCTATATATAAGCAGATTAATTTTTTCTAATAAATGTAAGTTGGGTGCTCATCGTGAGGTGAGCACCCAATGCTTTTTAGTGTGACAGTGGTGCAGGGAATTCATGGCGGTTGGTAAGAACTGTGCCTGTATGGGCAGTTGTGCTGTCGGCCAAAGGCGCAGCCATCGGTAAATCTGAATACGAAGAGAAGAGTCCCTATGCCTATAGTGGATGGAGAGCCATGGTGAGGTGAGCGTGTGTCTAAGTGTAGATAGGTATATTCTGCTACGAGGGCGTTCGGGTGAGCGCGCTGGTCTTGTTCATGCCATTTGGTCTGAGAGAATTGTTATAAAGGCGATTGGAACATGGAATGTGTTATCGTTGCATGGATAAGGGCTATGGTGCTCATGGCTCATTTTAGATTAAGGTTTGATAGCACACATTCAGGGCACAGCGCTATAAATGTTATAACCCAATTGAATGCACAGGGGTTTGTGCTATCGGTTGTGTCCTATTATATATAAGGTAGTGTCGTTCTATCTATTGTTTGGTACTAACTTGGCGAAAGTAGTGCCATTCTATCTATTGTTTGGTACTACCTTGGGTGAAGGTAGTACCATTCTATCTATTGTTTGGTACTACCTTGGGTGAAAGTAGTGCCGTTCTATCTATTGTTTGGTACTACCTTGAGCAAAGTAGTGCCATTCTATCTATTGTTTGATACTACCTTGGGCGAAGGTAGTGCCGTTCTATCTATTGTTTGGTACTAACTTGGGCAAAGTAGTGCCATTCTATCTATTGTTTGGTACTACCTTTGGTGAAAGTAGTGCCGTTCTATCTATTGTTTGGTACTACCTTGGGCGAGGGTAGTGCCGTTCTATCTATTGTTTGGTACTAACTTGGGCAAAGTAGTGCCATTCTATCTATTGTTTGGTACTACTTTGGGTGAAGGTAGTACCATTCTATCTATTGTTTGCACCCTATTTTAGGTAGCGAGACGCATTTTAAGATAATTTTTCATTTCGAATAGCAAAAAAAGTATTTAAAAAGTTGGAGCGTAAGAATCTTTTCTCTATCTTTGGGGCATCAGTAGCGTGCTACCGATATGATAAAAAAAATAATTATTAATCTATAAATGTTAACAAATATGACTAAACCAAAGCCTTTTGAGCTCCCGGAACTTATCTCGTTTGAGGGAGTCAATCATGGGATTTTTCGCGGCGCATTGCATGCCGAGTTCCTTCGTACACAGTATGATTTGGTTAATGCAGCCGACAAGACAAAGTTGGGTATCAGTGATGAATTGATGAAGGCCTGGGATGAGCAGATAAAGCTCGAAGACGAGGTGAACAAGCGCGTGAACAACATGGCGCTCACTGAGCAGAGTAATGAAAAGAACTTAGAACGCGATGGCTATATCTCCACGCTGTTCGGCATGGTGAACTCTCAGCGCTTCAATCCCAACAAGGAGATTCACAAAGCCTATAAAACGCTTGCCGACGTGGTGCAGACCTATCATGGCTTGCAGAATGAGAGCATGGATGAGAAGACAGCGCACATTCGCGGTTTAGAGATTGACTTGGCTAAGCACACTGCAGAAACGGCAGCGTTAGGTGTGAATGCCACTATCGCGTCGCTCCACCAGTCAAATGAGGAGTTTCGCATGCTACGGCATAAGATATTGGCACATGAGGCCGATACCGCATTGCCTCGGAGCAGAAGCATCCGTAAACGCAACGATCAATTCTTTAAAGTGGTGTGCCGCATCATCGAAGTGGCCCATTATCAGTCTACCGTTGAGGCCGACAGGCAGGCCATCGTTGAGTTGGTAGACAAGATGAATCGGGCGGGGAACAAATCGCGCACCACGCACACAGCGAGCGCAGCGCAGCAAAAGGTGGCCTCGGCCGAGGAATATGAGAAGATTAGCAAGTTGCTGCAGCCCTTATATGCCGCTTTTGAAAGGGAGAAGGGCATGGCAGCTGCAACATTGGCCTTTACAGGACATCGGCGCAGCAAGAATAAACATTTGATTTATGAACTCTCAGTGGGCGACACAAATCAATTGCTGTGGGTGCGCGTTAGCAAGGATCATTTGGTTGAGGTGAAAGCGCCTGCAGCGGCTGCAAAAGAAGCGCGCGACAGCCACAAGCCCTCTAAGCCCAAAGGAAGGAAGGCACCCGAGACGGGGACGGACGATTCTGCAAATAAACCTTCGGGGAAGCAGGACGGAGAGAACCCGAAAAACCACGGGAGTGTGGATATAAAGCCAAAAGAATAAGGAGGAAATTCCACGAGTTGGACTTTGTAACTCAAGATTATTAACTTTCAAGGGGCGGAGCTGTAGTGATTACACCTCCGCCTCACCTTTTGTTTAAACTTGCTTGAGTTGATGCTTCCGCAGTCGGCGCAAAAGCCAAAAGAAAGCAGGAATGAGGAAGACATCGGCCATGCACCAAGCCACAGGATCGGCATAGCAAACCCCCAACCAGGCTAAAGCAGGCACCATCCACAGACTCACGCCGCAACGGGCGATCATTTCCATCACGCCGCTCATGAGGCTGAGGTTACTGTAGCCTAAACCTTGAATGCTGTAGCGCAGGATGACGAGCACACCCAATGCGGGATAGAACCAGTTAGCAATGCGCATGAGCTGAGCGGCATGAGCAATGACCGCGTGCTCGCCTGCATTGACAAAGAGCGCCATCATTTCATCGGCAAAAGGATAGATGAGGGCTACGGTGAAGACAAAATAGACCAGCATCATGCCCATGGCGTCGCGTACGCCAATCCTTATGCGGTCGATTTTCCCTGCGCCAACGTTCTGTCCGCAATAAGTAGCCATGGCGACGCCTATGTTCTCGAGTACACAGGTAAAGAGATATTTAATGCGAATGGCCGCCGTGAACGAGGCTACATAGATTGTGCCGAGTGCATTGTTAGCGCTTTGCAGCATGATGATGCCAATGGCAGTGATGGAGAATTGCAACCCCATGGGCACACCGTTGTTAAGCAAGATGCTTATCTTCTTATTGTCGTAAGCCCGCTCGTTTCCTTGTGGCACAAGCATGGTCATGCGGCGCCGGATGAAGCGCCAGCACAGCCATGAGGCAAAGGCCTGGCTCAGAAAGGTGGCAATCCCGGCACCTTCAACGCCCATTCTGAAGCCGAGGATGAGCACCACATCGAGCAGAATGTTGAGCACCGATGAAATGATGAGGAAGTAGAAGGGTTGTTTGGAATTGCCCAATGCCCTGATTTGCCCGGCATAGAGGTTGTAAGCGATGGTAAAGGGGATGGTGCAGAACTGCAGGAAGAGAAACACGTAAGCGTCGTGGAAGATGTCGGCTGGTGTGTTGACGAGTTTGAGAATGCGGTCGCACAGCGCGCACGAAAGCAATGTGATGACCACGGCCAGCACCACGGCAATGCGTAAGGCATTGCTCACATAACAGCGCATCTTGTGGTAATCGCCGGCTCCAAAGGCTTGTGCTACGGGAATGGCGAAGCCCGCACACGAACCATTACAGAAGCCCATAATGAGGAACATGATGCTGCTCGACGCGCCCACGGCCGCTAATGCGCCTACACCAATCCAGCGCCCCACGATAGCAGCGTCGATAATGAGATACATCTGTTGCAGGATGTAGCCTAAGATGAGTGGAATGGCAAAGGTCAGGATGGCGCGCGACGGTGCACTGTAGTCATATTGTTGGTAGGGAGTGAGGTTGGAGTTGTTTCCTTTGTCATTTTGTAATGGTGTGAAAATATTACTCGTTTCGGTGGAGTAGGGAGCGTCTGCCCGCGCTTCATCATGGCGCAAAAGTACTAAATTTCACCTAATCTGCTACCAAGATGCATGTTTTTTCATGAAAAGGGTGTGGAGATATTATTTTTTTCGTATATTTGCACTCGCCGTCTACTAACAAGTAACTAACGCAATTCATTTAATCATATAAACAAAAGACATGAGAAAAATTCTACTATCCGTAGCAATGGTGATGGCATCTTTAGGTCTTCAGGCTGCAGATGCAAACTATCAGGTTGTTCCTCTTCCACAGAACATTACATTGGAGAAAGGTGCACCATTCGTTTTAAGTGGCAACACAGCCGTGTTGGTCGAGGGCTCTGATGAGGCCATGCAACGCAACGCCGCATTCTTAAAGCAGTTTGTACGTGAAACGACTGGTATAACGCTGGCTGGAACAGGCAAGAAAGGCACTACCATCACGCTGAAGCTGAACAATAAGATAGCTAATCAGGAAGGCTATGTCATCACGGTGAAGCCGCGCGCTATCGTGATTGAGGGAAAAACACCCCAGGGCGTATTCTATGGTGTTCAAACGTTGCGCAAGTCGTTGCCAGTGGAGCAGACTGCAACCGTCAATTTGCCTGTAGGTAAGATTGCCGACTATCCACGCTTTGGCTATCGCGGCGCTATGCTCGACTGCGCCCGTCACTATTTCAGTGTGCCTTTCGTCAAGGAGTATATCGACGTGTTGGCTTTGCACAACATTAACACCTTCCACGGCACCTGACCGAAGATCAAGGCTGGCGTGTAGAGATTAAACGCTATCCCAAGCTAACAGAAATAGGCTCGAAACGTGCGCAAACCGTGATGGGGAACAACACCGAGCTTTATGATGGCGTTCCTTATGGCGGTTATTACACCCAAGATGAGATGCGCGACATTGTGAAATATGCCGCTGAGCGCTATATCACTATCATTCCTGAAATAGATATGCCCGGTCACATGCTGGGTGCGTTGGCTGCCTATCCTGAATATGGCTGTACGGGCGGTCCCTATAAGGTGGCTGAGCGTTGGGGCGTGTTTGACGACATACTCTGTGCAGGTAATCCTAAGACCTATGAGTTCGTCAATAACATTCTCGATGAGTTGCTCGACATCTTCCCCTCAAAGTATATCCATCTTGGCGGTGATGAGGCTCCCCGTACGCGTTGGAAGGCTTGTCCTCGTTGCCAAGCAGAAATCAAGCGCCTGAACCTCAAGGGTTCGAATGGCTTTTCAGCGGAAGCACAATTGCAATCGCATTTCATGAATGTTATTGCACAGCATTTGGCTACTAAGGGGCGCAACATTATTGGTTGGGATGAGATTCTCGAAGGCGACGTGGCTCCTGGTTCAACAGTGATGAGCTGGCGTGGCATAGATGGTGGTATGGAGGCAGTGAAGCGCGGCTTGGATGCCATCATGTCGCCCAATACCTATTATTACTTAGATTACTACCAGACCAAGGCGCATCGCTTGACACTTATCGGCGGTGACCTTCCGGTGGAGAAGGTTTATAGCTATAACCCTGTGCCCGACGATGCGTCAGAGGCGTTGAAGCAACATGTAAAGGGCGTGCAAGTGAATCTATGGACTGAATATGTCATGGGTCGCGACCTCGCACTCTACCAGCTTCTACCACGCTTGGCTGCTATGGCAGAAACAGGCTGGACAGAGAATGCCAAGAAAGATCTGAATTCGTTCAAGCAACGTGAAAGTAAACTCAATCAGCTTTACCATCATTATGATTGGAAGGCTTGCCAAGAAATGTTCAAAGAGAAAAAGTAGTTTGTAAGGTTTTTTAGAATTCTGAGCGGTGGCGTTGCGATAACTCCATCGCTCTTTCTTTTTATGAAGCGCGGCACATGCTATCCCTTTTTTGTTACTGCACGCGCCCAGCACGTAATGAAAAGAGGCATTGCACTTAAATATGGGGATAGAAAGCTGCCTCTTTCGATGAAAAGTGAGAGAAGGCTGTGTTATTTTCATCATTTGTAGGTATTGCAACCAGTTATGATTTGTTATAATTTTGCACAGAAAATGTTGCCTTACGTGTAGGTAGGCAGCTTAGGTTTAGGATAAAATTAATCATACAAGAAAATGAGAAAGAAAATCATGTTGATGTTGGTCATGTTTTTGATGGCATGGTCGGGCGTACAGGCTAAAACGGCACTGTTGATTGTAGCGCATGGGTCGCCTATGGAATCGTGGCGCAAGCCCTGTTCTGGATTTAGAGCCCTTAGTGAAACAACAATTGTCCAATGGCAAGTTGAAGGGCATCGAGATCGTGAAGGTAGCACTTATGGAATACACCGAGCCTTCGGTAGCCTCAATGGTTAAGGCTTGTGAATCAGAAGGTGCCGATAGCATTTTTGCATTGCCCATCTTCATAGCACCGTCGGGACACACCGAGGAGGATCTTCCCAATATCTTGGGACAGAAGTATAATCCCTATGTGCGCGAGGAATTGGCCGAGGAAAAGACTGAAATGGTGCATACACGCGTGCCCATTGTCTTGGGGCCTACGTTCTACTATAGTTATGTGTTAGAAAAGAGCATGCTCGATCGTGTCCAGAGCTTATCGAAATCACCAGCTAAAGAGGCTGTGATTTATCTTGCCCACGGCGATGACGAACGCATAGGCTTTTGGAAAGAGATGCTTAAAAACGTGGATCAATACACCAAGGAACACACAAAGATTGATTATGTGGACCATGCACTCATTGAGATGGGACATGACTTTGGCAAAGAGCTCATGCCCTTACTCGCTAAAGCAGCACAGAAGAAGCAGCGCATCATAGTGCAAGGCATCTATCTGACATCAGATGTGAAACGCATGGCCGACCGTCACAAGATGGAAGATGTGCAGCGTGACTTGGTGAAAAGAACGGGTGTAGAGATTGTTTATAGCCCCGATGGCATATTGCCAGCCTCGAGTGGGCGAGTTGTTGACTGGATTGTAGCACAGACCCAGCAGTGGTTATCCAGTAAGCGTTAGTCGGATAGGCGTATGAAGAAGTTCGCCATGATGAGCCTTTTGGCCTTGATGTGGATCTGTTGGGTACCGCAACAGAGTGCTGCCGAAACGCGCAAACTCTATGGTTACGTTACCGATGTAAACAACGAACCCCTTGTGGGGGTGAGTGTTCGGGTCTATCGCACGTCGTATGTTACAGTAACCGATGCTAAAGGTCGCTATCAATTGGGTGGCGATTGGGCGAGAGGGGCAACAATCTTGTTCACGTATATCGGCTACAAACCGCAGAAGTTACAAGATGATGGGCGAGAACGAATGGATGTGAAGATGGAGGAAGCTGCCACGGGAATAGGAGAGGTGGTCGTGAAAGCCAAGAGTAACATCAACGCTATCGACCTGCGTTCGAAAGCAGGAATCGTGGAGAACGTCGATATCAAACGGCTCAATGAGAAGCCCATGATAGACCTCGGGCTAGCACTTCAGGGTATGATCCCGGGGCTGAATGTCATAAACCAGGGCGAATTGGGTACCGCTCCTCAGATTCGCATTCGTGGCAACTCATCGTTCCGTCGTGGTAATGTGAGTAACGAACCATTGTATGTGTTGGATGGGAAGATTATCTCTGCCGAGACGTTCTATAACCTCAACCCACAGGATATCGCCAGTATCAAGGTGTTGAAAGATGCAGCTGCTGGGGCACTATATGGTATTAAGGCTGCCAATGGCGTGCTCGAAATCAGCTCGCAACACGGCTATCAAGGCAAGATGATCATCAATTATGGTTTGGATCTAGGGCTGACGCTGCGCGGAAGGCGAGGCGTTCGGTTGATGGATACCGAAGAGAAGTTAGAACTGGAGCGTCTTTTGCAGAACCCGGCTACACCCGGCTATCGTTACAGTCGCGATTATTATGAGCGCTATCATGCCACCGATCCCAATAAAGCGCAACTTATAGCCGAGGGGGAGCAACGCTTGTCTGAGCTTAGAGCGGTGCACACAGACTGGTTTAAAGAGCTCATCCATAACAATTTCTATCAAAAGCATAATCTCAGTATTAAGGGCGGAAACGGCACAACGACCTATTATCTCTCGGGCAACTACGTCTATCAAGGTGGACGAATAGCAGGAAACGACAAGCGACGCTTCAACATTCGAATGGGCTTGGACCAACAATTGGGCAAGATGGGGTATCTCATGGTGGGTGCTACGGGTGGATATGCTAAGACGAACACGCCGAACGGCTCAACTTTCGACCCTACCTCGTTGGTTTACAATCTGAATCCTTATGAGTGGAAGATGGGCGAGTTATATTCCTATCCCAATCGCACTTATAGTGATTTACTGTATCAATATCAGGCCGATGCAAGCGATAAGAATGCTGGGGTGGATATGAATCTTACACTCTCACCATGGAAAGATCTGACACTGGCTTATGTTGCAGGACTCGATTTCCTGCAAAGTGACGATCACCAATTCACCCCCTCAACAGCCTATTCGGAGCAAAAAGGCGGTGTCCCCACAAATGCACGGGGTATATACCGTCGCACGAAGGGTACAACGACCAATCTGTCGAGTAATTTCCGCGCCACTTACAACCATGTCTTTGGTGGCGTCCATGACATAACGGTGGGCGCAAATGTCGACTATTACCTGTATAACTATGATGCAGTGGGCATCACGGGTTATGGTGTAGGCACTATAGATGCTCCCTCTGCCATCAATAATGCGTTGCAAGGATTTCGCCAACCCGAAGTGAGAAACCCGAGAGACAAGAATGCGCAGATGGGTATTGGTGCTGTGGCTGGATACACTTACAACACGATTTATGATCTTTATGCGACTTATAAAGCCGATGCGTCGTCGATTTTGCCAGCCAATAAACGCTGGAATGCAGCTTGGGCTGTTGGTCTTGGATGGACGCCAACGAACTATTCGGGACTGAAAGACCTAAAAGCCTTGTCTAAATTGAACTTCAAAGTGGCCTATGGTGTGACGGCTAATCTCAATGGTGTGACATCTTCCAGCACCATGGGCACTTTCATGTTTGGCGAACAAACTTACGAAGAGAGCCGGGCGCTCTCTCGCTGTTGTCACTTTATAACAAGGATTTGAAGGCCGAACAAAATAAGTCTTTAGATGTCGGCATGAACGTAGAGCTGTGGAAACGTGTCACGTTGGATGTGAATTGGTATAACCGTCGCACCGATCAGGCGCTCTTGGATGTGCCGATTGCCACCAGTTCGGGCTTCTCTTCGTTGAAGCGCAATATAGGTGTTTTGCAAAATCAAGGTATCGAAGTGGGGCTCAATGGGCGGATATGGGATAGCTTTGACTGCCGTTTGACCGTCGGGGGCAACATTGCTTACAACCGCAATAAGGTTATTAGCCTTTATTGGACCGATAAGCTCTACTTGGATGAACAGTCGATTGTACCCAACTATGAAGTTGGTAAATCCTACGATATGATTTATGGTGTCCATTCGTTGGGCATCAATCCACTCACCGGTTATCCTGTGTTTCTTACGCCCGATGGTCGTGAGAAGCAGGGAACAGAGCAGCTGACGCGCGACGATTTCGTTGCCTTGGGGCACTTGACGCCCCCTTATTCGGGCAGTTTCTATGCTAATTTCTCCTATAAGCAATTCGATTTCGATATCTCTTTCTACTATGTGTTGGGTGGCAAACAGCGTTTCAACTATCAGTATGTGCGCAACAGCGACAATGCCAACTATAACGCGGTGGCAGGCCAAACAGAAAAGATGTGGTTTAAAAGGGGGGATGAATACAAAACGTATTGGACACCTTTCTATACACAAAGCGTTGCGGAAAATAATCTTGTGCTCTATCCCAACTCGCGCACGGTGGGTAACAGCAACTATTTAAAACTCTCAAGTTTCTCCATGCGCTATCGCATTCCGTCGCGTTGGCTCCATCGCGTGATGCCTTTGGTGCAATATGCCAACGTAGGATTGCAGGGCTCGAATCTCTTTACGTGGACCAACTACAAAGAGTCCGACCCAGAAAGTGGCACTATGGTAGGTACCATGCAGCCCGTCTTCACTTTCATCTCAACTTAACATTTTGATAAGAGACAATGAAACAACATCTACCGATATTCAAGAGTGTAACTATCGCTGTGCTTTCAATGGCTTTTGCAGCATGCAATCTGAACATACCACCGCAAGATCAGTACTCTGATCCCGATGCCATCACAACCGTTTCAAATGCACGATCGCTCTTAGCTTCGGCCTATTTGGCCTATCCCCACGAAGAATACGCATTTTCTTTGTTGGGTAATGATTTCGTTCCGACCTCACTTTCGGTGAAAGACATCTCGTCCTTACACCTTTATAATTGGGACGACCGTGAGATAAGCAAACTCGCACCTACACTTTGGCAAGGCTACTACAATGTCATTGCACAGTGCGACGCCTTGCTTGAACGCATGCAAGATGTCAAAACGCAAGGACAGACGGAAGCCACCGAGAAACAAGCCATCATTGCTGAGGCTAAAACGTTAAAGGCGTTGAGCTATTTTCAGCTACTTCGTGTGTTTGCACCTGCCTATGATTTGAATCCCGATGCACCTGGAATCATTTTAAAAACGCAACTCGGCATCGAGGATAAGTCGCGTGCTTCCATCCGTAATGTTGTGGCAATGATTCGCCATTTGCTCAATGAGGCCGTTCAAACGCCACATGCCCCAGCACGCAATGGTTGGCTTTCACAAACGGCTGTGCAGTATCTTTTGGCAGACGTGGCGCTTTATGCAGGCGACAACGAAGCGGCCATCACCTACGGAAAAAGTGTTCTCGACAAGAGCAACGATGCTTATTTCACACCCAATGTCATCAATAGTCTGTGGCAATCTAACAGCAATCCAGCGCGTATCTTTGCTTTTAACATCCACACAGCCTATTATGTGGATATTCAGAGTAGTGCTCGAGAAGGAGATTATTTCTGCCTCAATCCACAGTTAGACTACGTGGCTTCGGATGTCCGTCGTGCCTCTTTCGTCTATCCTTTTGTGATGGATGGCACCAACAGAACGCTCTTCGGCAAGTATAACCGGGCCAACAAAACCAATCAAGCCATTGGCTATATCAACACGATGCGCTATGCCGGCGCCTATTATATCGTTGCTGAAGCCTATTGTAGAAAGGGGGATACAGAGGTTGCACGCACGCTGATGAATCATTATTGGCATTGCATCGGCGTGGCCGAAGCGCCTGCCGGCACCTCTAATCAGGTGCTTTTGCAACTCATTCTCACCGATAAGCAACGCGAGTTTGCCGGCGAAGGCATCAACTTCTTCGACCTCAAACGCACGCATCTCGCTGCTTTGTCCCGCCAAACGCAGTGGGGCACCGGCACGAACAACACCATTTCGACCGGCGATTACCGCTGGTGTTTCCCCATTCCGGTATCGGAATATCGTTTCAACCGCGTAGAACAGAATGCTGGTTGGCCTTCCAATTAAGCGAAATAATGAACAAATGAAACATATATTGAATACGCTGTTTGCAGCTATAGTATGCATTTTAGCAGGCTGCCAAGCACAAGATGCACCCCAAGAAACCATGACCAATGGTGTGGAATTGACCATTCCGGGCAACGCAATCCTGTCAGAAGACGACACAGCAAGCGTCTTTGTGCATGCAATGATTGCCTTTGCGCCTCAGCAACGCGAGTCCGTAAAATTGTCTTTTGCAGGCAATGAAAAAGGCATTTTGCATGCCGATAGTGATGAGTTGGTTTTCAATCCAGGGCAGAAAGAAGTGGTCTTCCGTGTGAAATCAAATGGAAAGCATTTACTTGCAGCACCTCAAGTAGTGACCATGCAAGTAGCTTCAGCCTCCAATCCACTTATCAAGGGTTTTGGAAAAAGTGCTCAAATCACGATGAATCCCGATGCTGACGTGCCGATTCTGACGCCAACACAGCTGCAATTGATAGCTGATGTACAGACGAAATATGGTATCAATCTGATCCGTTTACTTGGGAAAATACCCGTAGAAACCACTATCACATTCAATAACGATGATAAGGAGGGCTTTTTCCAAGGGCAAGCACAACGCGTTTACAAAGGGTATAGTGTGATAACGTTGAGCGATGATGCCACAGTTGACCATCCCAAACTGAAACTTTTGAGCAACCCCATGGGATTAACCACCTTCTTATATGATGTGTTGAAGCGCAAAACAGTTGATGACAATGAATTCTTTATGCAGACTCCCTATGGAAAGGCGGCAGTGAAGGCCATTCATTATGATGAGCAAAAGGAAACTTTTGAGGCTTCTTTGGATGGGATAGCTTTTAATCCCGTGAGCAAAGCCGTCACCTTTGTGGGCGAAAAAGAAGATGTCTATGGTGACAGAGTGGCCGGATTGCCTTTTGTTTACAATTACTCTGCATGGAACAGGTTATTGAAAGAGAAAGCAAAGGGTACCCTTGTCGAGATTGAAGAAGATGGAAACTTGGTGGGTTATACCATCGATGATGACTTCCTGATGATGGGAGGATCACTGGATCCTAAAAAGTTTTTAGGCGTAAGTGCCATTGATAGAGATACTTTCGGTCATAGTCCAACTGACTGGGTTGCCCCTTCGGCATCAATTGATTTTGAACAGGGTAAACTTTCATTCACGTTCCCATGGGACTTTGCTGATGGGAATGGTTATGAACAGGTGCATGTTGTTTATACTTTACATCGTTAAACAAGGAGAATGGCATGCAGGAAAAACTGATTAGACATACTCTTTTCTGGATAATTGTACTCGGACTCCTATTTGTTGGGAGAGCTTTTGCTATACCTTGTTTATGCATTAATCAATATATCACCCTGCCCAATGGTACTGTTGAAGGGTACTTGGATAATGGATTGCGTTATATAATCTTGCCCAACGAATTGCCAAGGCATAATATAGAGGTGAGAATGGTCATGAATGTGGGATCTTTACAGGAGGAGAATGACCAGCGAGGAGGTGCACATTTCTTAGAGCATAGTGCCTTTATAGGAAGTAAGCACTTTCCAAAAAGGGCTCTGATTGATTATTTTGAGCGACAAGGCATGAAGTTTGGACGTGACATCAACGCCTTTACGGGCTTTGATCGCACAATCTATTGGCTCTCTTTGCCTTACCATTCACAAGATAAAGCACTGTTAGATACCACTTTCTTGGCTCTTCGTGATTGGCTGTGTGGCCTGACTTTTGATGATGAGCGCGTGAAAAAGGAACGTGGAGTCATTGTAGAAGAGCTTAGAAGCTACCAGCAAAATGACGACTTCTACAAATTGAAAATGGGGCAAAATCGCTATGCTGACCGCATACCATTGGGTACAGAACAAGACATTAATAGTATTGATAGTAACCGCTTAAAAAGCTTTCTATCAGCGTTGGTACACGCTATCTCGTGCAACTGTGCTTGTCGTGGGACAGGTGAATGTAGCAGAAGTGGTTGAAAAAAACTACGTAAAACGTTAGGTACAATCCCTGCAAAAGCAGATAAAAAGGCATTCAAACCGCTGCCGATGACCTATGCTAAAGGAGCTGCCTGGATGCAGTTGCCCGATAGCATGCAGCGTGAAAGTAAGCTGGAAGTCATCATCCCACATTCTACAATCGTTGAAAGGCTGTTGCCTGAAGTGGTAAAAAAGCAACAGATGCGTATGTTGGTGCAATGTCTTTCTGAGCGCCTTGCAGCTGATAGTGTAAGGTGTAATGTGTCAAATGATTGGTATTTAGCAGACAAAGATCATTTTGTTTTCTCACTGCGTGGTGATTCTCCGTTTCAGTTGGCACAGCAGTTAGCTGCAACTTCCTATGAATGTCATCGGCTGTTGCAGTGTGGCGTGGAGGGAAATGAGCTGCAACAGCTGATTGATATGCGCCTTGCTCATTTACAACCCGATACAACACAGCAGCTTTCTTCTGATTTATGTGATGATTTTGTAGATTATGTCATGGCAGGAGATCGTCCTCTTTGGCACCCAAGGGATGTGGAGTGGGTGCGCAATCAGGTGAAAATGACAACGAGCATACAGCTACAAGAGTGTCTAAAAAGTATTCTTGAAGCTATGAAACGCAGTCGGTTGTATGCCTATACTTACGCTGTTGATAGTACAAAAGCTACTGTTTTTGATGGCAAACAGGCAGATAATGCGTGGAAAAAAGGCTGGAAACGTTCCATAAAACCTTATGTTTTTCATTCGAAAAAAGAGGCAAAAGAAGACACCATTAGTCTGCCCTTGTGTTTGAAGCAAATACCAAAGATGGCAAATGAAAGTATTAAATACAGCAAGAAATGGCCAGAACTTGGCGTTGAAGAGATACAGCTGGTGAATGGAGTGAAGTTGCTTGTGCGTCCAACCTTAGAGGAAGATTCCACACTTTACCTTGCTGTTATAGGGCGAGGGGGGAGCGGCAGACCTTGCTATTCAACAGCAATTGAAACTTCATGATGCTGTAAGTTATGTTGATATGGGTGGCTTAGCCAAGGTATCGAGCGACACTTTATTGAACATAATGACACAGCAGCAGTTGTCAATGACGGTGGGTGAGGATGCGTATTGGCACCAGTTATTGGCTTCTTCGCCTGAGAAGCATGCGACAGCACTATTAAATCTGGTTTACGAAAAAATGTGTTTCCCAGGTGTTAATCATGAAGATTTCGTCGAAACAATAGCTTCTGAGCAGGAAAATTTAGGAAAAGAGACACTCTTAGACAAGCTCTTGGCGCACGATGCTGACCGATTAATGGCGAACACGATTGACTCGTTAGTGGGTAATGGAACAGTCAATAGTGAACGATTGCTCACAAAAGCCACGCTGAAAGCACTGAATATAGATACCTTAACACACTATTATAAGCAGTTGTTTGGCAATCCAATAGGGCTCACAGTCATTCTAACGGGTAACTTTAATGCTGGGCATGTGGTGCCGAAGGCAATTGCAATGTTTGCTCAACTCCAAGCACCAGCAACGCCATTGCCTTTGAACAATGTGCCTTTTATACCCAATAAGCAAGTCTATTCCAAAGGTTTTGAGGGTGGGAATGACCATCAAACAGTAGCTAACTATATCTTTTCGGGTAACTATGTGCCGTCGCTTCGCACCACGCTGGGTATGAAACTGATTCGCGATGTGTTGCAAGATCGTGTATTGAAAGTGCTCCGCGAGAGTGAAAATATTGTTTATTCGCCCTATGTAGACCTGTCATATAGTGGTATCCCGCAACAGAAATATCACTTCGTTATTAATCTTTCTCTGAAAGACGAGAATCGAAAGAGGGCTGAAATGTTGTTGCAAGAGATTATCAAAGATCTCAAAGGACGGCCTATAAGCACTGGAGAACTCAACAAACTAAAGCGTTCTTTCCTTGTTACGAAAGACAAAGTGCTGAATGATAAGTCTCCCTCAGAATGGAAAACGGCATTGATTTCATTGGTGAAAAATGGTGAGTCATTGCAAGATTTCAATGATTATAGAGAATGTTTACATGGTATTACACCAGAAATGATACAGCAAATGGTGAATGAAATGTTTGAGTGGACTCACCGAATCGTTGTATATAAATCACAAAAATAATGAGAATATTAAAGAATTTACATTTAGTTTGCTGTGCTGTTATGCTGAGCATGGCAACTTATATGTGGGCTGAAAAGCAGCCCGAAGCTTATCGTCTTTATGACAACAAGGGTAAATTGATCAGCTATGAACAGCTTGTTAAGAGTCTTTCTAAGGCGGATGTGGTTTTTATTGGCGAGATACATAACTGTGTCATCACCCATTGGTTGGAGCAAAAGTTGCTGGAAAGTCTTTACAATGTACACGGGGTACAGTTAAAAATGGGCTTGGAAATGTTTGAAAGCGACAATCAACTCATCTTAAATGAGTATCTTCAGGGGCAGATTACGGGCGAACGATTTGAGGATGAAGCACGCTTATGGCCTAATTACAGTACCGATTACGCCGGCTTGATTGGCTTTGCGCGCGAACATCACGTGCCCGTTGTTGCCACAAATGTGCCACGTCGTTATGCCACTGCCGTGAAAAACCATGGTCTTGCCTATTTGGATTCGTTCTCAACCGAAGCAAAAAGTTACATGGCACCATTGCCTATCCACTTTCAATCAAATGAAAATGTTGAGCAGGGCTTTGCACTCATGGGGATGATGGGGAAGAATAAAAATGCCGATCCGCACCGCATTGCCGAGGCGCAGGCCATCAAAGATGCTACGATGGCCTGGAGAATTGCTCAAAATCTGCCAGGAAAGTTGATTCATTTCAATGGGAATTTTCATTCAGACAACCGAGAGGGCATCATCCCTTATCTGTTAACATATAAGCCGGGGGTACGATATGTGGTGGTGAGAGCCGTGCGGCAGGAAGATATTTCCTATTTGGATGAGGCTTATCAAGGCATAGCTGATTATTATATTTGTGTGCCAGAAGATATGACAACGTCTTATTAAGGAGGGCGTTGGTGTGAAATTCTTAATCCGCTCACGTCCAGTTGTGTTGATTCTAATTCTATTCCAGTTATTTATATCCCAAAAATAGATATAGGTATTTATCTCTATTTTTGTTGTATAAATCGAAAAAGTTTCATTTTAGATATAGATTTTTTTCTAAAAAGATTTGGAGTTTGTGATATTTTTGCATTACCTTTGCACTCGCTTTTTGAGGACAATGGTTTTCAAGTAGCGTTTTTCTGCGCCTGTTGAAGCGGGTGTTTGAAATAAAGAGAGCGATCTTTGACAAGATTTTTCATAGACAGAGAAGTAGTACAAGAAGCGAGTGCTTGTTTTCGAAAGGAGATGAGTGCTTGGGTAAAAGAACGAACCGTCAAGAAGGATGAGTTATTCTTAGAGAAGGTACAAAAAGACTTCGATAAATTTAGAGGAAGCGTTCTGAATCAGATAGACTCTTGACCTTATTATTTTATGAATAGGGTTGGAATAGATATTTTACAATGGAGAGTTTGATCCTGGCTCAGGATGAACGCTAGCTACAGGCTTAACACATGCAAGTCGAGGGGAAACGATGAGAGAGCTTGCTCTCTTAGGCGTCGACCGGCGCACGGGTGAGTAACGCGTATCCAACCTACCCATTACAGGGGGATAACCTTGCGAAAGTAAGACTAATACCCCATGGCATTTTATGATGGCATCATTATAGGATTAAAGATTTATTGGTAATGGATGGGGATGCGTCTGATTAGCTTGTTGGCGGGGTAACGGCCCACCAAGGCAACGATCAGTAGGGGTTCTGAGAGGAAGGTCCCCCACATTGGAACTGAGACACGGTCCAAACTCCTACGGGAGGCAGCAGTGAGGAATATTGGTCAATGGGCGAGAGCCTGAACCAGCCAAGTAGCGTGCAGGATGACGGCCCTATGGGTTGTAAACTGCTTTTATAGGGGAATAAAGTGAGCTACGTGTAGTTTATTGCATGTACCCTATGAATAAGGACCGGCTAATTCCGTGCCAGCAGCCGCGGTAATACGGAAGGTTCGGGCGTTATCCGGATTTATTGGGTTTAAAGGGAGCGTAGGCCGTGGATTAAGCGTGTTGTGAAATGTAGATGCTCAACATCTGACTTGCAGCGCGAACTGGTTTACTAGAGTGTGCACAACGTAGGCGGAATTCGTCGTGTAGCGGTGAAATGCTTAGATATGACGAAGAACTCCGATTGCGAAGGCAGCTTACGGGAGCACAACTGACGCTGAAGCTCGAAGGTGCGGGTATCAAACAGGATTAGATACCGCGTAGTCCGCACATAGAACGATGGATGCCCGCTGTTGGTCCATTAGGGTCAGCGGCCAAGCGAAAGCATTAAGCATCCCACCTGGGGAGTACGCCGGCAACGGTGAAACTCAAAGGAATTGACGGGGGCCCGCACAAGCGGAGGAACATGTGGTTTAATTCGATGATACGCGAGGAACCTTACCCGGGCTTGAATTGCAGACGAACGATTCAGAGATGAAGAGGCCCTTCGGGGCGTCTGTGAAGGTGCTGCATGGTTGTCGTCAGCTCGTGCCGTGAGGTGTCGGCTTAAGTGCCATAACGAGCGCAACCCCTTTTCTTAGTTGCCATCAGGTAATGCTGGGCACTCTGGGAATACTGCCACCGTAAGGTGTGAGGAAGGTGGGGATGACGTCAAATCAGCACGGCCCTTACGTCCGGGGCTACACACGTGTTACAATGGCCGGTACAGAAGGCAGGTTGCATGTAAATGCGATCGAATCTTAAAAGCCGGTCCCAGTTCGGACTGAGGTCTGCAACCCGACCTCACGAAGCTGGATTCGCTAGTAATCGCGCATCAGCCATGGCGCGGTGAATACGTTCCCGGGCCTTGTACACACCGCCCGTCAAGCCATGAAAGCCGGGGGTGCCTAAAGTCCGTTACCGCAAGGATCGGCCTAGGGCAAAAACTGGTAATTGGGGCTAAGTCGTAACAAGGTAGCCGTACCGGAAGGTGCGGCTGGAACACCTCCTTTCTGGAGCGAATGTTTCCTATAGTGGCGTATGAGTTGACTTGAAAGCGTTGACATTTATGCTGCGCCTTATTGAGGTTAGTATTTTTTTTAGAGGATAAGTGCTCTGAGGCGATGGTTTGTTTTTCTTCTTGTACTACGTACATCTGTTTTTTTCGATAAAGCGAGAAAAAGGAAGCTGGCTATTCGAGATGCCCGGGATCTTGGACAGACACTGGGCCCGGAAATTAGTCCTATAGCTCAGTTGGTTAGAGCGCCACACTGATAATGTGGAGGTCGGCAGTTCAAGTCTGCCCCGGGACTACAGCATTCCTTACAGTGGAGTGGGAAGTTCTTTTGCAAGACGTGTTGCAGGAGTGATTTTTGTTTTCTTCATCTGTATTTAAACTGGGGGATTAGCTCAGCTGGCTAGAGCACCTGCTTTTGCAAGCAGGGGGTCAACGGTTCGAATCCGTTATTCTCCACACTCGATATGACCTTGCACTATTTATGGTGGGAGGAAGTATTATCGAATCGATCTTTGACATATTGACACAAGCAAAACTGTAAAGTAAACTAAGTTCAAACTTAGAAATTATCATTTTTATGGCTTTTATGGCCATGAGAAATGAGATTTCACTTAACAGCTGAAAGTATGAGCGAGTCATTTCTTTTTTAGGAGAGATGGCGCGAATTGAAGAAAGTAAGTAAGGGCGTATGGTGGATGCCTAGGCTCACAGAGGCGATGAAGGACGTGATAAGCTGCGATAAGCTTCGGGTAGGTGCAAATAACCTTTGATCCGGAGATTTCCGAATGGGACAACCTGTTTGTTTGAAGAACAAACACTTACGTTAAATCGTAAGGGCTAACCCAGGGAACTGAAACATCTTAGTACCGGAGGAAGAGAAAATAAATAATGATTCCCTTAGTAGTGGCGAGCGAACGGGGAAGAGCCCAAACCGTGACTGTGGCAACGCAGCTGCGGGGTAGTAGGACCGCGACATTGTATGCATGCAGTGAGCAGAATCTTCTGGAAAGAAGAACCGCAGATGGTGAAAGTCCAGTATGCGAAGCTAATTGCAACATAGCGGTATCCTGAGTAGCGCGGAGCACGAGTAATTCTGCGTGAATCAGCCGGGACCATCCGGTAAGGCTAAATACTCCTGTGAGACCGATAGTGAACCAGTACCGTGAGGGAAAGGTGAAAAGCACTTCGACAAGAAGAGTGAAAGAGTTCCTGAAACCATACGCCTACAAGCGGTCGGAGCTGCTTTATGCAGTGACGGCGTGCCTTTTGCATAATGAACCTACGAGTTACCATCTCTGGCAAGGTTAAGAGTAAAGATACTCCCAGCCGTAGTGAAAGCGAGCCTGAACAGGGCGTTTAAGTCAGAGGGGGTAGACGCGAAACCAAGTGATCTACACTTGACCAGGTTGAAGTTCCGGTAACACGGAATGGAGGACCGCACCAATAAGCGTTGAAAAGCTTCTGGATGAGTTGAGTGTAGGAGTGAAAGGCCAATCAAACTTGGAGATAGCTCGTACTCCCCGAAAGGCATTTAGGTGCCGCGTGTGGTGATCTCCGTGAGAGGTAGAGCGACCGATAGGTCAAGAGGGCTTCACCGCCTATCGAGACCTGACGAACTCCGAATGCTCACGGACGGCAGCCATGCAGTAAGGGGGCGGGTGCTAAGGTCCGTCCCCGAGAGGAGAAGAATCCAGACCGCCGTCTAAGGCCCCGAAATTCTGTCTAAGTTAGTCTAACGAAGTCTGGTCCCCATGACAGCTAGGATGTTGGCTTGGAAGCAGCCATTCATTCAAAGAGTGCGTAACAGCTCACTAGTCGAGGGTCCGGGCATGGATAATAATCGGGTATAAGGCAGATGCCGAAGGCGCGGGATAGTAATAATAAAAGTATCGGTAGGGGAGCATTCCATGTGCGTAGAATGGTGCAGATAACTAATCCTGGAGCGCATGGAAAAGCAAATGTAGGTATAAGTAACGATAAAAGGGGTGAGATTCCCCTTCGCCGTAAGTCTAAGGTTTCCCGGGCAATGCCAATCAGCCCGGGGTAAGTCGGGTCCTAAGTCTCAGCCGAATGGTGAGGGCGATGGCAGAAACGGTTAATATTCCGTTACTACCTTTAGGAGCGATGTGGAGACGGAGCAGTGACACTGCCGCGGGGTGACGGATATCCCCGTTAAAGAGTGTAGGCGTAGATCGGAGCAGGCAAATCCACTCCGAGAGCCGACCTTGAAAGTACTGCAGCTTCTTCGGGAGCAGCAGATAGCGCAGGTAATCAGACTTCCAAGAAAATCCGCTAAGCATATTCTAAAGGTACCCGTACCGCAATCCGACACAGGTAGACGGGTAGAACATACTAAGGCGTTGAGAGATTCATGGTTAAGGAACTAGGCAAATTGACCCCGTAACTTCGGGATAAGGGGTCCTCATAGCAATATGAGGCGCAGAGAATAGGTCCAGGCAACTGTTTAACAAAAACACAGGGCTGTGCAAACTCGAAAGATGACGTATACAGCCTGACACCTGCCCGGTGCTGGAAGGTTAAGAGGAGATGTCACTACTTCGGTAGGAAGCATTGAATTGAAGCCCCAGTAAACGGCGGCCGTAACTATAACGGTCCTAAGGTAGCGAAATTCCTTGTCGGGTAAGTTCCGACCTGCACGAATGGTGTAATGATCCGGACGCTGTCTCAACCATGAGCTCAGTGAAATTGTAGTATCGGTGAAGATGCCGATTACCCGCGATGGGACGAAAAGACCCCGTGAACCTTTACTACAGCTTAGCATTGACCTTGGTCATCCGATGTGTAGGATAGGCCGGAGGCTTTGAAGCAGGTGCGCCAGCATTTGTGGAGTCATCCTTGAAATACGGCCCTTTGGCTGTCTGAGGTCTAACCCGCTTGATGCGGGGACACTGCTTGGTGGGTAGTTTGACTGGGGTGGTCGCCTCCAAAAGCGTAACGGAGGCTTCCAAAGGTGCCCTCGGGTCGATTGGTAACCGACCTCATAGAGTGCAATGGCATAAGGGCGCTTGACTGGGAGGCAGACATGCCGAGCAGGCAGGAAACTGGGGCATAGTGATCCGGCGGATGTGTATGGAAACTCCGTCGCTCAAAGGATAAAAGGTACTCCGGGGATAACAGGCTGATCCCCCCCAAGAGCTCATATCGACGGGGTGGTTTGGCACCTCGATGTCGGCTCGTCACATCCTCGGGCTGGAGAAGGTCCCAAGGGTTGGGCTGTTCGCCCATTAAAGTGGCACGCGAGCTGGGTTCAGAACGTCGTGAGACAGTTCGGTCTCTATCTATCGTGGGCGCAGGAGTTTTGCGTGGTGCCGTCACTAGTACGAGAGGACCGTGATGGACAGACCTCCGGTTTACCAGTTGTGCCGCCAGGCGCACCGCTGGGTATCTGAGTCTGGATTGGATAAGCGCTGAAAGCATCTAAGTGCGAAGCCAGCCGCAAGATGAGAACTCCATAGAGGGTCGTTGAAGACGACAACGTTGATAGGGTGCAGGTGTAAAGACGGTGACGTCAAAGCCGAGCACTACTAATTGCCCGAAACTTTCTTCACTTCCCTCGCTTCTACTTTGAGTTGTTTAAGCAAAAAAGTTCGAACCCCATAAGGTTTAACTCACAGTTTATCGCTTGTGTAAATCATGTCAACCCCTTTATCAGGTGGTTATTGCGGTGGGGTTCCACCTCTTCCCATTCCGAACAGAGAAGTTAAGCCCACTTGCGCCGATGGTACTGCAATGCAATGCGGGAGAGTAGGTAGCCGCCTTTTTTTTTACGAAGCACTTTGAGATTTATTTCTTCAGAGTGCTTTTTGTTATATGCGGTTTTACAGCTGCTTACCGTACCGTCTATGCGTCCGATGGTACACCTTGTCAAATAGGGCAATGCGGGAGAGTAGGTAGCTGCCTTTTCTTATCAAAGCACCTTGGAGATATATTCTTCAGAGTGCTCTTTTTTTATATGCGTTTTGAGTCGTCTTTCACTGCATCGTCCATGCACCGATGGTACACCTTGTCAAATAGGGCAATGCGGGAGAGTAGGTAGCTGCCTTTTTTTCTTACGAAGCGTTCATTTGAGCAATCAAATGGACGCTTTTTTTGTTTGTATGCCATTTACTCATTCCAAGCTCGTAGGGGCTTGTACTTTGATAGGCCGGGGTTGGCGACGATAGAGCCACCCGATGCGTATGAGGGCGGAAAACCCTATGCCATCGGCATTGTACTTTTTTTAAATCATTTGTGCAAAAGGAACTTTCATTCGTGAATTAAATGCCCATTTATTGTGGGAAATGGGTGAGGCATAGGAAAAGAAAGTACAACCCCCAAGGGGGTAGCACTTTTGTTTGCATCATTACCCAGGGTAGCCTCCTATCGTCAGCAACCCTCGGCTATCGAAAGTATAACCGCGTTGCGGTAGTTTTTCATCCATTGCCGGCACACCGAAACGAATGGAATGGTTGGGCGGAGGGGTTGCCAGCGTTTCCAATCGGATGGAATGGTCGGGCGTGGCGTTTGCCGATATATCCAAACGGATGGAATATTTGGAAAGAGGGTTTGCCAGCATATTCAATCGGATGGTAATGCCTGGCGCGGCGCTTGCTGAATGGTTTCATCCTGAAAAACGACTTGGAGTTACCCTCGCTCACGATAACCACTGCTCGTTATCGTGAAAATTACCCTCGCTCGCGATAACTACCTCTCGTTATCGCGAAAAATGCCCTCGCCCGCGATAACCACATCTTGTTATCGTGAAAAATTGCCCTCGCTCGCGATAACTACCTCTCGTTATCGTGAAAAATGCCCTCGCCCGCGATAACCAACGCTCGTTATCGCGAAAATGCCCTCGCTCGCGATAACCACCTCTCGTTATCGCGAAAAATTACCCTCGCTCGCGATAACCACCTCTCGTTATCGTGAAAATTACCCTCGCTCGCGATAACTTACGTGAGTTGTTGTGGGGAGGGGCGCTGCGATGATGTTGTGGGCAGCATAGTAAGCGAAATACCTGTTTTGAGCAGGTATTTCGCTTATTGGTAGGCTACGAGCAAGCGTTTTGCAGGTGTAGCATCATTGTCGTGTTGGTTTGGGGCTAGCCCTTATGCGTTGTGCGATGGGCTTAGTGGGCTGTGACCATTTGGTAATAGTTTTGCGCATTGGCCCAAAAGAGCTTGGTGTAATAGCCCGTTGGTTCTTGATATTTGCGTGCGATGGCCGCCTGTGCGTTTTCTGCGTTGTAGGTGAGTTCGTCGCTGGGGTAGGGCAATCGATGTGCTGGCGTGGGGTAGCTACTCACTTGTGCATCGGTGGCGAAGGTTACTTTGGGGGTAGCCCGTTCTTCGTGCAACGTTCCATGCTTCTAACTCGTTGATGAAGCCAAAGTTGAGCCATAGCTGTGTTGCTACAACTTGTTGGCTTCCATTCCAGATGTGTGTGGCATAGCTACGTGCTTGTGCTGCTGTGGGGAGAGTAGTTTTTCGTTTTCCTCCATAACTGTCGTTGAAGTGGTTTGCATCTATGGCTTTGTAGAGGGTGCTGTTGGTTTTTATCTGTTTGTAGTATTCGAATGATTGAACTACGCCCTCGATGAAGCATGCTTTGGCTTGATTGAGGTTGGCAGTCACGCCATAGCCGTTTAGGTAGCATTCTGCTTTGCTGAGGTTGACTTCGGCAGCATTGATCCAGCATGCTGCTAAATGCTCATTTCCTTGGTAGTTGGCCCACCCTTGTATGGCTTGCGAATCGATGACGCAATAGTAGTTTGCGCTTTTGATTCCTTGTCTTTGATAAACTTTTATGCTGTCGGTAGCTAAGTTGGAAATGTCGGTGCTACTCTTGGTGACGTCGTAGGCCACGTAGCGTCCCATGGGGTTGGGGTCGTAGATGAGTGGCAGTCGTGGGTCGGTTTGTGCATCGGGATATCCTGTTGTTGGCAGGTTCATGGCGTCGAGCATGGTTTGCGATCCCGAACAATGGGCCGATCCATTGAGCGCTTGTGACATAGTTTTGCCATAGTTGAAATCGTCGGTTTGCGTGTCGGCGGCCACACCTTGGTTTTGTGTGTTTTCGTCGATGAGCGGATAAGTGTTGGGATTCTCTAAGATTTCTTTGATGGCAGCTCTTGCCACAGCAGTGCATTCTCCGTTGGTTGCCAAGGTGTAGTGCTATGCGTAGCCGTAAGGCGTTGACATAGCGTCTCCACATGTCGGTGTTTCCATTGGCTAGAGTGAAGTCTTGCCGTTTGAGATTAGCTACTCCTGTTGCATCTAAATTTCCTGCCGCGAAATAGTCGCCCACCTCTTTGAGGTCGCTGAGAATTTGTTTATAGGTTTCGACATCGCTGTCATAAACGTCTTTAGCTTTTGCCTCGGCATAGTTGCTTGTTTTCCAAATGGTGGAAGCTCCTGTGTAGGGTACATCTCCCCATAGTGAGAGCACCTCATGGAGTTGTGCTTGCATAATGGTGCGTCCTAACATGAGGAATATTTTGTTAGAAGGCTTTTCGGCAGCGTTGAGTTTGTTGTAATTATCTTCGAGTAGTCGATATTGCGTGAGCAGGTCATAAAAGTCTTGCCATCGTGTGTTGTAATAACCTTCGCTGGCACCTCTGAAACGTCCGCGTTCGTTGGCATTGCCAATCACTCCTGAGAAAACTCCAGATGTTGACGATTGCACATAGTAGCGATAGTAGACGGGGTTCATCCATCTGTTGCCCGTGTAGAGCACTCCTGTAAAAGCTTGAGGCACCCCTGTCGTTGCAGTTTTCGATGGGTCTTCGTATTTAGAGTTGAAGGCCGAGTCGCTGCATGAGGTAGCCGAGAAGAGCGTGATTGTCGTGAGGACAAGTGCAAATATTTTTTTCATATTGTTTCTTTTTTAAGCGTTTTTATTAAAAGTTGGCACGTAGTGTTAGGCCAAAGGATCGTGCTGTTGCAGTTGTTCCACCAATCTGTGCTTGATAGATCCAGCTTGTTCCGTCGGTCGATTCAGCGTCAAAGAGCTTCAGAGTGCGATAGATGTAGAAGGGATTTCGCAGATAGGCAGCCACAGTGAGGTTGTTGCAATGAAACTTTCTTGTGAGCGTTTTGGGCAGGGTATAGGCCAATGTAATCTCGCGGCATTTCACATAGCTATTTTTTTGAATGGCTCCGGCATAGCTTTGTGTTGCGCCAGTTCCCCAACCATATTGGCTATCGTTTGCTTCAAACTGTGTCACAACGATGTCGTTGGGTGTTCCATCTTCTTTCACACCAGGCTGAATGAGTCCGTTGTCCCATACGTAGTGTCCATTGATTTTCGTCACACCGCGTTGGTAGTTGGGCACATCTGCAGGGTTGACAATATGGATGGACTGTTTGTCTTCAGCTTTATCGGTGTCGCTGTAGTAGTAGATGCCACCAGTAGCTGCATCGCGCACGCCTACCGCATCTTTGATGTTACCAGCATCCATCATATATTGCCATGGAAGGTTGAGCACATCGCCGCCTATACGGAAGTCGAAGTTGAAGGTTAACGCAAGATTTTTGTAACTAATAGTTCCACCAAATCCACCTGTAGCTTTAGGCATGGCGTTGCCCACTTTGTGGCGTACAGAGGTATCGGTGATGTAAAGGCCATTTGTTCCCACAATGCGATTTCCGTTAGCATCTGTCTTGTAGGTGTAGGCATACCAGTCGCCCATGGGCTCTCCAACATGTGATTCCAGACTTGCGGCACCGTTGTCGGCAGTCATGTGTGAGAGCACATCTAAGCCATCGGCCAATTTCTTCACTTTATTTTTATTGAAGGCCATGTTCACATTCAAATCAACGCGCCAATCTTTGTTCAACAGAGGTGTTCCATAGAGGCTCAGCTCTATTCCGCTGTTAGTGAGCTCCCCCACGTTCATCAGCATGCTATGTGCCCCCATCGATGCAGCTGAAGTGGTGGTGAGAATTTGATCTTTGATATCATTATAATAGTAGCTCAGCTCCATTCCGAGGCGGTTGTTGAGCCATTTGTTTTCCAACCCCACCTCATACTCATATTTGCGTTCAGGCTTAATGCTTTCATTGCCAATGTTGGTAGGCACAAAGTTATAAGTATAGGTGCTCGAACGCGTGATGGTGCCTTGACTATAGGCCATGTTAGCTAAATAGATAGTTGGTGAGTTGCCCACCACACCATACGATAAACGCAATTTACCATAGTCCCACCATGCGGGGCGCTTTCCTTTCAATAGCTCGGTGTAGATGACACTACCGCTCATGGATGGATAATAAAAAGTATTGTTATCTTTCTTTAGCGTTGACGTTTTCTCCTGGCGTAGCGTGCCTTCTAAGTAGAGCCAGCTGTCATAGCCATAGCTTGCCGTGAGGAAAAGTCCTGTTCGTAGTTGATCCTGTTTATCCATGTCCGCAATTTTTGTGCCCACAGAAGCATTCAGATGGAACCAGTTTTCCTGAGTCAATCCTTGATTCGTACTCACACTCGAGAAGTAATAATCCTCGCGACGTCCCGTCCATCCAGCACTGGCTGTGAGGTTATGCAATTTGTTAAATGTCTTGTCAAAGGTCAGCATCACATCGCCATAGTAAATGCGATAGCGGCTGTTAGACAAAGCATAAAGGTCGCTATATTGGCCATTGGTTGAGAAGGAATGGGCATTTTCCGTGTTATTTTTATTTTCAATCTTGTCGGTTGTCATATCGGTCGCTATACGTCCACTGAGTGTTAAGCCATCCATGATCCTCCACGTGGGGTTTACAGCACCCATGAAACGCTCATGGTTGATGTATTCATTTTTGCTAAACACATTCCAAAAATATTCGCTAATGAGCGATGTCGAGCCCATTGGTGAGTAGAGAAAGGTCTCGTCGGGTGTCATTGTGTTGGGCGAACCTCCATTGATTTGTGCTACACCATTCATATACCCTAAGCTTGTTACCGTGTGTTCACGAATATAAGCCAAGTCGGTGAATCCCCCAAACATGCCCGAATAGTTGTTTGTTAAGCGGGTGATGCGATAGGGCCGATTCTTTATTCGTTGTGGTTGATAGCTGGCCGAATAGTTCAGTTTCAGCGTGGGTGTTACGTCAAACGCACCAGCCAGATTGAAATTGTGGCGGCTATTCTCTGAGTTATATTGCATAGCGCGCGTTTGGTTGTAGGTATAGGAGAAACGCACATTATTGTGTTCGCTGCCGTTAGTGATAGCCACATTGTAGTTTTGATTCACACCTGTGCGGAAAATATCAGCCCATTGATTGTGTTCGATAGGCTCATAGGCACGTTGTGTGCCATCAAAATAGGTCACTTTCCGGTTGCCATCATAAGCGGGTCCATACGAATAGATGGTAGGACGTGGCGTGGTAATCGTGTTGCCAGCGCGGTCTTTATAAATCGAGCGTAAGCCCGTCACCGCTTCATCGCCGTCACCCAAAGCCCAGTTGTCATAGCCAGGACCAAACTTCTTTTGTATCTCGGGCATGTAAGCAACTTTGTCAAACCCTACACTGGCATTAAAATCCACATGTGTACCTGTGCCACGCGTAGCCGATTTGGTTGTAATCATCAGCACACCATTGGCCGCTTCTGAACCATAGAGAGCTGAGGCTGCAGCACCTTTCAAAATTGAGATATTTTCAATGTCCTCGGGGTTGATGTCTACCAGGCCATTGGCTGCAATGCGTTGATTCGACCAATAGTCATTGTTGTTGGCGTTGCCGTTGTGAATGGGTACACCATCAAGCACCAAAAGTGGTTGCGTGTTTCCCGTGATGGTCGACAAACCGCGCACCGATACCGAGATAGCAGAGTTTCCACCAGGTGCTGATTGAATGCGTACCCCCGTAGCTTTACCATAGAGGCCAGAGGCAATGCTTGGTGAGCCAGTGCGGCTTAAATCAGCCGATCCAATAGAACTCACGGCATACCCTAATTTCTTTGCATCCTTTTTGATTCCTAAGGCCGTCACCACCACCTCGTCAATGTTCTGGCTTCCTTCATCTAAGGTCACATCAATGTTCTTACGCCCTTTCACGTCAATGGCGCGTGTAGAAAAACCAATGTAACTAAATTCCAGGGTCGATTGTGCCGAACAACTGATGGAGTAATGCCCATCAGCATCTGAAACACCGCCTGTGGTGGTACCTAAAATTTTCACTGTGGTACCCGCAATGGGATCACCCGCCTGATCTTTAATACTGCCTTTCACTATAATGCTCTGTGCATAACAGATGAGGGTCAACAACAAAAATACAGCCATCAAGCTCATTCGCTGAACGACTTGGGCAAAACTTTTCGTTTGTTTCATTTGTTGAATAGATTGAGATAATAATATAAAATTTAGATATAGATGTTGAATTTAAAATCAAAGTTTACAAACACCCGCTTAGGTAGCTCTCATCACCCAAGAAAAATTGTCTTCATCTGTCACTCCTCTGCTGCAGTCAATACCACTTCTAATCGTCTTTTGCAACAATCTCTCGCCACATTGGAGTACTTTTTCACTGTTTCGTTCCACCTTTATTCTTGCGAATTGATGCATACGGATTGTTTAGCTCGCTTGTAATTTGGCCATAAAGATAGCCATAAATCATGATAAAAGCAAGTATTTGGTGCAAAAAAATGCGGAATAGGCTTAATAATTATTGGTACGAAAATATTTTTTTAAGGTGGAGAAGTATTCACCTTCTATATTACTTGTCTTTGTAACAAATATATAAAACTGGCAGCCTATGAATAAATAAAGCAATCAACGATTTTATGGGTGAAGAGTATTCCGCTTACATCTTTCTTTTTAAATGATGTCTTATAATTAAATGGTAAATTATTTGTGGGCAAAATCGTTTTATTGGAGTATGTACTTTTTAGCACAATATCGTAGGGGATAGTTGGTAAACGACTCGTAGCAGTCGACTTTCTTGGCATAATCTTCCATGAGATAGCGTAGGGAATAGTTGGTAAGCAACCCATGGTGTGATTCTTCGTGCTGCACCTTTATTTTAGGATTTACAAAGGAACTTTGTACAACAAAATTGCTAAGGAAAAGAAAAAATAAGTGCATTTTCTTGCCAATACAAGATAAATGATTATTTTTTTGCACCCAAAAAAATTGTAACAACTAATAAAAATCGAAATCCTATGTATTGGACACTTGAATTAGCTTCAAAGTTAGAAGATGCGCCATGGCCTGCAACAAAGGACGAATTAATCGATTATGCCATTCGTTCGGGGGCACCACTTGAAGTATTAGAGAATTTGCAGGAGATAGAAGATGAGGGCGATGTTTATGAAAGCATCGAAGATATTTGGCCAGACTACCCTTCGAAGGATGATTTCCTTTGGAATGATGACGAGTATTAATGCTCCTTTCATCGGTTGGCGATGAGGAGTAGAAGCAACAGAGGTCGCGCACTGAGGGCGGCCTTTGTCTGTTCTTATCCTCATGGATTATGTCAGCTCTCGTACGGAGGAACAGTGATGAATAACAGCATTTGTATGGTTGCTTGTTAGCTGTTGTAGCACAAGAGATTGGCTGGTTGCTACTCGAGGGCAAACAAAAGTGGGCGTGATTGCACCATAATCTGTGCGAGATGGCGCCATAAAATGCGCTACATTGTTACACAAAACCATCGCTTTTTAAACAGAACTTGCTGCCAATGCTGTGTTTCATGAAAGTGAGGGGCTTTTTAAAGGGCAATATAAGTGCAGGCAAAACGTTATAAATAAGTGAGACTTCAGCTTAAAATCATAGTGGTCATGATGGCTTGGGCATGTGGAATGCCCTTGAAGGCGCAACTCAACGAGGCGCCTATCCATTACTTCGACTTGCAGTCTGTGGTCAACCCTGCGGCTGTAGGCGCAGACAAGTGGTTGCATCTGCGTGCCGAAGGGACTTTGAGTTTTGCAGGAGCGCAGCGTCATCCACGCACTATCTATGTGGCTGCCGATGCCCCTTTACCGCTGTCTCGCCAACAACATGGCGTGGGGGTGCAATGGATGCGTCACCAGTTGGACCTTTCCACGCAGCAACAGGTGATGTTGCAATATGCTTATCACTTTCCGTTGGGGCAAGGGACGCTGGCCGCAGGCGCACAGATAGGCTTGCTGGCCGAAACGTTTGATGGCGAAAAGCTCGACCTCAGTCAGCCCCATAACCCCGTCTGGCCCACGTCAAAAGCAACAGAACATGCAATGACGATGGGTGTTGGTGTGTATTATGCACAGCCATTGTGGTTTGCAGGATTTGCGGTTCATGCGCTCAATGCGCCCACGTTGCAGCTTACCCCCGCCTATGCGGTGGCTCATAAGCCCCTTTATTCGTTGGTGGGCGGCTATGATGTGCACTTTCGCAACCCCCATTTGACGCTTAAAACGTCGACGCTCTTGCAGGCCACACAAAAGAAATTTCGCGCCGATGTCACCGCACGCATGGTTTATCAACGTGACAAAAAACAGGTTTATGGCGGCCTGACCTACAGTCCTACACATGCCGTTACCGCCCTCGTTGGGGGCACTTTCCATGGCGTGGTGTTGGGCTATCATTACGAATATTACACCTCGGGCAGCAATTTGCGCGAGGGGCGGCATGGCTGTTTTGTGGGCTATCAAACCGAAATTAACGTGGGCTCGCAGCGCAGAGGCCGCCATCAGAGCATCAGAATATTATAAAGGATATGAATTATAAAACGATACGAACAGGGTGTTTGCTTTTCATCGCAATGGCTTTCATGAGCTGTTTCGGCGGCAGGTCAATGTCGTTGGCAGGCCGCGGCGGCGAAGTCGTGGGCGTGGGTGGAGGCAAACCCTTTTCAGAACCAGCACCTTATGGCATGGTGAAGGTGGATAGAGGCTTCCTCCACATGGGACTTGCGCAACAAGACTCGTTGTGGGGCAGCAACACTCCGGTGAAGGATATTTCGGTAGATGGCTTTTGGATGGATGAAACCGAGGTGACTAACGCCAAATATAAGCAGTTTGTGATGTGGGTACGCGACAGCATTTTGCGCACGCGTTTGGCCGATCCAGCCTACGGAGGTGACGAGAGTTATCTGATAACCGAAGATAAAGACGGCAACGCTATTGCGCCACAAATCAATTGGAAGAAGCCACTCCCACGCCATCCTAACGAAGAGGAGCAGCGGGCATTTGAAAGTCTTTATGTCACCAATCCCGTGACGGGCGAGAAACTTTTGGACTGGCGGCAGATGAATTATCGTTATGAAATCTATGATTACACGGCGGCGGCGTTGCGCAAAAACCGCATGAATCCTGCCGAACGCCAGTTTAACACCGATGTGAAGCCTGCCGATGAGGTGGTGATGATTTCAAAGGATACGGCCTATATCGATGACAATGGGCAGATTGTGCAGCAGACCATCGACCGTCCTCGCACAGGGCCTTGGGACTTTTTGAACACCTACATCGTCAACATTTATCCCGACACCACGTGCTGGGTGAACGATTTTAAGCATGCCGATAACGAGATGTATCTGCGCAATTACTTCAGCAATCCTGCCTATAACGACTATCCTGTGGTGGGCGTCACGTGGGAACAGGCCAACGCTTTCTGTGCCTGGCGCACGGCTTATCTGCTGAAAGGTTTGGGTTCGGAGGCGCGTTATGTGCAGCGTTACCGCCTGCCTACCGAGGCCGAGTGGGAATATGCGGCGCGAGGAAAGCAGGGAAATGAATTTCCTTGGGAGAATAAAGAGATGAAAAATGGGCGAGGTTGTTTCTATGCCAACTTTAAACCCGACCGCGGAAACTACACCGAAGATGGCAATCTCATCACAAGCAAGGTGGGCATCTATGGTGCCAACTCCAACGGATTGTTTGATATGGCAGGCAATGTAGCCGAGTGGACGAGCACCGTTTACACCGAGTCGGGAGTTGAAGGCATGGACGATTTGAATCCACAGTTGGCCTATCAAGCCGCAAAGGAAGACCCTTACGCGTTGAAGAGGAAGAGTGTGCGCGGCGGATCGTGGAAAGATCCCGAGAGTTTCATTCGTTCGGCGTGGCGCAGTTGGGAATATCAAAATCGGCCACGTTGCTACATTGGATTCCGCTGTGTGCGCAGTTTGGCCCATACCCCCAGTAGTAATCAAACGAAAAAGCGATGACAAAATATAGCAAAATCAATGTGGTCTATCGGCTGCAAAAGTGGATGGACAGCGTGGCAGGGCAGACTTTTCTGAACTATGCCTACAGTTGGGGTGCGGCGATTGTGGTGCTTGGTGCGCTGTTTAAGCTCATTCATCTGCCGGGAGCCGATGTGATGCTCATCTTAGGTATGGGTACCGAGGTGGTGGTGTTCTTCCTTTCGGCCTTCGATCGACCTTTCGATAAGACCACGGATGGCATGGAACTCTCCACACATATTGGTGAGGCGAAGCCGAATGGAGTGGCATCTGCAGCGCAGTCTGTCGCTGCCACGGCCTCTGTTGCTCCGTCGGCTGTAGCGAAGAAACAAATCATAGGGGTGCAAACTCCTTTGTCTGCAGCTATTGTACCACCTGCAACAGCGGCCGAAGGGATGGCCGAGGCGCAGCAACAATATGTGGAGGCGTTGCAACAGCTCACGTTATTATATAAAAAGGTGGGCGAGCAAAGCCAGCGTTTGACGCAGGATAGTGAAGAGATGACCAATCTCAACCGCACACTTACAGGCATCACTAAGGTGTATGAAATGCAGTTGAAGAGTGCCAGTCAGCAGATGGGCACCATCGATGACATTCAGATGCAAACCAAATTGCTAGCACAACATATCGAACAGTTGAATGGTATCTATGCCCGCATGATAGAGGCGATGACCACTAACATGCGCGCTGCCGCATCACAACCCACACAAACCCCATAATGGCTATTCGCAAACGGCTCATCTCACCACGCCAAAAGATGATCAACCTCATGTATATCGTCTTGTTGGCCATGTTGGCACTCAACGTCTCTACCGAGGTGTTGGACGGCTTTTCGTTGGTGGATGCAGGATTAAGGCGCACCACAGCCAATGCTTCGCGCGAGAATGTGGCGCTCTATAACGACTTTGCCAAAGCCTTAAATCAGCAGCCCGAAAAGGTGAGGGCATGGTTCGCACAAGCCAAACAGGTGAAAGAGGCCAGCGACTCGCTCTACAATTTGCTGCAAGATTTGAAGGTGGCTTTGGTGCAACAGGCCGATGGTCGCAATGGCGATGTGACGGCTATTCGCCATAAAGACAATGTAGAAGCGGCCAACATCGTGATGCTTGCGCCGGGCACAGGTCGCGGAAACGAACTTTTCAACGCTATCAACCAATATCGAAACCAGTTGCTCACGATGGTCGATGATGCCCAACAACGCAGCATCATCAGCAGCAATTTGGCTACAACGGTGCCACAGCAGGCACGCCGACAGGGCAAGAATTGGCAGGAATATTGTTTTGAAAACATGCCTGTAGCAGCTGCTGTCACACAGCTTTCGAAGCTGCAAAGCGACGTACGCTACGCGGAAGGTGAGGTGTTGCATACGTTGGTGGCGAATATCGATGTGCACGATGTGCGCGTGAATCAGCTGAAAGCCTGTGTCATTCCCGAGAAAACCACCCTCTATCCCGGCGAATCGTTCAAGGCTTCTATCGTGATGGCAGCGGTTGACACGACGCAGCGACCGCAGATTGTCGTGGGGGGTCGACCGCTCACCACGCCCAATGGGCAATATGTTTTCACGGTATCGGGTCTTGGCGAGCACGCTTTCTCGGGTTATATTGCCGTGCGCAATCGCCAAGGAGAGTGGCTTCGCCGTCCGTTTACGCAAACCTATCGTGTGGTTCCTGCGCCTCATGCGGCGACCGTAGCCGCCGACATGATGAATGTGTTGTATGCCGGTTATCCCAATCCCGTGAGTGTCAGTGTGCCCGGCGTGCCGACCAATGCGGTGCAAGTGATGGCAACGGGAGGCAGATTACAGGCAAAAGGCAACGGCCATTATGTGCTGACGCCGCATGCTGTGGGGCAGCCTGTGACCATTTCCGTGCGGGCGATGGACCACGGACAGCAACGATTGTTGCCCACAACGACTTTCCAAGTGCGTAAATTACCCGACCCAACGGCCTATCTCGGCCTTGGAACCAATCGGTTTAAGGGGGGCAGTCTGTCCAAAGGTGCGCTCCTTTCGGCTACACGTGTGCAGGCAGCCATTGACGATGGCCTCTTGGATATTCCCTTCCGTGTGTTGGGTTTTGAAACCGTTTTTCTTCGACGCCTTGGGCAATGCCGTGCCCATCGCTTCGGCAGGAGCCGATTTTTCCGACCGTCAGCGTGAGACCTTCCGAGGCCTTTCGCGCAACCGGCGTTTTTATATTACCCATGTTCGTGCGGTGGGACCCGATGGGGTGGTGCGCACGTTGCAGGGTGCTTTAGAAATTATAGTGAAGTAAGATGAATAGAAAAAAATACTTGTTGTCGGCCTTGTTGCTGACGATGGTCACCGCAGGTTGGGCACAACCACCAGCAAGACAGGCTGAGGCTGCAATGAAAAAGCAGAAAACGAATGCCAACAACCTCACGTTGCGGGCAAAATTGACGTTCCCAACGACCAATCCAGTGAGTGAAGATGTGGTGTGGCGGCGCGATGTTTATCGTGAGCTTCGATTGGATGATGCAGCCAATGTGGGGTTGGCTTATCCCGTGGTGCCTGAGGATGGCAACATGAACCTCTTCACCTTGCTCTTTAAACTCATGATGGCGGGGCCGGCACGTGGCGGTGTGAACGTGTATCAATATCGTTTGGATGGGCAGGAACACTTTACCGACGATGCGCGCATTAAACCACTTACGTTCCTCGACGACCACCACATTTTTACGAAAAGACCGACAAGGGCGTGCATATCGACAACAGCGACATCCCTTCGGCCGAGGTGAAGCGCTATTATATCAAGGAGAGTGCCTATTATGATCAAACCACTGCTTCGTTTCATCGTAAGGTGGTGGCGCTGTGTCCCATCTTAGAACGCGACGATGATTTTGGCCATGGCACTACGAGCTATCCCTTGTTTTGGGTGCGCTATGATGATGTTGCACCGGCTTTGGCGAAGCAAAGGGTGAGAACGAGTGCGCTCAACCAGGCCGAGACGATGAGCTTAGCCGACTTTTTCACGCTTCATCTCTATCGTGGAAAGATTTACAAGACCGACAATTTGTTGGGACAACCGCGCTCATCGTTGGGCAACGACAGCACTTTGACAGAGGAGCAGCGCCGCATAGAGCAGGAGATTGCGACCTTTGAATCGCGGATATGGGGAGACCCTGCACGCAAAGAGGCTGTGGATAGCGTGGCTACAGAGCAGAAAGAAACCTCAAAAGCAATTCGAAAACGAGCAGAGCGCAAGCCCACTGCTGCGCCCAAAAGGTTACATCGCAGGGCAAGTCAAAAGGCAACGGGCACCACGCCCTGCACGCGTTTCGGTGCGCCGAGAACGGCATTAAATGAACACTCAACTTTTAATCACAACATATAAAAAGTATTATTTCATGAAGAAAATGATTTTATGGGCATTGTTGGCACTCGGTATGAGTACCGGTATGCAGGCACAAACCGATGTTTCTTTTGGATTTAAAGGCGGTCTAAACGTGACAAATTTCTGGCTCAAGAACCGCGTGTTGAAGAAAGAAAACCAAGAAGGATACTTCTTTGGCCCCACATTGCGTGTGGCATCGCCCGTCACTGGATGGGGATTTGATATTGCTGCAATCTACGATCAACGCCAAGCCAAACTCTATGCTGAGAACGATGGCATTACTTTGGTGCAACGACAGATAGCTATTCCGCTGAATTTGCGTTATGAGATAGGAGTTGCCGATGCAGCAGCAGTCTTTCTCTTTGCAGGTCCACAGATAGGTCTCAACATTGGTGACAAGAGCAAAAGCTTTTATGACGACGCTGCCAACTGGCGTTTAAAAACGTCGGCTTTCAGCGTAAATATGGGCTTTGGTGTGATGTTGTTGAAGCATTTTTCAGGTGCATGCCAACTACAATGTGGCGTGTGGCAAAACTGGAGATGTCACATTTAATTCGGCAGCCAATAGTGTGTTTAATGATATTTCGGGTAAGAAAAAGGGCGTGCCAGCGCATGGCAAGTGGGCATGGTTTATTATTTCTAAGGTAAACCACATGTCGTTGCACCTTTGCGACAGACGATAAATCATAAAAACGGGTGTTCAGCAAGTGCTGAACACCCGTTTTTAATAAATTACTTGTTCAGCAAGTGCTGAACATTTGTTTTTAATAAAAGTGCTTGTTCAGCAGGTGCGGAACGTCTGTTTTTAATAAAAGTGCTTGTTCGGCAGGCGCTGAACGTCTGTTTTTGATGAAAATGTTTGTTCGACGGTGGACGAACGCTTGTTTTTAATAAAAATGCTTTTTCGCCCATGGACGAACAACGAAAAATGATAAAAATAGCCGTTCGCCCGCAGACGAATGGCTATTATGTGAAGAAAACATACGTCGTCCGTGGACGACATGCGTTTGGATTATCGGTGGCGCTTGGCACGCTGTTCTCGGTATTTAGCCTTTTGTTTGGCGCTGCCCGAGCCGTGCGCGCCCGTGATATATTTTTTCTTTTTGGCTTTGGTTTTCACCTTATTGTTGTCCGATTGCGCTTTGGGTGCTGCGCGAAACACCAAACCGGTTTCGATGATTTCGTCAATATCGCTCATAAAGGGTGATTTAATGGTGGAACAATCTCACGTGGGTGAAGGCCATGGCGATGTCATATTTGTCGCAGGTCTCGATGACATTGTCGTCGCGGATGGAGCCTCCTGCCTGTGCGATGTATTGCACACCGCTCTTGTGGGCACGCTCAATGTTGTCGCCAAAGGGGAAGAAGGCATCGCTGCCGAGCGCCACATTTGTGTTTTGTGCAATCCAGTCACGCTTCTCTTCGCGGGTTAAAATGGCAGGCTTCTCGGTGAAGAACTGTTGCCAAACGCCGTCGCGCAACACGTCATCATGGTCGTCGCTGATGTAAACATCTATAGTGTTGTCGCGGTCGGCACGGCGAATTCCCTCCTTAAACGGTAGGTTCATCACCTTTGGACATTGTCTGAGCCACCGGTGTCGGCCTTTGAACCCGCTAACCGGGTGCAGTGGATACGACTCTGTTGGCCAGCTCCGATACCGATAGCCTGCCCATCTTTTACATAACAAACCGAGTTGCTCTGCGTGTATTTTAAAGTGATAAGTGCAATGATGAGGTCGCGTTTCGCTTCGGGTGTGAAGGTTTTGTTGTGCGTAGGCACATCGGCGAAGAGTGCTTCGTCGGTCAGATTAACCTCGTTGCGACCTTGTTCGAACGTGATGCCGAACACCTGTTTGCGCTCAATGGGCGCTGGAACATAGGTGGGGTCGATTTGAATGACGTTGTAAGTGCCTTTGCGTTTCTCCCGCAACACGGCCAAAGCCTCGGGCGTGTAGGATGGTGCAATCACGCCATCGCTCACTTCGCGCTTCAAGAGCAGTGCTGTTTGCAGGTCGCACGTGGTGCTCAAAGCTACGAAATCGCCATAGGAACACATGCGATCGGCACCGCGTGCACGTGCATAAGCACTGGCTATGGGGGAGAGGGGCTCGTCGAAGTCGTCGACAAAATAAATCTTCTTGAGCGTGTCGGTGAGTGGCAAACCGATGGCAGCACCAGCAGGTGAAACGTGTTTAAAGCTGGTTGCGGCAGGCCATCCTGTGGCATCTTGTAATTCTTTCACCAACTGCCACGCATTGAGCGCATCTAAAAAGTTGATGTAGCCTGGGCGGCCGTTGAGCACTTCGAGGGGGAGTTGACCTTCTTCCATGAAAATCTTGGAAGGCTTTTGGTTGGGGTTGCACCCATACTTCAACGTTAATTCTTTCATTGGGGGGCTTATTTTTTGTTTTTGCAAAGTTAATAAAAAAATATGATTACCTTTTGCACCACAGGATTATATTTCAATAAAGGTTATGAAACGCAAATGGAATGAGCTGCTACACCATGGGGAAAGCAGACTTGTAGAGCATGCAAAACCTCAGAAAGATTTTGAACGAGCCTCAACAATTTTGGCCCATAGCCACGTGCATTTATCAGCGAGTTCGCTGAAACGGCTATGGAATTATTTAACGGGGCATGAAAAAAACCTTCAACAGCTTTTTTTAGATCGTTTAGCACTCTTTGCGGGCTTTCAGGATTGGGAAAGTTTGCGAAAAACATTCTTAGACGAAGAAACGCCGCAGGAATGAATGGCGCAAAAGTGGTATGCGCACGCAGGATTCCAGCCGATGCTTGCGGCAATGGCTGGCTGTTGGCCACATAGCACACAAAAAAAGAGGTGAGACACGCAAACGTGTTCCACCTCTTTTTATTTCTTTTGTGAAAAAGGAGCGGTGCTTATTCGGCTGCCGTTTTGCTGTTTCTCTTTTCGGCAATACGAGCTTTCTTGCCCGTGAGTGCGCGAAGATAATACAACTTTGCACGGCGAACTTTACCACGCTTGTTCACTTCAATTGAATCGATGTTGGGTGACTCAAGTGGGAAAATACGCTCTACACCAATCGTTCCCGACATCTTGCGCACCGTGAAGCGCTTCTTTTCGCCATGTCCTGAAATCTTAATCACTACACCGCGATAAAGCTGAATACGCTCTTTTCGTTCCCTCGATAATCTTGTAAGCCACAGTGATGGTGTCACCGGGACCGAAGGTTGGAAACTGTTTTCCGGTTGCAAATGCTTCTTCAGCAACTTTAATTAAATCCATTTTACTTATAAAATTAAATTTGTTTCTTGCCCAACGCAACATGTTGTACAACTCTTCTGTCAGCAGCGGTTACGTTGTAAAGCGGTGCAAAGATACAAAAAACAACGTGGTAGATGGTTGTTGAAGACTTGTTTTTTTGTTTTTTTAACACTATTACTTCGCATTTTTTTCTGCAAATTCGCTACCTTTGTATGCCTAAAACAGAACGTATGAATTGCAAAACAACTTTTTTTATGGATGGCGCCCTTGCTGCTGACTTTGGCTTCGTGTCGGCAACATTATGTGCTGACCGACGTGACGCGCAGTCGCATACTTATTGACAAGCGCTATGATGCCACGCCCGAACCTGAAGCCAACGCTTTTCTGCAACCTTATCGACATGTGGTAGATAGCATCATGAGTCCCGTGGTGGGTGAGGCTGCTAAGGACATGGCGGTGCATCGTCCAGAGAGCGATCTTTCCAATTTGCTGGCCGATATCATGTGCTGGGCAGCGAAGGATTACAACGAGCAGGTGGACTTTGCGGTCTACAACATGGGCGGCATTCGTGCGGCATTGAAGAAAGGCAAGGTGACTTTTGGCGACATCGTGGACATCGCTCCCTTTGAAAACAAAATCTGTTTTCTGACGCTTTCGGGCGAGAAGGTGAAAGAACTCTTTTCCGAAATGGCCTACACTGGTGGCGAAGGGGTGAGCAAGGGCGTGAAGCTCGTGTTTACCAACGACCGCAAGCTACGGAGCTGTGCACTCAACGGCCGTCCCATCGACGACAAAGCCTCCTATCGCGTTGCCACGATTGACTATTTGGCACAGGGCAACGACAAGCTCACGGCTTTCAAATCGGGCACAAATCTCAATTCGCCGAAGACGCAAGAGAACGATACCCGTTTCATCATTACCAATTATTTTCGCCACAAAATGGCGCAGGGCGAGCCGGTGAACAGCCAGGTTGAAGGGCGCATCGTGGTTGAAAAAAATAAGTTTTTCCTTTTTCTTAGCAAACAATGAACACATTATTCTATCTACGCATCCCGAGATTGCGTGCGGTGATAGCCACCGTACTTTTGTGCATGGCATGGCCGCTGATGGCACAAAAACAGCTCACCATTCTTCATACCAGCGACACCCACAGTTGCATTATGCCGTTGAGTGAGCAACTGGCCGACACACTTTGGGCCGGCCGTGGCGGCTTTGTGCGCCGTCTAAGTATGCTGCAACAAGAGCGCAAGGCCGACAAAGATCTGCTGCTTTTCGATAGCGGCGACTTCTCACAAGGTTCGCCTTATTACACACTTTTCAAAGGTGAGGTGGAAATAGGGTTGATGAATCGTATGCACTATGATGCAGCAACCATTGGCAACCACGAGTTTGACTTTGGCATTAACAACATGGTGCGCATTTTCAAGATGGCACATTTCCCCATTCTCTGCTCCAATTATGATTTCACGGGCACACCGCTTGACGGCGTGGTCAAGCCCTATACCATCATCAAGCGCAAGGGATTGAAGATTGGTGTCTTTGCCCTCGACCCACCTTTAGAAGGTTTGGTGGTGGCCAAAAACTATCTGCCCATTAAATATCTCAACCCCGTGCGTGTGGCCAACGACATGGTGAAGTTGCTCAAGGGGCGTGAAAAGTGCGACCTTGTCATTTGCATCTCGCATTTAGGTTGGCTTCGTGAGGGCGATGGCGACCCACAGGTGTTTGCCCAAACGCGTGGTGTCGATTTGGTGTTGGGCGGCCATTCGCACAGCTTTTTCACGACGCTGCGCTATGTAAAAGATTTGGATGGACACGAAGTGCCCGTTGACCACAATGGTAAAAACGCCATTTTTGTGGGCAAAATGCAGCTACATTTCAAGCCAATTCGGTAGCGTTTGCCCACTAAACTGGTATCAAAAAGTAAATAGATAAATGCAGAAGGCGAGCATCAATCATGCAAGCCTTCTATGTAAATGGGGTGTGTGCTGGCAGTAAGTCTTTCATTATTGCCCCCTTTCAGCGTCGCAGATGGACAAGAAATCGCCCATCTGTGGCGCTTTCTTCATGTTATGCGTTCAAATCCATGCGTGGAATGAACCCTCCAGTTCATGGGTTAATAAAACCAACGGGAGAAATTAATCCAACAGTTCATGGGTTAACAAATCCTCGAGGAAATATTAACCGCCCAATTCGTGGGTTAATAATCGCTTTAGTTTGCTGTTCAAAACGGCGTGTGCAAGAAGATTGTTGGGGAATTTTGGTACTCCGTTCTTCGTCCACTCATTCGAAATAAAACGTGAGGGCGAAGAGTTGTGTGCGAGCCGAACGCACCGATTTCACATAAGGCAGCATCTGATGGTCTTCCAAAGGTGCGGCCCCGTTGGCGGTCGAGCACGTCCAACAGGCTGAACATGAATTTGAGTTCGGGCTTCACTTTGAAGAAAGGCAGGTAGGCATCGCAGCCTAAACCCACGGCGAAGAATACATCGTAGGGTTTCAGGCGCACATAATCGTTCCCGCGTCCACTCAGATTTAAAGCCGGAGCAAGGCCTGCCAGCACATAGGGACGATGGTTGTTGAGGCGCGATGCGGCAAAGATGAGGTCGACGGGTGCGCCCACATACACTGTTTTCAGCGTTTGTTGCTGCGCGGTGGGCTGCCCCATTGGGGTCGGCATCATGCGGTTGTGGAACACCAAATGGCGTGAACCGAAATAGAGGGTAGGCGTTAAGCGCAGCTGAAGATGGGCGGACAGGCGCGCCTCGCCCAGCACACCCACCTGAAAACCAGCATCCCAGCGGTCTTGGTCGACGGCAATGTCGGCTGCAATATTGGTACCATCGGGCGCCGTGAGCTGTTGTGGCCCCGCATTTTTCAACGTCACATCCTGCACATGCGTGCCCACAGCAATGCCAAGATGCCAAGGGCGTAAATCGGTGTAGGGCCTATTTTGCACCGTCCGGCGTTGCGCTTGTAGCCCCAGTGCAAAGCCCAATGCGAGGCAGGTAGTCAGAAACTGTTTTCTCTTCATCTGCTATCTTTAACGCAAGATTGTTGTTTTTATTGTAGCAAGTTCTGCCTTTATTAGGGCAACATTGCTACGCTATCGATTATCTCGGTGCGAGAATGCAATAGTTATTCAGCAATAGCACTGTTGTGAATTGCAAATAAAGACAGTCGTTCGGCAGATGCTGAACGACTGTCTTTATCAGAATAGCCTGCAATGCGGACTAATATTCAATTGAAGGGATATATTCTGCGCGGTAAGGCAGATGGGAGAGCGACAAAATGCGGTAGATGCGTGCTTGCCGACTGCAATCGGTGAAGAGAATTAAATTCTTCACGCTCATGCCAAACACGAGCATGTTGTTGTCTATGAGCTGTGCACTGCCGCGGTTGGGCGTGCTGTATTGGCGTGGAACCTCGCAGTTGAGCAACAGCCGGGCGCGCTGCGTCACCGGGTCTATCGCATAGCGCAACGCCCGCGAACCGTGGGCATTGTTGCGTCCATTGTCTAACACCAGTACATCGTCGGGCGCAGAAGGATTGGCACAATGCATGCCGTCGGCATAGCCTTCGGCCGGCATCGTTACGTTGCCCGTGCTGCCCAAGCGATAAATCACGTGGCCGGTTGCGGGGTTTATCTTCCACAACTCGCTCCTACGATTGAAGGTCATGTAGTAGTTACCCGCTTGATCGTAGTTGATGGAGTTGGCGTGTAGCCAGTCTTCCTTCGTGCGCATGACCTGCGGATCAGCTGTAGGGTTGAGCGTTCCGAAGCAGTCCCACTGGCTGACAACCTTTCCTTTCAGGTTGATGATGACGTAGCCGTCTCCCGTAACGGTTTCGTTGGCCGAACCACCCTGTGCGCGCAAATCGAACTTGCGGTCGACTGTGGTCACCAAAATGGCATCGCCGTTGGGCAACGGGCGGCATTCGTGATGAGCTTTGCGGCCGGCCATTTCAGGCAATGTGGACAACTTTTTCTCGACAATGGTGTTTCCCCACAGATCGATTACTTTGAAAATGCGCCCGGTGTAGGCTTCGTTGAAATCGTTTTGCACGGGCTGTGTAATCATATAAAGCCGGTGGGTGCGCGGTTCGAAGTTGGCCACTAACACGCCCTCGGGAATGGATTGATACCATACGGGGACTCCCTTGGCATTGAGCAGATAGACGAAGCCCGGCGATTTGCGCATGTAAACCAACAGATAGCCGGGCAACTCGCGAGGCATTTCGTCGGTCAGCAACGTTACATGGGCAATTTCATCGGGTGCCGATTGCGTTGTGAAGGTGCGTACAGTCGACTCTTTGCCGTTGGCATAGACCACGCGGCAGGCATACTGCGTGCGGGGTTTCAGCAGGATGAGTGTGCGCTTCACGTGGCCTTTTGCCTCTGCCGGCTGCGTCTTTTTCAGCGTCGTGGGGTCGGCGACCTCCCAATATTCAATGTGATAGGTCGTTGGCGCTTGCAGGTTGATGGTTACATCGGCGCGCAAAGTGTTGTCGGTATTTAATTGCACGCTAAATGTTTCCGTTGTCGAATCGCCGTCACGTCCGTGGTCTTCTCCCTGACAGGCAGTGAGCAGACACACGGCACTGATGGCGAAGAATAGAATTTTCTTCATCTGTTGGCTTAATAAGCAGTGTATTCAATCTCATCAAACTTGGCGGCATATTTTGCTGTTAGCGGATTACCGGGCATCCAACCGCGATTGGATTCGGCGGAGGCGATGAGCAGGAATTTCACCAAGTCGGCGCCATAATTGGTGGGTAGCGTCTGGATAACTTCGTCATCGATGGCATAGACAATGACATATTTGCCGTTTACTTTCTTCAATTCGATGCTCAACTTATAGTCGGTGTCAGGCTTCAACACCTTTACACATCGGTCTAAAGCTGGAATTTCCGAATAGATGCGCAACAGCAAATCGCCCAGTTGAGCACCCAAACGTGTGCGCTCGGCATCAGGACCATACCATCCAACGATGGTCAACGTGTGCAATCCGTTGGCTTCATTGGCCGTGTAGAGTGTGCCGCCGGCCATGAATTTTTCAGCACCTGCCAAATGGGGGAAGCGCAATCGCCAGACGTATTTGCCAAAGCCCACTGGCGAAGAGTATTCAATCTTCGACGTTGTGCAGTAGCTGTCGTTGGAAAGCACTAAGCGACCGTTGCTCACACCATAGTAACCTACTCCATCTGCCCCTACATTGGTCCAAACGTTCCAGCCTTCGGGCATGGTGTCGAAGGTCCATTTCTTAATCTCACCCTCGTCGGGTTCAGGCGCTGGATCAACTGGATCAACCTGTTTGTCGGGTGTAACTGGAGCCGCCGAATAGCTATAGGGTGTGTAGGAAACATAGTCCCATAAACCATAGTTGGTTTGATAGGGCCACGTGTCGCCAATAAACTTCAGATTTTCGGTACTGCAAAAGATGTAAAAAGGTATCTCTTCGCCATACGATAGCTGCTGAATTGCATAAGGATTTCCATCAATTAACCAAGTAACAAAGTACTTTTTATCAACCAATTTCACATCCATTTGAAATTCATGCCAAGCATTCTTCTTGATGCCCACCTTTTGCTGCATCCACGGATTATCCTGACTCGTGATGTAAGCCACCACTTCATCGGAAGCCAATCCGAGTGCATTTCGCTCGGCTGCCGTGCCGGAACCCACTTCAAAGTCGAGCTCGTGCTTGTCGTCATGCCACAACCATGAGCCGATGCTCGTGCGTTCTACTTCGCCCAAATCAGCGATATACGTGCGCCAGGTATAGAGGCCTGAGCCATATTGCTGCACGGTATGCACTTTCTTGCGCTGCTGCGTGTTGGCATTGGTGTATATTTTCAGCGCTTTGCCGTCTTTGCACTGTGCATTGTTTTCAATTGAAGCGTGGTTATCGGGGTCGTTTCCCTGATTGGCAACCACCCAATCTTTCATCGTGTCGAAGTTCCAAAGCGTCTGCTTATCTTTCGCCAATGTTCCGATTTCGGGAGCCGTTATGTGGCTCATCTGACTGTCGGTGAAGCGGCTGTCCTTGCCTTCGCTGTCGCATGCGGCCAGTATCAGCATTGCAGCCATAAATAAGATTGATTTTATTATTTGTCATACGTTTCAGTCTTTACTGGGATTACAATTATTCTTCTTTAAAATTGCGGTTGTTCAACAGGTCGGGATATTTGCTGCTGTACACTTTCGGAATGGGATAATAGCGTCGCTTGTCAAAGCGTTTGAGTGGCGTTGTGGAAAACTTGGGGTAAATAGACCACTCCGCACGCAATGCACCCGATGCCAACCCCATGTTTCTTTCTTTCGTTTCAACCTTGGTTTTGATGGCATCCATATAGGCATCCATCCGATTTTTCCACAGTCCCATGCGAATTAAATCAATGCGTCGGCAACCCTCGTTGTTGAGTTCGAGCAGGCGTTCGTCACAAAGCGCCGAGCGGAAATCGTCAGGTGTGGCGAAGTCGGTGAGGGAATAGTTGTGGCTTGTGTTGCCGAAAGCACGCGCACGGATTTGGTTCAGCAAATCAACGGAAGTCTGATTGACACCATTCAGTTCGTTTAGAATCTCGGCCTTGCACAACAGCACGTCGGCATAGCGCAAAAGAATTAAATTGTTGGGCGTGTTGTAATTGTAGGTACCTGCCTTTTCATAGAAATATTTGTTGGTGTAAGCCTGTGCCAATTCCACCACAACCGGGCTGCTCAACTCGTTGTTCAGCGTTCCCACCTGCGCACGTGTCGGTACTTTATATTTCTTGTTGGCATCATACACATCGGTGTATTCGCCCACTAAGAGCTTGGAGAAACGCTCATCGGTCGGGTCGTATTTCCAATACAGTTCCAAGGGTATGCTGAAAATATCCCATCCGTAGTTATAGCTCCAGGGTGTGAAATACAAAGCGATGTCCGAGCTTCCCGAAGGCACTCGCTCGCTGGAACGTACTGCAAAAATAATCTCATTGTTATACAAACTCTTTTCAGACGTCGGGTCGAAGACATCCCAAATGGTGGGCTGAAGCGCGTAATGCCCCGTTGCAATGACACGGTTGGCATAATTCAATGCCAACTTCCAATTTGCGGTAGCATCTTTTCCCTGCTCGCGGAGATAACCCGCTTTGCGCATATACAACCGCATTAGATAGCCGTAAGCCGCGCCAGAAGTGGGGCGTCCACCTTCGCCGCCCACATTTTTCTTATCCCATGTGTCGGGTAAAGAGGAGGCTGCAATCAACAAATCCTGCTCCATCTGTGCGTCAAGTTCCTCCACAGAGGCCAATACCGGCGACGAAATGGCATCGTAAAAGCCATTTGTAATCAGCGGGACGCGATAAAAAGCGTTGGTGAGTTGATAGTAGGCAAATGCCCGCATAAAGTGGGCTTCGCCCAAAAGTTCCTTTTTATGGGTGGCAACCTTAAATTTGCTTTCTGCCATTGGGGTGATGTTGTCAATGGCCGAGTTGGCACAACCAATCATCTGAAATTGCCATTGTAGGCGCGTGCAACGTCTACGTTGCCTGAAAGGTTGTTGTCGTTCATGATTTCGTAGTCCAATCCGGCCTTGTAAGCTGCATCGGTCGACACATCATTGAGATAGAACGTTGCGGGATGCGTGCCTCCTTTGAGATAGCGATAAATCCCATTTACACCCTCTTGTGCGTTTTGCTCGGTCACATAGGCATTGTCGGCATTGTACACCGAGGTTAATTTCTCATCTAAATTGCAGGCAAACAAACTGCTTGTCACGACAACCGACCAAGCAAACTTTGCCATTTTATGTTGAAAAGTCATGTTCATTATCTTATAATTAGAATGTTATTTTGCCACCGAAATTAAAGGTTCGGTAGGCTGGATAGGAGTTAAGGTCTAACCCTTGCGCAACAGCGCTGCTGCCATTGGTGCTGATATCGGGATCGAAACCTTTGTATTTAGTAATCGTGAAGAGGTTCTGCGCACCCACGAACAAGCGAATGGTTTGGATGAAATTGAGTTTCAACGAACTGCCTTTCAAGGTGTAACCCAGCTCGACATTGCGCAACTTCAGATAGTTGGCATTTTCGACGAATCGCGAATTGATATACGAGCCGTATTGCACTTCAGCCTTTCGCGTGTAGCCTTTACGTGGAACCGAGGTCGAAGGATTTCCGGCAGTTGCATACGTGTGACCATTTGCATCGGTCATGTTGCGCCCACCTTGCGTCCATCGGTCCATGGATTCCCGAATACGGTTGTTATCTTCCAGATAGATGCGCGTCAGATTGAGCATCTTTGCGCCTAACGAGGCCTCCCAAAACATGGAAAAATCGATGTTTTATAAGTCAACGTGTTTTGCAAGCCCAAGATTGTTTTGGGAATACCGGTGCCGAGCACCTTGCGATCGCGCTCGTCAATGATGCCATCATGATTGAGATCTTTAAACTTGGGGTCGCCTGCCACGGAGTTTGGTTGCGGTTTATAGTGCTCTCCCTGCTGAATGATGCCCTCGAAAACATAGCCGTAGATGGCGCTCAAGGGTTCGTTTTCCTTCAAAATGATGTATTCTTTTTCTTCATACGAGCCGTGTGGCCGAATGTATTGGAAGCGCGCCTGCCCATTATTGAGCTTCAACACCTTGCTGCGGTTGGTCGAAAGGTTGAACATTGAGGTCCAAACGAAGTTCTTGGTGCTGATGTTAGTCGATTTAACAGACAGCTCGAAACCGCGGTTATCGATTTCACCGTCGTTCAACATCATCGCTGTATATTCGAAGCGGCGTCCGTCGGGGTTGGTATAGTTGGGGAAACCGCCCGACGGATGGATGGCATCGGGACTCAAAAGGTCTTTCGTGCGTTTGATGTAATAATCCAAACTGGCTTCAATTCTCCCGTCAAGCAGCAGCAAGTCTGCACCGATATTCCATTGCCGTGTGGTTTCCCACCGCAGCTTGTGGTTGTAGGGGTTAGACGGATACATGCCCTTTTGCGCTTCGTTGCCACTGATGTGCACATCACGAACGGCATACTGATACTGCGAAAGACCAAAACGAATGCCATCGTTGCCGCTGAGTCCATAGCTGGTGCGCAACTTAATTTTTGAGAACAGCGGCTTTGCGAAGGCCATGAAGGGTTCGTCGCCAAGATGCCAGGCCAGCGAGCCAGCTGGGAAAACGCCCCAACGATAATCGGCGCCGAAGACCGATGAGCCGTCGGATCGCAGCGAAGCATTGACGATGTATTTGCCGGCAAAGATATATTCGGCACGTCCGAAGAACGACGCTTTCTTCAGCATCGACTCGCCTGAGCCAATCCAATCCAAATGTTCTGCAGCACCGATGTTGCGATAGCTAAACACATCCGAGGCAAAACCGTAGGCCTGCATTTCGTCGCCCCATCCTTCCTGATGAATGTAGGAGGTGCCGCCAATGAGTTTCAGCGCATGTTGGGTGCCTAATTTCGGCGTCCACGTGACAACTCCTTCGATTTGATGCTTGGCATTCTCTTCGTGCGCAATGAATGCCTGACCGCCATACGACTGGCCGATGGTGGTCGATCGGTCGTAATATTTCTGCGTCTTCAAATGGTCGTAAGCATAGGTGTAGCGCCCGCTGATGGTGAGCGTGGGCAGTATGTCGGCCTCGGCAAACACTGTAGCATAGACGGTGGTGAAGGTGCGGTTGAGCGAAGCACCGTTCATCTCGTCGAACACACCCGGCCGACGCGCTTTCACGCCAAACACATCGTAGCCCTCGGTGTTTTTCCAAGGCTCGAGATTGAAGATGCGATACATGATGTTCTTATCCGACGAGATGGTGCCCATGTCGAGGAATTTCTTTTTCGACTGTGCAAAGTTGATGTTTGCTCCCATCCGCATGCGGTTGTTGAGTTTGAAAGCAAGGTTGGTGCGTCCGCCAAATCGTTGATAATCGGTGTTGTGAAGAATGCCGGGCTCGGTGAGATAGTTGGCCGACGCATAGCCTGTGAGCCGATCGCTGCCGCCCGAAACGGACAGTTGCTGCAAATTGGTCACGGTGTTGCGCGTGGTTTCTCTCACCCAGTCGGTGCCGCGACCGCGAAACTTTGCCTGCTCGGCTGTCCACCGGCTGCTGGTCATCGTGGGATCTTGCTCATACAAGCGCCGTTCCAACGCAATTGTTTCGCCGGCATCGAGCAAATCCCACGGGTTATACATCAACTTAGCGGCCGAACTGTTGGAATATTCCACATGCACTTGGCCGGCCTTTCCCTTCTTGGTGGTAATCAGGATAACGCCGTTGGCACCTCGCGCGCCATAAATGGCGGTGGTGGAGGCGTCTTTGAGGATTTCAATCGACTCGATATCGTCGACGTTGAGTTGCGTCATGTTGTCGGTTTGAAAACCGTCGATCACATAGAGTGGCTCGTTCTCGGCGCTCACCGACGAGGCTCCGCGCACTCTCACCGACACGCTGCCGCCGGGTTCCAAGGAGTTCTGCCTCACCTGTACGCCCGAGGCGCGCCCTTTGAGGAATTGCGACATGTCGCTTACCACGCCCGCCTGAATGTTGTCGGGTTTCAACGAGGTGATGGCGCCGGCCAAATCGCGCTTCTTCGTCACGCCATAGCCCACCACAACCACATCTTCCAACGCCAGTTGGTCGGGACGCATCGCAATGTCGAGCCTGCTGCCCGATGATGCTTTCACCACCACCTGCTGCGTGGCCATGCCGAGGAACGAAAACTCCAGCGTTTGGCCTGCACCCACGGCAATGCGGTATTGTCCTTTAATATCGGTCACGGTGCCTTGGCTCGTGCCCTTGATTTTCACAGAAACGCCGGTGAGCGGCTCGCCACTGTCGGCATCGCTCACGGTTCCGCTGAGATTTTTCTGCTGCGCATAGACCGAGCAGCAAAAAATCATGGAGATCAATAACAGTATAATTTTTCTCATGTCATGATGATGTAAAGATAGATTGATAAAACAAATGGTTTTTGGAGTTTTAATATCCGCTGCAAAGTTAGGGAGAAATTCTGCAAACCGGGGTTCGAAATCGTCTAAACATAGTCCATTTTTGTCTAAAACTGCGTGGGAAACGCCCATTCCGCCGCATGCAAAACCTATTTTCCTCTCGGGAACGGATTAGATGCGCGTCCACTAACGTGCTTTTTTTCTTCCTATATGCAGGAAAAATCCGTTGTCTTTTGACGCGCGACCCTCGGGCGCAGAAAAACTCGTCGTTTTTTGACGCGCGATGCTCCGAGGTAAAAAATCCATCGTGAATTCTTACCAATCAGCCTCGGGGGAGGGGAGCCATGCCTTGTGTCGGTCTCGTTCTGAAGGTGTTGCTGGCGAAAGGCCGAGGGCGTTTGCCCCGTAGCAGTCTTAAAGGCGGTGCTGAAATAGCGCGCAGAGGCAAATCCCGTTTCAAAAGCGATGTCGGCCACGGGCTTGTCGGTTTCTTTGAGCAACGCCGAAGCCACATGGATGCGATAGCGGTTGATGAACTCGCTGACGCCCAAGCCTGTCAGCTGCTTCATTTTGTTGTAGAGCGATGCGCGGCTCATGCCCAAGGCATCGGCCACCTGTGCCGTATCGAAGGCCGCATCGGCATAGCCCGCCTTGACCGCCGACTGGAGTTTGCGCATAAACTGCTCGTCGGCATTGCTGATGGTGGTTTGGCGGGGCGACGGCGGCAATGGGTCGTGCTGATATTTCTGCCGGAAGAGTTCGCGGCGGCGCAGTTGCGTTTCAATCACCGACACGAGCAATTCTACGTCAAACGGCTTGGCAATGTAGGCATCGGCGCCGAGCTTGTAGCCAATCTTCTGGCTCTCGGCATCGTTCTTCGCCGTGAGCAACACCACGGGAATGTGGCTGATTTCGATGTCCTCTTTGATGGTTTGGCAAAGCTGATAGCCGTCCATCACGGGCATCATCACGTCGCTCACCACGAGGTCGGGCTGTTGTTGCCGCAACACGTGCAGTGCCGCTTCTCCATCACGGGCGCGGAACACGCGGCGGAACTGGGGCTGCAAGGCGGTTTGCAGAAAGTCTAAGAACTCGGTGTTATCGTCGACTACCAATACCGAGAACGCCGACAAATCGAGCATGTGGGTGGCACCGCTACTTGCGGGTTCGGCCGCATTTGGGGCTTGCGCGTTGGGCACTTCGGCCGTCGTAGCCTGCCGATAAGGCAGCGTGAAACATGATTGTGCCGCCGCCGGGATTGTCCTTGGCGGCAATCTTGCCCCCGTGTTGCTCAACAATCTCGCGGCAATAGGCTAAGCCGATGCCACTGCCCAACTTGCGAATGCGCCCCTGATAGAACCGCGTGAAGAGCCGCTCGCGGTCGAGATGAGCTAAGCCCACGCCGTGGTCTTCAACCTGCACGCGCAACCAACCCGCGTTGAGCGATGTGCACAGGCGCACGTCGGTGTCCTCGCGGCTGAATTTGAGTGCATTCATCAGTAAATTCGACACCACAACACGGATTTTCGCCCGGTCCATTTCCAGCGGACGCAGCGTGCGATCCAAATCCATCACTAAGCGCACGCGCTTCTCGGCAAACTCCTGCACAAAGTCGTTTACCACCTCTTCCAACAAATGGTTGATGTCGGCAAAGGTGAGCGTGAGCGCATTAGGCAGTGAGGTGGTTTTGTCATACTCCAACACCCAGTTGATGATGTTTTTCATGTAGCCCGCCTGCCGAAACACGCGTTCGAGCTGTTGCCGTTGTGAGGGGAGTGAAGGTCGCATCGCTGCCCATGAGCAAGCGTTTGAGTGGCGCATAAATGAGCGTCAGCGGTGTGCGCAACTCGTGGCTGATGTTGGTGAGAAACTCAATCTTATCCTCGTGAAGTGCCTGCTGATGGAGCGCCATCTTCCATTTCATGCGCTGCCGGTTGCGCCGAATAATCACGCCCATCGTCAACGTGCCTATGGCTGTCAGGAGTGCCAACACGAGGATGAAAAACCACGGCCGACGATACCATGGCGGCAGCACGCGAAAGGCGACGAGCGGTTTCTCGGCCGTCCAGCTGCCGCTCTTGGTCATGCAGGCCACACTCACGGTGTAGTCGCCCGGCGCTAACGACGGAATGCCAAATTCCGCGCGGTAGGACTCGGTGACGGAGTTGAGCTGTTCGCCCTGCAATCGGTAGCGGAACAGCACGTGGCGGAAAACATCATTCTCGTTGACAGTGACGTGGATGTGCAGCGAATTGAAATGTTGTGAAATCTCGCGCGGAAAGGTTTCGGCCGTATAGCGCCGCCCGTTGTATTCAACGGCTTGCAGATAAAGGGTCATCGGGTCGTGGGTGTCGGCCGAAATGCGCTTGTCGATTTTTACCAAGCCGTTGATTCCGCCCATGTAGAGATAGGGCGAGGAAGGTAGCGCCATGGTGTGTGTGAGAATGTCATTGGGCAGAAAACCATCGGCATCGTCCCAAATCATGCAGCGGTGATTGCGCGTGTCGTAGGAAAACAGCATGTTTGAGGCATTAATCCACAGGCGGTCACGGTCGTCAAACTGCATGGCCGAAATGCGGCTGAAGAGATTTCCGGCCACTTTGTGAATTTTCTGCGGGTGCGATAGCGAACCCGTGTAGAGCCCGCCCGAGGTAGCTATCCATAGCTGGTCGGCGCCCGACTTGCGGCATACGGCTGTGATTTGCAAATCGTTTCGCAAAGCCACCAACAAGCGGATGTTGCCCTGCACGTCAAGGCGATAGAGACAGTTGTCCTTGGCCAATAGCGTAATCCCGTCGGCAAGCATCATTTGTAGCGACATCCGAGGCATTGTGCCGCGGGCGAAATGCAACTTTGTGAAGCGGTGATGGGCAGTTTCGTAGAAATAAACGTTGCGTGCCAAAATCAGAATGGTCTGTGGAGAAATGCGATAGGCTGTGGGCACAAAGCCCGATCGGCATTCTTCGTCGTTCACATGCGCATCAACAATGGGGAATGGGCTATAGGTGCGGCGCTGTGTGTGATAAACCGCCAGCCCGTGACCGTAGCGCGAAACGAGCAAATCGGTGGGCGAAAGGTTGGTGATGGAAACAATTTTATCGTTATAGGTGTTCAGATGGTGGGTGAAAACACCTGTGGAAGGGTTAAATTCGTTGAGACCTCCGCCATCGGTGCCCACCCAAAGCCGGCCGTCGGCATCGCCGAAAAGGCTAATCACCACGTGGTCGCTCAGACCGTTGGTGCTGCCCAAGGTGGCATCGGTATAGGTGCGGATGTGGGTTTCCTTGAAGGCAAACAGCCCGTCGCGCACCGTACCTGCCCACAGGTTGCCGTAAGTATCTTCGTAGAGCGTTTTGATGGAGTTGACAGGCAGCGAATGAGCGTCGCCGGGAATATGGCGAATGGTTGTAAAGGTGTTTTCTCGCGAGTCAATCACCGAGATGCCACCGCCATCGGTACCCACCCACAGTCGGCCATGGTGTTGCTGAATGGTGAGTACTATGTTGTTGGCCAGTGCGCTGTTGCTGGTGTCGTAATGGACGAGTAACCGCCCCCACCGGTTATAGCGAAACAAGCCCTGGTCGTAGAGCGAGCACCACAATTCGCGCCGATTGCGATCCCAAAACATGGCACTGAGCACCATCTCGCCTTTGACGATGAGCGGATGCAGTTGGCTGTCGCGTAGCGAATAGGTGTAGATGCCGTTGCTCTCGGTGCCCACGAGTAGGGTGTTATGATCAATTTGCTGTAAAAACGTGATGAGATAGTCGCCTTTAGGAAGCCCTTGCTTCAGAAATGGCAGGCGTGTGAGCGTATGTGTGGCGTAGTCCCAGCGATAGAGCGCTGAATAGCCACCAAAGAGCAGGCCTCCGTTCACTTCGCCCACTGCGCAGATAGGACGGCTGATTTTTTCCGAGAAGGCATCGTCCGCTGCGTTATAACAGTAGAGCCCGCGGTTAGTGAGCGCCCAAAGTAGGTGGTCGCGCCCTTCGTATAACCCCATGACGGCACCAACTTGCGATGAAGGCTGCTCTACTGACGGATAGAAATATCTTTTGATATTGCCGCGATCCACCGCATTTAGACCGAGTGCTGTGCCCACCCACAACCGACCGCGATGGTCGCGCAGAATGGTGTTGACGGTGGCATGTGAGAGACCATGCTCAATCGAAAGGCGCTTGAAATAGTAGTCGTCCGTTGCAGCTTGCGTCGTCAACAGCCCGCAAAGCAACTGCATAGAACAACGAAAAGCGTTTGTAGTTTCATCAAAGTGTGTGAAAACATGATTCGAAATAGCTGCGAATTGACATAACTCCTGCAACTTCTGAAACAGTTAGCTGCAAAATCTCTATCGATTTTAGGCTCTGATTAAGTGTGGAAGCTCATTTTCCATCGGTTTCTATGTGGATGTATCTAAATATAGTAATTGCTTTCAAACGTGAATTTACTGGGAAAATATGTTTTCCTCAATAACTGTGCGAAGGCCTTTAATCTTTTCGCCTTGTGTGCGTTGCACCACTTGTTTTGCTTTCGTGCGAGCCACAGCAACATAAGTGTAGCGGTCGCGCACATCGATGCGGCCAATATCATCGCCTTTCAGCCCACCTTTCTTGCAAAGGAACCCCACAATGTCGGTCTTGCTGAGTTTGTCGCGACGACCTTTGCCAATGTAAAGTGTCTGGAAGCGCGGCTGTGTGGGTTCAGGTAGCACTTGGGACAGCGCAAAATCGGCCACATCGGCATCCACATAAGCGGGAATTTGCTCTTGCCCGTGAAGAATGAAAAAGGCTTTTCCGTGCTTATCCCAGCGTGCCGTGCGCCCCACGCGGTGCACATAGCCGTCTTCTGTCTCGGGCAAATGATAGTGTACGATGTTGGCAATATTGGGAATATCTAAACCACGTGCCGCTAAATCGGTGCTCACCAACGTTGGGGCACTACCATTAGAAAAGCGATAGAGGGCGTCTTCGCGCTGACGTTGCTCCATACCGCCATGGAAATGGCTCACCACAAGCCTTGTTCGCGCAGATAAGTGGCCACACGTTCGACGGCATCACGATAGTTGAGAAACACGATGGTGCTTGCACCCTGAAACGATAGCAGCAGTTGGCGCAATGTGGGTAGCTTATCTTTTTCCTCACTTTGCACGCGATAGATGGTCACACGCTGCGACACTTGCTCATCTTTGGGTAAGAAATTGAGCACTTTGAAGAATTGGTTGACAAGTGTTTGATTACCCAATTCCTCGGCAGGTGTGGCTGAGAGGAGCAGGGTGCGGATCGCTTTCGGCAGCAACTCAATGAGTTTTTGCATTTCAGCGTGGAAACCCATCTCCAAGCATTTATCAAACTCATCGATGATGAGGTAGCAAATAGTGTGAGCCTCGATATTGCCTTTCTGCAAGTGGTCGTTCAAACGGCCTGGTGTGGCAAAAACAATTTGTGGTTGCACCTCGCGCAACTTGCGGTGTTCGTCCATCGTTGCGCGCCCTCCATAGCAGGCCATGCCTCGCAATCCGCAGCCCATGTCTTTGAGCACTGTGGCCGATTGCAGTGCCAGTTCGCGTCCGGGCACCACCACCACCGCCTGCACTTGGTTGCTTTGCGCATCCAACAGTTGGGTGAGCGGCAAGAGATAAGCCAGCGTTTTGCCCGACCCTGTAGGCGAGAGCACCATCAGGTTGTCCGTGTGTTGCAACAGTTCATCGCACACTGCCGTTTGCATGGCGTTGAGCGTGAGATGCAATTTTTGGGTAAGCGCTTCAATCGTCATAACAGTTTCTCCATTTCAATGAATTCTTTCTCCATGTTGAGGTTCATGTAAATCGTGTAGAGCGGCAGTGCCCATTGTTTCTTTTGATCGGGTTTGAGCTGGCGATAGCGCTCCAAATAGGGCCGTGCCTCACGATAGAGCTCAAGGATTTGGGCACGTTGCTTGGCGTTATATTTCTGCGATTTGTCCAAGATGATGGTTTGATTGAATATGGCTAAGCCTGCATAGAGCTGTGCATCGGCTAACGTGTCGTTTTCAGCGATGAGCTTTTTGCTGAGTTGCAGGCATTCCTGATAGCGTCCCATGTTGAGCAGCAACGAACTTTTCGTGAGGCGATAGCGCACGTTGTTAGGCATTGTTTGCAGTGCCCGATTACAATAGTCCAGTGCCGTTGCATCATCACCCAGTGTATGATAGTACTCCACCAAGTGCGAAAAATAAAAAGGATTGTGGGGGTAGGATTGAAAACCTTTGCGCAGAATTTGCAGATAGCGTGTGGTATCGCGTTGTTGCCAATAAGTCTCAGTTAAATATTGCAGCAAGTTGTCCGCATGCGTTTGGTCTTTTTCTGCCAAAGTTGCATAGCGAAGCGTGGCTGTTGCATCGCGCATTTTATACCCACAATAGACCGACCAATAGGCAGCGACGGGCAGGTTGGCATCCTTTTCGGCATAATGATAGTCTTTAAAGAGTGGCTTCTCGGCACAACTGATATAACTGTTGAGCAGGGTGTAGGCCTGTTGATAGTCTTGGTTGCGTGCGAAAAAGAGTCCTCCATTGAACAGGTTGGGACGATATTGATTGAGGATGGCGGCGCTCTGTTCCCGGTATTTCATTTTAATCTTCCCATTTGCAGTAGGTACCTGTTCGACAGAATCAAGTCCTTCGAGCGTGTTAAACATGCGATGAGCCACTTGAAAGAATGCTGCAGTATCGATGCTTTGTTGTAAATAGAGCTTCTCGTTGAATTGCTCGTATTGTTTTTGCTGTGCATCGAAGAGCATTTTCCAAATCTTGTCGTTACCCCGATAAATCGAATCTTTTAATATTTCGTGCAAAAGCCCTTCGGCTTTCTCTAAATTTTTTCCACTTCGTATGTAATCACGTGCCAACGAAATGGTTTTCTTGTTGGCCTGCATACACAGAGGAATGCAGAGCAAGAAGCAAACAAGTAATTTTTTCATCAATGTAATCCTAAAACTTTATTCACCTCAGCCAACACGCGTTCCCATTCCACTAAGGCTTGTTTTTCGTCGAGATGCGATACTTTGAGCAGCCATTGGCGTGCGTGTTGGTAGTAGCCTTTGATGGTGGCTACGTCTTTTTTGCGTAGACGTTTGCGTTGGTTGTTTAAACTGTCGGTGAGTTCTTGTGCCCATGAGGCATAACAAATGGCAACATCATAAATGGCTTGCACATAGGCCTTATCTCGTTTTTCGGCCTCTTTAAAATAATTGATTGCCTTTTCCCATTGCTTGGCCTTCATGGCTAATTCGCCATTGAGCATCCATACTTGCTTGTTACGCGCGTGCCTTTTCAGTTCGTCGGCTGCAAAGTTGTGCAACGCCACACTATCGGGTTGTGCAGAATGGTGGTCAATGAGCATTTTAAAATAAACAGCATTTCCTGGGTCTATATCGTGAAGTGCAGTTAAAGCAGAAACGTAGCGTAGCGTATCGGTTGGCGAATGAAGGCTATTCTTCATGCAATTAATCTTAATCTCGGCTGCATTTTTGGCGTAGGCAGGATATTGAAGTGCGATGTCGGCATAATGTTCGGCCTCGCGGAAGTTGTCTTTTCCATAAAAAAGCAAACTTGAATAATAGGCAGCAATGCCTTCGTGGTTATCTTTTTCATGAAACATGGGGCGGCTGAGACAATGCAGATAGAATAGAAATGTGGTGAGAGCCTGTGCGGAGTTGCCTCGGCGATATTCAAAAATGCCGGCATCAATGAGCGTAGGGAGCAGCGGAGATAATCGCGTGCTATTCTCTTGCGTATAGTCTAAATGCACACGACCTCTGCTGTCGGGCAATGCATCTAACGAGTCACAAGTGAGTGCCATTTGCAACAGTTCTTGCACTTGTTGGTAATATGCCGCCGAGTCGGTCCTATGTTCAGCAAGTGTTTGCAGACGCAGACCTATTTCTTTATGAAGCCTCTTGGCATCACGTTTTGGCGTTTGTGCATAGCCTTGTGATAGAAGTACCGTGCTGCAAACCATTATAAAAAGGATGAGAAAACGTTTCATAAGAAGAAAAAATCGTGTGTTGGTAAATTAAAAGTGTGGAGGATGTGTCAAAAAGTTGTTCTGACACATCCTCTACTTATCGCTGGCAAGGGTTTACTTGTTCAGCGATTCCATTTCTTTCGTGCGGCTGTCCGCAGCACCATAGAGGCTATAGTAAACGGCATAGAGCGGATAGCTCCAGTTGGCTTTCTCACGATTGGGGTCCAATGCGCGTGCCTTCTCTAAGAACCCTTCACTCTCTTTATAGAGGTTGGTTTGCTCGGTCTTGTTACCATTAATGGAACCAGCTTGTGCATTGAGGCAGAAACCTAAATAAGTGAGCACAATAGGGTTCTTGTCATCTTTCGCAACAGACTTTTTAAAGCAATCAATAGCTTCTTTCGGTTTGTTCTCGTTCATAAAGATTTGACCTTTCAATGCCCATGCCAATGCGTTTGATGGGTCGGCTGCCAGCTTGTCGTTTAACAGTTTATTTTGGTCGGTTGCCATCTTCAAACTACCACACATGGTTACCAATGTTGAGAAAATTTGGTCGTTGTTGCTATCTTTCTCATACAAAGTCTTGAGCTTATTCACGTACTGAACGGAATCTTCGTGGGTCTTCAAACCCTGCTGCATGATATAAAGCTTCAAGTTTAAAGCATCTTTATAGGCGGCAGTGTCTTGCATAGCCACATCAACATACTTGTCGGCCAGTTGATAATCCTTGTTTTGGAAAGCATAAACGCCGGCAACACGTGCCACTTCACCTAAATAGGTGTCAGGTGTTTTGCTCTTGTCGACACCGTTAAACAGCGGATTGGTTGCGCTTTCTACATACATACCGAAATACTTCAGCGCGTCAGCCTGCTGATTGTTTTGCCCAGCTAATTGACCTGCATTGATGAGATTGGGACGCAAACCATATAGACGGTTGGCGTTGTTGCTCTCAAAGCGCGGCTTGATCTTTCCCTTTTCATTGGGCTTTTGGTCAAATTCGTTGCAACGAATAGCGTTGTCAAAAGCATCGTAGAGCGCTTGGTTGAAGCCTAAAGTGTCGTAGGCCGACTCTTTACCCTGGCCAAATTGCTTTGCCATTTGATTTGACGTCATAATGGTTTGCTCTTTGTTCACTTTGTCTAAAGCCAATTCAACGAGCTTGTTATAAGCCTTAGCCTTTTCTGCATCGTTGACCAATTGACCTAAACTTGCTTTCACTAACTCGGCTGCTTCATTGTAGGTTTTGGCTTTTAAAATAGCTTTCAACGCTTCGCTGTCAGCAGCAAATGCAGCGGATGTACCTAAGAACATCAACGCTACCATCATTAATTTTTTTCATATCCAAATATTATTTTAATTTTACGAATCTTCATTTGTCTCATCATCGTCGGTAAGTGATGCCTCATTCTCAAAGTCATCGGCATTGCGTTGTGTGTCTTTTCGAATTTCTTCAGCTTTATTGGCCCACTGTGTGCGGCTCTCTTCCTCAACCGTTGCTTCTAACTCAGAACTCATTACCTTGCAGACGCTGGCAATGACATCGTTCTTTTTAGCGAGGTTGATGAGGCGCACGCCTTGTGTAGCACGTCCCATGACGCGCACTTCGGCTAAAGCTAAGCGAATGACAACACCACTCTTGTTGATGATCATCAGGTCATTTTCGTCGGTCACGTTCTTGATGCTAACCAAACGCCCTGTTTTATCGGTCACAGCAAGCGTCTTCACGCCCTTTCCGCCACGGTTGGTTACACGGTAGTCTTCAACCAAACTACGTTTACCATAGCCTTGTTCGCTCACTACCATCACGGTCTCTGTGCTTGCATCATTAACGGTTATCATCCCAATTACCTCGTCGTCGCCACCATCTAAGCGCATGCCACGCACACCTGTTGCCGTGCGTCCCATGGTGCGGATAGTGCTTTCGTTGAAGCGAACGGCACGACCATTGCGGTTGGCCATAATCAACTCGTTCTCACCATTGGTCAGACGGACATCCACCACCTCGTCGCCTTCGACGATGTTGATGGCAATCACACCATTGGCGCGCGGCCGACTATACGCCTCTAACGATGTTTTCTTCACCGTTCCATTCTTTGTAGCGAAGATAACATAGTGCGAGTTGTTGAATTGTTCGTCGTTGAGCCCCTTCAAACGCAAGATGGCATTAATGGCATCTTCACTCTCTATGTTGAGCATATTTTGAATGGCACGCCCCTTACTGTTGCGATCGCCCTCGGGAATCTCATAGCATTTGAGCCAGTAACAACGTCCTTTTTTCGTGAAAAAGAGCATTGTTTGGTGCATTGTTGCAGGGTAAATGAACTCCGTGAAATCTTGTTCGCGATGGCGAGCAGCCTTTGCTCCTACACCACCCCGTGCTTGTTCGCGGAACTCACTCAGTGGTGTGCGCTTGATGTAGCCCATGTGGCTCACTGTGATAACAACGGGATCATTGGGGTAGAAGTCCTCGGGATTGAACTCTTCACTCGAATATTTAATCTCCGTGCGGCGCACATCGCCATATTTTTCTTTTACCTCGTTGAGCTCATCCTTCATCACCTTCTTGCACAATTCTGGATCATCCAAAATCTGTTGCAAGTAAGCAATCTGCCGTTCTAATTCTTCATATTCAGCATGCAACTGATCCATGCGCAGACCAGTGAGTTGGCTCAAGCGCATATCGACGATGGCTTTACTTTGTAGTTCATCTAATTCGAAGCGTTGTTCCAAATTGCGTTGTGCATCGGTCGGTGTTTTGCTGGCCCGGATAATGTGCACCACCTCGTCGATGTTGTCGCAGGCAATGATCAGACCTTCTAAGATGTGGGCACGCTCTTGCGCTTTTTTTAAGTCGTATTTCGTGCGACGAATGGTCACGTCATGCCGGTGCTCAACGAAATATTTCACACATTCTTTTTAAGCTGAGTAGGCGTGGACGTCCCTTTACCAAGGCGATGCAGTTCACTGAGAATGAACTTTGCAGCGCCGTCATTTTTGAATAATTTGTTCAGAATGACATTCGCATTGGCATCACGTTTTACATCAATCACGATGCGCATACCTTGTCGTCCCGACTCATCATTGGCGTTGCTGATACCGTCAATCTTTCCTCTTTCACCAATTCGGCGATGTATTCAATCAGCGCTTGCTTGTTTACACCATACGGAATCTCGGTGATAACAATCTTATCATGGCTCTCACCACTTTCAATCTCGGCTTTTTGCACGCATTACAATACGCCCACGTCCTGTTTCATAAGCCCTGGCGTACACCTTGAATACCATATATATAAGCTCCTGTAGGGAAGTCGGGTGCTTTGATATGTTGCATCAATCCGTCCAACGTTATGTCGGGGTTATCAATATAAGCACAGCAACCATCAATCACTTCTCCAAGGTTGTGGGTCGGCATATTTGTGGCCATTCCCACGGCAATACCATTGCCACCATTTACCAACAGATTAGGAATCTTTGTGGGCATTACACTCGGTTCAACCAACGTGTCATCGAAGTTGTTGGTCATGTCGACAGTGTCTTTCTCTAAGTCGTCCATGATATGCTCACCCATCTTGCTCAGTCGGCACTCGGTGTAACGCATGGCTGCAGGGGAGTCACCGTCAATCGAGCCAAAGTTTCCTTGCCCATCGACTAATGTATAGCGCATGTTCCAGTCTTGTCCCATACGCACCAACGCACCATACACAGATGAGTCGCCGTGAGGGTGATATTTACCAAGCACTTCACCCACAACGCGTGCACATTTCTTATAAGGTTTATCGCTGGTATTTCCAATACCCAGCATACCATAAAGAATGCGGCGGTGAACGGGTTTAAAGCCGTCACGCACATCAGGAAGTGCGCGCGCCACGATGACCGACATTGAATAGTCAATGTAAGAGGACTTCATTTCCTCCTCGATATTGATTTTCAATATCCGATCGTTGTCAATTGTCTGATTTTCGTCCATTACTATTTTTGAGAATAATTATTGCTTTGTTTGCTACTCACTTGTAGAAAGAAAAAATTGCCTGCAAGGCATTTTATTTTCGTTCTAAGCGGTTTTGCATGCTTTTTATGGCGGCTAAATTACGATTTTTTTTTTTCATATAGAATTCGTTGTATTCTTAAAAAAACGGAAACTTCACATGTCTGCGCTGTGATAGATGATACTCATTAGTGATGAGTAGATGACTTGAAGAAACCTTAAATAATTTAAAAACTATACCTAAAAGTAGGTATTTCTCATGAGAAATCTCTACTTTTGCATCGCATTAAGGCACAGATTGCCTAATACATATTACAAAAACGTTATTTGAACACATAAATTTAAGATTATTATGGCTTACGTAATTGGAAATGATTGTATCGCTTTGTGGTACTTGTATTGACGAATGTCCAGTAGGAGCAATCTCTGAAGGCGACATCTATTCTATCAATCCTGATATGTGCACCGAGTGTGGCACTTGCGCTTCTGTTTGTCCAAACGAGGCAATCAGCCTTCCGGAATAAGGAATTCCACTAAGTAAAGAATTGGAGAGGCGTACTACTTCTGAGTGGTACGCTTTTTTTGTGCTCGTTAGTTGCGTTGTATTTGTTAGTCCATCTTTATCGTTTTGCCAGGGTAGGTGATGTGGTTAGAAATTAATTATATAATGGTGTTTGGGTTTTGAAGTATCAAACAAGACGATGCCACAATCGTATAAATCGTAGCTGCTCACGACTTGCGGTTGTTGGATGAGTGCTTTCCATGCCTCCAACGTCTCGCGCTTGGTGTGGATATCCAATAAAATCAGCATGGACTGGGCTTGCGAACGCTTGATGAGTGCTTGGCAAAGGGTGAGATTATGCTGCGTAAGTGGAAGGCTTGCTACTGAAAATGTTGTTGGCAGCTGGGCTTCATCTAATGGTAAAAACTGTGTTTTGCTGCAACCTTCGTTCACATAATTGGCATAAACATCAGCCTTGTCGCCTGCATGAAACCATTGCTTCGCCTGCAAGTAGTTAGCCAATCTGAAAAATAATCGGCCGCGTTTTTGCACGGCATGTCCTTCGTTGTGGTGGCGATGTCGTAGGGTAGCATAAGCATAGTAAGGATAATGTTCAGTGAGGACATAGCGAATAAACTGATAGGCTGATGGCGACTGCACGCCAAATCCGCGTGAATATTTCGCCCGGCGCAGCCAAATGCTCCATCGTTTTAGGTGATAAAGCAGTTCTTTCGTAAGTTGTTTTCTACCCCTTTGCAGACGCATATCTTTTTTGTGTGCTTGCAAAAGTACGAAAAAAAGTAGGATAACAAAATGGCTTTAAGCTGTTAAAAAAGGTTATGGATAAGGATTGGTGGCATTTCTATGAGAGCATTCTAAACTTTTATTGCTACCTTTGCTGCGCATTTCGGAAAAGCCGAAGCATTTGAGCGTGTAGCTGTTGTGATTAAGACAGCATGGCATGTGAAAGATGTAAATGATGCAACAACATTAATCAATTTTAAAGCAATGTATTTAGACAAAGCAAAAAAGGAAGAGATTTTCAACGAGTATGGCAAGTCGACAACCGATACAGGTTCTGCTGAAAGCCAAATCGCCCTCTTCACCTATCGCATTAAGCACTTAACCGAGCATGTAAAAGCAAACCACAAAGACAATGTAACGACTCGTTCGTTGACGATGTTGGTTGGTAAGCGTCGTGCGTTGCTCAACTATTTGTACAAGCGTGACATTGAGCGCTATCGTGCAATCGTTAAGAAGCTTGGTTTACGTAAGTAAGTTTAAGTTTTTAATTTATAAAAAATCCCTGCAGCGCATGATGTGTTGCAGGGATTTTTCTTTTTAACCTCAGCAAAAAGGCGATGCTGTTGCATTTATAAATCTAAGTCAACCTCCACAGGACAGTGGTCACTACCCATGATATCGGTATGAATCTTGGCATCGATGAGCTGCTGGCGCAGACGTTCTGAGATGAGGAAATAATCTATGCGCCACCCAGTATTCTTTTCTCTTGCGCGGAAACGGTAGCTCCACCAGCTGTAGGTTTGTTGCTCGGGGTAGAGCGTTCTGAACGTGTCAATGAAGCCATGGTTGAGCAGTTGTGTCATTTTAGCACGCTCTTCATCTGTAAATCCAGCATTGCGACGATTGGTCTTTGGATTTTTGAGATCAATTTCCTCGTGGGCAACGTTCATGTCTCCACAAACGATAACAGGTTTCTGCTTGTCTAACTGGTGTAGATAGGCCTGGGAAATCATCTTCCCATTGCATACGATAGTTTAATCGACGCAACTCATCTTGAGAATTAGGTGTGTAGACGGTGACGAGAAAAAAGGAGTCATATTCTAATGTAATGACTCGTCCTTCGTGGTCGTGTTCGTCGATTCCGATGCCATAGTTCACAGCCAATGGCGCCTTTTTGGCGTAGATAGCCGTTCCGCTGTAGCCCTTTTTCTCGGCGTAGTTCCAAAACGATTGGTAGCCAGGGAACTGCAAATCGAGCTGTCCTGCCTGCATCTTTGTTTCTTGCAGGCAGAAAAAATCGGCATCTAAGGCCTTGAATTGCTGTTCGAAATCTTTGCCCACGCAGGCACGAAGTCCGTTGACATTCCAGGATATAAATTTCATTTTTTTGTTATTTAAAGGGTGAATGATCTGTGCATCGGATGGATTTAAATACGTTTCGATTCGCCACGTAGCAGGCTCATGAACTCTTGTCGGGTGTTGAGGTCGTTGAATACACCACTGAAGTCGCTTGTTGTGGTGATGGAATTTTGTTTTTCTACACCGCGCATCTGCATACACATGTGTTTGGCTTCAATCACAACCATCACACCTTGCGGGTGCAATGTGGTCTGGATACATTCCTTAATTTGCTGTGTTAGGCGTTCCTGCACTTGTAAACGATGGCTAAAGATGTCAACCACACGTGCAATCTTGCTCAATCCTGTGATGTAACCATTGGGAATATAGGCTACATGACATTTGCCATAGAAGGGAAGTAAATGGTGCTCGCAAAGGGAAAACACGTCAATATCCTTCACGATGACCATCTGGTTGTAGTCTTCTTGGAACAGCGCATCGGTCAACACCTGCTGCGGATCTTGCGTGTAGCCGCGTGTCAGCACTTGCATTGCTTTGGCCACGCGCATGGGAGTCTTCTCTAAGCCTTCGCGTTGTGGGTCTTCACCCAGCAGGGTGAGAATGCTTTTATAATGGGTTGCAAGGTCGGTTAAACCTTCTCGAAATTCGTTTTCAGGATTCATTTACTTTACTTTTTTATGTTGAGGCTTGCTGAGCATGGTGCAATGGGTGGCTATGGCCAATGCTTAGTCTTGCACAGTGATTTTTCCTTTCACGATGTTGGCTTGCCGATAGCCAAGAGCTTTCACCTTTTGTAACATGCTATTTGCTTCTTCGAACGTGCGATAGTTGCCCACACGGCATATCCAGTGGGGCGAATAAAAATGCACATAGACGGGCTCTTCTGGATATTTTGTTTTGATAACGATGCTGGCTTGCTCGGCCTTTTGTCGGTCGATACGCGAGTTTCCGCCCGAGAACGCCTGCACACGATAGCCCACAATCTTGCGGCTTCCGCGCATCACCTTTTACGCATGTCCACAATGGGTGCTTCTTCTTCTTCGGATTCGGGCGTTTTTGTTGTCGAATCTGTACGCTTTTGCTCTGTAGTTTCGCGTTGTTCGTTGGGCTTTTTCTCTGTTGTTTCTTTTGGACGCACTTGTTTGGCCGAATCTTTGTCGGTCGCATGATTGGTTGTAGGCCTTGTTTCTTTTTTATCCTTTTCAGGCCTTTGCGTTGTGCCTACAGCTTTTGTTGCAGCTTCTTTCCTCTCTTGTGATTGCGTTGTGCTTACTGATTTTGGTGGGTTTTCTTTCTTCTCTTGTGGTTGTGTCGTGACCTTTGTGATGGGGCGTCCATTCACAATCTCATCGATATCTTTGCTTTGCGTAACTGTTACGACACCCATTCCTGCCTCACGTTTCTTGATGTGGTCGAGGAACGTTTGTGCTGAGACCGAAAGTGTAGCACAGAGCGTTAACCATAGAATACAAGCTAATTTTTTCATCTTATCCTCAATCAAAATCTATTATTGCGTGCACAAAGCACAACTTCATTTGCTAACCATCCTTTTATGCGATGGTGCATTTTTGTTTTGTAACTTGTTTCTCTTTGCGGGAAGAGAGACACGTGACAAAAGTGGAAATCGTAGGAAGGCACACGAGGGTGCTTTCCTACGATAATGATAGTATTTTACTTCTTCCAAGCGTCGATAATGGCTTTGAAATCAACGGGCTTTAGTGAAGCACCGCCAATCAAACCGCCATCGATGTTGGGTTTAGCGAAGAGCTCGCTGGCATTCGATGCGTTGCAGCTGCCACCATAAAGGATAGTGGTTTCTTCGGCTGCAGCTTGGCCATACTTCTCTGCTACGATAGAACGGATGTAGGCTAACATCTCTTCAGCTTGGTCAGATGTGGCTGTTTTACCTGTTCCGATGGCCCAAATGGGTTCGTAGGCCAAAACAATGTTTTTCCACTCTTCGGCAGAGAGGTTGAACACACTACCCTCGAGTTCAGCCTTTACCACTTCGTTTTGGCGGTTAGCCTCGCGCTCTTCCAAAGTTTCACCACAGCAGAAGATGACTTTCAAACCATTCTTCAATGCCAAGAGCACTTTCTCTTTCAAGATTTCTGCGGTCTCACCATAGTATTGGCGACGCTCAGAGTGGCCGAGAATGACATATTGTGCGCCAGTGCTCTTCACCATTTCGGCAGATACTTCGCCTCTGTAAGCACCTTTCTCTTTGTCTGCACAATTCTCAGCGCCTAAGCCAACCACACTACCTTTGAGCACTTGTGCCACACTGGCCAAATGGATGAAAGGTGTGCAAACCACTACGTCGCAGTGGGGTTTGTCATTAGCCAAAGAGTCCTTTACGTTGGTTGCCAATGCAACTCCATCTTGCAGGTTGAGGTTCATTTTCCAGTTACCTGCTACCATTTTCTTTCTCATATTGTTTATTTTTATTAAAGAGTTGATATAAATTGTCTTTATTCTTTTTTTCTTTCAGGCGCACCCATTGGCTCCATGCCCAGAATCGATCGGCCAAAGTGAGCAAAAAAACAGTGGGAGGACGAACCAAAGTACGATAACAATGATTTTTCCTTGGCACCGAGTCTTGGGGCATCTTGGCCCAGTGGCTCGTGCGATGGGACGCGAAAGGTCGTTGCTTGTGGGCAAATCGTTGTGACTCCATTTGTTGATGATGGTGCCATTGTGTAGCAACAACAAGCCTGGGTTGCTGCGAATAATGGTCTTTAAGGCCGTCTCGTCGGTGGAGAAGAATGGGTATTCGGCTCCAGTGAGGTCAATCCATCTGCGAATGGCCTTATCAGTGCTGGCCGTTAAACCATAGAAAGGTATGCGCTGTTGCTGTGCGTATTCGTAGAGCTGGTCGATATCGCCAAAGTTGCTGTCGTCGGCCGTTTCTAAATGGGGCGCGATGAGCAAGAAGGTGTAACCCTTGCGTTGCAGAATTTTGGCGGTGAGATCATCGCCAGTGCGCAAATCTTCTATTGCGAAATCGTGAATAGGCGGAATGTAACCAGCCTTCACAAGAGTTGTTTTGCTATCGATGAATGTCCAGGTGGAGTCGGGGTAGTTGTCCAGCGTGAAGGTCTTTTGCTGACCATTCTTGCTCAAGACAAACGTTGTTTCATATTGGGGTTGAGGTGCTCCTGCTGGAATTTCCATTGCTTGGGGTATGTTCACACCGATGTGATAGGGGCGGAAATCAAACTGTGGCAAATAATATAGACTCCAAAGGCTGTTGATGAGTGTGAATACTAAGGTATAGTTGATAATAATCCATTGGGTGTTTTTGCGCACAAAGCGTGTCATGTAGAGTGGTTTCCAGGCCACGGCGGCACTGCAAGCCAGCAACACAATGTTTTTGAGCAACGTTTCTGTGTTGGTGAGATGGATAGCATCGCCAAAGCAACCGCAATCTTTCACGGTGTTGCTGAGTGCCAATCCCAATGTCACCAGCGTCATAATCACCATGAAGATAAGGGTTAGTCGTGAAGTTTGGCGTCGTCGGATAGCAAACAGAAGTAAAATGCCCAAGGTAAATTCCAAGGCAGATAACGCCACCGATGTGCCCAATAACAGCAATTGGGGCACCACTGCCGTTAGATGGAGTGCACCCACATAGTCCTGCAATTTATATTGCGTTCCCATCGGGTCGATGGCTTTCACATAGCCCGAGAAGATGAAAACGAGCGCCAATATAAATCGGCTAACTGGATGAGCCATTTTAAGAGCTGTTGCCTCACACTGATTGTTGCTTAAGTTGCTTCGTTGAGTTTCACTACACCGAAAGCGGCATAGTTGATGATGTCCATATAGTTGGCATCGATGCCTTCAGAGACTAAGGTCGCACCGCCAAGGTTTTCAATCTCCTTGATGCGTTGTAGCTTAGTTAAAATCAAATCTGTGTAGCTGCTGATGCGCATCTCGCGCCACGCTTCATCGTAGTCGTGGTTCTTTCTTTTCATCAGTTGAAAAGCTGTTTCAGCCTGTGCATCATAGGCTTCTAAAGCTGCTTCGGGTGTGAGATCGATAGTGTCAGCAAATCCTTTTTGTAATTGAATGAGCCCGATGATGCCATAGTTAATGAGCCCGATAAACTCGGGTCGGATGCCCTCATCAACCAAAGCTTCGTGCTTGATTTCAATGGAACGAATGCGTTTGGCTTTGATATAGAGTTGATCGGTGAGCGAGGATGGGCGTAGAATGCGCCAAGAAGCGCCATAATCATGTAGCTTTTTGGCAAAAAGTTCACGACATTCGTGAAGCACATCCTTGAATTGTTCCTCGGTTTTGCTTTTGTTCATTGATGCTATTTCTTAGGCTTGCAAAGTTACTGTTTTATGCTGAAATAGCCAAATTTTAGGCTTTCGGATGCCTGTTTAGGGGTGTTGCTGCCGATAGTGTATCATGCGTACCACGCCACACATCGCCTCATAGCGTGCTTTGAGCGAGTCGCAACGCACGCGTAGCAGATTCTTCGTGCGCAAGTCTTGTGCGGTTTGCAACGTGGCTAACGTGGCTTGCAGCGTAGAGTCGGTGGTTGCCACATCACTTTGCGCCATGTGCAACGAGGCATTCTGCCAGATTTTGAGTGCCGCCTTTCGTGCTTTCACCGCTTCGGGATAGTCTTTGCGCAAGGCCATAATCGAGTCCAACGTGGCACGATAATGTCCCTTATCATAGAGTTGTTGAATTTCCGACATCAATGCAGCAGCTTTATCCTCCTGCGTCTCGGCGCAACTGCAAAGCAGCGTGCAGAGCATGAGCAACAAAAAACAATTCTTCATGGCTGCAAAAGTATAAAAAATGAGGGGAAACGCCCACTTTGCCCTCGCTTTTTAGTAACTTTGTAGGCAATTTAAAGCACGTTAAGAGAAAAGATAGGAATGAGAAATCTCACGAAGAACGATTTAGCAGCACTACTCAATCAGGATATATTTCACCAAATTTCAGCCGCGGCCGATGGCTTGGGCATGCCTTGTTATGTGGTTGGCGGCTATGTGCGCGACCTGTTTTTAGACCGCCCTTCCAACGACATCGACGTGGTGGTCGTGGGCAGTGGCATACAGGTGGCCAATGCGTTGAAGCAGGCGTTGGGCAAGAAAGCCTACCTCAGCGTGTTTAAAAACTTTGGCACAGCGCAGGTGAAATATCGTGACATGGAAGTGGAATTTGTGGGTGCACGCAAGGAGAGCTACAGCCACGATTCGCGCAAACCGCATGTGGAAGATGGCACGTTGGAAGACGATCAGAACCGCAGAGATTTCACCATCAATGCCTTGGCCGTGTGTTTGAACGCGTCCCATTTCGGCGAACTTGTCGACCCTTTCGATGGTTTATATGATTTTGGAGGATGGCCTCATCCGCACACCGCTCGACCCCGACATCACTTTCTCCGACGACCCATTGCGCATGTTGCGCTGCGTTCGTTTTGCGGCACAACTCAATTTCTTCATCGACGACGAAACCTTCGACGCCCTCACGCGCAATGCCGAGCGCATCAGCATCATCAGTGGCGAGCGCATCGTGGGCGAACTCCATAAAATCATGCTCACGGCCACGCCCAGCAAAGGCTTCATCGACCTTTATCGTTGCGGCCTGTTGCAGCGCATCATCCCCGAGCTCACGGCGTTAGACATTGTGGAAACGCGCAATGGTCGTGCCCACAAAAACAATTTCTATCACACCCTTGAGGTGGTAGACAATCTGGCCAAGGCGCAGCAAACGGCTGGAATCACAGGCGAAACGCAACTGTGGTTGCGCTGGGCAGCACTCTTCCACGACATCGGAAAACCCCGTTGCAAGCGCTGGGACAACGTGGCCGGCTGGACCTTTCACAACCACAATTTTGTGGGAGCGAAGATGATTCCCTCCATCTTTCGGCGCATGAAACTGCCTACGGACAGCAAAATGAAATATGTGCAAAAGATGGTCGACCTGCACATGCGCCCCATCACGATTGCCAATGAGGAGGTGACCGATAGCGCGGTGCGCCGCTTGCTGAACGATGCGGGCGACGATATCAACGACCTGATGATGTTGTGCGAGGCCGACATCACAAGCAAAAACCGCGTGAAGAAGCAGCGGTTCTTAGACAATTTCCGCCTTGTGCGCCAAAAGTTGGCCGACCTGCAGGAGCGCGACTACAAGCGTTTGTTGCAGCCTTGCATCGATGGCAACGAAATTATGGAGCTGTTTCATCTCGGTCCGTGCCGCGAAGTGGGCCAATTAAAACAAACTCTGAAGGATGCCGTGCTCGACAATAAGGTGCCCAACGAGCGCGAACCACTCATGGCCTTGCTCATGAAGAAAGCCAAAGCCATGGGTTTGGTGGAGTAGACACGTGCACCACAGCCCGCTTAACACAAAACCTATGCGGCGTACCCTACGCCGCATAGAACCGACCCAAAAAGTGTGCGGCGTACCCTACGCCGCATAGAACTGACCGAAAAAGTGTGCGGCGTACCCTACGCCGCGAAGAACTGGCTCAAAAGGTGTGCGGCGTACCCTACGCCGCGAAGAACTGGCTCAAAAAGTGTGCGGCGTACCCTACGCCGCATAGAACTGACCGAAAAGGTGTGCGGCGTACCCTACGCCGCATAGAACTGGCCGAAATAGTGTGCGGCGTACCCTACGCCGCACACTTTTTTGGGGTGAAAGTCCATAGCAAAGTCTCCGTCAAGGTGTTCTTTCGCCGCGCATTAACGATTTCTATTGCGCCCACACACCATCGGGGGACTGAAATGCGTGGTGCCTAATCGTTGCTCCTGTGGCAGCAAACAGCGATTTCGGGACTGCGACGATGCCAAATTTTCGTTTGCTGCATAGTGCCACCTTTTTATATTTTTACTACCTTTGCTCGGCAATGAAATATGTAGAAGTTGTTCTCCCCCTGCCTTTAGATGGCCTTTTCACCTATTCGTTGCCCGAAGAATGGGCGCAGCAGGTGGCTTGCGGCATGCGCGTGTTGGTGCCTTTTGGTAAGACAAAACACCACATTGGCATCGTGTGGCACCTCACGGATGTGAAGCCCAACTATGAATTGAAGCCCATTCTCGAGGTGCTCGATGCGCAGCCGGTGCTCCTGAGCCAGCAAATTCGGTTGTGGAATTGGATGGCCGACTACTATCTTTCGCCTTTGGGCGACATCTATAAGGCCGCGCTTCCCTCGGGCATGAAGATGGAAGAGGGCTACAAACCCAAAATGGAGACCTATGTTGCGCTGGATCCTGCGTTTCAAAACGAGCAGGCGTTGCACTTTGCACTGAATGCGTTGGCACGCGCCACGCAGCAACAAAAGGTGATGATGGCCTATTTGTCGCTGTCGCATTGGGATAGTCTTTCAGCCGCCATGCCGCAGCCTTCCGTCACGGCCATCACGCGCGATGAGCTGCTGAACGTGACGCATTGCAGCATGGCCACGCTCAAAGCGCTGGTTGATCGCGGCTTCCTTGCCCTTTATAAGCAGGAGGTGGGGCGACTGAACAGCGCGACAACGGCGACGGCTCCGCTGCATTCGCTCAACGCGGCGCAGCAAAAAGCCTACGACGAAATCAAGGAAACGTTTCAAACGCGGAACGTAACGCTGCTGCATGGTGTAACCTCGAGCGGCAAAACGGAGCTGTATATCCACCTCATCGAGCAAGCCATTAAGGAGGGGAAGCAGGTGCTTTATCTCTTGCCCGAAATTGCCTTGACCGTGCAAATCACCAACCGTTTGAAGGCTGTTTTTGGGCAGCGTCTCGGCATTTATCATTCGAAATATAGCGATGCCGAGCGGGTTGAGATATGGAACAAACAGCTTTCTGCCGCGCCCTATGACATTGTGATTGGCGCACGCAGCGCAGTGTTCCTGCCTTTTCAGCGGTTGGGCTTGGTGATTGTCGACGAAGAACACGAGACGAGTTTTAAACAGCAAGATCCTGCGCCACGCTATCATGCGCGGAGTGCAGCCATTATCTTGGCCCATCAGTATGGGGCGAAGACGCTTTTGGGCACAGCTACGCCCTCGATGGAGAGCTATAACAACGCCATCAGTGGGAAATATGGGCTCGTCAGGCTGACAACGCGCTATCAAGACATTCAACTGCCGCAGATTGAGGTGGTGGATGTGAAGGATTTGCGGCGCCGCAAAATCATGAAAGGGCTCTTCTCGCCGCAATTGTTGCAAGCCATCGATGAGACGTTGGCCGAAGGAAATCAGGTGATTTTGTTTCAAAATCGCCGCGGATTTGCGCCGATGCTCACGTGTAAGGATTGCGGCTGGGTGCCCAAATGTGCTAACTGCGATGTCTCGCTCACCTATCATAAACAGCTCAATCAGCTCACTTGTCATTATTGTGGATTCACCTATACGGTGCCAACCCATTGCCCTGAATGTGGCAGTGAGCAGCTCACCACGCAAGGTTATGGCACCGAAAAGATTGAAGATGCCATTCAAAAGCTGTTCCCACAGGCTAAAATCGCGCGGATGGATTTAGACACCACGCGCACGAAGAACGCCTATGAGCGATTGATCAGCGATTTTTCGCAGAGCAAAACGAATATCCTTATCGGCACGCAGATGATTAGTAAGGGACTTGATTTCGACCATGTGCAGGTGGTGGGCATCTTGGATGCCGACACGATGTTGAACTATCCCGACTTCCGTGCCTATGAGCATGCCTTCACGATGATGGCACAAGTGAGCGGACGTGCGGGGCGAAAGGGTCGGCAGGGGCGTGTGATTTTGCAAACGAAGATGCCCGAACTGCCGCTGATTCAGCAAGTGGTGGCCCATGATTTCAACCACTTCAGCCAAGACCTGTTGGAAGAACGTGCGCTGTTTCATTATCCACCGTTCTATCAGTTGGTGTATGTCTTCTTGAAACACAACAAGAACGAAGTGGTTGAAACGGCTGCGGTGGAGATGGGAAGCCGACTGAAACAGCTTTTCGGCACGCGCATTTTAGGCCCCGATAAGCCTGCTGTGGCGCGCGTGAAGACAATGCACATCCGCAAAATTGTGATTAAGTTAGAGCGAAATCTCGACTCCAAAAAGGTGCGTGAAGCGCTGCGGTGGGTGCAAAAACAAATGATGCAGGACAAACATTACGCTGCCCTGCACATTTATTATGATGTTGACCCGCTGTAAAAAGCGGCCATTTTAGAGAGTAATCAATATCGAATTATGCGATAATTGCTATCGAATTACTTAGAAATTAATATCTAATCCCGCCGCAAACACGTTGTTATTGCGCGTGAAGTCGGCCTTATAGTTGCCGGCATCACCATTCACATGGCCGTAGAAGGTGTGGAAATAACCCAAGTTGAGGTTCATCTTCTCGCTCAAATGCAAGCAAACGCCCGCGCCAACCGAGTTAGAATTGGCCACAAACGACTTGTCGTCCATGTATTCTTTCGTCAAACCATAGCTCGTGTTTTGCCAACCTGCACTCACAGTTAAGCGCTGATTAACTTGGTATTCCGCACCCGCATTGTATTCAAGTGTGCCGCGTTTCAATTTCTTTCGCGGTGTCCGTAGCTCGTAGCGTGCTTGTCGTCGAAGAAATGGAAACCCACATTGAGCTTTAAACGGTCGGTAGGTGTGTAGCCAACGCCCAAAGCTAAATAGGCAGGAATGTCATTTGCAATGGTCTTCCCATCGGAAAACTCGCCGATCGCTTCATCCATTTTGTGGTCGAACTGCTGTTTGAGTAATTGCATACCGCCTGAAATTGCAGGATTAGTGAGAAGCGCTTGTGCTTGAGCAGGCGTGTAATGTGCCTCCGTAATGAGCATAGCGCCCAAGGTGGTAGGTAGGTTTCCAATGCTGGGTAATTGATTTACCGACTCGTTCTTTAGACGTATGCGCGTCTTAAACTCATATTTCGCAGCAAAATTCCATTTGCCTACTTTGTAATCAACGCCGATGATGGGAGTGAAACCAATTCCCGTTTGGTCGCAGTTCAATTGAATGTCGGCCGAAGAAGGTTTGGTTCTGTCAAGCATGGTGTAAAGTGGCACCCTTCCAACCTTGATGTTTCGCACGTAACCATAATAGTTACTCATGGCGTAAATGCCACGAACGCCTGCAAAAGCACTGAGCTCTGGAGTGATGCGATAGGCTGCACCGAGCGACAAACTATAGTAATATTGGCGGCCACGCATGTAGCTTTCAAAGCATAGGTCCCTTGGTTACCAAACTTATTGGCCGAAGACAGCCCCAACACATTGCTTGTTGCATGGTCTAAAGTTTGTGCCAACAGATTAACTCCTTGTGCAGTTTCGCCAACAACCTTCTCGAATGAACCTAAACCATTATTGAAAGTGCATTTTCCACCGCCTCCTGTTACGCCAAACATCGCCTGGAAAGAAAACTTGTTCCAGTTGTATGCCGCTTGAATTGAAGGAATAACGGGGGCAAAAGCCTTGCCTTCGAAGGTTCTTTCCGTAGAAGGATTTTGCTGGTTGCGTGCGAAAAGGGGATAAGAATTCTTAATTGTTCGGCTTTGAAAGGCCAGCTGCCAGTTGAACGACAAGTGCCAACCCGGTGACAAGAAAGCCACACCTGCAGGGTTAGCATAAACACCATCGATGCCAATGGCTGCGTCTCTGCTCAGCATGCGGTCAAAGGCTGCATTTTGATTGGTGTTGGTTAATAACCCGCCTGCAAAGGTTTGTTGCGACAACACCATTGCAGTGCTTATGAAAACGAATTTTAATTTATTCATCTTTAAAATTACTAATAAAAATCTCCGCAAAGGTATTTCTATTGCTCTAAAATGCCACTATTTCGCGATATTATTTAAATAGCCTTAACATTCAAGCGCCTGTTTCATGCACAAGAGTGTTGTTTTGTGCAACTTTCCGACGGCTTTTTCTTTCTTGTTTTAAAGAGTAAGTTCTGCACTTTCCATTGTTTCTGACGGTGGGGCCGTGTGCATCATGAAGATGAGAAGTGGGGTAGTGCGTGCTTTTGTTACTTCAAGAGCGCACCAGTAATGACACCTTATTATATATAGGGTATCTCATAGCCAATGATGACATATACACTTAGCGCGCAACCAATAATTATGATGCTATGGGTTGGCGCGCATCGTTATCCTCAATGCCCACTCTTTGTGAGCAATCTCATGCGATGGCGCGCACATGCAAAGCACCATCGCTTGCAAACGCTATTTGTTTGCGTAATAGTTCTTGGTTGATTTCACATTGCCATTCTTACTCAATGTGAGCGTTACTTGCTGTAACGATTTGTTAGTATGGTCGAAAATAACGGCAGGGTTGAGCCTACGTCCTTGGAAGAAGAGTTCAAAATGCAGATGTTCTGTCGTGGCTCTGCCTGTTCTTCCCGTTAAACCAATCACTTGACCTGCCTTACTTTGTCGCCCACTTTCACTAAATTCTTAGACTGATGGCTGTAAAGGGTTTCAAAACCATATTTGTGTTTGATGCGAATGCAATTACCATAGCCTGAAAAAGGACTGCTCCTAACGACGACACCATCAAAGGCTGCCAAGATTTTATCATTGGGAATGGTCTTGATATCAACACCCGAATGGTGGCGAGCCCCGCCATAAGGGCTGATGACATGACTTCCCGGGAGCGGATAAGCCCACTCCTCTTTTTCTAAATAGGAGAGATTCCATTTGAAAGACTCTCGGTTGCTGAATGGATTTTCCTCATCAATCTTGTCCTCTTTCTCGGGTTTATTCTTTGTCTCTGCAAGCGCTACATCTACATATTTCCCGTTTTTGGTGCACACAAGTGTCTTTTTTCTTAACTTGTGCCCATAAATCTCCACTACAACATCAGGTTTAATCTTACCACCATTAATCATGATAGAGAAGCGGCATAGGCCTTTATTCTTTGGTTTAGACGATGTGTTATCTGTCCCTACGATGGCAATACTTTGCCCAGCCTGCACCTTGTCTCCTACTTTAACAAGGTTTTGTGCATTGTTTGCATACACGGTTTCAAGTCCGTTGTCATGACGAATGACGATGGTATTGCCATTGTTACCCATTATTTTTGCAAGTCGCACTGTGCCATTAAACATGGCTTTCACAACGTCTCCTTCTTTCGTTGTGATTTCAAGTGTTTGGTTGTCATCAGCAAGCGTTGCTTTCCCAACAGGAAGAGGAAATGAAAAATCGTTCTTCCCCATGCTACCTAAATTGATTTGGAAGGTGTTTGAACGGGCGAAGAGCCCTGGAGTTGCAATACTTATTTGTTGCTGTTCAGCTGCTGTAAATATATCTTTTGCAGGCATAAAGGCTGTGCATAGCATGCAAAACGAACAACAGCATAATAGAGCTTTTATTTTTTTCTTCATAAGTTTAAAGTATTTAGAATGGTTAGTTGATTAACAATGAAGGGGTTGTAGCATAATACCCGAGTAAATGCGCCCCGAATGTATTCCCAATTTTCGTGCAGAAAAATAGTCTTCTGATTGCTGATAGGTGCAGATGTGGCTCATGATAATGTGCTGGGAGGGAACACCTTTCTCGATGAGTTGCAGTTGATTGCATCGCGGAAGGTCAATATGCCATTTCGCTTTTTGGCATGCTATAGCCGGCATATCGAATGCTGCTTGTTGAAAAGCTCATACACTTCGTCGCCCACTTCAAACGCTTCGAGCGATATTCCTGGGCCAATGGCACCATAGAGATGTTGAGGCTGGGTGTCAAAGGCCTGGATCATGGCGTGGATTGTCTGCTCAACAATGCGCGCAACAGTGCCTCTCCATCCTGCATGGATGGCTGCAATGGCTTGATTCTTTGCGTCATAGAGTAGGATAGGGATGCAATCGGCTGTAGAAACACCAATGCAGATGCCACGTTCTTGCGTGATAATCGCATCGACACCTTCTAAATATTCTTGACGTTTCTCTGCAGGTTGTGCCAGCATCTCCAAATCAACATGGGCAACTTCTGTACCATGTACCTGGTGTGGAATGAGGATGTTTTGCGAGGGAATGCCCAAGATGTCCGCTAAAAGCTGTTTGTTTTGTGTTGTATGTTCTAACGAGTCTCCACAATATTCATTAATATTGAACGCACAAAAGGTGTCTTTGCTTACACCGCCCTTACGCAAAGAGCTAAAAGCAAAGACACCTTTTGCTATGTCATATGTATGTAATTGTGGCCTCATTCTCCTTCCTCTACTTCATATTCAAAGTCGTCTAAGTCCTCAATATCATCTTCGTCAACAAATTCGATGTCGTCGAAGTCTGCGCCTTCGGCTTGAATTTCTTCTGCAAAGATGCGCATGTCTTTATCGCGATGCACCAAAGTATCTTCAGAAGTAATTTCTTGTAACTTGTTACTTTCGCTATTAAGTTCGCGCCACAACACATCTTTTAGTTCACTTAATCCTAAGCCTGTTACCGACGAAATGAATACTATGGGGAGGTCTTTGGGGAGCGTTTCGCGAAGCATCTCAATGAGTTCCTCGTCCAAGAGATCACTTTTTGTGACAGCCAACACACGATGTTTGTCAAGCATCTCGGGGTTAAATTGCTGCAATTCGTTGAGCAGTACCTCGTATTCGTGTTTGATATCATCCGTATCTCCTGGCACCATGAAGAGCAAAAGCGAATTACGTTCGATGTGACGCAAGAAGCGAAGTCCTAAACCTTTACCCGAACTTGCACCTTCTATGATGCCAGGAATGTCGGCCATCACGAATGATTTGTGGTCGTGATAGGCCACAATGCCTAATGAAGGCTCTAAGGTGGTGAAAGGATAGTTGGCGATTTTGGGACGAGCGCTCGACAAAGTTGAGAGCAATGTTGATTTCCTGCATTGGGAAAGCCCACCAATCCGACGTCAGCCAGCAGCTTAAGCTCCATGATAATCGTCAACTCTTCCATGGGTTCTCCTGGTTGTGCGTAGCGAGGAGCTTGGTTAGTTGATGTGCGAAACTGAAAGTTTCCCAAGCCTCCGCGTCCACCTTTGAGCAGAAGTACTTCTTGCTTGTCGTAGGTTACATCACAAATATATTTGCCAGTTTCAGCATTATAGACCACCGTACCGCATGGAACATCTATGTAGACGTCTTTTCCATTGGTCCCATGGCACTTGTCTCGTCCACCATTTCCGCCATGTTCAGCATAGATATGGCGCTGGTATTTCAGATGGAGTAGTGTCCAATAATTGTGATTACCCCGCAGATAGATGCTGCCTCCATTACCTCCATCCCCGCCATCTGGCCCACCATTGGGCTGATATTTCACGTGACGGAGGTGCATAGAGCCTCGTCCGCCCTTACCAGAGCGACAATAAATCTTAACGTAGTCGACAAAATTGGAGTCAGCCATGCTATGCTTTGCAGATTGATTTTATTCAGAAAGTTGGTCTATCTCGTTGGCAATGCGCGTAAAAATATCATCCACGGTTCCTAAACCCTCTACATGATGGTGCACACCTTCCTTTTTGTACCAGTCAATTAAAGGTGCCGTTTGGGTGTGGTACACATTCAAACGCTTTTTAATCGTCTCCTCATTGTCATCGCTTCTGCCACTCTCTTTGCCACGATTAATTAAGCGTGCCATCAATTCTTCTTCTGGAACGGCGAGTTCAATCATTGCAGCTATCTTGTGACCCCGCTCATGAAGCATCTTTTTCAGCGCTTCAGCCTGAGGCGTTGTACGTGGGAAACCGTCGAAAATCACACCTTTATGGTGGCTGCCGAAGCTGTCATAAACATGTGCTAAGATGTTAACCATCAGCTCATCCGGAATTAATTGGCCGTTGTCAATATAGCCCTTTGCGGTCTTTCCAAGCGCTGTTCCATTCTTAATCTCATTGCGTAGTACGTCACCTGTAGAGATATGGCCGAAGCCATACTTCTCAATCATCTTGTCGCTTTGTGTACCTTTTCCGGCACCTGGAGCGCCAAAAATAACAATATTCTTCATTATGATTTTATAAAATAATACTAACTGAATCTTCCTTCTTTAGGGTTCAACCACGGTATAAATATCGCGAAGCTGACGACCTTGCTGGTCATAGTCCAAACCATAGCCCACAATGAAATCATTTGGGATTTCCATTGCGACATATTCGATGTTGAGTGGCACTTGCAACTTTTCTGGTTTTAAAAGTAATGTGCAGATATGTAGCGACCCGGGATTGCGTGTTCCTAAGGTTTCTAACATCCGTTTCATGGTCTGTCCCGTGTCAACAATGTCCTCAACAATCACCACAGTGCGCCCCGATATATCTTCATTCAGACCGATAACTTCTTTCACTTCTCCTGTAGAAATGGTGCCTTGGTAGGATGCTAACTTTACAAAAGAAACTTCACAAGGAATGGTTATATTGCGTAATAAGTCGGCAGCAAAAACAAAAGAACCATTGAGCACAGCCAGGAATAGGGGATTCTTGTCAGCCATGTCATGATTAATCTTCTCTGCAACGGCTTTTACACATTGCAAAATCTCTTTCTCAGGAATAAACGTCTTAAACGTTAAGTCCTTGATTTTGATGATACTCATAGGTGAGAATAGAATTAATTTGTTGCAAATTTACTAAAAATATAGGAAACGCTCTCTACCAATTAGCATTAATTTTGTATTTTTGCAGCAACTATAACGATTAGTATGAAGATATTCAACAGTGCTCAAATCCGTGAGCTCGACAACTATACCATCGCCCATGAGCCTATTGAATCGATTGAATTAATGGAGCGAGCCGCTAAAGCTATTACTTATAACATCATGCAAACATGGACCAACAAAACACCATTTGTTGTATTTGCTGGGCCAGGAAACAATGGTGGCGACGCGCTTGCAGTGGCAAGAATGTTGGCTATGAGTGATTATGTAGTTAGCGTTTATGTCTTCAATATTCACAACCATCTTACAGAAGATTGCGAAAAGAATAAGCAACGGGCACTCGATAGCAAAAGATTAAAAGATTTTCATGAAGTAGTTGTTGATTTCGAACCACCCAAATTGACAGCTGATATGGTAGTCGTTGATGGTTTGTTTGGTAGTGGTTTAAACAAACCTTTATCGGGAGGTTTCGCTTCTTTGGTAAAATATATCAATCAAAGTCCTTCAAAAGTAGTAAGTATTGATTTGCCTTCTGGCTTGATGGCCGAAGATAATACCTATAATGTGTGGCAGAATATCATACAAGCAGACTATACTTTTACCTTGCAACAATTGAAACTGAGTATGCTCTTGGCTGATAGTCAGCCCTATTTAGGCGAGGTTCGGGTGTTGGATATCCGACTTTCTTCCACTTATATTCAAGAGACCATAGCACAGTACCAGTTGCTTGAAGAGCAAGATATACGTAGTCGTTTGCGCCAGCGTTCTCCTTTTGCGCATAAAGGTGATATGGGCACAGCCCTTTTGATTGCGGGATGTTATGGTATGGCAGGTGCAGCTGTGTTGGCAACGCGAGCTTGTTTACGATCGGGAGTAGGAAAAGTCATCGTGCATACCCCTAAACGTAATTATGGAATTATGCAAACCAGTATTCCAGAGGCGGTGTTGCAGATGGATAAAGAAGAAACGATTTTCTCAGAACCTGTAGAAACTGATGACTTTGAGGCTGTCGGAATGGGACCTGGATTAGGTAAGAATGAGACAACTGCTATCGCTCTCATTGCTCAAATTCGGCGCACACAATGCCCCATGGTGTTAGATGCTGATGCCCTAAATATCTTGGGCAATCATCGTGCTTGGATGCAACAGCTCCCCGAAGGAATGATTTTTACTCCTCATTCGGCAGAGTTTGACCGCTTAGAAGGGATAGCTTCAAATGGTTGCTACGATCGTCTTTTAAAGGCAACTCGTTTGGCAGAGCGTATACATGGCTATATTCTACTCAAGGGTCACTACTCAGCTTTGTGCACACCCGAAGGGAAAGTGTTCTTTAATCCTACTGGAAATGCAGGCATGGCTACAGCAGGTAGTGGTGATGTGTTGTTAGGTATCATAACAGGTTTATTAGCACAAGGCTATAATCCCAAAGATGCTTGCCTTGTAGGAATGTATCTTCATGGTTTAGCGGGCGATTTAGCCGTGCGCGATTTGGGTGAAGAAAGTCTTTTGGCTTCGGATATTATAACCTATTTGCCTAAAGCTTTTCTACGTATTCGTGAATAGAAATTATGGTAATATGAAAAAAATATGGAGTTTATGGCTGTGCCTTCTATGGGTTGTTGGCCATGCACAAAATGTGGCAGAAGGTGTTACTTATTGTCTGCCTAAGACGGCTATACAGGTGCGTTTGCTGGTAGAAAAAACGGTTTATACACCGGGTGATTTGGCAGCCTATGGTGAAAAGTATCTCAAATTGCAACAGGTGGCTTTCGAACCTTCGACCACTTATCGCATCGTACAAGCGAAGATGTTGCCTGTAGGCATTGCAGATACAACGAAGCAGCACACGGTTTTGTTGGATAAAAAGCATAGTATCATACGGGTTGATCGCAATCCTGCAGGCATTTTGTTGGCTATTAATGCTACAGGTAAGGAACCTGCGTTACCCACACCTTTTGTTTCGGCTCCGAAAGCATCTCCTTTAAATCCACGCGATTTTATGAATGCTGACATTCTTTCAGCTGGCTCAAAAGGAAAAATGGCGGCTCTCATCGCATCTGACATTTATGAAATTCGGGATAGTCGCAATCAGCTCATGCGTGGAGAAGCTGATTTTATGCCAAAAGATGGCGAGCAGTTGCGACTGATGACGGATAACTTGAATCGTCAGGAGCAAGCCTTGTTACAGGAATTTAAAGGTACCACGGTGCGAGATACCGCTGAAGTGGTGCTCTCTTTTGTGCCACAACCCAATGTAATGCGCCACACCTTGTGTCGTTTTTCCGACCATGCGGGCATCTTAGATGCTAATCTTGTGGAAGGACAACCACTCATGGTTCATGTGCAAGACTTACACCAAGTAGCAACACTTCAGCAACCTGTGGATGCAAAGAAAAGCAAAGAAGATATTGGGGTGTATGTGAATTTACCAGGAAAAGTGAAACTCTTGCTCTATGATGGAAATGTCTTGTTGACGCAACTTGAAACTCCTGCGGCACAGTTTGGACGAACAGAAGCCATCAGTAGCGAACTCTTTGGCAAGAAATTCACGACGCATATTCGCTATGATGCGGCTACGGGTAGTGCTATCCAGTTTGAGGTAGAACCTTTGCAATGATGTCGTTTGGCAGCCTTCATAACTAATTGGTTGCTAAAATGCAGTAGATGATACATTAAAAGCTATGCTTTTGCATGGTAAAGTGGTGCAGATTGCACGATAATCGCTATCACTTTATGACGCAAAAGCATAGCTTTTTCTTTGCATTTCATTTACAAATGAGAAACTTTCTTTTTGGGATGGAAAGGGTATCAAATGGAGCAATTAAAAGATATTTTTGAGGAATAGGTTGATAATCGAAGCATAAAACTTTGTCTTAAATTTGCGTTTATTCTGTATTTGTCTTAAATTTGCAGCGAAGTATATTTTTAAGCGTAAATAAATTAGAGATTTATGAAAAAGTATTTAGCAGAAATGTTTGGCACGATGGTGCTTGTTTTGATGGGCTGTGGCGTCGCTGTAAGCCTCAGTTGTAATTATGCTGAGCCTGCAACAGTAATTGGTACGGCGATGGCTTTTGGCCTATCAGTAGTGGCTATGGCCTATACTATAGGTGGAATTTCAGGTTGTCACATCAATCCTGCCATCACTTTGGGTGTGTTTCTTTCTGGGAAAATGTCAGGAAAAGATGCTGTTGGCTATATGGCAGCACAGGTTGTGGGGGCATTTATCGGTTCTACCTTACTCTATTTGCTCACGCAAAATGCAGGACTAATAGGTACTGGTGCCAATGATTTGCAAGATGCTGGCGTGACAGTTGTTGGTGGTCTTTTGGCAGAGATTATTTACGTGCGTATTTGTATTGGTCGTTTTAGGCGCAACTTCAAGGACTAATGGTGCGACAAATAATTTTGCGGGCTTAGCTATTGGTCTAAGTTTGATTTTAATCCATCTGGCTTGTATTCGTTATACGGGTACATCTGTAAATCCTGCACGTAGTATTGCACCTGCATTTTATGCTGGTGGCAGTGCATTGCAGCATCTTTGGATTTTTATTGTTGGGCCATTTATCGGTGCGTGCTGTGCCGCCGGGATATGGAAAGTAATCGAAACCGAGAAATAGTATAGCGGTATTCTGCCGGGTTGGTGTGTGAAATGAATAACCTACCCGGTAGATATTCCCATCTTTAGGCATCGTAAATGGGACTATACATCTTTTGATACATGAAACGCATGGGTGTTTTTGTTAAGCAATGAGCTATTTTACATGAAGAAAACAACACTAACCAATCGCCAATATTTTGTGCCTTTCGTGCTCATCACTTCATTGTTTTTTCTATGGGGTTTCGCACGAGCGATATTAGATTTGCTGAATAAACATTTCCAAAACACATTAGATATTAGCATCACACAGTCATCCTTCATACAAGTGACAACGTATTTAGGTTATTTTATCACGGCCATACCTGCAGGATGGTTTATCAATCGTCATGGCTATCGGTTGGGGGTGGTGTTGGGTTTGCTGTTGTTTGGCTTCGGATCACTATTGTTTATTCCGCTCTCCGCTCTCCATTCTTTCAACACATTCCTCATCGCTTTATTTATCATAGGGTGTGGTTTAGTGTTTTTAGAAACCTCAGCCAATCCTTATGTGACAGAGCTTGGTGCAAAGGAAACAGCTACAAGTCGATTAAATTTTTCGCAATCTTTCAATGGCTTAGGTAGTTTGTTTGCCACATTTATTGTGGGACAATTCCTTTTTGGCGCACCTATTGGTGAAAGAGATGTCGTGGTGCCCTATACTATCTTAGGTATTTTAGTGCTCTTTATAGCATTCGTTTTCTCGCGTGTGTATCTCCCTGAGATGAAACATGCTGAGTCTATCGATGATGAAGTGAAAGGAACACGCATTATGAAGCTCTTTCGTTATCACCCATTATTTGTATTTGGCTTGTTTGCTTTGTTGGCTTATGAAGTGTCAGAGATATCAATTAATAGCTATTTTATTAATTTTATGACGGGTGAAGGCTATATGGATGATAATACAGCCAGTGTCGTTTTAACAATAGCTTTGGGGTTCTTTATGGTGGGACGCTTTGTTGGAAGCTGGTTGATGCAGTATATCCGAGCTGAGATTTTGTTGCTCATTTGTGCAGCAGGTAGCGTTACTTGTATGATAGTGGTGTTGCTTGGCTTAGGAAAAGTGAGCATGGTGGCACTCATCTCCAATTATTTATTTGAAGCCATCATGTTCCCAACGATTTTTTCTTTGGCGTTGAATGGATTGGGAAATCTTAAAAAGAGTGCTGCATCTTTGTTGATGATGACGCCAATAGGTGGGTGTGGCTTTTTATTGATGGGTATTATCGCCGATGTATCTAACTTGATAACACCATTTATAATTCCTTTCTTTGGCTATTTTGTAGTATTGTTATTTGCGTCAGAATTATTGCGGAAATCCCATGAAACCATGTCTTGATTAAATAGGCTTTGTTATATATAGATGGCAATCCCGTAGCCTAAGAAACATAAACTCATGGGCTTTAAACTTTTTAAACTTTCGAAAAGTAAAAAACAAGAGTAACATTTTGCACTCTCAGAAGAATATGTTAAATTTGCAGTACTTATAAAAAGGAGATAACAATTCATTTAGAATATTCATTTATTTAAATAAAAATCATAATTATGGCAGTAAGTTATAAGGAATTGGGTCTCGTGAATACGCGCGAGATGTTCAAAAGAGCGATCAAAGGTGGTTATGCAATCCCTGCATTTAATTTCAACAACTTGGAACAGCTTCAAGCAATTATCACCGCATCTTCAGAATTAAAGTCGCCCGTTATCCTTCAGGTTTCTAAAGGCGCTCGTAACTATGCAAATGCAACTCTCCTACGTTATATGGCAGAAGGTGCTGTTGAGTTTGCAAAAGAATTGGGCTGTGCACATCCTGAAATCGCCCTTCATTTGGATCACGGCGATAGCTTTGAGCTGTGTAAGAATTGTGTAGATATGGGCTTCTCATCTGTAATGATTGATGGTTCTGCACTTCCTTACGAAGAAAATATTGCTTTAACGAAGAAGGTTGTAGAATATGCTCATCAGTTTGATGTTACTGTTGAGGCTGAATTAGGTGTGTTAGCAGGTGTTGAAGACGAAGTGGTTGCTGAGGTTTCTCACTATACAAAGCCTGAAGAAGTAGTAGACTTTGCTACGCGTACAGGTTGTGATTCATTGGCTATTTCTATCGGTACTTCGCATGGTGCATATAAGTTTACTCCAGAACAATGCACACGTGACCCGAAAACAGGTCGTTTAGTTCCTCCTCCATTGGCATTCGATGTATTGGCAGAGATTGAGAAAAAACTTCCTGGTTTCCCCATTGTATTGCATGGTTCATCTTCAGTTCCTCAGGAATATGTTGATATCATCAATAAGTTCGGTGGTAAATTGCCTAATGCTGTGGGTATCCCTGAAGAGCAACTTCGTAAGGCTTCTAAGAGCGCAGTATGCAAGATTAATATCGATTCAGACTCACGTTTGGCTTATACAGCAGGTGTTCGTGAAACATTGGCAGAGCATCCAGACTACTTTGACCCACGTCAATATGGTAAAGTTGCACGCAACTACATGATTGATATGTATAAACATAAGATTACTGACGTATTGGGTTCTGAGAATAAATTAGCTGAATAAGAAATTTTTAGAACGGATATTATAATTGTTTAAGTATTTATAAAAGGCGGAAGTTGTAACAACTTTCGCCTTTTATATGTTTAATAGGGTTGTGATTGAATCTTAATAAGAGGCCGAACAAGAGATTCCTGCTGTGATAACGCGCTCTTTTATGGCATCAAGTTCTTGTGGTGTAGCCTTAAAGAGCGTGTGGTCGGGAGTTTCTCTATCAATTGTATAAATCATAACTGATTGGGGTTGTATGGCTTTGACGGCCGCTAACCAGGGTAAAACGTAATGGTCTGAGAGGTTGTTTACATCGTTTCCATGCATATCTTTCCCTTTTAAGAACATTGTTTGAATGATAATATGTCCTTTGAAGCGTTTCATGTCTTCGATAACATCTTCCACCTTGTAACGCAATCCTGTAGGGCGATCGACACGCTGGATATAGTTTTCATCGATAGTATCTAACTTTAGAATGTTGTTATCTACGAGCATCAGTGCCTCGAACACATTGGGATGATGGATGAATGTGCTATTGCTGAGCACGCTAATCTTTGCTTCTGGACAGTATTGGTCACGCAACATTCGGGTGTCAAGAATAATCTCTTTGAACTTGGGGTGTGCGGTTGGCTCACCATTTCCTGCAAAGGTGAGTACGTCGGGATATTGCTTTTGCTGAGCCATCTCTTGAAGTTTACACTCTAATTTCTGTTTTACCTCCTCGCGGGTGGGTCTGCGTTGCGATGGGATGTGACTTTGGTTAAATCCGCATTCGCAATAAATACAGTCAAAGGTGCAAATTTTTCCATCTGCAGGCATCAGGTTTATGCCTAATGAAATGCCTAAACGGCGGCTGTGAACAGGACCGAAAATAGGGGCGGGGTATATAATTGTACTCATAGCAAGCACAAAGATACATAATCTATCTCAGCCATTTTCGGATTTAAAAGATTTAGGATAAAAATCACGTTAAGGGACGTTAAACAATTGTTCTCCGCTATTTTTTACATTACCTTTGCAAGATATTAGGTGTGGTATATACTTTTCATAGATGAGACAACGTTATAAAAGGTCAGGAAATCGTTATGGATTGCAGGTTGTGACCCTATGTATCAGCACAGCGATGGTGCTGATTTTGTTAGGAATGGTTGTGCTTTCAGTGTTTGCAGCACGCAATATGTCGACGTATGTAAAAGAGAATTTGGTAGTTACAATGACGTTTCAGGATGATGTAACGCATTCAGAAGCACAGCAAGTTTGTGCAAAGTTGCGACACTATCCTTATATAACAAAAGTAAATTTTATTAGTAAAGAGCAGGCTTTAGAAGAGCAAAAGCGTGCCATGGGCACTGATCCTTCGGAGTTTATTGGCATGAACCCTTTCTTGAGTTCCATAGAGATTCGATTGAAAGGTGATTATGCAAATAATGATTCTTTAGCGTGGATAACTAAAAAGTTACAGCGCTATCCTAAGGTGGGGAAGGTGAGTTATGAGCGTGGCTTGGTAGAAAGTGTGAACCAAAAACTACAAAAAGTTTAGTGTTGTACTTTTTGGTGTTAGCCGCACTACTCACATTTGTTTCATTCTCACTCATTAATAGTTCTACGCGTTTAGATATTTATTCCCGACGGTTCTCCATCCATATTATGAAATTGGTTGGTGCTTCTTGGAGCTTCATTCGTCGTCCCTTTGTATGTCGTGCTATTGCTGTTGGTGTGATAGCTGCGTTGATTGCAGTGGGCGTTTTGGGCGCGTGTGTGTATGCTTTGTATTGTTCTGAACCTGATGTTCTGTTGGTTATTACGCCCGAAGTGATTGCCATAACGGTTGTTTCGGTGTTCTTTTTTGGTATAGTCATTACGGGTATTTGTGCTAACCTCTCAGTAACGAAGTTCTTAAAGATGAAGGCCAGCGAGCTTTATAAGATATGATGATTAGTAAACGCAGTCCAAGCAATGGCCTTATATTCATGTGATGTGACTGCAAATACAATAGTTAAATAAAATGGATAAGAAGAATTTTGCCTTTGATAAGGTCAATTTTATATTATTGGCTGTAGGCATGTGTGTGGTAATATTAGGCTTTATTTTGATGAGTGGTGGCGGTTCTACCGAGACAACTTTCGATGAAAATATCTTTAGTCCCCTGCGCATAAAAGGTGGCACCTGTAGTTTGTTTTCTCGGATTTATTTCTATTATTTATGCGATTATGCATAAGCCTAAGACGAAACAAGACAAATAAGGCTTATGGATTTCATTCAAACCATTATCATTGCCATTGTAGAAGGGCTGACAGAATTCCTTCCTGTCTCTTCAACAGGGCACATGATTATCACCCAAAATCTCTTAGGTGTGCCTAAAGGTGACCCCTTTGTGCATGCATTCACCTTTATTATTCAGTTTGGAGCCATCCTGTCTGTGGTGTGTTTGTATTGGAAACGATTCTTTCAAATGCGTACAAAGGAAGAGTTTCAAGCAAAGTTGAAGTTCTATGGGCTGCTGATAGTTGGCGTTTTCCCAGCTGTTGTTGTGGGCTTGTTGGCTAAAAAAAGTGGGCTTTTAGATTGGCTTTTAGATAGTGTTACCGTTGTAGCTATCACCTTAGTATTAGGAGGTGTGTTCATGTTGTTCTGCGATAGGCTGTTCAACACGACGGATAAGACGGAAGATGTGAATTGGAAACGTGCCTTTAAAATTGGCTGTTTCCAGTGTTTGTCGGTCATTCCAGGTATGAGTCGCAGCATGTCTACCATCGTAGGTGGTATGCAACAGGGGGCTAACGCGCAAGCGGGCTGCTGAGTTTTCATTCTTCTTAGCGGTTCCAACGATGGCCGGTGCGACATTATTAGATTTGGTAGAAATGTTTGAAGAGGGCACCAATTGGGCCACAACTACCAATATAAAGCTGTTGCTTTTGGGCTGCATCATTGCATTTCTCGTAGCTATCTTTGCCATGAAATGGTTTGTAGCTTTCTTGACGAAATATGGTTTTAAAGCCTTTGGTTGGTATCGAATTATCGTCGGTTTGGTAATCCTTGTGCTCTTAGCCACAGGGCATTCTTTGACAATGGTTGACTGATGGATTTCAAAGCTGGCGAGATTTTTGCAATAGATAAACCCTATCGGGTATCGAGTTTTGGGGCTTTAGCCCATGTACGCTATGTGCTTTCTCGGGCATTGGGCTACAAAGTGAAGATAGGCCATGCAGGGACTTTAGACCCATTGGCTACAGGTGTGCTCATTCTTTGTACAGGAAAGGCCACCAAACGCATAGAAGAATTTCAAGGACAAACGAAAGAATATGTGGCTACCTTGCAGTTAGGGGCGACAACAGCAAGCTATGATATGGAGCATGAAGTTAACGAAACGTTTGCGACAGCTCATATTACACGTGGCCTAATTGATGAAAAGTTGGCTCAGTTTGTAGGTGATATCCTTCAAACTCCGCCCACTTATAGTGCTGTAAAGGTGAAAGGTGAGCGCGCTTATGACCTGCGTCGTTCAGGTGAATCCGTGCAATTGAAGCCCAAGAAAGTGCATATTGAGCAGATAGAAGTGCTGCATTTTGATGCCGAACACATGCAATTACAGCTCCGTGTCGTGTGTGGAAAGGAACTTATATTCGTGCTTTGGCGCGCGATTTGGGCAGAGCCTTGCAAAGTGGTGCCTATTTAACAGAATTGAGACGCACGCGTGTGGGTGCATTTACGGTCGACACCTGCCTTAATTACGAAAATATTTTGGCTTGGTTAGGCGAAAAAGAAACTTAAAGAAACGAGATATATGAAGTTATCGCAATTCAAATTCAATTTACCCCAAGAGCTCATTGCGCTCTATCCCCATAGCTTCACGCGGGAGTTTAAAAACGAAGATGGTAGTGTTGAGCGTTTCCATGTAACGCGACGCGATGAATGTCGTTTGATGGTTTTGCATACTAAGTCTGGTGAAATCGAACTTTTTCACAAGGATGCAGATGGGAAACCTATTGAAGGAGATTATTTGGACTTCCGCAATCTTTTAGACTATTTTGATGAAGGCGATACCTTTATCTTCAATGATACAAAGGTTTTTCCTGCGCGTCTCTATGGAACAAAGGAAAAAACCGATGCCAAAATAGAAGTGTTTTTGCTACGTGAGCTCAATGCTGAAATGCGTTTATGGGATGTTTTGGTTGAGCCTGCTCGCAAAATCCGTATTGGTAACAAACTCTTTTTTGATGATACGGGCTCCATGGTCGCCGAGGTTATTGATAATACCACCAGTCGTGGTCGCACCTTGCGTTTTCTTTATGATTGCGATCATGAGGAGTTTAAACGTGAACTCTATTCATTAGGTGAGGCACCTTTACCACGCTATGTCATTAATCATCGTGATGATCATCACGCAACTGCCGAGGATTTAGAACAATTCCAAACCGTTTTTGCCCAGGCAGAAGGTGCGGTAACGGCACCTGCTACAGGCCTTCATTTCAGCCGTGAACTAATGAAGCGTATGGAAATCAGGGGTATTCATCATGCTTTTATCACATTGCATTGCGGCTTAGGGACTTTCAATCCTATCGAAGTTGAGGACTTAACCAAGCATAAGATGGACTCAGAACAAATGCTGATTCATGCTGAGGCTTGCCAGATAGTGAATGAGGCAAAGCGTGCAGGGAAACGTGTTCTCGCTGTGGGTACCAGCGTTGTGAAAGCTACAGAAACTGCAGTTGGTACCGATGGCATGCTGAAGAGTATGATGGGTGGACGAATAAGTTTATCTTTCCTCCTTATGATTTCGGTCTATCCAATGCAATGGTGGCTAATTTCTATCATCCTTTGTCCACATTGTTGATGGAAACGGCTGCATTTGGTGGATATGATGCTGTGATGGAGTGTTATCGTTTGGCTGTAGAGCATGGCTATAAGTTTGGCTGTTACGGCGATGCCTTGCTCATTTTGAACGATTAAAGGGTCGTTCGTGCATACCATTTATTTGAGCTTAGGCACCAATTTAGGTTCGCGCGAAGACAACCTTGAACGCGCCTTGCGCTTGCTTCAGGAGCAAGTGGGCGCGCTGTTGCGTCGCTCTTCGGTGCATGAAACCACACCATGGGGCTTTGAATCGTCCCACATGTTTCTCAATCTCTGCGTCTGTATGGCCACTTCACTGTCGCCTTTGCAGCTGTTAGCGACAACAAAACAGATTGAAAGACAGTTGGGACGAACACAAAAGAGCGCGCATGGTCACTATGCCGACCGCTTGATAGATATTGATATTTTGTTGTATGACGATGCGCATGTCAATGAATCGGACTTGATTATTCCGCATCCTCACATGTATGAACGAGATTTTGTAATGCTACCATTGAACGAAATATTAGATGATTCACTTAAAGACTTGTAGATACACGCTACAAGTCTTTTTTTATGGGTTTAAAAAAATGATAGCAATTGTCTTATAAAAGCATTGTAATTGTTGTGCAAAGTGGACTTGTTTGCGCTATAATATCGCGTCGATAAGTTTGCTCATTTAGTGGCCTTTGGTTGGTCGCTTCATGGATAATGAACAGGCAAGTGCCTATCATGTGGTGAAAACTAAGAGTGCTCACTTCTCACGAAGCGAGCACTTTTAGTTTAGAGATGTTTCAATTGAGACTTAAACATATCTAATTCATGAGAGAAAAATATCTTTCTACATCAATGCTTTTAATTCCTTTATGGGGCGTTTTTCCATTGCACCATCAGGCAATGTCACCATAAAATGGTCATGCATTGACTTTCCATCTTTAAATTGTACCACAGCAATGCCACCTTCACGCAAATGAAGTGTGAAGTAGCCATTACGTTTCCCATTGACATATTTACCATGCCATTTCTCTTTTCCATTCTGATAATAGGTTGTAACCTCGCCATTAAGAATGGAGTTTGCATCGTTTCCTAAGTCAATAAAACTATATTCGCCTTCTGCTTTCAACTGACCATTCATATAGAAGTCTTGGAAAACATCAATCTTTCCAATGCCTTTGTTCTGTTTCATCAGTAGGCGATAATACTCAGCTTGTTCACAGTTTTGCACACGTGACTTATCGGCTGCATAATAAATGGTGTCGGCTACGACAGTAGCATTATCTGAAACGTGCTTACGCGCATAGCTAACAACTGAGAAAAACGCCAGAGCGGCGATTAATAATCCTTGTTTCATAATTGTAATTCTTTTTAGGTTAGAGTATTTTTTTCTGTTGCAAATATAGAGAAAAACCATTATAGTTGTGCTAATTCTTAACACTATTTTTGCAGATAATTTTGTCCTAAAAATGAGTTGAAATTTGTGTGGTGCTTTCAATTTAAAAAGTGTGTTGTTTTTGCGCTTTTTTTCCTTATGATTTTAAAAGGCATCGAAATGTAATGGAAGAAGCGGAAAGGAGGAATTATACTTGGCTTGCATGGTACTACATTCTATAGCGATGGAGAAGCCTCTTTTTGCATAGTTCCTTTTTAAATTGAAAGTCGTTTATAAATATGAAAATATCGTGTTTAGATGTTAATGAAATTGATTTATATCAATTTCGATAAAAATCACATCAATCACTTATAAATCATAACAAATTATTTGAGTTTGATGGGAAGTTGCACCATGCTACGTACTTTTCTGCCAGATTGCGTTGCGGGTTTCCAGTGTGGCATTGCAAACAATACGTCAACAAGGGCACGATCGGCCGAGGGAGATAGGGCTTGTTGCATCGCACATTGGCTTAATGTGCCGTCATTTTCCACGATGAAGCACACCATGCCTTGTTTTGAAAGTCCCTCGTATTCTGTGGCTTTTGGAAGTGAAAGATGCGCTGTTATATAGTCTGATAGCGATTGGCCTTGAGCGGAAAAGGTAGCCGGTGTGTCGGGATTTTGACAGATGGTGGTGTCGTTTGCCCATGGAATTTGCATGGGAATAGGCGAGTCATAGCTCGCAGGGAGCGCTTTTTCTTTTAATAATGCTTTGAAAGGTTTGGTGAGAAAGTGCTTCCAGGGCATGGTAGGAAGCACGGATGCCACGAGATGGGTGCTATCCTGACCGATGAAAAACTGCATCACTTCGTCGTTGATGGGAGCCGGCCCGAGTATTACTTGTGCTGCAATCTCACCATCAAGGGGTTGCTGGAGTCCGGCAGTCAGGGCGTTCCCAAAGACATAGGCGTTGTAATCGTCGTTCAGGATATCCGCACTTTTGAATAGTTCTTCGCCATTGAATAGGTGTTGCTGTTGAAGGTCGTAGGTGAGTACGGCTAAATGATGGCAGGCCTTTTGCGAAGATGAAGACGCAGGAACAATGTGCTTCTCGACGAGAAAAGAGATATAGCGGCCTTCTGAAAAGCCCAACTTCGTGAGGCGATAGTTGGCATAGCAGAACTTGCTATCGTCGGGAAGGCTGTCGAGTTGCTGTGTGAGACGGTGTCCATAGTTTTGAAGTTCGGCCTGCATGTTACTTGTCAGGTCTTCGAGAGAACTATACCATAGCAATTGATTGAGCCTTTGTTTCAAGGGCCTTTGCAGATTGAAATCGAGCCATTCAGGCCATTCTAAGTTAATATCCACTACGTTCATTTCGCCTTTCTCGTTAGTGTATACAGCATGATGGCGCATGTAACGCACGCTATTTCGTGGCATATAAGTCTCTGCAGTTACCGACATGAAGCCTATCGTAAGCAGGCATATAATCAAGAATTGTTTCATTTTGCGTTTCTTTTTGTATGCAAAGATATAAAAAAATAAGGCTTGTCATCGCGACAAGCCTTATCAATACTTACTAAAAACTAAATTAACCACTAAAAAAACTAATCTTTTTCTTTTCGTTGCAAAAGATATGGATAAAAGCTAATACTGCACTTATCAAAAAGTCGTTTCTTTTTAGCATTTTGACCGATTTTGTTATTTTTTGCCGCATTTCGGCCTTGAAAACCCTGTTTTTGCACTCTTATGGTGGTAAATTTACCCTCGATAAACGAGGAGAGGTGTGATGAACTGCGTCGGGATAAGGTTGTGTGTGGCATGTGTTTTCTGTTCCTCTGGTGGCGTTTAGCGAGAAGGGTGGGGTGTTCTTACATCTGTTAAGACGAAAATGGAGGAATTTCCTCCCGGAAATTCCTCCCATGAATGATAGTATATCACTCGTATAGGTATGATTATAGTTTACTGATAATTCCTATTTTTGTTGCCTTCACGAATGCTATGAGTGCGCGAATTTCGGGGCCATCGGGCACCTGTTCTTCAATTTGTCGCACGGCATCGAAGACGCTTGTCTGCCCATAGAAGAGCAAACGATAGGCATTTGCGATGTGTTTCTGCACCTTGGGGTCGAAATTTGCTTGCTCCATGGTGACCTTGTTCGTACCCGTATATTGCACGGGATTGCCTCCTGCTATAATATAAGGTGGTACATCTTTCGAGAAGGTAGTGCCGGCTTGCACCATCGCATAGCTTCCTACGCGTGTCTTTGCATTCTCAATCACGCTGCTACTGAGCACTACATAGTCGCCAATAACGCAGTCGCCGGCAATCTTACTGCCATATCCGAAGACACAATAGTCGCCCACTTTGGTATCATGAGAGATGTGGCTGCCCTCCATAAGGAAGTTGTTGTTGCCTATGATCGTCTGTCCACCTTCGTAAGTTGCGCGGTTGATGACTACGTTTTCACGAATGATGTTGTCGTTGCCAATGATGAGCTTGGTTTTAGCTCCATTGTAATTAAAGTCTTGTGGAATAGCTCCGAGCACCGAACCTTGGAATACTTGGTTGTTGTTTCCCATGCGCGTGCCTGTAAGAACACTGGTGAAGGGATAGATAATGCAGTTGTCACCAATGACAACATCTTCTTCGATGTAAGCGAAGGGATATATTTTGCAGTTGTCACCAATCTTTACATTAGTGGCAATTTCTGCTTTGGGACTAATTTCACTTGCCATATTTTAATTGTTTAATGTGAAATATTATGGGATAGATGCTGTCTGATAACCTATTTTGCGCCACCGCCTAAAGCGCTATACAGGTTGACAACGGCTTGCATTTTACTAAAGTCATCGGCAATCTTTGTGAGCTGCACGTTGAGTAAACTACTCTCTGCGGTGATAACTTCGAGATAAGTACTACCTGCACTGGCCATTAACTCGCGCGTGTCCTCAACATTTTGTTTGAGCACTTCAATTTGTTTGGCTTCGATTTTTGATTTCTCTTCGGCCGAATTATATTGAATAAGGGCATTGCTAACCTCATTTCCTGCTGCCAAAACGCTATTCTGCCAGTTGTTATAAGCTTGCTCATATTGTGCCTTAGCCACCTTTAATCCGGCAACGAGCTTGCCATTTTGGAAAATAGGTTGCGTCAAAGAGCCGACCGCTGTGAGCAACCATTTGCCCGGATTGACGATGCCCATGCCGCCACTGTTGGTGAAAGCGCCCGATGCACTGATATTGAGTGCAGGGTAGAAGCGGCTGCGTGCCGTCTGAACATTGTAGAAACATTGTGCCAAAGTCATTTCTGCGGCATGTACATCTGCGCGATTCTTGAGCAGCTGTAGGCCTATCCCCGTAGAGAATTTCGCAGGGAGCGTCTGCTGATCAAGCGAACCTCGTGCAATAGTCTGTACTGTTGGCCTAAGAGTAGCGATAGGGCGTTCTCCGTTTCGCGTATCTGTCGCTTGATATCTGTCTTCTGTGTGAGCACCGAATAATAGCTCGATTCGGCACGTTGCACAGCTGTTGACCGCACACCTGCTACTGCATCTTTCTGCAACACCATGATGTCCCATGTATCTTTCGTGAGTTTCTCCATGTCGGTTACAATGTTTAATTGCTTGTCGAGCATGAGGAGTGTGTAGTACATGTTGGCGATATTGGCGATGAGTTTCGTTTGCACCGACACTTGATAGTCTTTGCTTTGCAGCAAAGCTACTTGTGCAGAGCGTTTCGATGAAAGCAAGGTGCCAAACAAATCAACGTTCCAGCTGGCTTGAATCGGCAGGCTATAAATCTTATTTGCTTTGTTTCCGTTCCATGAAGAGAGGGTTCCTTGCGGAGTAAGTGCTACCGAAGGAAGAAACGAAAGTTTTGCAGCTTGGAGCTGAGCTTCAGCCATTTTCACATTCAGCGCAGCGTTAAGCAAGTTAGGATTGTGGTTTAAACCTTGCTCAATGAGCTTTTGTAGTTGCGGATCGGTGAATACACTGCGCCAAGGTATATTGGCAAAGCTGGATGTATCTGTTGCGGCTAAGGTGTCGCGATCAGATACAACATCGCGGATAAGCCCACTTGTTTTAAGCTCGGGACGTTCATATTTTCCATAAAGGGCTTTGCAACCCGTCAACGAGACGGTTGCAAGCGCCAGAAGTATCATGTGACTATATATCTTTTTCATACGATGCTTATTTGTTTTTATCCGTAATCTTCACTCCAAATGTGCGTGCATATTGCTTGAGTTCGGCCTCGGCTTCTGCATTATGATCATCGTCAAACTTCAGCGGACTGAGCTTTTCTTGCAACCATTGGAAGATGACAAAGAGTGCCGGAACGATGAATACTTGGCAGAGTGTACCAATCAACATACCTCCAACTGCTGCTGCACCGAGGGTCTGGTTACCATTCTTTCCGACACCACTGGCAAACATTAAGGGCAGCAAACCAATGACCATGGCCAATGAGGTCATGAGGATTGGACGCAAACGAGCTGCTGCTCCGAGGATGGCACTATAGCGAATGGCCATGCCTGTGCGGCGTCTTTCCAATGCAAACTCTACAATCAAGATGGCATTCTTAGCCAGAAGACCAATCAACATGATGAGCGAAATCTGCATATAGATGTCGTTGGAGTGACCGAAGAGCTGTGTAAAGAGGAATGCACCCGCCAATCCGAAGGGGATAGACAGCACTACTGCTAATGGAAGAATGTAGCTTTCATATTGTGCACTCAAAATCAAATAAACGAAAAGCAGACACAAAACGAACACGATAGCAGTGGTGTTGCTGCTCTCTGCCTCAGAACGTGTCAAGCCAGAATATTCATAACCATAGCCTTGGGGCAGCGTATTCTTTGCCACTTCAGCAATCGCTTGCATGGCTTGTCCTGAAGAATATTTCGTATTGGGCGTCACACTCACGTTGATAGCGGTGAACAAATTGAAACGAGCAATGTTTGATGGCCCATAAACACGCCTCAATTTGCAGAACTCTGACACGGGAGACATCTGCCCATTTGCTGTGCGAACGTAGATATTGCTCAACTGATCGGGGCGCAAACGGTCGCTGGCCGGTGCCTGAATCATCACGCGGAAGAGCTTACCATAGGCGTTAAAGTTGGATGCATACATACCTCCTAAGTAGCCTTGCAGTGTAAGAAAGCACCACGGTTGGCGATATTCCGGCCTGCTTTGTCTTGGCAACATCCACATCAACCATATACTGAGGATAGTTAGGATTGTAGGTGGTCATCGCCGTTTGTATCTCGGGTCGGGTATTTAATTCTTTCAAAAAGTCTTGTGTTATGTTGAAGAATTTATTCAAATCACCACCCGTTTTGTCTTCCATCGTCATGGTAATACCATTCTGCATGGAGAAACCTGGTACCATAGGTGGACCAAAAGCCAAGATTTGAGCATCCTTAATGCTTGCCGTTTGCTTGTAGATCATGCCCAGAACCGAATTAGCTTCCAAGGGATTTACGATTAAAGCCATGGGATCTCCCTGAGTGATGGCATGCTTGATGCGTGCAAAGAAACCACCCGAACGCTCTTCAAAGGGTTTGAGTTTGATGATAAAGGTGGCTTGATCGGAGCCTTGTCCGGCGATGAAGTTGTAGCCAACGATACCTTCACGACGCTGAATAGCGGGGTTAGTAGCCAGCATTTGGTCAACTTCTTTCACGATTTCGCGTGTCCGTTCCTGGCTTGTTCCTGGGTTAGCCGATATCATCACAAACAAAGTTCCCGTGTCTTCGTTGGGCACAAGACCAGTCTTTGTGGTGGCCATTGTAATGCCTAATGCGACAAATCCTATTGCAACTGCAGCCGCAACCAACCATTTTTTACCAATGATTTTGGTTACAATATTCTTGTATTTGTTGGTTGTTTTGTCGAAGGCGCGGTTGAAATTGCTGTGGAACCGACTCACAAAGGTATTGTTATGTGCATTTTTCTCTTGGTCATGTGGCTTCAACAAAATGGCACATAAGGCGGGAGAAAGTGTCAATGCATTCAAAGCTGAGATGACAATTGATAGTGCCATCGTCACACCAAACTCGCGATAGAAGGTTCCTGAAGTACCCCCTAAGAACGAAACGGGCACGAATACGGCAGCCATCACAAGCGTAATGGAGATGATTGCACCCGAAATTTCGTTCATGGCATCGATAGATGCTGTCAAAGCATTGTCATAACCTTGGTCTAATTTGGCATGAACGGCCTCCACAACCACAATGGCATCGTCGACCACAATGGCAATAGCCAAAAGCAAGGCCGACAGTACCAGCAAATTAATCGAGAAGCCAAACACCCAAAGGAAGAAGAAAGTTCCAATCAAAGCCACAGGAACGGCAATCAAAGGAATGAGCGTTGAGCGCATATCTTGCAGGAAGATATATACCACAATGAATACCAATGCCAACGTAATGAACAAGGTTGTAACCACCTCTTCGATAGAAGCAAAGAGGAATTCTGTGGTATCTTGCTCAATCGTATATTCCATTCCTGGAGGGAAAGTCTGGCTGGCCTCTTTCAAAGCTGCCTTCACATCGCGTGCAATGTCGGTAGCATTCGAACCTGCAATCTGGTTAACCATACCCATAACTGCAGGATGTCCGTTGTTAATCAAGCTCACATTATACATCAATGAACCGAGCTCTATCTTGGCAACATCCTTCAAACGCAGGGTCTGTCCAGTCGAAGAACTGGTGATAAGGATATTCTCAAATTCAGAAGCTTGCTTCAAACGACCCTTATAGCGCAGTGCATATTCATAGGCAACCGAACCATTTTCGCCCAAAGAACCTGGTGCAGCTTCGATATTTTGCTCGGCCAATACCCCCGAAATGTCTGAAGGAATGAGGCCATATTGCTTCATCTTGTCTGGCTGGAGCCATATTCTCATCGAATAGGTTTCCATACCTGGAGTATGAACATCGCCCACACCTTTGATACGTTTCAACAGTGGAACGATGTTAATGTTGTTATAGTTGGTCAAGAACTGGCCGTCATAACGACTATCCTCCGTTGTCAACGAATACATAATCACGTTGGACGACTGGCGTTTCGATACCGTAACACCCACGCGTGTCACCTCAGCTGGGAGCAAAGCCTGTGCCTGTTGTACGCGGTTCTGCACGTTAACAGCTGCCATGTCGGCATTCGTTCCTTGCTTAAAATATACCGTTATCATCGCCATACCCGAGTTTGTTGCCGTCGATGACATATAAGTCATGTTCTCAACACCATTGATACTCTCCTCTAAAGGTGTGACAACAGAGTTTAATACCGTCTGAGCATCAGCTCCGGTGTACGAAGTCATCACCGAAATGGTTGGCGGTGCAATGTCAGGATACTGCTCAATAGGCAGCGAAACCAAGCCGATAGCACCCAATAGCACGAAGAATACCGAGATAACCGTCGAGAGTACTGGGCGCTTAATGAAGTTTGTAAAAGTCATAAGCTTTTCCTTTTTTATTTACCTTGCATCGTTTTTACGAAGCCACCTGCGGAGCTTTGCTTCTCACCTAACTTTGCAGCGTCGTCTATACTCTTGTTATATTGCGCCAAACTGATGGGCTTAATCTGCATGTTGTCACTTAGCTTGGTCAAGCCTTTCAGCACAATACGGTCGCCAACAGCCAAGCCATCGGTTACAATATAGGTGTTCCCATCGTTTTGTGGGTTTACTTTTATCTCAGTGTATTTCACTTTATTGTCTGCACCTACTTTGTAAACAAACAACTTATTCTGCACCGATGTAGCAGCTTCTTGTGGAATAACAATCGCATTTTGGCTGGTACGTGGAATGATAATCGTACCCGAACCGCCACTCTTCAGCAACTTTTCGGGGTTATCGAAGTGTGCTATAAGCGAATAAGCGCCGGTAGATGCGTTGATAACGCCACTCATCTTCACCACCTTTCCAGGGTGATTGTAAATTGTTCCGTCGGCCAACTGCAACTTCACTGCAGGCAAATCCTTCAGTGCAGCAGTCACGTTACCTGCCGCTTTCGTCATGTCTAAGATATTTCTTTCGGCCATAGAGAAGAACACTTCAATCGTTTTGATGTCCGAAACGGTCGTCAAGGCATCTACAGAAGAGGGGCTTACCAAAGCTCCTTTCTTATAAGGTAGGCTTCCAACCACACCTGCTGACGGACTTTTTACTTGGCACCAGCTCAACGTTTCCTTAGCCGATGCCAGCGCAGCTTGTGCTTGTGCTAAGGCAGCTTGTGCGGTTGTGAACGCGTTTTGCGCCGTAGAAAGCTCATATTGTCCAATCACTTTCTTGTCGAACAACTTTTTATTGTTCTCGTAAGTCAAGCGTGCTGTGTTCAATTGTGCCGTAGCCGTGTTCACACCGGCTTGCGCTTGACGCACCGCTGCACGATAGGTTTCGCTGTCAATGGTAAACAACAACTGACCAGCCGATACCGCTTGTCCCTCATGAACATAGACGTTGGTGATGAAACCCGATACCTTTGGCCGCACCTCTACGTCTTGGATACCACGAATTGTTGCGGGATAAGTCGATTGAAGCGAAGCGCTATTCGAACCAATCGTCTCTACAGGGAATTCGTTATTGCCAAAGTTGGGCATTCCACCACCGCCACCACAAGCGGTAAGCGCTACTGCAAGTGTGGCTACATACAAATAATTTTTTTAATCTTCATACCTAATCTTATACTATATAATTGCTATTGGAAATCATTACCATTACCATTCCATCGAACGGCGTTATCTACAATCTTATGTCTGAAAACTTCTATAAAACCCTTGGTTTTGATAACGCAAAATTACAAATAATAGTTGGTTTTATATTCTTTCGAATGCCATATTTTAAGGAATATTATAGCTTGATGAAGTGAATTTAGTGGTAGTTGAGCGCATTCCTGCCAGGAGTATATTCTTATCTTTCCCCATAGCTGTAGGTCAACGAAGCTGCATTTTCTTTCTTCTGTTGTTGCAATGATGAGCCTGTAAGGCTGTTTGCTTCAAAAGTCTTGAAGCATATTGCTGCAAATCAATAGGCGAACGGGCCTAACCGCATTGCATCTTTCTTAACTAATTCTAATGCAGTAGGGAGCATAATCCTTTTGTTTTTTTGCTGTTATGCACCTTTTCTTTATCTTTGTGCTGTAAAGCAGGTGCAAGTATATCTGAATTTAGGTCGGAATAAATTGGCACTCTTTTTCCCGAACACGTGTTAAACAAGCACGTCAGCATGGTAGCATCGTAAAAACAAATCGTAAAAACGAATGAAATATTGGCTATATCTCCTCCTTCTTATGGCGACTCCGGCATTGGCACAAGTGCGCCTTTCTCCATGTGATAAACAGGATTATGAGCTGTATGCCTCACGCTTGAAAGCACTTTTTAATCCCGACGCTTCGCAACAATATATTGTGGTGGATGGGCAAAAAGAATTATATGCCTTACAAGTTATCAAGGGAAGCCACTTGGGACAAAGGAAAAAGAAGCTGGCTCTCAAAGATTTCAAGCAGGTGTACACCATTGATGATGACAGTCTTTGTCAAATAAAGGTTTCATCGTTATTGCGTTTCGCAGTATTTTCGTCCACATATCTTGTTCGTAAGCGGCTGGGCTTTTTAAAAACCTGCTTCCTCTTCGATATGCAAGATGGCGCACAATACTCCATAAGGAATGCCGATGTCGCTGCCGGTAGTTTAACAGATGTCCTTGAACAAGTATGTATAGCGGTACGAAAGAATAATCCTGAAACCATCAGGCGGCTCTTTCCGCAGATAGACTCACTTACGAAACATTTTAAATCTTATGAATTGGAAGAAAGTTGGGCGATTGAAACCGCAGAACAAGATGAGCGCAACATGCCTTCTGTGACATTATCCACATATTACAATGGTTTCAACTTTCAATTTTTTCAGCCGGAAACAGACACTGATTCACTCTGTCGAAAGTATGGGAAACTATTAAAAACAGTAGCACAATGGCTTTTTCTATATTCCAATGTGCTCGATTTCAATGAGCGCGTCTATGTCTGCATTCATCATGACCGTTCGACGATTTATGACCGTTTTGCCCATCTCTATGGAAAAATATTATTTCCATATTACCGCCGACGAACTTAAAGAATCCACCTTGTATGCGCTTTTTTTAAATTTCGTTTTCTTGATTCTTGAATTTGCGTGAACTGTGAAGATGCACTGGGTTGTGTCCATTAAAGTTTTAGAAATATGGTAAAGAAAAAAATCATATAGAATTGAAGTCTATCCGCTCTTTTGAGGTGTTTAGTCGATATTATTGGTATCGGAAAGATTTGTCGGATATATGCAAGCAGTTGGGGATAGAATATGTGGGAACGAAACAAGAACTGAATTCCTATATAAAAGAATACTTCAATGGAAATTTGATAGCACATCGAACAGGCAAAGAAAGTGAACCGAATGCCATAAAAGTTCCTCTCCATCAAATCTCTTTAGCAACTCCTTTACTGGATTGTGGTTTTGCATTGAATGCTTCTTTCCGAAAGCTGTTCTCTGATTATACCGGCAAAGCCCATTTCAAGTTCACAGCAGATATGGCAACTGCATGGCGGAAAGTAAAACGTGAGCATGACCATTCATTTACGCTTCAAGATATGTTGGATATCTATAATGGATGTTCTTCTTATGCTCATTATGATCATAGTTCTTGTCAATGGAATCAGTTTTTGAAGGATTTTTGTGCAGATTCACGGAATGCAGTCTTCACTAATAAACTGAAAGTTGCATCAATCCTTTGGAAACAGGTGCGCGATTCGTTCCACCCTAAAGTTTATAACTACAATCTCGTATTGCGCTATTGGGATATCATAGAGAAGTTGTTGTAGGGAAAGAACGAGAAAACAAGAATTTCCGAACGGCGTAAGCCTTTGCGATGCTATTTAATCTTGGTTTGGATTTGTATGGTATGCAGATGAATACGCCCCAAAATGGTGGATGAAGGACTTTACAAATCCTCTTCATTTTTCATTGCTTTCCCCGATAAAAGAAAAAGGAGTTGCGGTGAAACCGTAACTCCTTGACGTTGAATGTAGCGGGGGTGGGACCCGAACCCACGACCTCCGGATTATGAATCCGACGCTCTAACCAGCTGAGCTATCCCGCCATCACATTTAGGGTTCTTGCCTAATTGCGGGTGCAAAGGTAGTATAAAGTTTTGGATATGCAAAATTTTCATGTGATTTTTTTATTTTTGAGTTTTTTTATGCTATAGGGTCATCATCTGTTTCCCGTTCAGTCTGCGATTGTTGCATGATTTACATGGATGGGAGAATAAAAAGGAATGCGCCATGCAGGTGTTGTGGGGTGTACCTTTTTGCAAACGTATAGAGATTAGTGGATAATCTATGCGGAATCATGCGATGAAATGGTGCATATTGCGACGTAAAATGCACGGTTTTACTTTGCAACGGCTGAATTGCGTGTCGGACAGGTGTCAGAGATAGCGGGGCGGGGGGATAGTGGAAAGAGGAACGTGGGTGGTGAAAAGAAGGCGGAGGAAAAGTGCTTTTGGGTTGCGAAGAGCATCTTTTTGATGCAGCAAGGGATGCGATGGCCTGTTTGGAGTATGCTCTCTGTGTTTCATAAAAAAGCCAAAAACACAGGCTGTTTCACTTTTTTATGCTAAATTTGCAACGTGGCAAACGGCGCTTACGTTGCTTTTCACAAAGGAATGTTTTCATGATTCGGATTAAAAAATTAGATATTTTCATAGCCAAGCAATTTGGTTTGCTCTTTGTGGGAACTTTTTTCATCTGCCAATTTGTGCTGATGATGCAATTCCTTTGGCGTTATATCGATGATTTAATCGGTAAAGGATTGTCGATGGAAATCATGGCACAGTTCTTTTGGTATATGGGTTTGATGTTGGTTCCACAAGCGTTGCCGTTGGCCATCTTGCTTTCTTCGCTCATCACCTTTGGTAATTTGGGTGAGAGTAGCGAGCTTACAGCCATCAAAGCTGCCGGCATTTCCTTGATGCAGTCGTTTCGATCGCTCATCGTTATCTCGATAGTTATCAGTGGTATATCGTTTGTTTTTCAAAACAATATCGGTCCGGAGGCCAACAACAAGCTGGCACAATTACTGATTTCGATGAAGCAAAAAAGTCCTGAATTGGAAATTCCTGAAGGCGTTTTCTATGATGGTATTCCCAATAGTAATCTCTATGTGCAGCATAAGGATTTAGAGACGGGCAAGCTTTATGGTATCATGATTTATCGCATGACGGGCAGTTACGAAGACCAAGCGATTATCTTAGCTGACTCGGGCATGTTGCAATCAACGGCCGATAAGAAGCATTTGCAGTTGAGTTTGTGGAGTGGCGAATGGTTTGAGAACATGCAAAATGATGCCTTTGGTAACAATACGGCTGTGCCTTATCGGCGTGAAACGTTTGCGGCCAAGCGTATTCTGTTGGATTTTGATGGTGATTTTAACATGACCGATGCTGCAGGATTGGCCAATAATGCGCGTGGAAAGGGCTTGGCACAGTTGTCACATGACATGGATTCGCTGAAACATACCTATGACAGCATAGGGCAACAATATTACAAAGATGCACAACGCTCATTGTATTATGCGCCGCCCATAGACAAGAAAGACTCGCTGAGGGCGGTGAAAGCGGCCTACAATGCACGGTTTAATATCGACTCAACCTTTGCACATTTGCCATTGGCGCAACAGCAACAGGTAGTGGGAATGGCGCAATCGAGGGTGCAAAATGCCATCTCGGATTTGGATTTTAAGAGTATGCTCACGAGTGATGGTGATTTGTTAATACGGCAACATGAGATTGAGATGATTAGCAAGTTTACGGTGGCATTGTCGTGTTTAATCTTCTTTTTTATTGGAGCACCATTGGGAGCGATTATTCGAAAAGGCGGATTGGGTATTCCTGTGATTGTCTCGGTGTTGGTGTTTATCGTGTATTATGTGCTCGAGAATACGGGCTATCGCATGGCACGTGGTGGCATTTGGACGGTGTGGTTTGGTAAATCGTTGGCGCCTGGTGTGCTCACACCCTTGGCAATCTTTGTGACTTACAAGGCCTCGAATGACTCGATGGTATTTAATTTTGATGCCTATCGCGAATTCTTCCAAAAGCTTTTAGGCTTGCGTGTGAAACGACACGTGTTTGCCAAGGAGGTGATAATTGATGAACCACGTTACGAAGAAGATGTGAAGTTGCTGCAAGCAATGAATGAAGATATCCGTACTTATGTAGCGGTGCACCATTTGCAGCACTTGCCCAATCCAGTGAAAGTGTTCTTTAAGTATCGTCCTGATCATGCTATAGAGCAATTAAGTGAGCGGTTGGAAGAGGTGATTGCCGATTTGTCGAACACGCGTGACACCTATATCATCAAGGCGTTGAACAACTATCCTGTGTTGGCAACGAAGGCACATACGCGACCTTTCGAGCGCAGATGGCTCAATATGGTGTCGGGAATTGTTTTGCCTTTAGGTGTATTTTTCTATCTAAGGATGTGGATGTTCAGGGTGCGCTTGTGGCGAGATCTGCGAACGATAGAGCAGACCAATCATAGTATTGTGACACTGATTAAAAAGAATTTTCCTGCATAGCGTGCATGTCCCCTATATATAATAAGGTGTAAGTGGGGAGTTTGAGGCTGTGACGAAGAGATAAATTGCAACAAAAGAAAAATTATATGGAGGATTTTAAATTAAGTAATATTGAAGACGCGCTTGACGATTTTCGCCAAGGAAAGTTCGTTATTGTAGTAGATGATGAAGATCGTGAGAACGAAGGTGATTTGATTATCGCGGCCGAAAAGATAACGCCCGACGATGTAAACTTTATGCTGAAGCATGCAAGAGGTGTGCTATGTGCGCCCGTTACGTTGTCGAGAGCAGAGGAGTTAGATTTGCCTCATCAGGTGGCCGATAATACATCGATGTTGGGAACGCCCTTCACCATCACAGTAGATAAGTTAGAAGGTTGCACGACAGGTGTGTCGACTCACGATAGAGCGGCAACGATTCGTGCTTTAGCTGACCCCACTTCGACTCCTCAAACCTTTGGTCGTCCAGGGCATATCAATCCCTTGTATGCACAAGATAATGGCGTGTTGCGTCGCAGTGGACACACAGAAGCCGCTGTTGACTTGTGCAAATTGGCTGGACTTTATCCCGTTGGTGCCTTGATGGAGATTATGAATGAGGACGGAACGATGGCGCGTATGCCCCAGCTGATAGAGAAGGCGAAGGCTTGGAATATGAAATCATTACGATTAAGGACCTCATAGCCTATCGTTTGCAGAAAGAATCGACGATAGAGGTGGGCGAAGAGGTGGATCTTCCTACGGTTTATGGTCATTTCCGTTTGGTGCCTTTCCGTCAGAAAAGCAATGGCTTGGAGCACATGGCCATTATCAAAGGGGAGTGGAAACCAGATAATGCCGTGTTGGTGCGTGTGCATTCGTCGTGTGCGACGGGCGACATCTTGGGCAGCAAGCGTTGTGATTGCGGCGAACAGTTGCATAAATCATTAGAAATGATTGAGCAAGAAGGACAAGGTGTGGTGATTTACATGCAGCAAGAAGGGCGTGGGATAGGACTCATGAATAAGATGGCAGCTTATAAGTTGCAGGAACAAGGCTACGATACGGTGGATGCTAATGTGCATTTAGGCTTTAAACCTGACGAGCGTGATTATGGTTGCGGGGCACAGATGCTGCGGCATTTGGGTGTGAGCAAAATGCGCTTGCTCACCAATAACCCCACAAAACGTGTGGGTTTGGAGGCTTATGGCTTGGAAATTGTAGAAAATGTGCCGATAGAAATCACCCCTAATCCTTATGATAAGAGGTATTTAGAGACGAAACGGGATCGTATGGGGCATGAGCTTCATTTATAATTGAAGCAATATAGATTGAATGTGGAAAGCGGAAACTTTCCACATTCAAGGTTTCTATGCGGCAGGTTGGATATGGAAATCGAAAGATTTTTTTTAAAAAGTAGTGGGGATGTTTCGTGTACATAGAGAAAATCATTACTTTTGTGTGCAGATACATAACCTAACGGATAAAGCTATGGGACATTTATCAGAACGTTTAAATCGTCTTGCACCCTCGGCAACACTTGCGATGTCGCAGAAAAGTGGAGAAATGAAGGCGCAGGGAGTTGATGTTATCAACATGAGTGTGGGGGAACCAGACTTCAACACCCCCGAGCATATCAAAGCAGCAGCAGTACAAGCCATTGCTGAAAACTATTCGAAGTATTCGCCAGTGCCAGGCTATCTCTCGCTTCGGCAAGCTATTGTCGATAAATTGAAGCGTGAGAATGGTTTAGATTACCGTGTGGAAGAGGTGCTGGTGAGCAATGGTGCCAAGCAGAGTGTGTGCAATGTGGTGCTGGCTTTGGTGAATGAAGGTGATGAAGTGGTGATACCTGCGCCTTATTGGGTGAGCTATCCACAGATGGTGAAGCTTGCAGATGGTGTGCCAGTGTTTGTTGAAACAGGGTTTGAACATAATTTTAAGATGACACCTGAGCAGTTGGAAGCCGCGATTACACCCAAAACACGCATGCTGATTTTATGTTCACCTTGCAATCCTACGGGGAGTGTTTATTCGAAAAAGGAGTTGGAGGCCTTAGCAGAGGTAGTGCTACGGCACGAGAATTTGTATGTGGTTTCTGACGAAATTTACGAACATATTAATTATATAGGTGGGCATGCAAGTATGGCAGCAGTGAAGGGAATGCGTGACCGCACGATTGTGGTGAATGGTGTTTCGAAGGCTTATGCCATGACAGGTTGGCGTATCGGTTATATTGCTGCACCCGAATGGATTGTGAAAGGGTGTAATAAGTTGCAAGGACAATATACCAGTGGAGCCTGTTCGGTGAGCCAAAAGGCAGCTGAAGCGGCATATACACAAGGGCAAGAGTGTGTGGAAGAGATGCGTAAGGCTTTTGAGAAACGGCGTGATTTGATTGTAAGCTTGTTGCGGGAGACTCCTGGATTAGAGGTAAATAAGCCAGAAGGGGCTTTTTATGTGTTTCCCAAATGCAGCGCTTTCTTTGGAAAAAGTGATGGTGAGCGAGTCATCAACAATGCTACAGATTTGGCTTTATATCTCTTAGAAGAGGCACATGTAGCAACTGTTTCTGGTGATGCCTTTGGTGATCCTGCTTGCTTTAGAATGAGTTATGCGACGAATGAGGCACAAATCACGGAGGCCGTTCGGCGAATAGCAGTCGCATTAATGAAATTGAAGTAATGGCGATACTTTATAAAGAATTCATTACCAAAGCGGCTGTTTTTAAACAGAACTCTCGTTAAAACTTCTTAATTCGCGCAGTAGTTATGCATAAATTGCTATCTTTGCGAGGTAAAAAGGGCGCGTTGTATCCCTTTGGTAAACGCGACTAAAGAATTAAGTGTGGAAGAATTATTGATATTATTATACTAACAAAAGATTAAATTTTTCAAATTATGGCAACTACACAACAAGCAGCCAACCCTAAGAAGGGTCAAGGCTTTCAGGGAGTAAGAGGCGCATTCTGGATTATCGTCGTTTGCGCAGCAATCGCTTTCACATTGTTCTACACTTGGTTTGGTAACCCCATGCACTTCCAAGGCGGTAACCTTGAAGGTCATCCTGCAGACGTTTGGGGTACTATCTTTAAAGGTGGTTTCATCGTTCCTGTGATCCACTCTTTGTTATTGACCGTGTTGGCAATGACTATTGAACGCGTTTTGGCTATGAAGACCGCTTTTGGTACAGGTTCTTTGGCAAAATTCGTTTTGAATATCAAAGCAGCTTTGAATGCAAACGACTTTGATAAAGCACGTCAGTTGTGCGACAAGCAAAAAGGTTCTGTAGCAAACGTTGTATATGCTTCTTTGAATGCATATAAGAATATGGAATCTGGTGCAAACGCAAGCTTGAAGAAATCACAAAAGGTTGCAAGATTCAGCAGGCACACGAGGAGGCTACTCAGCTTGAAATGCCAACTTTAACCATGAACCTTCCTATCATTGCTACCATCGTAACATTGGGTACTTTGACCGGTCTTCTTGGTACTGTAACGGGTATGATCAAGTCATTCTCGGCTTTGTCTTCAGGTAATGTAGACTCAACTGCTCTTTCTGCAGGTATTTCTGAGGCTTTGATCAATACAGCATTTGGTATTTTAACATCATGGTGCGCCGTTATTTCTTACAACTATTTCACCAATAAGGTTGATAAGTTGACATACGCACTCGACGAAGTAGGTTACTCAATCGCTCAGACATACGAAGCTAACCACGCAGACGAGGCTTAATTTTTTGCTAACCCTTTAAAATTTTATCGCTATGGGTAAAGTAAAAATTAAGAAAAGTGATGTATGGATTGATATGACGCCTATGTCAGACGTTATGACCTTGCTGCTCACTTTCTTCATGCTCACCTCTACTTTCGTAAAGAATGAGCCTGTGAAAGTAAACACGCCAGGGTCGGTTTCTGAGATTAAGGTTCCAGAAAAGGGCGTTCTGACGATATTTGTCAATCCTGAAAAAGATGCATCAGGAAAGCCAACTGGCGAGGGACAGGTATTCATGAGTATGGATAATCCAGACGAAATGGTACAGGGGTACTCGACAAGATGACTGAGAATTTCGGCGTGAGTTTGAATCCTGCACAGACGAAAGCATTCAAGGCTGAAGCACAATTTGGTGTTCCAATGAGTGACCTCAGCAGTTATTTGGCAGCCCCTATTTCTGTTCGTATGAAGACTCTTCCATTGAAGGGTATTCCATTGGATAGTATTAAAGGAGGTATGAGTGAGTTCCAGCAATGGGTGAATGCCGCTCGTACAGTGGATGACGATATCAAGATTGCTTTGAAGGCAGATGCAAGTACACCGTATAAGACAGTGAAACGTGTAATGAGTGAACTCCAAGATATGGACGAGAGCCATTACTATATGATCACTCAGCTTAAAAAACAGGAGGACTAATCAATGGCAGAAATTGTAGAACAAGGCGGAGGAAAACAGAAGAAGTCCAACGCTCGCGTAGACTTTACGCCGATGGTTGATATGCTCATGTTGTTGATTACTTTCTTCATGTTAGCAACATCTCTGAGTAAACCCCAGACCATGGAGCTTACGATGCCGAGTAATGATAATGTTCAAAAAGATCAACAGGCAGAGGCAAAAGCTTCAGAAGCGATCACAATCTATGTTGCAGCTGATAACAAGATTTATTATGGCGAGGGCGAACCTCAATATAATAATCCTGCATGGCTGAAAGAAACAACATGGGGTAATGATGGTATTCGCACGGTGCTGAGAGATCATGCTACAGCAACGGGTATCAAACCTGTAAGACGTATTGAACTGGCTGTAAAAGAATTGAATGCAAAGAAGGCTGAAAATCCTCAAATGTATCCTGATTCTGTCTACCAGAAAGAATTAAGTAAGCTGAAGGCGGGTGACTTGAAAGATGGGAAGGTTCCAACTTTGACCATCATCATCAAGCCCACAGACAATGCTTCTTATAAGAACATGGTAGATGCACTCGACGAAATGCAGATTTTAAGTATTGGTACTTACGTTATTGATAAGCTCAACAGCGACGACTTACACTTGTTGAAGCTGCGTGCTGTTAAGCAGTAATCAATGAAGTAAAGAAACAATTTAAAAAGAAAGAAACAAATGGCAAAAATAGATTTATACGATCCCAAATGGGTCGATTTGGTGTTTGCCGGCAAGAACCAAGACTACGGTGCATATAAGCTCCGTAAAGGAACTTCTGGTCGTAACATCAAGGCACTTGTTATCTTAATTATTGCTGCAGCTCTCGTTGGTGGTTTTCTTGCATGGAAAGTAATTGAACAGAAGAATGCTGAGCAGCAACAAGCCTATATGGAGGCGATGCAGTTGGCACAACTTCAGAAAGAAGCTAAAGAAGCAAGAGAAGAAACAGGAACAGGTGAAACCAAAGGTTGAGCCGAAGAAGGAGATTCCTGTAGCGCGTGAAACGCAAAAATTCGTTGCACCTGTCATCAAGAAGGATGAACTTGTAAAAGAGTCTAACCAGATGAAGCAGATGGCTGATTTGGATGCGAAGATTGCAGTAGGTACTGAAACCCATGAGGGTGCAAAGGACCGTACAATCGAAGCTGTGCGTAATGATATCGCTGTTGCTACACCTCCTCCAGCACCAAAAGAAGAGGTTACACAGAAAGTATTCGACGTCGTAGAAGTGATGCCTTCATTCCCTGGTGGACAGGCTGCATTGCTTCAGTACTTGAATTCTCATGTAAAGTATCCTGTTGTCGCACAAGAGAATGGTATTCAAGGTCGTGTAACCATTTCATTCGTTGTAGAACGTGATGGTTCTATCACTGATGTTAAGGTGGCACGTTCTGTCGATCCATCTTTGGATAAGGAAGCTGCTCGCGTTGTAAGCAGCATGCCTCGCTGGACACCAGGTAAGCAAAATGGTTCTGCTGTACGCGTGAAGTTTAATGTTCCCGTGGTCTTCAGATTGCAACAATAATTAAATGAATAAGAAAAATTCTTATATTCTACTCGGACTATTGTCATCTTTCGTGCTCTTAACTTCCTGTTGGAACAAGGGCACAAAGAACAATAGGACGGATACTCCAACGTCAGGGACGATTACATTCGTCTCTGACGAAAGTTTTAGTCCTTTCATTGAGGAAGAACGTCAGCAGTTTGAGTTTCAATTTCCTGAAGCACATCTGAAACCTATTTATGCAGATGATATTACAGGTTTCAAGATGTTGCAAGACCTCAAGACTTGTTTGTTTTTCACTTCACGTGGACTTACACCAAGAGAAATTGCCTATTTCAAGACGAAGAACCTTGTTCCAGAGGTCTTTACGATTGGATATGATGGTTTAGCTTTTATTGTTAATCGCCATAATTCCGATACTTGTATCACGGTGAACGATATTAAGCGCGTGCTATCTGGACAAGCGAAACAATGGAGTGATGTTTATCCTCACTCGAAACGCGGCGGTATTGAAGTTGTTTTCGACAATAAAGCTTCAGCAACCTTGCATTATGTTATCGACTCGATTATGGGTGGAAAACCTCTCACCGCAGACAATATCGTTGCGGCAAAGAATAGTAAGGCGGTGATAGATTATGTCGATAAAAATATCAATGCTATTGGTATTATTGGTTCAAATTGGTTGAACGACCGACGCGATTCCACCAATACCACATTTAAAAAGAATATTCATGTCATGTCTGTATCCATTAAGGATAAGGCTACGCCCGAGAATAGTTGGAAACCCTATCAGGCTTATCTGTTAGATGGTCGTTATCCCTTTGTGCGCACGTTATATGCCAATGTGGTCGACCCGATGCGTGCTTTGCCGTGGACGTTTGCAACATTTATTACCAGTCCCAAGGGGCAGTTGATTCTCTTCAAGACGGGTTTGTTGCCTTACAGAGGTGATATCACAATAAAGTCAGTCAATATCAAGAAATAATCGGTTAGGAGTCTCTCCCTTTTTAGCCACTTTTCTATATAGCGTTTAATTGGAGAGTTTTGTTGAACAAAAAAGAATTATGACTATGAAGATAACAAGGTATATGGCCGTGGGCTTATTATCAATGAGTTTATCGATGCCCGCAATGGCACAAACGAGTAGTTATTCAGTGATGTTGCAGCCCATCGAGCAGGCGTTGAAGAGCAATGCCAGCATGGATGCTAAGGCATTAAAGAACTTAACGAAAGATTATCAGAAGACTTTCAAGAAAGACCCAAAGGCATTGGTTGCTTTGGGTGAGTTGTTATTGCTCAACAAGCAGTTTGACGAAGCAACCAATATAGCAAATGATGTGTTGGCTAAGAACAAGAACTATGGGGATGCCTACATCCTTTTAGGCGACGTAGCTGCGATGAAAGACGATGGTGGAAATGCTGCCATGTGGTATGAGCAGTCGATGACGATGGATCCCAAATCCACAAGGTTACATGCGCTATGCCAATGTTTATCGCAAACGCAGCCCCGAAGAGAGCGAGCGTGCATTGAATATGCTGAAGCAAAACTGCCCCGATTTCCCCATTGATGCCGAAGCTGGCAACAATTTCTATCTGGCGGGCAATTACGAAAAGGCTTACGAATATTTCGCAAAGACCGACAAGGCCAACCTCGCCGAGTTCTATCTTGTGGGCTATGCCGTATCGGCCTACATGAGCAACCATAAGGAAAGTGCCCTGGAGGTGTCGAAATTGGGTGTTCAAAAGTTCCCCAAGAACATCACTTTCGATCGTGTAGCCCTGTGGAGCGCCGTTGATTTGCAGAAATTTGACGAGGCGGATGGCTATGCCAAGGTGGTGTTGAGCACCGATTCTGTGGAGAAGAGTTCGCGCGACTACATTTATTATGGTTTGGCTTTGAAGGGACAAAAACAATATGACGCCGCTATTGCACAGTATGAGAAGGCGTTTGAGCTGAACAAAACCGATTTCAAACCCTATCAGTATATCGCCGACACCTACACCGAAATGGGGCAGGAGGACAAGGCTTTGGAATATACCGAGAAGTATATGGCCAGCAACCAGAACTCTACGCCTTCCGACTATGCGCGTTTGGCTAACATCTATGCGCAGAAGGCCGAGAAGGGAGGTGCCACGAAGCAGGCGAGCTTAGACAAGGCTTACAGCATTTATGAGCAGATGGCTACCAAGTGGCCGAGCATTGCTGCGTGGGTTTATAACATGGCTGGCATGCAGGCTTCCAAAGCAGCTGACGACGAAAAGGGCGCTGAATTCTTCAAAAAGGCTGTCGAATTGCTTGCGGCAAAGACCGATCGCCAGTCGGATGACGATGCCACTTATAAGTCGGCTTTGGCCAATTTGGGCTATTATTATTGGGTGACGAAGAACGATCTCGAGACGGCTAAACCCTATTATGAGCAGCTCATCAAGCTCGATCCCAATGATAAGAATGCGCGTGCTGCACTTGGATTAGACGCGCCGGCAGCAGGAGCGCAACAACAGTAGTTGAAGACTTTTTATTACTTTTTACACACATATCGGTGTGTATTTTGGAGTGTTCCGCAGGATGCGCAAGCATCTTGCGGATTTTTTTCCCCCGTTGTCGGACTCTCTGGCGTGTTTCCGGCAGCATTATCTCCTTCCTCAGGGGCTCTTGGTTTGCCCATTGCTCGCATTGTCTGCTTCGTTGCCCTTCTTGTTCTTGCTATGCGGGATGATTTCGCGCTTGTAACGACGCACCATCTCGTTGATAAAGTCGGCGATGGGCGCCACGCTTTCATCGTCGTTGAGAAACATGCGTGCGTTGATGGCTTCCACGATGAGGCGATATTGCGCATCTATCTGTCGCCGTGTGGCGCGCAACGCCCCTTTGGCAATCCATTTTTGTTCATCCAAACGCAAGTTGAGCAGTTGGCTCACCTTGTTGTTGGCCTCGTCGAGCTGCGCCACATAGCGCGTCAGTTGCAGCATTTTGATTTGCTCAGCGTGCTGTGTTTGGCACCTTCTCAGCAGGCTGTAGAGCATCCCCGTCTGCTGTTCGAGCTGCATTCTGTTGTTGATTCTGTATCCTGCAATCTCGTTCCAGATGACTTTCGCTGCGGCTTTGGCCTCCCCATTAAAGCCCTTCATATATGCTTTCACGATGGCTTTAAAGCCCGTGAAGATGATGTCGCGATCGTGGTCGGCTTCGGCTATCTGAGCTGTGCGCAGACTTGTGCGGCTCAGTCCCATGCAGGTTTTCTCTTGTTGCAGCAGTTTTCCAAACTCTTCTGTGAGCATTTTTGTTTTCGGATGCGCCGTTATGGTCTGTTGATATTCTGCCAAAACCTTAGCAACGTTCTCCATAAACATTTGATGTGCGCCGTTGTTCACTCTGATAAGGTCAATCCCCATTATTTTCTTCATATTGATTTCGAATTTAAAGTGTCAGTAAAACGATTGTCCCTTTGGGTTTTTATTTTGAGCATTTGCTCTTTGCAAAGATACCTTTTTCTTATGAAAGAAGCTTGCAGTTTATCTGCAAATATGTTCTAATTTGGTTTTATTTTTGCAGTTTACCTGCAAATAATTTTCATCTTTGAGTAGCTTTAGCAGTTTACCTGCATTGATTTTGTGTCTTTACATGACTTTTGCAGATATACTGCAAGCGAAATATTGATTTGTTGTTTATTTGCAGTTGCCCTGCAATAGTGAAGTGAATATGTAATATTTTTGCAGCTTACCTGCAAATGTTATGCATTTTTACATAATCTTTGCAGCTCACCTGCAAATTTGTTGCAAGATGTTTTTATGTTCATTCCATTTTATTGTAGCGTGTTTTTGTTGGTTTTTTAGTGGTTTTTCGAGCGGTGGTGGCAGCGACGGAAAGGGCAAACGCAATGTAGGCTTTTTGCTTCTCTTGGCCTTTTCCTGATGGTTCTCAGCGTGCTGAAGTTTGTTTCGAGCGTTTGTGCTGAGAGGGGAAAGAGGCGATGAGTTTGCAAAAAGCCTACATGTGGCGTGCCGTTGGGCGTGCTATTCTTTTTTTGTTTTCGATAGCTTGTGTGATGAGCATGTCTAATTCTTCGCAAAGTTCAGGGGTTGTCATGCAACAATGTTTTCGTTGCGTCGCGCCCTTGTGCTAATTTAGAGCCGTTGTAGCTGTACCAGCTTCCGCTCTTTTTGATGATATCGTATTCGACGCCGAGGTCTACAAGTTCGCCCGTTTTGCTGATTCCTTCACCGAAGGTCATTTCAAACTCGGCGCGTCGGAATGGGGGAGCCAGCTTGTTTTTGGCCACTTTCACTTTTGTGATGTAGCCCAATACGGTGTCGCCATCCTTAACGGGTGAGCCTTTGCGAATGTCGAGGCGCACGCTGCTGTAGAACTTCAGTGCGTTACCGCCAGTTGTTGTTTCGGGATTGCCAAAGCTGATTCCGATTTTCTCGCGCAGCTGGTTGAGGAAGATGCAGCAGGTGTTGGTTTTGCTCACCGTTGATGTGAGCTTTCTCAGCGCTTGGCTCATGAGCCTTGCTTGTAGTCCCACCACGTTTTCGCCCATGTCTCCTTCGATTTCTTTTTTAGGAGTGAGGGCTGCCACCGAGTCGATGACGAGGATATCTACTGCGCTCGAGCGTGTCAGTTCGTCGACAATCTGCAAGGCTTGTTCGCCGTTGTCGGGCTGGCTCACCCACAGGTTGTCCACATCAACGCCCAACTTGGCAGCGTAGGTGCTGTCGAAGGCGTGCTCGGCATCGATGAAAGCGGCGATTCCACCTTTCTTTTGCACCTCTGCGATGGCGTGAAGGGCGAGGGTTGTTTTACCTGATGACTCTGGACCATAGATTTCTATGATTCGTCCGCGCGGATAACCTCCGATGCCCAGAGCCACGTTGAGTGCAATGCTTCCGGTGGGAATCACCTCAACATCTTCAATTTGCTTGTCGCCCATGCGCATGATGGCTCCTTTTCCAAAGTCTTTTTCTATCTTCGACATGGCAGCCTGCAGGGCTTTTAACTTGTCGTTCTGCGGGTTGCTTTCTGTTTCTTTTGCCATAAAAATGTTTAATTTAATTGGTGATAAAATGGGTAGGCGTGGGGTGTTGCTGGCCTACACTTCTAAGTCGATGTCGAACTCCTCGTTCCAAGGCAGGCCGTGGATGTTGAGTTGTTCCATGAATGGGTCGGGGTCGAATTCCTCTACATTCCACACGCCAGGCCGCTTCCAAATGCCTTGTACCAGCATCATGGCGCCAATCATGGCGGGCACACCCGTGGTGTAGCTGACGCCCTGCATGCCCGTTTCTTGGTAGGCATCTTGGTGTTTGCAGTTGTTGTAGACGTAGTAGGTGTGCTCCTTGCCGTCTTTCACGCCGCGAATGCGACAGCCGATGGAGGTTTCGCCGTCGTAGTTCTCGCCCAGGTCTTGTGGGTTGGGCAGCACGGCTTTGAGGAATTGCAGCGGCACGATGTTCACCTTGGCCGTCTTCGTGGGGTCGTCGGTCAGTGGTGCTTCGTAGCTGATGGCGTCGATGCGTGCCATGCCAATCTGCTGAATGACGTCCAAATAGTTGAGGTATTGCTTTCCCGAAGGTCATCCAGAAGCGCGCCTGTTTGATGGTGGGATAGTTTTTCACCAGCGACTCCAACTCCTCGTGGTGCATGAGGTAGCTGTCGCGTGGGCCGATGTTGGGGTAGGTGATGTCGCGGTGTATGGCCAGCGGTTCGGTTTCAATCCATTGTCCATCCTTGTAATAAAGTCCCTTTTGTGTGATTTCGCGAATGTTGATTTCGGGATTGAAGTTTGTTGCAAAGGCCTTGTGGTGGTTGCCTGCATTGCAATCGACGATGTCTAATTGATGGATTTCGTCAAAGTAATGCTTTGCGGCATAGGCCGTATAGATGCCCGAAACGCCGGGGTCGAAGCCGCATCCTAAGATGGCGGTGAGGCCTGCCTGTTCGAACTTTTCTTTGTAGGCCCATTGCCAGGAATATTCAAAGTGGGCTTCGTCTTTGGGTTCATAGTTGGCCGTGTCCAAGTAGCTGCATCCGCATGCCAAACAAGCCTCCATGATGGTGAGGTCTTGATAGGGCAAAGCCAGGTTGACAACCAAGTCGGGTAGATAGCTTTTGAACAATGTTTTTAGTTGTTCCACGTTGTCGGCATCCACCTCGGCCGTTTCAATTGGCATGGTGTATCCCTTGTCGTGGATAGCTTTCACGAGTCGGTCGCATTTCTCTTTGTGATGGCTGGCAATTATCAGTTCCGAGAACACATCCGTGTTTTGTGCCATTTTAAATGCTGCAACGGTAGCCACTCCGCCAGCACCAATCATCAAAATTCTGCTCATATCTTTTGGTTTATTTCGTCCGATTTTATGCCCAATGCGCTCATCAGCGAATAGCCCAACAGCTCTTGGCGAAAGTTTCCGCCCGGCATGGGTTCCATGGCAAACAGGGTTATGCGCTTCGTGTCGTCATCAGCGTGTTGCAACAACTGGCGCAAGCGGTCATAAGCCGTTCCCGTTTCGCTGTCAGGAATAAGCATTACGCGCTTCACCTCGTCATGGTGCAACAGCGTTTCCATCACCTCTTCGAAATATGTTTCTTTGCTGATGGTGTCGTCTGTGCCCACGCTCGTCACCGTGAATTCGCCCAAGTGAGCGTCGTTGAAAGCCTTTGCGTTGAGGGTGTGTGCAAAGCTCCCCGGTTCGAAATGTGCCATTTCCTCCCGTTGCTTGTCGTGAACCAGCACCACTTGCACATCGTTTTTCCCTTCGCGCACGCCGCCATCCAAGGCCACGCAAACGACCCATTGTGCAAAGTCGGCTTTGGGGAGGGCGCGGTTGAGCATGCGTTCAAAATTAACAATGAGATTAAAAGCTACAGAATCAACATAATCAGCATCGGCGATAATGATGTTTTCGCTCATAGCGATGTTGCCATTTTCCTGTGAATTCATGCCACAAAGTTAGTGTTTTAATTTGAGATTATCATGGGTGGTAATATTTTTTTTACTACCTTTGCCCCACTACAAATAGTAAACAATGTTAAACAAAAGATTTTAATAAAAGATGACATCTTTAACTATTGCGATTATCGTGGTCTTTGTCGTGGGCTATCTGTTTATAGCCCTTGAGAGTGTCACGAAAGTAAACAAGGCGGCCGTCGCTTTGTTGATGTTTGTGGGCTGTTGGACGCTCTTCATGTGCAGCCCCGAGAGCTATCTTTCGGGCTTCAACGGGCACGACTTGGCCAATCAAGTGAGCACCATCATCGAGCACCATCTCGGCGGCACCAGCACCACGTTGTTCTTTCTTATGGGAGCCATGACGATTGTCGAGATTGTCGATCAGAACGGAGGTTTCAACTGGGTGCAGTCGCGTATCAGCACCAAGAGCAAGCGTTCGTTGTTGTGGAAAATAGCCTTTATGACCTTTTTCCTATCGGCCATCCTCGACAACCTCACCACTTCCATCGTGATGGTTATGATTTTGCGCAAGTTGGTGTTCGACAAAAAAGACCGACTCATCTATGCTTCGTTGGTGATTATCGCTGCCAATTCGGGCGGTGCTTTCTCACCCATCGGCGATGTCACCACCATCATGCTGTGGAACAAGGGCTGCATCACAGCCTTAGGGGTTATCAGTGAGATTTTTGTTCCATCGCTCATCTCGCTCATTGTCCCCACGCTCATCTTGCAATATCAGCTAAAGGGCGAGCTGGGGAGCGAGGAAGCTGCTGTTTATGACGTGCGTGCCGGTGAGATGCTCGAGTTTAACAGCTTGCAAAGAAAAGTTATTTTTGCCATCGGTGTGGGCGGATTAATGTTCGTTCCCGTGTTTAAATCTATCACCCATCTGCCACCGTTTGTCGGCATTTTGTTCGTCTTAGGAATGCTTTGGACCATCACCGAAGTGTTCTATCGCCAGTTGCATCGCCATCATGCGGGCATGACTTTCCAAAAAAAGAGTGACCAATTTGCTGAGCCGCATCGACATGAGCACCATCTTGTTCTTCCTCGGAATTCTCATGGCTGTGGCTTGTTTAGAGGAGATTGGCGTGCTCACTTCGCTTGGCGGAACACTCAACACCGCCTTCGATAACAACCATTATATGGTGACGGGCATCATCGGTGTGCTCTCAAGCATCGTCGACAACGTGCCTTTGGTAGCTGGATGTATGGGCATGTATCCCATCGCTCCTTCAGGCGACATGGCTGTTGACGGCATCTTTTGGCAGCTCCTTGCCTACTGTGCCGGTGTGGGTGGCAGCATCTTAATCATCGGAAGTGCGGCCGGAGTGGTTGTCATGGGCTTGGAGAAAATCACTTTTGGTTGGTATATGAAGCGCATCACCTGGATTGCTTTCGTGGGCTATTTGGCCGGAATTGTGAGCTATTGGGTCATCCGCACCTTCATTATCACCACGCCCATTTAAACTTTTTGTTGAACAAAGGTAGGCCTTCGCGCCTTTCTCATCCTTATAAAAGGAGCAAATCTATGTCAGATTTGCTCCTTTAATAGTCTTTATACGCTTTGAAATCGACTCCGTCAGATTGCAAATACAGTTTACTTCGTTTGATATTTCACCTTAATTCCGCAGCATAAAATCTTTTAAGAACTCCAAGTGCCTGGGAAACAATATCCTCAAAATACTTGGATATGTCAGAAATTTCACCTATCTTGGTGCAGCAAACATAACAAGTAAGCAAAAATCTGATATGACAAAGGTAGCAATTAAAAACGAGAATATCACTTCTTTCGGTGGAATTTATCATATTATACGCGAGCTCGGGATAAGCTTAGTATGCAAATAGTTCTAACTGCTTTGATTTTTCGACATAAACAGGGAGTGCTTCAGGTTTATTATCAAAAAAGCAATAGGTTGTTAGGGCAGAACATAGGTTCATGATGAAGTTGTGTATTAAGCTATGTCGCGAGTGTACGAGGTTAGCTTTATTCTTCAAGAGTTCATTGATGCTCTCGATATATAGCGTTTTCTTAACATTATCTTATCCCACATGGGCATCAGCTTGTTCTTCATCTTAGCCTTTAGGCCATGAACGAGTTGGATACTCAAGAATACACGAGGCATGAGCTCTACAAAGTTTTATCCCGAACTCGCGTATTATTTCTGTCCCTCTGAATTAGAAAAGGCTATTGATGGGTGGGTGAAATACTATAATGAGAGGAGGTTTCATGAATCGTTGGACAATCTTACACCTAGAGATGTATATTTAGGCCAAGGGAGAAAATTAAAAGAATAAGAGAAACAATAAAGCAAAATTCAATCAACAAAAGAATTTCTGAGAATAAAAGAATGATATTACAGCATAAATAACTACATTTGCAGTTGTGCACTTTTATTTGACAACGTACAGTACTATATTCTCTAATTCCTCGTTATACTTGAACTTACGAATATTCTCCAGGGTGGTGGTTGCTATATTATGCAGGGCCTCCTTGGTAAAGAAAGCCTGATGCGAAGTGATGATTACATTCGGCATCATCAGCAAGAGGGCAAGTTTGTCGTCGTCGATCATCTGTCCGAGCGGTCCTCGTAGAAGTAGTTCTTTTCTTCTTCGTAGACATCCAGTCCTGCCGCCCCAATCTTGTGAGCATGGAGTCCGGCGATAAGGTCTTCTGAATGAATGAGTTTTCCACGCCCCGTATTAATGATCATTACGCCGTCCTTCATTTTGGCAATACTGTCCTTGTTGATGATAAAGCGGGTATCATCTGTCAGAGGGCAATGTAATGAAATAATATCGGATTGGGAATAAATCTCATCAAGACTACAGAATTTCACGCCATATTGTTCCGTTAGCTCTGGTTTGGGATGAAGGTCATAGGCAAGAATCTTCATACCGAAGCCATAAAGGATTTTGACGAGCTCCCTCGCGATACGACCCATTCCGATCACTCCTACCGTCTTGCCATACATGTCAAAGCCGAGGAGTCCCTTCAGCTTGAAGTTTCCTTCACGGGTTCGTGATACGGAACGATATATTTTCCTGTTAAGTGACAGCATCAAGGCTACAGCATATTCTGCCACTGCATGGGGAGAATAAGCAGGCACTCTTACAACAGGAATCTTACCCTTGGCAGCCTTTATGTCCACATTGTTGAAACCTGCGCAGCGAAGAGCAATCAGTTGGATTCCCATACTTATCAGGCAGTCAATCACTGCGGCATTGCATTCGTCGTTCACGAAGATGCAAACAACATCCTTGCCCCTGGCGAGTTCTACCGACTCAAGACTTAACCGTTCTTTGTAAAAGTGAATGTCGTAGCCATACTCCTTATTTATCTGCCCGAAAGATTCCCTGTCGTAGCTTTTGGCATCAAAGAAAGCAATTTTTACCATATTTCTTAAATTATTCGTAAACTTATAGGTTCATTAAAGTCTCTTTCCCTGATTTGCCACAGCCTGTTGCTTGCGCTGTATCTCTTCCTGATCGCCCAAGTAGTAATCACGAAGCAGCTGAAGACTATTATCAAACTCAAACACATAAGGGGTTGCCGTAGGGATATTGAGTAATGAAATATCGGTATCGGAAATCTGTTTCAGATGCTTCACAATGCCGCGAAGACTATTGCCGTGTGCAACGACAATAACCTGATCACAGGCCATCAGGCTTGGGAAAATTTCACATTCCCAGTAAGGCATTACCCTTGCAATGCAATCCTTCAGAGATTCAGTTTTAGGCAATAGTGCGGAAGGCACATCCTTATACCGGGGATCATGCGTGGAGCTAAAAGGAGAATCATCAGCAAGCAAACGAGGGGCTACGTCAAAGCCGCGCCTCCATTGATAAACCTGCTCATCTCCAAATTTAGCAGCCGTTTCAGCCTTATTCAGCCCTTGCAGTTCTCCATAATGCTTTTCGTTAAGACGCCATGACTTCTTGACGGGAATCCAATCCTGATCCATTGTATCCAAAGCAATGTTGAGTGTCTTTACGGCACGTTTTAAATAGGATGTGTAAGCTCGGTCAAAATGAAAGCCAGCCTCTTTCATTAGCTGTCCGGCATTCTGCGCTTCAACGACACCCTTCTCACTCAAGTCAACATTTACCCAACCGGTAAATCTGTTTTCCTTGTTCCACAGGCTTTCGCCATGTCTTACTAATACTATTCTTTTCATACCTTAATTCCGCAGCATAAATTCTTGTGAGAACTCCAAGTGTCAGAGAAACAAAGTTCTCAAAACACTTGGATATGTCAGAAATTTCACCTATCTTGGTGCTGCAAACATAACAAGTAAGCAAAAACCTGACATGACAAAGGTAGCAATTAAAAACGAGAATATCACTTCTTTCGGTGGAATTTACATCATTTCTTTGTGGCTTTTCATACTTCCCCATTGGTTTGGGTGGGGGAATTCATGTCTATGCAAGAACCAAGAATCCCCAAAAATCCCCATATCAATGGATAAATCCCAAAAATGTCACTTCAATATATAAAAGTACCTCACAAGGAATAATGCTGCGGAATTGAGGGAATAAGCAATAAAGTCTTTATTTTTCATCATCTAGCCATAACCATTTTTGTTTTTATACTTATAACTTTACCCGTTGTTATATTTATAATCATTTCCCAACAAGAGCTACCTCCGTCTACTATCATTATCAGATCTTCAGATAATTCTTTTACTGATTTAATAGTATCTTTACTGATAAAAATTGATATGAACCAATATTTGTTCATTCCCATCTATGTAGCCGACATATTGTCTGTAGTATTTATGTAATCTAACCTTTCTTAGTTTAACTTTATGAGAACTACAAGGCGTTATCAAATAAGGAATATTCTTAAGTAATATTTCTTCTGCACGATAGATATCCGTATCACTTAATGTATAACGATTAGATGCAGGAGGAAAACCTTCAAGATAAAACTCCTTTGGAAAAGAATACCCTTCGTATTTTTCTTCCTTTTATATGCGTTACATTTTGTGAGTATACTCCGTAAGTAAGCAATAAGCATAGAATTGATAAAACGAATTTCATAATGAAAATTGAAATATACATAACCTTAATTCCGCAGCATAAACCCTTGTGAGAACTCCAAGTGCCTGGGGAACAAAGTTTTCAAAACACTTGGATATGTCAGAAATTTCACCTATCTTGGTGCTGCAAACATAACAAGTAAGCAAAAATCTGACATGACAAAGGTAGCAATTAAAAACGAGAATATCACTTCTTTCGGTGGAATTTACATCATTTCTTTGTGGCTTTTCATACTTCCCCATTGGTTTGGGTGGGGGGATTTCATGTCTATGCAAGAACCAAGAATCCTAGAAAATCCCCATATCAATGGATAAATCCCCAAAATGTCACTTCAATATATAAAAGTACCTCACAAGGAATAATGCTGCGGAATTGAGGATTCATATAAATGCTATTGTCGATGTTTTCCCGCCTCTTTTTTGATGTCGGCGAAAGTAATTAACAAAATCAGCCCTATTGCACAACAATCTCTATCATTTTGCCTGATAAAGTGGACTGCATTCTTCACCAATATGGCCTTGTTTACGCCGTTATGGTGGACATCTTTTGTGAAGCGTGAAGCAATATTGTTGAGGAAAGGGGCGTTGCAAAGGCCTTGAAAGCTGCAAAAAGTATGCGGATTGACACAAAAATGTGCTCTTATATGCAATTATCTTCGTCAAAAAGCACCTGAAATTATGATTTTTTACTATATTTGCAGCACTAAAAATGGCGGAGATACATTATGAAAAATCAGAAGATATATGAGCCCGAAGATAAGATGATTGACATCATCCGTGATAATTGCGACATCTTACAGAGCCTTGGTGGCTTTGGCATTAGTTTGGGTTTCGGCGATAAAACCGTGCAAGAGGTGTGCGAAAGCGAGGACGTTGACACCTATACGTTCTTGGCTATTGTCAATCTTGCCATTAATGGTTATTATCGAAAGGACGAGGCTGAGAACATCTCTGTGTCCACTTTGCTCAAATATCTCAAAGCCTCGCATGCCTATTACATTGAGTTTCAGTTGCCTTTCATGCGCAAAGAGCTGGCCGAAGCGTTGGACGAAAATGACAGCTTGGCACAGTTTATTTTGAAGCTTTACGACGAGAATGCGCATGAAATCATTAAGCACATGCGCTATGAAGAGAAGACCGTGTTTCCCTATGTGGAGCAGTTGTTGAAGGGGGTAGTGATGAACAATTACGATGTCAACACCTTTTCGCAGCACCATCGCCAGGTGGAGCAGCGTCTTTCCGAACTGAAGAGCATCATTATTAAATATCTGCCGTCGGACGAATTGCACAACAACCTGCTCACTGCCACGCTCTATGACATCTACAACAGTGAGGCCTGGCTCAATCAACACTCGGATGTCGAAGACAAAATCTTTATGCCTGCCATTCGACAGTTGGAGAAAAACCTCAGTCAACAAGGTGTTTCGTTGAACATTGCCAATATGCTCAATCCCACAATGCCTGCTGAAGAGAAGCTGAGTGACCGCGAAAGAGAAATTATTATTGGTATCGTGAAAGGCTTGAGCAATAAAGAAATTGCCGACGAGCTCTGCATTTCGGTGAACACGGTGATTACGCACCGCCGCAACATCGCACGGAAATTGCAAATCCATTCGCCCGCCGGACTCACCATTTATGCGATTGTCAACCATTTGGTCGACATCTCAAACGTAAAGCTATAAGCGCGTTTTTCCTTTTGTTCGACAAGCAGGACAAATGCCTTTCACGATGAGTTGCACTTGTTGAACAAGATAATCGGCCGGCAAGGTGAGCGTGGGTAAGGGTGTTTCGCGTAGGCAAAAAGTGCGGTGACACTGCTCACAAAAGAAATGAACATGCGCATCTTCGTCGTTATCGGCATGCTTTGCATGGCAAAGCTCATATTTCACACTGCCCGTTCCATCGTCTAATGCGTGCACAAGATGGTGTGCATAGAAAAGATTGAGTGTGCGCGAGATGCTCGATTTGTCTATGGATTGAATTTGTTGCTCTATCTCTTTCATCGAAAGGGGCGACGCAGCGTTCGCTAACGTGGCCACAATGAGCAATCGGTTGGCTGTCGGCCGAATGTCGTGGGCAGCTAAAAGCGTGGTGAAAGCTTGATGGTTCATACGAAAAACACCATTTAAACGAGACGGTTAAAGCGCGTGGTTGTGCACTAAGTTGCGCCCGGCATCAATGCGTAGGAAGATGAAAAGCAAGAAGGTGAAGCCCCATAACGACGAACCCCCATAGCTAAAGAAGGGTAGGGGAATGCCGATGACGGGCGTTAAGCCTAACACCATGCCCACATTGATAAACACATGGAAGAGGAAAATGCTCAACACGCAATAGCCATAGATGCGTCCAAAGCCAAAAGGTTGTCGCTCGGCTAAGTGGATAAGTCGCAGAATGAGCAGCAAAAAGAGTATCAACACGCCCGCCGAACCAAAGAAACCTTCTTCTTCGCCCACAGTACAAAAGATGAAATCGGTGTCTTGTTCGGGCACAAACTTCAACTTGGTTTGTGTGCCATTCAAAAAGCCTTTACCCTGAAGGCCGCCCGACCCAATGGCAATCTCGCTCTGATGTACATTGTAGCCGGCGCCATTCAGGTCTTCGTCTAAGCCTAAGAGCACGTTGATGCGCACGCGTTGGTGGGGGCTCAAGCACGTGGTTGAGCACATAGTCGGCCGAATAAAAAAAGGTGAGTGAGCCAAGAGCAAAGGCCGCAATGAAGAGATAGTTGTTGAGACGTGTGCGCAACCAGGCATAAAGCAGATAGCCCACCATGACCAGTGCGAGGCTGAGTTGCACCCAGACAATATCGAAATGGATGACATAATTCGAGCATAAAAGGAACAGTGAGGTGACACCTAAGCTCGCACTTAACATGAGCCACATCGCTTTTTTCTGCCGACAATACACCCTCACCATAATCGATGAGAAGATTTGTACCAATAAAAGTACAATGAAAACTCCCATCGAAGTTGGTGTTTGAAATAGCGTCACGTGTTCGAATTTGATGCCCACCACAAAATAAATCACCATGGCCACGCCGGTGAACAGGATGCTGCCGGGCATGCCTTCGCGGTAGAACATCAGGAAGAACGAGAGATAGACCAAGGCCGACCCCGTTTCTTTTTGGGCTATGATGAAGAGCATGGGGAGCAGAACTACTCCGCAGGCCGCCGCAAAATCTTTCCATCGTTGGATGTTAAAGTTATATCCGCCCATGAGTTTTGCTATGGCTAAGGCCGTGGCAAACTTTGCAAATTCGGCAGGTTGCAAGCGCAAAGGGCCTAAAACGAGCCACGAACGCGAGCCTTTAATCTCGTGTGGATTGAAAATGGTGAGGAAAAGGAGGAGCAGAAGCGCTGCATAGATGACGTAGGCAAAGGTGTCATAGAAGCGATCATCCAGCAAAAGCAGCACCAAGCCTAAGAATAAAGAGGTGCCTATCCACACAATCTGCATGCCCGAACGGGTGGAAAGGCTGAAAATATCGGTGTCGCCATAGGTGTAGCTGGCACCACAAACGCTCACCCATCCGAAGATGAGTAGCGCAATATAGATGGCGACTGTCCACCAATCGATGGCGCGTAACACACTGGTTTGTCTATCTGTTGTGCGAACCATAAGCTATTCTGCGATGTTGTAAAGCATCGGCCATGCGTTGAGCCGATGGAGATAATTTCCCGGTTAGATATTGTTCGAAAAGCACTCCGGCAATGGGCACGGCAAAATCGGCACCGAAACCACCATTTTCTACATACACGGCAATGGCTATCTTGGGCTGATTCATGGGAGCAAAACCCATGAAAACGGAGTGGTCTTGTCCTCTGTTCTGTGCGGTTCCCGTCTTTCCGCAAATGTCAAAGGGTAGATGTCCCAAGGCTTTGCAGGTACCCCGGAGTGCCGAAGAGCGCATGCCTGCCACCACAGTTTGATAGGCTCGTGGCTTTAGCCATGGTGACATGACGGCGTGTGTAGAGGGTGTCTAAAGGCAAACCTTGCACTTTTCTCACCACGTGGGGCACGTAGAAATAGCCACGATTGGCAATGGTTGCGCCAAGGTTGGCAATCTGTAGGGGGGTGAGGTTGACTTCTCCTTGGCCAATAGAGATGCTAATAACGGTCAATCCGTTCCAAGAATTGTGATAAGCACGATCATAAAACGAGGCATTGGGGATGAGACCGCGCTTCTCTCCCGGCAAATCGACGCCCAATTTGTAGCCAAATCCCATGCTAACCATGTAGTCGCGCCAGCGATTCATCGCTGCATCTACGTTGGGATATTTGCGCCGGTTGCCCATCATGTAGTAGAGTCCCCAGCAGAAATAGGCGTTACACGACGTGCTGATGGCCTCGATTAAGTTTAAAGGTGAGGCATGTCCGTGGCAACCTACGTGCAGACCGCGATAATAAAAGCCATGATGGCAAGTGAACATCGTGGTGGGATGGATGATGCCTTCGCTGAGATAGGTGAGTGCCTGTGTGGTTTTGAAGGTCGACCCCGGCGGATATTGTCCCATGATAGAGCGGTTGAGCAGTGGCTTCCACACGTTACGTGAGAGGGCAACATGAGCTTTACTGCGGTTTCTTCCGACTAATGTTCTTGGGTCATAGGTGGGCGATGAGGCCATAGCCAACACCTCTCCGGTAGAAGGTTCGATGGCAACAATGCTTCCAATCTTTCCTTCTAAGAGCCTTTCAGCTAATGCTTGTAAGGGAATATCGAGGCTTAATGTGAGATTTTTTCCAGCAACAGGCTGGTGATCGAACTTGCCATTTTGATAGCTTCCTTGTATTCTTCCGTGTGCATCGCGCAGCATAATCTTAATGCCCTTTTCGCCTCTGAGCTCCTTTTCATAATAGCGTTCTACACCCAGTTTGCCGATATAATCGCCTGGCTGATAGTAATTATCTTCTTCTATGTTAGATGGTGAGACCTCACCCACATCACCTAAGACGTGAGCGGCATAGGGATAGGTGTATTGTCGCACACTTCTTCGTTGCACGTAGAAGCCTGGAAAGCGGAACATCTTCTCACGGAAGACACTAAATTCTTTGTCGGAGAGTTGGGGCATGAAGAGCTGTTCGGTGAACCGACTATAGCCAGGATTTTTGTTTCTATCCTTAATATCATCCATACGCTTGATGAAATAGGCTTTTGTTATGCCTAAGGTGTTGCAAAAATCCAAGGTGTCAAGGCGGTTCTTCGCTTCGTTCATGACCACCATAATGTCATAGGAAGGTTGGTTATAGACCATCAACTTCCCGTTTCTATCATAGATGGCACCGCGTGAGGGATAGTCTATTTTCTTCAAGAAGGCGTTACTATCGGCGTTTTTCTTAAAGTCATCACTTAACAATTGAATCGTGAAAAGGCGGATGATATAGATGAACACGATAGTTAAGGCTATACCACCAATGACGAAACGACGATTATCTAAATTGAAATCCTTCACGAATGCAAACTGAACCTAAATGAAATTTAAAAGTTGAATATCTTTTTTGATGGGTGCTTTGGGGTGTTGTGCTCTTGTTATCTCGATCGAAACATTTCAATGGTGATAATGAGAACCGACGTAATTGCCATGCTTCCCCCCACATTCTCTATCCATTGTAGCCAATTAAAGAAATTGAAACTTTCGAGCGTGAAAAAGCATAAGCAATAAATAAGCACCATCATCAAGGTGTAATAAATAAAGCGTGCCGTACCTAAAGTTGCTATCGAAGGTATAAATTCATCTGTATTATCGCGTTGAATAAACAGCAATAATAGCTGAGGTTGGATGAGACCCAGCAACGTGAGCGAAGCCATGGTTACGCCAGGTGTGTTGGAAAAGATATCCATGATGGCGCCCATCACGAAGCTAAATAGCAAGGCTAAGCTACGAGATATGCCACGTGGAAAGCGCAATACTACATAAATGTAAAGTAATGGGGTTGCTAAGTTGAACAAATGGATATGATTGAATACCAACACTTGCCCTAACATCAGTATGAAAAAGATGGCGACTTCTCTTACTATTTGTAGATTCATACGCAAAATTCTCTAACAATGGTCATTATTTCTCTCCACCATTTTTAACCCGCATCGAGTCTTCTGCTGCACGGAGAATATCCATTTGTTCTGCAAAAGCACTATTATCTACAACGAAGACATCACGAAGTGTGCCAAAGTTTGTCGATAATTGGAGCTGCAAGCGATAAGACATTTGGTCGGGAGAGTTATATACATGCAAGATTTTTCCTACAGGAATACCTGCTGGGAATACTGAAGAGTAACCACTGGTAACTACGTTTTCGTAGAGTCTGAAGTGGGCATGACGTGGAATATCATCAACAAAAGCCCGACTGATATCCCCACCTGTCCAATGTAAATAGCCAAAATAGCCTCGATTTTCAATCACACAACTGATGCTGGATTGTGAACTGAGCACGGGAATAACCACAGCATAGTGTTCGGAGGTGAGATAGACAATGCCTACAACCCCTGTACCACAAACGACACCCATATCGCGTTTTATACCATCGCGTGCACCTTTATCAATCGTTAAAAGGTTATCGCGTTTGTTCAAAGAAGCGTGGACAATCTTCGCAGGGATAAGTTTATAGGGGGGCTAAGCGTTGCAATAATGCACTTGCATGTGCCAATGAATCGGCAATAGAATCTTCTTTTTGTGCATTTAAAGCTTGTAGTCTGTGGGCTAAATAAAGGTTCTCTTGCGTCAACTCTTCATTGATTGTTGCTAATTGGAAATAGGATTTTACCTTGGCACTTTGTTCATAAAACTTTCCTGAGACAGCGTTGGCTGAAGTGAACCAAACGCTGCCTTGGTAGCTATTGAATTGGAATAGCAACACAAAACTAATGGCTTCTAAGACTAAAAATAGAAACCAATAGCTGTATTTCGAAAGAAAGTTTAAGAGGTTATGCATGTATATCCTGTATAAAGCAACAAGTGTTAGCAGTCGAACTTAAAGAAACTACCAACACCTGCCTTATTGATTAACGCATCAAGAAAGAGAAACGTTCCACATTTTTTAAGGCAATTCCTGCACCTCTTGCTACGCTATGCAAGGGATCATCGGCGATGTGGAAAGGAATATTAATCTTGTCTGTCAAACGTTTGTCTAAGCCTCGCAACAAAGCTCCACCGCCTGTAAGATAGATTCCATTGCGAACAATGTCGGCATAGAGCTCAGGTGGTGTGTTCTCCAATGCTGAAAGTACAGCATTTTCAATCTTCGAGATGGTCTTATCTAAGCAATGTGCAATCTCTTGATAGCACACAGGAACCTCCATTGGCAATGCCGTTATGCGGTTAGGACCATGCACAACGAAGTCTTCTGGTCCTTCTTCGCCTAAATCTGTCAATGCAGAACCGACATGAATCTTAATACGCTCGGCCATTCTTTCGCTCACCTTCACGTTGTGTTGACGGCTCATATACTCCTGAATATCGGCAGTTAGGTCGTCACCAGCGGTGCGAATGGAGTTGTTACTCACGATACCTCCTAAAGAAATCACTGCAATTTCGGTGCTACCACCGCCGATATCAACAATCATATTGCCCTCGGGTGCTTCGACATCAATACCGATACCGATAGCTGCAGCCATAGGTTCGAAGATTAAGTACACGTCACGTCCATTGGCATGTTCTGCACTATCGCGGACCGCACGCAACTCAACTTCAGTAGAACCCGATGGAACTCCGATTACCATTCGTAATGAAGGAGACCACAAACGACGGCCAGAATGTACCATTCTAATGAGCCCTCGCATCATTTGTTCACAGGCAGTAAAGTCGGCAATAACACCATTTCGCAAAGGTCTTATGGTGCGAATATTGTCGTGAGTCTTTTCATACATCATCTTTGCTTGCGACCCAACAGCAATCATTTTGTCTGTACGACGATCGAGAGCAACGACAGAAGGCTCGTCAACCACAATCTTATCATCACTCGTAATGATGGTGTTGGCGGTGCCAAGATCCATTGCTATTTCTTGGATAAAAGAAAAAAATCCCATATAATGTGCTTAATTATTTTACAAACCATTGATGGATAGCGGTGTCATAATGACTGCTAACGGCAAATGCACGCGCTGCAAATTCGCGGCGTTCTTCGATTGTTGTCTCGGCACCCTGTTGCTGAAGCAAGTGCAAAAGCATGCCGTATTCGGCTTTACTGGGCACGATAACGACATCTTTATAGTTCTTTGCAGCTGCTCGAATCAAGGAAATACCGCCGATATCAATCTTTTCTATGATGTCAGCTTCGCTTGCTCCTGATGCTACTGTCTGCTCAAATGGGTACAAATCCACTACTACTAAGTCGATAGCAGGTATTTCATATTGTGCCATTTGTGCCTGATCTTCAGCTAAATCTCTACGACCTAAAATGCCTCCGAATATCTTTGGATGCAACGTTTTTACGCGACCTCCCAAGATAGACGGGTAACTTGTGATGCTTTCTACCATTTGACAAGCATAACCTAACGACTCAATAAACTGCTGGGTTCCACCTGTTGAAAGGAATTTCACGCCCTCTTCATGCAGTTTAGCCAACAATTCCTCTAAGCCATCTTTGTGGAAGACCGATATCAATGCTGTCTTTATTTTTCTTGCTTCAGCCATTATTTTATTCAAAAAAGTTCACATATTTACTCGCAAAGGTACTAAAATAAGCTGACAGACCTTCGGAAACATTTAAAAAATTGTGTTTTATTTAGCTGCATCTCGCTCCTCTTCAACTTTTTTAGCAACCTCAAGAAGTTTGATGGCATCTACATATTGTGCGATACCTTGTGCCACATCTTTAGCCGCTTTCATGGCCAGTACCACCGTTTGTGGACGATGTACCACATCGCCTCCAGCGAAAACACCACGCCGAGTGGTCATCCCCATGGGGCGATCTACCACTTTAATATAGCCTTTTTCATCCACTTCTATGCCTGCAGTGCTGCGAATGATGCGATTTGCAGGCTTGCTTCCGATAGCTAAAAACACACGGTCAAAAGGTTTTTCCTCTTCTCCTGCAGGCGTTTTCAGTCTACATGCCGCCAAACGTCCGTTTGAACCCGCAATAAACTCTGTAACTGTTGTTTGCCATTCAAACTTCACACCCTCGGCAATAGCTTGCTCATATTCTGCCTTTATAGCAGGCATTTCAGCCTCTGTGCGACGATAAAGCACCGTAACATCTGCACCTAAGCGAATAGCTGTGCGTGCTGTGTCCATGGCAACATTACCACCTCCGATGACAGCTACGCGTTCTCCTTTTCTAAGGGGAACGGCATTGCGGCTGATTGCGCCCTCGTTAAAGCTGTTTACATTGTGTAAGAAATACGTACTTTGGCTCACACCGCGTAACGTTGCTCCAGGGGTTGTATCCATATTTTGTGGTACTGCTGTCCCTGTTCCAATAAAAATGGCATCAAAGCCTTGTTTAAAAAGGCTATCGATATTGTTGTCTCCCTCACCAATAAGGGTGTTGCATTTGAAGTTTACCCCCAAGGCGGCAATCTTTTCTATTTCAGCTCGAACTACTTTCTTAGGCAAACGATATTCGGGAATACCATACATCAATACGCCTCCGGGCTCATTTTGTTCCTCGTAAATCGTAACATTAAAGCCAATGCGTGCTAAATCACCTGCTACAGTGAGCCCTGCTGGTCCCGAACCAATCACAGCTATCTTGCCACGATCCTTTTGTGGTAGCGGTTCTCGCGTGAGATTCATCTCCGTATCGAAGTCTGCTATGAACTGTTCTATCTTACCTATTTGGATAGGTATATTCTTTTTGTTGAGCACACAATGTCCTTGACATTGCTTTTCGTGTGGACAAACACGTCCACAGATGGCAGGAAGGTTGCTCTTCTCATTAATAATTCGCATGGCATCTCCTAAATTTCCCATTGTCAAGGCATGGATAAATTGGGGAATATCGTTCTCTATGGGGCAACCTTTTCGGCAAAGTGGCACCTTACATTGCAAGCATTTCTTAGCCTCGGCCACTGCTTCTCGCAAGGTAAATCCCTCATCTACCACTTGAAATGTGTTTTTTCCTTCTGTTGTCATTGTATGATATTGCTCAAATTTATGTTAGCAAGAGGTAGGATAGCAATCGTTCTTCTATCCTTATTGCACCACCATTATTTTATGATACATAAAAAAGCGAGGGACGACACCCCTCGCTTTCTGCACCACGCAGTGTCTTTTGTGACGTTTAGCCCAAATATTTCATTAAAATTTTTGCGTAACCGCTATCGCGAAGTTTTGCAATACTCTTCTCTCTTATCTGGCGAACGCGTTCACGAGTAAGCCCCAGTTGGTCACCAATCTCTTCCAAACCCTTCTCGTGACAGCTGATACCAAAGCACTCGCGAATAATGGTTATCTCGCGGTCTTTGAGTACTTTGCGTAACACCGACTCTAATTCAAGAGCCATAGACTCATGGTCTACCTGTCGGTCCGTACGACTATCCTCCCCACTGGCCATCACATCAACCATACTGTTGTCTTCACCTTCCTGGAATGGAGCATCAATACTCACGTGATGACTATCGGCCATGAGGCTCTGATCAATCTTCTCTTCATCGATTTTTGTGGCGTGTGAGAGCTCCGACAAAGATGGCTTGCGCTGATTTTCCTGCTCAAACTTGTTGATTTCGCGATTAATTTTGTTTAGCGACCCCACTTGATTTAAGGGCAAGCGCACAATGCGGCTCTGTTCAGCAATAGCTTGGAGGATGCTTTGGCGTATCCACCAAACGGCATATGAAATGAATTTAAAGCCACGTGTCTCATCAAACTTTTCGGCAGCCTTCACCAATCCTATGTTACCTTCATCGATAAGATCGGTTAATGATAGCCCCTGATGCTGATATTGTTTTGCAACTGACACCACAAAACGCAGATTAGCGGTCACCAATTTTTCTTTAGCCCGTTCGCCTTCACGTCCACCTTTTTTAATTTTCTGTGCCAATTCAATCTCTTCATCAATAGAAATTAAAGGGGCACGTCCAATTTCAACGAGGTATTTATCCAACGCTTCACTCGAGCGGTTTGTAATACTTTTCTGAATTTTTTTAGCTGTCTCATTATGCTTGTTCTATAATCTTAAGTCTTGAAAAACAATCTTTTGCCAATGAAGTCTCTTGCAAAATGCGTGCAAAGGTACACATTATTATTATAAAGTACAATTTTTTTGTGTGCGATTTTTTTATTTTTAACACAAAGCAAATCTCTTAAAGAGTGAAATGCTCAAGAACATACGGGATATTTTTCGCGTCTCTTTTCAACCCTTTTGTAGGATTAAATTTTATTGAACCTTTTTAAATAACGCAAGAAGATTATTTTTTTATTATCTTTGCACGAAATCTTTTTGAACTCAGAAGTAGCTTTTTCAGGATAGGATATCATGCTACTTTTACAAAAACATTAATGCGAATGATTCAATTAAGACGACTTTTTTTAGTAGCGGTCATCCTTTTTCAATTGTCGATATTGATGATTGGGCAAGGGAAAAGTGGCGACATGGTCGGCGCGCAACTAACTGATTCCCTAAAAGCTACCCTGTTACCTCAGCATGCTTTTTAAGACAATTCCCCCGAAATTATAGTGGCCCGGCCTATTTGGGCAACGATTTATATGCCGTTGTGAGTGACAAAGGCGGTCGAGCTGGCTTTTATACCTTTCGAATTACGCTCAATACGAAAGGGAAATCATGCAAATCAGCAATCAAGGTTTTACCGAACTCCCTGGAATCAATCAAGATGAGGAGGCCATCGCCTATGATTCGGTGCGGCATCATCTTTATATAGGGAATGAAGCCTCGGCTGAAATCATAGATTATGACCAAGAAAAGCATCTTGTTGTGCGTAAGACAATGGTTGAAGACTATCGCCGGTATGTACGAGTAAATCGTGGAATCGAAAGTCTCACCTATGATGGTGTGCGCCAAAAGCTCTTCACCATCAACGAATCGCCGCTCGTTACCGATAATGGTTTGTTGCTGCGACTGAAGCAATTCAATATGCATCTTGACGAAGAGAAGCAATATTCCTATTTAATTGACGCACCTTTAGAGGACTCCTCTAAACCCGATTTGCGTCATGCCTATGGCGTTTCCGAGTTGGCAGCCCTCTCTGATGGCACCTTATTGGTGTTAGAACGCGAGGTATATATTCGTCCTTTGTTTCTCAATAGCTGGGTGATGAATAAGCTGTTTCGCATCAAACCGGGTAACCCGAGGAAGCAATTTGTTGTGGGATGGCGCACATGGCTGCGGTTAGGCGATATTGATTTTGCCAATTATGAAGGCATGTGTGAGGGTCCATCCTTGCCCGATGGACGTCGTGTCATAGTGCTTTGTGCCGATAGCCAAGACCGTGCGAAGGGAGTTTTGAAAGATTATTTCCGCACGATTGTTGTCGAACCCTGTCAAGAGGAGAAGTGAGAGAGTATGAATTTTCCAAACAATATAGTTCAAAATAAAATAGAATGTCGTTCATAGACATGTCCCTTTTGGCCATTGCAGTAGCGATGGACTGCTTTACGATGGCCATGGCCAGTGGTATCATCATTAAGAAATTTCAATGGTCGACCACTTTTTCTATGGCTTTCTTTTTTGGTTTGTTCCAAATGGCGATGCCCCTTTTGGGGTGGTTGGCTATCAATTCTTTTGCCCATTATGTGGAAGCCTTCGACCATTGGATAGCTTTTGGCCTGTTATCCTTCTTGGGGGTGCGCATGATTCGTGATGCCTATTTGCCCGAGGAACAGCGAAAAATGAATCCTTGCGAGCTTAAAAATCAACTTGTTTTGGCCGTAGCCACCAGTATCGACGCTTTAGCTATCGGCATTTCTTTCGCTTGTATGGGCTACCGCCATGTCACAACACTCACCCAACCGCTGTTACTCATAGGCGTAGTAACTTTCGTTCTAACCCTTTTGGGTATGAAATTAGGTACACATTTTGGCGCATCTATCGAGCGAAAGCTCAAGCCTGCTTTGTTGGGAGGTATCATTCTCATTGCTATTGGCATCAAGGTTTTGATTACCCATCTTACAGCCTAAGGGGTAATTGCTGCTACTTCCTCATAGATTTGAATCAATATTCATTCACGCTATTCCCTATTTCTTTGTTGTTTCTATCGCTTGCACGCGTTTCAGTGGACAGTGGGGGTTAAAATGGCCGTTTGCCATAGCACAGGAGTTCATCGTTCACCATCGTTTGTGTTCCCAAGCATTGTAAATCTTCAATGTGACGCATCAACTTTTCCCTTTCTTCTTGCTGCAAGAGTGCCTCGCGTCGTGCCTTACTTAATTGGCAAAATACTTCCTCTTGCTCAATGCCTGCGAAGCGTCTGCCACACAAGTTTGCTGCAATTCCTGTGGTTGCGCTCCCACAAAAGGGGTCTAAAATCCAGTCGCCAATACACGTTGAAGCCAATATGGTACGTACTAAGAGGCGCAAAGGCTTTTGTGTGGGGTGCTTTCCGCATGTCTTTTCCCAAATACCGATAGCGGGCATGCGCCACACATCGGTCATCTGTTTGCCTCCATTGAGTTGCTTCATCAGGTCATAATTATAGGTATGCGGTACCTTTTTCTGTTTCCTGGCCCAAATCACAAATTCAGTTGAGTAGGTAAAGAAGCGACAAGAGATGTTGGCTGGCGGATTGGTTTTCTGCCAAGTAATCACATTCAGAATTTTATAGTCCAAGGCAGTTAGGGCATTAGCCACGGAAAAAATGTTGTGATAGGTACCACTAATCCAAATTGTTCCATGGTCGTTTAGTTTTGCTCGACATAGTTTCAGCCATTCATAATTAAACGAAAAAAGCTCCATCGGACTCTTTCCCTTGTCCCATTCTCCTTTATCTACACACACCACCTTGCCATTTTGTAGCGATATTCCACCATTCGATAGGAAGTAAGGTGGGTCGGCAAAGATCATGTCAAACTTGAAATCGAATGCCTTGAGCAACTGAAAACAGTCACCATGCGCAAGGAGAAAGTCTGAAGTGGGAGAAGAGTAGAATGGAACAATCATATTTGTTTGGACGTCTTGAGTGTGGCAATATAATGGGATTTATAGTTTTATATTCTCAATAAATTCATTAATATTTGTCAGGTTATAAACGCTTGGTATAATACTATACGCTTCTTGAAGTTTATTCTTCGCTGATTTCCACCCAATACCATCGGTAATCCAAACGAATTCAAAGCCTTGCACGTTGTTTATTTTGGGTGCTATATCAGAGTAAGAACGTGCTACTTCATTGAGCTTCGAACCGCCACCACTATAAAAATTAACCTCTATCAGGTAAATCTTATTTGGAGTTTCTATCACGAAATCAAAGCGTTTCTCATCGTCTCCTAATGCTTTTGCAATCGTAGGCCATTCACGAGAGTAAACTTCTGTGCGGTATTTTATATTATGTTTATTAAAGATTTGCCCAATCATATTTTCCATAACATGCCCACTTCTATTCTTACGCGCATTGCTATCTAAGCCAGTTTCTATACCAAATACGTAGTCAACAAGGTCGTTAATCTTGCGTTCGCACATTATTTTTGCGAGTCCAGTTTGTGTTAAATATGTCATAACACCATCTATACTCTTGAAATAATGCCCAAGAATTTGTGGCTCTCCAGCTTTATCAAGGATGACTTTTTTCTTTCCATCCCTTACTGCAACAAGAATATCCATTACATTAAATGCGGTCTTATCCCTGTTCCAAATGGTCTCAACACTACTTCGGAGATTTGTTGAACCAATAAGGCTGTTAAGCATACAAAGGCTTAACTTGATGTTATTTACATTCGCTTCAATTTTTCTCAAAATCACAAAAAGAAATCAAGCGTTTGATTGGTCTTTTGTAATTGAGATATGAATATTTCAAAGTTTCTCTCCATTTATTGTATTATATTATGTTATTAAGCTTGGTTGAAATTATTGTTATTTAAAAAAAGAATACTTTTGTTTGTCGGATAGTTATGAACTAAAATCTCTGTTAACTTCCCACGTTTGTTTGGATTAGCATTAATACTTCATGAGGCCCAAACACGTTCAATTTTATAATCTTCATATAGCGTGTCAAAGAAGTTATCGGTATAATTCTTACCTTTCCCATCAGAGTTACTAAGCATAAATGAATAGCCAGCCTTATTAATCCTATCACAAAATAATTTTAATCGTACTTGTGCAGTATCGTTAAAAGTTTCTTTTTGTGTAATCATTAAAAGCTGGATGTACTACTTAAAGGTCGGTAAGGTGGGTCGAAATAGAACAAAGTCTTCCCCGTCGCATAGCTGAAAGTTTCCTCAAAATCACCATTTAAAATTTCTACGTGCTGTAAAATTTTGCTATCATTGAGAATTGTTTCTGTATCACAAATTTTTGGATTTTTATATTTACCGAAAGGAACATTAAAAGAACCCGATTTATTAACACGATACAGCCCATTGAAACAAGTTCTATTTAAAAAGATAAATCTCGAAGAGTTATCAATAGGTCGGAGCTGTTTACAATTATATTCTGCCCGGATGTTTAGGAAGAACTCTCGTTGCTCTGCTTCTGTTTTTATACTCAAATACTGCGCTTCCAGTATTTTTAATGCATTAATTAGCTCTTTGGGACTATCACGCACTACCTTGTAACAGGTAATAAGATCGGGATTAATATCATTAATGATTGCACGTTTTATATTGGAATAATTCTTTAGCATATAGAACAGCATAGCACCTCCTCCTACAAAAAGGTTCTATGTAAGTTGTATCTTTCCAAGAAAAGGAAATCTGTAGGGAGGAGTACGTCTAATTGATTTAATAGCTGTCCTTTCCCACCTACCCATTTAATAAATGGTTTTTATTTTATTAATATCTTCCATGTCTGATTTTTATTCTTTATACAAAGTTCATAAAAACACGAGATAATACTTTAAAAAGATCAAAGTTTAATTTTAATGATCAAAATTTGTTGGATGGGGCATTTATCCGTCCAAAGCAGGGGGAGGAAGAGGAGCTCATAGCGTTAAGATTTTCGGCAGGGTGCGGAATATGGAAAGGGAATATGGGAAGAACTTGTTGGTCGGTTGCGCGCATCATGTCTCCCGATGCATACTAAAAGCAACGTGATTAGCTGAGAAAATGATAGAGATTGTTGGATAAAATGGGCGAGATTGCTTTACAAAAGCATTGCTTTTAGTTGGTGAGGGAGAAGAAGAATATGGCAAAGTAGTAGGGAAGAAGTTGAGAAGTGGCGGTGGTATGTGGCGCCTGTTCATGGTGTGTAGGGGCAAGAGGGAGTGGGGCTTCGGTAAAGTGATATAAGGTTCTGTCTATGGTTTCATAGATTTATTTTTCCATTAAAAGCTTGTTGCACATGGGAATAAAGTCTATCTTTGCAAACATAAACTTGGTATTACGCAAAGAAAGGAGCAACATTAAACGTAAGATAAGATGAAAAGAGTAACGATTTGGGCTTTCACAATAGCCTCTTTTGGGCTTATGGCCTGTGCACAAAATAAGTCGCAGCCAGCGAAAGCCGCGCAACAAGAACAGAATATTAAACAAGAAAAGGAGAAGAATATGGGTGTACAGAATTTAACAGCCGCATTATTTAAGCAGAATATTATGGACTATGAGAAGCATCCTAATGATTGGGTGTTTCAAGGAGAGCGTCCTGTAGTGATTGATTTCTTTGCCACTTGGTGTGGACCTTGTAAGGCTACCGCGCCCATTGTGGAGGAGTTGGCTAAGGAATATGCTGGGAAGATTGATTTCTACAAGGTGGATGTTGATCAAGAAGAGGAATTAGCTGCCTTGTTTGGCATACGCAGTATTCCTTCGTTGCTGTTCATTCCGAAAGAAGGAAAACCCCAGATGCAAGTGGGAGCAATGAACAAACAGCAGTTTGAAGAGCAAATAAAGGCACATCTATTGAAATAAAAGGGCGCGGCGTTGGTGCTGCACGGCAAGCCTTTACATATTATACAAAAACGAAATCGCATCGAGCATAATGCTCGATGCGATTTTTTGATGGGAGAATTTTCAAATTATCCAACCATGGTTTTCAAATCTTCTTCAACCGTGGTGATGCCACCTAAGCCGAAGTTCTCAACCAAAACTTTCAATACACCCGGCGAAACAAACGCAGGAAGCGTGGGCCCGATGTGGATGTTTTTGATGCCAAGATAGAGCAAAGCGAGCAACACGATGACGGCTTTCTGCTCATACCATGCAATGTTAAAGGCGATAGGCAGGTCGTTAATGTCGTTGGCTCCGAAGATTTCTTCAGCTTCAAAGCCACAACTGCCCACGAATAGGAGTCGTTGCACTGCCCTGCGTCGAGCACACGAGGGATGCCATTGATGTCGCCGAGGTTGAGTTTGTTGTATTTAAACTTTGCACATCCGCTCGTAAGGATAACGGTATCTTTCGGAAGTTGTGCGGCAAACTCTTCGTAATAGTTGCGGCTCTTCATGCGACCATCGCAGCCACTCATCACCACAAACTTGCGAATGGCACCCGATTTCACGGCTTCAACCACCTGATCGGCTAACGCAAACACCTGTGCATGGGCAAAACCACCCACGATTTCGCCTTGTTCGATGGCTGTTGGTGCCTTGCATTGTTTGGCCAAGGCAATGACTTCAGAGAAATCTTTGCGTCCGTTGGCATCGGCCTGAATATGCTTCCAGCCCGGGAAACCCGCCGAGTTGGTGGTAAACACGCGGTCTTTATAAGAGGCTTTCGGTGTGGGAGGCACAATACAGTTGGTGGTAAACACGATGGGACCGTTGAAGGTTTCAAACTCTTCTTTCTGCTTCCACCATGCGTTGCCATAGTTACCCACGAGGTGTTTGTATTTTTTGAGCTGTGGATAATAGTGTGCGGGCAGCATTTCGCCGTGGGTATAGACGTCCACTCCCGTACCTTCTGTTTGCTCAAGCAGTTGCTCAATGTCCTTCAAGTCATGGCCACTGATTAAGATACCGGGATTTTTGCCCACGCCAATGTTTACCTTTGTGAGCTCGGGATTGCCGTAAGCGCCAGTGTTTGCGGCATCAAGCAGTGCCATAGCATCAACACCAAATTTACCTGTTTCCATCACACAAGCCAGCAGTTCGTCGGCCGATGCGTCGGGGTTGGTCACAAGATGCGACGCTTTACACATGAAAGCGATAATCTCTATTTGATGTTTGCCCAAGTGAGCTGCATGCTCATAATAGGCAGCCATGCCCTTTAAGCCCAGCACGGTGAGCTCTTTCAACGAACGAATGTCTTCGTTTTCGGTGCGCAACACGCCCTCACGCTTCCCTTCTTCGGCATATTCGGCTTTCTCACCACCCCAAGTTACTTCGTTCCATTGCGGTAACTGGATGTGGAGTTCTTCGGCCTTTTTCAGCAAATCGGCCTTCAACCACAAGCCTGTATCTACGCGTTGCAAGATGGCTGCATCGTCGAAATTGGCGTTGGTGATGGTTGAAAACAAGGCATCGGGAATGAATTTTTCCACCTTATTATATATGGTGTTGTCCACTTTACCAATTTCATGGGCAATGGTTCCTACGCCACGCACGATGCTAAGCAGCAAATCTTGCCACAAATTGGTTTCGGCTTTCTTGCCACAAACACCCTGAACGGTGCATCCTGTACCCTTAGCTGTTTCCTGACATTGGAAACAAAACATTTGATTCTCTGTCATATTATCCTTTAATGTTTTTGTAATATTTGCGTGCAAAGGTAAGGTCTCGACTAAAATTGAAAGGGTAACATTTGTGCTATGAGAAGCGTTAATGAGGGTTAAAGGTGCTCTTTATGCGGTGATGTCGGTGCAGAAAGATGGTTGCTGATGCTTGAAGGAAGCTGCTTTTGAGTTATGTTGTGTAGAAATAGCGATGTAGTTGATAGACTAACACGATAACTCTCATATTTAATCTTTGCGTCTATATTATTAGGATGAATAAAAGTGCTTCCTCTCTTTATAGCAACAGCATCTGTGAATAGTTATAAATTACAGGGTGTATTGCGTAGTGTTAAAAAAAACAAACAAGCGTAAATAGATTACTAATCAAGGTTGTTTTAGATGAAATACAGTATCTTTGTTTGCGAGATGAGGTTTGTAGCCAAATCTTTGTGTATAATAAATTTTTTTATTTACTAATTTTTTTAGACGAAAAATAGGAAGAGTTATCGTAAAATCCTGAAAAAGAAATATTGAAGATGTGCGATGTGCTAAATGGCGTTATCTTTTTATGCGTAATTTAATTTGCGGAGATTGTTGATAACTGTAATGCACGATTAGTGTTAGATTCTGTAGTTAATGGGAAATGTTGCAATTGTATTTTTCTACTCGATGTAAATCATTGCTTCGGCTTTTTCGAAGATTAGGCATATTTTTCTGTTGTAATATTGTTATTAATATTATTTTTTTATTTCTTTTTGATAACAAGAGAAGCACCGGGGATATTACACGTTACTTCTCTATTTGTCTATAGGGCTTACGTGGCATTTGTCGCGTGCAGACAAAACTTTTTTGCAAACATATTTCGGTAGGAAATGCGTTCTCCTTTATATGATAGAATATCTTCTTCTGTCATTACCTTTCGTTGGTATATTAGCAGTGCAGCATCAGTGGGTATGGGGTATGCTCGTGATAGTATTAAGTATTCTGCTTTCTTTATTACCGAAGAGGCCTATCTCTTTACAAATTCCAACATTCCCCTTTTTATGTTATGGTAGCTATGAGTACCAACGTATGGGGAGAATATTCCTCCCATTTTATCTTGTTATAGTTGCTATATCTGTTATAGGTGTTTATATCTCTAATGCAAATCTTGTTTTGGTTGCAAATTTTTCCGTGGCATCCATTATAGGAATGTTGCTGAGTATAAAAGTGGTAGATCAGTATCTACTTAATTATGTTAGCTTAACACACTTCTTTCGATTAAAAGGCATATATGCTTTTGGGAATGGGGGGATTATTATGTTACCAATGCTATTATGTCTTTTCTTCGTTCATTCAACATGGGGACAACTAACAAATTGTATTTTTTGCTATCTGAATAGTGCTTTGTTCTTTCTCCAATTGAGTCTACTCAGATTAATTTGCAGCAAAAATGAGTTGTCGATGTTAATAGTATATTTTGTACTGGTTTTTATCTTTATGCTATCAACTGTGGTTCCTGTTTTCACTATTTTATCTTCGTTGATTACAGGTGTGTTAGCTTTCAAAGTAAGTTCCTTTTTTAAAAAGATATGATGATGATAAAAATAGACCATCTTTCAAAGAAATTTGATAATAAATATGTTTTAAAGGAAATCAGTTGCGCGTTCACTAATGGTAAAGTGTATGGCATTATGGGTGAGAATGGTGCAGGTAAGAGTACGTTGTTTAGATGTGTGATGGGCTTGGAAAGTTATCATGGGAATATAAGTATTGAGAATTCTTTGAAAGTGGGTTATTTAAATGATACTCCTTTTTGTATTCTTTTTGTTACTGGTATGGAGTACCTTGAATTTTTGCTTAAAAAGCAAAAGAAGTTGCCTATTAATAAACAAAGGATTTCAGAAGTGAACGAGAAATTTTCACTGCCTTTAGAAAAAAATATGCAAGTAATTACTCCTTGGGAATGAGTTGATGATAATGGCACTATTACTTCAAGATAATGATATTGTTATAATGGACGAGCCCTTCAATGGACTTGACTTAGTTAGGGTCAATTTTATTAAAACAATGGATAATCAAGATGAAGAAAGAAAATAAATGTATTATTGTATCTTCGCATATTATTCCTGCGTTAATGGACATTTGTGATGATATTTTTTATATTCATCGTGGAGAAATAGTCGCTAACTATTCTGGATATTCGTCCGAAGAAATTGAACGTGAACTTGCTAAGTTGTATTTAACCACATGATATTTCGGTATAGTATATCAAATAGCTTCGAACTCCACTTGTATCTTTTTGTAGAATGTAACGATTAATTGTAAAAAGTGACGTATTCTTTAGAGATTTTTTTCTTCTAATGCAATGTTTGTGCACGGAGAGTTGTTAACTTTGTAGTCGTAAAGGAATCCGGAAACCAATACAAATTAATTTAGTTATAAATTTAATAAATCATTAAGAATGAAAAAAATTTAGTAAGCGTATCCTACTCACCTCTCTCTCATAGTGAAGAGACTGAGATATATGGGGAAGTTTAAGAGTTGGAGTAAGGCAACTTATTGAAGCACTCTTACACCCCTTCCGTATGTGGGCTTAGGGAATGTTATTTTTGTAGAGGAATCCGGAAACTGATACAAATAATATGTTTAACAATTTAAAAACGAAGAAAAAAATATGAATAAAAAAAGATGTGACTTTTTATGCAAAGTCTTTCAAAAAGTGAAATGATAGAAATTTCAGGTAGAATGTCTGCACGCCAAGAACGTTGGGCAAGATCATGTATGCGTGCAGGCTGTGGAGGCTCTGTCTTTTCAGACTTTGGGCCATTTAGCCATAGCAATTTACGAGATGTTCTAACACTTCTTTTTTATAGCATGCGAGGCTTTTTTGTCTTGCATGCTATTCATTTAGGAAACGAATGATTAAATTTTACAAAATATTTATCAAATGAATATTCCTTATACGCCCATCCAGTGCGCAAGAAAGATGCTTGCCTTTTTTGTGATTACCATGCTGGCTATGCTGCTTATCATTATGCCTGCGACAGTTTATTTCGCATCATCTGATAGCTATGCAGATACGCTTTTCCCTCTATTGGTAACGACCCTGTTAGGTTCAATCATTATTTTGATAGCATTGTTCATTGAGAATAAGCGAGAGCATTTGAGCCTATGGGGCAGCACAAGTCGTTTTAATTTAAATCATTTATTGCTATCTTTAGCTCTTGGTGTCGTGTGGGGTATTGCAGCAAATGTGTTTAAAGTTGGTAATGTGTTTCACCATGTGGACCTGTATTTTTATCTTTATATTCCAGTAACGGTCATTTTAGGTCCTATAGCGGAAGAGCTTTTGTTTAGGAAATGGGTTGTAGAGATGATGAAACGTGCGCAGGCCAAATCTATTTTTATTGTGTTGGTTAGTGCTGTTTTGTTCTTTTTGTTGCATGTAAGTCAAGACAATCTTCGTATAGATACGCTCATTATGGGAGCTGTACTTTGTGTGTTTTATCTTAAAACGAATGATATAAGGTATTGTATCATTGTGCATAGTATAGCCAATTTAATTGCTGTTACTGCGCCTTATATAAAGGGTTAGAGGCCGTAAGGAAGTGCATGCGGTGATAGTCTTAATCAAATATATAGAATACGGGAATGATTTTATATAGATATTCAGTCGAGAAGTTGTTATGACAAGCATTAAAAGCACGGGAAAAGAGCGTTATGAAGATAGGTAATAGTAATGATGAAATAGTGCCGTTGCTAAGTGTTTTTCAAGTGATTCATTCTTTTGTGTGCTAAAAAATAAGTAGTTAATCTCGTTATTTCAGCTAAAATATCTTACCTTTGCGGCGCTATTGTCGTGGTAAAACTGTAGAAAGTAATATGATAGTATACGTGGAGTTATCAATGGCAATAGGATTGGATAAGATAAAGTAAGATAGGCTGCCGAGCAGTATATAAACAATGCAATAGCAATAGAGTGATAACAACAAAATAATAAGAACAATGAAACATTTATTTGTAACAGCAGTGTTGGCTCTTTTGAGCCTTGGTGCTTCAGCACAGAGTAAGACATGGGAAGTTGGTGGTAAGTTGAATTATGGTACAGATAGACCACATTTCGGGATTGGTGCATTCGCACGCTACAACATTAACGATCATTTTTCGTCCTGAAGCAACTGTAAATTTCTATCCTAAGAATGATTATGTTTCGAGTTGGGATGTGAATCTTAACCTGCATTATCTCTTCCACATTACCGATAAGTTTAAGCTTTATCCTCTTGGTGGTCTCTCTGTTGTGGGTTATGATTTTGATTATGATGGTTGGGCTTCACCGTCTAAGACGCAAGTTGGTTTCAATCTTGGCGGTGGTTTGCAGTATAACCTTACCGATAACCTCCATCTTAATGCAGAGACTTACTACCAATTTACCAGCGATTACGATCGTGCGGTGTTGAGTGTAGGCGTTGCTTACGTTTTTTTAATCGGATAAAAAAAGCATAGATAGTTTTTTTAGTACACAGCACCGGTAACTCTTTGATGAGTTATTGGTGCTGTTTTTTTGTGGATAACCTTTTCACTTTTGTGCTGAAGCGTTGGCATTTGTTAGGTTATAAGAATGTGTTGACCTAATTTTTCATATCATAAAAAAAAATAGTTTGTGGGATAACAAGCAATGAAATAATTTGCTATCTTTGTTGCATTATCATCAATTCATAAACAATAACTAAAAAAACAGGAACTATGAAAATTGGTATTCCCAAAGAGTTGAAAAAAACAATGAGAGCAGAGTGGGCATGACTCCCTGCTGGTGTTTATGACCTTACTGCTCGTGGTCATGAAGTGTTTGTGCAGCAATCAGCAGGTGAGAAGAGTGGCTTCCCTGATGAAAGCTATCGTAAAGCCGGTGCGAATGTGTTGCCAACTATCGAAGAAGTGTATGCCATTGCCGACATGATTGTGAAGGTGAAAGAGCCAGTTGCTGCAGAATATCCGCTCATACGGCAGGGGCAAGTGGTCTTCACTTACTTTCATTTTGCCTGCGAACGTGAACTCACCGAAGCCATGTTACGCAGCGGTTCGGTTTGCATTGCCTATGAGACGGTGCAAAAGGCCGATTATTCCTTACCACTTTTAATTCCGATGAGTGAGGTTGCGGGGCGTATGGCCGCATTGAATGGTGCCTATTATTTGCAGACAACCAAAGGTGGCAATGGCAAACTCATCAGTGGTGTGCCGGGCGTTTCCCCTGCACGTGTGTTGGTTTTGGGTGCAGGCACCGTGGGAGAGGCTGCCGCTCGCATGGCTTCGGGCATGGGATGCGAAGTGGTTATCACTGATATTAATTTACAACGGTTGCACGATTTGAGCATCACATTGCCCAAGAATGTGCATACGCTCTATTCTTCGGCCTACAATATTCAGCATGAGTTGCCCCACACCGATGTGGTCATCGGCTCCGTTTGGTGCCAGGCGATAAGGCTCCTAAGCTTATTTCGCGTGACATGCTGAAACTTTTGCAGCCTGGGTCGGTGTTGGTTGATGTGGCTATTGATCAAGGAGGCTGCTTTGAAACCTCGCATCCTACAAGCCATTCCGAACCAACGTATATGGTTGACGGCATTCTTCACTATTGTGTGGCCAACATTCCCGGCGCCGTTCCTCACACATCTACCATTGCTTTAACCAACGCTACCTTGCGTTATGTGGTGGCATTGGCCGATAAAGGATGGCGCAAAGCATGCCAGACGGATGCGACACTCTATCAAGGTTTGAATATTGTAGAGGGCAAAGTGACGTTTAAAGCGGTAGCCGATGTATTTCATTTGCCTTATGAGCCTGTGCTATTTTGAAGGCATTGAAGCCCTATGAGTGAGCCTTTGAGGCGACAAAGTAAAGTAATTAGAGGCTATGTGTTGTGCAAACGCATAGCCTTTTCTCATGCTAAATACGGGATTATATCGGGATTTTCCCTTTTTTTTCGTAACTTTGTAGCGCAAAGTTCTCAGTCATCAATAAGCTTTTTATTAGGACTTATGCGCAAAAGGGTAGGCTTGTGCATGGGAGTTTGCAGCACTATTGCATCGCAAGTATGAACGTAATTGACATCATTCAACAGCATAAAGGTCACAATAACTTTTCTTTTGAGGTACTTCCGCCCTTGAAAGGTAATGGTACGGCAAATCTTTTTGCCACCATTGATCGTTTGAATACGCTCCATCCACTTTATGTAAACATCACAACCCATCACAGTGAGTATGTTTATCGTGCGTTAGAAAATGGGCAATTTGAACGTAATCGTGTGCGTCGTCGCCCAGGAACGATAGCCATTGCTGCTGCTATTCAAAATAAATACCAACTGCCTGTTGTTCCACATATCATTTGTAGTGGGGCAACGGCGGAGCAAATAGAATATGAATTGCTCGATTTGCAGTTCTTAGGCATTGAAAATCTCTTGCTACTTCGGGGGGATAAGGCAAAAGACGACCGTGTGTTTACCCCCGTTTCTGGGGGATATAGCCACACCACCGAGCTCATTTCGCAAGTCAATCGCTTCAATAATGGCCAGTTTCTTGATGGCACATGGATGAAGCATCCTGGGCATCCTTTCGCTTATGGTGTAGCGGCTTATCCTGAAAAGCATGATGAAGCCCCCAACATAGCGCTTGATCTTCAGTATCTGAAAGCCAAGCAAGAGGCCGGTGCTCAATATGCTGTTACCCAGCTTTTTTATGACAATAGCAAGTTTTTTGCTTTCGTAGAGCAGGCGCGTGCACAAGGGATTACCCTCCCTATCATTCCTGGTATTAAGCCCTTTGCACGTCTTTCTCAGCTCACGGTTGTACCGAAAACCTTCCATTGTGACTTGCCTGAAGTCTTAGCACATGAGGTGTTGAAATGCAAGACCGATGAAGATGCTAAGGAGTTGGGCATCGCTTGGGGGGTAGAACAATGTAAAGAACTCTATGCAGCAGGTGTTCCCAATATTCATTTCTACACGGTTTCGGCGGTAGAGAGTGTGTACGAAATCGCAAAACAACTTGTATAATATGCAATTTTCAGCAGTCATCGGCCAACAGGAAATTATCCATCACCTTTGCGACATGGCGCAACACCAGCGTGTTCCCAACACATTGATGCTGTGTGGTCCTGCAGGTTGTGGAAAGATGGCTGTGGCTTTGGCTTTCGCTTCCTATCTGTTGGGCGAGCGAAACGAGGGTAAGTCTCTGCTTACCGATGAGGCTTCCATCCGCAATGCCGAAGCCATGTTGCATCAATATAGCCATCCCGACCTACATTTTTCATTCCCAGTCATCAAGCCTTCGGGTGTATCTTCCGACCATAAAGCCGTGAGTGATGATTTCATTGGCGAATGGAAAACGATGCTTTCTGCTTCACCTTATTTTACACTTGAGACCTGGTTAACGGCCATGGGAGCTGCTAATCAGCAGGCACTTATTGGTGCAGGTGAGAGTGATGTGTTGGCTAAAAAGCTCTTGTTGAAGTCGAGTCAAGGAGGCTATAAGGTGAGTATTATTTGGCTTCCCGAGCGCATGAATGTGGAATGTGCTAATAAATTGCTAAAATTATTGGAGGAACCACCCCATCAGACCGTTTTTATTTTGGTGTGTGAAGAGCCCGAGTTGTTGCTCGACACCATCAAAAGTCGTGCGCAGCGTATGGATATGAAGCGCATAGACGATAGCGATATGGTGACCGCTTTAATGGAACGGCGTGCACTATTGCCCGAGGATGCACAGCGCATTGCGCGCATAGCCAATGGCAATTGGCTTAAAGCCCTTGAGAGTTTAGATGTCAACAGCGAGAATGTGCAGTTCCTTGACATGTTTAAAATGCTCATGCGCTTGGCCTATCAACGCAATGTGAAGGAGTTAAAGCGTTGGAGTGAGATTGTAGCCACCTATGGACGTGAGAAGCAACGCCGCTTGTTGGATTATTGTTTACGTTTGGTCCGCGAGAATTTTATGTATAACTTTGGCGAGCCTTCATTATGTTATATGACGCGTGAGGAGGAAGAGTTTTCGCAAAAGTTTGCTCGATTTATTAACGAAGCAAATGTTATTCCCATTAGTGAGTTGCTGCAAACGGCGCGACAAGATATAGGACAGAATGCCAATGCAAAGATTGTTTTTCTTTGAGTTGGCTCTTCAAATGATAGTATTATTGATTAAGAAATAGAAGATAATGGACTTCAAAAATATGAAATTCAAGGTTGCCTCGGGCTGTGATCGTGGTTTATGCCATCGTGGTTGCGGCCGACAAGACCATCAACTCAATAGCTATGACTGGTTGGCTGATGTGCCAGGCAACGATGAAAGCACCGATTTAGTGGAGGTGCAGTTTAAGAATACGCGTAAGGGTTACTACCACAATGTGAGCAAACTTGACCTGAAAAAGGGTGATGTTGTAGCCGTTGAGGCCAGCCCAGGACACGATATTGGCACTGTAACCCTCACGGGGTCGTTGGTGAAATTGCAACTGAAGAAAGCCAATTTAAAAATCGTCTGATGAGATCAAGCGCATCTATCGGTTGGCCAAACCTGTAGATATTGAGAAATATAAAGAGGCGAAAGCGCGCGAACATGCCACCATGATTGAAAGCCGACAGATAGCCAAAAAGTTGGGTTTGCAAATGAAAATTGGTGATGTGGAATACCAAGGTGATGGCAATAAAGCTATCTTTTATTATATTGCAGATGAACGTGTTGACTTCCGACAGCTCATTAAAGATCTTGCATCGGCATTCCATGTGCGCATAGAAATGAAGCAGATTGGTGCGCGACAAGAGGCTGGGCGCATTGGTGGTACAGGCCCTTGTGGTCGAGAACTATGCTGTGCAACGTGGATGAAGAACTTTGTAAGTGTCAGCACCAATGCGGCTCGCTTTCAAGATATCTCGCTCAATCCACAGAAATTGGCAGGTATGTGTGCCAAGTTAAAGTGTTGTTTAAACTATGAAGTGGACGACTATGTGGAGGCCGGCAAGCGCATGCCACCGAGAGATGCTGTGTTGCAAACGGCTGATAACGACTATTATCAGTTTAAGACCGATATTTTATCGGGTACGATTACTTATTCAACGGATAAGAAGATGGCTGTCAACTTAGAAACCATTAGTGCGGCGCGCGCGTTGACCATCATCGAATTGAATAAGCAAGGTGAGAAACCTTTGTCACTGACGAGTGATGAAGCTGTGGTTGAAACCAAGAAATCAAAAGACTTGTTGGAAGGCGATATTAATCGTTTGACAAGGCAAAGCGCAAGAAAAATAAACGTAGAGGACAGCGCAATGGTGAGGGACGCCCCGGAAAAGGTGCTACGCAAAAAGGCGAGACGCCCGCAGTTTCGGCCTCTGTTGATGGTGAATCGTCAACAGCACATCGTGGAAAATCGACGGATAATGGTGGACCTGCAGGGCGTAATCGTGTCCCTCAGCGCGGTGGAAATGCGGGAAATGTGAGCAATACCTCTGAGAAACCTGCTGAATCGTGATGCAAAAGAGGTGGATAGGTTGGCTGTTTAGCGTTGCAATGCTGTGTGTTGCTTGTTCTGAAGGTCGTGTGTATGACCGCTATCAGCATACGGTGTTGAGTGGCTGGGAACGCAATGACTCATTGAAATTCAATGATATTCCGCGTTTTCAGCAGGCTGGTCGCTACGCACTTGATTTGGGGTTGCGGGTTACAGGCAACTATCCTTTCACAACGTTGACCCTTGTTGTCGACCGCATGCTCTATCCTTCCATGGCCATTAGCCGCGACACGGTGACGTGTAGTTTAGTTGATCGGCGAGGTAGACGACAAGGGACGGGTGGCATTAGCTATTTTCAATATCAGCAACGATTGCATGATGTGGAGGTGAAGGCGGGTGATAGTTTGGTGGTTTATGTGCGCCATTACATGAAACGTGAGATGCTTCCTGGCATTAGCGATGTGGGTATTCAGCTTCATCAGCGGTAAGTTGTTTCTGCTCTGAACGTACTTTGAAAACGGAAGTGTGCTATATTACGTTATAATATAGCATAGATAATACAATAAAGTGCACTATTTTGCTCGGCAATATGGTGCACTTTATTCGTCTTTTATTTGCTGGTCGGCATCTTGTTTGCCGTTTTCTTTTGACGTAGCCCGCTATGCCTTTAGAAATATGGCAGTCAATCTGCCCAACCATCAAATAAAAATCTGGACAGGTTCTAATGGCCGATAGGAGGTTAAAGGCATAGCGCTGCGTTGCGATAAGCGGCCAGTTTTTAGCTAAATCATATTAAATATATCGTTTTTACGATAAAAAAATATTATGCAATTTAATATGTTTTCTTTATCTTTGTGGCATCCTATTAATTAACAAATGTGTTGTTTTGAGCAATGAAAAATGTGTTGTAATTCAAGAGAGAAGGTAATCAGTATTGTTTGCCGTATGGTACTTATATTTTTGGCAGGATGGTTTTTGCTTTTCCTTTTTCAACTCTTACGTTGGACGAATGCCATTCATATCAATGTTGGTTTAGGCACACAAATTCGTCCCATAGCATGGTCGTCTGTTCCAAAGGTGCTTACCATACAATGGGTGGAATTAATATGCTATTCGCTTTCTACGATCATCTTAATATCGCTTTCTACGAAGTTTATGATTAGCTGCCTTGGCAAATTGGATATAAAAAAAGATATTCAACCGACAGCATGCTAAATTTTTTTATGGGGCATCACGATTGCTGATTTCTTCTTTGAATTTTTCTCTTTAAATATTGAAATACTTTTTGGTCTGCGGGAGATTCAATTTAGTAGTGGAATGATTATTTCTCCATTATTATTTCTTGTAATGACACTCATGTATGAAGTGGCGGTCAGTGTCACAGAAGAAAATGAGCTAACGATATAAGTTGTGTTTGTATGATTATAGTAAATTTAGATGTCATGATGGCTAAACGAAAAATTTCATTAAACGAATTATCTCAAGTCGTTGGCATTACAACCGCAAACCTCTCAATCTTAAAAACAGGGAAAGCAAAGGCTATTAGGTTGGTTACGCTTGATGCTATTTGTAAGCTTTGGACTGTACTCCTGGAGATATTTTAGAATATAAAGAAGATAGCTAATGAGAAGAAATGTGTTTTCACTCGCAATGCTGATAACATTTCTGTATTTTCAGCAGGCATCGGCTCAAAATCCAACAGACTCTATCAGCGTTGATAGTGTTGTAAGAAGCCTTCCTGAAGTGATGGTTAAAGGTGAAAGACCATTGGCTGTTGTTCATGGTAGTGCTATAACTTATGATTTGCCTCGCATTATTGAGAAGAAAGGTGTGGACAACGTATTTGATGCAATCAAAGAACTGCCTGGAGTTACGGAGAAAAATGGCGAGTATCAACTGGCTAATCGAAGTGTAACGATTGCTCTAAATGGGCAAGTGATGTCGTTGACGCCAGAACAACTGGCGCAGCTACTAAAGACTGTGCCTATTGATCGACTCGAAAAAGCTGATGTGATGTATACTGCTCCGGCAAAATCACAAGTCCGTGGGGCACTGATTAATCTTCGATTGAAAGATGGAACACAATCAGAAGTGCCTTTGCAAGGTGAATTGAATGCTGCCTATAATCAGAAACATCATGCCATGTTTGGTGAGCGTGCAGCAGTTCTTTACCATAGAGGAAAACTTACCTTGGATGCCATGTATCTCCATAGTCATGGTAGCGTATTTCAGGTTACAGATGAAAAATCTCGGCATAAGCTCAACGATGGCTCAATACATGAGATAGAAAGTTATCAAGAACAGTTTGTCAAACAGTTTGGACACGATTACCGTGTAAGTGCAGAATATGACTTTGTAAAAAAACCATCGCTTATCATTGGCCTATCAGGCAAATTACAATCATCGTGACAGCTATAGTGACTATACAGGGAACATTATTGGCAGGAGCTTTTCCACACGTCGTATATGGCTACATAACATCAGGTTAGACTATCAAACACCCTTTGGCTTAAAAGCTGGTTTTGAAACCACCTATTATCATGATCCCGAGCAACAAAATCTGCAAAGTGTTACGCCTGCTGGTAATTTTAACTTCTTTGCAGACAACGACCAACGTGTAAATGTATGGCGTTATTACTTATCTGAGGAACATCAATTAAGGAAGAACTGGAATTTGAATTATGGTGTTTGGTACAAACAGTCTCTTAACCACAGTCTACAATATTATCGTAACCAGGTAGGAGTGGGCTATTTGCGTCAAAGAGAAGACATCATCAATGTTTATATGGGATTAGGGAAAAGCTGGAACAATAAGTTTATCTTGGATGTTTCATTAGCAGCGGAATACTATCATTCACCACAATGGCATCAATGGAACATATATCCCACACTGAACATGACATACGTTCACACTCCAAGCAATATATGGGTTATGGGTTTCTCCACAAATCGAACCTATCCTGAATATTGGGCAATGAATAATTTTACGGTGTATAGTAATGGTGGGTATGATGAGATTACAGGAAACCCCTATCTAAAGCCGGCCAAATCATACCAAACAAATTTGGTATGGATACTGAAAAATAAATATCATTTTGTGGCAGGGTTCAACTATGTTGACGACTATTTTATACAGACCCCTTATCAACGTTCGGACCGTTTGGCTACAACTTCTAAATATCTGAACCTTAATTACCAGCAACAGGCCTTCGTGCAGGCTGTTATTCCTCATCGCTTTGGTTCGTGGTTAGACGCCCGATTAACATTAACTGGGGTTTGGATGCACGAGAAATGCGATGACTTTTATGATATACCATTTGATAGGGCTATCCTGTTTGGAATGGCTCAAATGAGTAATGTGATAACGCTGAGTACCAAACCTGATTTGTCACTGACTGTTGATGGGATGCTACGCAGTAGGGCGCTTCAAGCCATCTACGATTTACCCGGCTCTGGGAATATAGATATTGGGCTTCGTTGGCAATTCTGGAAGAAGCAAGCTGTTTTGCATGTTTTCTGTAATGATCTATTAGAGACTTCTTCTATCAATCCTCGAATTGATTTCAAAGGGCAATACGTGAATATGCACTTTGGTTGCTATCGTAAGCTTGGTGTTTCATTAACGGTTAAGTTTGGAGGATATAAGACAAAGAAGAATGACGCTATCAATACATTACGATTCCGCAAATAGGAATGGTTATATGCAGTACAATTGCTAATGGTATACGAAACCACAGCCAAGAACGTAAAGTTCCTATGGTAGAAGGTGTTAAAGCTTCTTCTAAAAAGGTGGAAATGGCATGTGTTTATGGATAGGGTATTGAATGTTTCTGGCTTTGCTGGACGGAGTATGTGTGGCTATCGTATGTCAATATTGGTCGTCTTTGTCATTTTAGCCAACCATTTTAGGACATAAAAAATGCCAGAATCTCACGATTCCAGCATTCCCATATAATCAAACTAAATAGTCTTAACCATGCGTTACGAATATCTTTCTCACGAATTTGGTCTCAGTAACGTGTGTAACTCTAAATGATAGTAGTCTATATAATGATTTATAAGGCAAAGGTACTATATTTTCTTTTGTTGTGCAAGTTTGTAAGTTTCAAATTTCGTTAAATCTCAATAAAATGCCCATGTAATGTATATGAGATAGCTATTATCGGCTTTTATCTGCACGACGGAGTGCACTGCTTCGTTTAAAGTGCCTTGCCAGAGTGTCTCGAAAGGGTAGATGGGCCAGCGTAATCCTTGACATTCTAATTGTTGACAGCCAAAGTTGAAGATACTTATTTGTTGTCCTGGGGTGACATCGAAAGAACAATCGCCACGGGCTGCAATGAAAATTCCCTCATCGGTGAGCATGAAGGGTTGCACGTTGAAATGGTTATAGTAATGCACCATGAGGGCGATGTTGCCCAAAGTGTGGTCTTCGCGCTTGCCCGTTGCACCGAGATAAGCAATGCGAAGACGACGGTTGGCGGTCAATTGCGGTTGCGCTTGCCCGTGCTGTGTGCATACATAACGTGTGGCTTTGGTAAGGTCATTGTCATCTTGTTCGCTGATAGAGATGAAATGTAATTGTCGTTTGAGCCTTGGTGCCAGACTGTCTCCATCGCCAATCACTGTCATTTGCTGAGCAGTGAAGCCCGCATTTAAGAGCGTTTCGGCGGCACCATCGCAAGCAATCATATGCGGTGCGTGGTGCAAAATGCGTAGTAATGTCTCGTGTTTGGGAAAGGCCCCGTTGGCCACGATGACGGCATCGAATGGGGTTTCGGCCGTTATTTTAGGATAGTGTGTCATGTTGTTGTTGCATCATTCGTTTCCATTTATAGTAACCGGCAATGGCCATGGCGGTGTAGAGTGCGTAGAGCCCAGCCTTGAAGGGGATGCCTTTCGTGAGATATAGATAGGTGCTGATGAAATCGACGATGAGCCATGCCCACCATTGCTCGATGTATTTGCGTGCCAATGCCCATAGCCCGATGAAACTAAGTGCGTTGGTGAAGGCATCTAATGTGGGGACTGTGGAATTGGTTTGTGTGCGCAAGAGCCAATAAGTGATGCCCCATGCCAACAAGAAAAATGCACAAAGGGGCAGGTAGTGACGCCGTTTTATGTGGGTGATGGGCATCGGTTGGTGCGCCGCTTGTCCGCGCTTGCGTCCAAATTTCCACATGACGAGCCCGTAGATGGCCGCCAAAGTATAGTAGACTGCCATGCCCGCATCGCCATAAAGCCCATGTGTGGCATAGAGCCACACATCGAGTAGCGGCATGATGATGCCCACAATCCACAACCAGGTGCTGGCGCGATATTCTAAAACGAGATAGATGATGCCGAGAATCGTGGTGAGCAAGTCGAGCCCATGTTGTGTGAGAAATTGTGTCATGGGTTATAAAGTAATCGTTAAATACGTCATGAAATGTGCTGTAGCTTGTGCTGAGTAAACTGCTGAAGAGGAGACTTCGCGCCCCATATTGTCATATTCAGCGCTGGCATAGCCATTGGAGAAATATTTTTTGTTGAAGAGGTTGTAGATGGTGATGCCCGCTGTGATGCGGCGAATGGATGGCAGATGGAAACTATAGTTGGCATCCAAATGTGTCAGAAAATAGCTTGGCAACATGAGATTCGTGTTGTTGTCGTTGGTCAAGTGTTGCCGACTGACGAATTGGTTGCGCACCATCGCCTCAAATCCTCCATGTGTAAAAGTAATGATTTGGTTGGCCAGCACATCGGGAGAGAAGCTTAAATGGGTTGTTCCAAAGCGCAGTGGTCGCCCCGCATTGCTCTCTACCATCCAGTCTTTGGCGCGGTTGCGGCTGAATGTCGCGTTGGCTTGCCATTTAAACCAGTTGAGCGGTTGCCACGATGCCTGCCATTCTATGCCCTCCCGATAGGATGTTCCCACGTTGCGGTGAATCATTTCGCCAGTGGAATTGATTTCGCCTGTGAGCACAAACTGGTCTTTGTAGTGCATGGAATAAAGGTTGATGCCCATGGTCAAGCGTGGTAAAGCCAATTTATAGCCTGCTTCCCAGTCGGTCATTCGTTCAGCACGCGGCAGTTGGCGTAGCGTTCCTTCAAAGTCGTTGCGCGTGGGTTCGCGATGGCTCACGGCCCAAGAAAGATAGAATGCGTGTGCCTCTGCGGGCTGAAAAAACAGACCGGCCTTGGGATTGAAGAAGTGATAGTGCTCGTTGTAGCGCCAAGGTGCATTAGCTGTCGTTGTGGGATTGTCGTTGGGATCTTGCAACCGATAGTTGATGTTGCGATATTGTAGGTCGGCATAGACGCTAAGCCCTTTCACCACCTCTACGTTGGCTTTGGCATAAACACTGTTTTCGGTCTTCTCAGCTTTGTTGCGATAGTATTCTTGTAGTGGGGAATAGGGCACGGCAGCATTGATGATGGCGAGAATTTTACCGAAATGCCGGCCGCTATACCGGTTGTTGGCGCCTCCCAAAGTGGCATTCCAACGCGCCTGTTGGTAGTTGAGTGCATACACCCATCCATAGAAATCGTTGCTTAAATGCTTGCGGCGAATGAGGTCGGCAATGGGCGAAGTGGGTGGAAATCCATATTTCTTCAGCTTCTGTTGCGCCTTATATTGTTCGTAAAAGCCATTACCCGCAGTGTAATGGAGCGCAATGTTGAAGTTGAAAGCAGGCGAGATGAGCTGATTCCAAATGAGCTGATAGTTCTGCTGATGATAGTTGTCGGTTTGGTTGGGATAATATTGCGTTTGCCCGTTAGCATCGGTATATTCGCCGGCAGGATTGTAACGCCGCCCATGTTGCGCCATTTGTGCCAACGAAGCGTAATCCCAAGCCATGTACGTGCGTTCGGTTCCGTTGAACGTAAGCCATTTTACTAAGGTACTACGACCGCTGTAAGCGCCTTGTAGAAAATAGGAGTTGAGACTCGATGTTGCGCGGTCGATGTAGCCGTGGCTGCCGATATTCGACAGACGCACATTGAAACTCCAGTGATTTTGCAGAAGTCCCGAACCGAAAAGGAGCGTCTCTTTGTGAGACGCATAACTACCCGCTGCGGTCGAGAGCGTCACGAACGGTTTCAGAGAAGGTGCATCGGTTTGCAGATTTACCGTAGCTCCGAAGGCTGCACTGCCATTGGTTGAAGTGCCGACGCCGCGTTGAATCTGCAAATCTTTGACGTTGCTGATGAAGTCGCCCATGTTCACTAAGAACACTTGTGAGCTTTCGGCGTCGTTCAAGGGGATTCCGTTGGCGGTGAAGTTGATGCGCGACGGATCGGTTCCGCGCACCTTTAGTGCCGTGTAGCCTATGCCGTTGCCCGCATCCGACGTGAAGGTTACACTGGGCATAAAGCTCAACAGCGAAGGAATATCCTGTCCGTGGTTGTGTTGTGCAAGCTCTTGCTGGGTGAGATTGCTAAATGTCATGGGGGTGTTGTGCTGCGCACGTGTGGCCGTCACTGCACATTTTGCAGTTCATAAGTTTTAAGCGTGTCGAGCTTCTCGGCCTTAGTTTCTGCCGCAGTTGCCAGCAAAGCAACACAGAGCCATGCGAAAGATGATGATTTCATACGATAATCGTTGTTAAAAGTGATACATTCTGTTCATCCAACGATGGATTTCATTGGAGTACCTTGCTTTTAACAACGCAACGCAGTGTTGATGAAGAAAACACGTGGAAATTTTAATTTATCCCTTCGCCAGCATTACCTGTTTCAGGTTCCATGGGTCTAATCTCAGCATCCGCAACGACGGTAGCACCCCGAAGAAGTTCATCTGTGGAATGAATTTCGTCGCAAAGGTAGCTACTTCGTGCCAATGTTGCAAATTTTTAATAAGGTTTTTCCTCGAAATGGCTTGAAACACGCAGCAACGATGCAGTAGACGGTCAGCTCGTTCTCGTAGATGCCGATGGAGCGCAGTCCCGTGTACTTATATTCCTATCATCGTTTTAGAGAGCCACAATGCGAAAAGGGAGGAAAGACACTCCGCGTCTTTCCTCCCTTTCACAATCAGCCATACTTGAATAAAACGGTTCAAATCCTTTCCCTTTTTGGGGTCAGGAGTGAACGGCCGACTTTAACTTCCGTGAATCTCTACTTCTCCCAACGCCTTTCTTCTTCGTCTTTTTCTCCTCGACTTTCCATTCTTCCCACTCAATCAGTGTGTCAGAGAGGCCACGGGTGGCGTGCTTGCCGGTACCCGATCCGTTCTTAGTGAAACGCGTCTCGGGATTGAAGCGCACGCGCACACCCGCGATTTGATTGGCCGTTACGTCCTCTTTCCTCTCTGAGCCGCCTTTCACTGCCACGGCCGTGAAATAAAACGAACCGATGCCGTCGAGCTTCACCGAGCGACCCTGCGACATGTAATCGGCCATAATCGGAGCCAACGCAGTAAGCACAGCACGCACGTCGGCCGGACTGACGGTCGACTCGGCGCCGATGCGCTTACACAGTTGTTCGGTACTCACGGGGCTTCCCACCAACACAGATTTGGGATACCACTTCTTGTTAATCTTCATCTGAATTCTCTTCCAAAAAGCCATAATTAGAATTGTTTTGTGCTTACGTCTGAAATTGAGGCGCCGACGGAGGGATATAGCGTCAGCCGAGTGGCGAACTCCCTCGCTTGGGAGGGGTTGTGCGAGGCTTCTGCGACGAGGTGTTGTCTAAAGTAGGACTACATACCATCTAAAGTAAGACTACACATCATCTAAAGTAGGACCACACCTCGTTTAAAGTAGGAGTAGGCAAAACCTATCCTCAGAGTTGGCATCGCCAGCCTTACAATCGCCTCTCCACTTTCCTCTCTACGCCCTCCGTCTTTGCCTCTTTTTCATTCATAAGCGAGTTTATAAATATATTAACTAAAAATAATTCTTTCTTTATCTTATTCGGCCATCGCCCATAGGGCGATAGCCTTTGTTTATCTATCACAACATATTTTCATTGCGCCTGCCAATATGCCATTACGACAGTACTGTAATTGCAACCAACGCCTATGGTTGCTGATGGTACAGCAGGTGGTATATCTACTGCAAACACATTTCCTTGAACCAAATGCCCATAGAAACGGGTTCCTATCCAATAGCGAATCATACCGTCACCACTCTTAATGCTAACTCCATCTACTACCTGATGAGCCGATACAGATGGCATGAAATAATAATCACTGATATTAGCAGGTATTCCTGTTGGAAGAGAAATGGCATGACCGTTCACATTAGACAGATAGCCACTATAACCACCTACATGATAGTCATCCCAATAATATATCTGATTTACCCCAAAGGGATCATTAGAACCAGTGAAGCCAGGAATCTTTGCCGCTTTCTTAACCCATATACCGCCCAAGCAAATATTGGCAGGCGATGTGGCTGAACGTTTAGCTGCAAAAATAGTGGTTTGATCCAAATGTGGGTCTCCTCTATGCATATACCACAATGCTTGGTTTGTATTTGGCCCGACAAATTCTCTCCAATTGCCCATCGGTGTAATATAACTCCTCATTTGCAGATTGGTAGATATCTTTTTATTTTTACCGGGGACAAAGGTAAGCGTAGCATATTCCTTCTTTATAGTCTCGGTCTTCGTTGTGAACTGGTCGTATAGAGTGTATTCGATAGACACATTATTGTAAGTTCCGGGAGGTAACACCATGATGGGCGAATTGGTTTCTTTAGCCGCTGCAACAGGAATAACGAAACCGTTGGTACCACCGCCAGAGAGTGTGAGCGTAATGCTGCGGTTAGCAGGCGTGGGTGCAGGCCGGGAGCCGAGGTCGATGCCGCTGTCGTCAAAATTGAATTGTCCCGAAAGGGCCTCGTCGGCGGTTATCTTTATTTGCGTCAGCTTTACATAGGCAGAGAAGTTGATGGTTGAATAGGGCAGCAAGGTGAGATAAGAGGCCTTATGGTCGAGGGTGAAGCGATAATCTACTCCTTCTGCTGTATACGTCTTGTACGCCGTAGCGGTACCGCAATCGCCGCTCTCACCGAGATGCGAGGCGTCATTGGGGGTAGTTTGGTTTTGTTGCGCTTTAATCGTCACCTTGTCGCCTGTAGTGCTATTCTTACCCGTGTAGCGCACGGGATAGTTCGGAGCGGTGTAGTTGCCGGCAAATGAGAAGCTGGCCGTGGCTGCACGCTTCACGGCTGTGGGGGTTGTGGGGTTTGGCACGAGTTTCGAACTGATGTTGTTCTTGGTGTCTTGTATCAATGTGCCGTTGTTCACCCAGAGGCGGTCACCCTCGGTCCAATAGAAGTCAATCCCCGAGCCGTCGTATTCGGCGGTAGTGCGGGTAGCTCTGGTATTGGGCATGACAAACGTTGTCAGGCCGTCTGTCTTGTTCTCTTGCTTTGTTCTTGCTTGCCGGTCGTGTCTTCGCTGGCGCAGGCTGCGGTCAGGAGCAGTGTGCTCACGGCAAGCAGGGATAATGTGTTTGTTTTCATCTTCTGTTCTTTTTTAGTCATTGAAACGTTGTATTACTGTAAGCCCCACGGTTGCGGAGTTTCTTCCTCTTCTTCGAAATCATCGTAGTAGCCGCGCTTTGCATCACTGATGTCGTTTCCGTCATCACCGGCTTTGTTGTGCCCGCCGCTGTAGGAGACTGCAGTCAGCAGCGACTGACCATCGAACTGGGTAGCGACAACCTCGATTGAAGGACTCACATACCGCTTTTTCTCGAATTCTTCTTTCTTCATAATCTCTAATTTATAGGGTGAATATATTTATCGTCTGTATGTAGGGACACACGGATTGTTCGTTCCTATATTTTGCAGCGTTATTTCGTTCATTTTTTGCTCATAAAGGGACATGAAAAAGCGAACAAAGGGAACTCTCTTGAGCCCTTTGTTTATAGGAGTTACGCGCTCCTCGCGCGCGCGTACGCGAAGACGTTTAGACGTCAGGTGCGTTAAGTGTGTGTGTGTGTGTTAGCAAATTATTTGGATTGACCAAATAATCGACGCAAAAAGATGCAAAGAATTGCGAAATTCTTTGCACGTTATGATGCTGCTGATATGTCGTTGCTAACTTATTCACGGCGGCAAAGTTATAACAAAGTTTTGAAACTGACAAATAATTGGAAAGGAAATGTTCATTTCATCGCTCGCCCGAAACAAAACTTGCTCCGACGCGTGTTTCATTCAGCACGATAAGTGAAAGCCGTTGTCCCCGTGTTGCGCTTAAAGAATTTGCAGAAAGTGCTGAGTGAGGGGAAGGAAAAGTCATGAGAGATTTGCTCCAACGTTTTCTCGCTGTATTTTAATTCCACTTGAATGGCGGTTACCGTGGCACGATCAATCCACTCTTTGGCCGTGCTGCCTGTTTCTTTTCTCACCACCATACTGAGATGGTGCGCCGAAACACAGAGCTGCTTGGCGTAGAAACCGATGGTATGTTGCGTTTTGGCATGAACATTCACGAGTTGTGTGAAGGCTTCGGTGAGTTTTTGTTGCGCGACCATTGTACACTGGGCAACAGGATGTCGCTTTCATACAGTTTTTGTGTAAAGAGATTAATCGCCACAAACAAAGCGTTTGTCGTGGTGGATTCGGTGTGCGGACCGAGCAATTTCACCGTGAGCAACGTTTGCAAGATCTTGCAGAACGTATTGTTCTCTTCCGCTGTGAGGGTTGCTTTAAAACAGAGTGTGGTGCTTTTGAATATAGATGGTAAATTGCCGCCGAACATCAAGTTAACATATTCTTCGGTGAGCATATATCCATCCATGGCGAGGTCGTCGCTAAACTGGTCGTCTTCGATCACAGCCCCCCAGTTTACGAACAATAATTCGCCGGCTTTGCAGTGATAAGTGTGACCGTTGATGGTAGGCGAAAACCATCCCTCTCGCACGACCGCAACACGTGCGCAATCGGCTCTTACCGGCATTCGGTTACCGAGAAAATGCTTAAAGAAGGCCGGACTATGGGTAAAAACACTGTAGTTCTGCGTTACTGAATAGTCGTTAGGAGCTGTTTCTTGCAGCTCGAGCAGCATGTCAGCCACCTCCTTGAACGAGGCGTACGACGTATGCGCTTTTCTTTTCTTTGTCATGCAATTTTTTCTTTTGCGTTACAATTATTGGGTTGCGACAACGTGTATTCTGCATTCAAGTGGTTTGTTCTCTACAAGTTATTTCTTTTCGAGTATAGTGAAGGTGTTGTCCGCACCCGAGATTTCTTAAAAAAGTCTACCTATTGAGATGAAATGTTGCGCATTGTGTTGCGCGTGGCTCTGCGAGCCGTTTATTGTTGCGTTATAAGCGCAAGGAGCGTGGGTTTATTGTGCCCACGGCTCCTTTTTGTCTGCTTTATTTCTTGCAGTCGCAACCCGTCCAAGGTTTTAGCTCCTTGAAGAAGTCGTGACCTTTATCATCGACCAAGATAAATGCAGGGAAGTCTTCAACGCGTATTTTCCACACGGCCTCCATGCCCAATTCTGGGTATTCCACGCATTCAATGCTCTTGATACTGCTCTGCGAGAGCACTGCAGCAACACCACCGATGGTGCCCAAAGTAGAAACCGCCGTGTTTCTGACAAGCATCGGTTACAACTTGTGTTCGATTGCCTTTTGCAATCATAACCAATGAGCCGCCATGCTCTTGAAACTCGTCGACATACGGATCCATGCGGTTGGCAGTGGTTGGCCCCATCGAACCACACGCATATCCTTCTGGGGTTTTAGCAGGACCAGCATAAAGCACAGGATAATCTTTGATGTACTGCGGCAAATCCTCTCCGGCATCCAAACGTGCTTTGAGTTTCGCGTGTGCAATGTCGCGTGCCACGATGATTGTGCCTTTGAGACTGACGCGCGTGCTCACGGGATACTTTGTAAGCTCTGCGCGCACAGCATCCATACCCTTATCTAAGTCAATTTCCACCCCTTTAGCGCCCTCGCCAGGCTCCCGATATTCCTCTGGAATGAGGTCAGAGGGGTTCATATCCATTTTTTCAATCCATATACCATCGGCATTGATCTTGGCTTTGATGTTTCTGTCGGCTGAACAGCTTACACCCATACCGATGGGGCAGCTTGCGCCGTGACGCGGCAGGCGAATGACACGTACGTCGTGGGCGAATGCTTTACCACCAAATTGCGCGCCAAGCCCAATCTTGTGAGCCTCTTCAAGCAACTTGTTTTCCAAATTAATGTCGCGGAAAGCACGTCCCGTCTCATCACCTGTTGTGGGTAGCCCGTCGTAGTACTTGATTGAACCCAGTTTCACGGTGAGCAAGTTCTTTTCTGCCGAAGTTCCACCAATGACAAAGCAGATATGATAGGGCGGGCAGGCTGCCGTGCCGAGACTCTTCATTTTTTCAACCAAGAAGGGCAGTAACGTGCCTTCATTCTGTATGGTAGCCTTGGTCATAGGATAGAAGTAGGTTTTATTGGCAGAACCGCCTCCTTTTGCAACCATAACAAAGCGGTACTCGGCTCCCTCAGTGGCTTCGATGTCAATCTGCGCGGGAAGATTGCATTTTGTGTTCACTTCGTCGTACATATTGAGCGGAGCGTTCTGGGAATAGCGCAAATTGTCTTCTGTAAACGTGTTATAGACGCCGCGCGAGAGTGCCTCTTCATCTTCAAAGCCGGTCCACACTTGCTGACCTTTTTCTCCGTGAATAATGGCTGTGCCCGTGTCCTGACAGAAGGGTAGCACACCTTTCACGGCCGTTTCTGCGTTGCGCAGGAACTGCAATGCCACGTACTTGTCGTTTTCTGACGCTTCAGGGTCGTGCAGGATGCTTGCTACCTGTTCATTGTGCGATCTGCGCAATGCAAACTCCACGTCATGGAATGCTTGCTGCGCCAAAAGGGTCAGCGCTTCCTTTGACACCTTTACAATTGTCTTGCCCTCAAATTCGCTGGTCGATACCCCCTCTTTCGTGAGGAGACGGTATTCAGTATGGTCTTCACCCAGTTGGAACATGGGTGCATACTTGAAATCCACTGTCTTTGCCATAATGTTTTTTGTTAGCTATACATTCTTAATGCAGGCAAAGTTACAAAAAAATGGTGAAATGTGTTTCGTTTTGTAGTTTAATTTGGCGCAAAAGATAGGCACGGCCGTGGCGCGCTGTTGTCATCTTGTTACAGGGCTGAAAAAGTGGGTGTCTGCGGTGTACCGAGGTTGGAATGTGCAGCATTGGTTTGTGGCGGTCTTGTTGGCTTTTGGTTCTTCTCTAAAAAGCATTTGGGCGAGCCGATGCTCGCCCAAATATTGCTTGTTACAAAGTTGCGTTGCGCTATCTCTTGTGGTTTTGCGCGGCATAGGCATTCTTGTTGCGATGTGATGTGGTGGACGGCCATGGCTGTGAGGTTTTCTGCCCTGAACGCTGCCGCATCTCACGCTGCCCAGCTATGATTTGGGCTTTATCTCGACTTCACCGTGGTTGCCACTTTGGGGTTTGTTGTCATCATTGGTGTTATGCCTGCTGCTGCCATTGTTTTTGGGTTTTGGCAACTCTGATTCGGGCACGACAACCAATTTATTGCGCGAAATTTTCACCCAAATGGTTTTTTCGCGGTCGTCAATCTTCAGTTCGTAGCATTTTTGTGTTGCGCGTGCCTACGTTCTTACCCAGTATAGTGGAGTTTTTCGGCTGCCACGCTGAGTTCTTTGCTTAACGCCTCGAACATTGACTCGAGCAGTGCGCGCTGCTCCTTTTCCTTTTGTCCCGACTCCGCCAAGTTGGCGTTCTCACGACGTTCAATCATTTTTTGCTTGTCAGCGATGTAGGCGTTGTAAAGTTGAATGAAAGTTGCTAAGGCTTCGGTTCCTTCTGACTCGTACACACCCTGTGCACGCCACAACACCTTGTCGATAGCCTCGTCTGTGACTTTACGCAGCTCGCGCACATTGCGTTTCTCAAGTGTCGACTGCTTTTTGAAGTGAACGTAGTAGGCGTCGACGAATGCCTTGTTGGTAGTCTCCACGCGCGTGATGGCTTTAGCCAATCCCAACTTGGTAGCGTCGGGCGTGGCCTCTGCCGACTTAAAATCGGTGATTAAATTGCTCAGTCGGGCCGATTCTTTGTCGTAATTGTTCTTAGATGGCTTGGGATAGCGTTTTAAAATCAAGTCCAAGCGTTTACCTGCAGCTTCTTCGGCTTTTTCATCGCTTAACTTGGCGTCTTCGATTTTTGTGGTCAGCGACCGAAAAGCACGCTCACGTTCTTTGTGCAGCGCTTTGAGTTCATCTGAATCATTCACTTTGCGCTGCGCATTATTCACTTCATCCTCAGCTGTAACGGCTGCGGAAAGGGGCGGCAGCGTGGCGGTGAGCTTTTCAACGTTGGCTTCTTGCGCCATTTTCAACACTGTTGCTGCGTACTGGAAGTGCTCCAAGTTGTGGAGCTTTCTTCTGTAGAAAGTATTTGCTTTCATGTCATGAAAATAATATTTAACAACCTGTAGGTCGCCAGAGATTGTCAGGGTTACTTTTTTTATGCACTTGTGCCGACCTGCACTGTGCTGGTTTATTTTAAAATGAAATAGTTACTATTTGGTGTAGTACTTGATTTTTGCGAAACTGCATTGTACCGAGGTGGGATTGTGCATTTTCACCCCGAAACTGCATTGTACCGAGGTGGGATTGTGCATTTTCACCCCGAAACTGCATTGTACCGAGGTGGGATTGTGCATTTCCACCCCAAAACTGCATTGTACCGAGGTGGGATTGTGCATTTTCACCCCAAAATTGCATTGTACCGAGGTGGGATTGTGCATTTTCACCCCAAAATTGCATTGTACCGAGGTGGGATTGTGCATTTTCGCTCAAAATTGCGGCATGTTGAGGTGTGTTTCGACCAATTCTTTTTCGGAACAACCTTTCATGGGCTTGGGAATAGCTTGTTAGTATCATTTTTATTATTTTTTTAGGTTGGGCTTCGTCTTTTTTCAAAAGCTTCGGCTCGTTATTTTTTGGTTTTTTGGTTTGTGCTACGTCGTGATGCAGTTATTTGCAGATTGTTAGGCGGCACTTTGCAAAGATAGCATATTTCTGGATAGGTGCAAACAAAAAGCGTATTTTTTTTCAAAAAAATGTTATGTTTTCGGTTCGTGCCGTGCGAGCGAGGCTTGTCATGGGGTGGGAGAGCAGCTGCCGTTATTGCGGTTGTCGGTGGTCGACATGGCACATGTCGGGCTGGCCGTGTTTTTGCCAAGTGCTCGTTGGTGCGTGTCAGCCACGGCTGTGTTCAGCCTATATATAAGATAGGTGAAATCAAAAAAAGGCTGTTTCCTGCGTTGGAAACAGCCTTTTTTTGATGGGTTGAGGTTTTAATAGCCAAAAATCTCCTCGGTAGAGAGTCGTTTCACGGGTGCAATCTTCTCTAACGCCTTCATGTCGAGCTCTTTCTCGTCGCCCAGCACAGTGTAGCGGTAGGTTTTGTTGGCAATGTTCAGGCGGGCGAAGTTCGCCACGTCTTTCAGCGTGATTTTGGGCAGCGCGTTGTAAACCTGCTGCATATAATCGTTGCTCAGTCCGAGCTGCTTGAGTCTGAGGTAGCTTGTGATGACGCCATAGCGTGTTGTGCGGTCGCTCTGTATAGACTTGATGAGGCTTTGCTTAGCCAAGTCGAATGCCGCCTCGTTTTCGGGCATGTTGTTGACGATATCGTTGAACACGCGCAGGCAATCGTTCATTTTGTCGTTTTGCGAGATGATGTGCGTGTAGAAATATTCATCTTTTCCCTTCGTGTCGGGCGCTACATAGTTGGCACCGGCGTTGTAGGCCAGTCCTCGCGTCTCTCTCAGCTCTTGAAAGACGATGGAATTCATTCCTCCGCCAAAATACTGGTTGAACAACATCTCGACGGGTCGTTTGTTGACGTTCCACTGGTTGCCTTCGTTGTGGAATTGTCTCAAATAGATGTTTTTCGCCTTGAAAGGTGCGAGGAGCACTTCGTTTTGTGGCGTTTTCAACAGTTGATAGTCCTTGTTGACGGGTTTTTTGAGCATTGTCTTTCCGACTTTGTGCTCGCGCTGCACGATGTTGATGAGTTGCTGCTCGGAAAGTGGTCCGTAGTAGAGTACGCTGTGGGGCATGCGGGTGAGATTGGTGATGAGTTGCACCATTTCTTGCGGATTCGTGGCGCGCAACTGCTTGTCGCTGCAAATGTTGCGCGTTGGATTGTAGGCACCGTAGCGAGCGTAGTCCCACAGGGCCGAGAAGTTGGCTTTTTGGCTCTGTTTTTGGTCGGTTCTGCTCTTTGCCACCATGTCACAGTAGCTGCTCCACGAATTTTTGTCGGCTTTCGCCTTGTGCCACACCTGTTCTAAGAGCTGCAGGGCGCGTGGCATGTTTTCACTGAGTCCGGCGAGGGTTACGCTGATTTTATTTGCGCTGACATTGACGTTGTATTGGCATGCGAGGTTGTAGAAGGCTTGTTTCAGCTGCGAAACAGTCATGTTCTGCGTGCCAATGTAGTCTAAATAGTCAGCCGCGTCTCTGTAGCGCTTGTCAGCGGTTGTGCCAAAGTCATAATAGAAGGAAAGCACGAAGAGTCCATCGTTGGGATTGCGTTTATAGATGAGCGGCATGCCGTTGACCTTCTTGCCCAGCGACAGCTCCTTGTTGTAGTCGATGAACACAGGCTGTATAGGTGTGGTTTTGCTCAGTCGGATGCTTTTCAGCAGTGCACTTTCATATTCGCGGTTGGCCGGGATGGGTGTGATGATGGGTTTTTCGATTTTTTTTAGTGTGCTGTCCACTCCCTGCTCTTTATAGACGCAAACGAGGTTGTTGCTGCCGAAATGCTGTGCAACAAAGCGCTGTATGTCTTGTTTTGTGAACTTCTCCTGTCGTTGAATCTGCAGCGCCACGTCTTCCCAGCGTTTATCGTTGACAAACGCGTCGACCATGTAGCTGGCACGCGTGCGATTGTTTTGTAATCCTTCGAAATAGCGCAGTTTCTTGTTGGCCATGACGGCAGGCAGCAGTTTATCGCTGAATTGTCCTTGTGCCAACTTGTCAATTTGCTCGAGCAGCAGTTTTTTGACCTGTTGCAAGGTTTGACCGTGCAGGGGCGAGGCTTCGATGATGAATGCCGAGTAGTCATGCAGCCCGTCGACATCGATTCCGACGTCTTGCACCTTCATTTTCTGCAGCAAATTAACGTCGATGAGGCCTGCCTGCCCGTTATAGAGCATGCGACGCACGATGTCGAGCGTGTCGCTCTGCATATCGTTGTCGCCTTTGAATCTCCAGGCCATCATCAGGTTTTCAGCGTCCTGCCCTATGACGGTGGTGTCGCGTTGCGCCGTGATTTTGGGCTGCACGGGAAATTCTGGACGAGTGAGGTTGGTTGACGGCTTCCACTGACCAAAATATTTGTCGATGATGGCAATGGTTTCGTCGGGATTGAAGTCGCCCGCCAAAACAATGGCTACGTTATTGGGCACATAGTAGCGATGGAAGTAATTCTTGATGTTGACAATGGATGGATTTTTCAGATGCTCCTGTTCTCCGATGGTGGTTTGCGTTCCATAGGGGTGAGTCGGCGTGAGTAGCTTCCATAACGCTGCATATTCTTTCGATCCGTCGCTTGCCATGGATATGTTTTTCTCTTCATAGACGGCTTCCAGCTCCGTGTGAAACCCGCGAATGACCATATTTTGGAAGCGATCGGCTTGTATGCGTGCCCAATTGTCAATTTCATTGGATGGAATGTTCTCTACATAGCAGGTAACGTCGTTGCTCGTGTAGGCATTGGTTCCTTCCGACCCGATACTCGACATGAGCTTGTCGTATTCGTTGGGTATGTTGTATTGCGCGGCCAGTTGCGAGATGGAATCGATCTGGTGATAGGCGGTTCTGCGCAGAACGGGGTCTGTCAGCGTTCGATACTGCTCGTAACGGCGCTCGATTTCATCTAAATAGGGCTTCTCCTTGGCGTAATCGGTTGTGCCAAAGCGTTGCGTGCCTTTAAACATGAGGTGTTCGAGGTAGTGAGCCAAGCCCGTGGTCTCTGCCGGGTCGTTACGCGACCCGGTGCGCACCACAATGTTGGCTTGCAAGCGTGGACGCTCCTTGTTGACACTCATATAGACTTTTAACCCGTTGTTAAGGGTGTAAATACGGGTTTGCATAGCATCTCCCTTCACGGTAATGAAGGAATACTCCTTGGCCGAGAGCGTTGCAAGCGTGCACAGCGCTATCGACATGAAAATGGTTCTTAAACGCATCATATTTTTAGTTTTCAAAATTGATTTCTTGATCTAAACTGTTGATAAAATCGTCGAACACGTGCGGTTCTACGTCTCCCATAGCATATTCTTTCTCGGCATCCTTGCGAATCTCGGCAATCCATGCGCGACGCGCCTGCACATAATCGTTTCTGATTTGTTCGGCTGTGGTTTCGGTAATTTCGTCGACGTGGTAGTAATTACATATCATGTGATAGGTCCACGTCCATTGGTAGTCGCGGTAACGACTATGTATTTCCTCGAACAGGCTGATGAGGTCTTGAATCGTCTCGATATTTCCCTGTTTGAGGTCGTTGCAGAGGCGTTGCTCCTCGGTATCGGGCAGCAACAGCCCGCTCAGGTCGTTCCATGTGCCGTTTCCGACAGGTGTGGTGGGTTTTGTGCAAGTACCATGTTGTTTATAAACCCGCTTGAGCACGGCGCCCATGTAAATGCGCAGTGCAATGTCGTAGTACTTGATTCCCTTGTTTAACGAGCTGGCATGGATGACATAATTATGATAGGTGTAGGATGCCACGTCGGTACCGCTGGCCTCGCGCAGTTTTTCGAGGATTTCTTTGCCTTGCAGGATTTCGCCCACGGAGAACGGCGATAACCAGTCGAAGTTAACGATGCTTTTGTGGGTTCCAGGCATGCGCACGTCGCGTTTCGGCCATTTTCGAATGTCTCGGTATAAACCCACAGTGGTGATGTTGCGGCCTGGCGAAAGATACATCGTGTCGCCATAGGCAACGAGATAGGAAAAGGGCAGGCTGCGCGTGTCGGGGTGATACATCAGCTTGCCGAAGCACACCGAGAACGTTCCGATGTGGGCAGGCATGAGAATATAGGCTCCGCTGGCTGTTTTCGTGCCGCGTTCGAGCGTTCCATAGTGCATCGGCCCCATCTTGTAAGCGTGATTGCTGAAATTGGTGGCGCTCCCCGCATTATAGAATGAGAATTGTCCGCCAATGAGCAGGCTGCTCTTGTGATGGCTGGAACTGAACGGGCCACAGAACGCCGCGCACGCTTCACCATTGCTCATGTAGGCGTTGGCAAAGAAAATGCTCGTTGACGCGGTGAAACCGTTGCTGATGTGGCACGATTCGCCCACAAAACAGTCTTGCATCTTCACGCTGTTGGTGATGCTGCTGCCTTCACTGATGATTGTGTTCTCGCAGATGACGCCCGTGCCGATGTACACGTTGGCAATGGGCGTGCTCAGGATGGTGCAGTCGCTTAACCGTGAGGCTCCGTTGATTTCGCAGTCGTCGTGAACGATGGTGTTGTTGATGTCGCGTGTATTGACAATTTTCACGTGATTACCGATGTAGGCTTGGTCGGAACGATGGCGGGCAATGTCTTCATTGATGAGGCGACGCAGCGAATCCTTGAGTGCGCGGTCGTTGAAATGCTTCACCATGAAGGCCGCCAGCTGGCTGTTCAAGTCGCTGAAGAGAATGACGTTGCCGTCGCCCACTTCATTGAGTACCGAGATGAGATTGCCCTCGCCATAGGTGGCTCCCTCGGTTGTCTCCATGGCACTGACGTTGCTGATGTAGCAATCGTCGCCTATCGTGTAGTTATTGATGTAGTTGCCAATGTTTTCAATCAAGCAATTGTCGCCAATGGTCACGTTGCGCAGTGTTGCGTTGTTGATGCCGGTGTGTTTGAAGAAACCGCGGCTCACCTCGATGTTTTTCTCGAAGTCACCGATGTGGATTTCGCCGTAGAGCATCACGCGATGCATGTAATTGGGCTTAAAATCCTCGCTCACGTGGATATTCGTCCAGTCTTCGGCCCAACAGCTTTGATCCTCAAGAATACGGATCTCTTCGTTGGTTAGTTGTCTCATGTTCTGTCGTGTTTCGGGTTATTCCACTTCAGGATAGAGGAAATCGTTGTAAGGATATTTCTGTACATGCAATTCACGGACGCGGGTGTAGAGTGTCTTGCGGAATGTTTCAATGTTACACTTGTCTTTTGCGCTGATGAAGAGGCAATTGTCGTTGAGACGCGCCATCCATGTGCGTTCCAGCTCTTCTAATGGGATGTTTTCTTTCGTGGCCGGCGTGAGATCGTCGTTTTCTTTCTCAATCCAGTGATAATTGTCGATTTTGTTGAAGATAATCATCGAAGGCTTGTCGCTGCAGCCGAGTTCCTTGAGCGTATTGTCCACAACGCGGATTTGTTCTTCAAAGTCGGGGTGCGAAATGTCCACAACGTGCACCAGCAGGTCGGCTTCACGCACTTCATCCAACGTGCTTTTGAAAGAGTCGACCAAGTCCGTAGGTAGTTTGCGGATAAATCCTACCGTGTCGGCCAAGAGAAAGGGGAGATTGTCTACAACTACCTTGCGCACGGTGGTGTCAAGGGTGGCAAAGAGCTTGTTCTCGGCAAAAACTTCGCTTTTCGACAGCAGATTCATGATGGTGCTTTTGCCCACGTTGGTATACCCCACGAGAGCGACGCGAATCATGCGTCCGCGGTTCTTTCGCTGGGTGGTTTTCTGCTTGTCAATCTCTTGCAGGCGCTGTTTCAGCAAGGTAATGCGCTGCAAAATGATGCGGCGGTCCATTTCTAACTGGGTTTCGCCTGGACCACGCAGTCCCACAGAACCTTTCCCTCCGCCCGAACCAGAACCACCGCCTTGCCGCTCTAAATGCGTCCAGAGTCGTTGCAATCGCGGTAACATATAACGATATTGCGCTAATTCTACCTGAGTTTTGGCGTTGGCTGTCTGTGCACGCATTGCAAAAATGTCTAAAATGAGCGATGTGCGGTCGAGTATCTTCACTTTCAGCTCGTTCTCGATGTTGCGCATCTGTTTCGCCGAGAGTTCGTCGTCGAAGATAACCATTCCGATAGGTTCCTCGTTGTCTTCGCATTGCTCAATGTATGCTTTGATTTCTTCGAGCTTACCTTTGCCTACATAAGTCACTGCGCTCGGACCATTCACCTTTTGCGTGAATCGTTTCACCGTTACAGCGCCTGCAGTATCAGCGAGAAACTCCAATTCGTCGAGATATTCCTTTGTCTTGGCTTCATTTTGTGCTTCGGTAATCAAACCCACCAAAATAGCACTTTCGGCTTTAACTTCTGAAATAACAAATTCTTTCATGCCTGTTCTTTCATTCGATAATTGAATGCAAATTTACGAAAATAGCCTGATAAAAAGAGGTGTTCTGTGTATAAAAATCGAAATGCCGCATCGTTGTCTATAAGAATATCTCATGGGAGGATGATACCACAGTGTTTATTTTATAAAATGTAAAGGAGTCCGTAAAAATGTAAAAGAAAAGTGCTGAAAATTTGATTTAAATCAATTTTTTGCTTACCTTTGCGTCAGAAATAGATTAAGATTTCCAAAGCTACTACTACCTACAACAAAAAAAGTAATCTATCAAGTTAAATGAATACATAAGGATGTGCCTGCAAGGGTGCATCCTTCTTTTGTATGTTCTATTACAAGGCTTGATCAGCTTAAACGGGCATTAAAAAGACTTTAACAGACTGATTTACGGCTTAGCGGAAGCCGAATAAACTTTATCTGGGCTATCATGGTGCGATGATGTACAAATATGGCATGAAAAAGGGATTGCTTGCAAGCAATCCCTTTGCTATGGATGGTTGTGTACAGATAGCTATTCTACGCTAACAATCTTTGTTGGAGCCTGCTCTTTATTACGCCGATTGACCACTGTAACGACCGATTGTGCTAAACCCAGAAAAGCTTGTCCTGTGATACTATCGGTTTTTGTTGCTGCTGGTTGGCCATCATCTCCTCCCTCGCGGATACTCTGTACGAGGGGGATTTGTGCTAACAATGGCAGACTCATGGATTGGGCTAAGTCTTTGGTGCCATCTTTTCCAAAGATGTAATATTTGTTATTGGGCAATTCAGCTGGCGTAAAATAGGCCATATTCTCTACTAAACCGAGGATGGGGACATTCACCTTGTCGTTGGTATACATATCGATTCCTTTGCGTGCATCAGCTAAAGCTACTTGCTGTGGTGTGCTCACGATGACAGCACCCGTGATGGCTAACGTCTGGAGCAAGGTGAGATGAATGTCGCTTGTGCCAGGAGGTGTGTCAAGAATAAAGTAGTCGAGTGCACCCCAATCGGCATCCATGATGAGTTGTTTGAGCGCAGATGTGGCCATGCCACCACGCCAAAGTGTAGCGGTATCGGGGTCAACAAAGAAGCCGATGCTGAGCAGTTTTACACCATATTTCTCAACGGGTTCAATCAGTTGGCGTCCATCTTTTTCAATCATATAAGGATGTTCGTCTTCAACACCAAACATTTTCGGCATGCTCGGACCAAAGATATCGGTGTCTAACAAGCCTACCTTATAGCCCAACTTAGCCAGGGCAATAGCCAGGTTAGCAGAGACCGTGCTTTTGCCCACGCCACCTTTTCCCGAACTCACCGCGATGATATTCTTCACTTCGGGCAATGCTTTGCCCACTTCTGGCCTCGGTTGAGATTTAAATTCGGTGTGTATCTCCACTTGAATTTCCTTCCCAATGTGATAGTGGATGGCTGCTTCGGCAGCTTTTAGCGTGGATTTAAGAAATGGATCTGTATCGCGTGGGAATAGCAGGGTGAAGGCGACGTGCTGCCCGTTGATATGAATATCGTCAGTGATGAGCATCTCACTCTCCACGAGGTTTTCTTTGTTCCAGGATAAATCACTGTTGCCAAGGCATCTGTGATAAGTTTTGGATATAATGTTGTCATCTCTTTACGTTGTTATTTATACTTTTGTTATCGTTGAATGTTTTATGGTTGCAAAAGTAATGATAATTTTTGAGATGATAGAGGGTACTTCGTTGAAAAACAAAAGCGCATGTTCTCACGAGCATGCGCTTCTTTATAACTCAACTTTTAAGATTTTATATGTGATTGTTTTCACAAACTCTCACACAAACGACTAATTAAAACAAACCTCCATTCATTACTGAACGGATTTTATCTATCATGGGTGTTGCCACCCAAAATAAATTATTGAAGAAAAAAAAGCGGTTTTGAAGGTTTACCGTGGCGCAAAGGTAGTACTAAATCTTGAGCCTTGCAACAATTTGTCTGAATTATTTGCTTGTTTGCAAGCTACTACGTTTGGGGCGATGGTAACTTCTATATTCATCTAAGGGTATTTCTATGTCGGGCTCGTGCAGGCTTATCGCATGCAAAAGTTGAAACTTGAGGTAGCGAATATTGAGGCCTCGTTCTATCCACATGGCCTCGTAATAGGTTTGGATAGAAAGAATTTTTTCTGTTTCAGCATCTAAACCTTCGGTGTGATACAAATCGGTTGTTGTGAAGAGCAGGGGCAGATGGTTTGTCTTTGCCATGGCTTCGGTGTAGGTGTAGAGAAAGTTTGAATCGGTTTTGAGATGCACAATTCCACCGTCTTTTAAAAAATGACGGTATTTCTCCATGAAAAACGTGCTGCTAAGGCGCTTGTGAGGGTTCTTCATTTGTGGGTCGCTGAAGGTTAGCCATATTTCGCTCACCTCATCTTGTGCAAAGAATCGGTCGATGATTTCAATATTGGTGCGCAGGAAGGCCACGTTGGGCAACTGAGCTTCTAATGCTTGTTTGGCTCCTGTCCACATGCGTGCACCCTTAATATCTACGCCAATGAAGTTCATCTCGGGGTAGCGTTTTGCCAACTCCACTGTGTATTCACCTTTTCCACAACCCAATTCCAACACGATAGGGTGGTTGTTTTTAAAATATTGCTCATGCCATTTTCCTTTCATATCAAATGGCACCTCATCGACCACCGAGAAAGGATATTGAAACACATTGGCAAAGGTTTCCATCTCTCTGAACTTTTCTAACTTCCCTTTTCCCATATTTTTGTTTTGTGTGCAAAGATAAATAATAAATCAAAATAGAGCAAAGCCCCTCTCAATATTTGTGGTATTGGGAGGGGCCTTTTTTGCAACGATGGCATGCATGCCTCGTTCTGTTCCTTCATGGGCAAGCGTTATTCAATCACAACCGATGTCCAGCCATGACGGTCTTCCACCGTTCCATATTGAATGCCGCGCAAAGTTTCATAGAGCTTGGTCGACCATGGACCAGTTTGTCGCCGAAGATGTACACCTTGCCGGTGTCTAAATCGTCTAAATGGGAGATGGGCGAAATCACAGCTGCCGTGCCACATGCGCCCGCTTCCTCAAAGCTTTCCAACTCTTCTTCGGGCACAGGGCGATGTTCCACCTTCATGCCTAAATCCTCTGCAATCTGCATCAAGCTCTTGTTGGTGATGGATGGCAGGATAGAGGTGCTTTTGGGTGTGATATAGGTGTTGTTCTTAATGCCAAAGAAGTTGGCTGCACCACACTCATCCACATATTTCTTTTCTTTTGAATCCAAATAAAATTCGCTGGCATAGCCTTTACTGTGGGCAATGGCATTGGCGCGCATGCTGGCTGCATAGTTGCCACCCACCTTGAACGTGCCCATGCCTAAGGGTGCTGCACGGTCGTAGTCGCGAATGATGACATAGGGGTTAGCCGAGAAACCTCCTTTGAAATAGGGGCCAACGGGCGTGACGAAGATGAGAAACAGATAATCCTTAGCGGGATGAACGCCCACCTTGTGGACTGACACCGATGAGCAAAGGGCGCAGATAAAGCGTTGCACCACTCTCATATGTCGGGATATGCTGTTGGTTGAGACGCACCACCTTGCGTGCCATTTCCACAAACAATTCGGTGGGCACCTGCGGCATCAGCGTGGCATCGGCCGTCCGTTGCAGGCGTGCAGCATTCTCTTCAACGCGGAAGAGGCGCACCTTCCCATCGGGACAACGATAGGCTTTCAAACCCTCAAAAGCCTCTTGTCCGTAGTGAAGTGCAGTTGCTGCCATGTGCAATTTAATATATTCGTCGGAGCAAACCTCAATCTCTCCCCATTTTCCATCGCGATAATAGCAACGCACGTTGTAGCTCGTTGGGCGATAGCCAAATCCTAATTTAGACCAATCTAAGTCTTCCATTGCTTTTTATGTTTTAATGATTTTACTTTGATGTTCGCGCAAAATTACGAATAAAGCCTCTCTTTTGCAACTATTTTGCGTATTATTTCGATGGCAAGTCCATCTTCTGAAGCCGTGAGCAATAGGCTCTTTATTGTGGCGGAAGCCCTTGTGCCCACGCACATTTATCCTGTTCTCTGCAAGCTGCCCTTGCTACATTTCACAACAGAGACCACGAAATTTGATGTTCTCGGGCTTACAATCAACGCGAAAATAAATTTTTTCATTGGCCTGAGGGTCGTTCCAACGCGAAAATAAATTTTTTCATTGGTCCTGAGGGTCGTTCCAACGCGAAAATAAAATTTCTCATTGGTCCTGAGGGTCGTTCCAACGCGAAAATAAATTTTTTCGTTGTCCTGAGGGTCGTTCCAATGCGAAAATAAAATTTTTCGTTGGTTCGGAGGGTCGTTCCAACGCGAAAATGAAATTTTTTTCGTTGTCCTGAGGGTCGTTTCAACGCGAAAATAAAAATTTTTCGTTGGTTCGGAGGGTCGTTCCAACGCGAAAAAAATTTTTTTCTTGATGTTTTTTTGGGGTGCGCACCTCAAAAAGCGTCTGTTTCGGGGCCTTTCTTTGCGACGGGGCATGCAAAAGCTGGGCGCGCCTCCACCTTTCCCGGCCGCGTTGTGCCCGCTATTCGTTGAGAATCTTCCGAATTTCCTGGTCGGTCTTCGTGAGCTTGTCTTTGCACAGTTTAATGAGGCGTTGCGCCTTTTTCAGTTGTTCGCTCATCGTGTCGAGATCGAGCTCATTGTTTTCCATGCGTGCAACAATCTGTTCTAAAGTGGCCATTGCCTCTTCATATTTTTAATTCTTCTTTAGCCATAATTTTATTGTATAATCGATGTTATTTTTCCGTTTGCTAATTTGGTTTCAATCTCATCGCCAGCTTTCAGTTGCTGGGCATCCTTCACCACTTTTCCCTTGCAGAGCGTTATGCTGTAACCGCGTTGCAACAGGCGTTGCGGGTTGAGTGCTTCGAGCCGCTGTTGCAGCAGTTGCAGCCGATAGTTTTCTCTTGTCAGCTGCTGCGAGAGGGTGGGGGCGAGCTGGCTTTCGATGAGCGATAGCCGGTGATGCTCGCGTGAGAGCTTGTCGTTGAGTGCAGTTGTGATGTTGGCAAGGTGGCGCTCAATGCGCTGGTCTTGGCGCGTTTTCACCAACGAAAAGAGCACCGGAATTTTCTCGCTCATGCGCACCAGGCGTGCTTGTTCCAACTCGTTTCGGTGGCGCACGGCGGCAATCAGTTCGGCTTGCGCGTCTAAAAGGCGTTCTAAAACGAGGTTCAGGTGGTCGATGAGCAAGGCAGCTGCAGCCGTGGGCGTCTTCACTTTCGTGTGGGCCACCATGTCAACAATCGACTCATCTCTGTCGTGTCCAATGCCGGTGATGATGGGAATGGGGAAGTTGGCCACATTCTCGGCCAGCCTAAGGGTGTCGAAACCGCTCAAATCGCTTGTTGCTCCGCCCCCACGAATGATAACCACCGCGTCGAACTTTTCGATGTTTTCGTTGATGCTGTTGAGCGCGCCGATGACGCTTTCCTCCACGCCTTCGCCTTGCATCACCGCCGGAAACAGGCGCGTGTAGAACTTCAGTTGCTGCGGATTGTCGGCCAACTGGTGGCAGAAGTCGCCATAACCCGCTGCATGCTCGCTCGAGATGACCGCGATGCGCTGTGTAAACTGGGGCAAGACAAGCTCTTTTTGCAGTTCGAAAACGCCCTCCCTTTTGAGCGTGTCGATAATCTCTTGCCGTTTGCGGGCCATGTTGCCCATCGTAAATTCGGGGTTGATGTCGGTCACAATCCACGCAAAACCATAGGCTTCGTGGAAGTCGGCATAGACCTTGAGCAACACTTTCATGCCCGGTTTGAGCCCCTCTCGCGTCACCTTTTCAAACTTCTCGCGCAGCAAGGTCCATTTGTTCTTCCAGCATTTTGCCGACGCCTTGGCCACGGGTGTGTTGCTAAACAGCTCTTTTTGTATCAGCTCCATGTAGCAATGGCCGCGCACTTCGTGCACCTCAGAAAGCTCGGCTTCAACCCAATATTCTTCCGAAAGCGTGGATGAAATCACCTCTCTGACGAGGTTGTTGAGTTCAAAAAGGGTGACGGTCTTCATGGTTTTGCGTTGTTATAAGCGTTCCAAAAATTGGGAATGCCATAGCCATAAATGTTGTTGGGCTGTGCAAAGTTGCTGCTGTTGGCAATCACTAAATCGATTAATTCACGCGCCGTTTTTTGGGGAAGGGCTTGCCACAAACAAGCCATCAGCCCCTGCAACTAAGGGCGAGGAGAACGATGTTCCCATCTCGTCAATAATGGTTCCGCGCCCCGAAACCACCGTCGTTGGACTGCCATAAGCCATCACGTCGGGTTTCACGCGCCCATCTTCCGTGGGACCAATCGCACTGAAAGCGGCATTCACACCCGATGGCATGATGGCACCAACGGTGAGGATGTGCTTGGCATCGCCGGGGAAATTAATCTTTTTCCACGTGCCCATTCCGTCGTTTCCAGCACTGTTAACGAGTATTATTCCTTTGTTTGCAATCATCGAAGCCGTATGTGAAATGAGGGTCTTTTCGCCGTCCATGTCGCTGTATTTGTGATTGGTTGAGGCGTCATCGAAGTCGTGATAGCCCAATGATGAGTTGATGATGTCTGCGCCAATCGAGTCGGCATATTCCACCGCTTCGGCCCAAAAGTCTTCCTCGGCAAGGCTCTCCGACTGCCTGTCTTCACAGCGAATAAGGGCATAAGAGGCTTCGGGTGCGGTGCCAATAAAGATGCCATTGGCATCCATAGCCATGGTTGAAAGCACCATCGTGCCGTGGTCGCTCTCGGCAAAGATGTTTTTCGATGGCGGAAAGACGCAATCGTGTTGGGCGGCAATCTTGATTTGTTGCAGGCAGGGAATGCGATCAACATTCATGAATCCGGCATCCAACACCGCTATCATTTTGCCGTGTCCTCGGTAGCCTATCTTGTGCAACAATGTGCCGTTGAGTGCTGCAATCTGTGCTTTCCCTAAGCCATAGGGGTCGGTAGAAGACAGCGTGTCCCAACGATTGAATTCTTTCCTGAAGTTTGTGCGTTCGCTGGTGTTGATGGAATCGGGCGAAGAAAACACCTGAAGGATACTCTTTACAAATGGAAGCTGCGACAATTTATAGGCTTTTCCCACGTCGTTACATTTCACCAAGAGCGTGTTGTTCCATTTGCTTTTCCCCACCACTTGCACCGATTTCAGAGCGCGCACCGCAGCCAGATATTTCGCATTGATGGGCCAATCGGTTGAGTCGATGGGCAAATGTTGTTGTCTTCGGCGTTCAAGAGCACGCTTCGATAGAAATAAAGCAGGGTTGTTTCTGAGGTTTGCAGGTGTGTTCTTATCTTTCAAGGTCACCCGAAACAAATAGCATTTCCCACCCGGATAGGCTATTTTCTCTGTGCGCGTGATGCCGGCCAAGGCCGTTAACGCACAAAGAAGAAGTGTGATGGTGCAGAAAATGTATCGTCGTTTCATGTACATACGCTGTTTATGCGGGTGTGCAATCCATCGTTCCAACAACCTTTTCCACTTGCTCCAACAGCCATTTGTTTTGCGCTTCAATGCTCATGTGGCTGTTGTCGAGCACCAATGCATCGTCTGCTTGCCGCAAAGGGCTCACTTCGCGGTGGCTATCGATATAATCGCGCTCCTCCACATTCTTTAATATGGCATTGAAATCGGCGGGCATTCCTTTGGCTTTCAGCTCATCAAAGCGGCGTTGAGCACGCACCTCTGCCGATGCTGTTACGAAAATTTTTAGCTCGGCTTGTGGGAAAACGGTGGTGCCGATGTCGCGACCATCCATCACAATACCTTTCATTTTGCCCATGGCCTGCTGCTGCTTTACCAACGCTTCGCGCACGAAATCGATGGATGCAATATGGCTCACTTGTTGACTAACGGCTAAGGTTCGAATGTCGTTCTCTACGCATTCATTATTTAAATAGGTGTCGGGGCGCCCCGTGGTTTCATTTATTTTGAAGCTGATGTGAATGGCTTTCATGTGTTTTGCCAATGCGGTTTCGTCCACCGTTCCCGTCTCGTTGATGAGCTGATGGCGCATGGCATAGAGCGTGACCGCACGATACATCGCGCCCGTGTCGACATAGATATAGCCTAATTTGCGCGCTAACGCCTTGGCCATGGTGCTCTTTCCGCACGATGAAAAACCATCAATTGCAATAATAATTTTCTTCATAAACAATAAGATACATTTATATGAATAGCGTGATTGCTCACGTGATATTTGCCATACGACAGGTTGATGCTGAACTGGTCGAGGTATAAACCTGCGCCAAAGCTTAATCCTGCGCCAAAGCTGCTGCTGTCATCGCTGGCCGATTGCAGGTGCATCTCGTGGGCGCGGCGAAAGCTATAGCCCGCACCCACCCACACATTCTTCGATAAAATGACGTCTAATCCTGCCACAGCATGGTTTAGTAATCGTTCATTCCAGTGGGTGAGGTCGATGAGTGTGGCCGAGATGCGAAAGGGAGAGGTGCCAAATCGTTTGGTGAGTCCCACTTGAAGGTCGAAGGGCATAGGCTCTTTCGTCTCATCATAGGCTTTGAGTTGGCCTCCTAAATTCTTTGCCACAGCCGATAAAGACAGGTTGTGTGCATCGTCAAAATAATTCAAACCTAAGTCCACACCCACAGCAATGGAATGATAATCACCGATATAGGACGTGATCAACTTGGCTGTTATGCCACCAGCGAGCTTGTCGGTGAGCATGTAAGACAGGTAACCCGCCAAACTGATGTCGTTGGCTTGAAACGTGCCTTGCGCCACCTGCTGTGCATTGACGCGTTGCATTTCGCCGTAATGCATGTATTGTGCCGAGACAGCCCATGATATTCGCTCTTCCACAACCTGTTAAAGGCGGCACTGAGCATGTTGCTTCCTTGCGCATAGTTCATCAAATTGAAGTTCAACGTGTTGGTTCCTACGCACGAAAGCAGGGCAGGATTATTAAAAATCAATGTCTCATCGCTCTCTATCAGACTGATGTTGTCGCCTCCGAGCGCTGCAGCATGCGCAGAAACTGGCAGCGCCAAGAAACGATAGGCCGTTTGATGGGTTTGCGCAAAGGTTGCACCGACCATGCCAAAGAGCATGAACAGGATGACAATGACTTTCATTTAAAATTCCTAATTATTCGGCAAAGATACTGATTTTTCCAAATATAAACATTACTTTTGCGCGGTAATGTCATTCCTCATGGTGCAAAAGGCTGCGAGGGTGTAGGCCGGAAAATCGCGCATAGCGTTGTTTTGGCAAACCTTTGAAATGGTGCTTGCACACAAGATGTAGCAGACTTGTCGCGACAAGGTGTGGCAAGCTTACAAAAAAAGCATAGCTATTGCAGCGTAAAGTGGGAGAGATTGTAGTACAAAATGGTAGTCTTTCCACATTAAAAGCATAGCGTTTGGTGATATGTCACAACGAGAGGATGATAGCACCTATCTCGAATAGGGGTAGAAAGAGAACTATAGTAACGCGTGTGGATATAAAAAAATCATATCAAGCAGATTTGGAGCATCGCCGATTAACCGGATTCTTGTTAGGACTGGTGTTGGCACTTTCTTTGCTTTATGTGGGGCTGGAGTGGACCACCTCTTCTACTTCTGATGGCGAGGAGAGCACGATTACCGACGACATGAGCCAGGACGTGGAGATGATGCCTGCGATGGATACGCACGATATGATTGCTGCTGCTCCTGCATCGGCAGTCCATGCGGTGACCGAAAGGGTGAAAGCGGTAGATCATGCTACCACCATAGCACAGAAAATTAGTCCGAATAATGGCGATATGACACAGGGCATAGGCGGACAAGCCACTCGCATCAACGAACAGGATGGGGGCGAGAACACCGCCGCACAATCGCCTGTGGCGGTGAATGAAGACGACAACCCACTACATTTCCGCATTGTTGAGCAGCTTCCTGAATACCCAGGGGGCATGGTTGCCTTTATGAAATGGATTACAAGCAATCTGCGTTATCCACTGATGGCGCAGCGACAACACATCGAAGGTAAGGTGGTGGTGTCGTTTATTATCAATAAAGATGGTAGCATTTCGGGAGTAAAGGTGGAGCATAGTGTTGACCCCTTGCTCGACCAAGAGGCATTGCGTGTGGTGCGTTTGATGCCGAAATGGAAACCGGGATTAGAGAAAAATAAACCGTGTCGCACGCTTTTTGCGATACCCATAAACTTTAAGTTATAAGATGAATGCAGCAGAACTTTTAACGAAGGTAAATCAATTCATTGACCATTTGCCCTATGAGCGCAAACCTTCCGAGCTTTATGCACCCGTGAAATATGTGTTATCCATGGGCGGAAAGCGCATCAGACCCGTGTTGATGTTGCTGGGTTATGGGCTGTATGGCGAGGATTACGAGCAAGTTTTGATGCCCGCTTGTGGCATAGAGACCTATCATAACTATACCTTGTTGCACGATGATTTGATGGATCATGCCGAAATGCGGCGTGGAAAGCCTACGGTCCATTGCAAATGGAATGCCAATGCGGCTATCTTAAGCGGCGATTCGATGTTGGTGTTGGCTTATGAACGTATTGCACAATGTCCTGCAAAGCATTTGGCATCAGTGCTGAAAGTGTTTACGGAAACGGCTTTAGAGATTGGCGAAGGACAGCAATATGACATGGATTTTGAGCAACGCGATGATGTAACCGAGGCAGAATACATCGAGATGATCAGGCTCAAAACGAGTGTTCTTTTGGCTTGTGCGTTGAAAATAGGTGCCATCTTGGGCGAAGCTCCCACGGAAGACCAAGAAAATCTGTATAAATTTGGCGAGCAAATTGGTTTGGCTTTTCAGTTGCAAGACGATTATTTAGATGTCTACGGCGACCCCAAGGTGTTTGGAAAGACCATTGGTGGTGACATCATGAGCAATAAAAAAACGTATATGTTGATTAATGCGTTTAGCCGAGCCAATGCACAACAGCGGGCGCAGTTGCAGCAATGGGTGCACCATCCCGATGCACATCCGGCAGAAAAGGTGGCGGCTGTGACACAACTCTATAATGAAATAGGTGTAGATCAGTTGGCACAAGCCAAGATAAACGAATATTTTCAGCGGAGCAAGCAATATTTAGATGCGGTCAACGTCGACGAACAACGCAAGCAAGAGCTGCGCCAATATGCTTTGCAAATGATGAATCGCGCTTATTAAGAGGTAGGGAGTAAATACAAAAATGCACTTTACAGATACACATACCCATTTAGATGGCGAGGAGTTTCGCAACGATTTGCCCGATGTAATCAGCCGTGCAAAAGCTGCAGGTGTGGCACGTGTGCTCATTCCTGCGGTTGACTTGTCCTCCATTGATGGTATCATTGCCTTGTGCAACACCTATGAAGGTTATGCTTTTCCGATGATAGGTTTGCATCCTGAAGCGGTAAAAAGTGATTGGAAGGAGCGGCTCTCGTTGTTGAAAGCGCGCTTTCATGATGCCCCTTTTATTGCCGTTGGCGAGATAGGGCTTGATTTTTATTGGGAAAGAACCTATGAAAAGGAGCAACTGTTGGCCTTCGAGACGCAAGTGGAGTGGGCTGTAGAATGGCAGTTGCCTTTGGTGATTCATTGTCGGAAGGCACAGAATGAGATGATACCCATCTTGAAAAAGTATGAGAAGGACTTGGTAGGTGGCATCTTTCATTGCTTCACGGGCAATCAAAAAGAGGCGCAACAATTGCTGCAGTTTGATCGTTTCCTGTTGGGGATTGGAGGGGTATTGACCTTTAAGAGTAGCCATCTGCGGGAAGATTTGCCCGCTGCTGTTCCGCTTAATCGCCTTGTCTTAGAGACCGATAGTCCTTATATGGCGCCTGTTCCGCATAGAGGTGAGCGCAACGAAAGTGCTTTTGTGCGGGAAGTGTTGTTGCAGTTGGCTGTAAGTTATGGTGTCTCGCCTGAAGAGGTGGCTGCTGTGACAGAGGAAAATGTGCAGCGTTTGTTTCAGAGTTTAAAAGAAAAATCATGATAAAAAGATTCTTTAGAGCACGAATGGCTCTTTTATGGTTATTGATATTAGCCTTTGTGGCTACCGGATGGGCACAACAAAAAGCCTACGAAGTCCATCGCAAAACCTGTCGCTCAGCGTGTAGGGGATGTACAAAAAGATAGTATTGATGCAGCCGACGACTCACTTTCGGCACAGTTTGATACCGCTACCGCGAAGGAAAATGCGTTAGTGGCTGACACGAGCGATGGTGAAAGCTTTCATCAATCGTTGAAAACAAAGTTCATTGAAGGTAATGCTGGTTTCATGTCTTTAGTGGCTTTGGCTTTGGTCATCGGTTTAGCTTTCTGCATAGAGCGTATCCTTTATTTGAGCCTTTCTGAGATTAATGCCAAGAGATTTATGGCGCGTTTGGATGAAATGATTGCCAAAGACGATGTAGAAGGAGCAAAAACATTATGCCGAGAGACGCGTGGCCCGGTAGCATCCATTTGCTATCAGGGGTTGGAACGTGTGGAGGAGTCCATCGACAACATCGAACGTTCCATTGTTTCTTATGGCTCTGTGCAGGCCGCTAATCTTGAAAAAGGCTGTTCGTGGATTACGCTTTTCATTGCAATGGCACCATCTTTGGGGTTCTTGGGCACGGTGATTGGCATGGTCATGGCCTTTGACCAGATTCAAATGGCAGGCGACATTAGTCCAACCATCGTGGCATCGGGTATGAAAGTGGCGCTCATTACGACAATCTTTGGTATTATTGTGGCCTTGATTTTGCAGATTTTCTACAATTACATCCTCTCGAAGATTGAGCATCTCACCGCACAGATGGAGGAGAGTGCTATTTCGTTATTAGATAGTTTGGTGAAATATAAAGTCAAACATGGAACGCTTTAACTTTCAAACGTTGCGCAAAAAGCCCACGGAATGGCTCACACAGCGTGTGCTCTATGGGCTTATTGGCATCGCTGTCGTTGTGTTTGGACTCTTCTATTTGGTGGGGTTTCATCAACCATTCGAAGAGAATGCCGATTTCAATGCACCGCTCTTCACCAATCTCTTATTGTTGTTGATGGGATTGTTGGTGGTCTTGTCGGTTATGCTTTCCATTGTAACCATAGGACGTAGTTTGCGCCTTCATCGAGGTAAAGCCAATGGATTGGAGAACAATGTGCCTGTACGTCGGCTGGAGCAGTGCGTCGTCTATGGCACACTCGCAGTTGTGGTTTTATCGTTTGTTGTGGGGTCTTCTCAATCAATGCGCATCAATGGCGAGCCCTTCCATGACTGGTGGTGGCTTAAAGTAGCCGATATGTTTGTTTATTCTGCAGCGATACTGTTGCTTGTTGCTGTGGGATGTGTCATCTATGGGGCGACGAAATATTATCGAAAGGCAAAAAGAAGCTAATGTTCAGGCGCAGAAAACATCAAGTTCCAGGGCTCAACACCACGTCAACAGCCGACATCTCATTTATGTTGTTGATATTCTTCTTGGTGGCATCGTCAATGGATATCGACAAAGGTTTGTCGCGTCAATTGCCACCTTTGGCTGTGGAAAAAGAGCAAGATGAAACGCCCATTCAGCGTGAAAGACTGCTACAGGTGGTATTAACACCCGAAAATAAGGTGTCGTTGGATGGAAAGGTTGTGGAGCAAAGACTGTTGCAACAACATATTTATCAATTTATCTCGTCGCGTGGTGCTGCACACCTTATTACCATAGAAGTGCCCGCATCGGCCACCTATAATGCTTATTTTCAATTGCAAGATGCCTTAGCTGAGGCTTATAAGCAATGGCGTGATGGCAGCGCTCTACGTTTGTTTCATCAGCATTACGCTTTGTTGACACCGCCACAACGGGAAAAGATTCGTGAACTTTGCCCGCAACGTGTGAGTGAAACCTATCAGAACAAAGTGAAGGAGGAGCAGCTATGAGTAGATTCCGCCCATCAAAACACGAAGTTCCAGGACTTAACACGGCCTCACTTCCTGATTTGATTTTCTCAGTTTTGTTTTTCTTTATGATTGTTACGCATATGCGTACAGAAACCCTTAAGGTGACTTATCGGGTGCCACAAGGACGAGAGTTGTCGCGTTTAGTAAAGAAGTCGGCAGTGATTTATATTCATATCGGGAAACCAATCCCGTGAAAGACGCCCCCTTCTGCATTGGTTTTTTTGAGGGTTCGTGTATTCAGATGAATGACAAATATGTATCTCCAGCAGATATTGTGGATTATATTTCAGCTGATAGGGCGCGTATGTTGCCCGAAGACCAGCAGCGGATGGTTGTTTCTATTAAGGCCGATCGAGATACGAAAATGGTAGTTGTCCAAGCGGTAAAGCAGGCTTTGCGGCAAGCAAAAGCGTTAAAAGTAAGCTATTCGGCAACGGAAAGTCCTACGAAAAAAAGTAAAAATCAGTGATAGATTAACACAAAAATATTGTTTTCTTTGTAATAATCAAAGAAAATGATTATATTTGCATGCAAATTAATAGGTTTTATGTCACATCATTATTTAGACGAATTAGATAAGAAAATCCTCAAGCTAATCTCGGAGGATGCGCGTACACCATTTCTTGAAGTAGCGCGTGCTTGTAATGTGAGTGGTGCAGCTATTCACCAACGTGTGCAGAAACTGACGACTTTAGGCGTACTGAAGGGCTCACAGTTTGTTGTTGACCCTGTGAAAATAGGGTATGAAACCTGTGCCTATGTGGCACTTTATTTGCGCGAACCCGAGCGTCATGATGCTGTTGTGGAGGCGTTAAAACAAGTTCCAGAGGTAGTGGAATGTCACACCACTACAGGTGGAATGGATCTTTTCATTAAGCTTTATGCTCATAATAATCAGCATCTGATGCAACTTATTCACGATAAATTGCAACCTTTGGGCTTGCAACGTAGTGAAACTATCATTTCTTTCGATGTGATTTTTGATCGTCAGTTGCCCGTTGATAAAATGGAAGTAGACGATGAAGCAGAAGAAGGTGAAGATGAAGTAGCAGAATAAGATTTAATCAATAATCTCCTGTTCACCTTTTATTATAGCAAAAAGAAGGCGAGTGGGGCATCGTATGAGTGGCCATTTGAAAGGTTAATGTGCAAAACGCATAGTCTTTCGAATGGCTATTTCTATAGAATCATGCTAAAGAATAGTTTGTGTTGTGCAGGTGATTAGCGATAATCATATTTAGACTCAGATAAATTTATTTATGGAAATTAAATCTATACGAATAAAAATTATGAAATAGCAGATAGAATGACGCCCTTATTTTTCATAAACATTGAAGGAGAATGCTGGTGATGTGGGTGTTTTAGGGAAATATTCTTGGTTGACGAGCACCCAATCGGTATAGGAAGGGAAGAAAGCATCAGCTTGTTTTGGAGTGACATCGACCTCTGTAAGATAGAGTTTGTCGGCAAAGGGCATGGCTTGTTGATAAACAGATGCACCACCAATGATGAACACTTCGGGGGTATGAGCACATAGTTGCAGTGCAGCTTCTAATGAGGTTGCCACTTCGCAACCATCAAAAGCAGGGACTGTTTGGCTTAAAACAATGTTTCTCCGCTGCGGAAGTGATCCGTGAGGTAGCGAGAGGAATGTGTGCCTTCCCATGATAATGGGATGGTGAAGGGTGAGGGCTTTAAAGCGTTTCAAGTCGGCCTCGATGTGAAACAATAATTGATTTTGATAGCCGATGGCGCGGTTTTTAGCCACAGCAGCAATCAGATTTACCTGTGTTGAATGATACATGGCGGCGTGTCGGGTAGGTGTGTCCTTTTAATTTTCCACGCTTGTGGATAGAGATTGTTGGCGCGGTTGCCCACATTTTTTACGAACCCTAAAGGGTAATTTTCGTAGCAAAGCACCACGATGCCACGCGGTGTATCGGTAGGAAGAGTGAGTGCTTCACCTCGGAGATAAGCAATAGCTTGGGCATAAGATACCGAAATCTGTGGAAATGTCGCAGTGTCGAATTGTATTGAAAGTGCTTTCGACTGATGAGGTAGCACCGTCTTTCCTTTGATTTCATCGGGCAACGCACCATGTGAGAGCACATTGAGGGCAGCTAAGGCTTTAGGAGAAATGGGCTGTTGCGCATAACTTTCGGCAAAGACACCCTCTGTTTCGGATGTGTTGCGTTTGCGTAGGATGGCCATGAACAACCCCTCACCTTGCGTTTTACCGGGAATGAAACGATAGACAGGATGGTTGTCGATGAGACTTCCCGTGATGTGCCACGCTTTAGGCACAGGAACTGAGACGAAGTCTGCCCCCAAGTGTTCGGCAATCCACGCCACATTCTCCTCGTTCTCGTGTGCATTGAAGGTGCAAGTGGAGTAGATTAGCAGACCGTTGGGCTTAAGACAGGGCCAGATGTCTGTGATGATTTCGCGCTGTAAAGCCGTACATTCGGCTACTTTTGCAAGGCTCCAATCGGCAATGGCACCCATATCTTTGCGAAACATGCCTTCTCCAGAGCAGGGCACATCGGCTAAAACGACATCGAACAGTAAACGACTCTTTTGGTAATCGCGTGCATAGTTGTTCGTAACGAGGCAATGGGGCATGCCAAATTTCAGGATGTTCTCGTTCAACACCTGCGCTCGTTGACGCATTGGTTCGTTGCTGAAGAGCACGCTCCCCGCTGGCAACGCACTATAGGCGCAGGTCGATTTTCCGCCGGGTGCCGCACAAAGGTCAAGCATGCGCATGGGTTGTTGAACCACATTGCGCACCACATAATCGATAAACATCGAAGCAGCCTCCTGCACATAGTAAAGTCCTTGATGCAGCATGGGGTCGAAAGTGAAGTTGGGTCGCTCGGCCAAATAGAAGCCATTGGGGCACCATGGCACAGGACTTTCAACGCCATGCACAGCAAAAGTACCCGTTTTGAGTTTGAAAGGGTTGAGCCGAATGCTCACTAAGGGATTGGTGCTGAGCCCAGCTTCTAATGTGGCATAGAGCGTTTCACCCATGAGTTGGCGAGTAGAATGAATGAAATCGTAGGGAAGTTGCATCTTCATTGTGTTGCTATTGCATGCAAAATTAAAAATTTTTTCGTTCCTTTGCAACTAAACATTCATAGGTTTCGTCAAACCAGCAAAAAGAAACTCAAAAATAAAATGGTATGAAGAAGATTTTATTTGTAGCCTTTTTGGCTTTTGGATGTGCTTCGATGACGATGGCTTTCTCGCATAAGCATCACAAGGCACCGCAGCAAGAGATGGTAAGTAAACAGGCTAAGACAGTGCAAGATGAGGGCGTTGAAGCTTGCTCCGACACGACTGATGTAGCCGAGGACGAATCGGATTCTTTGCTTGCTGTAGCAAATGCAGACGAGCAAAGACGCGAATGTTGACCATACGGGGAGCCTTTTGTATGATTTAGGATTCCCATCTGACGTTTTCTCGAGTAATAATTTGGGAGGGACATTGTTTGCCATCTTTCTTTTCTGCATGATTTTTGTGTTGCCATTTGTGGTCTTCATCCTCATCATCCGCTATCTTATTAAACGACATAATGACAATGTGCGTTTGACAGAAATGGCAATGGAGAAAGGGTATCCTTTAAGTTCGATGGGTACCATTGAGAAGTGGAATCGGCATTATAATCAAAGGCAATGGGAAAAAGGCGTGCGGCAAATCTGTATTGGTGCAGGCTTGATGGTTTTATTTATCTGTCTGAGTTTTGACGCATTGGCAGGTGTGGGCGCTTTGTTGATGTTTATGGGTATAGGTCAGTTGGTTATTGCACGTAGTACGCGGAGACAACATGAAGCTGAAAGCTGTATGCCAGAGACGCCTGTTGCTGAAAAACCTGTCGATGCTACCCCTAAGGCTGCCGAAGAGGTAAAAGGAGAGGATGCGTTTGACCCGCAAATATAAAACGAGGTGAAGGCTTTCGACGATATTGCACTTGTGACACAGGTGGCTGTGTTTCACAACCGGCGGGCTTTTGATCAGTTGGTTGTGAAATACCAGTCACCCATTCGACGCTTCTTTTTGCTGCAAACGGGTGGTGACGTGGCGCTGAGCGACGATTTAGCGCAAGAAACGTTTGTGAAAGCCTATGTGAACATCACGCATTTTCAGGGACTTTCGCGTTTCTCAACTTGGCTCTATCGCATTGCCTATAATACATTCTACGATGATGTGCGGCGCCGAAAAATGACAGAAGATATTGACACCTCAGTCGTAGCACAGCATCGTAGCGAAACGTTGCACACTGGATTGAGGTTAGATTTGCAACAGGCTATGCAGGTGCTCTCTGCAAACGAGCGCCTTTGCATCACCTTGCAGTTGGTGGATGGACAGAGCATTGAGCAGATAGCAACGATAACAGGTATGGCGCAAGGAACAATCAAGAGCCATTTGTCGCGTGGAAAGAATAAATTAACAGCCTATTTGAAACAAAATGGATATGATGGATAACGAACAAAACGAACGCTTATTGAAGCAATTTCTCACAGAACGAGTGCCTCAAATGATAGCCGACGAGGGCTTTCTTCGCGGGTGAGGCTGCATCTTCCGCCTTCGCGTGAGGGTTGGTTGTCGGCAGTGTGGACAATGTTATGTAGTATAGCCATTGTGGTTTATGTGCTATTAACACCCATATGGTCGCTGTTGCGGAAGCTCTTTTTGAAGGAGATACTCAGTTGTGTATTCTTTTTGCACAGACTTTGTTGGGATGTGTTTACGATGTTTTCTGTTTATGTAGGTGTTCTTTTGGGGCTTTTTGTCCTTCTCTACATTGTATATCCCATAGAGCGGCGTATGATTTGATTCTCTATGACATCTGCAAAAAAGGCTTGTGCTTGGCTCGGATGTACTTTTATCACGTAAAAGCACACAATAGTAGATGTGGTTATTCATACTGAAATTTTATCCTGTAATATGAACCTTTTAGCAATAACCTCTTGTTACTTTTAAATAGTTTCGACCCATTCCAAAATAGTGAGTGCCCTTCATAAGGTTTCTTTGCTATCTCAGCTGTTTGTTAGATTTAATGAGAGAGGGCGCGGTTGATAGTTAAACTGTCCGTTTGCTCTGTTAACTTATCTTGAATAGCTATCCTTTCTACTCTGGTATCGGGTTGGTGGAGTAAAGTTCAGTCCACCTTCTTGTTAGTTGTGGGCAACGAATATTTTCCCCATTATCATATACAATCCTGAATTATCTTTTGCTATACGTCCTTTTTACTCTCTCTTCAATATCGAAGGAACTATACAAACATATGACGTATTATGCTGAGCCTTTTTCTTTTAAAATCGTTCTCTTGTGCCCTAAGATACTTAAATAATATAAAATAAGAGTGTTATTTTTAGGGAATTGCCTATATGTTACCAATAGGTAACGTAACTTTGTGGTTACTATTTGGCAATATAAATGTCCAGAATTGAATGAAATAGAGAAAAGACAGAAGAGAAGATACTCGAAGCTGTTGGGAGTATTGTAGAAAGCGAAGGCTTTGAGAAGCTTGGTATTAATACAATAGCTTTAAAAGCAAATATTTCCAAGATGCTTATTTATAGATATTTTGGAGGGCTTGAAGGGCTTATTGTAAAGTTTGTAATGCAAAAGGATTATTGGGCTAATGCTGATACGATTATGATTAATTCTCAGTGTGTAAAGGATAGCATAATAAAAATGTTCCGCAAGCAGATTGATCAAATGCGAAATGATGTAATTTTAAGGCGTTTGTATCGGTGGGAATTGTCTTGTTATAACACAAATATTGATCAGCTTAGGACTAAACGAGAAGAAAACGGATGCGAACTAATCAAAATGATAAGTACATTAACGGGTTGCCCCAATACAGAAGTAGCCTCATTAGCAAGTATACTATCGGCTTCAATCAGTTATTTAACATTGATAGAAGATCAATGTCCGACATATAATGGTATTTGTTTGCAAACAGATGGAGGGTGGAACCAAATTATGCAAGGAGTAGAGATTATAGTTGACTTATGGATAAAAAAAGTATTCACAAGTGATAAAAATTAATTGTTGTATGAGTTATTTTTTTATGGGAGTTATGAATAATATAATGATGCAGAACTCAGACTATCTCTTTATGATAGAGAATGCTTGTAAGGCACCTTCTGGGCATAACACACAGCCTTGGCTATTTAAGATAAGAGAGGCTAAAATAGATATATATCCAGATTTTTCAAAAGAATTACCTGTTGTCGATCATAATCATCGTGAATTGTTCGTTAGTTTAGGATGTGCAGTAGAGAATCTTTGTGTCGCAGCTCGGGAGAAAGGGTATCATACCGAAGTCAAAGTTATTAAGGATTCTTTTATTCGGGTTTTACTTACAAAAGATAAGAAAAAGCAATCTGACTCTTTATTTCCACAAATTGCTTTGAGACAAACCAATAGAAGCGTTTATGATGGGAGAGAAATTCCAGAAGATAGTATTAAGATACTCAAAAATATTCCTATTGAACCATCTATCTCTATTTATTTTTATAAGCGGGGAAGTGTTGATTATGAAAGACTCGCTGATATGGTTTATCGTGGTAATAGCTTGCAATGAATAATGAGGCTTTTAAAACAGAGCTTACAACGTGGATGCGGTATAATAAGAAGCATCAGAATAAGACGCGAGATGGTTTAAGTTATGCAACCTTTGGTGCTCCGAATGTTCCCCGTTTTATAGCAAAATTTGTTATGTCGAAAGCAATCAATGAGAAAGCACAGAATAAAGAAGATCGGAAAAAGATAGCCTCATCATCTCACTTCGTTCTTTTTACAACAAAAGATGATACAGTTGAACAATGGGTTGGACTTGGTAGAGTTCTGGAACGAATACTATTGTGTTCTACAGCGATGGGCATTGTAAATGCTTATCTTAATCAACCTAATGAAGAAAGTGATGTTGCAAAAGATATGGTAGCGCGGCTTCAAATTCCCAATGAACATCCGACTATTCTGATAAGGTTGGGCTATGGAAAGGAAATGCCCTATTCACTAAGGCGTGATTATAAATCATGTATTCTTTTGTCGGAATAAAGCTGCGAATTATGAAGTCAACCTTTATTCATAGCACTATACGTTGTCAAGTAGAAATGAACGGCAGGATTTCAAATTAAGTTTTTGAGGTAGTTTGGATTATATTAATAAAAATATGTCTTAGATATTATTGTCGCTATATTGCTTTTCCTCTTAGCTTATATAGGAATTCTGTTTTAACGAGAACTACCACAAGAGGATACTTGCATAGCTTATGTAGGCATAAAAACAGAAAAAGTGGCATCATGGTTCGATTACGGCAATTCCAAAAATATAAAGAGATTCATTTAGAGTTGTGGGGCGGGAGTGCACGATGCATTCTCGCTTCCAATGTGTGTGATGGAATGTTGGTTAGCAGAATGTTTTCTTGGAGTATTTCCTCCTATGCGTTTCGTTTGGGTGGATTGCTCGCAGGGGATGATGGAAAGGTTTAAAGGGCTTTATGTTACAGCGGCATTGCGTTAGAAAGTTCTCTCGGTGGTGTTGGTGTTAGTAAGCTTTTTAATAGGTTTCGTTGCACTTTCTTTTGACTTTCCCTGCGCATCAAATAGGCCGTAAGTGGTGCGCAACACGCGGAACTCCGTGCGGCGGTTGAGCTGATTGCACACCGCTTGCTGCGCATTGTCCAACGAGGCGATGAAGGTTTCACTGAGTACATCGCCTGCTTTGAGCCACGGATAGCGCTCGGTGAGTTTCGGCGGCACGATTTTCGGCTTCGATTTTCCATAGCCCACGGCCGTTAGTCGGTCTGCTTGGATGCCATGTGCAACAAGATAGTGTACTACATTTTCGGCGCGCTGCTGCGACAGGCGTTGGTTGTAGGCTGCCGAACCACGGTCGTCACAGTGGGCCGAGAGTTCGATGGTGACGTGTGGATTCTCATTCAGTAGAGCCACCAATTGGTCCAATGCGGTAGTAGATTCAGGCAGTAGGGTGGCTTTGTCGAAAGCGTAGAAGATGTTGTCGATGAGCACGGGCGCTTGGATGGAGGCCAAGGGGAATTGTAGTGTGTAGACCTTTGTGCTGTCGATGGTGTCGATGTGCAGCGCTTCCTGGTGGTTAAGGAAACCATCGCAGGTGGCTAACAGCAGATAGTCGACGCCGGGTTTCACTACTTTGGTGAACGCCCCGTTGCCGCTTACACTCAGCTTTTCGTTCGTTCCATCGTTGCCCACAAGATAGACTTGCGCCTGTGGCAGCTCGTAGCCATCGCGCTCGTAGACCCATCCCTGAATGGTTTGCGTGACGTCGGGACATTCGAATCGGTAGAGATGGTCATAGCCGCGCGCATCGTTGCGGTTGGAAGCGAAGAAACCGCGCATGTGGCGGCCTTCGAAAGTCATGCCGAAATCATCGGCCGAGCTGTTGACAGGTGCGGGCAGACGGTTGATTTCTATTTCATGGTGCGGTTTAAATGTGGCGCAAAATAGATCCAATCCGCCCAGGCCCGGGTGCCCATCGGAAGAGAAATAAAGGTCGCCATTGGTGCGAAAGGTGGGGAACATTTCGTTGCCTGGCGTATTGATGGGCGCGCCAAGGTTTTCGATAAAGCCGATGCCTGTGGGCGTTAGCTGCGCACGCCACAAGTCGAGCCCACCCTGTCCGCCTGGTAAATCCGACACGAAATAGAGCCATTTGCCATCGGGCGAAACGGCAGGATGGGCAAATGTGGCAAGCGTGTCACGTGAGAGACGTAGTGGCTGCGGGCTACTCCAGGTAGCATCGTGGCGCTGGGCTGTCCAGATCTGTGCGTAACGCGGTTGCGAGGGATGGATGGTGCAGCGCGTGAAAAACATCGTTTGCCCATCGGATGAAAAGGCGCAAGTGCCATCTTCGTAAGCCGAATTGACCGCGCCAACCACTGGCTCTGGGCGGTTCCATGTGCCTTTGTCGTTTTGTTGTGTGAAAAAGATGTCACAGTTTTTGGTGCCCGTCACGCCGTTGAGTTCATTGCCTAAAGCCGTTTTGCGCGACGAAGTGAAATAAAGTTGGGTGGCATCGCCTGGCAACAGCATGGGTGCATAGTCGGCTTGCGGCGAATTGAGCGATGTCATTGGCTTCACGCGGTAGTGGCTTTTCTGCGCTTTCCATGCTACCGCTTGTTGTGCAGACAGCAGACCGTTGCGCCAAAGTGGGTCGGTGGGTAGTGAATCTTTCAAGGCTTCGAAGGCACGTGTGGCGTTTTGATATTGGCCAGCCTTGAGTAAAAGACGTGCGAAAGTGAGGCGGTCGTGCAATGTGGGTTGTCCGTAACGCAAACCCGTTTGGTAGGCCGCGAGTGCGCGTGGTGTAGCGTTGAGCCGGTTGTAGCAGCGCGCCATCTGCAATGAAACTGCACCCTTGCGTGCCTTCTCCTTGGACGGCAGTTGCTGGTAGACTTTGCGATAGGCCGCCGCCGCATCGGCATATTCACCTATTTGCCAAAGTTTATCGGCCTTTCGCAGCGTTTGGTCGATACCGCAAGCGCTGAAAATGCTGATTAGCAGCAGAGAAAGCAATGTGCGTATGGTGGGCATGAGCTATACTTTTGCGTCGGTTTTAAAAGGCAAAACAAACTTACAACCCGCTTGCCATTGGCTACATCCGTAGGCAGTGCGCCCCTTAATGATTTGTCCCTTGCTGCAAAGGGGGCAGGGCTGCCCAATGAGACTGTCAGAGGGCGTTAGTGTGGTGGTCTTTTTCTTTGTGGCAACAGATAATTCCTTTTTTGTCGAACGTTTCTTAGTCGGCTTTTTCTTCTCTTCTTCTGTGATGATGGTGACGCGGCGATTGCTATTGTCACGCAGCACGTCGGTCACAATGTTGGTGATTTGTTGCTTCAGTTCGGCAATGAATTGCGCGGCATCATAGCGCTGATGCTCAATGTCACGAAGCTTCTTTTCCCAAATACCCGTTAGCTCGCAGCTTGTGAGTAGCTTTTCATGAATCATGTCAATAAGTTCGATACCCGTGGCGGTCGCGACCAAATTCTTGCGTTCGCGCCGAATGTAATGGCGTTTGAAGAGCGTCTCAATGATGCTTGCGCGGCTTGATGGACGCCCAATTCCCATTCTCCTGAGTGCCAAACGCAGTTCCTCATCGTCGACAAATTTGCCCGCCGTCTCCATGGCACGCAGCAGTGTTGCTTCGGTGTAGAACTTTGGTGGTGTGGTTTGTTTCTCAGTCAAGGTGGGCGTGTGTGGACCGCTTTCCCCTTTCTTAAACGCAGGAAGTACGCCCGTCTCAGGTGTTTCGCCGTCGGAATTCTCTTTCCCGTCGGCATGCTGATAGAGCGCGCGCCAGCCGGGTTCGAGAATTTCTTTGCCCGAAGTTTTAAACGCAATGCCATCTACCTCACCTTGAACGGTCGTGGTAGCAAATTTGCAATCGGGATAGAACACGCTGATGAAACGCATGGCAATGAGGTCGAAGACGTTTTGTTCGCGCTGCGTCAGCCCCATCACGGGAACGCCCGTTGGTATAATGGCGTGGTGATCGGTCACCTTGCTGCTGTCAAACACCTTTTTGCTCTTCGGCAATTGCTTGCTGATGGCCGCCAACTGACGAATGGGTGCTTTGTATTTGGGCTGGCTATCTATCTTCGACTGGCTGAGTCCATTCAGTATCTGCGGGCACTTGGGATAGATGTCCTCGCTGAGGTATTGTGTGTCGACACGCGGATAGGTGGTGAATTTGCGCTCGTAAAGTGTTTGAATGAGGTTGAGCGTGTCTTCTGCGGAATAGCCAAATTTGCGGTTGCAATCCACCTGCAGCGAGGTGAGGTCATACAAAAACGGCGGCGCTTCGGTGCCTTTCTTTTTTTGTACGCTCGTGATTTGCATGGGCTTCCCTTCGATGGTTGCGAAAGCTTGCTCGCCCTCCTCGCGACTTAGAAACTTGCCCGAGGTGGCCGTAAATTGCACATCGCGATAAATCGTGGCCAACACCCAATAAGGCTCTGGCTTGAAGTTGTCAATCTCTTTCTGTCGGTTCACTATCAATGCCAACGTGGGGGTTTGCACGCGACCAATGCTGAGCACCTGTCGGTTCTGTCCATACTTCAGCGTGTAGAGGCGCGTTGCATTCATTCCCAGCAGCCAGTCGCCAATGGCACGGCTCAATCCGGCAAGATAAAGCGGTTCATATTGTTGCTGATCCTTAAGCGAAGCAAAGCCTTGCTTGATGGCTTCGTCGGTCATCGATGAAATCCAAAGTCGTTTCACGGGGCATTTGACGTTAGCCTTTTGCATGACCCAACGTTGAATGAGTTCACCCTCTTGTCCCGCATCACCACAGTTGATAATCTGATCGGCGGCTGCAAATAGTTTCTCGATGATAGCAAATTGCTTGGCTATACCATCGTCGGGAATGAGCTTAATGCCAAATCTGCTCGGTATCATGGGCAATGCACCCAAACTCCAATGCTTCCAGTTCTCTTGATAATCATTGGGTTCTTTCAGCTCACACAGGTGCCCGAAGGTCCAGGTCACCTGGTAACCATTCCCTTCCATGTAGCCATTTTTCGCTTGATTAGCGCCAAGAATGTGTGCAATATCCCTTGCCACACTGGGCTTTTCGGCGATACAAACAATCATATTTCTTTTTCGTACTTAGGCTTGCAAAGTTACGAAGAATTGTTGATAAAGTTGTCGCGTGGCAAGAATAGCCGCGAAATTGCCGCGCGATTCCTATCATTTTCGTGGCGAATATGCGCGATATTTCCACGCAAATTGGCGCATTGCTTGAAAAAAGAACCGACTTTTGCACCTACTTAAGATTTACTTTGTACCTTTGTATCCCAATCATAAATAAGGTAGGAGCATCATGAGCAAATTGAAGATAGAAATAGATTACGATTTCTGTCAATGGAGCGAACTAACTGAACAGGATAAACAGCTGATTAAACATGCCAAAGAAGCTGTCCGCAACAGCTATGCCAACTATAGCCATTTTCATGTGGGCGCGGCGTTGCAGCTTCACGATGGGCGCATCATCATCGGTGCCAATCAAGAGAATGCTGCATTCCCGTCAGGACTTTGTGCAGAGCGTGCCGCCATATTTGCAGCACAGTCACAAGCTCCCGAGCAAGCGATTGATGCTATCGCAGTGGCGGCACACAACGAAGAAGCCTTTCTCAACGACCCCATCTCTCCGTGCGGAGCTTGTCGGCAAGTCATGCTCGAGATGGAGGATCGCTACAAGCAAAATCTGCGCGTCTTGCTCTATGGGACCGCTGGAATCTACATTTTTAAGAGCGTCAAAGACCTCATGCCTTTCGCCTTTGTCGATGAGAATATGCGAAAATAGCTCAAGAAGATTGATTTTTTACAAAACATTATGAAAGTAGGACTGTTTGTTCCTTGTTACATTGATGCGATGTATCCCGAAGCGGGCATCGCAACCTTCAAATTATTAAAGCACTTTGGTATCGAGGTCAGTTACCCCGAGAAACAAACTTGTTGCGGTCAGCCCATGGGTAATGCCGGGTTTGAAGACATGGCCGAGCCCTTGGCCAAGAAGTTTAACGATATGTTTACTGATGTCGACTACGTTGTAGCCCCATCCGCATCGTGCGCCTCGTATGTGAAGTTCTTCCATCCGCGCTTGCTCAAGGGCGAGCACCCCTGTCTTGCCTCCGCAAAGACCATGGACATTGTCGCGTTCCTGCATGATGTGCTCAAGATTAAAGCGCTGCCTGGAAGCTTCCCACATGTGGTCAGCGTGCACAACAGCTGTCACGGCGTGCGCGAATTGCGCCTCTCCGCACCTTCCGAGGAGCACATCGCGCCCTATAATAAGATTGTCGATCTCTTAAAACTGATGAAGGACATCACTGTGCTCGAACCCGAACGCAAGGATGAGTGCTGCGGCTTCGGTGGGATGTTTGCTATCGAGGAAACCGCTGTGTCGATTCGTATGGGCGAAGACAAGATTGAACGCCATATCGCTACGGGAGCTGAATATGTCACCGGTGCCGATAGTAGTTGCCTCATGCACATGGCTGGTATTGCAAAGCGCAAGAAGAAACCCATACAGTTTGTGCATGTCAGCCAGATTCTGGCCGCTGGATTATAACAGAATGTAGACCAAGAAGAAACGAGCAATGAGTACACTACATGCAAAGAATGCTGCGGCATTCAACAAAAACCCCGAGAAGGTGACGCGCCACGACAAGACATTCTGGAAGGTGCGCATGGACCACGACGCCGCAGCTGCGCAACTACCCGAATGGAAGCGCTGCGCGACTTGGCCAGTAAGATTAAGAAACACACCATCACGCATCTTCCCCACTACTTAGAGCAGTTCACCGCAAAGTTAGAATCGCGTGGCGTCATCGTACATTGGGCAGCCGATGCCAACGAATTCAATGGCATCGTGCTTGATATTCTGCGCGCACACAACGTGAAGAAGCTCATCAAGTCTAAGTCGATGCTCACCGAGGAATGTGCGATGAATCCTTATCTCATCGGACAGGGTATCGATGTTGTCGAAGGCGATTTAGGTGAGCGAATAGTGCAACTCAAGAAGCAACGCCCCAGTCACATCGTCATGCCTGCGCTCCACTTAACGCGCGAAGAGGTGGGCGACCTTTTCGAGGAAGAGGGCATCTCACACGAGAAGGGAAACGACGATCCGAGCTATCTCACACATTGTGCTCGTCTCAGTTTGCACCATGAGTTCATGGAAGCAGAAGCCGGCCTCACCGGATGCAACTTTGGGGTGGCCGACACAGGCGACATTGTGGTGTGCACCAACGAAGGGAACGCCGACATGGCCACCTCGATACCCAAACTCCACATTGTGGCGATGGGCATAGAGAAGCTTGTGCCCAACTATGAGAGTCTGGCGGTCTTCCATCGCTTGTTGGCGCGTTGCGGCACGGGACAGCCCGCCACCGCATTCACCTCGCACTTCCGACAGGCACGCCCGGGAGGAGAAATGCATGTGGTGCTGGTCGATAACGGGCGCAGTAACATCTTAGAAAGCGAGGAGCATCAGCAAATCCTGCAATGTATTCGTTGCGGAGCCTGCATGAACACCTGCCCCGTCTATCGGCGCAGTGGCGGACACAGCTATACCTATGTCATCCCTGGTCCGATAGGCGTCAGTCTTGGCATGATGCACAATCCTACGTTTGAGTACAACAACGTAAGCGCCTGCTCGCTCTGCTTGAGCTGTGATAGCGTCTGCCCAGCCAAGGTGGCGCCCGGAAGCCAAATTTATATCTGGCGCCAAAGCTTGTCGAAGATTGAAAGGCCGATCCGCTGAAGCGCGAAATGTCCGTTGGGATGGACGTGCTCTTTGAGCACCCTGACCTTTATCAGGCGGCGTTGCGCATGGCACCTTTTGGCCAATCTCGTTCCCGAGTCGATGACCCATTTCACGCGATTGAACCCTTGGGGCATTGGGCATACGAAGCCCGAGTTTGCTAAGAAGTCCTTCCATCAGTTGTGGAAAGAAGGAAAGGTGGATGGGATGAAACACAAAAAGAAGTAACCGATGAAAAAGGAAGAATTTCTGAAACGCCTGCGCAGCAAGCAGGTGACGCCGTTCGATATGCCAGCTATCGACATCAATCCGCTCACGTTCGACGACGTTAAGCGCAAGTTCATTGAGACCTCGAAAGCTGTCGGCGGGCAAGTGATTGAGACCGCAGCCAACGACGATCTCAACGCCATCATTCGGAAGGCCTACCCCAATGCCAAGCGCTTTGCAAGCAACGTGGCGGGCATCGAAGCCGATGTAAATCCCGACAGCGTGGCCGAAGCGGCCGATTTAGATGGTACGGATGTGGGCATCGTGCAAGGTGCGCTGGGTGTCGCAGAGAATGGTTGCATTTGGGTGCCGCAAACGATGAAGGAGAAAGCCGTGTGTTTCATCGCCGAGAACCTTGTGATTTTGCTCTCAAGCAAGGCGCTCGTGAGCAACATGCACGAGGCCTATCGCCGCATCGAAATGACCGACTACGGCTTCGGTACGTTTATCAGCGGTCCCAGTAAGACGGCCGACATCGAGCAAGCGTTGGTCATGGGAGCACAGGCGAGCCGTTCGGCTACGATTGTGTTGATTGACGAAGATGATAAATTGTAGCGGTCGTGGCTTGTGAGCGATGGCTTACGGATAAACAAACGTTTAAACAACAATGCGGATGAGCTCTTTTAGCTCATCCGCATTTGTTTGATGATAGCCCATCGCTTCATTAGCGAGTTGCCACCTTGCAACGGCATGGCTATACCATGATGTTGCTATGTTTTAGGTGTAATTTCAACCTCGCCATGATTTTTTTCCTTCAGTTCCGTGCTCATCATTAGGCTTTCCACCGCCCGCAGGCTTCTTTCCTGCTGGTTTCTTTTCGTCTTTTGATGGCTTTTTGCTGTCGTCGGCTGGTTTTTTGTTTTCGGCAGGCTTCTTGTTGTCATTTTTTCTCTTGCTTGGGGGCAAAACCTCTTGCTTATAGTGCTTTACTTGCTCGTTTATCTTATCGACAAAATCCGCATACTCGGCATCGCCCTCAATTAAGATAAAGGCATTCACCTTGTCCACCAATATGCGATAGGCTTTGTTGGCGTCGTCTTGCGCAGTGCGCAACTGTCCTGTCATTTTCGTTGCGCGCTCGTTCGCACGCAACTCGGAGTGTGTGCGCAATTTGTCGTTGGCCTGCTTCAATGCATCTACCACCTCGACCAAGTTAAGGGCAGTCACCTCTGTCGTAAATTTGTTTTGCAAATCGTCAATGAGGTTGAGCAATAGGCCTGTTTCACGGTCTAACTGCATTTTGGGGTCAATCGCATACTCTTTTACCAACATTCCCAAGCGTTTGGCATGCTTCTCAAGCTCGGCATTAGGGTGGTTCTTATAATATTCGATAGCCCTTTGTAACGCGCGATAGTATTTCCCACGCAATTTGTCGGCCGCTTTGATGTCGTGGCTTAGCGCACTTGCTTGGGAAAGCTTCAAAGCCTTGTCTTCGGCTTTCAACGCGTTCTCTAAGGTTGTCAACTCTGCAGTGACTTTCGTCTTTACCTTTGTGTCGGCTGTAACACGTTTTACCGCGTCAGTAATAAATAAGAAATGAGCTCCATTGTTTAGGTGAGCCAAATCAACATTCTGGATTTTCTTCATATTCATATTTTTTCGTTTATAAAATAGTTAAAAAATAATTTATTCAATAGATTTTCATTTTTAGACTTGTTTGCGGAATGTTCCGCAAATGTGTTTCCACTCGGAATTGACTTGCGGAATGTTCCGCAAATGTGTTTCCACTCGGAATTGACTTGCGGAGTGTTCCGCAAACGTGTTTCCACTCGGGAATTGACTTGCGGAGTGTTCCGCAAACGTATTTCTACTCGGGAATTGACTTGCGGAGTGTTCCGCAAACGTGTTTCCACTCGGGAATGACTTGCGGAGTGTTCCGCAAGGATGCCGATTTTTGAAATTTGCTTCATACAAGGTTCCTTGCATAGAGGCCATTAGGTTTGTTGTCTTTTCTTGCATACACTTTGGATTTTTAGTTGGAAGGTTCATTCCTCCACCACAAAAATAAAGGTTTACATCTAAAAAACCAAGAAAAATGCTTAGAAAAAGAAAAAAATATATCGAATAACGCAAAAAGGTTAATGCGCAAAGGGAAATCGATTGAGTACACTCGTTACGAAGCTTGTCATTTCTTCAGTCATGAGTGGATGGCAGGGCAAGCTCAGTTCCGTTTGTGCAATGCGCTCTGTAATGGGCAAGTGGAGGCTATTCCATGCCGAGAAGCAGCGTTGCTTGTGGGGAGGTATGGGGTAGTGAATGTGGGTTTCTATGCCGTTTGTGAGCAAATACTGTTGTAGTTTGTCGCGTTGAGCACAGAAAATGGGATAAACATGATAGACCGAGTTTAGCGCAGGCAAGCAACTGATGTGCGCATGATGAATGTGGGTTGTATACTGGTTGGCAACTCGTTTGCGGAGTGCATTGTCGGCATCAAGCTGTTGCAATTTATCCAAGAGAATGGCCGCTTGCCATTCGTCCATGCGGCTATTAAGGCCGCAATAGTGGCACACAAGGGGCGTTCGGCCACCATAATTGGCTATGCTGCGCACCGCAAGCGCCAATCGCTCATCGTTAGTAGTGACGGCACCTGCATCGCCCAATGCGCCAAGGTTCTTGCTGGGATAGAAGCTGTGCGCAGCGGCATCGCCGAGGCTGCCCGTGTGTTGGTCATGGAACAATAGGCCGTGGCCTTGCGCATTGTCCTCAATGAGCAGCAACTGATGCTTGTCGCAAAGCTGCTTGATGCTGTCGGTATAAGCACAAATGCCATAGAGATGCACCAATAACACTGCGCGGGTTCGCGACGTGATGGCGCGCTCGAGCAAGCTGTCATCGATTTGCATATCGGCCATGCGCGGTTCAATCAACACGGGTGTGAGCTGGTTCTCAGTGATGGCGAGGATTGAAGCGATGAATGTGTTGGCTGGCACAAGCACCTCGTCGCCCGGTTGTAGTCTTCCCGATTCAATATAAGCACGGAAGATGAGCTGCAAGGCATCGAAACCATTGCCGCAACCCACGCAATGTTGCGTGCCGATATAGCGGGAATAGGCTTTTTCGAATTGCGCAGTGGCATCACCTTTAAGATAACGCCCGCTGCTTAGAAGCTGCTGGGTTGCATGGTTGATGGTGTCGCGAAAGCGTGCATTGAGTTGGCGCAAGGGAAGATATTCAATGTTCATAGTGTCCATTCATAGGTGTCACAGCAGATTGTTCGTCCGCCAAAACCTTCCTTTTGGTAAATTAAGTTTGTATTGAGGTAGCGACCTTCGTGCTCGGTTGATTTCCAAAGTCAAAATAGTCGCGATTCGCATAGCGTTCGGTAATAAGTTTGTGCAACAGTGCATCGAGGGCATGCTGCTGCCGACCAAGCTTGCTCGTGGCAAGATATTGTGTGTGCACGATGGCGCCATAGTCGTAGACGACAGCGCCGGCAAGTAGCGTTGCAGTTTGTCGTGCGATATAGAGTTGAATGTTTTGTGGAAACCGTGCGTGCAGCAAGCGCATCTCTTCTATGGTGTGTGTCGGCAGAGTGTGATGACGTTGTTGCAGGTTTTCGGTGAGTAGCAGCCAAAAATCTTCCCAGCGGTGGCTTTCCTCAATAACAATCCCCTCGGCTATGGCCTTGCGAACTCCTGTGCGACGGTCTTTCCGCCAAGTGAGAGGCTGTTGCAAGTTGATGACAGTAGAGGCCTCGCGAGCAACAAGTTGTGGATGTGTCGTGCGAAAGATGGCATAAAGGTCTTCTTCGGTAGGAAGATTGTGGAAAGGCCATGGCGCAGGCTTATAGACCATTTTCTGAAAGCCGCAAGCTTTTAAATGAGCCTGAATTTGCGTGAATGCATCGACGACAAGTGCACACGTGGCCGAAGGTTGTAAAAGAAGTCCACCGAAAGTGAGTCCCTGATGGGAATAAAACGTGCGCCCCACGGCATGGCCAGGGAGCACTGCATAGAGCTGGTTGCGGCGATAAACCATGAGGGAATGATCGGTGAAACGTTGCTTGTGATAGTCCATGTAAGGACGAAGGAACAAGAAAAGGCCGTTTTTAGCCGTGTGCACAAAGGCATCCCACTCAGCGGCTTGGCTGGGCTGATAGACGCTTATTTGAAACATTGTCGATAGGCCTTAAAGGCGGCATAATCGTTGATATAGCCGTCGGTATTGTAGAGATCTTCGGCCAACACAAGGCAGATGGCGTCGGGCGAGAAGTGGCTGAGCTGGCTCCACATGCCTTTTTCGATGAGCAAACCCTGTTGGGGGCAGTTCAGCACGTAGTCGCAACGTTGCGTGCCATCGTCTAAGGTCACCACAAACGAGCCGCAAATGGGCACAATCACTTCGCTGCATTGCAAATGGGCATGGCCGCCACGCGTAGCATTTGCGGGCACATGGTTGATGAAGAAGACGCGCTGAATGACGAAGGGGAGTTGTTTCGCTACTTCAGCGACAAAAGATTGCCGCGTTCGTCGGCAATCTTGTTGAAATAGATGCGTGGGGCTTCGTTTGCGCCACGCATCTCTTGCGAGGTTATGGGGTTCATTTTCGTTGCGGAGGTCTACGGAATGATGGTTTGGGCGAGGCGCTTGGCTTTGCTCCTTAGCGCATCGATGTCGCTCCCCACTTCGTCATAGCAGAGTACAATCCCCATGCGGCGGCCAACGTGCTGCGTGGGTTTTCCGAAGATTCTCACGCGCGTTCTATCCTCGCTGAGGGCTGTGTCGATGTGATATTCGGGCGCGCTATCGGTCGTCTCCTTTGCTAAGACCACCGCACTGCAGCCGCAATGCTCCAGATGGATAGCGGGAATGGGCCATCCCATGATGGCTCTGAGATGCAATTCAAATTCGCTGAGATTGGTAGTGTGGCCGAGTGTCACCATGCCTGTGTCGTGAGGACGTGGGCTAAGTTCGGGAGAAGATGACCTCTCCGCGCTTGGTCTTAAAGAACTCTACGCCCCAGATGCCGTAGCCGGTGAGTGCCTCGGTCACCTTTCCGGCCATGGCTTCGGCTTGCTTGAGCGCGCAAGCGTCAATCGCATAGGGTTGCCAGCTTTCACGGTAATCGCCACCTTGTTGCGTGTGTCCGATAGGGGGACAAAAGAGCGTTTGACCATGTTTCTGGGTGACGGTGAGCAAAGTAAACTCGGAATCGAAGTCGATAAACTCTTCGATAATCACTTCCTTCACATCGCCACGTCCTTCCTCCATGGCATCATGGAAAGCCTGTTCTAATTCAGCTTCGTTATGCACGTAACTTTGTCCGTGACCGCTTGAACTCATGAGTGGCTTAACGACGCATGGGAATCCAATGTCTTCGGCAGCGACTTTAAACTCGGAAAATGTCTTGGCATAGTGGTACTTGGCTGTGCGGATGCCCAGTTCGCGCGATGCTAAGTCGCGAATAGCTCTGCGGTTCATCGTAAAGTTGGCTGCGCGTGCCGACGGAACCACCTGGATGCCCTGCTTTTCGAAATCGAAGAGCCTCTCGGTTCGGATGGCTTCAATCTCGGGGACAATGATGTCGGGCTTATGCTTGTCGACAACCTGCGCCAAGGTTGCGCCATCGAGCATATTGAATATTTCGCACGTATCGGCCACTTGCATGGCTGGCGCAAAGGGATATTTGTCGCAGGCCACGACATAGAGGCCCGCCCGCTTGGCCGCGATGGTGAATTCTTTGCCTAATTCACCCGACCCTAATAGCATAATCTTTTTCATTGTTGTTGCGGTTTGAGGTTAGTAGAGGTGTCTATGCAGAAAATGACTTGCGATAGACACCTTTTTGTTGTTTCTATTTCTTTCCGTACATTTCCTCGTAGTAGCGTTGATAATCCCCTGAGGTAACTTCTTTGATCCAGTCTTGATGAGCAAGATTCCACTCGATGGTTTTCACGATACCATCGGCGAACTTCGTTTCCGGATACCAACCAAGCTCTTGTTTGATTTTTGTCGGGTCAATCGCATAGCGTTGGTCGTGTCCCAATCGATCGGCAACGTAAGTAATGAGGTCATTATTAATCCAACTGATGTCGATATCACCTTGCGCATCCTTAACTTGTTTGCGCAACACCTCGCGAAGTTCTTTCCGCGTGGCCATCATGTTGCGGATGGTTTCGATGGTGAGTTTCACGATGTCGATATTCGTCATCTCGTTGTGTCCGCCAACATTATACACTTCGCCATCGCGTCCCTCGCGCACAACTAAGTCAATCGCCTTGCAATGGTCTTCGACATAGAGCCAATCGCGCACGTTTAGACCTTGCCCATAGACGGGGAGCGGCTTCCCTTCTAAGATGTTGTTGATCATCAGCGGAATGAGCTTCTCTGGGAAGTGGTAGGGGCCGTAGTTGTTGGAACAGCGCGTGATCGTTGTGGGCAAATGATAGGTATCGTGATAAGCCATGACAATCATATCGGCGCTGGCCTTGCTCGCGCTGTATGGGCTGTGTGGACATAGTGGCGTGCGCTCTGTAAAGTAACCTTCGGCGCCTAATGAGCCGTAAACCTCATCGGTAGATACTTGATGATAGCGCTTTCCAGCCTTAAACGTGGGATAACCTTGCTCATCCTTTCCTGTCATCCAGCTTTTCTTTGCCGCATCTAACAAGTTCTGTGTGCCTAAGATGTTAACGCTTAAGAAAAGTTGTGGGTCTTCGATGCTGCGATCAACATGACTCTCGGCGGCAAAGTTAACCACGAAGTCGATGTCGTGTTCCGCAAAGAGCTGTTCGGCGAGTTGGCTGTCGCGGATGTCTCCCTTCACGAAAACACAGCGTTTACCGTCGATGTCATCTTTAATCGTACCGAGATTTCCAGCGTAGGTCAAGGCATCAAGCACCACGACCTTCACGTTTTCATCGTTTATACTTCTTATGAAGCAAATACTTCACAAAATTAGCGCCGATAAAGCCGGCAGCTCCTGTTACAAGATACGTTTTCATAAACTATCATTTAAAATGTTTTGTTCCTAATGTAATCACTTCGCAGTCATCAAACTTATTGCCGTTGATGGTGAGCCTCACGAGTGTGCGTTGCTGATGCCAGCCCTGCAAGCCTGCCGCACCGGGATTGATGTGGAGCAGATGGAGGTTTTTGTCCGACATCACCTTTAAGATATGCGAATGCCCTGAGATGAAAAGCTGCGGCGGATTGGCGTATATCGTCTGTCGAATGCTGCTGTCATAACGCCCGGGATAGCCGCCAATATGTTTCATCAGCACGTCAACCTCCTCACATTTGAAGCGCAAAACTTCGGGGTAGCGCGCGCGAATATCATATCCATCAACGTTCCCATAGACCGCTCTGAACTGCGGCCCCATCGCCTCGAAGCGATTGCATAACGCCAGAGAACCGATGTCGCCTGCATGCCAAATCTCGTCACATTCACATAGATATTGCTCATATTTGTCGTCCCAATAAGCGTGTGTGTCACTGATGATGCCGATTTTCTTCATAGGTTGAAGCGTTGTCGAACGAAGGCTGCAATGAAGTTAGCCGTCTCCTCTAAACCTAATCGGCTGCTGTTCACACAGAGATCGTAGCTGTTGGCCGCGCCCCATCGCTTACCGGTGTAGTAATTATAATAGGTGGCGCGTGCCTCTTCTTTTGCCGTAATAAACTTGTGTGCCGCTTCTTCGTTGCAATTTCTGCGCTCCATCACGCGTGCTATGCGGTCGTTGATATCGGCTGTCACAAAAATATCGAGCCTGTTTTTGTGCTCGCGGAGGATGTAGTCAGCGGTCCTTCCCACAAAGATACAGTTGCCTTCGGCTGCGGCTTTTAAAATCGCATCGCTTTGAAACTGATATAAGCTCTCTTGGGATAGGTCGTTTTTATAGAAGTTGTTCTCGCTGATGAGCGGCACGTTAGCGTGGAACAGCGTGCGGAAAAAGCCCGTCTTCTCGTCGTTTTGTTCAAAAAACTTCTCGCTAAATCCACTTTCTTTGGCAGCTAAGTTGAGCAACTCGCGGTCGTAGAGTTGATAACCAAAGCAAGTAGCGAGTTGCGTTGCGATGATATGTCCACCGCTCCCAATCTGCCTTCCAATATTCAGGATGATGTTCTTGTTCTCCATGTGTTTATTGTAGCTGTTGTTGTTGGAATTTCTTCATATAATGTTTCATCATCCATGCAGCGATAACGGTTGAAATAAAATCGCTCGTCGGCATGGCATACCACACGCCATCCACATCATAAAACAGGGGCAGAATGGCCAAACAAGGAAGTAAAATCAATAATTGTCTGGACAAAGAGAGAAAGATGCTCACCTTCACTTTGCCAATACTTTGGAAGAAGTTTGTGATGACCATCTGGCAGCCCACGATAGGATAAACCAACATGGCGAGGCGAATGGCCTTGATGCCCAATTGAATGAGTGTGGAGTCTTTCGTGAATGCGCGTGCACAATAATAGGGACCAAACATGGCAATGAGCCATCCTGCGGTCATAATGGCGGTAGCTGCAACCATCGATAGCTTCACCACACGCAACATCCTGTCTAACTTCTGCGCACCATAATTATATCCTGCAATCGGTTGCATGCCTTGTGTCACACCCATTACGAGCATCGCAAAAATGATAATGATGCGGTTGGCAATGCCGAATGCACCCACATCGAGGTCGTTGCCATAATGCACCAACTGCAAGTTGATGAAGATAACCACCACGGTAGCACACACATTCATCGCAAATGGTGAGATGCCTATGCTGATGATATTCTTCACTAAGTCGCGGCGTAGCCTATAGATGCCGCGCTTCAAGTGCAGCAACTCCTTGGGATTGCTAAACACTTTCATCTGCCACACCAACGCAATAATCTGTGCCAATATCGTGGCATAGGCCGCTCCGGCGATGCCCCAGTCAAAAAGAATGATAAAGATGTAGTCGAGCAGCGTGTTCATCAGCACGGTGAAGATAGTGGCAAACATTGCTAAGCGGGGCTTACTTGCTGCACGAAGGATGGCATTCATGCCAAAATACATGTGCGAAAACACGTTACCCGCTAAGATAATCACCATGTAGTCGCGTGCAAAAGGCAACGTGGCGTGGCTTGCTCCGAAGAACAAAAGTATGGGGTCGAGAAATAAAAGTGTGACAACCGAAAATGCAATGCCAATAATCAAGTTCAAGGTGATGGTGTTCCCTAAGATGTTTTCTGCCGTAGCATAGTCTTTTTGTCCCAACTTCACCGAGATGGAAGTGGCGGCACCTATGCCCACCGCTGCACCAAAGGCGCTGGCCAAATTCATAAAAGGAAAGGTGATGGCCAAGCCCGAGATGGCTAAAGGACCTAAACGTTGGCCAATAAAAACGCTGTCCACAATGTTGTAAAGCGATGCAGCCGTCATGGCTACAATAGCGGGTAACGCGTATTGTAGCAATAATTTTCCAACGGGTTGTGTCCCTAACTGTAGGGTAGCCTCTTTGTTGTCCATGTTGCAAAAGTACGAAATAAATTTCATTCTTGTTTCACATTCCTACGATAAAAAGGCTTGATAAAAGGGAACTTTTCCTACCTTTGTCCCAAATGATAACGCATTTTCAACACTAAAGTGGAAACAAGTGTTGTAAAACAGATAGGTAATGATTATCAAATAAAAAAGAATATGACGTTCAGACACGAAGAAACACCGCAAGGGGGCCGCTTTTTCATCAGCGAAAACCATGAAAACTATGGCCATATCGACTATGAATGGCAAGGTGATGTGATGGCGATTACACACACTGTTGTAGCACCAGCCCATCAAGGAAAAGGCATTGCAAAAATGTTGTTAGACGAAGTGGCACGCTATGCGCGTCTCCATCAAAAGAAACTGCGTGCCGTCTGCCCTTATGTTGTTAAGATGTTTGCACGCGATGCGGCCTATGATGATGTGAAAGTGGAGTAGTCCAATTTACAAAAAAATAACAAGAAAAAAATTTAAAGAACAAAAATTATAATGGTATGATTTTGTTTTGTTATATTTACAAAATCAATAAAAAAATAGACCTTTTTTTGTTTGGAATTAAAATTAAAAATTCTACTTTCGCATTGTCCAATAAAAATTTCATGATATCATTCTCAATATAAAAAAATTGCAGAAGCTCCATTTTATTTTTTTATATTAAACAAGAATTTTTAATTAGAATATAATAACATGAACTATTACGCATTGTCATTGCTTAACATAATCATCTTCCTTGTTATCTCTATCAGTAAGCATTTCAAGGTTATGTATTTTCGTGGAATACTTTTTGTGGATAGTAGTCGTACTTACATGCATAGAAATCTATTTTTTTGTGGCAGGTTAGACATCAAAAATACGGAGAAAAAAATATTAACTGTAGGATACATTCTTATAAATATTACTTATGTTATTTGTTCGAGCCTTGGACTTATTTAAGTGCAATCTTTGTATTTTGATTTTATGCCTTAATAGTAGCGTCTCCGCATCGAAAACAACGAATAGATCTTCAACTGTCATTGCTATAAATAATAACAATTTTCAACTGAAAACGGCTAACTTTGCGGCAAAGCGACATCGGGAGATATGCACCTTAGTAGCATAAACATCGGCTTTATTCTGGATTAACAACACAATAAGAAGCATGTACGGCGGTAGCACAAACGCCCGCTCCATTTGGGATAACCAACACAATTTTATCATTTCCCAAGTTTCCTACATTGGTTTTGAAATCGATACATGAATAATTCATATATTAAAGGCCGTTTTCGAAGGCCTCACATTAATAGTACTACCCACATACAAGCGATACCCACTATTGTCATAAGGCACCCTCCTATACAAAATAGCCATGTTCTTCGTTTCCATTTTTTATGCCATTGTTCATCCTCTTTCTCAAATTCTTTGAAATATTTCAGGTAAATATCATTTGAAAAGACAGCTTTGTCTGCAGGTATGAAACATATAAATATGGGGATACCTATAAAGAATAAAATTACAAACTGATTTATCATTCCCCAAAAATGTAATATAATTCCAAATATAATAAACGATAATACTGCAGAATAACACGAATAAAAAAATATCCAAACCAATGATTTGCCCAACCGATATGGTAGCCCACTTCTTTATCATAGTAAAACTTATTCATTATTTTTTTGCATTTTTGCCATGCGTTCCTCCTGTCTCCTTTTTGAATTTCTTTTGTGAAACAGATTGTAAGTACAAGGGAAATAAAAAGCACTTGAGAACTTTCTTAAAAAGACTCTAACTTTATATCATCTAACCATATACAGTAATGTACTGCATTTAAAAAATATGCAAACCTACTTCTATTCATACCGTATAAAATCGAATAGACCTTATAGCCGAAGATTGCAGCAAGGAATTATCGTTTACTTATTTTGAGCAAGTAATATCCTGCCAAACCACCAATAATGGAAGCTGCGAAGATTCCGACCTTAGCTTGAACATAGCTTACGGGTTCGTCGAAGGCGAGTGAGGTGACAAACATCGACATTGTAAAACCAATCGAGGCAAGGAATCCCAAGCCGAAGATGCGGTGCCATGTTATTTTTTTTGAACGTTTGCCAAGCCCCAACTTGCTGAGTAACCAAACTGCCAAGACGATGCCAAGGGGCTTGCCCAATAGCAGTCCGAGCATCACACCAAGAGCAACATGATTGGAGAACAGGCTCTGCAGATCCATGTCGATAAAGGCTACACCTGCATTGGCGAGCGCAAAGATGGGCATGATGACAAAAGAAACAAATGGATGCATGCCATGTTCGAGGCGCTGAAGAGGTGGTACGGCATTGAAGGCTTCAGCTTTCACCTGGGAAATAATCTCCACTTGTTCTTCTTCTAATGTCCTTACATCATTGCTTTCTGCATTTTCAAACCGATGAAGCTGTCGGCGCAGACGTGCAATAAATGTCGATTCTGGTATCTGTGAATCAGCGGGGATTACAAATGCGGCAAGAACAGCTGCTATTGTAGCATGAACGCCTGACATGAGGAAGGCTACCCATACACCGCACACGCCAAGGATACCATAGAAAAAGGCATGTTTGATGCCCATCTTGTTGCCAATGAACATGATACTAAGAAAAGTCAGACCCACGAGGATACTGGGGATGGAGATATTAGATGTGTAGAATAGGGCGATAACAATAACCGATCCAAGGTCATCGACAATGGCAAGCGTGGTGAGAAACACTTTAGCTGATAGCGGCACCTTATCGCCAAGTAAATAAACAATGGCGAGAGCAAAGGCAATGTCTGTTGCCATGGGTATTCCCCAACCATGAGCAACAGATGTTCCGATATTAAAACTAAGATAGATAGCAGCAGGGAAAAGCATTCCCAAGATAGCAGCTCCCACAGGGAGTACCACCTTCTTTATTTCGCGTAACTCTCCTCCGATGAACTCTCGTTTCAACTCCAATCCCACGACGAAGAAGAATAGAGACATCAGCCCATCGTTAATCCAATGTTCCAAAGAGAAGTTGAAATAAGGTCTTCCGTCGAAAAACAAACCCCAAGTGATGTTCAAAGAATTCGAAGTATTGCTCGCGCCAAGGCGAGTTGGCAAAGCAACAGGGGCTATGATAACGGCAATACCAAGAATTATTCCGCTCGACTTTTCCTGCCGCATGAACATCAAGGCAGGCATAACCAACTTTTTATTAATTTTTCTGCTTATATATTTCTTTCATCTTTTTCTTTTTTTATGTTAGCGAGTAGTAATGAGTCGCAGACTATCCGACTCAGTACGCGACTTGAGCCATCTGCTCAACCGTCCACGGTCAGCAGTTGAGAAATTTGTCTTGCTTCCTACGATAGCCACAACGTAACGTTTCGTGGCAGAGGTGTCTGTCGGTACCTCCATTACCTTTGACAGACTGATGGAGGTAACGTTAGGATACAGGCTCCTTAATTCTTTGCCCTTGGTAGAGAGCGCGATAATGCCGGCAGCACCACCACAAATGGCTATCAACACATCATAGAGAGTTGGTGAAGTACGCGACAATAATTCCGACTGCGCTTCCTTCAGTGGGGTGATAAGGAAATAGAGTGTGGCAGTGATAACGGCTATAACGACCATAACAAGGTAGTTTTTGAAAGATCGCTTTAGAAGCTGAAGGTCGTTAATACCAATAGAGAGACCCATGCCGGTAATAGGTCCCATGAGTGGAGAGATAAGCATGGCACCGATAATCACCGCAGTAGAATTGACGTTGAACCCCAACGATGCTATCAAGATGGCAAAGATAAGTATCCAAAGGTTGGAGCCTTGAATGATATGCCGTCGGTTATTTGGCTAATGGTATCGCGCTCCTCATTTTTATCTGGAAGGGAGTTAAAGTATTGCTTGATAACTCCCCCCAAACTGTTATTTTGCTCTTCCATATTTTTTTTGTTTTTGCAGTGTAATGTGACATTATTCAGACCTTAATTCCGCAGCATAAATTCTTGTGAGAACTCCAAGTACCTGGGAAACAATATCCTCAAAACACTTGGATATGTCAGAATTTTCACCTATCTTGGTGCTGCAAACATAACAAGTAAGCAAAAAACTGACATGACAAAGGTAGCAATTAAAAACGAGAATATCACTTCCTTCGGAGGAATTTACATCATTTCTTTGTGGCTTTTCATACTTCCCCATTGGTTTGGGCGGGGGATTTCATGATTATACAAGAACCAAGAAACACCGAAGCACCCCATATCAACATATAGAACCCCAAAAAGACACCTCAACATATAAAATTTTCTCACAAGAAAAATACTGCGGAATTAAGGGAATAATAAGGTTAAGTCTATTTTAACTAACACAGATATCCCCCCAAAAGTTTTACCGGACAGCAATAATAAACAATGAAAAGATGGAATCAGTAAGAGATTTGAACATGAACACGGACGAAATGCAGGTGGTGCAGTCCGCTATCAATAGTGTGAGCAGGAGAATTAAGGAAGTGGCACAGACACACAAGCCTCTCTTTGGCGGTGAGCACTTTCTTATAGGTAAGGAGGTGTGCGAACGGCTGTATATCAGCCCTCGCACGTTGCAGGACTATCGAGACAGGAAAATCATCCCCTACACGAAGTTTGCAGGGAAAATTCTCTATAAGGCTTCGGATTTGGAGAAGATGTTATTAAGGAAATAACTATATGGAATATCATGATGATTATATGTAGGATATAAATAATATGTCAAAACTCCACTTTTAAAGGGATAATCTTCTAATCTAAAATTAGAGCCGTATCATATTTTTATAAAGTTTGATACGGCTCTGTTAGATTTAGCATTACAACCCGTAACTATTTATGAGGTGATTTTTTTATATTGATATATCCTTCCTCATCTATTATCAAGGATACCATATTTATCGTAATATAAGAAACTAAAAGGATACTATATAGTGCAAAATATTTTTTTATAACTTAAAAAAATCATCATAATCCGTATCTATATGGAAATTATAAACTTTCATCATAAGGTCATATTGCTTGGGAGAATCTTCTTTCCATGTCTTATCATCATATAGATAATAGCCATTTGCAGATCCGTTCCAGCCAAAAATTTATATAGTATAGGGTCTGCCCATTCATTATTTTTGTACCCATCCAAAAAGCATGCAATGTCCAGAACTTGGTATATCAATTCCCAGTTTTTTTCCATAACCAGCCATTACTGCGCTTTTTGCCCGATAAGAACGAAAGACCATATGAATTATTTTTCATATTGTTACTAATATTATTCCAATCAGTATCATAGCTGAACATTCCACCTAAATAATCGCCTAAGAATTTCATAGCCTTTTTAGTGTCAGTTTCCGCAGAGCCGTCTTTATTGTATGATGTACCAATATTTTCTGCTATTCTTTTTATAATATTTGAAATATCGTCTTTTTCACTTTGAGAAGTAAAGTAATAACCATACTCCTTTGTCTTCAGTTTGCTCCAAGAGGTCTTTAATCCATACCCTTTGAATACACCAAAATCATTCTTTAGCACTGTCAATGCTTGGACAACTGCAATAGGTACACAGCCCGCAGCAGCTCGTCCATTAGAAGCATATTTCCCATTTGATGAAGGTGACTGTAAATTGAAAGGATCACCCTGTCCCCACCTTACATTACATTTTGGGGCACGGATTCCTCATATCTTTTTGAGCTTCTTGTTTCAGGCTGGTCCCAATGACAATTTATGGGCGCATCCGGAGTCATTCGGTTGTAAACTGATGTAGCTGCTGTCCCGAGCATAAAAAGAAAAGATTCTGGTAATTTTTCTTGCTCTATCAACTTTCCATGAAGAAACTTTAACTCGATGTTATTAAAATGCGCATAAATAGGTTCTGCTCTCTTGTCACCTGCAATAACGATAGTAGAGCCGTCTGAGATTTTGACAAAATACAGTAAGTTCTGTGGATTACTCTCTTTCGGTATTCCTCTTGTCGTATTATCTTGCGCATTAATAGAGTCAATACCAACAATCATACAAGCATTATTTGTAGATCTTGTATTACCCGCTTGTAAATAGCCATTAACTACTTTTTCTATATCATTTTTCCCGACCTTAAAACTATTTTCTTTAACAATCGGAGTTGTCTGTTTTTGAGGAAGCTCTTCTTGATTGCATGAAACAAGAAGTGCTAAGGATAAAAATAAAAATATTTTTTTCATATCTTTTGCTATTTAAAAGTTATTCCAATAGTGGACATTCCATCAGGAACACTAAATCCAAAGGAAATTGCTACAGGTACTTGCTGGATACTATTTTTGTTCAATTGGACTTTATATTTTCCTGTCTGTACCTTGCTTATTGTCATAAAGTCAAATTCTATTTTCTGGAGTATGCCATTTTTACAATAAATTGTGGCTTTATTCCCATCAGAAAGTTCTACGACAGTCTGTTCCTTTGATAAAATCTCTTTGGTTATTCTTTTTGATACTTCAGTGTTATTCTTCCCATAATCAATCCTAAACTCATACATCGCATAATCACCTTCCATAAACTGGAAAAAGCCTTCTGGATGTGCAGTGGATAGTTCTATCTTACTTGGGGTAATGCTTGGTATTTTACTCCCATCTTCGTTAGAGCAGGAAACCATTAAAATTACAGCTATAAATAGCAGAAATCTTTTAATCATCATTGCGGTAAATATTTAGTCGTGTGAATATTAAGTGTATTTGTCTTATATGGGGTTCCATACCATTCTGTCCAATGAGTATCTTGAAAGCGACCTGCATTTTTTCTGTTAAAATCCAATACATAACCAGATACAATTCCATAATTACCAATAGGTCCTACTACATGGATATAATAATCTCCTTTGATTTTTTTGTATCCATCAGCTAAAAAGAAACTAAAATTATGATATGAAGTGTGTCTAAAAAAAGTAGGATGTCTTCTGTCACGATATCCATATATATATGAAATGCCTGTTTCTAATCTTAAGTTATTAAGCATATTAAACCAATCAGTATCATAAGAAAGACTTGGGATTCCATCTGCACCCGAAAAGAAGTTTTTTACAGCTTCAAAGGCTATAAATCCTGATATTTCTGTGTTCTCCACCCATTTTATTTGTGGTATTCTATTACACATCTCAACGAAATCTGTATACATATCTCCTTTTAATTGTGTAACATCTAATTTCTTTGCTTGTTTCCATGAAGCCTTTAGCTGATATTTGTCAAAACTTCTAATTTCTTTTCCATCAGGTATTGCAATACAAAGAGCATGAATAGTCCAGGGCCTTATTCTTGTGAAGAAAAAGTATTGTAACAGTTGTGGTTCTCGTTGTATTTATACGCATCTGTAAATCTATAGGCTAACTTAGGAAGAACTTCGTCATTGGAATCTCCAGCTCGGGTATTTAATTGTTGCCTATTACTGTAATAGCTATTTACTTGGTTATTAGCTGTTGTTTTATTTTTTACATCAACTATATAATTTTCCATTAGATTACCAATAATTTCAGGATACTATCACCAACAAATTCTCCCTTTTTCATTTTATTTTTCAAATTAAGATTGTCAAAATGTGCATAAACTGGCTCTGCTCTTTTATCACCACCTACTATTACGGTTGATCCATCTGACATTCTCACAACATACAATAAGTTATGTGGTCTGTTAATTGTTGCTCTGGTTCCACTATTAGCATTGTTACTAATAGTGTCAATTTCTGCAATTTCGCAAGAGCTTCCTTTTGCCCTTGTCCGTGTCGAATAGCAATAATCAGTAACAATCTTCTCAATATCACTTTGTGTAATATTGAATTTTTCTTCAGGCAGATTTTTGACTCACATTCTCTTTTTTTCATTGTAGATTTCTCGTTACTGCAAGAGAAAAAAAAGCAATAACTGATAGTAATAATAAGATTTTATTCATGTCCTATATATTAAATATTTATAATATTATAAAATTGCAACAAAGTTACTGAAAAAGCAAGACACAAAAATACCCAATAGTAGGTATTTTCTATTGTTACTAATATTGTCAATTTCTGCAATTTCGCAAGAGCTTCCTTTTGCCCTTGTCCGTGTCGAATAGCAATAATCAGTAACAATCTTCTCAATATCATTTTGTGTAATATTGAATTTTTTCTTCAGGCAGATTTTGACTCACATTCTCTTTTTCATTGTAGATTTCCTCGTTACTGCAAGAGAAAAAAAGCAATAACTGATAGTAATAATAAGATTTTTTTCATATCCTATATATTACCTTAATTCCGCAGCATAAATTCTTGAGAGAACTCCAAGTGTCTGAGAAACAAAGTTCTCAAAACACTTGGATATGTCAGAAATTCCACTTATCTTGGTGCTGCAAACATAACAAGTAAGCAAAAAACTGACATGACAAAGGTAGCAACTAAAAACGAGAATATCACTTCTTTCGGAGGAATTTATCACATCATGGACGTTTTTTCAAAGTTGGGCTTTGAAAAACTTACCGAATCTGTATTGGGCAAACGTGGAAGTAGCGGCAAAGCATTCAGCCATGGAAGCATCCCGGGCTCTCTTTTCTTTAGCTACCTTTGCGGTGGAGAATGCTTTGAGGACATCAATGTGCTTATAGAATAGTTCAGACAGAGACCTGATACGCAATTAAACGGTGCCGACACAGTGGGGCGAGGACTGAAAGAGCTTGCCGAAGAGAATATTGTCTATAAGAGCGATCCACAAAACCGATACGTTTAATACGGTTGCCTGCGCCATCATATACATATTTAATCTGTCGCTGTCCGGATGAGGAAAGCGACATAAAAAGCATAATGGCAAGTGCAATACACTTTAGGTTAGAATACACCATAACGTCAATAGTTCGTTAATTCAATGATTTTTGTTAACAATGGCGAATTTAATACTTTTTCTTGTTCACTCAAAATATTTTAGAGAAAAAGTTTAGAAGAATAGCGTAATGGATAGATGATAGGGGGAAGTAATGAGCCTATCAAGAATTATTGCGCCGCTTTTGCAAAATAATCTCATCCATATTACGCCGCAATATGGTGCATTTTTCGGCACAAAATAATAGGGATTGTCGTGTAAAACATGCGAGATTTGATTTGCATCCCGTATTCGTTACCATTTACATGGCAGGCCGTCGCGAGGAGTATGCTTGGGGTGGGCGACGAATAAACACCTTATTCTAATAAAGATACTCGAGTTCGGGATAAGATCAGTATGTAAACAGTTCTAACTGCTTTGATTTTTCGACATAAACAGGTAGAGCCTCAGGTTTATTTTCAAAAAAGCAATAGCCTGTTAGGGCAGAACATAGGTTCATGATGAAGTTATGTATTGAGCAGTGTCGCGAGTGTACTAGGTTAGCTTTATTCTTCAAGAGTTCATTGATGCACTCGATGATATAGCGTTTTCTTAACATAATCTTATTCCACATCGGCATCAGCTTGTTCTTCATTTTAGCCTTTAGGCCATGAACGAGCCCAGAATACCTTGACTGAATAGGCTTTCGAAGAGTTCTTGTTTAATATATCCTCTGTCAGCAAAGACCTTTCCATAGAGCACCTTTGTAAATACATTCCACACTCTGCTTCCCTGTCATCCACGTTATCCCCGTACACTTGCCGAAAACATAGAGCTTCATAAAGAGCATCATTTTGCAGAATACACGAGGCATGAGCTCTACAAAGCGATTATAGGATACTGCATGGAGGGAACTCTTTGTGGAAGCAGCCGCGGATACAATTCTGATAATACTCCTTAAAATTGCGATAGGTACCGAAATGATAGCATATAAGAATCGTCATAATTTCGCTCTCGGAAAGCCTTCCTTTACGATTTCTATAGCGTTTCCCATTACCATCCTGGTTGGGTAAACGTAGGTTTTTCTTCAGCTCACCATCCAAATTCTTGTCAAACTCATCGATAATACAGAATATTTCTGTAACTTTGTCCTTGGTAATCATAGCGATTTTTTTGTTTGTAATTATTTGAATGTTAACACCTTTAAAATTACAACAAATTTCGCTAATCACCAAATTTATAGACACTTATAATTCGTCGAACTCACGTTAAATGATGAAGATAATTTCATACTTTTTTTGGGTATTGAATATATCCTTTGTAAAAATATTGTCTTATATCTGTGTGTTTCCCCTTAGGAAAGGGAATAAAAAGGAGAGCCTCAGCATTTTTTTATTTGCTTTTTTTGTGAGAAAAATAATATTTGATAATATGGGGAATATAAAAGGATTTTTCTGGGATATTTTTGGTTTTTTTACAATAATAGTGATACCTATAAAAATGAAAAAAATATGGGATATTGGCTATTTTAGTTTTGGTCTTGCTATGCCTGTTAAACTTTCTTAGTGATATATATGAATATAGAAAAGAATTTATTAGAGAAAAAGTGTGATCTTATTTTTGGATTATATTGCCTCTTGTATTTATTTTTAGCCTTCTTTTTGAACTAACTTTTTATAAACGGAAATGTTTGAGAATTCTTTTTATGGCGAAAAAGTGGCATATAACCTTTGTAAAACTCTATCTCAGTGTTAAATAGAATTTTTAAGAAAAAGCTTATACACTGCTGCAAGAAAAAGGGAAAAGGAATGGGTCGCAACAAAAAAATATTTCACCCCTACAACTTTATAAGAGAATTTCTTATGTCGAACTCATGTATTTACATGGCAGGCTATCGCGAGGAGTATGCTTTGGGGTGACCGACGAATAAAACACCTTATTGTAATAAAGATATGCGGGAAAAACATTATCTTTGCATGGAAAAGCGTACGGGTGAGCTAAATTTTCCGGTGTGATGCGTAGCGATGTACGATGCGTTGTTGGCTCCTTGCGACCATCTCTCGGATCAATTGAAACCACATGTTGATGCGCGCTCGTGGCAGATGGAATGAAACGAAAAGACAAAGCGATATGAAGAAGTTTACGGTATGGATGCTTTCCCTTTTGTTTTTGCCGCTCATGGCACAGGCAAATGGTTACACCACGTTGTGGAAGCAAGTTGAACAATGGCAAGCGAAAGGGCAACCACGCTCGGCTATCAACACATTACAAAAGATTGTTACCAAGGCTAAGGCCGAGAAGTCGTATGGCAATCTGCTGAAAGCGCAGCTGTCTTTGATGGCGGCGTGGGACGAGATTTCACCCGACTCTTTAGCCTCGCAGTTGCAGTCGTTTAAGGTTTCGGCTCAACGGGCTGCGCAAACCGACAAGGCTTTGGCAGCCGTTTACAACTGCCTGTTGTATAAAGGCTATTATGAGGCTCATCGTTGGAACAGGGATTCGATGACAGTAGCCAATCGTTATAAGCTTTTGGCGATGACCAATCCTGCCGTTTTGGCCGGCACAAAGGCGGCTGATTATGTGCCTTTGTTGGTTGAAGGGGGCGACAGTAAATATTTCAACAACGATTTGTTACATGTCATCGGCATGGAAGTGGGCGATTATGCCACGCTGCATCGGTGGTATGATGCCCACGATAATCGCAGTGCTGCGTGCTATGTGGCGTTGCAGTTGTTGAGACAAACGGAGAATAATGCGTCGTCGTTGGCGCGGAAATCGGTCTATCTGCAGCGGTTAGACTCGCTCATTTCGCGCTATGGCGACCTGCCCATTGCAGGTGAATTGGCCATTGCCCGATATGAATTTATGGACAGAGCCAATGATGTGCCCGCCCATGAAAAGATGAGTTATTTGAATTACGCCTTGCAAAAATGGGGCGAATGGCCGCGTATGAATGTGCTGCGCAACAAACAAAGCCGGCTCACCTTGCCGTCGTTCTTAGTGAATTTCGGTAAAAGGGAAATCCGTCCGGGTGTGAAGCATCAAATAAAAGTGATGCAAATCACCAACATCCCTTCGCTCACGATGACTGTAACGCGCTTGCGTTTAACCGAGGTCACAAATCTTAATCCCGAAAACACGAAAGATTATGCCGTCCTACAGCGCCTGTTGTTGCCCGAGACAGCCGTTTCGCAAACCCATCGTTACGTGGGCAATGCACCTTATAAAGTGGTGGCCGACTCGATGACGCTGGCTCCTTTGAAACAAGGTGTCTATTTGGTTGAGTTTAAAACTGAGGACAAAGACGTGCCGCCTGCACGTGGATTGCTCCATGTTTCCAACCTGCGTGTGTTAGCACTCGAATTGCCTAATGACCAAATGCGCCTCGTTGCGGTGAATGCTACCACTGGAAATCCTGTGCCGGGAGCGAAAATTGGTGTTGATATCGTTTCGCACAATGGTGCAAACAAAGATCGAAAGCTGGTGCTCACCGCCGACAAGAAGGGTGAAGCGATGTTGCAATATGGCAAAAACGACTATGTAAGTGGCTATCGTGCCTTTACAAACGACGATAATTTTGCTTTGACAACGCTTGATAACTCCTATTATTCAGCAGGTGAGAGCTATGAGGATAAAGAAAAAGATGCCTACAAGGAAGAGAACTACATGGTGTTCACCGATCGTAAAATCTATCGCCCTGGCCAACAAGTGCAGGTGAGTGTGGTGGCTTTTACACGCGATGATAAAGCCAAAAAGGCACATGTCGATAGCCAAAAAAAGAGGTGACGTTGGCCCTGGAAAATGCTGATGGAGACGCAGTGAAAAAGCTAAAAGCTACGCACTGATGATTATGGAACGGCACAGGCAACGATAGACCTTCCAAAAAGAAGGCAAGACTGGTGAATACAGTATTACGGTGGATGACGATGACGTATGTACGATTGTGGTTGACGAATATAAACGTCCCAACTTCTATGTGGCGTTCACTCCTTATAAGCAACACTATGCCGATGGTGATACCATTCGTATTGAGGGGGTGGCAAAGAGCTATGCTGGGGTGCCTGTGCAGCATGCAAAAGTGAAATATGAAGCCACACTTCGTCCCAATTATTTTTGGTGGCGCATTGCAAATCAAACGACAAAAGATGTTTTGAAAGATACGGTTGAGACCGATGCTGAGGGACGTTTCAGTTTCCAGTTGCCCTTGCATTTGCCTGAAAGCGAAACCACCTTGCCCCGTTATTACAACTATGAGCTGCACGCAACCGTTACCGATCAGGCCGGCGAGAGCCACGAAGCCGACATGCAACTGCCGTTGAGCAATCGCAAAGGGGTGTTCCGTTTTGCCATGGCTGAGCGCATAGAGCGCGACAGCCTGAAGCCCATCACCTTTCAGTATCTCAACTTAGCGGGAGAAAAGGTGGATGCTATGGTAAACTATCAGTTGGATAATACTCGTTACACCGTCGCTGCCAATAAGCCAGTTACCTTGCCCTTGTCGACACTGAAGAATGGTAAACACACCATAGAAGCCGTGTGCGAGGGCGACACTTTGCGCCGGTCGTTTGTGTTGTTTGATGTCAAGGATAAAGCGATGGTTGCAGATACGCCCGATTGGTTCTATGGTTCGGCCACGCAATTTCTTGCCGATGGCAAGCCTGTGTATGTGCAGGTGGGTAGCCGTGATTCGCAGGTGACGGTGTATTATAGCGTGTTGGCTGGCGACAAAGTGCTCGAAAATGGGCAGTTGTCGTTGAGCAACGAGGTGAAGACACGTGCACTAACCTATCAAGACGCTTATAAGGATGGGGTGCGATTGGTCTATGCATGGGTCAAAGATGGGGTGCTCTATCGCCATGAAACAACCATCAGACGTCCCATTCCCATGATGGATTTGCAGTTGAAATGGACTACTTTTCGCAATCGTTTGATGCCCGGACAACAAGAAACCTGGATGCTTCACGTGAGCGACAAGCATGGAAAGCCCGTGCAAGCCCAGTTGGTGGCTACCCTCTATGATGCCAAGTCTTGATGCTTTCAGCCAGCATACGTGGGACACAGGCATTAACTTCCAATTCGATACTCCTTCTTCCATGTGGAATAATCTGTGGTCGCCAGAGATGAATTTCTATAGCGAGCAACCCTTTAAGCCTCTGCGTGTGAATGCACTTCAGTTCACCCATATTGGCGACTTCAATGGTTTTGATATAAGAAATTCAGCTCGTATATATGGCTATCGCTCTGCAAAGCTTTCTGCTGTTGCGCCGGTTCCCAAATACGATATGGAGGCAAAAGAAGAGCGTCTGGCACTTGATGAGGTGGTTGTTACGGGCTATGCCGAGCAAAAAGTGTCATTAACAGGATCCGTAAGCGGCGTGCAAGTGGCATCAGAGCAGCGAAAACCAGTTGCAGCTGCGGCATCGGTGCGCAAGAATTTACACGAAACGGCTTTCTTCTTCCCTGCACTGATGGCTGACGGCAAGGGCAATTTCACGTTGAAGTTCACCTTGCCCGAGAGCGTGACTACCTGGAACTTCTTGGGTTATGCGCACGATAAAGACATGCAGAGTGCAGTGATTGCTGGTGTAACCGAGGCGAAAAAAGATGTTATGATTATGCCCAATCTGCCCCGTTTTGTGCGTATGGGCGACAGGGCGACACTATCTAATCGCGTGGTGAACACCACCTCGCAAATGCTTTCGGCACAGGTGACGATGCAACTTTTGGATGCCGCCACCGAGAAGTTGTTGCTTTCGGAGCAGAAAACACTCAACTTGCAACCCAACGAAACGCAGGAAGCAGCCTTTATTTTTGTGCCCGAACAGTTGAAAGCAGCAGGCTTTATGGGCGATGCCGTGATTTGTCGCATGACGGTCTCTGGCGCTACTTTCAGTGATGGCGAACAGCATTTGCTGCCGATTCTGTCGGATGAAGCAAAGGTTGTCAACACTGTGGCGTTCATGCAAACGCAGGCGGGCACGAAGACCATCGCTTTAGATGCCCTCTTCCCTGTGAAACGGGCAGATAACCACTTGCTCGTGAAATATACCAACCACCCTGCTTGGCTCATGATTGAGGCGTTGCCGTCAGTTGCTTCGGCGGATCCCACAGATGCCATTGCATTGGCTGCAAATATTTTGCCAACACTTTGTCGATAGCCATGCTGCAGAAAGTGGGACAAACCGACTCCATCGCTGCCATGAAACGCTATCAGGAAGAGGCGCTGTTTGGCTTGCGTCAGCTGCAAAACGCCGACGGTTCGTTGGCTTGGATGCCCGGCATGCGCGGCTCGTTCTATGTGACCTTGTCGGTGGCTAAGATGCTGCAACGACTGAATTTCCTATTGAATGAACAAACGGCTACACAAGCCTTGCTGAAAAATGCGATGCGCTTTTTGGCGCAAGAAGTGAAGAAGCAGGTGGCAGAATTGCGCAAAGCTGAAGCCAGGAGGAACGGAAAGTTTGTGCCTAACGAGGAACTGTTGCAATATCTCTATATTGCTTCGTTGCAGAAAGGCAAACTCACGACGCCCGATGAGCAATATCTTTTGCAGCTTGTGGCCAAACAACATAACCTGTTTTCGATTTATGGCAAGGCGGTGATGGCAGTAGTTTTGGCGCGCAATGGCAACACAGCTTTGGCTAAACAGCATATTGAGAGTTTGAAACAATATAGTGTTTGCACGCCCGAAATGGGACGCTATTATGATGCATCGCGCGCAGAATATTCGTGGTTTGACTATCGCATCCCTACCGAGACGGCTGCCATTGAGGCATTGCGGCTCGTAACACCGGGGGATAAGCAAACCATTCAGGAGATGCAGCAATGGTTGTTGCAGAGCAAACACACGCAGCAATGGGACACGCCCCCTCAACGCCGTTGAAGCCGTTTATGCGTTTATGGATGCGCGGCAGCTGCAGTTGTTGAAGCAGGAGACTGGAAATGCACAGCTGATGTTGGATGGGAAACCTTTGGAAATGACCATGGGCACCTCGAAAACGGCAGTGGCAACGGCCGAGAAGACGGGCAAAACCTTTGGCAATCTCACCGTGGACAAAACCTCGAACGACATGAGTTGGGGGGCTGTGTTTGCCGAGTTTACGCAACCCCTTCGCGACATCACGGCGCAGAGCACGGGTTTGCGTGTGAAACGTGAGGTGCTCACAGTCGACGGAGCAGCTGTGAACGCTGGCCAGTTGAAGGTGGGTGACCGCGTGAAAGTGCGCATCACCCTTGAGGCTTCGCACGATTTCGACTTCGTTGAGGTGAGCGATGAGCGTGCCGCTTGCTGGAACCCGTCAACCCACTCAGCGGTTATGATTGGGGTTATTACTATATGCCCGGCGACAAGCAAACGCGTTATTTCTTCGATCAGTTGAGTAAAGGAAAGCATGTGATAGAAACGGAATATTTTATCGACCGCAAAGGCGAGTACAACAGTGGCATTTGCACGGCCAAGTGCGCCTATAGTCCGGAATTCAGCGGTCGTGATCGCGCAATAAAACTAACGAATGAATAACAGAAAAACTTTATTATTGGCGATGCTGCTGGGCGTAACCACCTTGCAAGCCCAGCGCATCAGCAGCTCACAAGAGGTGATGCGGGTGGGACAAGTGTTGTATAACCGCCCCGTGAAAGTTGCGTTCTCATTGAAGAACAAAGGAATGAAACGCTTAAGATTAGCGAGGTGCGCACGAGTTGCGGCTGCACAACGGTCAACTATCCCACGTCGGTGGGCATGGGCAAAGAGTTTAAAATTGAAGCCGTTTATGATGCTAAAACATTGGGACATTTCCACAAACAGTTGGCCGTTTACAGCAATGCCAGCAAAGAGCCCTTGCTGTTGACGCTGCAAGGCGTAGTGGTGCGCGAGCTGAAAGAGTATACGGGCGAATACCCTTACACGTTGGGCGAACTGAAAGTGAACGATGTAGACATCGAGTTTGACAATGTTAACCGTGGCGATTGCCCCACCGCCAAACTCTATCTCTTCAACAACTCCAACGAAACGTTGCAGCCGGTGCTCATGCATCTGCCCAACTATCTCTCGGCCAAGCTGTCGCCCACGCAGCTGCGTCCCCATCATTCGGGGGTGGCTACCATCACTCTTGACTCGCGCGAGCTGCGCGATTTCGGGCTCACCACCACAGATATCTATTTGGGTATGCGTCCTGGCGACAAAGTTTCTGAGGAGAAACGGATTAATGTGTCGGCCATTTTGCTGCCCGCTTTCCAGGACATGACGGCACAGCAACAGGCGCAAGCACCTCAAATGTTGCTTTCGGCCGACAGCCTCGACTTAGGCACATTTGGCGGAAAGAAGCAGTTGCGTGGCGAGATTGATATTGAAAACGTAGGCCGCTCGCCGTTGGAGATTCGCAGTTTGCAGCTTTTGGGCAACGGCTTAGAGGTGTCGTTGGACAAGACAACGATTGTGCCGGGCACGCGTGCTCGCCTGAAGGTGACGGCCATTGCCGACCAAATGCAGGGTAATCGGCGTGCGCCGCGCGTGCTGATGATTACCAACGACCCCAAGAAGGGCAAGGTGATGGTGAAAATTAAAGTAGGATAGATGTTACAAATCGAAATCGATAACGGCAGTGGTTTTTGCTTTGGCGTGACCACAGCCATCAAAAAAAGCCGAGGAGGAGCTGGCGAAGGGCGGCACACTCTATTGCTTGGGCGACATTGTGCACAACAGCATGGAGGTGGAACGGCTGTCGCAACGCGGGCTCATCACCATCAACCACGAGCAATTAAAGGCGTTGCACAATGCCAAAGTGTTGCTGAGGGCGCATGGCGAACCGCCCGAAACCTATGCCATCGCGGCGCGAAACAACATCGAGATTATCGATGCCACGTGCCCCGTGGTGTTGCAGTTGCAAAAGCGCATCAAGCGACAATATGAAAACAGTGTGGCTGCCACGCTCAACAACATGCCGAGCGACACGCAGCTCGTTATCTTTGGAAAAAACGGCCATGCCGAAGTGTTGGGGCTCGTGGGGCAAACAAAAAGCCGCGCCATCGTGATTGAAACGTTCGACGATGTGAAGCAATTAGACTTCAACAAGAGCATTTATCTTTATTCGCAAACCACAAAGAGCTTGGACGAGTTCCATCACATCATCGACTACATTCAAACCCATATCTCGCCCAACGCCACCTTCCAGAGCTTCGACACCATCTGCCGTCAGGTGGCCAATCGCATGCCCAACATCGCCAACTTTGCCACACGCCACGACGTGGTGCTGTTTGTGGCCGGGCGGAAAAGCTCGAATGGCAAGGTGCTGTTTCACGAATGCCTGCAGGTAAACCCACATAGTTATCAGGTGGAGAGTGCCGAAGAAATTGACATGCTCTGGTTTGACGGGGCAAAAACCGTGGGCATCTGTGGCGCCACGAGCACGCCCAAATGGCTCATGGAGGAGTGTCGCGATTACATTTTGCGCCGCTAACAGTGCTGTTTGATAGGCAGCTGGGTGGGCAAGGCGCATCATTCGCGCCGGCATGCAGAAAGGAGAGCGTTTGAAGCGCCCTCCTTTCTGTCTTTAGTGTGCGGCGTACCCTACGCCGCACACTATTTCGTCCGGTTCTATGCGGCGTACCCTACGCCGCACATTATTTTGTCCAGTTCTATGCGGCGTACCCTACGCCGCACACTATTTTCGCTCAGTTCTATGCGGCGTACCCTACGCCGCACACTATTTCGCTCAGTTCTATGCGGCGTACCCTACGCCGCACATTATTTTGCCCAATTCTATGCGGCGTACCCTACGCCGCACATGTTTTTTGGTAGCGCGTGTTGCTATTGAATCGTTACGACACAATATTCGGATTGCGTGCCGATGCGGAATTTTCCACCCCAAATGCCTATGCCACTCGACACATAGTAGTGGGTTTTTCCCCTCGTATGCGCACCATAAGCCTTTTCATAGAGCGTGCGCTCAATCCAGTTGATGGGCCACACCTGGCCATTGTGGGTGTGTCCGCTGAATTGAAAATCGATGTGTTGTCGCTCGGCTGCCTCCAAATGATAGGGCTGATGGTCGAGCAAAATGGTGTATGGCGTGCCATCGATGGTCTTCATAATGTCGTTTAGGGTTTTGCGATGCGTGTTGGTGCGGTCGTCTCTCCCCACAAGTGCGATGCCTTTTCCGATGACCACGGCCGTGTCGCGCAGCAAATGTATGCCCGCTTCGCGATAGAATCGCTCGCTGTTTTCCTCGCCCGCATAATAATCGTGATTGCCCAAGCAGGCATAGATGGGGGCGTTGAGGCGTCTAAACTCGGCAGCCATGTCCGCTTTGAGCAGCGGTTGAATGCTGAAATCGGTGATGTCGCCTGCAATGAGCACCGCATCGGGATGCTCGGCATTGATTAAATCCACCCATTTCGCCAAATCGTTTCGCGTGTTGTGATAGCCCAAATGCATGTCACTTATCATGACAAATTTGCTGGGTTGGGGGAGGGGCTTGTGCGATGACAAGGCAATCGGCACGCGCACCTTGTGATAATAGTGCAGGTAGCCGTAGCCGAAAAGCCCCACGATGGCCACGCTTACGAAGAGCGTTCCCTGCACACTATGCCGCAAAAACGAGGGCGGAACGAGCCCCATGAGGCGTGCTATATCTAAGGCAAGGAAGAGCATCGCAAGGTAGAGAAGAATGAAGATCGACGAATTGCCCACCTCATAGAATACGCGTGCCACAGGCAAGGAGAAGCGGTCTAAGCCAACAATGAAATTGAAAAAGAAACACAAAAGTGAGGCTATCAGCAGTCCCAATATCACCATTTTATAGGCGTTATCCATAGGAAGGAGCAGCCACATGCGCCGACCCACATAGCCGCAACCGACAAGCATGAGCAGCAAGACAAGAGGAATTAAAAGCGTTCTCATGCCGCAAAGGTAGCAAGAAAGTGGCAATCGGCGAAATGAAGCGCACGAGGAGCGCTCGCTATGGTGGACAGAAACCAGCAGCAAACCCTTTATTTGCGGGAAACTCGGGTGAATGGCGAGCACATCATGTTAGTTTTTTTAACGCAAAAGATTTTGTCTGTGCAATGAAAGTTCTTTACCTTTGCCGCCGATTTAATTACATTTTTTTAGATTAAAAAAATAAGAGAGTATGAAAAAGATTTTTAATGACAATGGTTGCAGCTTTAGGCTTGGCCATTAGTGCAAATGCACAAGTTTATGTTGGTGGTGGTTTCGCAGTTCAGGGTCACGACAACGGTGGTAATACTTATACTACTTACAAGTTCCTCCCTGAAGTAGGTTACAACCTCAATGAGAATTGGGCTGTAGGTACAGTTTTTGGTTGGACAGGTGCTACCAAGAATGGTAAGAAGTCATTTGACATCAATCCTTATGCTCGTTTCACTCCAGTTCACACCAAGTATATCAACGTGTTTGTTGACGGCGGTTTCGGCTATGAACACCGATATGGTACATCTAATCCCAGCGCTAATACTTGGTCAGCAGGTTTGCGTCCTGGTGTAGCAGTTAACTTGAACGAGCGTCTTTCGTTTGTTTCGGCGTAATGGACATTTGGTAGGCTGAAAACCTCTCGTGTTTTAGTAATGGACATTTGGTAGGCTGGTAATTCCAGCCTACTTTTTTATATTCAGGAACCCATCTATGAACTTCTTTTTATTAACCTCCTTCATTCCATTATGATTACGCAATGCCCTTTTAAGTTGTGAGTTGAATCCTTCCAATAGATTTGTTGTATTGGGTATCTCTAATTCAGGATATTCTTCATACGTATATAGCCATTTAAGGTGTGTCTTCACCGAACGCCTTGCACTTCTCAGCCTTCTATGTGTATAGGTTGTCTTGCCTGAGATTAGTAGAGTTCGTTCATCGAGGAACTCTTTCCATTCGTCACACCATTTATCAAAACCTGATGTGAATTCTTCTTTCCCGATAGAGAACATGCTTCTCATTAATGCCAGCAGCTCGATGCCTGCGGGCAAAATGCGGATTGTTGGTAGAAGCCTCCTGACTATCTGCAACTGGTGGAATTGGCACATCTGTGCAGTGGCAGGATGTCACAGCTTGTAAAAGCCCGACATGTCCATCACACACCACTGCCTTTATCCGAGTTCCCCCCTCCTCAATGCATCTGAGTCCCTCAAGGTATTCCTTGTTGGTCTCGTTCCTGACAAACCTGCGATGAAGTATCCTGCCTGATGTGGCATCTTGAAAGAGCATCACACCAAAGGTTTTTGGAGAAGTAGGTCGTGTCCAGTATTATTGTTGCAGATTCAGGATAGATGGGAGTAAAGCTGTCTGCCACTGAACTTAGCCTACGGCGTATGGTTCTTTCTGAACATTTGTGAAGAGTGGAAAGCTCAGAAATAGTTCGTTTCTCGGTTAGATAGTCACTCCATAAACACACATTGTCTATACGCTGACCACTTTGAAATTGCCTGCCACAATCCCTACAAAAGTACATTTGGACATTACGCCGATGACCATTCTTTTTAACATTTGAACTGTTACAGAATATACAGTTTTTTTATTCATAAGCTTTCAAATGCTGCAAAGGTAATGAATAAAGGACATTTGAGAGGTTTCAGCCTACCAAATGTCCATTACGCCTTTGTTTCTCACGTAGGTTTCTTGGGTTGGAGCCAAAAGTAAAAGTTAGCGGCAGCAACGTAAAGAACAGCCAATATGGTTTGAATCTTGATGGCAACGACATCAGCTTCAGCCTTTATTACAACTTCTAAAGAAAGTTTCATTTAATATTTAGTATGATAAAAGCGGATGCACCTTGTGATGCATCCGCTTTTTTGTTTTCTGTTTGTCCTAAACTTTTAGTGCAACAACCAAGGTTAGGGCATGCGCTGGCCTTTCAAAACGATGGGGAATTCTCTATCGGTTTTATTGTCTGAACTGCCATCAAGCTGAATGGCTGTAAACACCAACTGCATCATCACGTTGTTGCTATCAAGACGTTTCCCATACGAGAAGTTGGTGAATTGTTGCGCAAAGAATTTCACTTTGTGGCTTGCACCACTCAATAGGATGGGTTGCTCGGTAGTTTTAGGGGCTGCAAAGAACATCTTATACTGCGGTTTGGTGTACAACACTTTACAATTGAGAGTCATCGGTGCCGAGGTGTTGATGGCTGTTTTCAGTGCAGCATCGTTCACAAAGGTTGTCAACACGCGAGGGGAAAGGGTATGAAGCACCAGCGTTGAGTCTGTGAGCATACTCCAATACACGTTGACACTATCGTTCTCAAATTTCCCATCACCATCTACTCCTTTGGAAAATAGAGCTTTCCGGCATAATTTCCGCGCATGGTGAGGAACGTTTGATAGCGCTCGGCGGGGGTGCCAAACCAGTCTTCTTCATTATTACTGCTGTTGCCATTGAGGCATGAACTGAGTGACATGCTTGCCACAGCCATGCAGGCCATGAACCACATCTTTACTTGAAATCTTTTCATTTTGTTGAAATTTTGATGGTTAGATATTTCTTTTTCTACTTAGTTGCTGGCAAATTTACGATTTATTATGCGATTTCGTAGCTGAAATGTGTTAAAATTAGTCAGCAGTTTAGTGATGGATGGCAGCACTACCTTTTGCATCATCAAGCATCGTTGTCAATTAAAAAAAGAATAAAATGCACATCAGTTCCTTTGTGTTTCGGCAGGTACGGCCTAACTTTGTATACAGAATTCAAGCGCAAGCAAAGGATATTCGTAAAATAAATCCATTTCGTATGAAGCATTTTTTGATGATGATGATCGTCGCAGCTTTGTTATTGGCATGTTCAAATAAGCCACGAGTGGTGGACTTCAAAGAGACAGATAATTATTTCTATGCGGGGAAAGTGCAGCATCCCACATTGTTGAAAATTACTACACAGGCTGATTTTGACAAGCATTTTGGCATAGCTGCTTTTTATGGGTGATGGTGGAAAGGCCACCGAAATAGATTTCAGTAAGCAGTTTGTTGTGGCTAAAGTGTTGCCCGAGACTGACACCTTGGACGACCTCAAGCCTGTGGCGCTCACACAAGAAAGTGGAAGGTTGCATCTCACAAGCACGGTGAAGCATGTGGAGAAGCGAGGCTACACCATTCAGCCTTGCTTCATATTGATTGTTGATCGCAAGTATGTAGACGATGAATTAACAGAATAAGATGGCGCGTCGGTTCTATGTGACCTATGAAAAGCTCGCAGCAACCCATACCCTGTATCCTCTTAAAAGTTTCATCTGTGCATTTAGGCATCTTTTAGGCAGACATGTTTTTATAATTTACGATTCAAAACAATATTCAATCCTCCAATTATGGACATTCCTTCAATCATTTTATCAGTGTTGATTGCTGTTGTGGTGACAGCGCTTGTTATAGTTTATCGCAAGCAAAGGCAGCACAGCCTGTTATCGCATGGCATGGTTGTGGCCAGCAATAGCGACGAGGAAAGTTATTTACAGGCATCGGAACGTGACTATGGTGTGCCCGACGAAGTGGTGAGTGTGCACACATTTGGTAGCCCCACCTATGAGCCACCTCTGCTCTTCTATGCTGACTTTGTGGTGGTGGCGGAACAGAAACTCACGGCAGAGGATATTACAGATGTGACGTTTAACAACCGCTCAAATCCTTATACCACCAACGATTATCAAGTTGTTGTCACATGTGCTGATGGTAAAAAGCTGTCGATAGCTATAGGCAACGATATTGATAAAGCTAAATATATAGTGCAACGACTTAGCGCAGTCTTTGCACATAGTGGTAATGAGATGTGAGTTTAGAGTGGGTGATAGCACTCTTCGTATGAAGAAAAGGGTAGATGCACTGAAGCATCTACCCTTTTCTTGTTTGTCAGTCGGCCAGTGTGTTAATAGGCCTCGTCGTTTTCTATTTCTTCCTGCGTAATGGCTTTGCGGTCGATGGCGCGCCATGCAAAGAAGATGTAAGCCAAACAAACGGAATGAGTAGCGAAACTACCGACATCGCTTTGAGCGTAAACAAGCTACTGCAGCTGTTGGCAATGGTCAATGAGCTTTGCAAATTAGCCGTTGAAGGGTAGTAAGCGGTGTTGTTCCAGCCTGCACAAAGCAACAATCCCAATACCACGAGTACCACACCAATACCTGCTGGCCAAATGCCGCGCATGTAAGTGGGACGCAACAAGGTGCGACCCACGGCAAAAAGCAACAGCACCACACCGATGAGGATAATGAGTGTGACATACCACATATCAAGCAAATTGTGCAGATATTTCATGGGTTCCATGAAAATCACGCCTGTCTCGGGCTGATAGGCATAACCATCTTTGAGCAAGGTGCGCACCAAAAAGGCCAAAAACAGCACTAAGAACGGAACCACATTATAGAGCAATTGGCGATGTGCACGCTCATTGATGGCCTTGTTATCTACATTGTTGATGATGTAGAATAAGCCCAAAACGCGTGCCAGGAAGAATACAGCCAAACCAAAGATGAGGTTCCATGGGTCGAGCAAAGCATCTAAACCATGACTCGCATTTGCCCATTTGCTGATGACGGGTTGCATGAAATTGGTGAGGTTTTGCTTGTCAACCAAGAAGTTACTTCCATCGAAAAATGTAGCCACAGCGCCGCCTAAGAGTAACGGACCTATGAGTCCATTGATGATTAAGAACCATTGAAAGGTGCGTGTGCCAAGTAGGTTACCCAGCTTGTTTTGGAATTCATAGCTCACGGCTTGTAGCACAAATGTGAAGAGAATGGTCATCCAAAGCCAATAAGCCCCACCGAAACTTGTGCTATAAAATAGTGGGAACGAGGCAAAGAAAGCACCACCAAAAGTAACCAAAGTGGTGAAGGTGAACTCCCATTTCCTGCCCGTCGAATTCACTACCATGCGGCGCTCTTCGGGCGTGTGGCCTAAGCTAAAGATGAGCGAGTTGGCACCTTGCACAAACATAAGAAACACCAACAAGGCACCCAACAACGAAACTAAAAGCCACCAATAGTGCTGAAAGAAAGAATAACTCATACGTTCGGGGCCTCCATCCCCTTTTTGATTTGTTTAAACAAAATATTGATTTCCACGGCTAACATTGTGGTGAAGAGTGCGAGGAACAAGAAGAAGGTGATGATAATGCTACCCGAATTGAGGTCGCTCACAGCAGCCCATGTAGGCAATAAATCTTGAATGGTCCAGGGGTTGACGCCCCATTTCGGCTACAATCCAGCCCGACTCTGTAGCAATATAAGCCAAAGGAACTAAAGCAATGCCTACGAGATAGAGCCAGCGCCACTTATCATCGGCAATATTTTTGTGCCAGGTGATGTGCCCAGCAAACAAGAAATAGAGGATGAAGAGCATGCCTAATCCCACCATGATGCGGAACGCCCAGAAGTTAATGGGGATGTTAGGCACCACTTGCTCAGGCGATTTTACATAGCCATATCCAAAATATTTCATGTCATTGCGTAAGGTTTGTTTCACCTCAGGCGTTTGTCTTCCTGCGCGGTATTGCTGCAAAGCTACTATTGCACGCCGCCCACGTTCCATCTTTTCAGCTACAGAAGGCTCTTTTGTGCCATCGTTTTTAGTGTAGCCTGCAAGAATGTTTTGCACACCAGGCACATAACCATCGAAGCTGTTTGTAGCCAGAACCGAGAGCGCATAAGGCACACCTACTTTAAAAGGTGGTTCCTGCTGGTGTAGATAGTCGGGCTGTTGGAAGGGCGAAACACCAGCCATTATCGATAGGCTTTGTGCTTTTCCGCCTTGATAGAGTGCTTCCATCGCGGCTAATTTCATAGGTTGTGTCTGTGCTACTTGGTAGGCAGAGTCATGGCCTGTGGCTGCTGCTAAGAGCGAAGCAACTAAACCAACGATGGTAGCCACCTTCAAACTGTTTACAGCTAATAGTTGCTCTCTGCGTTTGAGCAGATACCATGAACAAACTCCTACTACGAAAACTGCACCGATAATCCATGAGGAAGTCACCGTGTGGAAGAACTTTCCAACGGCAAATGGTGATAAAGCCACATCGAAAAACGAATTCATTTCAAAGCGCATCGTGTCGGGATTGAACGTTTGCCCCACGGGATATTGCATCCATGCATTGGCTACTAAAATCCACCAAGCAGAGAGTGTGGCGCCAAGTCCTGTCAACCATGTAGAAGCCAAGTGGAAACCTGGTGACACTTTCTTCCAACCAAAGAACATCACGGCAACGAAAGTCGACTCCATGAAGAAAGCTAATATGCCTTCAATGGCTAATGGTGCGCCAAAGATGTCGCCCACAAACCACGAGTAGTTGCTCCAGTTGGTACCAAATTCGAATTCTAAAATAATACCATTGCTACACCCATAGCAAAGTTTACGCCAAAAAGCTTTTTGCCAAAACTTGGTAGCGTCTTTCCAAAAACGCTTTTTGGTGCGATAATAACAGGTCTCAACAATTCCCATAATCAGTGCTAACCCCAGTGTTAAGGGCACAAACAACCAGTGATAAATCGCCGTGAGTGCAAATTGCCCACGTGACCAATCAATGGTAGAGGCACTGATGTCTAATAATTGATACATCATTGTAATATAATTTTATAATTTAAAATGTTAACTTTTTATCCACGCCATGCTGCTTTTGTATGGCGTTGTTGCGTATCCCTTCTCTTTTCTACCTCATTTCGGCATGCGCTGTTTGAGCTGTTCATTGACAAATGTGGGCTCGCCGCCGTGTTGTGTTTTTGCTGCCGATGAAGTTGGGAAAGAAGAACACTTTCAGCACCGCAAACATAATAAATAGTTTGAGTAAAATAATCATCCACAGCGTTTTGCCCAATGTCATTTGGCGAAAGCCGTCGTAGTAGAGATAGAATGCTTTTTTAAAAAAATGAGTGATGCCCATGTTCGCATAATAGGTTTTGGGCGATAAAATTATAAAAATATTTTTTTATATTGTTCGTTTTTTACGCAAAAATGCACGAAAACGAGGATAAAAGACACTGTAGTCATTAAAAAGTTGGTTATTTACGGGAAAATAGATACTTTTGTACCGCTTGATGACGCAAAAAGAACTTCCAAATATGAATAAAAAAGTTTTAATTCCATTGCTTATTATAGGGCTACTTCTTGTGGCAGGAGTTGTTTATCTTGCCGTGAACTTGCATCAACAAAAACAAGCAAATGAAGCTATGCAAGAATTGGCAGAGCTCGATAAAAAGGAAATGGAAAACGAGTATCAGCAGTTTGCCAATCAGTATAGCGAAATGAAAACGCAGATCAGCAACGACTCTATCGTGGCGCAGCTTTCGGCAGAGCAAGAGCGAACGCAACAGCTTTTGGCCGAACTGAGACGTGTAAAAACGACTGATGCTGCTGAAATAGCACACCTCAAACGCGAATTGGCTACGGTGCGAAAGGTGCTGAGAAGTTATGTTCTGGAGATTGATTCGTTGAATCGTTTGAACCAGAATCTCACGGCCGAGAATACGCAAATCAAAGGGCAATATGCAGAGGCAACGCGCCAGATAGAAGGTTTGAATAGTGAAAAGGCATCGCTATCGGAGAAAGTTGCGATTGCTGCACAGCTTGATGCTACGGGGATTAACCTTGTTGCGAAGAATAAAAAAAGGGAAGACAACGAATAGTATTCAGAAGTGCACCGCTTTGCAATTGAATTTCACCATTACGAAAAATGTAACTGCAGGTAATGGAAATAAGGTTGTTTATGTGCGCATTACGTCTCCAGCGGGTAATCTCTTGGGAGGTGGCGGTAGCTTTAATTATGAAAATAAGACTCTGCAAAGCTCTATGCAGAAGACCATAGAATATGGTGGACAAGAGACTCCTGTCACCCTTTTTTGGAATGTCACGCAAACATTGATGGAAGGAACGTATAACGTGAGCATCTTTGTTGATGGCAACATGATTGGCTCAAAGAGTTTCACCTTTAAATAAAAGGTGGAATAAAGTGTGCTATTTTAGTGCATAATATGATAGTAATGTTGTGACAATCTATAGTAGATTGCGAAAAAAAGTGATAGATTTTAAAATATCCACACAATGAGAAAGATTGTTTCGGCTATGCTTTTGTGGAGCGCAATGCTCCCTGTCGCGGCGCAACAGCCCTTGAGTTTAGACAGCTGCAGGGCATTGGCACTTCGTAATAATAAGCAAGTTAATGCCGCGAAATTTAAGCAAGAGATAGCCTTAGCATTGAGAAAGGCTGCCAAAACGAAATACTTGCCCAAGGTTGATGCTGTGGGAGGGTATCAATATTTTAGTGAAAGTATCTCACTGTTGAGCAAAGACCAAAAAGATGCGCTAAACCATTTGGGTACAGGTGTTACAGCTGCGGCAGGAGGTAACTTGTCGGGTTTCATCTCAAACTTAGTTGCTCAAGGAGTTATTTCTCCCTCCGCAGCCAGCCAGATTAGTAATGTATTCAATCAGGTGAGCTCTCCTATAGCGGGTCTTGGCAACCAGATAGGACAAGACATTGTCAACCGTTTAGAAACCAATACCCATCACATATGGGGTGGAGCTGTTGTCGTGCGGCAGCCACTTTATATGGGCGGTGCTATTACAGCACTTAACCGCATGGCTGAACTCAATGAAAGTGTGGCTGAGAATGATGCCAATGCCAAGCGTCAGGCTACGCTTTATAGTGTGGATCAGGCCTATTGGTGGTTGTTTCTCTGAAGCAGAAGCAGCAGTTGGCTAATAGCTATTTAGCCTTGGTGCAGAAGCTTTCGGACGATGTACAAAAGATGTTTAAAGAAGGTGTTGCCACAAAGGCCGATGGTTTGAAAGTGGATGTGCGGGTGAACGAAGCAGAAATGCAAGTGACACAGGTGGAAGACGGATTGGCTTTGGCCAAGATGTTACTCTGTCAACTTTGCGGTTTGCCTTTAGAAGAACGTGTGTCTTTGGTGGATGAACAACAGTCACCATCAACACTGCATCTCGATGCACAGCCACAGATAGTTGCAGATAAAGCTTTAGCCAATACAAGTCGTCCCGAGTTGCGTATGCTTCAGAATATGGTTGATCTCACAAAACAAAGCGAACGCTTGGTACGTGCCATTTATCTTCCTCATGTGTTGCTCACAGGTGGCTATTTTGCCAGCAACCCTAACATGTTTAATAGTTTTGAACGCAAGTTGGCAGGCACGTGGAATGTGGGGGTATTGGTACAGGTTCCTGTGTGGAATTGGTTTGAAGGCACTTATAAAGTGCGTGCGGCTAAAGCAGCAACAAGTTTTGCACAGATGGAATTAAGTGAGGCACAAGAGAAGATAAGTTTGCAAATTTCGCAATGTCAGTTTAAAGTGAAAGAGGCGCATAAACGGCTGGTTATGGCACGAAAAAGCATTCATAGTGCAGAAGAAAACCTCAGATGCGCAACGCTTGGCTTTAAAGAAGGCGTTATAGAATCGACCGATGTGCTGGCAGCTCAAGCAGCATGGCAGAAAGCAAAGAGTCAAGAAATAGATGCTGAAGCCGAAGTGAAGCTCTCACAAGTGAATTTACAAAAGGCATTAGGCGTGCTTCAATATTAACCCCATAAACTCATCAAACAGATTATCATGTCAACAAAATCACAGCATAAAAACATGCTTTTGGCCATCTTAGGCTTAGTGTTTGTAGTGGCTATCGTTGGAATTATAGGCTTCTTCACTTTAGGAAAACAAAAAGATATCATTCAAGGTGAAGTGGAAGTGGAAGAATTTCGAGTGGCTTGTAAATATCCAGGACGCGTGGTTGAACTAAGAGTGAAAGAAGGAGACTATGTGCATGTGGGTGACACTTTAGCTATTATAGAAATTCCTGAGATGGATGCACAGAAGAAAGTGGCGCAAGCAACAACTGCAACAACTGAGGCAATAAAGGATTTAACCGATGCAGGTGCGCGCAAAGAACAAATTCAAGGTGCATTCGAATTGTTGCAACAGGCGCGTGCAGCAGCTGAAATCACAAAGAAAACCTATAACCGTTTGCAAAATCTCTATAACGAAGGAGTCATTAGTGCCCAAAAACGCGATGAGGCTTTTGCAGCTTTTAAAGCGTCTGAAGCGCAAGTGAAGGCAGCTGAAAGCCAATATAACATGGCTAAGAATGGTGCTCGTTCGCAGGAGAAACGTGTGGCAGCCAGCAATGTAAAAGCTGCTTTGGGTGCCGTGGAAGTCGTCTCTTCTATGTTGAAAGAAACGGTTCAAGTGGCGCAGGTTGAAGGCGAAGTGAGCGAGGTTTATCCCAAGGTGGGCGAGTTGTTGGGCTTGGGTTCACCCATTATGAGCATTTCAGAGCTAAGTGATCAGTGGGGGACATTCAACATTCGGGAAGACCAACTCAAGGGAATGAAGATTGGAACAACGTTCTCTGTTTTTGTTCCAGCGTTCAATAAGGAGATGAGAATGAAGGTCTATTATGTGAAAGATCAAGGTAGCTATGCGGTATGGAAGGCTACGAAGACCACAGGACAATATGATTTGAAGACCTTTGAGGTGCGTGCGCGTCCTCTAACTAAGATGGAAGGTTTGCGCCCAGGAATGAGTTTAATTTTGAAATAGCTGAAGGTAACGGATATGAAAACCTTGCAACAGATTTGGACTATTGCCGTTCGCGAATGTGGAATCATGCGCGAACAGCCCATCTATTGGATTAGTCTGGTGGTGTTTCCAATCGTTGTCATTGTGTTTTTCACATCATTGATGGCGCAGGTGTGCCCACAGATATGCCTGTAGGTGTGGTTGATTTAGACCAAACAGCTACTTCACGTGCCATGATTCGTCGCTTAGATGCTTTCCAATCCTCGCAAGTAGTGGCGCAATATCAGAATATGAACGAAGCACGCGAGGCTATTCAGCGCAATGAGATCTATGCATTTCTCTATATTCCAAAGGGGATGACGCGTGGATTGGGTACCAACACGCAACCCAAATTATCTTTTTATTATAGCAATACTACGTTGGTGGCAGGGTCTTTGCTGTTTAAAGACCTTAAAACCATCTCGGCTTTAGGATCAGCTGCCGTAGGACAGGCGAAGTTAAGTGCCTTAGGACGCACGCCGCGAGAGATAAGAACAACCTTGCAGCCCATAGCAATTGATTTGCACATGCTGCAAAATCCGTGGGCCAACTATAATGTTTATCTCTCCACAGTGATGGTGCCTGGCTTGCTCATGCTGTTTGTGTTTTTGCTTACTCCCTATAGCTTAGGCATCGAGATTAAGTTTCAACGGAGCCGGGAATGGATGGCTTTAGCCGATAATCGTGCGTGGGTAGCCTTGGTAGGAAAGTTGCTTCCGCAGTTTATGGTGTCGCTTTTGATATTTTATGCCTTCGAGTTCTATATCTATTATGTGCAAGATTTTCCTCATGCGGGTGGACTCTTACCCATCTTGCTTTGTGGCATTTTGTCGTTGTTGGCAGCTCAAAGGTTTCGGAATCTTTATCTTTGGGCTCATGCCAGGCTTGCGTATGGCCATGAGTGTTTGCTCGCTTTGGTCGGTAGTGAGTCTTTCGATTGCGGGTGCTACCTTCCCCATTTTTGCCATGAATCCAATGCTTGAGGCCGTAGCAGTGCTTTTCCCATTGCGGCATTACTACATGATTTACCAGCTTTGCGTGTTCAATGGCTTTCCTATGTTGGCTGCTTGGCCCCATTTATTGGCACTGTTGTTGTTTTGTTTTTTGCCATTTGTCAGTTTGTGGAATATCAAACGGGCGATGTTGCTCTATACCTATCTCCCCTAATGGATTCGAAAATGCTATTCTCTCGCATGGTAACGGCGTTGCAAACCCTCTGCAACATTTGGGCACAAGAGCTTCGGGCGGCCTTGAAAGATCAGGGAGTGGTGATGTTTTTCTTTCTCTTGCCCCTGGCTTATCCCTTGCTCTACTCGTGGATTTACAACAACGAAGTGGTTTATAAAGTGCCCGTAGTGGTAGTGGATGCAAGCCATAGCCACGAAAGTCGTGCTTTTATTCGGGCGTTTAATGCATCGCCCAACGTGCAAGTGGCCACTTATAGCAACAGTATTGATGAAGCACGGCAGCGTATGGGGCGGCAGGAAGGTTATGGAATTCTTTATTTTCCGCGCAACTATGCTGAACGACTCCATCGAGGAGAGCAGGCTCATGTGAGTGTTTATTGCGATATGAGCCTCATGTTGGCCTATAAAGCTGTATTCCAAACTGCGCAGTCGGTGGCTACAAAACTGAATTCAAGAATCTTATTGCATCGGCAACCCACATTTAATGCACATGAGGATGAGTTGGCTACTGAGCCGCTTGCCGTTGCCGAAGTTCCCATTTTCAACGCTACAGGGGGCTATGGAAATGCCATTTTACCAGGTGTTTTGATTTTAATTTTGCAGCAAGCTCTGTTGTTGGGAATTGGTATGGCAGCAGGAACAGCTCGAGAACGCAACCGACAAGGTTATCCAACGCTGGTCAATACTCCAGAAGCCAATGCACTAACCTTGATTATAGGTAAGGCATTGTTCTATTTTATGGTGTTTAGTGTCATGGCTGCTTATCTCACGTTGGTAGTCCCCCACCTGTTCCATTTCACAGCTTTAGCCTCAGCAAGCAGTCTTATTGCTTTGCTTATGCCCTATTTATTAGCGGTTATTTTTGCAGCGATGGCCTTATCTTTTGCTGTGCGACAGCGTGAGCAAGTGATGCTCTTAGTGGTGTTTACTTCAGTACCCTTGCTGTTCCTTACTGGCATTTCATGGCCCGAAAGTAACATGCCTTGGATATGGGAATCAGTTGCATACCTCTTCCCCTCAACCTTTGCTGTGCGCGGTTTTCTACGCATCAGCAGCATGGGTGCTACACTTTCTGACATTCAACCAGAGTTGATGGGTTTGTGGTTACAAGCTGTTGTCTATTTTGGGTTGGCTTGGTTGATGTATGCTTTGCAGCGTCGGCGAATCCTCAATGCGAGAAAATGAGAGGCTTTCTGGGCGTTACTAATCGAGCAACTTAAATGTTTTGTATCCAAAGTAATGCGAATTGTTTGTTTCTCCTGAAATTCATTGGTAGAACTTCTACTCTGATATTTTTCTCCATTAACATGTTGGTAGATCCTTTGCTCGAATATCTTTCTGGATTGATATAGGGGCAAACTCTTTGCATGAGGGTTTGATGGGCAATAAAACCCGAAGGAAATGCCATCGCAATAGAGATAATTTGCTATCTTTGCAATTGTGTATGCTTTCGCTCACTATTTACTACCTTATGCAATCGCGTATGCTTTCGTTCACCAATGGTTCGTAGAAATACGCCTTGGTTGAGCATCATCTTTCGTTTAATCAGTTTAATTCATTTATATGCAAACAAACATTCTTTATTACCTTACAGGCACAATGACACTCGGTGCCTGTATTCCTGCACAAGCACAAAAGAAACCTATGAACATCGTTTATATCATGAGCGATGACCATTCGTATAAAACCATCAGTGCCTATGACAATCGTTTCATCAACACACCTAACATTGACTGGATTGCTAACCATGGAATGAAGTTCCAAGAGAGCTTTGTTGCCAATTCACTCAGTGGCCCTTCGCGTGCCTGTATGCTCACGGGAAAGCATAGTCATGCCAATGGATTTACGGATAACTCGAAGACATTCGACGGTAATCAACAAACTTTTCCTAAGTTGTTGCAGCAGGCTGGCTATGAAACAGCCATGATAGGCAAATGGCATCTCACCTCATTGCCTACAGGATTTAACTACTGGGATATTCTTATTAATCAGGGCGATTACTACAATCCCGACTTTCTTTGCAACGGAAAAAAGCTACAACGGCCAGGCTATGTTACCAATATCATTGCTGACTTGGCTATCGATTGGATGGAACATAAGCGCGATAAAGACAAGCCTTTTTGCCTCTTGATGCACAACAAAGCCCCCCATCGTGTGTGGGATCCAGACACTTGCGACCTTGATCTCTATGATGATGTAGTCTATCCATTGCCTAAAAACTTCTATGATAACTACGAAGGTCGACTTGCTGCACAGAAACAAAAGATGAGTATCATCAAAGATATGGACATCATCTATGACAATAAGATGGCCGATCATGAGAACGAAATCCACACTAACACTGGATTAGAGGCTTGGGGACGCGGCAATTACTATCGTATGACGCCATCACAACGTGCACAATGGGACCGCCATTACGACCCCATCATCAGGAAGTTTAAGGCTGATAAGCTCACAGTCATGCGCTTGCTGAGTGGAAATACCAGCGCTATATGCACGATTACATGCGCGTAATCCACTCTGTTGACCGCAATGTAGGACGTGTTATAGACTATCTGCGCGAGAAAGGGCTCTTAGACAACACGCTCATCGTCTACACGTCCGACCAAGGCTTCTACATGGGTGAGCATGGTTGGTTTGACAAGCGGTTCATGTACGAAGAGTCGTTCCGCACACCATTGCTCATCTATATGCCTGGAGGAAAGCATGGTGTGAATCGCGATATGGTGCAAAACATCGACTATGCCCCCACATTTCTCGATTTAGCAGGGGTCAAAGTACCCGCCGATATTCAAGGACGTTCGTTATTGCCTTTGCTGAAAGGTAAGACACCGCGCGATTGGCGCCATTCGCTTTACTACCATTATTATGAATATCCAGCCGAACATTCGGTGTGTCGGCACTATGGCATTCGCACTCCACGCTACTCATTGATGCATTTCTACAATGACATCGATAGCTGGGAACTCTATGATTTGCAGAAAGATCCTGCACAGATGCACAATATCTATGGGCGTCCTGGCACGGAGAAGCTCACACAGCAGCTTAAAAAGCAACTCGTAGGCTTGCAAGTTCAGTATGATGATCCTATTCGTAACACACCGCAAGGAGTGGAATAGCGAAGCGGTACATACCAGTATGAGTCAAGACTGAAACTCAAATGTTGCGGACACACAATGGTGTGCCCGCTTTTTTTAGCCTTTTTGAGGAATCAATTGGGGTGGTGCCCATCCAAATGCAAGAGCTGATCTTCCATCACTTGCAATACACCTTTCACCGATTGCAAGTCGTTTATCGTCTTCCTCTTATCGAGTTTTGGAGCTAATTGAATGGCAATGGCATTAAAATTCGCATAATCATAAATCACTGTGCATTGTTTGATGTGCACATAATTTAATAAGGGTTGTTTACCGATGGTGCTGTCATAAAAAATAATCAACGTGCAGTGCGAAGTTGTGTCTGTCTTTTCTATGAGTTTGTTTATAGAATCATGTGTAGGCTTTGTTGCAACAGCCTTTCTCGAAGCAGCACAAGCTGCAAGTAGAGCAATTGCAGAAAGCAGAATAAAAAAAGTGCCAGCTCGTTTCATATCAATACACAGTGGTGTTAAAGTCATCTGACATCTGTTGATGATAATAGGCTTTCGCTGCCTTGAGATAAGGCCTATAGGCTGGTACATTAGGGTTTTCGGCAACGCATTGCAGGGCATATTCCTTCACCCGTTGGCTATCGTTATAATCGTCATCTGCCGGCGAATACTCCCATCGTGAATGAATATCAAACCATTTTTCGGGCGCTTTGTAGGCTTTATCAGCGGCTTCTTCGGAATGGAGCCAACGCAGCAGCTTGTCCCAAAGGGTAGCGCTGGGTGTGTGAATGCGATTATACTCTTCCCAATAGGCATCAACATCAGTGGAATCTTTCACCTTCCCATGGAGCGCATCCAAAACATATTGCACATCTTCAGCCCTGCGATAACGCGCCAAAGCAACCAAGGCTTCGATGTAATGATCGTTTAAAAAAAGGGCTTTTACACGTTGATAATAGGAGCGATGAGGCGGAATTCGGCGCAGTAACTGTCGGAGATAATCAAGATGTTTGACGTGAGAGGAAAACAGAACACAGCTGTCAACAGCCACTGAGTCGGCTTCCGTCAATCCGTAATGTCGACCTTCCTGCTGGAGAATTTTGATGCGAAGATTGGCCAACGACTCCTGATAGCCGCTGCAACCATATTGCGCTGGCACACAACTTTGGTCTTGCATGTCCATCAAAGCAAGGTTTTTTGCCATGTCGGGCTGCTTCTGCATCAGGGCAATGAAAGCTGCTAATCGTGTCATGGGTGCGCTATCCGAGGAAGCTAATAGATAGAGTTCGTCAATCGAAGCCACACTGGCCAACGTGTCAATGATCTTATCTTGATGCGTTAGTCGCCCCTCATAGCCTACTGCTCCTGGTGTGTAAGACCTGCCAACCCGCAGGATGATGCGCTCAACCTCTGGGCGAATGGATGTAGGGTGACAGGCAAACAGCAGCCAAACAAGCATGAAGCTCAATCCCCCAAAAAAATGATTTCCTTTATCTTAAACATCATTTCCATACACAGTTGAATTACCATTTTAATCCCAACTCGCGCCTGGCGTCATTCCTAAGACTTTCGTTTTCGCTCTTCAGTAACTTCTTGTAGAATTCTGTAGCTTGCTTCTTGTTGCCGGTCTTCTTAGAAAGGGTGGCGATATTGGCTATCACGATGTCGTCATGGGGTGCTAACTGATGGAGCTGCAGCAATACTTTTAAGGCCTCTTGTTTCTCACCTTTGACGGCCAACAACGCCGCTTTGTCGTTCAAAAAAATAAGTGTTTTTTTGGGTAATTCTTTAGCACATGATTGACGAAAGCCATGTTCGTCGTGTCTTCTTTCGCATCGTAGAGTTGGCGGAAATAGTCTTGCAGCGTGGAGAAGAAGAAGTCTTCAGAATCTGAAGGAGTAGGTTTGTCGTTTGTCCAAAGCCATTTCTGGTGATTTTTCACCGAGCGTTCTACCGCTTGTTTCAAGGTTCCGACAGCTTCTGTTGTATGCCCCTCAAGCAGTTGCACATGCACTTTGCCAAACCAAAGATCGAGCCTGTCAGGATATTTCGCCAATCCTTCATCAAACTTTTGATAAAGTTTTTGCATCTTCTCGGCATCATAGCACACCAGGTCGGTGATACTTCCAGCCTTATTCCCCGTTGAATCCATGAGTATAAGCCCTTCATGTGCCGTCGTGTCGGCCGAGAGTTGCAAAATTTCTTTCCGCGCTTCCATTAACAGCAGATTACACCAGGCCGCATAGGTGTCGCCCGATTGTCCAGCGCTTTGCTCCCATTTGGGGATGAACTTGCGCAGTGCTGCTGTGTCTTTCTGCGTTAACAACGTTTGAAATTTGGCATAGTCGCTTTGCTGCCCCCATGCGCCGAGGCCAAAAAAAACTGCGAGAGCAAGTGTTAGAATCTGTTTCATATCAATATTTTGATGGGTTTCTGCTGACAAATATAGCAAATTTCTGCATAGCTTCCAAGTAGCTTTCCGTTTTTAGACGTAAGGACAGGTAATGTGATCGTCGCGGGTCTGCGCTTATTCTCCAACTCCCTTTTACATAGATGTCTGCATTGCTGTTAATAAACGCATGTAGATAGGAAGAGTAATATAGCCTTGATTATGGTGTAATATGGCCTTAATCGTACTACAAAATGAATATAATCGGCTTGCAATCTCAATGCTTTTGGATAGACTTATAATCGAATGCCACTTTTAAGTCTACTCATAAAAAAATAGATTCCGATTCTCTTGATGGTATCAAACATTTTGAATAATTTTGTAGCAGATAGAAATCTAAATCATTATAACTGCTTAAGTATAACACATTCAATAGATTGTCCAATGAAAAGAATTGCATTCCTTTTTTGCATGCTTGTGCTATCTGTGGCTCTGTATGCACAACAAGAAGTTACAAAGTTTATGGGAATACCTGTAGATGGAACAAAATCTGAAATGATTGCTAAGTTGAAGGCGAAAGGATTTACGTGGTATCCTGCTAAAGATTGCCTTACAGGACTCTTTAATGGTCGAAAGGTTACCCTTTATATTTATGTAAATGGTGATAAAGTGTGGCGAGTAGCCGTTCTTTATGCAGATGAAATGGATAATATAAACACCATTAATACATATAATCATCTTCTTTCCCTATTTGAAAATAATGGTAAATATTATTCGCAGAGGGACAATCAAGCGATTGAAGAGGGTACGGATCTCCATTATGAGATTGAGATAAATAAAAAACAAATCCAAAACACTTTTTATCAGCGCTCGCAGAAAATGAATCAAGATGCGGCTGCGGATATGGAGAAAAGAAGGGTATGGGTGACCATTATTCCTCAGAAATATTCATATGATAAGTTTGGTATGATACTCTTTTTATGATAATGGTTATAATGAGGCAAATGGCGAAGACTTATAGAATTAATGGGAAATATATCCTAATCATAATGTACGTTGTCAAACAAAAGTTAGTCGATTGGTTTATTTAGAAACGGTGAGATGATCCAATTTAAAAATTAATACTGATGAGAAAAATGAAGGAGGAGTTTCTATACAAATTGGAATTGTTTTATAGAAACTTTGGAAGTGATTGGTCTATAGAAGACTTTTTCAAGCGACAGGAATGTTCAGGAGTTCTTGAAAAACTATTTATTGGTTCTTGAAGAAAAAGGCATAGTGGAAATTATCGAAAATAATAAATTTAGAATAATAAATTTACCATCGAGTATAATGTCGTCAATCTTATAATGAAGCAAATACGAATGGGGATTTGAAAATATGTGGGCAGTTTTCTCTATCAAGCCATCAGAATATTTTTCTCATAGTGGTGCTGCCTACAATAAATTTATAATTAATGAATTAAATAACGTAAATTCGCCAAACTCACGTTATTTAGTATGGGCATTACTTAAAAGTAAACTCCAAAATGATGAAAGACGGAAAATATATTACATCGTTGAACTCAGAAGAGGCACTTGATTTTATCATGCAGTCCGACCAATTTCATAACTTTGAATTGCCAGAATATTTTGATTTTACAACAGTGCTTCAGCATGTGCGTAGTAAAGTTGGCGAGTTATCTTATGATGAATGTATAGCAGTTGATGCTGTAAGTGATATTGATGGTATCTCCTCAAGAAAGTGTAGTTGACAAAAAGGTGTTGGAAAATGTTGGGTCAATTATTACATTTAGGGAGACTCGTGCTTATATGGATGCTTCAAATGAGTTCGTTAAGGCTAATGAAATCAAAATAGTATAGATATGAGATAGCTATGTTTAGTGTAGTTGTCTTTATATAGCTAAGGTGTAAGGGGTAATTTTGTTTCTCGTCATTATTATCTCTATTTTGTTGTATAAATCGAAAAGTTTCATTTTAGATATAGATTTTTCTAAAAAGATTTGGAGTTTGTGATATTTTGCATTACCTTTGCACTCGCTTTTGAGGACAACGGTTTTCAAGTAGCGTTTTCTGCGCCTGTTGAAACGGGTGCGAAAATAAAGAGAGCGATCTTTGACAAGATTTTCATAGACAGAGAAGTAGTACAAGAAGCGAGTGCTTGTTTTCGAAAGGAGATGAGTGCTTGGGTAAAAGAACGAACCGTCAAGAAGGAAGAGTTATTCTTAAGAAAGGTACAAAAAGACTTCGATAAATTTAGAGGAAGCGTTCTGAATCAGATAGACTCTTGACCTTATTATTTATGAATAGGGTTGGAATAGATATTTTACAATGGAGAGTTTGATCCTGGCTCAGGATGAACGCTAGCTACAGGCTTAACACATGCAAGTCGAGGGGAAACGATGAGAGAGCTTGCTCTCTTAGGCGTCGACCGGCGCACGGGTGAGTAACGCGTATCCAACCTACCCATTACAGGGGGATAACCTTGCGAAAGTAAGACTAATACCCCATGGCATTTTATGGTGGCATCATTATAGGATTAAAGATTTATTGGTAATGGATGGGGATGCGTCTGATTAGCTTGTTGGCGGGGTAACGGCCCACCAAGGCAACGATCAGTAGGGGTTCTGAGAGGAAGGTCCCCCACATTGGAACTGAGACACGGTCCAAACTCCTACGGGAGGCAGCAGTGAGGAATATTGGTCAATGGGCGAGAGCCTGAACCAGCCAAGTAGCGTGCAGGATGACGGCCCTATGGGTTGTAAACTGCTTTTATAGGGGAATAAAGTGAGCTACGTGTAGTTTATTGCATGTACCCTATGAATAAGGACCGGCTAATTCCGTGCCAGCAGCCGCGGTAATACGGAAGGTTCGGGCGTTATCCGGATTTATTGGGTTTAAAGGGAGCGTAGGCCGTGGATTAAGCGTGTTGTGAAATGTAGATGCTCAACATCTGACTTGCAGCGCGAACTGGTTTACTAGAGTGTGCACAACGTAGGCGGAATTCGTCGTGTAGCGGTGAAATGCTTAGATATGACGAAGAACTCCGATTGCGAAGGCAGCTTACGGGAGCACAACTGACGCTGAAGCTCGAAGGTGCGGGTATCAAACAGGATTAGATACCCTGGTAGTCCGCACAGTAAACGATGGATGCCCGCTGTTGGTTCATTAGGGTCAGCGGCCAAGCGAAAGCATTAAGCATCCCACCTGGGGAGTACGCCGGCAACGGTGAAACTCAAAGGAATTGACGGGGGCCCGCACAAGCGGAGGAACATGTGGTTTAATTCGATGATACGCGAGGAACCTTACCCGGGCTTGAATTGCAGACGAACGATTCAGAGATGAAGAGGCCCTTCGGGGCGTCTGTGAAGGTGCTGCATGGTTGTCGTCAGCTCGTGCCGTGAGGTGTCGGCTTAAGTGCCATAACGAGCGCAACCCCTTTTCTTAGTTGCCATCAGGTAATGCTGGGCACTCTGGGAATACTGCCACCGTAAGGTGTGAGGAAGGTGGGGATGACGTCAAATCAGCACGGCCCTTACGTCCGGGGCTACACACGTGTTACAATGGCCGGTACAGAAGGCAGGTTGCATGTAAATGCGATCGAATCTTTAAAAGCCGGTCCCAGTTCGGACTGAGGTCTGCAACCCGACCTCACGAAGCTGGATTCGCTAGTAATCGCGCATCAGCCATGGCGCGGTGAATACGTTCCCGGGCCTTGTACACACCGCCCGTCAAGCCATGAAAGCCGGGGGTGCCTAAAGTCCGTTACCGCAAGGATCGGCCTAGGGCAAAACTGGTAATTGGGGCTAAGTCGTAACAAGGTAGCCGTACCGGAAGGTGCGGCTGGAACACCTCCTTTCTGGAGCGAATGTTTCCTATAGTGGCGTATGAGTTGACTTGAAAGCGTTGACATTTATGCTGCGCCTTATTGAGGTTAGTATTTTTTTTAGAGGATAAGTGCTCTGAGGCGATGGTTTGTTTTCTTCTTGTACTACGTACATCTGTTTTTCGATAAAGCGAGAAAAAGGAAGCCGGGCTATTCGAGATGCCCAGGATCTTGGACAGACACTGGGCCCGGAAATTAGTCCTATAGCTCAGTTGGTTAGAGCGCCACACTGATAATGTGGAGGTCGGCAGTTCAAGTCTGCCTGGGACTACAGCATTCCTTACAGTGGAGTGGGAAGTTCTTTTGCAAGACGTGTTGCAGGAGTGATTTTTGTTTTCTTCATCTGTATTTAAACTGGGGGATTAGCTCAGCTGGCTAGAGCACCTGCTTTGCAAGCAGGGGGTCAACGGTTCGAATCCGTTATTCTCCACACTCGATATGACCTTGCACTATTTATGGTGGGAGGAAGTATTATCGAATCGATCTTTGACATATTGACACAAGCAAAACTGTAAAGTAAACTAAGTTCAAACTTAGAAATTATCATTTCCTGGCTTTATGGCCATGAGAAATGAGATTTCACTTAACAGCTGAAAGTATGAGCGAGTCATTTCTTTTTTTAGGAGAGATGGCGCGAATTGAAGAAAGTAAGTAAGGGCGTATGGTGGATGCCTAGGCTCACAGAGGCGATGAAGGACGTGATAAGCTGCGATAAGCTTCGGGTAGGTGCAAATAACCTTTGATCCGGAGATTTCCGAATGGGACAACCTGTTTGTTTGAAGAACAAACACTTACGTTAAATCGTAAGGGCTAACCTGAGGGAACTGAAACATCTTAGTACCTGGAGGAAGAGAAAATAAATAATGATTCCCTTAGTAGTGGCGAGCGAACGGGGAAGAGCCCAAACCGTGACTGTGGCAACGCAGCTGCGGGGTAGTAGGACCGCGATATTGTATGCATGCAGCGAGCAGAATCCTCTGGAAAGAGGAACCATAGCGGGTGAAAGTCCCTTATGCGAATCTAATTGCGGCATAGCGGTATCCTGAGTAGCGCGGAGCACGAGGAATTCTGCGTGAATCAGCCGGGACCATCCGGTAAGGCTAAATACTCCTGTGAGACCGATAGTGAACCAGTACTGTGAAGGAAAGGTGAAAAGCACTTCGATAAGAAGAGTGAAAAAGTTCCTGAAACCATACGCCTACAAGCGGTCGGAGCTGCTTTATGCAGTGACGGCGTGCCTTTTGCATAATGAACCTACGAGTTACCATCTCTGGCAAGGTTAAGAGTAAAGATACTCCCAGCCGTAGTGAAAGCGAGCCTGAACAGGGCGTTTAAGTCAGAGGGGGTAGACGCGAAACCAAGTGATCTACACTTGACCAGGTTGAAGTTCCGGTAACACGGAATGGAGGACCGCACCAATAAGCGTTGAAAAGCTTCTGGATGAGTTGAGTGTAGGAGTGAAAGGCCAATCAAACTTGGAGATAGCTCGTACTCCCCGAAAGGCATTTAGGTGCCGCGTGTGGTGATCTCCGTGAGAGGTAGAGCGACCGATAGGTCAAGAGGGCTTCACCGCCTATCGAGACCTGACGAACTCCGAATGCTCACGGACGGCAGCCATGCAGTAAGGGGGCGGGTGCTAAGGTCCGTCCCCGAGAGGAGAAGAATCCAGACCGCCGTCTAAGGCCCCGAAATTCTGTCTAAGTTAGTCTAACGAAGTCTGGTCCCCATGACAGCTAGGATGTTGGCTTGGAAGCAGCCATTCATTCAAAGAGTGCGTAACAGCTCACTAGTCGAGGGTCCGGGCATGGATAATAATCGGGTATAAGGCAGATGCCGAAGGCGCGGGATAGTAATAATAAAAGTATCGGTAGGGGAGCATTCCATGTGCGTAGAATGGTGAAGATAACTGATCCTGGAGCGCATGGAAAAGCAAATGTAGGTATAAGTAACGATAAAAGGGGTGAGATTCCCCTTCGCCGTAAGTCTAAGGTTTCCCGGGCAATGCCAATCAGCCCGGGGTAAGTCGGGTCCTAAGTCTCAGCCGAATGGTGAGGGCGATGGCAGAAACGGTTAATATTCCGTTACTACCTTTAGGAGCGATGTGGAGACGGAGCAGTGACACTGCCGCGGGGTGACGGATATCCCCGTTAAAGAGTGTAGGCGTAGATCGGAGCAGGCAAATCCACTCCGAGAGCCGACCTTGAAAGTACTGCAGCTTCTTCGGGAGCAGCAGATAGCGCAGGTAATCAGACTTCCAAGAAAATCCGCTAAGCATATTCTAAAGGTACCCGTACCGCAATCCGACACAGGTAGACGGGTAGAACATACTAAGGCGTTGAGAGATTCATGGTTAAGGAACTAGGCAAATTGACCCCGTAACTTCGGGATAAGGGGTCCTCATAGCAATATGAGGCGCAGAGAATAGGTCCAGGCAACTGTTTAACAAAAACACAGGGCTGTGCAAACTCGAAAGATGACGTATACAGCCTGACACCTGCCCGGTGCTGGAAGGTTAAGAGGAGATGTCACTACTTCGGTAGGAAGCATTGAATTGAAGCCCCAGTAAACGGCGGCCGTAACTATAACGGTCCTAAGGTAGCGAAATTCCTTGTCGGGTAAGTTCCGACCTGCACGAATGGTGTAATGATCCGGACGCTGTCTCAACCATGAGCTCAGTGAAATTGTAGTATCGGTGAAGATGCCGATTACCCGCGATGGGACGAAAAGACCCCGTGAACCTTTACTACAGCTTAGCATTGACCTTGGTCATCCGATGTGTAGGATAGGCCGGAGGCTATGAAGCGTGGGCGCCAGCCTATGTGGAGCCATCCTTGAAATACGGCCCTTTGGCTGTCTGAGGTCTAACCCGCTGTTTGCGGGGACACTGCTTGGTGGGTAGTTTGACTGGGGTGGTCGCCTCCAAAAGCGTAACGGAGGCTTCCAAAGGTGCCCTCAGGTCGATTGGTAACCGACCTTATAGAGTGCAATGGCATAAGGGCGCTTGACTGGGAGGCAGACATGCCGAGCAGGCAGGAAACTGGGGCATAGTGATCCGGCGGATGTGTATGGAAACTCCGTCGCTCAAAGGATAAAAGGTACTCCGGGGATAACAGGCTGATCCCCCCCAAGAGCTCATATCGACGGGGTGGTTTGGCACCTCGATGTCGGCTCGTCACATCCTGGGGCTGGAGAAGGTCCCAAGGGTTGGGCTGTTCGCCCATTAAAGTGGCACGCGAGCTGGGTTCAGAACGTCGTGAGACAGTTCGGTCTCTATCTATCGTGGGCGCAGGAGTTTTGCGTGGTGCCGTCACTAGTACGAGAGGACCGTGATGGACAGACCTCCGGTTTACCAGTTGTGCCGCCAGGCGCACCGCTGGGTATCTGAGTCTGGATTGGATAAGCGCTGAAAGCATCTAAGTGCGAAGCCAGCCGCAAGATGAGAACTCCATAGAGGGTCGTTGAAGACGACAACGTTGATAGGGTGCAGGTGTAAAGACGGCGACGTCAAAGCCGAGCACTACTAATTGCCCGAAACTTTCTTCATTTCCCTCGCTTCTACTTTGAGTTGTTTAAGCAAAAAAGTTCGAACCCCACAGGGTTTAACTCACAGTTTATCGCTTGTGTAAATCATGTCAACCCCTTTATCAGGTGGTTATTGCGGTGGGGTTCCACCTCTTCCCATTCCGAACAGAGAAGTTAAGCCCACTTGCGCCGATGGTACTGCAATGCAATGCGGGAGAGTAGGTAGCCGCCTTTTTTCTTATCAAAGACCTTGGAGAGAAATCTCTGAGGTCTTTTTCGTTTTGAGTGGTCTTTCATGCTGTCCATGCACCGATGGTACACCGTGTCAAATAGGGCAATGCGGGAGAGTAGGTAGCTGCCTTTTTTGTTTGCATGATCTACGCCGATAAATGCCGTTTGATTGATGCAGAAAGAAAGTACAACCCCCAAGGGGGTAGCATTTTTGTTTGCGTCATTACCCAGGGTAGCCTCCTATCGTCGGCAACCCTAGGCTATCGAAAGTATAACCGCGTTGCGGTAGTTTTTCACCCATTGCCAGCACACCGAAACGGATGGGATGGTTGGGCGCGGCGTTTGTCAATATATTCAATCGGATGGAATGTTTGAAAAGAGGGGCTGCCAGCATATTCAATCGGATGGAATGGTCGGACGAAGTGTTTGCCAATATATCCAAATGGATGGAATATTTGGAAAGAGGGGTTGCCAGCATATTCAAACGGATGGAATGTTTTGGCGCGGCATTTGCCGAATGGTTCCATCCATAAAAACGACTTGGAGTTGCCCTCGCTCGCGATAACTACCTCTCGTTATCGTGAAAAATGCCCTCGCCCGCGATAACTACCTCTCGTTATCGTGAAAAATGCCCTCGCCCGCGATAACCACATCTTGTTATCGCGAAAAATACCCTCGCCCGCGATAACTACCTCTCGTTATCGCGAAAATTGCCCTCGCCTGCGATAACCACCTCTCGTTATCGCGAAAAATGCCCTCGCTCGCGATAACTTGTGCTCGTTATCGCGAAAAATACCCTCGCTCACGATAACCACTGCTCGTTATCGTGAAAATTACCCTCGCTCACGATAACCACCTCTCGTTATCGTGAAAAATGCCCTCGCCCGCGATAACCACCTCTCGTTATCGCGAAAATTACCCTCGCTCGCGATAACTACCTCTCGTTATCGCGAAAATTACCCTCGCTCGCGATAACCACCTCTCGTTATCGCGAAAAATGCCCTCGCCGCCGATAACCTGTGCTTGTTATCGCGAAAATTACCCTCGCCGCCGATAACCTGTGCTTGTTATCGCGAAAATTACCCTCGCCCGCGATAACTACCTCTCGTTATCGTGAAAATTACCCTCGCTCGCGATAACTACCTCTCGTTATCGCGAAAAATGGCCTCGCCGCCGATAATATTCAAGAGGAGGATGGTGGCGTGGTCTCTGCCGGCAATATTATAAGGAGGGGAATTGCCGTGAGTATCTTTTCTGACAAGGTCACAAGGTGGGAGACTGTGAGTGTAGCCTTTGCTGACAATATTATAATGTGGGAGGTTGTGGTGGGTGGTTTTGCCGATGATGCGCCTGCAAAATGTGTAGTCGGAAGTGGAGCATTTGGTGGTGTGGCGGAGGGTTATTGTGGCGGTGGGGTTGCGTTTGGCGACATGATAGCCGATGGCAGCTGGTGGAAGTTGCAAAGATAGGGGGCGTTCTCGACTTTGTGATGGGGTGTTTTTGAGGATTTGCTTGCTCATGGGATTTGAAACGTTTGTTTTTGTTGTTTTTTCTTTGTCAGTTGCGCATTTAGCTTGGTAGGGGGGCGCGTTGGTGCTGTGTGGTTTTTGGAATTGCTGTTCCACCATGTTGATGGGGGGGGTGTTGGTTGTGGGTTAATGTTTGGTTGGGTGAGGCATAATGTCTATCTTTGCAGTTGTGTTTAGGTTGCGCTGCATCGGTTGGTGCTGCGGTTGGTGATAGATGATATGAGGGCGACAATTCCATTTATAAGGGATAGATTTGAGCGATTTAACGCACAGATGTTTGGTGGTGAGCTACCTTGGTTGCCCATTGGGCTTAGTCGTGCGAGGACTTTTGTGGGTATGTGCTCGTTTAAACGTCGTCGGCTTTTGGGTGGGGGAGTGGAGCATTATGATTTCAAACTGCGGATTAGTGAGCGGTTTGATTTGAGCGAAAGTGAGCTTGAAGACACGATTATTCATGAGATGATACATTATTATATTGGTGTTCATCAATGGCGTGACACAAGTGCGCATGGACGGCTTTTCCGGCGTCTGATGGATGATATTAATGAGCGGTTTGGTCGAGCGGTTTCGGTTTCTCATCGTTCGACGAAGGGTCAGCGTGAAGGGCTGGTTGATGGTGGTGCGCGCTATCGTGTTGTTGCAGTGGTGCGATTTCGGGATGGTCGTGTGGGGATAAAGGTGTTGCCGCGGAAATCTCAGCGCATCCTTTATTATTATTGTCAGGTTGGTGGTCATAGGGATGTTGCGCATGTGGCATTGTATATGACGCATGATGCTTTTTTTAATCGTTTTCCCAATTCCTCTTCGCTCAAGGTGCATTTTGTGAGTGAGGAAGAGTTGAGATTGCCTTTGAAGGGGGCAAAGGTGATAGATGTGGAAAAGGGGAAGCTAAAAATCTGATTTGCGATACGTGATGATGTATCGTATGTTCTGTATTGGATGGGGACAGTAACAGGAGATGAGATGTAGTAGGGGGATGGATAACAAAACGCATGTGTTGATAATTGCGCCGTAAGCGGTAATTATAATGAGGGATGCTTGTCTTGTTGGCATGTTTGTGAAAGAGAAAGCTAATGGATTGTGGCATCATATGGTGTGGATTTTGAACCGATTGGTATGCTTTTTCTGTGCAAAATCATATAAAAAGGTTGGAATGGGTGAGCATTGTTTTGATATTTTCCTTATATTTGCAGCACAAACGGTTTATTAACAGCAAAAGATGGTGATTAAATGGCGTTTTTTAAGCAAAGTCTTAGTGTTGCTCATGGTAATTAGTTCCTGCAGCATGCCGCATGAGGAGGTGAGTGTAGTGGACAACAATGCTATGGTCTGCGATTTGAAATTGCGGGTTGGGATAGATGGTTTTCAGTATCGCGCTTCACGTGCTATCGTGCCTATTGCGCAATTGTGCAGGCATATTGATATTGGCATTTATAATCGGCAGGTACGTTGATACGCGTATGTCATCAACAAGCCGATGAAAAAGATTTTGGGAAGTTGAGCTTTCGCTTGAAGAAGGGAGAATATAGTCTTCGTGTTGTTGGGCATAATGGGCGTGAAGCCGTTGATTTAGATGATTTCAATCGTATTGCTTTCCATGGTGTCATGACCGATTCCTATCTCTATGCGGGTGAGATTTCTTTGCAAGGTTCCTCTGTTGTGCAGGTTCGTTTGGTGCGTTGTGTGGCTTGCGTACAGTTTGTAGTCAAAGATAAAGTTCCGGCTTCTGTCACACAATTTCGTTTCACCTACTCGGGTGGTTCCACAAGTTATGATTTAATGAAGCAAAGTGGCTCTCGAAGTTCAACGTTGGTGGCGTTGTTTGATGTTGCCGATTCTGCGCGTCGTGATAGTTCGGTATATACTTTTTATGCCATACCTCTCAAGCGCCAACGCACACTTGATGTGCTTGTCGAGGCGCTAAACCATAAGGGAATGGTTGTGAAGAAACTCTATCGTCCAGCGGTTTCAATTCAACCCAATGTCATTACGCGATTTAGTGGATGCTTTTTTGCAACAGCTTTTTAATTTTTTTGTTGCGTTTTTGGGGGACTAAAAGACAATTATGACCCTCTTTCGTTAAAATATAGGGGTAATTATCAATATTTAACACAAAAAAGCTGACCGAACATTAAAAAGATGTTACTTTTACACCGCAAGCCTTAAGCTATCCTAATGACTTTGTTTATGGCAATGTTTGTTAGCACCTTTATACTTTGAGGATTTGCTCTTTGATACGCTACATTTATATTAAAAATACACGCGATGAAAATTATGAGATGTAATCTTTTGTTGGGCGCCCTGCTATGTTGTTCATTAGTAGGTCATGCGCAGTCTAAAACCACGTTGAGTGCCGAGGTTTATGGTTATCGGCGCGATATGGTTTATTTTGATTGTGTGCAGTCCCCTTTTATCAATGCCGAGTTTCATACGAATCCTGGCGAGACGCATGTCTATTCTTTTGATACGTCGAATTTGCAATGTATGCTAATTAATGGGCAGACCAACGTGTTGCTTCTGCCCTGGCGATAGTGTGCATGTGGTGGTGAAATATGATGAGAAGCGTATCTCTGATGTTACTTTTTAGTGGCATGGAAAAAGCAGTAGAGGCGAATCGGCTGTTATATCGTATAGCCAATCTTCGTCGTGAAATGCGTTATAAGAGCCAATTGTTAGCTTGTGCGGTGGTTGATATTAAACCAGCACAACGCATTGCCGATTCTCGACAATTGTTAGCAAAGGTGCAGGATATGGTAAAGCACGATGCGAAAAAGCTCTATCCAATGGCAGTAGATTACATTCTGGCAGAGACTGAAGCGGCCGTCTATACCTCATTTATGGAATATCCACAAATGTATGCCGACATGCGCAAACTGCCTATTGCTGAGCAAGGTATAGGTGACTATTGGAAACTGATGGATGGCGTAAAATTGCGCAAGAGTGAAGGGGCATTGCGCTGCCCAGAGTATGTTAGCTTCCTCATGCGTTATTGTTTTTATGAAAATGAGAAAAAGGCTACTCGACAGGGAAAGACTTATGCCACTCCACAACAGTTAGAAACCATGTTCCAAGCCTTGGAAACCTTTTACCAAGGGGCTCAACGCGATGCCACATTGTACCAACTTTTGGTTAATTTTATCCGTAATGGTAAGGAAATAGAGCGTGTTAAACCGCTCCTTCAGACGTATAAGACGAAGTATAATACGGATAAAACCAATCTTGAGATATTAGAAAAGTTGTTGCAATGATTCTCCCTCTCTTGTGCTGAATATACCTTCTCCAGCAGCTATTTTATATTTATTCGAATCCCCTAAACATCCTTCTTATCTATGGAAAAGCGGAATATTAGTTCACCTTCCCATTGGGCATGGCTCACTTTGCTTTGCCTATTGTTCCTGTGTTCTTCAAAGCTTTATGCCCAACGGCAGTTTGATGATTCTTGGAAAAATGCCCCCATTACCTTGCGCATTAGTAACGAACCTTTAAATATAGTTTTAGAAAAGGTTGTCAAACAGGCAGGGGCGACTTTAGAGTTTCAAGATGTTGCGCTCGTAGGCATTACCAATCCTACCTCATTGAATGTTAAAGATATGCCTTTAGACAAAGTCTTGGGGCGGTTGATTGGTGACCAAAATGTCCTGATTCGTTACGAAAGTGGGCTTCATGTGGTCGTATCGCCTTACCAAAAAGCGACACAATCTAAAAATTTATTGACTGTTGAAGGAAGTGTTACCGATGCCAAAACAGGAGAGCCACTCGTAGGTGCGACAATTGTTGTGACAGATGGCACCAAAGATGGTGGTGTGAATGGTAGCATTACCGATGTCAATGGTAAATTTCATTGCAGGTTCCAGCAAAATCCTCTATCAAAGTTTCTTATATGGGCTATGAAACTCTTTCTCTTCAAATCACTCGTAAGAGCGTGGATTTAAAGATTAAGTTGAAGGAGGATGGCCAAATGATTGGTGAAGTAGTTGTCACAGGTTTGAGCAAACGCAGTAAATCCAGCTTCACAGGTAATTATGTCTCTGTCAAAGGTGATGAGCTTCGCAAACTCAATCCTAATAATATTCTTAAGAGTTTGCAATTCTATGACCCCAGTTTTAAAGTCTTAGAGAGCAATACGCGCGGTTCTGATCCCAATGCTCAACCAGAGTTTCTGATACGTGGTGACCAGAATTTGGGTACGACGGCTTCTTTAAATAGCATGGATTTACTCCTTGACAATGTGTCAAGTCGCCCTAATACACCCTTATTTGTTCTCGATGGTTTCATTGTTTCTATGAGTCGTGTGTTGCAGCTCGACCCAGAGTTGATAGAGAATGTTACCATTTTAAAAGATGCTGCAGCCACAGCCATTTATGGTTCTCGTGCATCTAATGGTGTTGTTGTGATTGAAACAAAGGTAGCTCCCGATGGCGTGCTATCTGTAAATTATAATGGTGGTGTGACAGTGCAAGCGCCCGACCTCACTGATTATAAGCTCATGAATGCCCAAGAGAAATTGCAAATGGAATGGGATGCAGGTGTTTATGATCCCACATCGGCACAAAGCATGAATGTGTATAATCGGTTGTTGCGTAATGTGCTGGCTGGTGTCGACACCTATTGGCTGAGTAAACCTTTGCGTACAGCCATTGCCCATCGCCACACCCTCACTGCTGCAGGTGGTACAGAGGCCTTCCGTTATAGCTTAAGTGTGAATGGAACGTCTACTCCTTGGTGTGATGAAAGGGTCGAGTCAAGATTTAAAAAGTTTGAATTTTAGTATGACTTATCGTAAAGAAGAGCTTTCTGTTGGGGCAAATATCAATTTAGCTGGAACCACAGGACATAATTCTCCTTACGGTTCGTTTGCAGAATATACGCGTGTTAACCCCTATTATCGTCCAACAAACGACTATGGTGAGTATCTTCGGCAATTGGATAACCATACTGGTTCAGGGAGTGTACCTATTAGTAATCCATTGTATAATGCCCATGTTGGAATTAAAGATTTCAGCACCAATACCAATATCTCGGCTAATCTGAATTTGGAATATCGTTTATGGAAGAGCCTGCGTATGACAGGAAGTTTTTCTTATCTTCGTGGTATGGCACGTACTGAACGCTTCTTACCAGCCGATCATACCTCATTTCTCACCGAGTTAGATAAAACATTGCGGGGTAGTTATGCCAAAAACACAGGTGAGATGGAATCATGGTCAAGTAATATAGGTTTCAATTGGAATGGTACATTTCAGAAACATTTACTGAGTGTCTTCGGCAACTGGACAGTTACCGAAGATAAGAGTAACTATATCAACCTCTTTGCAAAGGCTATCCCGATTCACATATGGATGATTTCCTGTTTGGGAACAAGCTTACAACGACACCAAGTGGTTCTGAAGCGATTTCAAGAACGATGGGTTTCATTACCCAATTGTCTTATAGTTATGATAATAAATATTCGGTTGACGTGAATGTGAGTAGTGAAATCACTTCACGTTATGCCGACCATCATCTCACACCTTTCTGGAGTATTGGTGCACGGTGGAATGCTTATCGTGAGAAATGGTTAGCTGGACGCGTTTCTAATCTTGTCTTTCGTGCAACGTATGGCATCACAGGTTCTCAAAATTCCAGTCAGGCTGATGCTATTGAGTATTATACTTTTAGTAGCACTATGCGCCCTTATACCTCGTTTGCAACTTTAGGAGCGGTGTTGTCGCGCTTGAATAATCCCGAAATTAAGTGGACAAAAACCGACAATATGAGCCTTGGTGTCGACCTCGGTGTATGGAAGAATCGCATTAATCTGTCGTTCAATTATTATAATAATATTAGTCGCCAGCTGCTCACGAATTATGATTTAGCACCTTCTACAGGCTTTGAATCGCTGTATATCAATGCAGGTGAGTTGCAAAATAAAGGATTTGATGCGACACTTAGTATCATTGCACTGCAAAATCTGCGCAAGCAGTTCTATTGGACTGTGGCCGTTGGTATGAATCATAACCGCAATAAGATTCGTAAGATATCTGAGTATTTGAGAAAGATGAATGAAGAACAACTCAAATCGAAGTCTGCTCCTTTGCCTATTTATCAAGAAGGCAAATCTACAACCACCTATTATGCTGTTCGTTCTTTAGGCATTGATCCCATGACAGGCAAAGAAGTTTATCTTACAAAGAATGGTGAGAAAACCTTTGTTTGGGATCCTGCCGATAAGGTTCCAGTGGGCGAAACAACACCAAAAGTTAGTGGTACGATAAGTTCCTCAGTCAATTGGCACGACTTCTCATGCACCTTAGGTTTTATGTATAAATGGGGTGGTATCGTGTATAATCAGACTTTAGTTGATAAAATAGAGAATAGTAATATAGCTTATAATTTAGATCGACGTGCAGCTTTTAATCGTTGGCACAAGCCAGGCGATGTAGCTAAATACAAAAAGATTGATTTAAATGGTTCAGAGACGCCTGCTTCTGATCGGTTTATTATGAAAGATAATGAGCTTCGTTTGGCCAGTATCAATCTTGGTTATCGTTTTAAACAGACACAATATAAATTATTACGTCGTTTAAGTATTGATGTTCTTTCACTCAATTTCACTACGAACGATTTATTAAGGTTCTCAACAGTGAAGATGGAGCGTGGACTATCCTATCCATTCTCTCGTTCCTACACGCTTTCTTTTTCAATCATTTTTAAATAAGCCAGTATTATGAAAAGATTTATCCTACATCATTCTTTATGTTCTGCGCGCCAGATGCTTGTTGGTTTGTTGAGTCTCTTCTTATTTTGTGCCTGTTCAGATTGGTTTGATGTTGCCCCAAAGACCGATTTAACAGCCGAGAAACTCTACTCAACAGAGTCTGGATTTGAGAGTGCACTAACAGGAATTTATCTACTTATGGTTAGTCCTGATGCTTATGGTGGGAATATGTCATTTGGTCTTCTCGATCAATTGGCACAAGAATATGATTATCTTCCTGATGGTGCCGTTGATAAGTTGGCCATTTATAATTATGCAACGACCACATCAGGTGGATTTCAAACGAAACAAAAATTGGCTAAGTCGTGGATTAAACTCTATAATGTGATTGCCAATTGCAATAATTTTTTGAAATGGCTCGATGCGAAGGGAACTGAAGTTATTCGCAATGAACAGACGCGAGATGCCTATCGTGGCGAAGCACTTGCTATTCGAGCCTATTGCCATTTCGACTTGTTACGTGCATGGGGACCATGGAATTATGGTACGGATGCTGCTGCACCAGAAATAAAATGCATACCTTATCGCACCATAACGAATAAAGAAAAATTGCCTTATTGCCTGCAAAGGAAGTTGCAGCTCGCATTTTACAGGATTTAACTACAGCAAAAAGCTTATTGGCATTTGAGAAAACGTTGCGTCTTGATGAGAGTGAAAGGCGTTTTCGTCTTAATTATCATGCCGTAAATGCTTTGATGGCGCGTGTGTATTGCTATCTCAATGATGCCCCAAAGGCCATTGCTTGTGCACAAGATGTGATAGAACATTGTGGATTAACTTTGAGTTCGAGCAATCAGGACGACCCTATTCTCTATACAGAATGTATTGCTGCACTGAATATGTATCACATGTCAGATAACACTTCGAGCTCTTGGGCGGATGGAGATAAGTTTACAACACAGTATTGTATGCGGCAGGAACATTTCAATACCTATTTCGAAGTGTCTGGGACGCGGCGTGAAGACATGCGTACGAAGAGTGCAGCTTTCTATGAACATAGTGCAACGAAGACCCTCCTCTCTCGCAAATATAATACCAATCCACATGAAGCGGTACCTTTGATCAGGCTTCCAGAAATGTATTATATCCTTTGTGAAATGAGTAGCAATATGCAACAGTCAGCCCAATATCTGAATTTCGTGCGTAATAAGCGTGGCTATTCTAAATCGCTTAATGTACAGTTTACGAATGATGCAGGACGTTTAGAAGCGCTTAATAAAGAGTTTCGCAAAGAGTTTTATGCAGAAGGACAATATTGGTTCTTTCTCAAACGGCATGGTATCACGCAACTTCCCTATGCAACAGATGTAGTATTGTCGAAAGAACGATTTGTGTTCCCCTTACCCGATGCCGAAAAAGAGTATGGTTGGACAGAAACATCTAACCAATGATATCAAAATAATCGTGTATCCATCTGTTCAAAATAAAAAGCATCATGATGAAAATTCAATATCAATTGCTCGCCGTAGCTTCCCTTTGCAGTTTGTTATTACAATCTTGTCGCGAAGAAGCGGTGTCAGTTTATGCACCTGAGAGTGATGGTGTTTATTTTAATTATTTAAATGAAGAGGAGTTGACAGCGACAGTAAATTTTGGAGATTCGATTTTAACGCAACCAAAAGAAATAGCTGTCCCATTACAATTAAAAGTAATGGGTTACGCCTCTGAGCATCCGCGAAAGGTTGTTTTGAAGGCACGGCCTTTGCAAGGAAGAGGAACTGTTAAAGTGGTTCTTCCAGAAGTTGTCTTTCAACCCAAGGAAATTACAAAAACGGTAAAGGTAAAAGTGCAACGGCCAGCTTTGCGTGATTCAACTTTTGGAGTTGAAGTTTATATCGATAGTGAAGATGCTGCAGCACAGATTGGTATGGGGGTATCTGGTTATCAGGCTTTTAAAGTTTATGTGAAAGAAGCTTATACCAAACCCGATAAGTGGGATATGATGGCATTAACCTATCTTGGTCCATGGTCGGCAGACAAGCAAATCATGGTTGTGAAGCTTTCTGGGCGTAATGATTTCTATGCATCTTATGATTATTACCAGTTTGTACGTTGGAATTTAGCTGCAGTAGATAGTGTGAGGACGTTGCAACAGACAGCCCCAGAGAAAGCTGCTACCATTGATATTCCCTTTACAACCGATAACACTTATCCTAAACCTTGGTATTGGACCACACGTCACGACCATTATTTAGGGGTTTATAAGAGTGATGCATTTGTGAATTTATGTAATGCTTTGGAGGTGACAACAGCCAATGAAGCAAAACGACTTGTGGGAGATGAAACGGCTATGCAGCAGTTAAATGTTCAGGCAGTTCACCAAATGATGCTGAAATATAACACCTATTATTTGGATGGATGGCGCCAAGGGGCATCTTATAAGGATAATTTCTATGTGCCAATGTTGCCTCATATAGAATATGATGTTGTCGAACCCCAGGCATGGGCCGATGAACAGGGTGGAAAAGCGTTAGTAGAACAATACTATGGTAGCTACTCTCCTGAGAAATATCGTTTTATGATTCAAGTGTGGATGGAGCATCAAGGTGCCAACTTTGTACTCAATCAACTGTTCCCCATCATGAATGAATGGGGTAGTGTGTCGTGGGATGCGTCTATAGGCGGTGAAGCAGCTATGAAACAATGTAATCAGCTCTTCCGCAATGCTGCGGCTCATGGCAGTTATCCATTTAGTTTTCCTGTTGTACCTTAATGGTCTCGATAGCAGTATGTGTTAATCATATAGAGATGAAGTTGATGACCATTGGACGAGTAAAAGCTATTATTTTTGTGTCCAAAAGCAATGCTATTAAGTTGAAATTTGTGCCATTTTAGACTATAATATGATAGCTATAACTTCGTTCAGAAACAGACTTCATGGTGTACATTCTTTAAAAAATGGTTTTATGAACTTACGAACATTATTAGTATTGACTGGTGTTATTGCTTTATCTTCGTGTTATGAGGATAAAGGAAACTATAGCTATCATTTCGATAGCATGAATAAAATTGACACATTGATGTTTACACCTGCAGCCGTAGAGGCACTGACAGGCAAGCTAATTGAGTTTACCCAGCCTTTGACGGCAGCTGAGACGCATAAAAAAATAGAGGTGCAGGTGGGGCAATCTTTACAGAGTGGCCTTGAAAATTTGGACTTTACATGGATTGCAAGTCACAAGAAAAATGGTAAAACAATTCATGATACACTTACTACGCGTGGCTATTTTGATGTCAATTTGCCTTTAGGACGTGATACAACTTTTGCCGTTTTGCTGCGTGTCTACGATCGAACAACAAAGCTTTCACGTTATGCTAATTTCCAGGTTGCTACACGGCCTATTTATAAAAATAGTTTATTCTTCTTGCATGGGCAGCCTGGCGATGTGCATTTGGGTAATGTTGAAGTGGTTGGTGCTACTACAAAAGTGCGTAGTGATGCTTATAAAGTAGTATATCCTACTGCAACAAATCCTTTTGCACAGACCTATAAACTCATGTTCCAATACGGTTTAGTTTCAGAACGGCGCGATTTCGTGAAGCGTTATAACTTGATAGCTTTCCAACCCGATGGCAATGTGAAGGTTTATGACCCTTTTGGTTTGAAAGCGCGCTTTACAAATTATCGAAATTTTGTGTTGCCTTATAGCAGTCATGGTGTATTTTTGCCATCCGTAGTCGGTATGGTAGGAGATCCCTCAAATCAGTCTGATTTTTATTATCTGCTCGGGCGTGATGGACGATTTGTGACGGCTCGTGCCATCCCTTCGTTCAAATTCCCTGCTGCAACTTCGTCGGTTCCAACCTATCGTGTGACAGCTGCTACCATCACAGCTTCCGACTTTTTGTTTTGGGATGAGCAAAATAATCGTTTCTTGCATGTGAATAAAGAGGATAGCTATGGCATTTGGGCCGAACAACAAGCTTATGATGCAGAGTTAAATAATCCAGTTTTAGATGCGCATGTTGATTTCTCGGGACTTCCAGCAGGACTTTCTCCTGTAGGGAAAAAGGGTCTTTATGGCTTCATTCAAAATCGAGAGAATTATGATAAGGCACAACCTTATTTTATTTTTAGCGATGTGGCGGGAACGAATTATTATCTTTATGAACTTACCTCTACAGCAACCGATGATGGCGGAGGAGGTGGTGGAAGTAGCACCGAGCCTGCTTACACTATTAAAGGCAAGCTGTTACCAAACTTTACGCCTTCTGTTACTTCAACCATCTGTTATAATACGTGGTTTAGCACCAATTATGTGTTCTATGCCGATGGCGCAGAAGTGGTGCGTTATAATGTGAACAATGGTGACAAAACTGTACTTTATGCTGCTCCAGCAGGCTATACCATTTCGTGCATGAAGTTCTGTTCAGATGATAAATTCCTCTATTCTGGTGATTTAGGTCGTTATCTTGTGATAGGAATGAATCGGGGATCAGAGGGGGCTGTAGCACAGATCAAGTTGAATACCGCATCAGATGTGGATGAAACGTTTGCTGAATGTTTCTATGATACCGACGAAGAAGGGCATCACTTAGGAAATATTCTCGATGTGCAGTTTGTGCGTGAATATTCTTATCAATTACCAATTAGATAACAAAATATGAAAAAAGTAATACTTGCAACATGGCTTTTGGCTGCTCCAGCTCTTTTGTGGGCGCAGCAACCCACAACCATTACTGGGACAATAGAAGGAATTCCCTCGGGTAAACTCTATTTAACGGCGCGCGTATCTGAAACTCATCGGGACACACTTGCAGTGGCTCCGTTTTCCCCACAAGGTTTTTCGATGAAACATATCATGGTGAAAGAGCCGCTGTTTGCACAGCTTTCTGTGGAAGGTTACCAAGGTGGTTTTTCTTTTATTCTTGAACCAGGAAACACCTATCAGGCGCGATTGAAGAATGGCAACGATTGGATGATTCGTGGAGGAGTGTTGCAGGAGCGTATGCGTCTATTCGAAACTGAGAACCAACAGCGATTGAAGCAACTGGCCGCTTTGCAACAAAGGTGTGATAGTTTGCGCAAAAATATGCGTTATGGCACTGCTAGCAAGATGAATGACAGTATTCAACAGTTGCAAAATGCTATAGAAACCTATCGTGAAACCTTTTTAGCAGCGAATGATAACTTACTCTCTGCACAGCTGATATTGCAAGCTGTTGAGCAGCATGATGCCAGTTTGGATGAGAGCCGCCAGCGTTATGAAGGGTTAGGAAATGGGGCAAAGCAGAGCCGAAGTGGTTTGATTTTACAACAAAGAGTAGCACGTCTAAGCCAAGTGGGTACAGGAAAGTTGGCCCCTGACTTTACTCTTCCTACATCCGATGGGCAGCTTTTCACACTCAGTCAGATGAAAGGGAAAATTAAGATTGTGGATTTTTGGGCTTCATGGTGTTACCCTTGTCGGCTCAACAATCCTATTTTAAAACAGCTTTATAGTCAGTTCCATGCACAAGGATTAGAGATTGTGCATGTTTCGTTGGATGAAAATCGCCAACGTTGGTTAGAGGCTATTGCGAAAGATGGACTAACCTGGACTCAAGTCTCTTCATTAAAGGGGTGGAAAGACGAGGTTGCGCGCCAGTATAGCGTGTCGGCTATCCCAGCAATGTTTATTTAGATAGTGACAATCATATTCTGGCTTCGGGGTTACGTGGCGATGCATTGCGAAATTTCATCGCACAACAGTTTGAACCTTAGCATGGCAATAGCAAAGAAAATGGTATTGCCGCAGGGTAGAGCATGAAGTGCAATGATATTCTTGAAAGAAATAAAATCAGTATAAACAATGAAAGTAAAATTAGTATTGTTGTTATTGTGTGCAGCAAACAGTGTGTTGGCACAGACGAACCAAACTTTTGTAATACAGGGAACGATGCGTGTTGACTCTTTGCGCAATGCGAATCAGACTGTGAAAAAGGTTTATTTAACCCACGAAGTGAATGGTACTGAGGAAGTTGTTGACTCAGCTTTGGTGACCCACAAAGCATTCTCCTTCCGCGGAACAGCTCCTAAGTATGTAGAGCCTTATCATATTTCGGGCTTTGATAATGGTACGATTCAGGTGTTTCTTGAGCCAGGAACCATCACGATCCTGCCTTTTGATGCGCGCTTCCCTGTGGGTGCTCAAGTGAAGGGCACTGCAGCAAATGATGTGTTCTTGGCTTATCGTGAGCAGAGCGAGGCTAATATCCAGAAAGGACGCGCACGTATGGAGCAAGCTTTAGCGGCACTTCCTGCCGAGAAGCGCAACGATGACAAGGCTTTTTATCCCTATCAGCGGTCGGTTTATTATGCCAACAGCCTGTCTCATCGTGTAGCAGCCATGCAGTTTGTGGCGCAACATTTAAACTCGCCCGTGGCACTTTACATTATTAAATATGACCTTTTTCGCTTTTTTACGCCTAAGGAGTTGGAGCAAACATTCTTGAAAGCTGTTCCACCAGCACTGCAAACGCATCCCATGTATATGGAGTTGGTGAACCAGTTGCGTGCGGCTAATCTGGCCGAAGGGAAACCTGCGCCCGACATTGAAGGGCAAACGCCCGAAGGAAAGACTCTTCGTTTGAGTGACCTGCGCGGCAAATATGTGCTCGTTGACTTCTGGGCTTCGTGGTGTGCACCCTGCCGTCGTGAATTTCCCGTGGTGAAACAAGCTTTGCAAGAAGCCGAAGGTTCGGTGCCTTTCGAAGTGCTGAGCTATTCGATTGACAGCAAAAAGTCCGAATGGACAGCCTGCATTGTGAAGAACGGATTAGCACAACCGCGCTGGCACCACATTTCCACGCTAAAAGGATGGGGTTCATCGGCTGCACAACTCTATCATGTTGAGGCCGTTCCACGCACGGTTTTGATTGATCCACAGGGTAATATCATGGCTTTTGATCTGCGAGGCGAGCAGCTCATCAATACTATCCGCAAACTTAAAAGTGGTGCCCTAAAGCCGCAAACAACCTCAGCCGAAGCAGGAGATGATTTCATGTTTGCCGTAAAAGATGACGAGCCGCAAATGGCTGATACATTGTATCAACAATACATGGCGCTCAGCGTGGCGAGCGAACAGCAAGTGGCGCGTGCATGTGAAGATTTAAAACGCAGTAAGGGAGCGACATTTTATGCCTCAGCAGCAGGGCGCAATGAAGTGATGCGCTTGCAAGTTATAGGCCATATTAATAGCATGGCCGAGCAATTGCAATTTCTCTTAAACCATAATGGTTGGGCGTTGATGCCGTTGTTGGTGCAACGCGACTTTCTGCCTCGCTTCAACAAGGAATATGGGCGATTGTTTGTCAACGCTATGGCACCAGAAATTCAGTCTACACCCTATGCACAGCAACTCGATAATTGTGTCAAGGCGCTTAATTTGATGCAAGGCAACGATGTGCCCGATGTGACATTGACGTTGGCCGATGGTAGTCAAAAGCAGCTGAGCCAGTATCGTGGGCAGTATGTGTTGCTCACGTTCTGGGCCTCGTGGTGTCATGTTTGTCGTGAAGAAATGCCCCGTCTGAAACAGCTTTATGACGCTGCACAGCATGGAAAAGAGAAACTTTCGCTGGTGAGTATCTCTATCGATAAAGAGCTATCGGCATGGCGGCAGGCTCTGAAAACATGGCAAATCGATCTGCCATACTGGGTACAAGCGCATGATGATGCAGCAGCGCCATTGTCGGCAGTTAAACTTTTTGGCGTGAAGGATGTACCGATGCACGTGTTGATAACGCCCGATGGGAAGGTGATTTCGTTGACCTTACAAGGCGAAGAACTCCAAAAGCGAGTGAAGCAGATTTTGGATGGCGACTGTATTATGAAAGTGAAACGCCAAAGAAATAGTGCCTATGCAGCAAGCTGGTCGTTCGTGGTAGTAACGAAAGAGGGAATGTCCCCTATAGACCAGCTGCTGAGAATTGCTAAATAGTTAGCATTATTTAACATTCTTAAGCGAAGTAATCTATTGAAAGTTTTTATATTTGCAAACATAGAAGTTTTTTTATAGACTTTTGAGAAAATATTATCTAACAAATCAATTTATCAAACCTCCTCTAATATGGCTTCAATAAAGCGTAAGCGTTTATTATTGGGTTGCTCGCAAGCAAGAGTCTTGTCGTTAGCAGCCGCCGGTTTAGTAGTGTTCGTGCCTTTCGTTGCGCCACAGTCCGTTCGGGCTGCAAGTATGGCAGCGGTCGTTGCACAGAACAAAGTGATTACAGGTGTGGTAACCGACCCCGATGGTGAGCCGATTATAGGTGCCTCCATCACCGATTTAAATCAGTTGGGCGTGGGAACGATTACCGATGCAAAGGGTCACTTCAAACTCAATGTCCCTGCAGGAACGACCATTCAGGTGTCGTTTGTGGGATTTACTGCTCAAGTGTTTAAGGTGAAAGAGGGCACGTCGACTTATAACGTGACGTTGCGCGAGGACCAGCAATCGCTCAATGAAGTGGTTGTCGTGGGTTACGGTGTGCAAAAGAAAGCCAACCTGACGGGGGCTGTTGCCTCTATCAATGCCGAGGCTTTGGCCAACCGCCCCGTGTCGAGCGTGTCGGCTGCTTTGGCCGGAACGATGCCGGGCGTGACGAGCATTCAGCGTTCGGGTGAGCCTGGCGCGCAAACGGGCAGCATCACCATTCGCGGTCGCAACACCATCAATGCGGCCAGTCCTTTGGTGATTGTCGACGGTGTGCCCGGTTCGATGAACAACATTGATCCACAAGACATCGAGTCACTTTCTGTGTTGAAAGATGCGGCATCGGCAGCCATCTATGGTGTGCAGGCAGCCAATGGCGTTATTTTGATTACGACGAAGCGAGGTAAGGCGGGACAGAAGACGCGGGTCGATTACACGGGTATGGTTTCGAATGCCAGTCCCACAACTCATTTGAAGTTCTTGGGAGCTGGTGATTATGCCATGCTGTATAACGAAGCAACCTTGAATGAAAATCCCAGTGCACGTGTGCGTTATAGCGATGAAGATATTCAGAAGTTCCGCGATGGTAGCGACCCCATCGGTCATCCGGACACGGATTGGTATCGAGAAACCTTTAAGCGTTCGGCTTGGGAGACGCAGCATAATCTGTCGTTGAGTGGCGGAACGCAGACCACGACCTATATGGGCTCGATAGGTTTCGTTAATCAAGATGGACTTACCGATGCACGCAAATATAAGCGTTTCACGGGACGTCTCAATCTTGATTCGCGCGTGACGAATTGGTTGACTATCGGGTTGAGTGCGTCAGCTTATCGTGGCATTACAGATGATGCTTATGAGTCGTCGGCTGCCCTCGTTCAGTATGTCAACCGCATTGCGCCCACTATTCCCATTTATAATGAAGATGGTAGTTTCAATTATAGTGGCTTAGCCAATCCTGTTGCACTGCGTGGAACGGCTACAGGCTTAACGAAAATCTACGATACACAGTTCTTTGGCACAGCTTATGCTGAGGTGCGTCCTTTGGCTGGATTGAGTTTAAAGGCACTTTATAATCTGCGTCACGATGCGCGAGATTATCGCAGGTTTAAGAAGCACTTGGTTTATGGTAATTCCAGCAGTTTAGCAAACTCGGGTGACCGGGAGGGCGAACATAGCTATTATAATTGGAATTGGTACACGACACAGTTCTTAGCCAACTACACCAAGACGTTTGCAAAGCTGCACACGTTGAACACGTTGTTGGGCTATGAACAGTGAACAATCCTTATAGCTACACCAAAACCACGCGTAAGGGTGGCGGAAGCGACGAACTACCCTGTTCGCTGAACACGTTGGATGCAAAGAGCCAAACCAATGATGATGGTGGATCAGAGGTGGCACGACGGTCTTATTTCGGTCGTTTGCAGTATGATTTTGCAGACAAATATTTGTTTGAGTTCAATCTGCGCGCCGATGCTTCCTCGCTTTTCCCGAAGGATAATCGTTGGGGCTATTTCCCAGCTGTGTCTGCAGCGTGGCGTTTGTCCGAAGAAGCCTTCCTTAAGCGGCAAGCTTCTTGGTTGAGTAACTTGAAACTTCGTTTGGGTTGGGGAAAAACCGGTAATGAAGAAATCAACGAAACTTATCCAGCTGTGGCTACTTATGCTTTTGGCAAAGCCGTGTTAGGCGATACCGAAACCACCACAACCTATGAGGCGCGCTATGTGAACAACAAATTGCGTTGGGCCACAGTCACCAACTATGAGTTGGGATTGGATGCGTCGTTCTTTGATAACCAGGTTGGTTTTGAGTTGTCACTTTATCAAAAGAACACCAACAACATGTTGTTGAAGCTCCCTATCCTGGGCGTGATTGGCGTGAATCCACCCGCGCAGAATGCCGGAAGCGTGCGCAACACGGGCTTCGATTTGAATGTGTTCCACAACTATCGTTTGGGTAAGGATTTGCGCTATGCTGTGAATCTGAACCTGTCGTATGTGCACAACAAGATTACGGATTTGAAGGGAACCGATGGTGAAGACCCTAATAACAAGCTTTATTGGTTTATGGAAGGGCAAGCGATTGGCACGTTCTATGGCTATGTGGCTGATGGATACTTCAATACGCAAGCCGAGCTCACCAATGGCCCGAAACGCACAGGAGCAGAGAAATTGGGTGATATTCGCTACAAGATTTCGATGGCGACAATAAGATTACTGCAGCCGACCGCAAGCCTATTGGCAAAAACTTCCCAAGTTGGACGGGCGGCCTCAATCTTGCTGTTTACTACAAGGATTTCGATTTCTCCATGTTGTGGCAAGGTGCTTTCAATGTTGATGCCTATTTTACAGGCGAGGCTTCCTATGCTTTCTTCAATAGTGGCAAGGTGTTGAAGCGTCATCTCGACCGGTGGACGCCCACCCACCACGATGCTACCTATCCGCGTATCACACGCAACAGCCAAATCAACTTCGCCACGTCTTCGTTCTGGTTGCAAGATGCTTCGTATGTTCGTCTGAAGAATGTCACGTTGGGTTACACCATTCCTCGTGCTTTCCTCTCGAAATGGGGCGTGACAGGTGCACATGTGTTCCTTACAGGCGAAAACCTGCTCACCTTTAGTCACCTCGAAGGCTTAGACCCAGAAGCTCCGTCTAATAATCGCGGTGCCTTCTATTCGAATGTGAAGAAGTTTACTTTAGGCTTGAAAGTTTCATTTTAATACGTAATTCTTATGCAGAATATAGCAAAATATATGGGGTTGTTGGTGGCATTTGCGGCACTGACCTCCTGCAATGATTTAGACAAAATTCCGCTCGACCAACTCTCGGATGGCAGCTATTGGAAGTCCAACGAGGATGCCACGAAGGCGGTGAACGATTTGTACACCTGCTATCCCGAGTGGGACGGCAACGGCATTATTGGTTTGGTGGATGAGGCGATCAATTCAGACGACGCCGTGCATGGCATCAAATGGTCGGAAGGCAATTTGGCCAAAGGCATCTATGACCCTCAGGATTTTGATTGGCGCACCAACTATGGCACCATTCGTCAGGCCAATATCATCTTGAAGAAAGTGCCCGGGACAGCTGCAATGACTGATGCCGAGAAGAAAATTGTCATGGCGCAGGCCCGCTTTTTCCGTGCTTATCAGTATTTTCAGCTCATTCGTCAGTTTGGCGATGTGCCCTACACCGATTCGCCCTTAGAGCTCTCCGACCAGGAGAATGTTGTGCGCAATCCCAAGTCAGAGGTCTACAGCCATCTGATGGACGACTTCGATTATGCCGCAGCCAATCTGCCCGCATCATGGAGTGGTGCCGACGATGGTCGTATCACCAAGGGCGGAGCGTTGGCCATGAAGGCGCGAGCTGCACTGAGTCAGAACGATTGGCAACGGGCACGCGATGCCGCAAAGGCCGTGATGGACATGAACATCTACGAACTTTACGATGCGCACAACACGGGTAATTACAAAAAGTTGTTTTGGAGCGAAACCGATGTGAATTGCAAAGAAACCATCTTGAAGCGCCAGTTTGTGGCCAATAAGAATGACTGGTATCTCATCGGCTGGGAGGCATTCCCGACGATGGGGTGGGGTGGACTCAATCCCACGCAGAGCTTGGTCGATGCTTTCGAAGATGTCAACGGAGCACCCATCGCGCAATCCACCGTCTACAATGCAGCCAACCCCTTTGCCAACCGCGACCCACGTTTAGAGGTTGTGGTGCTCCACGATGGCGAAACCATGTATGGAAAGACGCTCAAAGTGGCACCGTTGCCCTCGTGCTATCCCACGGGAATCAGCACCCACGGCGACGCTACGGCCACTGGTTACAACCAACAGAAGTGGCTCGACCCCACGTGTAATCCGCAAACCGACGGCTGGCACATGGGCGGTGATTACAAAATTTTGCGCTATGCCGAGGTGTTGCTCACCTATGCTGAGGCCGAAAACGAGCTCTCGCCCCTGTCGGCGTCGGCTTTCGATGCCGTGAACCAAGTGCGTCGGCGCGTAGGCATGCCCGATTTGCAAAACACCAACCCCGCTTTGCCCACCTATTGTGCCACACAGGCCGATTTGCGCGAGCGCATTCATAACGAGTGGCGCGTGGAGTTTGCCCTTGAGGGTGGCCATCGTCAGTGGGACATTCGTCGTTGGGGAATTGCCGCTCAGGTGTTGAATGCACCCGTTTATGGGCTGACCTATTTGTTGCGCGCTCCACATGCGGGCGAGACGGCGCAGCCTGGCGACAACAACCGCGTGTGCGACCTCTATTCAAGCGACCCGAACGCCGTGCGCATCAAGGTGCGCGATGGGCACTATGAGCCTCACAATGTGCTCTATCCCATTCCGCAGAAGGAGCGCGACTTGAATAAAAAGCTCACGCAGAACCCGGGCTATCCGCAGTAAAAAGGCTTTTGGCCGCAGTATGATGATGGTTGTCTCTCGCTGCGACTGATGGGGGCGCACATGGCGGCGCCCCTCCTTTCGTTCTGTAAAAAACAGATCTGCTGGAACTCCAGCAAGCCTGAAAAATTAAAAAATGGGTCTGCTGGAACTCCAGCAAGGCCAAAAATGAAAAAAATGGGTCTGTTGGAACTCCAGCAAGGCTGAAAATGAAAAAAATGGGTCTGCTGGAACTCCAGCAAGGCCAAAAATTTAAAAAACAGGGCTGCTGGAACTCCAGCAAGGCTAAAAAAATGAAAAACAAGGCTGCTGGAACTCCAGCAAGGCTAAAAAAATAAAAAAACAGGGCTGTTGGAACTCCAGCAAGCCTGAAAATGAAAAATGGGTCGTCGGAAAACTCCGCAAGGCCAAATTTAGAAAAAAATGGGGCGTCGGGAAACTCCGCAAGGTCAAATTCTAAAAAAATGAGGCGTCGGGAAACTCCGCAAGGCCAAATTTAGAAAAAAATGAGGCGTCGGGAAACTCCGCAAGGTCAAATTTTTAAAAAAATGGGTCGTCGGAAAACTCCGCAAGGCCAAATTTAGAAAAAAATGGGTCGTCGGAAAACTCCGCAAGGCCAAATTTAGAAAAAAATGGGTCGTCGGGAAACTCCGCAAGGTCAAATTTTTTAAAAAAATAGGGTATCGGGAAACTCCGCAAACGCAAAATAGAATGAACAAAAAGCTTACTTCTCTCTCGGCACTTCGCTCGCTGACCACGCTAATTGTTTTTCTTGGCCACAGGGCTATGCCTATCTCGTGCCTTTTGGCCAATGTGCTCCGCTATCACGAGCAACACCATCTGTTTCGCTTCACTGCCGACTATTTTCGGCAAACATTGTCCGAAGAGGGGCTGTTGCGCTATGCCACCAACTTCGTTGTGCAGTTTTTCTTCCATCCGTGGTTGGGCGCAATGGTGATGGCCACTTTGCTCACCATCATCTTCGTTGGTGTGGAGGGCATGCTCAAACGCTTGCTCTTCGGGCGTGCGCTGCCGCTGTGCTTGGGGCTCGTGCCGGTGTTGTTGCTGCTCATCTACACCGAAACCACAGCCCACGATTTGTGCTGGGTGGTGCTGAGCGCGATGCTGATTGGGGTGGGCTGGTTGTTGGTGGCGTTGCTCTCGCGATTTACTTCGTGGCTACCCCTGTTCCGTGTTCAAAAACCTTGGTCAACGAAGGCGCAAGCCATCAGCCTGCTACTTGCGGGGCTGACGGCGTTGGGCGTGGGCTATGTGGGCTTTGTGAAGCATTATCCGGCTAAAGAAGGCATCTTGTTGCAACCGTTTTTCATGCGCGACAAGGCGATTGGCCTGCGGTGCTTCGCTACACGCAGCGCTATCTTGACGCGGGCAAAACCAATCCGCTCATTGCCTATTTTCACACCATGGCGCTCTATCATGCAGGGCAGTTGCCGGCGCGACTCTTCGATTATCCGGCTTCGTTGGGGGTGCAAACGCTCTATTTCCCTTGGCGGGGCAATGCGTCCGAAGCCGAGTTTGGCGGCATGCTGTTCGAGCAGTTGGGGTTGCTCAACGAGGCACTCCATTGGGAAACCGAGGCGTTGGTGGTGGATGGGCCAACGGCGCCCCATCTGGTGAACTTGGCTCGTTATAACATTGTGCTGGGCAAGCCGCGGGTGGCGCAGGTGTTTATCGAGCAACTCAAGCACACGTTGTTCTATCGCGGGCAGGCAAAGCAGCTTGAACAGCAGCTCAGCGCAGGGCGCGTTCCCCATCTTCGTGATGCTTTGCGGGGGTGCAGACCGTGAGGGCGTGCGCTTCACCAATGTGCAGAATTTGGGGCCAGAGTTGCAATATCTTTTGCAGCACGATCCGCACAATCGCATGGCATTCGACTATCTCATGGCACAACTGCTGCTGAGCAATCATGTCAGTTTGTTTGCACAACAGCTGCCTCGCATTCGTGCGTTCCATGTGGCTGCGCTGCCGTCTTGCTACGAAGAGGCATTGCTCATCTACCAAATGGGTGTGGATAAGGCCACGTTTGCGCGGTGCGGCTTCACCGTTTCGCCCGATACGCGCGCCCGCTTCGCCCGCTACATGCAGCTCAACGAGCAGGGCAATCAGCCGTTGTTGCAGCAGGAGTTTGGCCGCACCTATTGGTATTATTTGAATTATCTCAGCCCCTATGGTCATCAAGTGATCGAGGAATCACAGGAGCCGCATCAAAATGGAATTAAGCAGTTATGAAAAAGTTCTTTTCTATTCTTCTCTTGTTGTCGATGCTGTTGCTCGGAGCCAATTGTGGCTCACGCTATCACCAGCCCGATGCGCACGCCAAACGCAAGTTGTCTATCTATCCCGACTATACCAACGTAACGCTTCCGTGGAATATTGCGCCCACGAATTTTGAAATTTTGCATAAGGGAGAGGCCTACCAAACCGAGATTGGCATCGTTGGGCGTGATGCCGAGATTTTGGTGCAATCGGCTCAACCCACAGTAGAAATCGACGAAACTGCTTGGCACCAACTGCTGAAAACGGCTGCCGGGCAAGCTATTTTCTTTCGCATCAGCGTGAAGGAGGCTGGCAAATGGGTGGTTTATCCGTCCATAACGAACCGCATTTCGCGTGATGCCATCGATTCATTTTTGGTGTATCGCCTCATTTATCCGGGCTACGAATTATGGCATGAAATGGGCATCTATCAGCGTAATCTCACGTCTTTCGAGCAAACACCCATTGTTGAAACAAAGATTTTAATCGGCAGTGTGTCAACTGCCATTCGTTTAATCATAACGATGCGCAACAGGCCATGTTGCATGTGCGCGGAAAGGATGGCGGAACGTTAATCTATCGTCATGGTCGTGTGGAAAAGGTGGCGTCGAAGGCTGATGCGTTGCCCAACGGCTTGACTTATCCGGCCTGGCATCCTAATGGGAAACTCATCGCGTTCTCAACCAATGAAATTCAGCAATTCTTCCATTCGGCAGGCAAGAAAACCATCGAAGTGGCCGATTTAGCAGCCGACTTAGTAGTCTACGACGTGGAGCATCATCGTGTGCAAACCTTTTCCGCTCTAAGTCTTCCCACGCATGCCGAGACATTTCCTGCATGGGCTCCGAATGGTCGACAGCTTTATTTCTGTCGGGCACGTATGCCGCAATCGCGTTTGGCGCTCGACAGCATACGCTATGACCTCTGCCGTGTGACGTTTGATGCGCAGAAAATGAAGTCCGGAAGCGTTGAAACCGTCTATCCTGCATCCAAATTCCATCGTTCAGCCTCCTTCCCCGTCGTTTCACCCGATGGCAAATTCGTGGTTTTCACCTTGTCTGATTATGGCAACTTCTCCATCTGGCATCCCGAAAGCAATTTGTGGATGTTGAATGTTCGGACGGGAGAATGTCGTGAACTAAAAGTCGTGAACAGCCCCAATGTGGATAGTTGGCATGGTTTCTCTGCTTCAGGGAAATGGATGGTCTTGAGCAGTAAGCGCCTGAATGGCGGATGGGCACAGCCATGGTTTACGCATTTTGATAGCAAAATGGGCCAAGCAACCAAACCGTTTGTGTTGCCCCAAAAGGCTCCTCGCTTCTATGATGGCTTCCTTAAAACGTACAATCGCCCCGAACTCATCACCACTCCTTTAAAGGCCGGACAGCAATTCCTTCGCGCTATCCCAACCGAAGCAACACCCCTCACTATCATCCAAACAAAAAAAGTAATCCACACTTGATATTTTAAAGTTAAAGAATTTTAATCAAATACTTTTTCTATTGCACGGCCTTTGCAGTTTCTAAAAAGATACTTACCTTTGCACTCGCTTAAAAATGCAAGGCATTTAGCGTTGATTGACTCGCTAGCTCAGTTGGTAGAGCACAACACTTTTAATGTTGGGGTCATGGGTTCGAGCCCCATGCGAGTCACAAAAAGGGGTACAGATGATGTATCCTTTTTTTTGTTGATTATAATGGAGTCGCAAATAAAGTGGATATGGGGGGTAAATATTCTGTGTCAAAAAATAGGGGAAATGGTTCCCGATCGTTCCCTATATTTGGTAGTATCTAAAAAAAGGTGTAAGTTCTCTCTTTCTTTCTTTGTATTTTATTCATTATTCTTTCTTTTGTTTCCAGAATCTCTATTGATACATATTCCTCGCATATGCTGTTTTGGTTTCTTCCATCGCAACACTTGCAAGAAGTAAAAGTACTGACTTATTTGTTGGCATTGATGTTCTCATTTTTATCGTTCTCTTATATTTTTCTATTGCGTCTTTCAATCCCATTCGTCGTACATATGCACCTTTGCACTTGTGCAGGGGACGTCCATATCTATAGTAAGCGATGTTCCAATCGGCTTTTATACATTTTCAATATTGGATACCTCTTTTTCCTATTTGGCTATAAAAGTAATAAATTATTCATATCCCAACAAAGATTTCATCTCTTTGTTTTTAAGTCAAGGCCATAGAGTCAACTGACAAGGGTAAAGTTATTATATTTTTCTGTGGGACTCGCATTTCGGCGTTTGAAAAATTTAGTTTCTGCCTTGTTTTTTTATTGCATTTCGATTTGGAATATACATAGCGTTTTCACTATCACCTTATCATGCGACTTCTAATCTATATCGTTTTGATATGTAATATAACGCATATTAGCGCATAAATTATATTTTTTGCCCGATGATATGATATATAATTGCAACGCAACTTCATCTAAAATAACTTTTACCCTCATCCCCAACAATTTTAAATGCTTTAGTTGAATCATTACAGACAAAGCCCCGCCCTCTGATGATTCGATTGAGAATGCAGACTCGATTGGAACAGCAGTCTCTTTGAGACAAGACATTACCGTTATTCATTTTGCTTATTTGATGTTTTGTTATACCATGCACCATGCAGATTCTCTTCAATATATGAATTGTCTTTGAACAGATAGACCAGCGGTTCTACATCAAAAACAAAATCAGAGATAGGCTTTCGCTCTTCCCAAATAATTGGGGAAGAAGCGATGAATTCCTCATAAGGAACTTCTATTCGGCTATCATCATGGTCATATAACTTCAAATATCTTCTCGTTTTACGTTCGTCTGGGTATAGTATAAATAATCCATGCCAGATATTCTCAATAGTATATTTGTAATCTTTGTAAATACAATACATATTACTATCATAAGCAGGATATGGATATTTCTTTTTTTGAGGAAGCGATAGGGTGTATAAAGTCCCTTTCTCTTCCTCTTTAAAGCCTCTTTCTATCAAAAAAGGTTTATCTCCTATTATTTTCCAAAACCACACATTGCTATCATCACAATATTCTGTTAAGAACATATCTTCTCCTTCAAAAAGAATGCGACTTCTACTTGGTGCTTTTTATTTTTCATTGTTCAACTATTTTAAAGGTTTTATTTTTGAATATTGCATATAAAGTTTGTCTACCATCACGTGTAATTTTCCAAATTTCAGTTCCTTCTTGAATATCGATTCTACTTTGGAGATACCATTCTGGGACACTTAATCTCCCATTATTACCTGATGTAAAAACCATGTACTGTAAATGGATAATCAATATCTTCCGAAGTAGGGATGACAAGTATCTGTGGGGCATCTTCTGATTTAAATCGGATTACTACTATTCATTTTTGCTTTTATTTGATAATTTCTTCATATTTATTTTTAATGCTCTACCAACCATACGCCATCTTTTTTTGAGATAAACAATCGGTTCTACATTAAATTTAAATCCCTCTATGGGAGTACGTTCTTCCCAGATGTCAGTTACTTCTTCAATAAACTTTTTGTATGGGATTTCTATATAATGATCTCCATTATCTAAAAAAATCCTAATGAGCATGTCTGAGTTTCCAAATCTGGGTATAGGATGATATTACCATCTGACACAACCGTATTCGGAGTATATTTTTCCTCCTTGATATTTACAATAACAATATTTATAGAATGCAGAATACTCATAACTACGCCCATACGGAATATATAGCTTATAATAATTATTTTTCTTTCCTAAACCCTAATTTTTAAAAAGAAATCATTTTTAGTAAAAATCTTCCAATAGGGGGTATCAAACTCCAGCTAAATTCCATATTCAACCAATGCCCATATATATATATATATTGCCCCTCTTTAAATAACTAACATCCTTTAAAAACCATATAACAAAATTATTTTATTGTATTAAACTTTCCATCTTTATACACTGCTCGCAGCGTTTCTCTTCCATCATTGAAAAACTTCCCAAAGTTCAGCGCCATCTTCAAAATCTATCCTTTGTAACAAATTCCATTCAGGTATTCCTAATCTACCATTATTACCAGATGTAAACCCCAGTGCTGTAAATGAATAATCAATATCTTCCGAAGTAGGGATGACAAGTATCTGTGAGGTATCTTCTGATTTAAATCGGATTACTGCTATTCATTTTGCTTTATTTGATAAATTCCTTCATATTTATTTTTTTAATGCTCTACCAACCATACGCCATCTTTTTTTAAGATAAACAATTGGATCTACATCAAATTTAAAAACCCTCTATTGGTTTGCGTTCCTCCCAAATGTCAGTTACTTCATTCACAAAAAGTTCATAAGGTAAATGAATTCTTCTATCATCATAAAAATGTAATCCTAATTTTTTTCTTTGTCTCTAATCCAGGAGATAATATAATATGATTTTTTTAAAAAAATGATATTTTTCTAAATAATATTTTCCATCCTGATAGTTGCAATAATTCTCCCTCTGAAAAAGCACTTTGTATCTGTTCTGCGGATAGAGTTATGAAAACTTTATCTGATAAAAACTCATTTGTTTTTGCAATTTTCATATCTTTTTAAATCCAATACTCAATAGCCCTTCTTTAAAAAGAGGTTTGAAGACGATATAAGTTTTTCTTCTACTTGCCAAAACCGACATTCTATACCTTTAAAGAAAGCATAGTCATTATTTTTTTATTTTTCAACATAACACATCATTTTATGATAATAAATTTTTCATCTTCTTTACTGTAGATTGCCCTTAAAATTTCTTTGCCATCATTAGACACCTCCCATATTTCATCACCTTCATTAAATTTTACTCTTCGTAACAAATTCCATTCAGGTATTCCCAATCTCTCATTATTACCAGATGTAAACCCCTGTGCTGTAAATGGATAATCCATATCTTCTGAAGTAGGGATGACAAGTATCTGCAGGGGCATCTTCTGATTTAAATCGGATTACTGCTATTCATTTACTTTATTTGATGTTTTATTATACCATGCGCACTACGAAGATTTCCTTCATATTTATTTTTTAATGCTCCACCAACCATACGCCATCTTTTTTTAAGATAAACAATTGGCTCTACATCAAATTTGAAGCCCTTTTATTGGAGTACGTTCCTCCCAAATATCAGAAATTTCCTCTTCTGTCGCCTCATATATAGGATCATATCCCTGTCTTGGAAAATCTTTGAAATATTTCATTGCTTCTTCTAATGGGCGAAGTATAAATTTGCCTACTGAAGAATTTTTCTACGAAGAAACTAAATCCCATATATTTAACAAAGGTTATTGTATTAAAGGCGCTTGAAATCTCTTTTTGAAACATATTTATAGCTTATTGTTTTTATTTTTGTTGCAAAAATCCTATTTTGCTCAACTTTTCATATTGACACTTTCTATCTATTAATTCGAACACATCAGGATTATCTGTTTTATAAAAATAATACTCTTGTGATAGATAGATAGCAAAATTTCCTCGTTTGTACGTTCTCATAAAAATTACTTTATAGATATAAATTTATTTTTCTTTCTCGCTAAATATTGCTTTTAATATCTCTCTGCCATCGCTAAAAACTTCATATAACTCTGCTCCATCGTTTAGCTCGGTATAAAATTGGTTTCTAAATTTAAACTCAGGGGCTCCAATTCTTCCTTGTTTTCCTGATATAAAACCATATGCTTTAAATGGATAATCCATATCTTCTGAAGTAGGGATGACAAGTATCTGCGGGGCATCTTCTGATTTAAATCGGATTACAGTTATTCATTCGCGCTTTATTTGATGTGTTATTATACCATGCACATTACGAAGATTTCCTTCATATTTATTTTTAAAGCTCTACTAACCATACGCCATCTTTTTTGAGATAAACAATAGGATCTACATCAAATTTGAAGCCCTTTATTGGAGTACGTTCCTCCCAAATGTTATCTAATTCACTTTCTTTTACATCCAAATGAGGATCATATCCATGCATAGCATGGTCTCCCGACATAGTTTGATATTCTATAGATGGATCTAATGTTATAATCCTGTCATCTGTAAGTCCTAAACACTGGAATTTATAACCTTTATAATTACAAAAACAACTTTTTCCTATAGGCGGAATAATCATAATTTTTCTCCGTAAGGTAAATATAAACCAAAAATAATCATCCTCTTCTTTGTGAAAACCAAGATCTAAAAAAATTAGAATTCTGAGTATAAATATGCCAACATGGATTATTAAACATATAACTAACATTTATATTTATCCATTCATTAGCAATACATATATATTCACCAGTCTGAAAATAATCACACTTTTTGCCTTTCCATATACTGTTATTTTTATTATTACGAATTTACCACTTCTGTATATGGCTCTGAGTTCTTCAGTACCATCATTAAATATTTCCCATATCTCAGTACCTTCTTGAATATCTATTCTACTTTGAAAATGCCATTCTGGCACTCCAAGTCTTCCATTACTACCAGAGGTAAACCCATGAGCAGTAAAAGGATAATCATATCCATTGTACTGAGACCCCTGTTGGAATAACAACTTCCGAACTTCGTGTATTCTTGAATCGTATTATACCACAACTATTTGCACTCATAAAGAATTTAGAATTTGTATAGTCTAATCTTTCACCATAATATAAATCGTTAAACGTTTTTAAATGTTTAGTATCTGCAGCAGTTGATACATACCCTCCTATTTGTTTGTCATAACTACTCGTTGAATTTATATAATTTTCGATATCTGTCCACATATTTTTCAAATTTACTATTCGTATTTGTCTCATTATAAGATTGACGACATCATACTCGATGGTAAATTCGTTATTCTAAATTTATTGTTTTGATAATTTTCATTAAACTCTTTTCTTCAAGGACCAATAAATATTTTTTTCAAGAACTTCTGAACATTTCTATCGTTTGAAAAAGTGTTCTATAGATCACTCGCTTTCCAAATTTCTATAGAGAAACTCTAATTTGCATAGAAATTCTTTTGTCTCTGTTTTGTTCATTTTGTGAATTTCCCTTATTCTTTTGACAGATCTTTCTTTATGTGAGTGATTTGTTTCATGCTTGGTAGTTTTAGTACCTCTATCATTTGTTCGTCATCTATTTTTGAATAATCTGATAAGTCCTTGTTCTTCCCACTGTTCCAATATAGGTAATAAATACTCAAAAAGAAGTATCTATTGGTGATGGCAAAGCATCCCATTTAAATGTTGAGTTATAGAACCCAAAAATCATGTCTGAGTATTTTTGATTAACATGATTGTCATTTTCCTTTTCTTCATACATTAAGAGATAATGATTTCGCCAGTTTTAAGATTTATAAGTCTCCTCAATTTTATGGTTTCTTGTGTTACAAACCTGCCACCACCTTTTTCCATATTGAGGGTAACTACGAGTAATTATTTCTATATTAGGGCATCATTCCAATTCGCTTTTTAAAAAGCCACAGATGTTTTTATTTGATTAGCACTAATTTCTGCACGCCAAGTAGCATCTGCTATTTTTTTCCATTTAATTGTAATTTTTGATAGTACGTTGTCAAATAAAAAGTACACAACTGCAAATGTAGTTATTTATGCTGTAATATCATTCTTTTTATTCTCAGAAATTCTTTTTGTTGATTGAATTTTACTTTATCGTTCCTCTTATTCTTTTAATTTTCCCCTTGCCCTAAACATCTCTTGGTGTAAGATTGTCCAACAATTCATGAAACCTGCTTTCATTATAGTATTTCACCCATTGGGCGATAGCTTTTTCTAATCATTTCTCTGAGAGCATTCACTCCACCCGTGGCATATTTCTGATACCAGTTATAAAAAGTACGCCTCGGAATACCTAAGAATTTGAGTGCCTGAACAATACTTAACTCTGAACGCTTTACTGACAGAACGATAGCCTCATTCTCTTCCACACTATAACGTATATGCAATTCATGCATAGGGTTTATTCGATGAGTTTTAAGTTTTTTACAATGTCATATCTCACTACCAAATCGGCACGGACTTCTTTCAAACGAATATTTTCCTGACGAAGTTCCTTCACCTCATCACTTGTTACTTCACGGGCGATGTCACCATCAAGGCGAGCTTTACCTGCCTCAATAAATTCCTTATTTCATTTGTAGTAAGTACTATCGGGTATACCATACTTATGGCAGAGCTCTGCGATGCTCTGTTCACAACGTATTCCTTCCATCACAATTAAACCTTTTTGCTCTGAAGTGAAAATTCGTTTCGTGTTACGACGAATATCCTCTAACAAGGATTCTGATGTTCTCTGCCGAAAACCTGCCAAAAGATTCTTTTTTGTTGTCATTGTGCAAATATACTTTTTTATTAATATAAAATTCATACTAAACCCCAAACTTAATTGAGGGCTCAGTTGTGCACTTTTATTTGACAACGTACAATTCTAAGCATCTTCAGAACAGAGGTGTCCGGGATATACTGATATGTTGCATTGATGGTCTGAAAGACTTCCCTGATGCTATACAGAGCGTATTCCCCAATACAAGTGTCCAACTCTGTATTGTCCATCAAATACGCAACTCTATCAAACACGTTGGCAGTAAGCATCAAAAGGAGTTCCTCCGTGACCTTAAGACTGTATATGGTGCCGTTAGCAAAGAGGCTGCAGAAACATAGTTAGACGCACTCGAGAGCAAGTGGGGAGAAATGTATCCCATCGTTGTAAAATCATGGCGTGACAACTGGGAACGACTCACAGAATACTTCCTGTATACACCTGCGATACGTAAGCTGATATACACCACCAATACCATTGAAGGCTACCACTGGCAAGTACGTAAGGTAACAAAGAATAAAGGAGTCATCTCATCCGACACTTCTCTCGAAAAGCTTGTGTATCTGGCATACCGGAATATACGTGAGAAGTGGACTATGCCACTTGCAAACTGGGCTCAGATATCACAACAATTAGCAATAAAATTTGGAGAACGTTTTGAAATCATGTAACTTTGCCTCGGAAGAAAGGCTCCTCATCTGGGCGGCACGATTAAAAATCGTGTTATCCAGATAAGGTGAAATATAAAGGATTAGAGCCTTGAAACAGTTGAAATTAAACTACCAAAGCATTTAGTATTTCAAAAGAAGCCGTTGGTGGGCAGTCTGTCCATAATGCCATTACAGGACAACAAAATCATTTATATACAAAATGGCGAAGAGAGAATCCGTTGAAACGAATAGGAATTGGAGAAATAGCAGACATTGAAATCAAAGCAATGGTAAACGCTGGAATACCTGAAGATATTGCTACGAGGCTGGGTTGTAAAAGGTTTAGAAGACCTACAAACCAAAAGGTGTGAAAAAGTATCGCTAATATTCTATGGAATGGTATAAATTAAATTTATAACAAATATCAATTATGAATAATAATCAAGAAATACTGGATCTGTTCGGAGTATATGTTGTTTCACAAGTTTATGATGATTCTATGAAATATCTAAAAGAGTTAATAGAAGGTTCTACTAAATGGGGAACTAGGAAAGAATATACAGATGTGTTTCAAAAATTAAGCCCTAATGACAGAAAAGTATTGTATAAATATGTTGATGATACTGTGAGAACTGTAATTTTTGGGCTACTAGGTATATTTGAAGAAAAATGAAAAATATAAAATTGTATATGAAAATAACGGTGGTGGACAAGTAGATTTGAATAAAATTAGTGAAATGTTAAAAGCAGAATTGAGTAGAAAACGGATGGATAGATCGGTTTAGCAAATATGCAAATAAAAAGGATAAATAATTAAAAAGTCAACTTTGTTGAAAAAAATAATGGTTTATGCCGGAGTAAGAGAAAGAATTGGGATACCAGAATTCACAATAACAAGAGGTCTTGGAGTATCTATTGAAAATGGAACTGAATTTAGGAATATAACACGTGATGGTAAGCAAACTTTATATGCAGTATTCAAAGAAGGAAAATTTATAGTTATCAAATGATGAAAATAGAAAAAAAGGTAGGTAAGCGAATCTTAATAAATGGAAAAAGAACTACGATTAGATACTTACTGTAATAATGACAATATGTGGTTCTGGTATATCTATACGAAAGAAGAGGTTGATTCAAGGTTATTCTCAAAAAGCGGAGAGTATTTTAAGCTATTCCTTAAAATGGATCAGAAGTATCCTTATTCCGCCTATGAAAGTCGCATGTATTGCATTTACTTGGGGTACAAGTATGAAGTTGAGAATATATGGCATGGATTATTCATACTATCCCCCAACGAACGTAAAACGAGAAGACACCTTAAGCTAAATGACCATGATGATAGCCGAATAGAAGTTCCTTATGAGGAATTCATCGCTTCTTCTCCAATTATTTGGGAAGAGCGAAAACCTATCTCTGATTTTGTTTTTGATGTTGAACCGCTGGTCTATCTGTTCAAAGATAATTCATATATTGAAGAGAATCTGCATGGTGCATGGTATAAGAGAAACATCAAATAAAGCGCGAATGAATAGCAGTAATCCGATTTAAATCAGAAGAGTCCCACAGATACTTGTCATCCCTACTTCGGAAGATATTGATTATCCATTTACAGCACATGGTTTTACATCAGGTAATAATGGGAGATTAGGTGTTCCAGAATGGAAGTTGGTCAAAGACGCAGAATTTAGTGAGGGGGCGGAAATTTGGGAAGTATTTAACGATGGAAAAGAGAAACTAAGAGCGATATTTGATGGAGTTAAGTTCAATAGAGTAAAATAAGTTAATAAAATGACTATAAAGGAGATTGAATATTTGAAGAGTGGTAGTTATATATATATACATGATAGATGGCTGAAACTTAGCTATAATGATGAGTATAGGATAGTTTATACTAATGATCCATTTTTTTAAGTCTAGGCTTTAAGAAATCTGGTGATTATTATAAATTATATCTCTCACGTAAATCTGTTTACGAATTCACAGCTATTCGTAAATATATTTATTGCATATTTTGTGGAGGAAAGTATACTCCAAATCAAGTTGTGAAAGACGGTAAGATTATTTTATTCCCTGATATAGATACCCAAATACACATTTTAGGTTTTCGAGATAATGGAGATCATTATATAGAAATCCCATACAAAAAGTTTATTGAAGAAGTAACTGACATTTGGGAAGAACGTACTCCCATAGAGGGATTTAAATTTAATGTAGAACCGATTGTTTATCTCAAAAAAGATGGCGTATGGTTGGTAGAGCATTAAAAATAAATATGAAGGAAATGATCAAATAAAGCAAAAAGAATAGCAATAATCCGATTTAAATCAGAAGATGTCCCGCAGATACTTGTCATCCCTACTTCAGAAGATATAGATTATCCTTTCACTTCACATGGTTTTACAGCTGGAATAAAAGGTAGAATTGGAGTCCCAGAATTTACAATACCAAGAGTTCTTGGAGTTTCTATTGAAAATGGAACTGAAATTTGGAAGATAACACGTGATGGTAAGCAAACTTTATATGCAGTATTCAAAGAAGGAAAAATTTATAGTTATCAAATGATGAAAAATAGAAAAAAGGTAGGTAAGCGAATCTTAATAAATGGAAAAGAACTACGATTAGATACTTACTGTAATAATGACAATATGTGGTTCTGGTATATCTATACGAAAAGAAGAGGTTGATTCAAGGTTATTCTCAAAAAGCGGAGAGTATTTTAAGCTATTCCTTAAAATGGATCAGAAGTATCCTTATTCTGCCTATGAGGGTCGCATGTATTGCATTTACTTGGGGTACAAGTATGAAGTTGAGAATATCTGGCATGGATTATTTATACTATACCCAGACGAACGTAAAACGAGAAGATATTTGAAGTTATATGACCATGATGATAGCCGAATAGAAGTTCCTTATGAGGAATTCATCGCTTCTTCCCCAATTATTTGGGAAGAGCGAGAGCCTATCTCTGATTTTGTTTTTGATGTTGAACCGCTAGTTTATTTATTCAAAGATAATTCATATATTGAAGAGAATCTGCATGGTGCATGGTATAACAAAACATCAAATAAGCAAAATGAATAACGGTAATGTCTTGTCTCAAAGAGACTGCTGTTCCAATCGAGTCTGCATTCTCAATCGAATCATCAGAAGGCGAGGCTTTGTCTGTAATGATTCAACAAAGCATTTAAAATTGTTGGGGATGAGGGTAAAAGTTATTTTAGATGAAGTCGTGTTGCAATTATATATCATATCATCGGGCAAAAGATATAATTTTATGCGCTAATATGCGTTATATTACATATCAAAACGCTATAGATTAGAAGTCGCATGATAAAGTGATGGTGAAAACGCTATAAATATAAATAGAACGATACAAGTATGAAGCATCATCGGTTGGTTAGGTATTTGTTACTACTCCTGCTCCTGTTTACGGGGGTAGGGCAGCCTTTGCGTGCTCAATACTACCCGATTCATGCTACCGTTCAATGGCCTTCTCCTCAAAGTCCTTACTTGTCAGATTATTATAGTGGGAGCCGTGACAGGCTGATCGTCAACCTGCTCAACCGCGACCTGCAGCAACCCCTGCTCTTTGCCAGACTGCGCATCAGGATTAAGAGTACAGGTTTTCTTGCCACCAGCCGTGAGGAAATCAACTACCCGATGCTGGAGCTCAGTGCAAATGTCCCGACCCGCCTGACCAATATAGACCTGTCCCCCTATCTTCAACCACAGAACCTGCAAATTAATGGCAGGCTGCATAATGGTCAGTTACCCACGGGCTATACGGAGTTCTCCGTGCAAGTGGTAGACTATTATACCGGACGAACGCTTTCAGCTTGGCATACGGGACGGTCTTATTTGGACGTAAAGAAACCTCCTATTCTCAACCTTCCTGAAAAGGATGCCCGGATTGGAGTCACAGAGCCACTTTATATCCGTTTCCAATGGATGCCCCGTCATCAGGGACTTGCAGGAACGGAGTATGAGTTTGTGCTCAAAGAGCTTCCCAACAACGGAGCTGCTCCGCAGTCCGCCTTTGCCTACGGCAATGAGATCTATCGTGTTCGTACGCGTCATACGACGTTGAACTATACCCATCTTGACCCCGTTCTCTTCCCCAACCGCTGTTATGCATGGCAAGTGCAGGCCATCGCCCGTGATGGTGTTGATGAAGTGGGGATGTTTGAAAACGGCGGTTATAGTGAAATCAACTGGTTTTATCTTACAGACGACTGTCAGGCACCGACGGGCTTGAGAGCCATTCCCCGTTTTGCCAAGGTGGATCTTTCATGGAACAAAGTCATAGGAACCACAGGCTACGTTGTGGAATGCCGTCCTAAGGGCAAGTTCGACAACTATGAATGGAGCAGAACCCAGATAGCAGGTGAACACCTTACACTCGCCCAGTTGAAATTAGGTTGGACATACGAATGGCGTGTGGGTACACTCTGTACGGATGATCACCCGGTATTCTCCGGCGTCAGTGAGTTTACACTCAGCAAACAGAATGAAGAGTTGCTGGCTGACTGTGGAAAAGAACCCGTGAGGAAAGACCTGTCACAAGAGCCGAACTTACGGATAAAGGCCGGGGACATCGTTACTATCGGTGGTGATTATCCCATGACCATTACCGAAGTTGTCCCCTTAGGCGACGGCTGGTATTCCGGACGTGGCAAGACCCGACTGAAAACCATTATCGATGCTCCCGTTGCGCTTCGTTTTGACCGTCTACGCATCAATGTGGATAACTTTCAGATAGACGGAATGGTAGAAGCGTCCTATGATGAAAAGAAGGGGGAAGATAGCCAACCTTGATGATGTTGATGATGGCGGTAAGGATGTGAAGCCAGCGACCATTCGTATGCGTGAACACAAACTGGACTTTACACTTCCCGATATACCACAATTTATATACAATCCTAAGACAGGAGAATTAGAAACAACCGATGCTGAGGGTAATCCACATACCATCAAGATAGATGTACCTGAGAATGACTCTTATGAGCGTATTTTCCCTATGCTCGTTACTGACAACAAGGGAAATACCTATCAGATTAGCCCGTCAGAACAAAATACCGAAGGGACAGGCAATGATGTCGAAAACGAGAATAAGGACGAAAAGATAGCACTTCATTGTGAACGTGTGGATCGTGTTGGTGATTTCAATACGGAATCTCTGTCAAGCAAGTATGGCTATATACACTTTAAGCCCGGAGAGGGGAAATATGCCTTTGATGATGGCCAGGAGAAATGGTACAAGAAGAGTGTCAAGGTAGACCGCTTCTACAAGCCTGTTGCCAAAGGCTACATTGCACCTTGGAAACTTGTTCCTGTAGGCGAGAATGATGTTGTTACGGCAAAGTACGAGGGTTCAAAGAATATAGATTTGAAAAAGGTTCGTTTTGCCTCAGAACCCAATACCGCTGCACTGCCTGCAAAGTTTAATGAAGCAGAACAGACATGGACGATTAGTCTGCGTTCTGTATCGCCTGGTGCAAGTTATGATGTCTTTGCGGTTTACGAAGGAGTAGCCATTGGTAAGCTCCGTGTGGTGAGCTATGCCAAGAGCAACAGCACAAGGTTACCCTTGTTCCGATAAATGAAGTTAAGTTAGATAAATCTGCTATTGAACAGCAACTCAATACCATCTATAATCCTGTTGGCGTGCAGTTCACCGTGAATGTGGATGAACGCATGCGTGGCAATTATGACTGGGAAACAAAAACAGAGAAAGACAGTCTGTTGGGTGTCGTTGGTAAGTCTTTCTTGGGCTATGACAAGGAACTCAAAGAGACTCCAGAGATGCTCAATCTGCAGAAGACTTACCAGCAGGAAGCAGGGGCACTTGACGGTGTCTACCTATTTGTTCTAAATGGAGCCAAGGGACTTGAGGGACAAAATAAAGACTTGTTGGGTGAAATGCCTCGCAAGAGCAGGTTTGGCTATATCTTTACAGCTAACAGCTATAATACAACTTCATTGGTTCGTACCATTGCTCACGAAGTGGGACATGGTATTTTTACTTTGCAGCATACCTTTGATGCCGAGTATGGAAAAGGCACACTCAAGGAAACAGAAAACCTTCTTGACTACAAGGATGGAACTGACCTCGCTGCCTTCCAATGGAACATAATGGCTAATCCTGCAATCTTCACAGCGACGGATAAGGTGAGTGCTTCAAAGCTACAAGAGACACGCGAAGATCTTATGGCCTTGCAAAATCTTGAGGAAGAACTTAGAAAGAAGGGGGCAGGATACATAGGATTACGTTTGAGATGCAATACATATACGTCTAAAGAGATCCGTGGGCTTATATTAAAAAGATGGACAAAAGAGTATTGTCGTAGCAGATAAAGCATATTTCTTGAGTCGTACCCAAACTTATGTTTATGGTATTCTGTCGCTTGAAGGAAAGTATATACCCATACAAGAAGACAGAAAAACAGGAATCCCCACCAGACTCTTAAAACAAATAAATCAAACAGATGCAGATATTCTGCTCTTACATTTTAATGAAGCCTCAGAACTATGCTATTGTGATGCCGATATTCGCAACTATCAAGGTATATGCGATTTAAAAAAGCTTTGCAAATGTAACGAAATATTTAGATCAGTTTAAGCAGGATATCTCATCTTGCCAATCATCTTCTACGTCACATCTTGGAGCTCAAGAGGTACATAGCTTACTATTGCAAGCTAAAAAAACTATTTTGGTGATAAGGTAGAATTTGCTCTCAACAAAAAGACCTATCGTCTCACACCGCAAGGTGAACTGGAGGAAGTTCAACATCCTCTTAGTGATGATGAAATTAATAGCGGAAAGTGGCAAGGGAAAGAAGATGAGTATATCCGTTTTACTCTTGGGCAAAAGGGTGTTTTGCAGGTACAGGCTTTTGGGATTAATTCTAAGTTATCTATAGCGAAAGGAAAACGTGCTGACCTTACTAACATTGCAAAGAATTTCCGTGATAAGACGAATACTTATCTTGAAGATTATGAGGTTAAGGACTTTGAGATGAGTCCATTCTCTCAAGGCGTTGACCTCAATAAAAATCAGCAAGTCTATGCAGATGGCGATGCCGTTCGCTTTGACAACCAAGCTCCATACATGCGCTTGGTTGCTGAGGGATGGCAAATTACCAAACAATTCTTGAAAACAGGTGAAGTTTCAGAGAAAGTTTATTTAGACAAGACCAAGCATCAAGTGATCTTACATGCACCAGGTTTGGTGACAGGTAGCATAGAAGGTGTAGCAGAGAGCGTAACCGATATCACAAGCCTCGTTTGTTTGGCCTATGACTTTATAACAGAGGCTGAAACAAGACAGGCTTTCTATAATGGGTTGCTTGCATTAAAAGATTTGGCACTGCATAATCCTGGGGGACTTATCCCCATCTTGCGAGATTTTGTCTTAGTTGCACTTTCTGGTAATAGCCTGGATGATTGGCAGAAAGTTTCAAATCCAGAGACCGATAAAGGACAGAAAAGTCATTTAGGAACTAAGGGTACAGTGATAAGCTGTAAGAATGTCTTAGCCTCAGGATTCGTTATCTCAAAGCTTCCCAAATTGACAGATAAACTCATCTCTTCTTTGAAGAAGGTGGATTTCAAGAGTCTCATAGAACGTTTCTCTAAGTTTAGAGAGAAAGGTCTGCATGTTCTTGGAGAGCTACCGACTTATCCAGGTTTCAAGAATTTGGATGAATTGTCTCAAAAGCGTGTGCTTCATTATTTAGGTGAGTCAGAAGAGTCGCTGTTGCGAGAGATTGATGCACATCCAGAACATATTGATGAACTGTTAGATGCAGCAAAGAAAGGTAATAAGGAGAGTGAGGCATGGTTTAAACGGATAAGAGAAGGTATCGCCTTCAACAAGGCACGTGCCAAGTTCTATCCTTATAATGAGGTTTATTTAGAAGCACCGAAGAAAGCTATAAATCTACCAGAAGGGTCTCCTACAAAGCATCGGTATGTGAGGCTGGATTCCTATAACCCTCACACACAGGCGAGATCGTTTCTCGTAAGTATACCCAGCTTAGTGAGGTGTCAGAGGAGACTGCAATTCGTTATTTAAAGGAACTATCGGATAAATACGCACCTGGTTCGATCATTGCTGATGTGCCTTCAAATAGAACAGGGGTTAATAAAGGGATTTTTGAACTTAATCAAGGTGATAAGCTCAAAGGTCAGATGATTCTTGAGGTGCCTGTGCAAAAGAAATCAGTACGAGAGAGCATATTGAAATATGCTCGAGACAATAATATTCAGATTAGAGATATTAATGGAAATGTATATAAATAGTAAAAATATGACAGTGACATTTAGGGCCTGGAGTCAAGGCTATAAAGAATTACAAAGTGAGGACAGTACACTATTTAGGTTAGATGGCTACAACAAAACTCGCTATTCTCGTCGCAAGAAGAAAGAGGGGCTGTTGGAGTTGGCTTCTCGTGAAGCCCACGAGAAGCAAGAGGTCTACTTTGCAACGATACTCAATGATGATGGCATCCCTTATTGTGCTATTGAGTCCAATGTGGGGTACTTTGGCTTGGACTTCTTGAGAGATAACTACGACGACTATTTGACTTTTCAGTACCATTCTTACCCCGATTATCCCGGGAAGTTATTTCTGAGGGGGGTATTCTTGTTTGAATGCAAACCAGGAACAACAGAGAAAATAAGACGAATAGATTGCTCATATAATCTTGATGGAAGTTTTCGAAAAGTGCTTTATCAAGGAAATGCTTACGACGGGACATACGAGGCAATAAAAACTGAGCATCCCCCCATCTCAAAAGAGGAACTGGAGAAGCTTTGGGTTGATTATCCCAAGTTCGGTGAATATGACCAACTTATACGCTTGGATCGCATTCCTTTGCAGGCTCGGGAACGTATTCTTGAGTATACGGACAAGGAGTTTCCAGCATTTAGGCAGTATCTCCAGCGAGACATCGCACGCTATCAAGAGTCTAAGAAGTAAAGATGCTCGCATTCAACAAGGCACGTGCCAAGTTCTATCCTCATAATGAGGTTTATTTAGAAGCACCGAAGAAAGCTATAAATCTACCAGAAGGGTCTCCTACAAAGCATCAGTATGTGAGGCTGGATTCCTATAACCCTCACACAGGCGAGATCGTCTCTCGTAAGTGTACCCAGCTTAGTGAGGTGTCAGAGGAGACTGCAATTCGTTACTTGAAGGAACTATCGGATAAATATGCACCAGAGACCAAAATAGCGGATGTACCGTCCAATATAAGTGGCGCTAATGCTGGTATCTTTAAAGAGAATAGGGGAAGAACTCTTCATGGACAAATGATTCTCGAGGTGCCTGTGCAAAAGAAGCCAATCCCACAAAATGTGATAAACTATGCAGATAAGCTTCGCATAAAAAAATCAGAAAATACGAATAATAAATTATATAATTAGTTATGAAGACAATATTTAATAGTACTTGGGTAGGTAATCATATTTGTACAGAAGAAGCAACCCTATTCCAATTAGATAGCTACAACAAAACTCGCTATTCTCGTCGCAAGAAGAAAGAGGGTCTGCTGGAGCTAGCTTCTCGTGAAGCCCACGAGAAGCAAGAGGTCTACTTTGCAACGATACTCAATGATGATGGCAGCCCTTATTGCGCCATTGAGTCCAATGCGGGATACTTTGGACTGGACTTCCTGAGGGAGAATTACGATAACTACTTACTATATGAGTATAGGGAGTACAATGAACATCCCAGGAAGTTATTCCTAAAGGCCATCTTCTTATTTGAATGTTATCCAGGAACGGATAAGAAAATGCGTCGAATAGATTACACCTATGCTCAAGAAGGAAGTTTTAAAACTGTCATCTATCAAGGGGAGATGATTAAGGGCACTTATGAGGAAATCATAGCAGAGCATCCCCCCATCTCAAAAGAGGAGCTGGAGAAGCTTTGGGTTGATTATCCCAAGTTCGGTGAATATGACCAACTCATACGCTTGGATCGCATTCCTTTGCAGGCTCGGGAACGTATTCTTGAGTATACGGACAAGGAGTTTCCAGCATTTAGGCAGTATCTTCAGCGAGACATCGCACGCTATCAAGAGTCTAAGAAGTAAAGATGCTCGCATTCAACAAGGCACGTGCCAAGTTCTATCCTTATAATGAGGTTTATTTAGAAGCACCGAAGAAAGCTATAAATCTACCTGAGGGGTCTCCCACAAAGCATCAGTATGTGAGGCTGGATTCATATAACCCTCACACAGGCGAGATAGTTTCTCGTAAGTATACCCAGCTTAGTGAGGTGTCAGAGGAGACTGCAATTCGTTATTTAAAGGAACTATCGGATAAATACGCACCTGGTTCGGTCATTGCTGATGTGCCTTCAAATAGAACAGGTTTGAATAAAAGGTATCTTCGAGGTTAACCAAGGGCGTGACTTAAAAGGGAAAATGATTCTCGAGGTTCCTGTGCAAAAAGAAGCCAATCCCACAAAATGTGATAAACTATGCAGATAAGCTTCGCATAAAAAAATCAGGAATACGAATAATAAATTATATAATTAGTTATGAAGACAATATTTAATAGTACTTGGGTAGGTAATCATATTTGTACAGAAGAAGCAACCCTATTCCAATTAGATGGCTACAACAAAACTCGCTATTCTCGTCGCAAGAAGAAAGAGGGTCTGTTGGAGCTTGCTTCTCGCGAAGCCCATGAGAAGCAAGAGGTCTACTTTGCAACGATACTCAATGATGATGGTAGCCCTTATTGCGCCATTGAGTCCAATGCGGGATACTTTGGCTTGGACTTCCTGAGAGATAACTACGATAACTATTTGAGTTTCTCGTATCGTTCCTACCCGGAGTATTCAGGCAAGTTGTTCTTATACGGAATAATCCTTTACGAATGCCGTCCAGGAACAGCAGAGAGGCTAAGGCGGATAGATTTTGGATATAATTTCGAGAGAAGTTATAGTACGCTACTCTATCAGGGAGAAGCCTATAATGGGACATTTGAAGTAATTAAGACAGATCATCCCCCTATCTCGGAGGATGAGTTCTCCAGGCTTTTGGTAGATTATCCCAAGTTTGGTGAATATGACCAGCTCATACGCTTGGATCGCATTCCCTTGCTGGCTCGGGAACGTATTCTTGAATATACGGACAAGGAGTTCCCGGCATTTAGGCAGTATCTCCAGCGAGACATCGCACGCTATCAAGAATCTAAGAAGTAAAGATGCTCGCATTCAACAAGGCACGTGCCAAGTTCTATCCTTATAATGAGGTTTATTTAGAAGCACCGAAGAAAGCAACAAATCTATCTGAGGGGTCACCTATAAAGCATCAGTATGTGAGGCTGGATTCCTATAACCCTCACACAGGTGAGATCGTCTCTCGTAAGTATACCCAGCTTAGTGAGGTGTCAGAGGAGACTGCGATTCGTTACTTGAAGGAACTATCGGATAAATATGCACCTGGTTCGATCATTGCTGATGTGCCTTCAAATAGAACAGGTTTGAATAAAGGTATCTTCGAAGTTAACCAAGGGCGCGACTTAAAAGGGAAAATGATTCTTGAGGTGCCTGTGCAAAAGAAATCAGTACGAAAGAGCATATTGAAATATGCTCGAGACAATAATATTCAGATTAGAGACATCAATGGAAAGATATATAGATAGTAAAAATATGACAGTGACATTTAGGGCCTGGAATCAAGGCTATAAAGAATTACAAAGTGAACAGGTCTCATTATCAAATTTGGATGACTACAACAAAACTCGCTACTCTCGCCGCAAGAAGAAAGAGGGGTTGTTGGAACTTGCTTCTCGCGAAGCCCACGAGAAGCAAGAGGTCTACTTTGCAACGATACTCAATGATGATGGTAGCCCTTATTGCGCCATTGAGTCCAATGCGGGATACTTTGGCTTGGACTTCTTGAGAGATAGCTACGATAACTACTTGCTATATGAGTATAGGGAATATTGCGGTAAGCTATTTCTAGAGGTCATTCTCCTGTACGAATGTTACCCTGGGACGAATGAGAAGATGAGACGTATAGACTTCTCATATACCCACCAAGGAGAGTGTTCGTCTGTCATCTACCAAGGTGTGATGATAGAGGGCACTTATGAGGAAATCACAGCAGAGCATCCCCCCATCTCAAAAGAGGAGCTGGAGAAGCTTTGGGTTGATTATCCCAAGTTCGGTGAATATGACCAACTCATACGCTTGGATCGCATTCCTTTGCAGGCTCGGGAACGTATTCTTGAGTATACGGACAAGGAGTTTCCTGCATTTAGGCAGTATCTCCAGCGAGACATCGCACGCTATCAACAGACTAAGAAGTAAAGATGCTCACCTTCAACAAGGCACGTGCCAAGTTCTATCCTTATAATGAGGCTTATTTAGAAGCACCGAAGAAAGCTATAAATCTACCTGAGGGGTCGCCTACAAAGCATCAGTATGTGAGGCTGGATTCCTATAACCCTCACACTGGTGAGATTGTTTCTCGTAAGTATACCCAGCTTAGTGAGGTGTCAGAGGAGACTGCAATTTAAAATTAAATTAACAAGAATGACAAATCTAAAAACAGGAGAAGTCATAACCTTCAAATAACACATGAGTTATGAAACGTAGTAGATTATTAATAATAATAAATTATATTTATCACGATAATATTTATTTGATGTCTCCAATTGTTGATTGGAATTTATTAGATGTGCTAAATAAAAAAATATTCGAAATAATTATAAAAAGAATTAGACCCGTTTTGTTGAAATGGCAGGAAAATGGATATATAAAATTAATAGAAGATGACGACATTGTTTTTCTTTTTATTCCAGAGAAATTACCATCAAAAGAACAACTAATAGAAGAGAGCCTGAATTTCAAATAATGATTGATAAGAATGGTGAACTTGAAAAGCAGGTAGAACAATAACATTAAAAATAATATGAAGAGAATAAAAATTGTTAGTTTATTGGCAACTTATATTTGTCATGATCCATTTGCATATAGCCCTATCTGTACATGGGATAGCTTTCCTCCAATTATATATACAGAAAGGGAAAGAATACTTCACGTATTAAAAAGAATGGGAGCATAAAGGATATTTAACTTTAATATATGATGAGAAAATAGCCTTCGCCCTAAACGTAGAAAAAAATTACCATCAAAAGAACAACTAATAGAAGAAAGTCGTAATGTTAAATAAAGAATTGTAGAAGTAGAAAAGGAATTAACGAAGAAAGTATGGAACTTTGCCTATAGCTGCTTTTATTTGTTCAAAGACAAATCATAGATAGAAGATAACCTGCATGTTGCATGGCATAATAGAATATCAAATAGGGAAAAATGAAAAATGTAATACCCTATATCATTCAATAACAATGTTATTCTTTACAACTTTGTTATCATCCTGTCTCAAAGAGACTGCTGTTCCAATCGGGTCTGCATTCTCAATAGAATCATCAGAAGATAAGACCTCTCCGTAACCATCCAATTGAAAAACGAAAGTTATGGGGCTCATAGAGGAAGATTCGCCTCTCCTAAAAGGTCTGATGGTACTATGTTTCCTTTTCAAAATCGGGCCTTAAGAGGTGATGAAACTGATGATATAGAGTTCTATGATCTTATTGTTCTGAAAGATATTTCTGTAGAACAAGGTTCTATTATACCTTGGTTTAATCAACCGGGGCAAGGTACTCAAATTATGCTCTCTGAAGATATCGAAGAACTGATCAAGGAGGGAAAAATAGAAATTCGCAATTTAAAGAAAATAAAGTGATGGAAATTTCAATAAACGAAAAGAGTGTTTTAGAGCTAAATCAACCACAAACTTTTCATCGAGAAGATTTTGTTTGTATAAAAATTCATGACAACGTAGAGCATATATATATAAAGAAAATAAATCTGGGAAGTTTGTTGCTTTTTGGATTGACATATCCTAACAACAAGGAGTCCCATTAAAAGAAATTGATTCTATTGCGAGTAAACTAAAGTTTCTAAAAAAAACGCATATACAGAGACTGGGTATATATCGTATAGAATGGAAATAGCAGGTGAAATGATAACGCCTTTTGTCATTATAATGGGTAAATACGTGTTCTGCTTTGGACTTCTTGCTGGTGATAATTCAAGAGGCCCAGAAACTATGATTGTATTACTTGGAGTGCGGAAATATGAAGAAAAATAATATGCTTAGTAGAGCTATACGGCTTGTTCTGTTAACGTGTTTAGTTTCTTTCTGTCCCAGGGAGACTGCCGTTCCTATCGAATCTGCATTCTCAATCGAATCATCGGAAGATAAAATCTCTCCTGTAACCATTCAACTAAAAAATGAAAGTTATGGGGCTGATGAGTATGAATGGACATTTGAGAGAGTGTCTGTTGGCAAATAAAAGTGCACAACTGAGCCCTCAATTAAGTTTGGGGTTTAGTATGAATTTTATATTAATAAAAAAGTATATTTGCACAATGGCAACAAAAGAGAATCTTTTGGCAGAGAGCATCAGAATCCTTGTTAAAGGATATTCGTCGTAACACGAAACGAATTTTCACTTCAGAGCAAAAAGGTTTTAATTGTGATGGAAGGAATCGTGGTGAACAGAGTATCGCAGAGCTCTGCCGTAAGTATGGTATATCCGATAGTACTTACTACAAATGTATACCTTGCAAGATGGAAGGTCAGATTCTTCTTGACACCGCAAAGGTCGGCAATTTCTTTTAAATATGCGTTGGTTTTCTGATTCGTTAGGATGGGAGATAGTTTGCCGTCCCGATAGGTCTTATGACTGTACTTGACAATGATACTCTTGGGAATGTCAAGCAATAAAACATTTGTCTCCACATTTGTTTTCTGCCTCTTGGTCATAATGGAAAAATTCATTAAAACTGTCCCCATGTAATCTTCGAAACTGTCCCTATGTAGTTATTTTATAACTTTTGTTATTAGCGTTCATCTTTTTGGGGCCTCTCAATCGTATCCTCTTTTTGCCGATTATTACTATTATTTATTTTGCGAAAATAGATATAATATCTTTACATTGCAAGTGATTTTGCACTTTCTTTTGTTTTTCTTTTCTTTCATATATTTTTCTTTCCTCATAGATTCTTTCTTTCCCACATAAGTGTGGGGTACGCTATAATAATGTCCCAACAGACGTACATGCCCATTACGCTGAATCGTTAATTTCCATATTTTTGTAACAACAAATTCCAAACCATTCGAGAAATAACTTTCGCCATGCGCGGAAATGCCAAACCTTTCGGGAAATGAGTTTCGCCGAGCGCGGAAATGCCAAACCTTTTTTAAAAGTGATTTGCGGGAGGCCCGCAAGCGTCAAAACCTTTAAAAATTGATTTGTGGGAAGCCATATAGGCGCGTAAGATTCATTAAAAATACGAAGATACTTCCTGATGGTTGTACGGGAAATACCAAGTGTGGTAGATATGGAACGTGAGCCATATCCGGGGGCCGTAAAGGCCAAATACTTGACGAAGTTTAATCATCTTAATGGAATGGTTAGGCATAGTTATCTGCGAATTATTTAGTTAAAAACAATTTACAGATAAAGATACTACTTTTACGCCAAAAAGATAAACTCAAAAAAACAAAAATAAAACAGGACCACTTTGATGAGTATTTCCAAAACTATATGAGGTTTTGCAGAGGTCCCATATTTATACTATATCAAAGGAGGTTAAGTCTTCCGTTATCCATACAAATCAACATAGAAACTAAATCTTTATCGAATAGCTATATTTTTTTGTTTGTTATTAATAATAACAAACAAAAATTAGTATCTTTGCAACATAGATAGGCATTCTGCAAAATTGAATGTAAAAAAACTTATTATTATGACTGACGAAGAAAAGAAAGAATATTGTTGGAATCATGCCCAAATTGTAGAGGGCTATGATCAGGACACCATAAGAAAAGATGCATGCGGTGCGTGGATCTTCAAGGCTCATTATGGGATGAGAGATTCTGTCTTCGGATGGGAAGTTGACCATGTTTTCCCTGTTATTCTGGGGGGTGATGACTTTACAAGAAACCTTAGAGCTATGCAATGGAAAAACAATGTATCCAAAGGAGATGATTATCCGGAGTATATGTCTGCAATCCAATCAGAAGGCAACAAGAATATCGAAAAAGAAACAAGCTATATGGTGAATGGTTCTCTTCAACAAGAGTTAAGTGAATATTATAATAAATAAACCATGCAAATTTCAAGACTACAAATCAAGAACCTTTACGACCAATATAACTATGATATAGATTTCAATAGCGAAGAGAAAGAACAGATAACTATTCTCACAGGTCCTAATGGATATGGCAAGACTACCATTCTACGAATTTTTAAAATCTCTTAATCCTAAGTCTCTATATTATTTCTATGTTATTAAATTCAGCGAAATAATAATCTCTTTTGATAATAATACTGTATTAAATATCACTCAGAATTATAAAACAGAAGTAGAAAGTATATTTGCTATTGACTATAAGGACGATTTGGAAAAAGAGGTCAGATTTATCTGGAACAAAGCTACGGGGGAACCACTCACTCATTTCGTATATAATAGAACAAACGTAAAAAGAGCGATTCGCTCATACGTAAGTCTATACGATCCATATAGTAGACGTAAGTCTTTTAACAGTTTGTCAGATAGAGAAAAAGAGGATGTCTTATTAGATAATGAAATATTCAACGAATATATTTTCGGAATCAAATGGACAGAGACAGTTCCTGATGCAACTCAAAACCTTACGTTCTTGCTACATACCAGCAAACCGAATCTATAATGAAGCTCATGAAGAGAATGATGAACTACCAATAGAGAAAGTACGTGAGGCATTGATGGCTGAATTGGAGACCGCTCAACAAGACTATCTGCGATATTCACAAGAAGTCGATTCTAAATTTATCAAAAAAGTATTATATCCAGATTATGAAGATTGCCCTCAGTCTTCATACAATGAGTTGAAGGCTAATGTTGAAAGCCTGATGAAGACAATCGTTAAATATAAGCTTGCCCTTAAAGTAGAAATTCCAGAATATAACGAAAAAAACAAAGCCGTACTCTTTGCGTATCTTAAAGGGCTCGAGGAGAAGTTCAGCAAATTTTCAATAATATTAAAAAAGACAAATTTGTTTCATAAAATGCTGACCTCTAAGGGCTTTGCAAACAAATCTGTAGAAATATCTCCTCAGCATGGTTTTATGTTCAAATCTGACAATGGTGATATTATAGACGGATATAAACTTTCAAGTGGTGAACAGAATGAAATTATAATGCTGTATCATTTAATATATGAAGTGCCTGATCAAGGTTTATTGTTGATTGATGAACCAGAGAACTCACTTCATGTCGCATGGCAGAAGACAATCGTAGATGATATGAAGGAAATAGCTGATATCAAGCGTCTACAAATCATTATTGCTACCCATTCGCCAAGCATAGTAAGCAAAGGATTTAGTATGACCAAAGACCTTTATTACTTAACAAACAAATGATACAATGGAAAATTCCGTATTGGAGGAACTTGAGCCCCTATCTTGCGTAGAAGATAATAAATCATTGGTGAACACAGTATTGGAGGAAACCGAAGCCGAAGTCCTCGTAGCACGAATAAGGCTGAATATACAACATCCTAATCATAAGGAGGTGATAATTGTCGTTGAGGGAGAAGACGATGAAAAAGCTTTGAAAAACTTCTTTAATCTGCAGACTGTAGAATTCACATGTGCTTCCAATTGCCTAAAAGTAAAGGATGCCATGCAGATTGTAAGCATAGATAATCAGCTCAAAGATTGCGTCATAGGCATTAAGGATGCTGACTTTGATCATATAAATCAAATCAAACATAACATTGCCAATCTTATGATAACTGACACCCACGATATGGAAACTCTGATGTTGACTCCAAAAGTCTACAGAAAAAAATTTGTTTGTACACAACAAATAAAGAATATTCCAATTTGCCACTCGATGCAATGACCTCCCTAAAAAAACTTTTCATATCTCCGTTATTATAATGATAAAATGATTTTTAAATAGGAAAGATTCTGATAAAGAAGGAATAAATTTCAAAGGGAATTAAAATTGCTGACGTAGCATCTCACAGTGTACAAGATGTACTTCAACGTGTAAAAGATAATGGAAATTTTTAAAAAGACATCATATCCAAACTTGGATACAATAAACCTATTTATAAGTCAAAACCCTATCGATGATGAAGATCTTACTTTATTCACAAATGGACATGATTTGGTTTATGCTATTCGAGATATACTTCATTCTAAAGACGAGGCGGCAAAAAGCTTATAGTGATAAAAAGCATTGCAACTATGATTAGAATGAGTTATAGCAAAAGAGGAATTTGAAAAAAACAAATCTGTATAAAGACATAGACAACTGGAATAATAATAGATTCAACCTTTGGGCTGTATAGTAATAAAAGAAATACAGTAATGTACAGTGGTGTAATCTCAACTTTATTAAGGCTCCAATCCCTTATCATTTACCTCATATTGATAGCATAATTTTTTTACTTGTATGGGATCATACAAGTAGCTTTTTCTTCCGAAACGAAGTTACATAATCTTAAAACGTTATTTAAATATTATTATTAAAATATTGTCATGTATAAATTTTACCCAGTAAGTGGCATCGTTCAATTTTTAGAGAATGTTTCAGTATGGAAATAAGAACTCACAGGTAATCTTTGGTAAAATCAATTTTTTTGGGTGTAAATTTGGGTGCAGAAATCAAAACACCCAAAAAGTATGAACATCAAGCGGAATATTATCTTCACGTTGGAAAGCAGGAAAAAGGACGGAGTTCTCATTGTTGAGAATGTGCCTATCCGTATGCGTGTTAATTTTGCTTCCAAACGAATTGAATTCACAACAGGCTATCGTATTGATGCTGCGAAATGGGATACTGATAAGCAGCGAGTAAGAAACGGTTGCACAAATAAACTGAAACAATCGGCTTCTGAAATCAATGCTTCGCTCTTGGGCTATTATACAGAAGTGCAGAAAATCTTCAAGAAATTTGAAGTAGAAGAAATAATGCCAAGACCTGAACAAATTAAAGAAGCATTCAATGCGCTGCACAACCTATAGAAGAAGTCAAACCGAGAAAACCAACACCTAATGCTTTCTATGAGGTATTCGATGAGTTTGTGAGAGAATGTGGGCAGCAGAATGATTGGACTGAATCTACTTACGAGAAGTTTGCTGCTGTGAAAAATCATTTGATGAACTTTCGTGATGGACTAACATTTGATTTCTTTGATGAAAAAGGTCTAAACGATTATGTTACCTATCTCCGTGATGTAAAGGAAATGCGCAATTCTACTATAGGCAAGCAATTAAGTTTCTTGAAGTGGTTTTTACGTTGGGCTTTCAAGAAAGGTCTGCATCAGAACAATGCTTACGATAGTTATAAGCCTAAACTCAAAAGCACACAGAAGAAAATAATCTTTCTCACATGGGAGGAACTGAACAAACTCCCGAGAGTTCGAAATACCAGCTGCCAAGCAAGCTTTGGACAGGGTGCGTGATGTATTTCTTTTTCAATGCTTCACAGGCTTGCGCTACTCCGATGTGTTTAATCTTCGTAGAAGTGATATAAAGGGCGACCACATTGAGGTGACGACAGTTAAGACTTCTGATAGCCTGATTATCGAGTTGAACAACCATAGTAAAGCGATTCTTGATAAATATAAGGATGTGGTATTTGAAGATGACAAGGTTTTGCCTGTCATTACTAACCAGAAAATGAATGATTATCTTAAAGAATTAGCTGAACTCGCAGGTATTGACGAACCTGTACGCCAAACTTATTATAGAGGTAATGAGCGCATTGACGAAGTTACACCTAAATATGCCTTACTTGGAACACACGCTGGTCGTAGAACGTTCATCTGTAATGCACTTGCATTGGGTATTCCTCCGCAAGTAGTTATGAAATGGACTGGGCATAGCGATTACAAGGCTATGAAACCTTACATAGATATAGCAGACGATATTAAGGCAAATGCCATGAGTAAATTCAATCAATTATAACACCGAAACAATATGAGTCAAGAAATAAATAAAGCAGAGAAACAAGATTTATCTCTTGTTGTTCGAGCCATCGGTTCTGACCTCGAGCATACGCAAGTACGCATGATAGCCTCTGCAAATGCAGATATGCTTTTCCACTATTGGAAAGTAGGACACTTTATTCTCTATCTCCAAAAGAAAGAAGGTTGGGGAAGCAAAGTCATTGACAACCTTTCTAATGCGATACGTTCTAAATATCCAGACAAGAAGGGGTATTCCACTCGTAATCTTATCTATATGTGCCAGTTTGCAAAGGCTTATCCTATGGAGGTTCTAACGGAAATGGGTAAGGTTGAAGAGTTGCTTAATAGCCCTTCGGTTAATAATGTATTACAACTAACGAGCAAACTAAATCAATTTACGCAAGAGCCTCTTGCGCAAATTCAAGCCACAGATATTCAAGGAAATATAATTACGCAACAGCCTGTTGCGCAATTAGGAGAGATTTCAGAAATGCTGTCGGCTATCTATCACAGCGACATTAGTAAGATAGAGGATATCTTCAAGCAATCTGCCATTGTTCGCACCAACTGGGCAAGCCATGTAATTCTGCTTAACAGCAAGTTGCCTTTAGGTGAACGCTTTTGGTATATTACACGGGCAGTTGCCAATGGTTGGAGCAGTAATGTTCTGCAAATGCAGATTGAGACCAATCTTTTTGCTCGGCAGATTACGGCAAAGAAAGTGAACAACTTCTCTGTGCGATTACCCAAACCGCAAAGCGACCTTGCCAACTATCTGATGAAGGACCCTTACATCTTTGACATGATGGGACAGACAGATAAAATGGCAGAACGAGACATTGAGCGGCAATTGGTTTCTCATATCACCAAATATCTTTTGGAAATGGGCAGTGGCTTTGCATTTGTGGCACGGCAGAAGCATTTTGAAGTAGGCGATTCTGATTTCTATGCCGACCTCATTCTCTATAACATCCAACTACATGCATACGTTGTTATCGAACTCAAAGCCACACCTTTCAAGCCCGAATATATGGGACAACTGAACTTTTACATCAATGTAGTAGACGATACCCTGAGGGGCGAACACGATAATAAGACGATCGGCTTGCTTCTCTGCAATGGAGGCGACAAGGTTGTGGCACAGTATGCCCTCTCTGGCTACGACCAGCCAATCGGTGTCAGCGATTATCAACTAACAAAGGCTATTCCAGACAATTTGAAGTCTGCCTTACCTACAATTGAAGAAGTCGAGGAAGAACTAACTAAGATTGTAGAGCAAGATAAATAACAGATTAATATGATTGGATATAAATATAGAGCTAATGCTATTGAAGGCAAAGATAGTACTCGCGACATTGAATCGCTCTTAAACGATGAGATATGGGCTTCATCATTTCGTAATTTGAATGATCCATTTGAAGCAACTTATACAGATGAAATCAGTAAAGTTTTGCCTATATTCAACCAAGTTTTCAACGTTAACATTAGTGATATACAAAAGAATTGGAAAGAACTGATGGCATTTAAAGATAAGTTGGGAATATATTCTCTATCAACATCTGATAAAGATTTCCTGATAATGAATTAATGTGGGCTCACTATGCTAATTCTCATAAGGGCTTTTGCATCGCTTATGATGTTGAAAAATTAGAGGATAGTGAGAAATTTTTCATTAGATGTTAATCGTATGACAATAAACTACTCTGAAAAAAACCTCCACAAATAGAGATAACCGACATAAAAAGCCCAAACTTCATTATTAAATTGTTTTGGCACCAAGTCGCCGAGTATGGCAATACGAGAAAGAGATAAGACTTCTATACACAAACTACGGAATGAAGAAGTATAATCCATTTGCTCTAAAAAGCTATTTATTTCGGTTTGAACATGGATAAACAATATCAAGCACAAATTATAGAAAAAAATTAGAAAAATAGAGATGTAAAGTTCTATAAAATGGAGCGAAAGGACAAGTCATATAATCTTGTACCAACATTGATTTGTGAAAATCAAAAGAAAAAAATTGAAAATAAGTTATCGTCTGACCAATACGAGATATTAAAAAAATAGAACACAATCATACAGTTGAGAATTTTTCATGTTTTTGTATAAAGGAATAAAAAAAGACAAGGAATCCTTGATAATTTTCTCTTCTAAATTCAGAGAACGAGTATGCGACAAAACCTTCAAATATAAATATCTATGACAGTAAAAGCTTGTATTGATTTAATTGGAAAGTATCCTCTATATGGTAAAGAAGAAACTTTATTTGCTAATCATTTAATCGCACTATCTATGTTTGAAACTCCAGATGACATTTGGTTATACCCAGACAAATACTAGAAATTAAACAATAGAATTTTTAGGTAACAGTCTATGATTAATGATTATACAAAATAAAAAAATCCTGCAACAAACTTATTTACTTTGCAGGATTTTTATTTTTTTATGACTATTGATGAAGTCGTTTTTTTAAGTTGCACTTGCTCACCTTTGATACGCTCTTGCTGTTCTATTAGTTCTGCTTGCCGTTGCAAGGCTTGCTCGTAATCAACAACTTTCTGTTGCATCTGTTGAATGGCTTTGCGATTGCGATGCGTTACAAATATGCTGTCAAGATGGGCGAAGTCTGAGGCGGTAGCTTTGCCCTGCATACGCAGATATCGATAACGTAGGTCGTAATCGGAGGCTGTTTGTAGCTTGTTGGCTCCCATACCGAAGAACCAGCAACTCACCATGACCAGCCCACAAACCAATAAGAGTAGCATACGCTCGGCTAATTGTACGCTTGCAAAGAGCGAGTAGTTCTTAAATTCTATGGGCTTTTGTTGCTTGCTGATGAGCTGTTGCAAGGCTTCAAACTTTGGGTCGAGCTTCTTACTTGATTGTGAGAGTGCCTCCAAAACAAAAAGCTGATGCTCCTTGATTTTGGCTTGAGTTTCTTTCGAGAGATGGATTTGCACAGCTTCTTGCGTTTTAATACTATCTCCCTTTGGATTAGATAGCTGTTCAGCAATAGTAGTGCGCAATTCTACCTGACTCTTACTGATGGCTTTGCATTCTTGTTTAAGTTCTTCGAGCATATCAAGAACAGGTGCTATTTCGTTATTCATACTGATATAAATTTGATGTGATTAAATTCTACGTTTGCGATTAGCTCTATTGCGAAGTTTCTTTTGAAATCGAAGTTCATCAACATCTACGCCATTACTTGGTGTAGGCATAGAAAACACTTCACTAATTGCTTCAGATAGGTCGGTAATGAAATAGCTTTCATCTACAGAATGTACCATAGGTTCGTTTTGTTGATTAATTTGCTCTTGTTTGTGGGAATTTTGTTCTATCTCAGCATTGAGGCGAGAGAAAGAACACGAGCGGTCTATCTTTGAGCCACTGAAGCTGCAACCATCCTTTTCAAAGATGATTCCCTGCACAACATTGGTATTACCTTTCGTCTTGAAACGAGTGGCAATGCCTTGCCTCTCTAAGTCTGCGACAAAGTCTTTCCAATTTTTCGAGTGTAGCAATGCAGTTTTGATGGCGTCGAATATCTCATAGCGCAGCTTATCCTCGCCTCGCAGTCGGTGGCGGTTTACCGCCTTTTTCCCTTCGCCAAGTGTCAAACCGTAGCGCTCGGTCAGTTCTCGGCAAATCTTCGTAGAGCGGTATTTCTCATTGCAATCGCTGATGGTCTTGCCATCATTGCCAATGCGATTGATACAAATGTGCAAGTGCGGATGCTGGCGATCACTGTGCCTTACGATAAGGCTCTGTGTGTCGCCATAGCCCATTTCATGAAGATATTCGTTGGCAATCTTCACCATTGTTGCCTCTGTCAGTCGTTCTGAATCATGTGCTGAGAATGAAAGTATGGTATGACAAACAGGTTTATGTACATTCGGACGCATAGAGGCTTGCAAGTTGAAATCGTGTGCAATGTCATTTGGTAAGGAACAGTGTACACCAATGGCTTGTAAAGCCTTGACTTTACCTTCGCGTTTGCTGAGCATATAATTGACAACTCCACTGAAGTTTGTTCCTTTAATAATCTTGGCTATCATGGCTTCAATCGTTTCATAAGTTCATGAATAAGTTGTTTCAGCGCATTCAGTTCTTCGTTGAGTGCAGAGATGCCGAAAGCATTGAGCCGATGGGCAATCTGGTTAAGATTGTTAGCCATACCAGAAACTGTACGGATGAGTTGCATTTCCTCTGGCTTGATTCGACTCTTTACTTCTGCATTTGTAATGAGCAGCCGTAAAAACTCAGTCCGTGAAATAGAGGCTTCACGTGCTTTTCCCAACAAGGTGTAGTACTCCATTGTATTAAGCCGAAGAAGCACTTGATATTTCCGTTTCTCTGATAATGTCTTGGTGGGTCGCCCACCTTTATTCTTCTGTTCCATTTTTATTTTTTTATGAGACCAACGGGATTTTCACCTCCCAAAAGGTGGGAGCAAGTAGGTTTTGAGATACTCAAAACACAAACTTGCTTCCCAGATAAACACTATCTTCTGATACTACGCTTCATGGTTGGTAATAACATTTGTTTCTCTTTGACTTTTAGATTGAGCAACGAGCCATTCGTTGAGGTCTTTGTGAGTTTGATAGCGAACAGATCCATCTATGATAGATGGGTAAAACTGCTTCAAAACTTCAAACGATTTTTCGTCCTGCTTCATCATTGTCCAGAAAACTCTCAACTTGCTTGTAGCTTTTTATCTTCTCTTGAATGCGTGGCAAAAAGAGCCAGAGAATTAAGAACAATAGCATCACAAGTTGAGGATGGATTTAGTGTTTTGCCACGAGAAAAATCCATGAAGCCCTCAAAGATTTGCAAATGGTCTGTACCCTTACTGACAGTTGTAATAGCTTTCGGAGCTATACAACCTTTAAAAATAAGGACTACGGATTTTCCCATCCGCCAGCATCGTTTGCAAATCCTATGGCATAGTATGTCCGATTAGTATTATTGTAATGAACTTCAGAGCAGAATCTATTGGCGATACTGATAGGTATTCCTCGTTCTGCGATGTAACGTAACAAATAAGGATTGGTAAGTGATTGCACAGATATGATTTCTAATTTGTGCTTAGAGGTTTTTCTTTCACCGCCAAAAGAAAAATCTTGATGCACTATTTGTTTTGAACCGATTAGAAGCTCAATGGCTTCGTACATGGTACAATGCTGTAAAGTACGTACAAGGTCAATAATATCTCCATGTTCGCCAGTTCCGAAGTCATACCATTGGTTGCGCTCTGTATTTACTTTGAATGATGGCGTACTTTCGTTACGTAGCGGGGAGCAGTACCAAAAATGAATTCCTTGTACTCGTGCAGGTGAATAACCCTGTTGCTGCAAATAATCTGTGATAGAGATTTGCTTGATATTTTGTATTTCCATTGTGATTTTGTTTTGAAGTTTGAAAAGAATAACTCTCAGCCTTTTTCTTTTGGAGGCTGAAAGGCTTAGGATTGGTCGGACAGTCGTACACTATAGGCACACCTTTACGTCTGACCAAGTTTGTTTCTCATTGGTCGGATTGGTTCAGGTATATATAGCCTGTGTCCGACCGACCAAAGGTTTTATTGTAGAGAATTATGACTGAGCCGATATTTTCCTCGTTCTTCCTTAACCACTATGCCTTTGTTGAGCAAGAATTGTAAAAGCTCCTTGAGCTTTGTTTGTCCGTAGGATTGTCCCACAACTTCTGCATAAGCCTCTTTGAGAGCTACGATAAGTTTACTATATGGCAAGACTTCATTTATAGAGAAGACTGGTTCCAACGCTTGTCGATGTTCGTTAGTGCTTAACTCTTGGTAGGAGAAATGATGCGACTTTTGTTCATTGTCGGAATACGAGAGATCTATTTGGGGAATGCAAATATCGTCTTCAACCTCCTTAAGTCGAAAGGCAAATTTTTCAAAGGGTTTGGAACGAATGATGGAAGGTGCAACAATACTGCGTTCAGGCATAGTGTTGTCCTTTGTGATTTGAAGAACTGTTTCAGCCTTGTTGTTGAGTTCCGTCCCAATATGTCCTCGTGCGTTGTCGTCGCCCTTATTGAGGTGAAGCACGGTCTGTATATGGATATTCTGTTCACTTGTCCACTGCATTAGATCACCTACCAACTTGGTTGCTTCCGTTGAGTTATTGATGTCTAGCATCAAATCACGAATGCCATCAATAACTACCAAACCCACATTGGGTGTATTGTAAATGGCATAGCGAATGATCTCTCTGCGCTCGTTAGGGTCAGCAATGGCTCTAAGATGACTGAACTTCAAATTCTGCGATTCTTTGTCTATCGGTAGTTTTGCCAATCTCAAAATACGTTGCATCACAAGTTGACAATGATAAGGACTTTGTTCCATATCAAAGTAAAGAATTGTGCGTTTACTCTCAGGAAATGATGCTTGATATTCCAGCACCTTTCCATTGATAAGAGCTGCAGCTACGATTGCACTCACATTGAAAGTCTTCTTGGCTTTCGCCTTACCTGTCGATACACTGAAGTTCCCCAGTGTGCCAATAATGGCTTCACCTGCTTGTAGTACAACTGGAGGAAGCGTAAACTCATCGGTTACATGAATGAGCGACTTTTTCCAAATGTTTTCATAATCTGTTATATTCATCATCTTCCTCCTGTCTTTCGTCCTGCCAATTCCAGTGCAAGGTCAGCATCAACAATAATCTTGCGTCCTACTTGTGTAATGGCACGATTGATTTTACCACTCTGCTTGATACGGTTAGCTGTAGGCAGGCTACACCCAAAGAGGCGTGCAATGCCAGCCAACCCATACACATATCGCTTTTCTTCTTTGGAGGAAGAAGCCTTTGTTAATTCCCCACTCGTGGAAATATTACCATGTTGTGCAAGGAAAAGTAATTCTTCACCAGTCATCTGCCAAACAGGCTTGCCCAGTAATTCGTTTATCGTCATAATTCAATTGTTTTGAAATAAATAGCTTGCCCTTGCGCATAGGGCATTCAGTCAGGTCTGACGATGCAAAAATAGAGAGCTTTTGATACTCTACCAAGAGGCAGGGATATAGCGGGAAGTATAGGGAAATACAAGGATATCAGCGACTATCAGAAATGCTCAATATACATTCTAAAAGTAGGCTATTGCGAGCACATACACATTGTTTCTCAATCATCATTGATTGTTTAAGAGATTCCTTTTGGGTTCCTCTCACAGGAAAAACTATTTTTAGTAGCATGAAAGTTTCATTTTTCTTCGTTTTATTCATTATAAGTTCATAACTTTGTAATTAATATCAAGATAAATAATCATCCGATGGAACAGAAGAAAGATCATAGCAACCTGATCAAGGAGCATTTGAAGAAGCGAGGCATAACCCAAACATGGCTCGCCAAAGAATTGGGTATGAGCTTCAGTATCACCAACGCTTACGTTTGTAACAGAAAGCAACCTAACCTCGCCATTATCTTCAAAGTTGCGGATTTGCTCGGTGTGTCCCCAAAAGAATTAATACAATAAGAAATTATAAAAACGGATATCGATATTCTCAACCCAATTCCCCTAATTATGGAAGTAAGTGTAGATAATCTATATGCGAACAAAACTATATGAGTACAATTCAGCTATCCAATTCCCACATCTTCACCAATAGGGATGGGAATACACTAATGAAAGAGTTTGAGGGTGTGCTACAGCATAACCCACAAATCCGCAATCTTGATGCCGTCGTAGGATTCCTTCGTGCATCTGGTTACTTTCCCTTCGCCCTTTCCTTGACAGTATCAACAAGGTAAGGGTGCTGATAGGCATAGATGTGGATAAGTATATTGCAGAAGCCGATCGCCAAGGAAAGCTGTTCTTTGGCGCAGAAGATGATGTAAAACAGGATTGTCTTCGCCAGATACGCAAAGACATCGAAAGTTCCAACTACAGAAAGGAGATTGAGGATGGCATGTTCCAAATGGTGCAAGACCTTCTTGACGGTAAGTTGGAATTATGTGCTCATCCATCAAAGAAAATACATGCCAAAATATATGTACTCTATCCTGACGACTTCAATCAATACACCCAAGGCATGGCTATAACTGGTTCCAGCAATCTGTCTGGCAATGGTCTTGGCATTACCGAAGAACGGCAGTATGAGTTCAATGTGAAGTTGACTCAGCATGAGGACGTTCAATTTGCAAAAGACGAATTTGAACAGTTATGGGAAGAAGCCAAGGGATGCGAGATTACAGCCGATGATCTGAAGACTTCTATTGATAGAACATATTTGAAAGGTGATGTTTCACCATACGACCTCTATATCAAAATGCTCATGGAGTATTTCTCCGACCGCATACTGGGAAACTGACAACGACGACCCATTCGATATGCCGGAAGGCTATACCAAATATGATTATCAAATGGATGCGGTCATAGAGGGCTATCAGAAATTAATCCGCTATGATGGTTTCTTCCTTGCCGATGTGGTGGGTCTTGGTAAAACAGTCATAGCAACAATGATTGCAAAGAAGTTCTTGATTGAGAATGGCCGTGACCAAACAAAGATTCTTGTAGTTTATCCTCCTGCTGTTGAACAGAACTGGAAAACTACATTCAAGGACTTTGGCATTGACAAATACGCGAACTTCATCAGCAACGGAAGCCTTTCAAAGGTTCTGGACGAAGATAATTATAACTACTGGAATGCAGATGAATACGACCTTGTGTTGGTGGACGAGGCACACAAATTCCGTAGCCATACGACCTCAGCCTTTGAGCAGTTGCAGGAGATTTGCAAGATGCCCCGTGTGGAAACTGGCAATATACCAGGTTACAAGAAAAAGGTGATGCTCATATCGGCAACGCCTATGAACAACACCCCAGCAGACCTTTACAACGAGATATTGTTGTTTCAAGACCCACGTCATTGCACCATTGATGGTGTCGGCAATCTGACAGCTTTCTTTGCTCCTTTGATTGTAGAATTCAGAAAACTGCGTAATAATCCAGATGCTGACATACGTGACTTTAAGAAACTGGCAGAGAAAGTACGCGACCGCGTTATCAAACCCCTGACTGTCCGACGTACACGCACAGACATTGAAAGTGTGCCGCGTTACAATAAGGACGTAAACGGATTCCCGAAAGTGGAACGCCCAGTTGAGAGCAGGTACGAACTCAACGAGCATCTGGCCAATCTCTTTGAACGTGCCATGCAAACGCTCGACAAAGAGCTGACTTACGCACGTTATCAGGCTATTGCCTATCTGAAGCCGGAAGTCTCCAACGGCTTATATGACAATGCGGAACTTATCAGCCGTAGTCTGGCTGGCATCCGTAAAAACGGACTTGTTAAGCGTCTGGAGAGCAGCTTCTATGCTTTCCAGGTTTCCATACAGAATTTCCGTCAAGCCAACCAAAATATGTTGGATATGTTTGCCAATGACAAGGTGTTCATTGCTCCTGATCTTGACATCAACCTGTTGTTAGAGAATGGTCTGTCAGAAGAGGAAATTGAAGAGAAATTGAATGCCAAGGCAGAGACGAACCCAAAGAATGCGGTATTTCATGCAGATGATTTCCGACACGAGTTCATTGAAATGTTGCGAGCTGACCAAGCAATTCTGGAAAAGATGTGGAATGAATGGCAAGACATATCGGATGAAGACGATTCTAAGTTTGCCAAGTTCAAAGAGCTTCTAAAACACGTATTGTTCAAGGCCGGCCGCAACCCAGAACAGAAGCTTGTTGTATTCTCGGAATCTGTAGATACCGTTGAATATCTGGAACGTCGCATCAACCGTTCTGATGTATTGGTTATTTCATCAGGCAATAGAAGTCAGCAGTTTAAGACAATTCGTGAGAACTTTGATGCCAACTATAAGACAAAACTTAATGATTACAACATCATTTTGACAACTGATGTGCTAGCTGAGGGTGTCAACCTCCATCGCTCAAACGTGATAGTCAATTATGACACACCGTGGAACTCCACTCGTCTGATGCAGCGCATTGGACGTGTGAACCGTATCGGCTCCGCATCGAAGCACATTTACAACTATGTTTTCTATCCTTCGCGTGAAGGAAATCGGGAAATCAATCTCAATCAAATTGCAGTCAGTAAAATACAGACGTTCCACTCTACCTTTGGCGAAGACAACCAGATATATTCTCAGATTGAGATACTTGACCACAATCTGAGTAAACTCTTTGACGAAGCCCTGAAAGAACAGAAGAAGGACTTTAATCAAGAGATACCATATTATGAGGAATTGCGTTCACTATATCAGACAAACCGCAGGGAATATAATCGCATAGCAAAACTCTCTTTGCGTAGTCGCACAGGTCGCGAATCTCACACCGTCGATGGTGTCACTCTCTCTCTGGTGACACTTTGGTTTTCCTCAAAACCAATTTCCGAAAAGTGTTTTTCCTCGTTTCCGAGAATGCAGAAGAGATTTCTGTGCTTGATGCTCTGAAATATTTTAAGGCATCTCCAGACGAAAAGCCAACAGAACGCATTAAAGAGCATCATCAGCATGTAGAAAAGGCTTTGGTGAAGTTCCGTACCATCCGCGACATAGAAATCCAACAGGAAGATACTTCAAAGGAAGCCCAAGGCAACATGGGTGCTCAGGTAACAACGGCCATTAGCCTTCTCACCAACTTCATGCGTGAAATTGACGACAATGTCCTCTATCTGAAAGTGTCCCAACTAAAAACGCTGGCAGAGCGTGGTGTCATCACCTATATTGCCAAGCGTTTACAGCGCATACAGAAAGATTTACGCCGTGTAAGCGGTAAGGCACGTATGACACATGACGAAGCCTTAGTAGAGATTATTGAAATGGCAAAGAAGTATGCCCCTTATTATATGGCAGAGGAAGCCTTGCTCAATGGGAAAGAGACCGATGCAGAAATTATATTATCAGAATCCTTCAAATAAATGAACAGTCCTATGAATTACAAGGAAGTCATAGAATCAAATATAATCGTGAATCCTGGCAGCAACTCCTTCACGATATTTTCCGTGGTAAGGTCAGTTTTTGGAACCGTCCTTCAGAGGTATATGTAAGCAGCCGTCTGGCAAAACAAGCTCTTAATCTCGGTAAGATTTCATTGTCAGATGGCGAATCTATTGCCGTCTATGAAGTAGAACTCACTGACAACATGAACATCGAACGCAATCGCCGTGGCATACGCGATATGCTTACAACCGACTGGCGGAACATGGGCTATGCAGGAGCGTTTATGTTCTGCTACAGAAAGAATGAGAGTGTACTACGATTCTCATATGTCAGTGAGACATGGGGATTCAACAAGCAAGGTGATTACGAGAAAATTTCCACGGACACCAAGCGTTATACCTACCTTCTTGGAGAAGGGCGTGGCTGCCGCACAGCCATTGAGCAGTTCAAGATTCTACGCGATAGTAAACAGACATTGAGCGACATCACAGCAGCGTTCTCCGTAGAAGCACTCACGAAACAATTCTACAAGGATCTTTTTGAGTGGTATCAGTGGGCGGTTGAGCCATCTTCAAACATCACCTTCCCCAACAACACCACAACAGAGGACGATGACCGAGACGACATTGAAACAAAGGTCATCCGTATGATTACCCGTATCATGTTCGTCTGGTTCATCAAACAGAAAAATCTGGTACCAGACAGAATCTTTGATGTTGACTTCTTAACAACAATACTGAAAGATTTCGACCCATACAGCACGACAATTGGCAATTACTACAATGCCATTCTGCAAAACCTGTTCTTTGGAACGCTCAACCGTGCCATTATGGACGAGGACGGCAATACCCGTAAGTTTGTAACTTCAAGCAAGCGTGATGTAAAAACACTATATCGTTATTCAGAAATGTTCTCTATTAGCGAACAGGAAGTCATCAATCTGTTTGCTGAAATACCATTCCTGAATGGTGGGTTGTTTGAGTGTCTTGACAAGACAAAATATGCCGACGGTGTGGAACAATGCTACAACTTTGATGGCTTTAGCCGAAATGATGGTCGTTTTGCCGATGGACGTTTCAAGCATCGTGCCGTCGTGCCAAACAATCTTTTCTTTGAGCCGGCGAAGGGCTTGATTTCTATTCTGGGTCGGTATAATTTTACCATCGAGGAAAACTCACCAGAGGAACAACAGGTTGCACTTGACCCAGAACTGTTAGGTAAGGTGTTTGAGAATTTGCTTGGAGCATACAACCCTGAAACCAAGGAAACTGCTCGTAATCAAAGTGGCTCATTCTATACACCGCGAGAGATTGTTAACTACATGGTTGACGAAAGTCTTATAGCTTATCTTGGCGACAATTCCTTTGTCCGTTCCATATTCCGCAACGCCTTCACGTTTGATAAGGCAAGGTAGATGATTATCAAAAAATAGCAGAGAAGCTGAAGGAAGTAAAGGTGCTTGACCCTGCTTGTGGTTCTGGCGCTTTCCCAATGGGACTTTTGAACAGAATGATTGATATTTTGGAGCGCATATCACCTGACGAGCATATCTATGACCTGAAGTTGTCTGTTATTGAAAATTGCTTATACGGAAGCGATATTCAGAGTATAGCAGCACAAATTACCAAACTGCGTTTCTTTATATCATTGATATGTGATTGTGAGAAAGATGCCTCAAAGCCTAACTTTGGCATACCAACACTGCCTAACCTCGAAACAAAATTTGTTTCTGCCAATTCTCTGATTGCAAAGAAAAAGAAACCTGCACAAGGAAATCTGTTTGAGAATCCAGAAATTGAGCCGACAAAGAACGAATTGGCAGAGATCCGTCACAAACACTTCTCCGCCAAGTCAGCATCAACAAAGCATCGGTTAAGAGAGAAAGACCACGCACTTCGTGAAAAACTGGCTAAACTACTCTCGGACGATAATAACTTTGGACCAGAGGATGCAAAACAGTTGGCAGCATGGAATCCTTACGACCAAAACGCAGTAAGTCCATTCTTTGACCCTGAGTGGATGTTCGGTGTTGCAGACGGATTTGACATAGTGATTGGCAACCCACCTTATATTCAACTTCAAAATAATGGTGGTGAACTGGCTCAGCTGTATGAGGGATGTGGCTATTCTACCTTTGCCCGTACAGGCGACATTTATTGCCTATTCTATGAGCGTGGGTGGCAGTTGCTAAAGAAGAATGGTCATCTGTGTTATATCACATCTAACAAATGGATGCGTGCAGGATATGGTGAGAAAACAAGAGGCTTCTTTGCCAATAAGACCAACCCAATGCTTCTGATTGACTTTGCAGGAGTAAAGATTTTCGAGAGTGCTACGGTTGACACCAATATCCTGCAGTTCTCTAAATCAAGTAATCAGCATAAAACGATTTGCGCTGTTACCAACAAGCAGAACAAAGATAGCGTAAAGAATTTGAGCGATTTTGTGCAGCAACAGAACTCCGTTTGCGACTTTGGCTCGTCTGACAGTTGGGTGGTTCTTTCACCTATTGAACAAAGCATCAAAAAGAAAATAGAAGCCGTTGGTACGCCATTGAGAGATTGGAATATAAACATCTATCGTGGTGTGCTGACAGGTTGCAATGAGGCCTTTATTATCAATACCGAAAAGCGTGATGAGATATTGGCAAATTGCCAAACTGATGACGAGCGGACAAGAACGGCTGAACTTATACGACCGATTCTGCGAGGCAGGGATATAAAAAGATATGATTACGAGTGGGCAGACTTGTGGTTAATATATATTCCTTGGCATTTCCCATTTCAATTTGATGAAAACATTCAAGGACCATCCGATAAAGCGGAAAGAGCTTTTAAAGAGCAATACCCTGCAGTGTTTTCGCATATGCTACAATATAAAGAACAGTTGTCTAAAAGAAACAAAGCAGAAACTGGGATTCGGTACGAATGGTATGCGATGCAAAGATGGGGTGCTAAGTATTGGGAGGATTTTTCTAAGCCAAAAATTGTATGGAATAGAATAGCTGCTATTAAACAGTTTGCAAAAGTAGATGAGAGTGTATATATTCAAGATAGTATGCACTTCATTATTGGAGAAAAGCTGAATTATATTTGCTCTGTTCTTAATTCCAAAATCATTCAATGGTTATTATCAACGATTATAGGCGAAGCTGCAGGTGGAAATGCTGGTAATGCCGATAATATTTGGAATATTCCAGTCCCATTTGTAAGTTCGGATAAATCTATATCTGATAATTATCTATACGAAAAAAATATGAACTTACCAAAGAAGAAATCGCATTTATAGAAAAATAGAGAGGATTAATCCTTCTCTATTTCTTTTTATTTCATCTTCACTAAAATTGAATAATAAAAGACAATTCTTTTCTATATTGATATTCTCATTAGCACGTTCTATCACTTGCTGATTGGGAGTGCCTATCATTTTTTTGGTATCGGTAGTTTTTTTCAAAAAAATACTTTCTTATATCTGTAACCATCTTCTCCCAATCCTCCACCTGCATAGAAGTGCTTAAAGAAATAAGTAAATACTTTTGAATGAAAAAAATATTATAAAGATACCGCAAATGTTCACCTGTTAGAATAAATGTTGTCGCTTCAGGAAAGAATTGACCTTGTTCATCCAAATAGAATTGTGGGGAACGAACAATTTCAGAATACATTATTTTTGGCTTAGAAAAATCCTCCCAATAACTTATACTGTCTTGAGTTTCAAACCACTTATTATTGGTCTTCTTGCGAGACTTAACTTTATCGCCATTAACGTTGTGGACCTTCCCTGTTTGCTCCAATTTTTCAATGCCATACGAAAGGAGATATTGTTTAACTGAGGGGTAATCGTCTATGTTATAATGACGAGATGGGAATGCGGCAATAAGCCATAGTTCTGCCCACTCGTAACCATAACGTTTGATGTCCCGGCCTCTAAGAATCGGTCGAATAAGTTCATCCGTTTTCTTGCGCTCTTCTTCCGTCTGGCAGTTGGCAAGGATTTCTTTTCGTTTCTCGGTAGAGATTATAAACGCCTCGTTAAATCCGGTCTTGATGCCATAGTTTATTTGGATGTCCCAATCTTTAAGCGGTGTTCCTACTTTCTCTATTTTACGTTTAATACTCTGTTCAATGGGGGATAGGATCACCCAACTTTCAGACGAGCCAAAGTCGCAAACGGAGTTCTGTTGCTGCACAAAATCGCTCATTATTTCTCCGTCAATCCTTTGAGTCTAATAAACCTTGCAAGCGTATTCCTATCAACCTTGCAAATCTTAGCTATTTTACGAAGTGATGTACCGTTCTTTAGCAATTCAGATATGAGTATTTCCTTGCCTGAAAGTTTGTATTTGTCGGAGGAACTTTTGCGACCTTTAGGGCGACCAAGGACAATACCCTCGGCTTTCTTTCTTGCCAAGGCCTCTTTGGTGCGCTGGCTGATGAGGTTTCGCTCTATTTCTGCCGATAATCCGAAAGCAAATGCGAGGACTTTGCTTTGAATGTCATCGCCCAGACGATAGTTATCTTTGATAGTCCACACGCGACATTCTTTTGTCATGCAGATATTCAGTATCTCCATAATCATAAATAGGTTACGACCAAGGCGGGATAATTCACTGCAAATGATAATATCGTCCTTTCTTACCTTTTTGAGTAACCTGCCAAGTTCTCGCTTGCTATAGTTTTTTGTGCCACTGATAGTTTCCTCTATCCAATCGTCAATTGAAAGATTTTGATGTTTACAAAAGTTACTAATCTCGAAGCGTTGATTTTCCACTGTTTGCTTATCGCTACTTACTCTAATATATCCGTAAATCATAATTGTATGTATGATAATGATTACTTTCACGAATACAAACGGATATTACAATAAAAGAAATACGATAAGTTTTTTAAGGCAATGAAAATTTTGGGTGTAACAAAGGGTGCAAATCACGTAATACGTTGATTTACACCCTTGTTTGCGGAGAGAGAGGGATTCGAACCCCCGGTGCCTCTCAGCACGACGGTTTTTCAAGACCGTTGTAATCGACCACTCTACCATCTCTCCAAAAAGATTTTTTTGTATAGAATATATCTGAAAAAGCGGTGCAAAGGTAAAAGAATTTATTTGAAGGAACAAATATTTTATTAAGTTTTTTTAGAGATGTGGTTGTAAAATTCTAGTAAGAAATGCTAAAAGTTTCTTTGTTAGAAGATTGTAAGTCCTAGTGAGGAAACAAAGTCCCTTTATTAAAAAGTAGCAATGAAAAAAATTATTAGGAGATGTGGTGTAGCTAAGGAACTGAAAGACAGATGATGTCAGAAAACAAGTGTTATTCTCTAAAATATGTGCTCTATAATATGTCTGGAGTGGGGGATAGCGGAGCTGCCTTGTTGGGTATTGTTCCCAAAATATGTATTCCATATATGTCTTTTGTTAATCTAAAGTGCATGAAAGCAAATAATTGTGTATGCAGAGAATGATTATTAAAAAGAGACAAATAATAATCTTCTGCAACAAAAAATGTATACCTTTGTAATGGTAATAGTAAGAGGAAACTCTATAGGGAATAATTAGAGTAGCCTGTTATGACTTAGTAGAATAGTTTTTTTAATGATAGATAATAGATGTGTTGTCCATACTATAAGATTGCACGATATCAGAAAATCTTAATATTGTAACAATTAAATGATGAATGAAGAATGGAGAAAAATGTTGCGTGGTGAGCCCTATCATGCGCTCGACCCCGAAATATTATCGATGCTATTTAAAACAAAAGATGCAGTTTGGGCCTATAATCAGCTCAAACCCTCGCAGTTAGAAGCACGCGAAACCTGCATCAAACGTATTCTGGGACATTGCGGTGTGCAGCCTATGGTGAACTCTCCTTTTTATTGTGATTTCGGGTGTAATATTCATGTTGGCGACCATTTCTTCTCCAATTTCAATCTTACCATCCTCGATGAGGCGCGAGTGACCATTGGTAATCATGTACTTATTGGCCCCAATGTGAGCCTCTTTACGGCGTGTCACCCCACTGATCCTGTAGAAAGGCGTGTTGGAACAGAATGGGCTAAGCCCATAACGATAGGCGATGATGTTTGGATAGGGGGCAATGTGACAATTCTTCCAGGAGTGACCATTGGTCATCGATGTACCATTGGTGCTGGTTCTGTGGTAACAAAAGATATTCCAGACGATTCGATAGCTGTAGGAAATCCGTGTCGTGTCATCAAAAAGCTTCCATTACAAAATGAAAACTATTGCGATTGACGCGTATTTTCAATCTGAGGTACAGCAAGTGGTGTGCGCTATTCCTCTGGGGTTTGTACTCACCTATGGTCACGTCGCACGTCTCATTGGACATCCACAACATGCACGACAAGTGGGATTGGTGCTTAAAAGGATAGGAGAGGCACAGGCTCCTTGCCATCGTGTAGTCAATAGTTCTGGGCGATTAGTGCCCTCGTGGGACGAACAGGGAGAGTTGTTACATCAAGAAGGTGTGAAGTTTAAAGCTAATGGATGTGTGGATTTGCAGCAATCGCTGTGGCAACCTATGATATTCAGAACGAATAACCTTATTCGTCGTCAGGCGTTTGACCCATTTGGTAAATTCATCTGATTTTATTATCTTTGCAACGTTATTGATTCACGAGGCTAAGGACAATTCATTTATTTTCATGATATTAACAATTATCACGCTATTGGTAACCATTGCGTTTTTCATTTGGGGGCGTGTGCGCAGCGATATTGTTGCCATGGCCGCACTCATGGTGCTCACGGCTTCAGGCGTTTTAACTACGCAAGAAGCCCTAAGTGGTTTCTCCTCGCCGATAGTCTTGATGATGATTGGACTTTTTATTGTCGGAGGCGCAATTCTACAAACGGGGCTTGCCCAATCAGTTGGTAATAGCATCGCACGCTTCTCGGGTGGTAACGAGACGCGTGCTTTTGTGCTTGTAATGTTGACAACAGCTGTTATTGGTGCTTTTGTGAGCAATACAGGAACTGTAGCCATTATGATGCCCATCATTATGAGCATGGCTGTTACATCGAATATTCGCGCTTCCCGTTTGCTCATGCCTGTTGCTTTTGCTGGTAGTTTAGGTGGAATGCTTACGCTTATTGGTACACCTCCCAACCTTGTGATTAGCGAAACGTTGCAGCAGGCAGGGTTCAAGCCATTAGGATTTTTCTCGTTTTTCCCTACAGGTGTAATCGTAATAGTTATTGGAATATGTGTGTTGCTACCTTTGAGTCTGTGGCTCATCAAAGAAGTTGATGGTAAAAAGCGACGCAAAGGGCAATCACTTTCAGCCTTAGCAAAGCAATATCATCTAACAGAAAAGATTTATAAATATCATGTGGGCAAAGACGCGCGTGGACTAAATGGTATGCGTGTGAAAGAACTCGATTTGCAACGCCGTTATGGTCTGACGTTACTTGAGATACGAAGCGAACGAAAGCGTGCGTTTGGTAAAGTTATAGATCAACACATGGCTTGGGCGGATAGTGTGATTAGCCATGGCGATATCTTGTTTTTTTATGGCGATCATGTAGGTATGCAACGATTAGCAGCCGACTATCAGCTACAGAATTTGCGCGGTTCTCACCTCGATTTCTATGACATCGGCATATCAGAAATTGTTGTGCTTCCCACTTCTCGTCTCATTGGTACGCGCATCAAAGACTCGCGTCTGCGTGAGGATTATGCCCTAAATATCTTAGGTATTCGTCGAGATGAAGAACATATCACAGAAGATTTGGGCGCCCACCGTTTGCACAATGGTGATATATTGTTGGTGCAAGGCAAATGGGATACTATTATTCAAATGAATCAAGAAAATGAGAATTGGGTAGTACTTGGGCGTCCCGACATGAAGGCTGCTAAGGTGATTTTTGATTATAAGTCGCCCGTTGCCGCCATCATCATGTTACTGATGGTACTCATAATGGTCTTTGATTTCATTCCCATTGCACCCGTAACAGCAGTATTGATAGCTTCGCTCTTAGTAATTTTAACGGGTTGTTTTCGTAGTGTCGATGCAGCCTATAAAACAATTAATTGGGAAAGCGTTGTGCTTATTGGAGCGATGATGCCCATGTCTACGGCTTTAGAGAAGACGGGCGTGTCTCAAATTGTTTCTGAAACGTTGGTTAATAGTTTAGGTGCTTTTGGACCTTATGCATTATTGGCAGGCATTTATTTCACCACTTCGCTGCTCACGATGTTCATCAGCAACACCGCAACGGCCGTGCTTATGGCTCCCATTGCTTTGGTTGCTGCCCAGCAAGTGGGTGTTAGTCCCTATGCATTCCTTTTTGCAGTGACGTTAGGTGCCAGCATGTGTTTTGCTTCTCCGTTCTCTACGCCACCCAATGCTTTGGTGATGAAAGCCGGGAACTACACTTTTATGGATTATGTGCGTGTGGGATTGCCCCTGCAACTCATCATCGGCATCGCAATGACCTTTGTGTTGCCGTTGCTATTCCCATTCTAAAGGAACAAAGAAAAACTTCATCCCACGGCTTGTTTGTTTTGATGCCACAATGTGGTTAATCCGCATGAGGTATAGGCTCTTTTATCCTTCTTCTCCGTTCTTCTGCCCGCTTGAGGAAGAGGGGATAACCAAATGACTGTTGAGTGTTGTGTCTTATAGATCATGTGAAGTTTGGTATTCAAGTTGCTTTGGATGCGTATGTAAAGGTAATTATTCAACAGGGAACCCAGTATCATGGTTTTTCCTTATAAACTTTTCAGCGAAATAATCTGTAACCCTTTTGTAGAAAATGATCTTAGACTATTTCTTTTTTTAGATTTAAAAAGCGAACTTTCTTTAGAAATTTTTTTATAAGCAAAAGAATTCAATCTAAGTAAAAAAAGGTTATCTTTGCAAACGAGCATTCCTATTAGTTATTTATTCTTATAAAAAAAGATAAAAATAGTTTTTTAGGAGGACTTTCATCAATAAAAATCGCAGCACATCTAAATAAAGTGCTCTATTGATTACCCATTCAATGGTATGATGTTTATGAAATGGTATAAAAAAAAGGTTTTCTTTTGCTTGATAACTATTGTGGTGCTTGTGTCTTGTCAGAGTTGTCAAGGAAGATTGCAGCAACACTCGATGCAGAAAGTCTTTTAGATAGTCTCAATCGGGTAGATACAACGCAAATGAAATCGGCTTTCTTGGAGCGCATACATCAATATATTCAAACGAAACCAAATGTGAAAAGTTTCATATTGCAATGTTTTTATGTGTACGAAGATCGGGGAATACTATCGAACGGGGTAAACATCAACAATGATATATTCATGATTATGCCTGCTTACCAATATGCTTTCGAAGGTGGTGAGTGGTCAATCGACGATGTTTATCCCAATCATTATTTTCTGATGAATGATAAAATTATTTTCGTATGCTCGCGATGGGATGCGTGCTTCCAGCAGCAAAATGCTCGCAAGATTTATGAAAAGTTAGTGCCAACTCCTAAAATTCTATATGGTGATGAGGGAGCCTTTATTATGGTTGAGCATGAACAAGATTGTGCAAGTTTTTTAGCTGATTTCAAAAAATTTAATCTTGAACCGCTGACGAAACTCAGAACACCAGTAAAGTTTGATCCTCCAAAACCTTAGAAATAATCATATAGATAGACAATATAGGCTTCAAAGCAGAGCCATATATAAACAAGAAAATCGCCATAACTTCAATATGTTACGGCGATTTTCTTTCTTTTGTGAAGCTATAAAAACGCTTGTTCAGAGTACATCGAGTGGAGCTGGTGGGATTCGAACCCACGTCCGCACAAGGAAATCATACGCTTTCTACACGCTTATTTCAGCCTTTGGTTTTCGTTCTGTAGCAAGACCTGAACCACCAACTACAGACTTATCCTCTAAAAGTGTCATCAAAGTTGCGAGGCCAACCTCAACTATTTCCGATTTACCTGCACCGCTGAGTCTTCAGATTCGGAAAAACATCCTTGGAGCGGTGTCTCGTTGCATCACCTGGTGACGCAATTAAGCCAGTAATCTACTATGCTTCGATTAGGCAGCGAGAGCGTAATTGTTTTCGCCAATTAATTCTCTGATTGCTTTGATTAGGGAGAAAACAACCGAATCTCCGCGTGCTTACATACTATTTCATCTCGCCGTCAAATCCAGTCAACCCCGAGATATAGTCGTGCAAAGTTACAATTATTTTTCTATAAAAAAATGTTTTGCCATGATTTTTGTCTTTTTTAGACAGCATAAGTCATCTTGTGCGATGAGTGAATGTATGGGCTTGCTTCATAAAATGGGCTATATTGCGTCCTAATTTCTATCAGTTTTTGTTGCAAAAAGTGGGCGATATTATGTGGTAAACGCCACCATTTTATAGAGCGTTGTGCTTTTCATGCTGAAGCAAGGTCTATGGACACTGTTTGATGAAACGAGTAAATCATGAGTCTTTTTCGCATTATTTTTTTCGTTATCAGTTTTAGGCTATACCCGTCTAAAAATCCTAATAAATGAGGATGAGTAGTGCAAGAAAAGCCGCAAAATGTATAATAGAAGTTAATAAGTGCTATGAAAATCACTAAAAATGGGGATTGCATGGTGTTAGAATTAGTTTTATTTTTTTGCACAAAACTTTTATACCTATGAATTTTAAATTTGTTTTTAAATCCTTTTTAGCACTTTGTGCTTTGGTCTTGTTTTCTTGCAGTGAGAAAGACAATGCACCATCTTTTAGTTCGCAGGCATTGCAAAATGCTGAGTTAGTAAATGTTTTGAAAGCGAAAGGGTTCACCTTTAATGAGAAGGGACAACTGGAACTTAACGACTTAGCTCAAAACACCCAGTCGCTTGATTTAAGTGGAACAAAGTTGAAAGACCTCACCGGGCTTGACGTGTTCCCCAATCTCCACGAGTTGAAACTCGCCAATAATGGCTATGGCCCCGTATTCGACTTTGACTCCATTCCGGCGAAAGTCATCGCCGTTGATCTTACAGGTAATGAGATTTATGACTTCCATCATTTGGTAAAGGTGGATGTGGCTGAGAACGGAGAGGAAACCGTTACGCCCCAACATTCCATCAATAAGCTCTTGTTACCTGCCACAGCACGTTTCAACAGCCGTGATTTAGTACCTTTCTATCGTCACAACCAAAATGATATTGCGAGTGGAAAGGTTGAAATGAAGATGGTCGATGAGCACGGAAAGGTACAGCCTTATAACACATTGCGCACCATACCTGATGTAGCTGTCCTAAAATATATCAAGGAAACGTTCCCATCAATTATGGCTTCTGACGGACAGCATGTTGACTTGAGCAAGCATTTGAGTTTAGCCGACAAATCAAAAACGTTCTATTTGATTGCAGGAGCTACGATAGCGCAACAACCAACTTCAGTCGAAGGGATACAATATATTGTTTCCAATCCATCTTGGGAGGGCATAGATTGCAGAATTATACTCAAAGAAAAGTTGCCATTGCCTTATTTTTATGTGAGCAGTAAGCTACAGAAACTCTTTCTACAGAATGTAAAGACATCCATCATCAACACACAAGATGCACATGACTTGTACGAGATGGCTGTGAGAAAAGTTGATGGTCTGCGTGATATAGACCTTTCAGTAAGTACGCTGTTTGGCCAACGCGACAAGGATAAAGAAATGAGTGACATGGTAGGATCTTTTGTAGAGATTATAGACTGTCCGGATGTTGAAAATTTAAAGCTCCCTAATAAGACAGACTTACATGCTTTGCATCTGGGTGTCTTAGTCGCTCCAAAGCTAAGAGCCCTTGATTTTTCGAACTTTATAGGTATAAGTACCATTGAGTTAGGACGCTTAAATCCTGCTTGTAAATTAACCTATCCCACAACCTTGAAGCATTGGTATGATTATGGAGGCTATGTGCCAGATGCCGATTTGAATACGACTTTTGTGATTACTGAAGATGTTTTCAACCGACAGGAAACAAAAAGTTTCATCAAGAAGTTCTATTTAGACCGCACGCCACAGCGCCTTTCTGATTACGATGCCTTTTTGTATGGTGATTTGTTCAAACCTGAAATACGAGGGATTTTTTGGACACATCAAAAATATATCTCACAAATTAAGAAATAAAGACTAAGGAAATGAAACAGAAATTTTTCTCAATACTTATTATCTTTACATGTTTATTTGGTTTTATTGCTTCTGCAAATGCTGAAAATTATGTAGGAACGCTGTCAAATGTAACGATGAATGGTAAACATTTTAATGATGTTGCCAATACAGTTTTTTCATTGACTGATAATGGAGATGGAACTTATCTGTTGCAAGGAGAAATCCAAAAAATAGGGAAAATGCCAGGAACAATCTCTATCAATGTTCCCGTGTATATCATAAATGGCACTATTTCTCCAACAGCTAAAAATAGAGAAGCGGGGATTCTGAAGACTGCTTTTATGAAACAAAAAATCAAATTGCGTAATATTTCAGGAAGTTTGCAAGGAGGGTCATTACATTTTGTTATCGAAACTTATGCGGGATGGGACATTTTTCCAATGTTTCCAGCTTCTGTGACTTTTGATGGAACGAAGTAATAAAGATATGAAAAGAGAATTTAAATGTCTATTGTGGGGCGGCCTATTCATGGCCGTCTTCACCCTAATGGGGTGCAGCAGTGACCACAATCTTGACGAACGGCCTGTAGATGAGAGTAGCATTGAGACTGCACATCAGATCCTTGATGGTGACATTATACTTTCAACAAAAGCAACACTCAACGGCGATGACAAGACTTTGTTGCCCGAAGGCTGCCCCACGAAATTCAGATTTGCGTGGGAGGATGCTAAAACTTTACGCTTGCAGTTACTTAACTTCACCGTAGGCAATATGCCACTAAAGATTACTTTCACCTGCTTGTGCAAGTTTATGCAACTTAATTCATGGGAGAAAGACGAGTACAGTGGTGACGGATGGTTGAAATTTAAAGGAGTTGATGGCGTGGTTTCTGCCGATGATAAGGGTACGGGTGCTGTTTCAAAGGGTAGCGGCGCCAAGGTTGATGGTTATCTCAACGTGAAAACTCATCAGATAAACTTCATCGTTAACTATAATATGATGAATGTGCGTTCAGAGTGTTTCCTGCAAACCATTGACAAAAACCGCATCAAAACCTACGAAGAGGACTTTAAGAAATATGAGGAAGACCTCAAGAAATATAAAGAAGAGCATGGTTTGTAGCCCGCATAGCAAAGCCTTGTAACATTGAAATGCGGGTGATGCCAAGTGTTATCCGCATTTCTTTCCGCATAGAAGGAACGTAGATGAAAAGAAAAAAGCTATTCCTCACCTTGTTACTCTGTTGGGGTTGCATGGCGTTATGGGCGCAACAGCAACTGAAATTCAAGGTTGAAGAGCAAGGAACGCAGCAAACTTTGGAAGGTATTTATATCTCTCTCACTCCAAATGGTAGTACAAAGGCGGCCTATACAGCCGTGACCAATGCTGCGGGAGAGGCTGTTTTCAATCTTGAAAAACAGGGCATTTACCACTATCAGATTATTGCTGTGGGCTTTGTTACAGCTTTAGGCGAGGTGCAACTGCCTCAAAAAGAGGTAGTAAAGATAGCCTTGCGCGAGGATGTGATGCATCTGAATGATGTGGTTGTGACGGGTTCACGCACCGAACGTCCTGTGAAACTCTCGCCCATCACGACACAAGTGTTAGGTGGAAAAGCTTTAGTTGATGCAGGATATAGCGACCTTCAACATGCGCTTCAGCAGGAAACACCCGGCATGAACATTCAAAAGGTGGGCTTTGGCAACGAGATTTCCATGCAAGGTTTGGATGCGCGGCATGTGCTTTTCCTGCAGGATGGTGAGCGAATGACAGGCGAAATGGCCGGCAACTTAGATTATGAGCGATTTAATTTGCACGCCATCGACCGCATCGAGATTGTGAAAGGTGCCAGCAGCACGCTCTATGGCAGCCGAGCTTCGGGTGCAGTCATCAACCTCATCTCAAAGAAAGCGGCGAAACCTTTGGATATTCAGGCCGGCTTTCGCTGGGGACAGATGAACGAACACAACTACAAACAGCCCTCAAAGCGCGACTTTCTCTATATGTTTGAGAAGAATAGCGACCGCCCCAACCTGCAAGCATGGGTGTCGGCAGGCATGAAATATAAGGCGATTACCTCGCAAACCGATGTTTGGTATAGCTCGAGTGATGCGTTTTATCTTTACCAAGCCACGCACGACCAAAAAGGTTTATACGAAAGAAGCCAATCCGTTTTTGCCGCATGATATTGTTCTCAACAGTGTCGTTGCACGTCCACCTATGGGCATTGAGGGAACCGAGCATGTGTCGTTGGCACAGAAATTTTACTTCGATCCTGTGAAACCTCTCAATGGAGGTCTATGGCACGCTGTTTTTTATGAATTCCTACGACCTCATTCAAGACCTTAATTTCACGCAGAGCCGTGATTTCATGACGGGCTTTAAAGCAAAGTATGATGTCAAGAATTGGTTTTCGGTGCAGTTGAGCTTGCATGGTGATTTCTATCAGCGATTTAAACGCCACGAACGAATCGACGAACGCAAGGTGGTTTATAAGAGTCAGATTTTAGAACCGCGTCTCTCGCTGACGAGTAATTATTTCAATCATCACAGTTTCATCTTCGGAATAGAGCACACCAGCGACGATTTAACGAGTGACCGCTTTGTCAATCGCAAGATGACCACACGCGCACTGCGCGAAACCGAATATTTCTTGCAGGATGAATGGACGCCCACAACGCATTGGATGTTATCCTTGGGGGTGCGCACTAACTTTTCAAAAGCTTTTGGTTTTATGTGGATGCCCAAGCTCGCAGCCAAGTATTCGCTGAACGAGCAATGGGCCTTTCGTGCCAATTATTCCATGGGCTATCGGGCACCGAGCATCAAAGAGCTATTCTTTAATTGGGATCATCTCGGCATGTTTCAAATCCGTGGCAATGAAGAGCTGCGTCCCGAGAAAAACCATTATGTATCGGTGGGTACGGAATACAGCACCAATCGCTTCTTTATGAATGTGAATGCGTATGGCAATTTCTTTCGGAAAAAGATTGAAGGCGTGTGGCACATCTACGACATGCAATATAACTTTGAATACACCAACCTTCGCAATCAACGCATGTTGGGCGTTGAAGCAATTCTCAAATGGCATTTCATCGATGGGTTTACGCTCAACGGAACGTATAGCTATGTGAATGTAAGTAAGCAGCAAGGCATACAAGTTAACACCACATCGCCCCACGCTGCAACGGGAAGTTTGGACTATACGCTGAACCGAAAGAACTATCGTTTGAAGACCATTTTCAGTGCGTCGCTCATGGGGCAGAAGCAGTTTGACGTGCAAGACCGTGTGTGGGTGGACGAACACCACAAGAGTTACGATGCCTATTTCCGTTGCACCCTGCCCACTTATGTGCTGTGCAATTTGGCCCTGGTGCAGACCTTCTATAACAAAGTGAAGGTAACGCTCGGCCTAGATAACCTCTTTAACTATGTGCCCCACACGTTGGGGTCGGGCATTACGATGTTCAACGTGCCGGCAACATGTGGCGCAAGGGGCTATGTTCAAGTAGAGTTTTTGATGGATGAAATCGTGAAATCCCTAAAACATAAGCGATGAAAGCAATACAATGTTTATGGCTGAGCTGCGCGATGGTGTTGGCTTCGTGTGTGCATTATGATGCCGAACCTTTCAATGGAAAGACCCTTCCGCGCATCACAGGCTATTTAACGGGCGTGAGCAACGACTGGTTGTATATCAATTTGCGGACAGGCGAGGTGTTTAATCGCTATATGCCTGGCAGCGACATCAAGGAGGGTGAGCAACATCATCGTTTAGATTGGGATGTAGCTTTCTGTGGCTATCGGCTTCGAACCAACAGCGGTACGTCGGGCGAAGGGCAGGGGGGGAGCAGCCGATTTGGGCTATGGCAACTACGATAAGTGGCAACATGTGGCGCAGTTACCGGCCGGTTTGCGATGGACTGTCGACGACCATTCGGTGTCGATTACCTATTCGCGCAACGATTGGAACAAGTATCTTATCGCCCATCATCTTGACTTCAACGAAAATCCTTGGTTTGACCCTAACCACGGGCCAGCCACATTGAAGACCGATGCCAACCCCTTGTTGTCGCAAGCGCTCACCTTCTCGGGACCACCTCCCGTCTATGCGCCCTCGTTTCACACCTATGTTGTGCGCACGGCCGATGGGCAGCGTTATTTTAAACTGCAAATCATCAGCTGGTTTAAGGGCGATGTTGAGTTGGGAGACACGGGTGGACAAATCAGTTATTATTGTGATGAATTAAAATAGCAGCGTGCAAACGCTGTTCTAAAACCATTTGAGTCATGAACAAAGAAAAAGAATCCTCCTCGCAATGGTATGTGAAACAAACCCTCGTGGCGTTTCTCTTGGTGCTTTTTGCCATGCCCTTAGGTCATGCCGCGATGATTTTAATGGAGAAGTTGATGAGCGAAGGCAGCGTGCATGTGGCTGGCTTCTTGCTCGGATTGTTAGGCTTTGTGCTCGTTATCATCGGCGTGTTTGCTCGGGGCGACACGCGACAAACGCTGTGGGGCCTGTTTGGTGGTCTGCTGTTTTGGACCGGCTGGGTTGAGTTTCTCTTTATGTATTATGCGCGGCGCTATGGTGTTCAGCCCGAGATAGAGCATGGTGTGGTGGTGACAAAACCCGAATATCTCATCCTGCCCGCCACGTTTGGCATGTGGATGATGACGATGTTGATGTATGTTTTCAGCACGCGCAACGGCTGTTTGTTTATCACTTGGCTGCAAAAGGTGCTGTTCAGAGGACGAAGAAACCAAATCGTTGTGCGCCCGATGACGCGCCACACGTCCATCGTTACCTTTATGGAAGTCAATATGATGCTGTGGGCTTCCTATCTGCTGTTGATGTTCTGCTACGACAAAAACTTCTTAGGCGACCATCATCCCGTCACGTTCTTGGTGGGGTTGGGCTGTTTGGTGGGTTCTGTTTTCATGCTCAAACGTCAGTTACACCTTGCCGCTTGGGGTGCCAACATCCGCATGGCCATCGCCACAGTGATTGTGTTTTGGACGCCGGTAGAAATTCTTGGGCGCATCAATTTCTTCAAAGAATTTTGGGTGCAGCCCGAGAAATTTGTGCTTCCCATGCTCATCATTCTGGTGGTTTTTATAACTTTGGGGCTCTATTTGTGGATCACGAGCCGTTCTCGGCGTGCTAATTGAGCTTGCAGACGGCAACTGCAGCCCCCACGCTAACGTTATCAACGCACACAAAATGAAAAAATCCACTTGGCGGAAGCATCACAAATGGTTGGGCTTGATTTGCGCCTTCTTCCTCATCATGTTTGCCTTGTCGGGCTTGGTGCTCAACCATCCCCGATTGTTTGCTTCGGTGAATGTGAGTCGAAGTTTGCTTCCCACTTCTTATCGCTATACACAATGGAACCGCGGACTGCTAAAAGGCACGCTGAAATGGCGTGGAAAGGTGCTCATCTATGGCAACAACGGCATTTGGATGGCCGACAGCATGGGCGCGGGCTTGAAAGATTTTAACCGCGGCTTGCCCACAGGTGCTGACTATCGGCAAATCAAACGCCTTTGTCTTACCCCACAACAGCAACTCTTTGCGCTGGGACAATATGGGCTCTATCGGTTGCAGGACGATGGCAACTGGCACGAGGTGGCATTGCAAAACGATGCCAATGAGCGGCTGGTGGATATGAGTATGCAAGGCGATAGCCTCGTGATTGCCAGCCGATCGATGCTCTTCTGTGCCGCGCCTCCCTACAAGCAGTTCCGCCCCATCACCTTGTTGCCGCCACAAGGTTATGATGGGCAGGTGTCATTGTTTCGTTTGGTGTGGCTGCTGCACAGCGGCGAACTCTTTGGGATGGTTGGCGTTTTGGTGGTCGATGCCATCGCCTTTGTGCTCATTTTCCTGTCGCTGACGGGCGTTGTCTATTTCTTTTTGCCGCGCATGCGTCGCAACAAGCATCCCAAAGTCATGCGCTGGCTGTTGCAATGGCACAATCATGTGGGCAGGCTCTCCATTGTTTGCACGCTGTTGTTGAGCTTCACGGGTTGGTTGTTGCGCCCACCCGCTTTGATAGCCATCGTCTCGTCGCGCGTGCATCCATTGCCTTTCTCGACCATGGACAGCGAAAATGCGTGGCACGACAAGCTGCGGTCGTTGCAATATGATGCTGCACAGGGCGATTGGTTGCTCTATTCGTCGGAAGGATTCTATGCTTTGAAGACCTTGAGGAGTACGCCGAAGCCCGAGCCAGTGCAACCTCCTGTGAGCGTGATGGGCATCAACGTTGAGGAGAAAGACGCGCAAGGCCGCTGGCTCATTGGCTCGTTTAGCGGCATGTATCGCTGGGATCGTGCGCAAGGCTATGCGACCGACTATTTTGATGGCGGCCCCATGCAGCCCGTTTCTGGTCCACCAATTGGGGCAAATGCCGTGGCGGGCTATTCGAACGACTTCAAAGTGGGCGCGCTTGTGGCCGATTATAACGTGGGAACCGACCGTCTGCCTATGCCGCAGTGGATGCAAACGTTGCCCATGTCGCTGCGCAATGTGGCGTTAGAAGTGCACACCGGCCGCATCTACACCTTCCTGTCGCTGCTCCAAGTGTTCTATGTTTTCCTCATCGGCCTAAGCGTGATGTGGTGTTTGTGGAGCGGGTGGAAGCTCCGCAAGCTGAGCAAGACGCCATCTTAATGCCCTCCGAGCAGGCATAACCTTATGCTTTCGTCAACCGAAATGGGGAAGCGCTGTCATAACCTTATGCTTTGCTCACCCGAAATAAGGAAGTGCTGTCATAACCTTATGCTTTGCTCACCCGAAATAAGGAAGTGCTGTCATAACCTTATGCTTTCGTCACCCGGAATAAGGAAGCGCTGTCATAACCTTATGCTTTTGTCAACCGGAATGGGGAAGTGCTGTCATAACCTTATGCTTTGCTCAACCGGAATGGGAAGCACAGGCATAACCTTATGCTTTTGTCACCCGAAATGGGGAAGGGCAGTCATAACCTTATGCTTTCGTCACCCGGAATGGGGAAGTGTTGTCATAACCTTATGCTCGGCTCAAGGCATAGCAGATGTTCTCATCTTGATTGCCTAATAGAACCAAACTAAAGGAAGTGGAGCCGTTAGAAATTGGTTTTTGTTTAAAAATTATAAAAGATAACAACAAACCCTTAACGGGGGGTAATTTTTAAGCGTTAAAAATAAATCAATACCTTTGCAACTCATTTTAAGGTATAGGTAGGCTTAGTGCGAAAGCGTTTTTTGAATGGGCGAACATCGCATGTGGCCTATCATTAGGATAACAATAAATAATGAGTGAAAGTTTTATGAATGATGCATTTAGTACGCCTTTACAGTGTGAGGGAATACAGGAAAATGAAATGAAGAAAAAGAAGTATGTTGCACCGATGTCGCTTATTGTCAGTATGCAGATGGAATATATTTTGGGTACGTCTGTGTCGCACAATGCTGCAGCCTCGCAAGAAGAGAACTGGAACGAGCAGGAGATAGATGGTGGTGAGATTGATTTATAAGCGGAAAGACATGAACAAAATTACACAAATCCTACAAAGCGTAGCCATGATGGCTGTGGTTGTGTTGGCTGGAGCATGTGCCAATCACGACGATATAGACAATGTTGAAGCCCGCATAGAGAAGGGCATCACCATTCAAGAAGAAAACTTTGCTGCGAACAGAGAACTTACACGCGCCGCATTGCCTGCACCACAACAAATTGATTTGGGTGATGGTGTGATGGCCGAAGTGACGTTTGAGCGCAACAACGATGAGGCTAAGAAGGGTGGTACGCGTGCGGCCATGTCTAATGAGCATTACACCATCTATGCTTTTGATGGCAGTGGGCATTTAAAAGGTAAACTCGCTGGTGTGGTGAGTGGTGGCGGTTTTATTCGTGATGCCAGCACACAGGTGTTGGAGTTGGAATCAGGCACCTATACGTTTGTTTGTGTGAATGACGCCGTTACCTATCAGAATGGGAAGTTTGAAGTGACTAAGCTCACCGAAAACCCAATGATAGATAAGGTGACCAAAACACTAACAACGCCCCATCTTGAACTCTCGTTCGTGATGAAGCATCAGGCCGCTCGCATTAAAACGAAGATAACGTCCTACACCAACGAGGGAAAGAACATTAAAGCTTGCGTGAGTGCCACGGCTGTTCAACCCAAAACCAATTTCTATGATGTGGATGGTACTACGCTGCTTAGCACCGACGACGAGGCTATAGCCGCCAATAGTAATGCGTTAACTGTGCCCGAATCGCCCGTAACAGCTTCGTCTTATGTGCAAACCATTGTGCGCGAAAGTGGTTTCGAATATTTCTTACCGCAAACCAATGGTGCCCAACTGACCTTAGGCTTTGCAGCAGGTAGCAAGATTTATGGAAAGGACTTGTCGACTAAAACCATTAGCCTTGCAGGCTTGGGCATGCTCAACAAAAACGATTCCTACACGGTGAATCTGAAGCTTAAAACCTTCCCCTATTATCTTTATCAGGATGGAACTATCGGCGCTATTGGGGATAAAGGAACAAGAACGCCTATCGCACTTGTGATTTCAGAGAAAACACAAACAGAAAAAGGATTGGCTGTAGCGTTGAAAGATGCATTTAGCGAGACTGATGCTTATGATTTCTTTTACCATTACGGAGGTGAACTATGGTTAGATGCGGGTCCTAGTTTCCTGACAATGGATGGTTATGAATCGACGTGGACGACGAAGGATTATAAACCTGGTGCTACTCCTCATGGACCTGGTGATTATGACGATATTTTCAACCTACATAAAGCTCCAGCTGATTTAGACTTAGATTTAAATATAGTGTTGGGGTCAGGAGCTTCATTGGGTGCTTATATATATGTTGGACATTATGAACCAGGTGTGGAAATTACAGGTAGTAATATTAGTAAATGGTTCATGCCCAGTTTAAGAGCATGGGTATTATTTGCGAAAACATTGGGTAAGGCAGATGTATCAACATTCCCGACTATTTACGAATGTAGTAAGCAGCATGAAAAGAATTATGATTTTGGTGTAGCAAATACTCTGGTATCTCATCCAGAGAGTGATGACCCATATCAGATTGTTTGGGATAGTTCAAAGTTGGTAGAATATTTTACACAAGCAGGTGGTATATTTTATTTAAACGAATCATATGCATCGACGGGTACGGCTACTGATTCTGGAAATATAAGATATGGTATTTTTATGAATGCTTTAAGTAATTGCATGTATTTTTCTGCCTCTAATATGTCTTTCCACCCAACCAAATTACGCTCCTTCGTTTATTTCTAATTTTTGTCATTCATTATCTTCAAGCGTTGCAAGATGCTGAGCATGGCACCTTGCAACGCTTTTTGTATTTTCATCATGCGAAGTTAGGGAATATCCTCTGCACGTATAGGGAAATGGTTGTAGGATTATTGTAGTGTGGTGTTTAATTTGTGCGTGATGGTGTGCAAGAAGTATTTTTTATTCACAAGAAAAATGGAGGAATAGACGATGAAGAAATGGATATTATTTTTGGTAATGAGTTTCACTGCGACGTTTTCTGCTGCGGCTATGAGCTATGAACAAGTGCGTCAGCAAGCACTTTTCCTCACCGATAAGATGGCTTATGAACTGAATCTTACCGATGAACAGTATGAAGCTGCTTATGAAATAAACTTCGATTATTTGATGAATGTTCGCTATCGTGAAGATCTCTATGGACCTTATTGGACACAGCGCAATATGGATTTGAGTTATGTGCTGATGGACTGGCAGTATCGTAGCTACTGTGAAACGGAGTATTTTATGCGTCCCCTCTATTGGGATGCAGGCTATTGGCGCTTTAGAGTGTATGCACGCTATCCGCGCCGCGACTATTATTATTTCGGTCGGCCAAGCTTTTATGATGTTTATAATGGCGGACACAGTTGGCGTTTGAATGGAGGTCGCAGTTGGTATAGTGGTCGTAGCTTTGGCCGATGTGACAGACGTGGATATTATGGAATGCGTGATAGCTTCAATCAAGGTCGTTATGGTAGGGGTGTTGACGAACAACAATATATGGATGGTGTTCCAATTGGCGTACGTATGGTGGCGCGTTTAATCGCCATCCCAGCAGCACACGGATGTTATCCCCACGTGAAGGACACCGTTTAGAGACGTATCGTGGAGGTACTTTCGGAACAAACTCTGGCTCTATTCCCATGCGGGGTGGCGTTTTTGGCTGGCGTCGTTAGTCCATTCCAACTGCGAAATGCAGATAATCTTTTAAAGCATCTGTCTTTTAACAAAATCTTTGTACCTTTGTGGGCGATAGTTGTTGCTTGTAATACGAGTGGCACTGGCCTTTTAACAATGCTGCATGCTTGTATCAGCACAAACAAAATATCCAACCCTTAACAAAAGTAGATGAAGACAGACCTTGAAATTGCGCGCGAATGTCGGTTGAAAGACATCAACGACATTGCGCAAGGCTGTGGTATTCCCACAGAGAGACTCGAGTATTATGGACGCCACATCGCCAAAGTCCCCGCCGAGTTGATAGATGAAAACCGCGTGAAACAAAATCATTTGATTTTGGTGACGGCCATGAGTCCCACGAAAGCGGGCATTGGTAAAACCACGGTGAGCGTGGGATTGTCGATGGCTTTGAATCGTTTAGGGATGAAGTCGGCCTTGGCTTTGCGCGAACCTTCACTCGGACCATGCTTTGGAATGAAGGGCGGTGCTACGGGAGGTGGCTATGCACAGGTGGTACCCATGCACAAAATTAATTTGCATTTCACGGGCGATTTCCATGCCATTACCGTGGCGCACAACATGATTGCAGCATTGTTGGACAATTATCTCTATCAGCACCACCGCGAGGGCTTTGCTTTGAAAGAAGTGGTGTGGCGGCGTGTGTTGGATGTAAACGATCGCAACCTGCGCAACATCATTACAGGTTTGGGTGGCAAGAGCAACGGACTGATGCGTGAAAGCGGCTTCGATATTACTCCTGCCAGCGAGCTGATGGCCATTCTTTGTCTGGCTACCGACATGAACGATTTGCAGCGTCGCATTGAAAACATCTTGTTAGGTGTAACTTTGGACGATAAACCCTTTTGCGTAAAAGATTTAGGTGTGGCGGGTGCCATCGCCGTATTGTTGCAAGATGCGCTGCAACCCAATTTGGTTCAGACGTTAGAAGGCACGCCTGCCTTCATTCATGGTGGGCCTTTTGCCAACATTGCGCATGGCTGCAACAGCATCATGGCTACGAAATTGGCCATGACGTTTAGCGATTATGCTGTGACAGAGGCTGGTTTTGGTGCCGATTTGGGTGCCGAGAAGTTCTTAGATATTAAATGTCGCAAGGCACATATCCATCCTGAACTCACCATTTTGGTTGCCACCATTCGTGGATTGAAAGAGCATGGGGGGGCTCGCCATCGACACACCTACCAGCGAACAGTTGGCTTGCGTGGAGCGTGGGTTGGCTAATTTAGATCGCCATGTGAGCAATTTGCAGCGCATGGGGCAAACGGTTGTGGTGACGCTCAACCGATTTGAGAGCGACACTGCCGAAGAACTTGCACTTGTAGCAGCGCATTGTGCCGCGCAGAATATTGGCTTTGCCGTGAACGATGGCTTTGCTCGCGGCGGTGAAGGCTGTGAGGATTTGGCGCGCTTGGTGGCCGAAACCATTGCCAAACAACCCTCTTCGGAAGTGAAATATGGTTATGATGAAGCTGACGATGTGCAAGAAAAGGTGGGTAAGATTGCTAAAGAAGTGTATGGTGCCGATGGTGTTGTGTTCACAAAGCAGGCTTTAAACATGGCACATCAGATAAGACAATGGGGCTATGACCACTTTCCTGTGTGTGTGGCCAAGACGCAATATTCTTTTCAGTGATGACGCCTCGAGGCGTGGCGTTCCGACCGATTTTTTTCCATTACGATTCAAGATTTCGTGATCAATGCGGGAGCCGAAATGATTGTAGCTATTGCTGGAAATATCATGCGTATGCCGGGGTTGCCACTTCATCCGCAAGCCGAAGCCATTCATTTTTGAAGAGGGTGAGATCGTAGGTTTGTCCTAATGGGCAAGTGGCTTTCAGAGGATTGTAACATCAGAAAGCCACTTGTTTTGAATATTTTTCTTCAGAATACCTCAAGAGGAATCTCTTCTTGAGGTATTTTTGTTTGCTTATTCCAAGAACTTGTTTTTTTCATTGCAAGTATTCTTGGTTATATCTATAAGGCTCTAACCACGCGGATGCCCAACTGTGCACCGCGTTTGCGCAGATAATCGGCCAGCAGTTGCTTGTCTTCCACCACACGTTTTTGCAGCAAACTGGCATTGAGCAGATGGAGGCCATCCTTGTGCCACACGGCAATGCCCACGTGAGAAATGTCTAATCCCGACTTATTGGTGACCAATGCCAGGATGTCACCATCGTGAATTGCTTCGCGGCAAACGGGCGTATTGCTGATAACTTGCGTGGGAATGTAGCGTGGTGTGAGGGCGTTCACCTTTTGTTCGCGTTGCGCAATGGGGCTAATCCACTCGGGATGTTGCACGAGCATGGGATATTTCTCGGCATGCGTACTCATAAAATCTACTTTTATTTGCTGTTGAGCTGTAAAAGGGGGATTGGGCGTTTGTACCTCTTTTACGAGCCCAATACGCTCATTGTCGGCAATCCATTCTGAAAAATAGTGCAGCCGATGCGTGTAGTGCACTTGATTGTCCTCATAACGAATCTTTTGTAAATAGTGACAAAAGTCCTCAAAACGTTCTTCCCCATGCTTGGCACAGCATGCGAGTGCCAACACATTTTCAACGTATGTGGTGCAATCTAATTGGCGCAAATTGATGACAAGGCGTTCGTTGGCGTGGATTTCCAATGTTTGTGCCACGTAGGGCAGGCCTTTAAGTTGGCGTGCATAGAACAGCATGAAGTTGGTGTTAGCAGGTTGTTTGTGCCCCAACTTGAGCAGATGTACCACACGGAGGCTATCCGTTCGCGTGTAACTGATGGATTGTGCTTTAGCTGTTGAGCCTATTAGGCAGCACACAATGAGGAGTTTTAAAAATTTCATAAGCTTGAGGATTATAGTCGGATGATTTGCTTCACACCCTTAACAGTTTTGAGTTTTTTGATGAGTTGGTTGAGTTTGCTGTTGTCTTCGATAAACAGCACCACGTTGCCACTGAAGAGCCCATCGTGGGAATCGATGTTGATGGAGCGCATAGTGAGCTTGTCTTCCTTGGAAATGATGTTGGTGATGTTACTCACAATGCCGATATCATCGTGGCCAATGATGCGTAGGGTGATGGCATATTGGCTTGTTCCCTTGCCGCTCCATTTGGCTTTCACCATGCGATAGCCGAAACGTTTGCGCAGTTCGGGAGCATTAGGGCAGGTGGTGCGATGGATGGTGATGCCGCCACTCACAGTAACGAAGCCAAAAACATCATCGCCATAGATGGGATGACAGCATTGTGCCAGCTTGTAATCGATGCCTTTAAGGTTTTTATCAATCACGAGCACGTCGCTGTTGTTTTGCAGTAACTGCTCGTTAGGGTTTTCATATTCAAAGTTTTCGGCACTCTCTGTGGGCTTAGTATTGCTCTCGCCATTGCGCAATTCAAGATACTTCTCAATCACAGTGTTGGCATCTAACCGCTCGTCAGCAATGTCTTTATAAAAATCGGAGGTTTCTTTGTAGCCCATTTTCTTGATAAGCTGTGACATGAGACTTTCTTCCACCTCGATTTTCTTGTTCTTAAAACGTCGCTCCAACAGTTCTTTGGCGTAGAGACTATCTTTAGCTTGCGTTTCTTTCAATGCGAGACGAATTTTGGCTTTCGCCTTGCTTGTCTTCACAATGTTGAGCCAATCGCGCTTGGGGCATTGGTTGTTCTGGGTGAGTACCTCTACGGTGTCGCCCGAATGAAGCACCTCGCGGAAGCTCACGTTCTTACCGTTGATACGTCCTCCCACGCAACTGCTGCCTACATTGGAATGAATGTGATAGGCAAAGTCGAGCAGCGTGGCACCCTTTGGAAACTTCAGTAGGTCGCCTTTTGGTGTGAACACATAAACCTCATCTTCATAAAGATCGAGCTTAAATTGGTCCATGAGCTGCAAATCGTCGTTGTTTTCTAACGCCGATCGGATGTTGGCCAACCATTCATCAACGCCGCCTTCGCTCTTCACGCCCTTATAACGCCAGTGCGCAGCCAAGCCATGTTCGGCAATTTCATCCATGCGTTCTGTGCGAATTTGCACTTCCACCCATTTGTTCTCAGGCCCCAAAACGGTAATATGCAGGCTCTCATAGCCATTGCTTTTGGGCACACTGAGCCAGTCGCGCAACCGTTTTGGGTTAGGTTGATACATGTCGGTGATGATAGAATATACCTGCCAGCATTGCATTTTCTCTTTCTCCAATGGTGCATCTAAGATGATGCGGATAGCAAAGAGGTCATAGATGCCTTCGAATTTACAGTGCTGTTTTTTCATCTTTTGCCAAATGGAGTGAATGCTCTTGGTGCGCCCTTTCATGTGAAATGAGAGGCCTGCGGCTTTGAGTTTCGCTTCAATCGGGTCGATAAAACGTTTAATATAGGCGTCTCTCGATGATTTTGTGGCATTCAGAGCATCTTTGATAGCATAGTAAGCATCATGCTCCAAATATTTTAGACTAAGGTCTTCGAGTTCGCTTTTCAGCTTGTATAATCCCAACTTGTGAGCCAGTGGCGCATAGAGGTAGCTGGCTTCCTCGCTCACTTTCTGCTTGGCTTCCACAGCATCGGTGTCGCGAATTTGCCGCATGATATTTACGCGGTCGGCTATCATGATGAGGATGACACGCATATCTTCAGAAAACGAGATAAGCAGATTTCTGAAGTTCTCGCTCTCGATGATGGGATTCTTTTTGTAGAGTTCGTGAATCTTTACCAAACCATGGATGATGTGTGCCACACCATTGCCATATTTTTGGCGAATATCCTCCAACGGCAGATGCCCATCAATCACTAAAGTAAAGAGGATGGTGGCCAGCACACCATCGCGCTTCAGCCCAATCTCGTCGACAGCTATCTGTGCTGTGCGTAGCGATTGCAGTACAGGGTTAAGTCCAAACACATCGCGTTGGATTTGTCCATTAGCGATAGCTTGTGTTAATTGCTCCCGCAACAATTCCTCATCGTTGGTGTTAAGCGTCTCGCCAATAGCGTTTTTGAGTTGGCCGAGCAGCTGCTTGGTTTCTTCAATTTCTTCGAGTGTGAATTCAATCTTTTCTTTCTTCATTGATGTTCCTTCCGTAATAAATCGTTCACTGTTTTCACAGGATTAAAAGTTTCTAACGGCACTTCCACAAACATGGTGTTCCATTGGCTCATGGCACCATTCCAAAGGCCTGGCAATTCCAAGGCTTTTAATTCGCGTCCATCTTTGCTTTTGTGGCTAATGAAGCCTGTTTGTGGGTCGACATATTGTTGCAAATCAAAGGGGTGACCTTGGTAGTCGCGTAAAGCGCAAACCAAATCGACAGGATTGAAATGCGTGCCTTGCTGGAACATGGCCACTGCTTCGGGGTTGTTGTCGTCGATTTGCGTGCGTTCTAAGATTTGCAAGCTCACGCTTCCATCGGCGTTATAGCATAGGAAGGGGCCTCCGCCTGGTTCACCAACATTTCTCACCATGCCACAAACGCGCATCGGACGGTTGAGTTTCTTGTGCAGGTAGTGTGCCAAAGCCTTATCGTCTAAGTTAGCAGCGCCCTCCTTTTGACAGCACAAAGTTTGTTCTACAAAGCGCAGCATTTCGAGCATTTTAGGTCGTGTGAGCACGCCTTTGTCTAATTCTCGTAAGTAGGCGAAAGTTTGTTGCTGTTGTGTTACCAGGTAGCCAGCCAAAAGTTGTTTGTAGAGGGTGGTGGAGGCTTTCAACTTATCGGGCACCACATTGTCGATATTCTTAATAAACACGATGTCAGCTGCTAAGGCTTGCAGATTTTTGAGCAATGCACCATGCCCACCAGGACGAAAGAGGAGTTTGCCATCGGCTGTTCGAAAGGGTGTGTTGTCTAACTGCACTGCGAGCGTGTCGGTAGCCAAACTTTGTTCCGAAAAGCTGATATCATAGTCCATATCTAATTGCTTGCTGAATTGCTGGGCTGCTTGTTCGGCCTCTTTTTGGAACAAATCGAGGTGTTGATGGCTCACCGTGAAATGTATTTTTGCACGTTTTCCGCAGGCAGCATATTGTGCCGCTTCAACCAAGTGTTCGGCCAATGGAGTGCGTGCTCCATCGGGGTAGCGATGAAACTGCAGCAAACCTTTGGGTAAAGTGCCATAGTTTAGTCCCTTATTCAGTAGCAAATTCTCAACAATAGCTTTGTGTTTTCCTGCCGCTATGAGTGCATCAATGTCTTGCCCTTCATTTTTGATGCAGGCCGCATTGAGTGCATCGTAGAAAGCAAACTGCTTGATTTGAGCAAAGAATTGCTGTTCATCGCTTGTTTGTGGTTGCGCATAGGAGGCTGAAAGAAAGGCAAAAAGCATTTTAAACATGCGACTGGCTGCACCGCTGGCTGGCACAAATTTCACGATGTCGTGTTGGTCTGCGCAGTAGTCTTGCCATTTCGACAGATAGATTTCCATCGCCGCGCCATGCAGTTGCATAATCCCTTTGCCAATGGCCGCGGCAGCTTGAGTTTTAAGAAAGGAAAACCTTGTTGGAAGTGGTGCAACTGCTCGTTAACTTGTGCCTCGTTCATACCCTGATGGGCTAATTGCTGTTGATCTTGTTCTGTAAATTCCATAGTTTCGTTTGCTTATATTTTAAAAGTAATGATAGGAAGTTTCTGTTGCTTTATTTTATTTTTACGCTGCTCTGTTACTATTTTTAAGTAATCGGGCAGATTGATTTGTATGCAAATGTACGAAAAAAAACTGATGCTCGCCGGCCTTTAAGCTTAATTAATGTTGTGGCAAGCATCGGCTTTTGTTCATAGTGTTAGCGTCACAACATAATCGATATCGGTGGGTGTTTGGCCGAGATGCAGGGTGATGCCATCGCCTGTCGGTGTGAATTTCAGTGCCTCTCCGGTGGCGAATGTCACAGCCCGTTTCACTTTTCGCCCACCGAGTGGAATGAAAAGGCTTTTGTCTTGGCAATCGAGAATGTGGATAAAGAGTTGGTTGCCGCGCTGTGTGCTCACGCCCCAATCATGGGGTGCCACGAGTCCTCCGCGCGTGTTATAGATGGTTGTGCCATATTGTTTGAGCCATTCTCCGATGGCATGAAGGCGGTCGAGTGCCAAAGTGGGCAAGTCGCCATTGGGTTCAGGTCCGATGTTGAGCAGCAGATTGGCATTTTTTCCGGCTGCACGTACCAGCATTTGGATAAGCGCTTTGGGCGTTTTATAATGGTTGTCGGTGATGGAATAGCCCCAATGGTCGTTGATGGTTTGGCACGATTCCAAGGGCAGTTGCCCAATGCTTTGCCCTGAAAGTCCCGCCTTATTTTCGCCCGGAAGGTCGCGCTCGAAAATCTGAATGTCCTCGCCTGCATAGGGTGTTTGATGGTGGTTGTTGGCGATGAGACATTGCGGTTGCAGCTGATGAATGAGCGCATATTGCTCGGGCAGTTGCCAATCGAAAGGTTTTGCATCGCTGTCGTGGTCCCACCAGCCATCAAACCAGATGGCACCCACGGGCCCATAGTGCGTGAGCAGTTCGGTGAGCTGCGTGTTCATAAATTGATAATAGCTGGGCCAGTTGGCTTTTGTCTTGTCGCGTCCCGTGCCATTGCCCGTTCGGCCTTGCGGATAGTCCTCGCGTCCCCAGTCTAAATGCGAATAATAAAGGTGGAGCTTCACGCCATATCGCGCACAGGCCTCGGCCAGTTCTTTGATGATGTCGCGCTTGAACGGCGTTCCGTCCACACTGTTATAAGTGCTGGTGGCGGTTTTGAAGAGCGAAAATCCATCGTGATGGCGCGTGGTGATGGTGATATTTTTGCGCCACTATCGCGGATAGCCTTCACCCATGCGTCGGCATTGAAGCGAGAGGGATAGAATGCCTGCGCCAACTTGGCGTATTCCTTGAAGTTGATATCTTCGTTGTGCATCACCCATTCGCCTCGAGCAAGCATGGAATAGAGCCCCCAGTGGAGGAAGATGCCAAACTTCTCGTCTTGAAATTGTTCGCGTGCTTTGCGATTTTCAACTGTGGGTTGATAGGATGTTTGTGCCCAACCTGTGTGGCTCAGCCATAGCAGGGTTAAAAGGAAAAATACTTTTTTCATTGCGTTATTGATTGGTTGTTATAGATAGATTGCAACATTGCTTTGTTAAAACATTGCCCTTCGATGGCGCAAGCCAATAGGGTGGTGCTTGAATTGCTGTGTGTAAAGGTAGTAAAAGTTGGGTAGGAAATCGCTCTTTGGTCCCAATATTTTGTCTTGTGGGCTTAGTTTTGCCATTTGCATAGTCTATGCAAGCGTTGTTTTTCGTGTTTTGTCATTTGCATAAGCTATGCAAGCGTTGTTTTTTTGTGTTTTGCCATTTGCATAGGCTATGCAAGCATTGTTTTTCCGTGTTTTGCTATTTGCATAGGCTATGCAAGTGTTGTTTTTCGTGTTTTGCCATTTGCATAAGCTATGCAAGCGTTGTTTTTTGTGTTTTGCCATTTGCATAAGCTATGCAAGCATTGTTTTTCGTGTTTTGCCATTTGCATAAGCTATGCAAGCGTTGTTTTTCGTGTTTTGCCATTTGCATAAGCTATGCAAACGTTGTTTTTCGTGTTTTGCTATTTGCATAAGCTATGCAAGCATTGTTTTTTGTGTTTTGTTATTTGCATAAGCTATGCAAGCATTGTTTATCGGTGGAAGGGTTGGATAGCGCATTGCTGTTGGTATGTTTTACAGCAACTTTAGCCTTACAAGTTCGATTTTTGTGAGCGTGCTCTTTACAATTTTAAATTGGAAGTGCTCGATGGTAATTACCTCGTTAAGTTTTGGGAAACTTTGGTAGTGGTGCAGAATAAAACCGCCGATGGTCTTATATTCCTCACTTTCGGGCAAATCAATTCCAAACATCTCATTGACTTTGTCTATCTCTAAGCGCGCCGATAGCAGGTATTCGCTATCGCCCACGGCCTTCGCAATATATTTGTTGCTGTCATGTTCGTCTTCAATATCACCGAAAATCTCTTCCACAATGTCTTCCAAAGCCACGATACCGCTGGTGCCACCAAATTCGTCGACCACCACACCGAGACTCTTTTTGCTTTGCAGAAAACGCTTCATGAGCTTTGTGCCGTCATCGTTTCGGGCACAAAGGGCATGGTTCGGATGGACTGATGCCAGTCGTCGCCGGTGTTTTTAAACATTTCGGAGGAGTGCACATAGCCCTCGATGTGGTCTATATCTTCGCGGTAAACAATGATTTTGCTATTGCCGCTTTCCACAAATTTCTGCATTAGTTCGTCCTTAGGGCAGTTCATTTCCACGGCATTAATTTCGGTGCGAGGCACCATGCAGTCGCGCACTTTGGTTTCAGAAAACTCCAATGCGTTTTGAAAAATCTTCACCTCGTCTTCAATCTCTTCGCCTTCTTTGGCATTATTGATGCTGGTGTTCACTAAATAGTCGAGGTCTACTTTGGAGAATTCTTCATCGCCCACTTCTTTCTCAATGTGGATTCCCACAATGCGGAGCAGCATTTTTGAAAGGAAAGTGGCTATGCGGCTGATGGGCCACAGCACGATATAGAACAAAAAGGCTAACGGCGAGAACACAATCATGAGCCGATTGGGGTTGCGACGGAAGAGCGTTTTGGGCAGAAATTCGCCCGTGAAGAGCATGATAATGGTTGAGATGATGGTGTCGGCTGGCACGGTGACGGTGGGGGAGGAGCCTTGAAAAATCGTGTTATCGAAGAAACGTGCGATGAGAATGCCATAGACAACGAGCACCGCATTGTTGCCCACCAACATGGTGCTCACAAAGTCGTTGCCTTGCCGATAGAAAAAGTTGACGAGGTGGTTGGCTAAACCATTCTTCTCTTTGTCCATCTCAAACAGCATGCGGTTGCTGGTGACAAAGGCCATTTCCATGCCCGAGAAGAATGCCGAAAGCACCATGGTAGCCGCAATGCCAATGATTAATGAAATATCTACAGTGTCATTCATCTTTGTTGTTCAATCTTAATGCATCAACGGAATGGAGGTATTGCGGCGTTGAGGTGTAGCCAAGGGGTGCATGCTACGCATCATCGAGTCTTGCATTCGGCGCGCCGAATCGCTCACTATGGTGCCACTTTCATTGGGTGAACCATCTAAATCGCCGCGTATAAACGAGCCTTTCGTGTTGGATACATAATATTTTGTCATCTTTTCGTCGCTGCGGAAATAAGCTCCTTGCAGGGTGCGTTCTGGCGTAACCAAACGCGAAAGACGTGTGAATAGAGTTCATGTTTATTCTCATCCCAAAACAATTGGTTGCTTGAAAAGTGCAAACCATCCTTCGTGAGAATGCGCACACGTGATCGAAGTTCCCACAATTTCAGTTGGTCATAATAATAGGCTGTGTCGCATTGAATATAGGCTTGCACATGAAATTTCTCATCAAACTGTTGCAAGAAAATGCCTTTATTAAAAAGCCAGCGCGAAGGATTGAGGTTAGTGTTTACATCCCATTGCTCAGTTACGATGCGATATTTCGCTACACCCGAATCGGATATGAGTGTATTAACACCATAACTCACCATGACAGCTACCGAATCGCGTGCATGAATGGCTGGTGCTGTGTGTTCGTGCTGGTCTTCACAAGCCAGCAATAACATTGCCGTTAGCCATAGGATACTAAAAATCTTGCTTTTCATTCGCCGAAATCGTTGCTGCAATATGGGGTCACAAAAGCGCTTATTTAAATTTCCATTTTGCGAACCACTGCTCGTTGAAAGTCAAACCCAACGTGAGACGGAAGGTATTTCTTTCAATAAGTTTGTTGCCTCACGACGAACCCACGATGCACTGATATTAAGTGCTGTACGATTTTCGATGGAATTGACAATTGGAATGCCTACTCCAGCACTCACACTATATTCTTTTGGACCATCCATCCCGTTCACCTTATAATAAGGAGTCACATAGGATGCTCCTAAACGATAGCGTAAACGGTCGGTGAAGCGGCGCCCATATTCGTTCTTGCAAAACTCTCCGCCCAAAGTAAACTTGTGGCGATCTTGATAAACATCGTTGCGCAACGTGTATTGTTGCACATGATTCACCACTTGATAGTCGGCATAACCCACCTTACTATACTGCATTAACGTGTAGTCGACACCCACACGCCATTTGTTGTGATGCTCGTACATCAATCCTACACCATAGGTGGTGGGTAGCTTAAATGCATCTTTAATAGTCAATGTTTCTGTGTTCGAAACACCTGTTTGCGCATTTCTTGAAACCACTTCGCAGGTAGCATCGGCCCCCAATTTATGGCTCAAACCATAGGTTACCCCCAAGGTTAGCGCATCCTTTTTCGAGAATTCAGCTGTATATTGTGCACCAAGATCCAATTTATAGTTATTGATGGTGGCAGCATAGTATTTCGATAGCGTGTTAATGGATGCATCACTATAGGAATTAACCACAGAACGAGTCATGTTTCCCCATAGGTATCCAATATTTGCACCAATCGAAAAGTTGCGCAGAGGCGACCACCCCCCACCCAAATACACAGCATGCAAGCCGCCACTACCTTCATAAGTGTCGGTGGCTGTTTGATGGATAGGCGATGTGATTGCATTTAAATTGCGTGTGTAGGCATAGTTATAGCCAATGGTTGTGAGAGGAACGACACCGAAACTCACCCCCGCATGTTTGGCTACACGAAAACCTGCTGTGGCATAGTCAAACACAGCATTCTTCGCATTGCGCGAAACACCATTTGCTTTAAAATTGGTAAGTTGCCCTGAAAAGCCTACATCGAAAATAAACGACAGAGAGTCTAATGCGGCATAAGACGCGGGGTTACCCACATTCACTTGGTTGTGGGTGTGAAACCCCAATCCTAAACCATTCATACCACGATTAAAGCCTGTCCCTTCGTCTGCGATTAAGCCCATGCCATATTGGCTATAGGGAGAGTTTGTTCCGCTTTGTGCCCACAGCATTGATGCAGGTAAAGCTAAGAAAACCATACTGAGTATTTGTTTCTTCATTTTGAAAAAGTAATTGCGTGCAAATTTATTAAAAAGAGAAACACTTGTATCATAACTCAGAAATATAAGCTATTTTTTGCATTGTGATACGGTTTCAAGAAACATTCAAAGCGAGTATATTGCTTTTTTTATTGTCTTTAACATCCTTCGTTAAAGCTGCTGAAACGCCAGATACAATCTATGGCGATTCGCTTCAAATCAGTTTGCTCACTTGTGGCTCAGGCAAGGAGGTTTATTCGCTCTATGGTCACACGGCTATTCGTTTTCATGATGTGCGCAATCAGCAAGACTTGGTCATCAATTATGGCATGTTTTCATTCGCACAAAAGAATTTTATTTTGCGTTTTATCTTCGGACTTACCGATTATGAAATGGGTATCGTTCCCTTTGATGCTTTTATGGAAGAGTATAAACGTGAGCATCGCTGGGTGATTGAGCAGGTGCTTAACCTCTCTTCTGCCGATAAACGTAGCATAGCTATGGCCATTGATGCCAACTATTTACCCGAGAATAGGGTGTATCGTTATAATTATTTCTATGATAATTGTACTACACGCGCACGTGACTTGTTAGCGAATAACATTCAAGGAACGGTCGTTTATAAAAGCACGCCCAAGACACAAGCCACATTTCGTAGTGAAATCCATCAATGGAATCAGCTACAACCATGGGCAAGGTTTGGAAATGACTTGCTATTAGGCATTGGAGCCGATCAAAAGCTCACGCCCGAAGAGCAGCAATTTTTACCCGATTCGCTCAGAAAAGATTTCCAAACAGCCATCATCCGCTATCAAAATGGAAAGGAGCGTCCATTGGTTGCTGCAACGCATCTTCTTTATAGTCCATGCGGGAAAACTGTTGATTTCTCATTGACAAGTTTTCTTTGCTCGCCATTTGCGCTCATCGCTTTGCTTTTTCTTATCACAATGAGTGCGTGGCTGTTGCGGAAACGTGTACCAAAATCTTATTTCTGGGTGGTGCAGGCTGTGCGTTTGCTGACGGGCTTGTGTGGTATTCTGCTCACAATGATGCTCTTCAGTCAGCATCCCACCGTGCGTCTCAACCTGCAAATCCTCTTTCTCAACCCGCTTAATCTGCTTTTCTTTGTCCCCAAATTGCGGCAAAGCAAGCGTTTTAACCAAGTGATGGCAGGGTGTTATGCCTTGGCTTGTGTGGGCGCTCTTTTTCAAACTTATGCCGAGAACGTCGTCCTTGTGGCATTCATTTTGCTATTTATCCAAGTGACAACGATGAAAGAACGTAATCTTATTGCACGAACATAGCATGGCCAATAAATATATCGCCCTTCTCATTGCCGCATTAACGACGGCCGAAGTACAAGCTTCAACGCTTGTACCACGCTTAGTCGTGAATATTAATATTGATGAATGGCGCGGAGAGTATTTTGATTCTTTCCTTCCTTTATTTCAAGAAAACGGACTGAAAAAACTGTCTCGTGAAGGACATGTGTTCGATGTAGCCTCGGCTCCTTTCGATTTTGTCAATGCGCCGGCTGCGATTACAACGATTGCTACAGGCACAACACCTTTCTATCACGGCATCATTGGTGCACAATGGCTCAATCGTTCCACCTTGCATCCCATGCGTTGCACAGAGGATAAGCGTTACACTTATGCACCTTCTAACGTGAAATGTTCAACCGTTGGCGACGAGTTGAAGATTGTCACCCATGGGAAAAGTATTGTTTATAGTCTTGCTGCTCATGCAGATTATGCCATTTTGTCAGCAGGACATGCAGCTAATAATGCGATTTGGTATGATAAGCGCTATAGAAGATGGAACACAACAACCTATTATGGTGCTTCACCTCAGTGGCTCAACACACCGCTTGCACCATCAGCAATCACCAATGTTGATATCGGAAACAAGGCCATCGACATTGTCAACCAAGAGCAAATGGGTAAGGACGATATTCCCGATATGCTCACTATCACACTCTCTGCAGCGTTAGATGATAACGAATCGTTGCGGCAACAAGACCAGGCCGAACAGCTGATTTATCAGCAAATAGACCAAACTATTGCGAAGCTTGTTACAAGTATTGAACAGTCGGTGGGGAAGGAACATGTGCTTTTTGTCGTCACGGGCACTGGAACGAGCAATGATAGCGAAAACGATTACAGTCTTTATCGTGTGCCTACAGGCAATTTCTATATCAACCGCACAGCGAAACTGCTCAATGTTTATCTAAGCGCACTCTATGGACAGGGTACATATGTAGATGCCACCTGGGGCAATCAGATTTATTTAGATTACAAAACTATTGAGCAGAAGCATCTTCGTTTGCAGGATGTGTTGGTTCAGAGCCAAAATCTTTTGTTTCAAACTGCAGGTGTGAGTGATGTCTATACGTGTGAGCAATTGTTTGCTAATAATGCTGCCGTTTCTCGTGTGCGCAATGCTTTCCATCCCAATCTTAGTGGCGATTTGGTAATAAAGGTTGCACCAGGGTGGAAAATGACCAATGAAGACTCGCAAGAAAGCTATACGAGTCGTGTGGCTGTAGCCCATTTCCCTATTATTTTTTATGGAAATGGTGTGGAACCCAAGCACGATTTCACTCCCATAACGACCGATTATATTGCCCCAACGCTCTGTAAGAGCATCCGCATTAGGGCGCCTAATGCTTGCGCTGTAAGTCCGCTTTTCTAACCCAAGAATGGTGCTGTAACGCCCTGATTGCCATCTATGCGAACAAGGGGGTGTGGTTAAAACAAAAGAAGTTAGAAAAGGGTTGCGTTGTAAAGTGTTGCATTTTGTGTCATCATTCCATAGAAATTGGTCGCAAAAGCAGCCCACTTTGTGTCATGATTTAATAGGTATCAATCCCCTCATTTATTGACATTGACAACGCAATATCGCAGGATAAGTCCGTCATGCACATGAAGTTTCAATCAAATTGCATGAGGGTTTCAATTAAAAGTGTTACTTTTGCACCACTATTCAATAAAAAATAACAACATAAGATAAAATGAATTTCAATAAAATTCTTAAGTCGCTTTTTGGAGATAAGTCCACACGCGACATGAAACTGATACAACCCCTCGTAGAAGAGGTGAAGAAAGTGTATCCCGAGATACAACAATTAAGCAACGATGCGTTGCGCGCAAAAACCAAAGAGTTGCAACAATATGTCAGGAAAGCTGCTGAAGAACAAAATAAACAGATTGAAGCGCTCAAGGAAGAGGTAGAGAAAACGCCTATTGACCAGCGTGAAGAAATCTTTAATCATATTGATAAGTTAGAGAAAGAGGTGCTTGATCGTTATGAAGTAGCACTCAATGAGGTGATGCCAACCGCATTCAGCATCATCAAGGATACGGCCCGTCGCTTTGCTGAGAACGATGAAGTGGTGGTTGAAGCAACCGATTTCGACCGCGAATTGGCCGCTAATCCTGCCAACGATTTTATTACAATTGATGGAGACAAGGCCATTTACCACAATGAATGGACAGCCGGTGGCAACAAAATCAAGTGGAACATGGTGCACTATGATGTGCAACTGTTTGGTGGTATTGCACTCCATCAGGGGAAAATCGCCGAGATGGCTACGGGTGAAGGTAAGACTTTGGTGGCAACCTTGCCGGTATTCCTCAACGCTTTAACAGGAAACGGTGTGCACATGGTCACGGTTAACGACTATTTGGCTAAGCGTGACTCGGAGTGGATGGGGCCACTTTATATGTTTAACGGCCTTTCTGTGGATTGCATCGATAAGCATCAGCCCAACTCTGAAGCGCGAAGAAAAGCCTATCGTGCCGATATTACTTTCGGAACAAACAATGAGTTTGGCTTCGATTACTTGCGCGATAACATGGCTTTGAATCCTGCCGACTTAGTACAACGCAAGCATAACTATGCTATTGTCGATGAGGTTGACTCGGTGTTGATTGACGATGCCCGCACACCTTTAATTATATCTGGACCTATTCCAAAAGGTGATGACCAGATGTTTGAAGAGTATCAGCCCTTAGTAGAGAAGCTCTATGAGGTACAACGTAAACAGGCTACGGAACTTTTGGCTGAAGCAAAGCAAAAGATTACTGAGGGACAAAGTAAAAATGATAAGAAGATTCTGGATGAAGGTTTCTTGGCTTTGTATCGCTCTTATAAAGCTCTACCGAAGAATAAACCGCTCATCAAGTATCTCTCTGAAGATGGAATCAAGGCAGGAATGTTGGCTACAGAAGAGGCTTATATGGCTAACAATAACAGAGAAATGCCGAAAGCCATTGCACCTTTGTACTTCGTTGTCGATGAAAAGCTCAATAGTGCCGACTTAACCGATAAGGGAGCAGCCTGGTTAGCAGGTCAAACCGGGCAGGAAGATCTTTTTGTGTTGCCCGACATCACAACCGAACTCTCGGAGTTGGAGCAGCAAAAAAATCTCTCAGAAGAGGAGAAATTAAATAAAAAAGACCAGCTCATGGCGCACTATGGCGTGCAGAGTGAGCGTGTACATACGTTGCAACAATTGCTCAAAGCCTACACCATGTTCAATAAAGATGATGAATATGTGGTGATGGATGGTGAGGTAAAGATTGTCGATGAGCAAACAGGTCGTATCATGGAAGGCCGTCGTTGGAGTGACGGATTGCATCAAGCAATCGAAGCAAAAGAGCATGTTAAGGTGGAAGCAGCGACACAAACCTTCGCAACCATCACGCTTCAGAACTACTTCCGCATGTATCATAAGCTGTCAGGTATGACAGGTACGGCAAGTACTGAGGCGGGAGAGTTTTGGGATATCTATAAGTTAGATGTCGTAGAAATACCAACCAATCGCCCCATTGCACGCCATGACTTAGACGATCGCGTCTATAAAACAGCACGAGAAAAGTATGCTGCTGTCATCGACGAGATCGAAACGATGCGCAATGCGGGACGTCCTGTGCTTGTAGGTACGACCTCTGTGGAGATTAGTGAGCTGCTGAGCAAGATGCTTAAGATGCGTAGAATTCCGCATAATGTGCTTAATGCAAAGCAACACCAGCACGAAGCTCATATCGTTGCCGAAGCAGGTAAGTCGGAAAATGGTTTGGGTGCTGTGACGATTGCTACCAACATGGCCGGTCGTGGTACTGATATTAAGCTTACTGATGAAGTGAAAGCGGCCGGAGGTTTGGCTATTATTGGTACCGAGCGCCATGAAAGTCGCCGTGTAGACCGTCAGCTTCGTGGTCGTGCAGGCCGTCAAGGTGACCCAGGTTCATCTGTATTCTATGTCTCACTTGAAGACAAACTTATGCGTCTTTCGCCTCTGAACGCATTGCAAAGATTATGGATCGCTTAGGCTTCGAGGATGGAGAACGTATCGAAAGCCCCATGATTTCGCGTAGTATTGAGCGTGCACAGAAGAAAGTTGAAGAGAACAACTTCGGTATTCGTAAGCACTTGCTCGAATATGACGACGTGATGAACAAGCAACGCACGGTGATTTATGAGAAACGTCGTCACGCTTTGATGGGCGAACGCATTGGTATGGACATCACAAATGTGATTTGGGATCGTGTGTTTAACATCATTGATAAGAACGATTACCAAGGTGCTAAGGAAGACTTCCTCAAGGTGTTAGCCATGGAATTGCCCTGCACACAGGACGAATTCGAGAATGGTAATCACGAAGAAATCAAAGAACGCGCCTTCGAAGCGGCTATGGATTCGTTCAAACGCCATACTGATCGTATTCAAAGCGATGCCTATCCAGTCATTAAACGTGTACAAGAAGAGCAGGGAGCAATGTATGAACGCATCCTTGTTCCTATCACCGATGGCAAGGGAATCTATCAGATTCCAGCCAATTTGCAAGAGGCTTACAACACGGAAGCTGCCAGTGTGGTAAAGGAATTTGAGAAGACAGTCATGCTTCGCATCATTGATGAAAGTTGGAAAGAGAATCTTCGTCAGCTCGATGAATTGCGTCATAGTGTGCAAAATGCATCTTATGAGCAGAAAGATCCGCTGCTTATCTTCAAATTGGAGAGCGTAAAGCTGTGGGATAACATGATTGATGAGATGTATAGTCGCATGGCCAGCGTGCTTATGCGTTGTCAAATTCCTGTTGTTCAAGAGGTACAAGAGGCCGCACCCGAGCAACATGCACAACGTTATCAAGAGCAAAAGGTTGATCTTGACGACGAACGCGATCGCCAATTGCAGCGGCAAGCCATGCAACATGATACACGTGAGGGAGCGGAACAGGTAAATCATACGCCCTATGTAGCTGAGCATACTCCACGTCCCAATGACCCTTGTCCTTGTGGAAGTGGTAAGAAGTTTAAGAATTGCCACGGCAGGAATTTGTAATTTCCATTTAAAGTAGATTTAGTCTCGGTGCTCATCGTCTCCATTGGGTGGACGATGGGCACCTTTTTGATGTGTGTTTGCTAACTCATCTCCTTGCTATTCTCATACATCAAGTTATGTTTAAAATGGGTATTTCTGTAAGATTTTGCTACTTCTCTATGGTTTATGGATAGCAAAACCACACTAAAAAATCGGAAATTTATTTGGTTGTTCTTTAAAAAAAATATACCTTTGCACACGCAATTCGCAACATGCCAGCCCCATGTATTTGTAAATGCACCCTTAGCTCAGTTGGTAGAGCAACTGACTCTTAATCAGTGGGTCTAGGGTTCGAATCCCTAAGGGTGTACAAACAGAGGTGGCTTTTGCGGCATTTGCATGCACCCTTAGCTCAGTTGGTAGAGCAACTGACTCTTAATCAGTGGGTCTAGGGTTCGAATCCCTAAGGGTGTACTTCTCAATTCATAGAAAGTGCTTTTGCCATATTGTGGTGAAAGCACTTTTTTTAATACTATAACATGCAGGAATGGAAACAAAATTTCAGTAGAGAGTCATCGTCTTTGGTTGTAGATATTGCTGTGGTTGGTGCAGGGGCTGCAGGCTTCTTTGCTGCCATCACGGCGAAACAAATGCAGCCACAAGCACGTGTTTGCTTATTTGAGCGTGGCAATCATCCACTAAAAAAGGTTGGATTGACGGGCGGTGGGCGCTGTAATCTCACGAATAGTTTTGCAGCAGTGACCGATTTAAAACAGGTTTATCCGCGAGGGCATCAGTTGTTGAAACGTCTTTTTAAAAGTTTTAACCATGAAGATGCGATGGCCTGGTTTCAAAAAGCAGGTGTACCTTTAGTTACGCAGGCCGATCATTGTGTGTTTCCACAATCTCAAGATGCGCAAACTATTGTGAAAACGCTCATGAAAGAAGCTGAGCGTGTGGGCGTGGAACTGCATTGTCGGCATACGTTTACAGGACTTTCTCCAATGGATGGTGGCCAATTGTTGCTTGCTTTTCGTGATGCAAAGTCTGTTATTTGTCGACAAGCCATCATCACAATGGGAGGTTCTCCTACGCAGAAGGGGTTAGAACCCTTTCTCAAAATACAGCATCAGATAGAAGAACCAGTGCCTTCGCTCTTTACGTTCGCCCTAAATGAACCTGCACTCACGCAGTTGATGGGTGCTGTAATCCCTCATGTGCGCTTGGCTATTCCTGCAACAAAGCTGTGTAGTGTAGGTATTTTGCTCGTCACCCACTGGGGTGTGAGCGGCCCTGCTACACTGAAATTGTCATCCTATGCGGCGCGTTTTCTGCACGAACACCATTACCATTGCCCGATTTCCATCAATTGGACAGGCGAGACCAATCAGCAAAAGGTGGCTGAAGATTTGCTTCACCAGCAACATCTGCATCCACAAAAACAGATGAGTACTACCAAAGTTTTTGAGCTCCCCACGCGGGTGTGGCACTATTTGTTGCAGCGTTCCACCCTCAATCCAGAAACGAGATGGTGTGATTTGAGTAAAAAGGCACTACATAAGCTCGTCGAGGTACTCACGAATGATGGTTATCTTGTGGTGGGAAAAGGAACTTTTAAGGAAGAATTCGTTACTTGCGGCGGTGTGAGTTTGCAGAGTATTCATGTGAATACCTTGGAGAGTAAGGTTATTCCTGGCCTTTATTTTGCAGGTGAGATATTAGATGTTGATGGTATTACGGGTGGATTTAACCTGCAAGCCGCATGGACTACTGGTTATGTGGCAGGAAAAAGTGTCGCGAATGCTTTTAGTCGAGAGTGAGAATGGTAATACATTGTAAAACAAATGGTTAGAGGTGTGAAAGAAAAAGCTATCATTTGGCGAAGTAAAGTGGTGCAGATGAGGTGGGAAAATGCGCTATATTACCTACTAAAGTATACTATATTATGATGCGTAATTGCTGCGAATGATGGTGAAGAAAGAAAAAACTATTTTTTTTTGCTATTCCAGTGGTTTGCATTATCTTTGCAAAACAAATAAAAGCCAACAAAATGAATCTTAAAATCAGACTTTCTGTGATGAATTTCTTAGAGTTCGCCGTGTGGGGAGCTTATCTCACTTGCATGGGAATTTATTTAGGAAACATCGGCATGGGTGCACATATTGGGACTTTCTTCGCCATGCAGGGCATCGTATCTATATTTATGCCAGCTATCATGGGTATTGTTGCCGACCGCTGGATTCCTGCACAACGTCTTTTAGGCTATTGTCATTTGATAGCAGGGATGTTGATGTTTGCCGCAGCATGGTATGGACATCAAGCGGGCGATGCGGTGCAGTTTGCTCCTCTGTTCACGCTCTATTCGCTCAGTGTTGCTTTCTATATGCCTACGTTAGCTTTGAGCAATTCAACAGCTTATTCGGCATTAATTCAAGCAGGGCAAGATACTGTGAAGGATTTTCCTGCTATTCGTGTGTTTGGAACCATCGGGTTTATTTGCACGATGTGGTTTGTAGACATCATGGGTTATAAAAGCAATGAGTTGCAATTTGTAGTGAGTGGTGTGCTTAGTATTGTGCTTTTTCTCTATACATTCACATTGCCCAATTGTCCTGTCAAGCCTACAACGACGCATACCAACTTTGTAGAAGCATTTGGATTAAGAGCTTTCACCTTGTTTAGACAAAAGAAGATGGCTATCTTTTTCATCTTCTCAATGTTGTTGGGGGTGAGTCTTCAAATTACGAATAGTTTTGCAACGCCATTCATTGAGAGTTTTAAAAGTCTTCCCGAATATGCCGATACGTTTGGTGTGAAATATCCTGTTATTCTGTATTCTATCTCACAAATCAGCGAAACGCTTTGTATTTTGATGATACCTTTCTTTATGAAACGTTATGGTATCAAGAATGTAATGCTCATTGCTATGTTTGCTTGGGTGTTGCGTTTCGGTCTCTTAGGCGTTGGAAATCCCGGCAATGGGGTGTGGTTGTTTGTTGCTTCGATGATTATTTACGGGGTGGCATTCGACTTTTTCAATATCTCGGGTTCCTTGTTTGTCGATAAATCCACCGACCCAGGGCTACGTTCCAGTGCGCAAGGGCTATTTATGTTGATGACCAATGGTATTGGTGCTACAGTTGGTTCGTTTGCTGCACAGGCTGTAGTCAATGCGCATACCGAGGGAAATGTGACCGAATGGTCGTCGTGCTGGTATATTTTTGCCGGTTATGCGTTGTTGGTAGGGGTTAGTTTCGCGCTGATGTTCCAGCCTACAAATCAAGCAAAAGCTTCATGAATCGAGTTAAGTTGCATTTCCATGCGATTTCACAAATCGTTGGTTCGATTGGTGTTGGCATCATCGTTTTGACCGATGAGGCGAAAGAACGTCAGATTTCTGTTGTCTGTGATGCTGAGATGACTGATGCTTTGTGTAAGCGTCTGCAGAAGAAAGATAGTGAAGATGTGCATCTTGCAGGAGCCTTGAGTAGTTTTTTTAAGCAGAATGAAACGCAGGTAGAAGTGTTCATTTATGGTATTCAAGATGGGCAATATTGTGCGATGTTGCTGGATGCAGATTCATTGGTATCGGTAAAACTCAAGGTTTGTGATGCTATTCTTTTTGCGTTGTCGGGTCATTGGCCAATTTATATTGATGAGCAGCTCATGCGAACACAATCGGCTTCTTTTGATTCGAAACAGGAAGATCGTGTGGCTATGCCTCTCAATGTGCTCAATAAGGATATGTTGAAGGAGGCTTTGGCGCGGAGTATAGCTCAGGAGGATTATAAGATGGCTGAATATTTGAATGCAGAATTGAAGCGGAGGGAAGAAAAATCATGAAGGAAGCAAGATTTTTTTATGCGCCCAATGCCGAGGATAACGACCATTTACTGCCAGAAGAAGCTGCCCATGCCGTGCGTGTTTTTGCGTTTGAAGGCTGGCGATGAGATATTTTTAATGGATGGGAAAGGGCGTTTCTTTCAAGCAGAGGTGACGCTCATCTCGCGGAAAGATTGCTGCTATCGCATCACAGAAGCATTGCCACAACAAAAGACTTGGAATGGATATATTCATTTGGCTATTGCGCCAACGAAGCATATAGACCGCATAGAATGGATGGTAGAAAAAGCTACAGAGATAGGTTTCGATGAGTTAACCTTTCTGCAAACAGCCTTCACGGAACGGAAGAATATTCGTGTTGACCGTATAGAAAAGATTGTGGTTGCTGCCGCAAAACAAAGTAGGAAAGCGTGGTTACCCATCGTGAATGAATGCATGAGCATGGCAGAATTTTTAAATGCGTCACATCGTGGCATGAAGTTTATTGCCCATTGCTACGATGATTTTGAGAAAGTTGATTTGATGGCAGCGCTGCAACGAGATAGCAATGTGAACGAAGCTGTGGTTTTAGTGGGACCAGAGGGCGATTTTTCGCATGAGGAGGTAGCGCAAGCATTGGCGAAAGGTTTTCAGAGTGTGTCGTTGGGCAATAGTCGGTTGCGCACAGAGACTGCAGGACTCATGGCTGTAACGATGGCACAATTAATATATAGACGATGAAAAAGATTGGCATAGCACTTTGTTTTTGCTGTGTGATGGCGCTGTTTGCCGCCTGCACAGACAATAGTTATTTAAACGCAGTACCGCGTGAAAGCACGGCTTTGTTGTCCATTGACCCTGTGAAGATGAGTGGCTTGAATCATGTTTCTGTGCTTAGGACGCTGTTGCAGGCCACTAACATCAGTAAGAGTGGCATTGATGTGAGCCATAAGATTATGCTCTTTGAGGCACCTGATGGCAACTTGGGTGTTTGTGCAAAGGTGCAAGATGAGGATGAATTGACACAGACTTTTGCGCAGTTGGCCACAAAGAATGTTTGCCCAGCACCCATCAAACGGCGGGGCTTTCATTTCACGGTGTTGAAAGATGCGTGGGTTGTTGGGTGGAACAATACTGCGATGTTGGTGATGGGACTGTAACTGTTGAGGCGCAAAGCATTCTGCAACAGCAAATCGCACAATATCTGAAGCAAGACGAAGCGGCAGGGATTACCCAAAGCAGACTGTATGAAAAATTGGATTCGCTTGAGGGTTCGATGACTTTAGTTGCACAAGCCACGGCCTTGCCCCAACAGTTTTTGGCACCACTCACCTTGGGTATGCCCAAAAAAGCTGATGGAAGTGAAGTGATTATTGCTGCAGAGATGGAGAAGGAACAGCAGGTGATGCACATCAAAGGCAGAGTGTTCTCTTTGAATGCCACGGTCAACCAGTCGTTGAAGCAGGCTTATCAGTTGTACCGACCCATTACAGACCGCTATCTTTCGGCGACGCCTCGTGATGCCATGTTGAGCATGTTCTTGAACGTAGATGGGCAAAAGTTCCTGCCAGTGATGCAGAACAATGCAGGTTTCCAAGCCTTGTTGACGGGCATTAACACGGCCATTGACATGGATAATATCCTGCGGAGTGTGGATGGAGATTTGGCTTTGGTCACACCTTATTATGACGAGCACCGGCTATCGATGCGGATGATGGCGCAATTGAAGCATAAGAATTGGGTGAAAGATGTAGACTATTGGAAAAAAAGTTGCCCTGCTGGTGGACGAATTGTGGATTGGAAACCTAATGCATGGTATTATGCGAGTAAGGAAACCACATTTTATTTTGGGGTGACGCCCCAACTACAATTCTTTAGTGGCAGCACTGCCGAGGAAGCTTCACAAGCGTTTGTGCCAGCCAAGCAGCAACTATCGGCAACCGAAAAGAATTTGATTAAAGGACAGAAATTAGCGTTGGTCATCAATATGAATGCATTGCAGGGTGGAAAAACGGGTGCTGTGACGGCCATGCTCAAACCTATTTTTGGTGACGTTCACACGCTGATTTACACATTGAAATAATGAACATTGACAGGATAACATTTCAATCGGTGGTTCCACAGGTATTTGAAAGCCAAAAGGAAGCACTGCATTCTGAGGTTTGGAATCGCGAACTTACCTTTGAAAAGGGTAAGCTCTATCTGATAGAGGCTGCATCGGGGCGCGGAAAAAGCACCTTTTGCAGCTATGTTTTGGGCTATCGGCACGATTATAGTGGGCAAGTTTTGTTTAACGATGTGCCGACTTCCACGTTTAAAGTGCGCGACTGGGTGGAGGCACGTCGCCTGCACATCAGTCATCTTTTTCAGGAGTTGCGCCTTTTTCCGGAGCTCACGGCATTCGAAAACATCGTGATAAAAGACAAGCTCACGAATTTTAAATCGCAAGAGCAGATAGCGATGTGGTTTGAACAGTTGGGTATAGCCGACAAAATGCACGAGCGAATAGGGCGCATGTCGTTTGGACAACAGCAACGTGTGGCACTCATTCGTGCACTTGTGCAACCCTTTGACTTCCTGCTTGTAGACGAGCCTATCAGCCATCTTGACGACAAAAATGCCGCAGTGATGGCCGAAATGATGATGAAAGAAGCGCGCGAACAGGGCGCAGGCGTATTGGTAACGAGTATAGGTAAGCACATGGATTTGCCATACGAAAGGGTTGTGAAGCTATGAATTTGGTTTGGAAATTATTGCGTCAGCACCTCAGCATTCCGCAGATGGCGGGCTTTTTCTTTGCCAATCTCTTTGGCATGATCATCGTTTTGCTGAGTGTTCAGTTCTATCAAGATGTGATTCCGGTGTTCACAGCTGAGGATAGTTTCATGCGAAGCGACTTCTTGATTGTGAATAAAAAGATAGGAACGGCCAGCACGATTAGTGGGAGTTCAAACACTTTTAATCAGACCGAAGTGGACGATTTGGCGCAGCAGCCCTTCGTTTCGCGTATGGGTAAGTTCACGAATGCCAATTACAAAGCCGACGTGAGCATGCGTGTGAATGGGGTGTCTGTGCTCAACAATGGCGAGATCAGCTTCGAGAGCATTCCCGATTCGTTCGTCGATACGCCGTTGCGCAATTGGAATTATCAGCCGGGTGAGAAGACAATTCCCATTATTCTGCCCCGCATTTATCTCACGATGTATAATTTTGGTTTTGCGCAGACCCATGCTTTGCCAAAGCTTAGCGATGGATTGGTGGGCATGATTGATTTCCATATCTTTGTGCACGGGAAGCATCAAGAAGCACAGTTCAAGGGGAAAGTGATTGGTTTTTCCAATCGTTTGAGCTCGATTTTAGTGCCACAGGCTTTCATGGATTGGAGCAATGACACCTTTGCACCCGGCGAAACGCATGCGCCCACGCGTTTAATTGTGCAGGTGAACAACCCCAGCGACCCGCAATTCACAAAATATTTGGACCAGAAGGGCTATGAGATGGAAAACGACAAACTCAATACCGAGAAGACAACCTATTTTCTACGGTTGTTGGTTACGATGGTTGTTGGCGTAGGATTGGTGATTTCGGCCTTGAGTTTCTACATTTTGATGCTCAGCATCTATTTGTTGGTTCAAAAGAATACGCACAAATTAGAAAACCTATTGCTCATTGGTTATCGACCCGCGCAAGTAGCTTTGCCTTATCAAATGCTGACCATAGGGCTAAACTTGCTGATTTATGGGTTGGCGCTCCTCGCCATCTTCTTTGCCCGAAGCTATTATATGGATTTGATAGAAACACTCTTCCCCAACATCGAAGATGGTAATATGCTCCCCGCCATCGCTGTCGGAGCCTTGCTCTTTGTGTTGGTGAGTCTGAGCAATTATGCGATTATCGCGCGAAAAATAGTGCGCATTTGGAAGCGAAAAGATGCATAATATTGTAGGTTAAAAGCGCTATATGATGCCATATAGCAGTTGTTGTTCATAAAATAGTTATATATCAGGAAGGTTTAATGTGTTTCTAAGATAACGATTGTTTAGGAAAGAATAGTCTGTATAAGGTGATACTTATAAAGAAAATAGCTTCCAGTGTTGTTAAAGAATTGGGTGTTAGAAAAATGAGGTATATTTTATTATGTCGTATGGCTATAATTTTACTATCTATTTTTTTGTCTGGTAGGAGTATGGCCGTTGACCTATTTCGTAATGGACATAGTGATTATGCCATTATTGTAGATAATTATGCCTCAGTGTCAGAACGGACTGCAGCAGTAGAACTCCAGGATTATATAAAGCAAGTAGGGAATATTAAACTACCTATTCGAAAGACTTCCGATGTTTATACAGGAAAAGCTATTTATGTTGGTTACAATACCAAGGTTGAGGGATTGATTAGCGAACATGGTTTTAATGATGAGGATGAGTCGTTCACTTATATGACTAAGGATGACAATCTGTTTATTTTCGGTGGACGTAATCGAGGAACCTTTTATGGAGTGTTGGGATTTCTTGAAAATGAATTTGGGGTGAGATGGTATGCGCCTGATTGTACCATAGTTCCACATCGTGCTGTTTACGTGTTGCCAACACTTCATCATAGTGAGCATCCAGCCATCGGTTATCGTTATAATTGTTACTACCAAACGTTGCACAATCCCAATTGGGCTATGCATAATCGTGAGAATATGACCTGGTATCCAGCCAAGAATAAGTATGGTGGTTTAGGAGGTTATGATGGTTCCCATACGATGGGGCAGTTTGTTCCTGCGGCTACTTATTTTCAAGAACATCCTGAATATTTTGCCCTTCGTAATGGTAAGCGTATTCGTAATGGGCAGTTGTGCCTATCGAATCCTGATGTGTTGACAATTTGTGGAGATAAACTTTTGGCACGCATAGCTGCAGCTCCGTTATTTTCCATCTACTCGCTTAGTCAAAATGATAATCAGCTTTATTGTGAATGTGCGAATTGCAAAGCAATTGAAACGCAATATGGTGGGCATTCAGGACTTATCCTTTGGTTTGTCAATAAGATAGCCGATAGGGTGAAAGCCCACTTCCCCGATAAATATGTAGGTACCTTAGCCTACAACTACACGCGTAAGCCGCCAGAGAATATTGTGCCGCGACAGAATGTTGTAGTTAGGCTTTGCAACATTGAATGTTGTTTCGCGCATCCTTTGCAAGACCGATGCAATGCTGCCAACAGTGGATTTCTTGACGACCTTGAAGGGTGGAAGCAGCTGACATCACAGGTGTTTATTTGGGATTATATCGTCGATTTTGCACAATATATGGCACCGTGGCCTAATTTTCAAGTGATGGCCGCCAATATTCGTACCTTCCACGATAATCATGTTATTGGTGTTTTTGAAGAGGCAGCCTACAATTCGCCTATTTCCGAGTTCAATGAACTCAAGGCATGGGTTTCTGATAAGTTATTGTGGAATCCCAATATCAATACGGATGATTTGGTTCAAGACTTTATAGGTGGCTATTATGGCAGTGCAGCCCCGAAGGTGTGGGCCTATTATCAGCTATGTAAGATGCAGGTGAAGAGCAATACGCATCTTGGTATTTTTCGATAAGGAACAAGCTTCACTCTATACAGATGATTTTTGTAGAGAAAGGATTGCGGTTGCTTCATGCAGCAGAAGCGTTGGCCGATGATGCGACCATTTCTATGCGGGTAGAGCGTGTGACAATGCAGATGCTCTACCTATATTGCGTGCGACATCCCAATGAAGCAAAGGTCGATGGCACATGGTCGACTTTCAAGACTTTAGCTTTGAAATATGGGCTGAGGCCGCGTGAGACGCAGACACTTGAGTCGTTTATCGCTGACATAGAAAAACCCTCAGACATGCTAATCCCTACAGCAGACATCAATCCGAACACCACATGGAAATTTTGTACAAATGCTGTGCCCGCTAACTGGATGGCTCCTGACTTTGATGATAGTAGTTGGGCTACAGGAAAAGCGCCCTTTGGCACACCGTATTCCAAGGCAGGCAATGTCTATGTTCAAACGAGTTGGCTTACAGACGATATTTATATGCGCAAGAAACTTGATCTTTCGGCAATCGATGTGGATGATATGAACCATCTGTTGGGTAGCTTATATTTTGATGACATTGTCGAAATCTATCTCAATGGGGTGAAAGCCTATGCAAAATCGGGGCGCAGTGTAGTATACGATAACAAAGTTATATTGGCCGATGAGGCGTTGCAAGCCTTGAAGCCTAATGCGCAAAATATGGTGGCTGTGAAATGTTCGTGGACAATGGGTGATCGCACGATTGACTTTGGCATGTATAGGGGACCACGTGAACTGCGTTTTGGCAATCAAGGTTATTTGACGATGTATTTAGAACATCAAGATTTTGAAGTTCCCGCAGGTTGTATAGCTTATATCGTTACGGGTATTGCACCGACCAGTTCCCCCTTTTCTCCTGATGACGCGATTGTTAAGGCATTTGCTTCGGGAAGTATTATTCCTCAAAAAACAGGATTTATTCTTGAAGGAAAGCCCCATACAACGTATGAATATCGTGTGAATGTGGCTGGTGCTCGGGCGAATGTCTCGGGTAATCTTATGATTGGAACTGCCATGGGTGGTGTATTTAGTGAGTCAGGGTATACCTACTATTTATTTGGTGTGGGTGATCAAGGTGTTGGATTTTATTGGCAAACTGGACAAAATGGTAATGCCATCAGGTTGAAAGCCCATCGGGCCGGCCTGCGTCTGCCTCATTCTGCAGTAACTCCGGCGAAGGGTCTTCGTGTTGATTTTGAATTAGCAAAACGGCAATTGGCAACTGGTCTACCAAATATTTGGATGTCTCAAAAAGTTATGCAGAAAACAATTTATAATCTTCAAGGACAAATAGTCGAGCATCCTATCCATGGTATTTACATTATTAATAGACGTAAAGTGTTGATGAAATAATTTATAGATGGAGAAGATGAAACGAACGTACATGTCACCGAAGATAGAAGTACTCTCTCCTGTACTTGAACACTCTCTATTGGGATTTATAGTCTCCTCACATAGCATTGATGAGGGGTTAGCTAAACCACAAAATAATTTTGGAGAAGATACCGAGTATGAAGATATGTTGCAAGAAGACTGGGGCATGGTATCCAAATGTGAAGGGCAACCATAGCGCAAACTCCACTTCCATCCAAAGGCGTATGGTAAGCTATTAGATAAAGGCTTTTGGTATAATCATTTCAAGTCATAGTAGCAAAGTGGGAAGGTGTTACTTTCTTCTGCCGAAGTTGAAGCCCACATAGACATTGACATTGCCGAAGATGTTGTTGGTAGAGAACGTTTTTTCGTGGTAGTTGTAGGCGTGGAAGATGGCACTTGCACCAGCATACCAACGCGAAGTGTTGTAGACAAGTCCCATGCGAGTGATGCCATCAATGGTGAATTTGTTGAAGTTAAAATCGTCGAAAGTAGAAACTTTTGTCTTTGCCGTCTCACTAATGGTATGCAAATAGGCGAGTGAAGCGGACAGCGACACGTTTAAAAGAAAATTTTTTGCAAAAACCCAATTGTAGGCATAGCCTCCCGAGACGGAGAAGTTATCATATTTCACATGCGTTCTTGACCAGCCAGTTGAGTCGCTTCCCAAAACCTCTTTAAGCACGGTTCTCCCCATTTGTTGTGCAATGATGTTTTGCAATACGACCCAATCCATGTCGAGTTTTTGATGCATATAGCCAATGCCTAAGATGGGAGATCCCACACTTCTCAGTTGTCGGGTGCTTTGGCTGTAGGCGGCAGGATAGGAGAAGCGTTTGTGGTTGGTGATATAATAGAGGTTGAAACCACGAATATTAGCTTCGAGTCCGTTGTAGTTTAATCCACGCAAGGGTGCGAAGTCAATATTGGAGGCTGTGGTTGCAGTGAAGCGTTGTATGTGATAGTCGTCACCCGTTGTGCGATAGAAAAGGTCGATGCCCAACTGGTTGCTATATAGACTTAGGTCGAATTCTTTGCGTTTGTTGCTGCCTTTGAGATGGGTGACGTCGATGGTGTAGCCGAGGAAAATCCATCGCCAACCAAAATAAGGTCCTACACGCCAGCCCATGCGCGGAGAGAGTTGTAGTGTTTGGTGTCGACGATTGGAAATGCGATACATCTCATAGGTGTTGGTATTTTGGAGCATAGCGGCATAGTTATAGCGTTGAGGTTCGATATATGCCGTGTCAATTTGTGAGAAGCGTTTCACAACCATGTAGAGTTTGTCCCACAGGTTTTGATGCGTAGCAAGCGAGTCTCCTGCCCAACTCTCAATAGAAAGCAGTAGTAGAACGAGGGAAAAGAGGAACTTGCGTAGATTCATTATAACTTTCCTAAGATGCGATCCATTACCCAATTCACAGGAGTAGCACTCACCGACGTGCAAGTGCAAACACCAAAGCCTTGCAAATCGTGAATGACGGCTTTGATAATGGGCAGTTGCACGAATGAAGGATTGGGCACTTCAATTTCTGTGGCACCTTCGCTTGTGATGAGCTTGATAGGATCGTAGTTATAAACTGAGAACGACAATGAGCCTTTGTCGCCAATAATTTCAATGCAATCTTCTTTGGCACTTTGGTGGCCAACGAAACACCATGAGGCACTTCCGGGCAATCCGTTCTCAAACAAGAAGCAAGCACTGATGGTATCTTCGGCTTGATAGAGGTGTGCACGATTGGCGCAATAGCCGTGGGCACGTGTGATGACGCCAAAGAGGTGTTGCAGAATATCTAATTGATGGGGAGCCAAATCATAGAAATAACCACCGCCGGCGATGTCGGGTTGCAAGCGCCATGGCAACTGTTTAGCGCACGATGCATCTAAATCGCGTGGCGGAACTGAAAAGCGAATTTGCACATTGATGACTTCGCCAATGAGCTGTTGTGAAAGAATGTCTTTCACCTTTTGAAAATAAGGCAGATAACGCCGGTAATAAGCCACAAAGCATGGAACGCCTGTTTGCTCGCTGATGCGATTGATGCGCGCACAATCTTCATAGCTTGCCGCTAATGGTTTCTCCACATAAACTGGTTTTCCTGCCTTCATAGCCATGATGGCAAAAGTGGCATGGCTCGAGGGTGGTGTGGCAATGTAGATGGCATTGACCTCGGGATCGTCGATGAGTTCTTGCGCATCGGTATACCATTTCTTGATGTGATGTCGTTCAGCGTAGGAACGTACCTTCTCTTCGCTGCGACTCATCACAGCTTCCACATGCGAACCTTCAACCTCGTTGAAAGCCGGTCCCGATTTTTCTCGGTCACTTCGCCGCAACCTATGAATCCCCAACTAATTAGTTTCATACGGATATATGCCAAATTTGGAATGCAAAGATAATATTTTTGTTGTATCTTTGCAAACAAAAATAAATTCAAGCATGGAGATAAAGAAGTCGGCATTTGTAGTCTCTGCCCCAACAGTGAGCAAATGTCCTAACGATGACAAGATAGAGTATGCCTTCATTGGACGTTCGAATGTGGGGAAATCAAGCCTCATCAATATGCTCTGCAACCATAAGGGACTGGCCAAGACGTCGGCCACACCGGGGAAAACCCTTCTGATTAATCATTTCATCATTAACGACGAATGGTATTTGGTGGATTTGCCGGGCTATGGATATGCCAAGCGTTCGAAAACCGTGCAGCAGAAGTTGGAGCAAATGATTTCGGGCTATATTTTGCAACGCAAACAGTTGGTGAATGTTTTTGTGCTGATTGACGTGCGCCACGACCCTCAGAAAATCGACCGCGAATTTATCGATTGGTTGGGCGAGAGCGGTGTGCCTTTTTGCCATTATCTTCACCAAAGCCGACAAATTGGGGCCGGGGAAGGCCAAAATGAATGCCCAGCAGTGGATGAACACGTTGAAGGATCGATGGGAAACGCTGCCACCTTATTTTATCACGTCGTCGGAGAAGAAACTTGGGCGCGACGAAGTGCTCGACTATATCGACACCATTAACCACACTCTCTGATGGCACAAATTCCTTATTTAGACGTGCAAAATCTGTCGAAGCGTTTTGGTGCGCAGGTTTTGTTTGAAAACATCTCGTTCTCTATCGCTGAAGGACAGCGTGTGGGGCTCATTGCACAGAATGGCACCGGAAAATCAACTTTGCTCGCCATGCTCACCGGACGCGAAGGCAAGGATGGTGGCGAAATCGTTTATCGCAATGGTTTGCGTGTGGGGTTTTTAGAGCAGTCGCCCCAATTCGAACCTACCGAGAGCGTGTTGGATGCTTGTTTCAACCACGAAGGCAATCCCGACAAGATTTTGAAAGCCAAACAGGTGTTGACACAATTACACATCACCAATCTGCAACAGCCTATGGGCGAGCTTAGCGGTGGGCAGCAAAAGCGTGTGGCTTTGGCCAATGTGCTCATCACCGAGCCCGATTTAATCATCCTCGACGAGCCCACCAACCATCTTGATCTCGACATGATTGAGTGGTTGGAAGGCTATTTAAACCGCGGCAACAAGACGCTGTTGATGGTGACCCACGATCGGTTTTTCTTGGATCGCGTGTGCAACATCATCCTTGAGCTCGACAATCATACGCTCTACACCTATCGTGGCAATTATGCTTATTATTTGGAGAAGCGGCAGGCTCGCATCGACAATGCGCGAGCCGAGTTGGCGCGTGCCAATAATCTTTATCGTAAAGAATTAGAATGGATGCGCCGCATGCCACAAGCGCGTGGCCACAAGGCGCGCTATCGCGAAGAGGCCTTCTATGATTTAGAGGCCAAAGCCAAGCAGCGCATTGAGGAACGGCAGTTGCGACTCAAGGTCAGCAACGTTTACATTGGTTCGAAAATTTTTGAATGCCAATATGTCAGCAAGGCTTTTGCGCCCGATAAAATCATTCTCAAAGATTTTTATTACAACTTTGCGCGTTTCGAAAAAATGGGCATTGTGGGCAATAATGGCACCGGCAAATCAACGTTCATCAAGATGTTGCTGGGGCTTGTGCCGCCCGATAGCGGCCGTTTCGACATTGGCGAAACGGTGAGGTTTGGCTATTTTTCGCAAGACGGATTGCAATTTGATGTGCAGCAAAAGGTGATAGATGTCATCACCGACATCGCCGAAGAGATTGACTTGGGTGGTGGGCGACGGATGACAGCCAGCCAGTTTTTGCAATATTTTCTCTTCACCCCCGAGCAACAACACAATTTTGTTTACAAGCTCAGCGGCGGCGAGCGGCGCAAACTCTATCTTTGCACCATTCTGATGCGCAATCCCAACTTCTTGGTGTTGGACGAGCCTACCAACGACCTCGATATTCAAACGTTGCAGGTGTTGGAGGAATATTTGCAAGATTTTCCCGGCTGTGTCATCATCGTGAGCCACGATCGCTATTTCATGAATAAGGTGGTCGACCATTTGTTGGTGTTCAAAGGGCAGGGCGAGGTACAGGATTTTCCGGGCAACTATGAGCAGTATCATGAGTGGTTGGCGCTGCAAAGCAAGACCGATGCGCCTGCTGTGGAGGCCAACAAAGGCGCAAAACCCAAAAACGATTATCACAACGACACGCGCAAACGGCTTTCGTTTAATGAAAAACGGGAGTTTGAGCAGTTGGAGAAAGAAATTGAAGCGCTCGAAACCGAGCAGAAACAGCTTGAGGAAGCGCTTTGCTCGGGACAGCTCAGCGTGGACGAGCTGACGGAGAAGAGCAAGCGTTTGCCTGTCATTAAGGAGTTGCTCGATGAGAAAGGCATGCGCTGGTTGGAGCTTGCCGAGCGTGCCTGATGTTTTTTTTAATGTTTGCTCACGCTGAGCAAGCTTCAAAAAGTTTCGTTTGGCATCTGCTCACGTTGAGCAAGCTTCAAAAAGTTTCGTTTGGCATCTGCTCATGTTGAGCAAATCTCAAAAAAAATTATTTTTGGCGTTTGCTCAATCGTTAGCGAGCTTCAAAAAAATTATTTTTAGCATTTGCTAAGTTGTTAGCAAGGCATTTTTATTTTTCTTTAGCCCATGGTGTTGCTGCTGCGCATGGTGAAGTGGACTGAACCTGCCGCCAATTTCGTTGGCGCAACACAAGAAAAAGCGAGGAAGACACAGCCAGTTGGCATATTTTTGCTAACTTTGCGGCTAAAGATTTTAAGCATATGAAGTTTTTACGCAATTTTATTTTCCGCGCCAGTTGTGCCATAGCCATTGGCGTGTTGCTCATTGAATATCGCGAAGAGATTGTGCGGTGGATTGTCATCACCATCGGCGTGTTGTTTTTTCTTGCCGGCATCATCGCTTTGGTGGGCTATTACACCGCCTCGGCAGCTACACAACAAGTTTCCGACGAGGCAGAAATGTCGACCAGTGGCACGTCGAACACACTTCAGCTCACCCCTTTCGTGGCCGTGGGTAGCATCATCTTGGGAGCTGTGCTGGCTTTGCTGCCCGATACATTCATCACAACCTTGGTGTTTATTTTGGCCGCATTGCTCATCATTGGTTCTATCAATCAGTATGCCAACCTCGCTGCCATCGCCAAGGTGGTCAAGGTGGGATTGTTTTATTGGCTCATGCCATCCATCCTTCTCATCATTGGGGTGGTGGCCATCGCTTATCCGTCGGCTGTGGCTTCGTCGCCCTTTTTCATCGTGGGATGGTGCTTGTTGCTCCATGGGGTGATTGAATTGATTGATGGATTGAAGATTTATCGTTGTCGCAAGGCCATGGCTGTTCGTCAAACCGATGAAGCCACAGCTCCCGAACAGACTTTGATTGAGGAGAAGCACGAGGACGACGAAGCATAACACCGCAGCGCATAGAGAACAATGGTTGATTTTTCACATTTCAATGCTACGGGTGAAGCGCGCCGCGAGGAACTGATTCGCAGCATTGAGCACGCTGTTGAGCAGTTGTCGCAAGGCGAATTAGAGGCGCTCTATTATGACATGCTCACCAAAGGTTTAATCGAGAATTAGAATGAAGCACGAGAATAAACACGTCATGCACGAGCTTAAAGACTATCTCTCCATTGCCTTAGCCATGGTCATCGGTAGTTTGGGATGGGTGGTGTTTCTCTTGCCCAACCACATCACCATCGGCGGTTTGCCAGGCATCTCGTCGGTAGTTTATTGGGGCTTTAACATTCCCGTGCAATACACCTATGTGGCCATCAACATTTTATTGCTGGCTGCTTCGTTGAAGACGCTGGGGTTTAAATTCTGTTTGAAAACCATTTATGGCGTGGGTTGCCTGACGCTTTTCACCACGTTTTGGCAGGCGTTGATTGGCGAGAAGATATTTTTTCAAAACGATCCGTTCTTGGCTTGCGTCGTGGGTGGCTTGCTCATGGGCATTGGCTCGGCTCTGAGTCTGTTGCACAATGGCAGCACGGGCGGCAGCGATGTCATTGCAGCCATGATCAACAAATATCGCGATATCTCCTTAGGCCACATCATCCTGGCTTGCGATTTGTGCGTCATCACGTCGAGCTATTTCGTCACCCACAGCTGGGAGAAAGTCATCTATGGCTACATTGTGCTCGTGGTGCTGTCCTACACGGTCGACAAGGTGGTGAATGGTTTGCGCCGGTCGGTGCAGTTTTTTGTCATTTCCGACAAGTATGAAGAGATTGGACGCTTGGTGAACAACGAGGCCGACCGTGGTTGCACCATCATCGATGCGCGAGGTTTTTATTCGGGCAAGCGCGTGGGCATGCTCTTCATCATTGCCAAACAGAACGAAAGTCACAACATTTTTAGCATCATCGAACATGTCGACCCGCAAGCATTCGTCAGCCAGAGTGCCGTTTCGGGCGTTTATGGTTTAGGTTTCGACCGCATGAAAGTGGGGCGGAAACGCATCAGCAAACAAGCAGGAAACAATGACGCATACATCGAAAATCGATTATAACGCACTCGCTGCACAGCCCGTTGCACTGCTCCTCTCGGGCGGTGTCGACAGCAGTGTGGTGCTCCACGAGTTGGTGAGCCATGGTGTGAAGCCCGATTGTTTCTACATCAAGATTGGTCCCGAGGAGCAAAGCGAATGGAATTGCAACAGCGAAGAGGATGTGGAGATGGCGACAGCCGTGGCCCAACGCTATGGCTGCAAGCTCGAGATTGTGGATTGCCACCGCGAATATTGGAACCAAGGTGACGCGCTACACCATGGAAAAGGTGCGCGCTGGCTACACGCCCAATCCTGACGTGATGTGTAATAGGCTCATCAAATTTGGCGCTTTCGACGAGAAAATGGGTCACGATTATGCCTTCATCGCCACGGGACATTATGCGCAAACCGAATGGATCGACGGCTGCAAATGGCTCACGACAAGTCCTGACCCTGTGAAAGATCAAACCGATTTCCTCGCGCAAATTTATAGTTGGCAACTGCAAAAAGCCGTCTTTCCCATCGGGCATTTCGTGAAAGACGAAGTGCGCGAGGTGGCCGAACGCGAACATCTCATCAACGCGCGCCGCAAGGATAGCCAAGGCATCTGCTTCCTCGGCAACATCAATTACAACGAATACATCGAGCGCTATCTTGGCGAAGCGCCTGGCGACATTGTGGAGTGGGAAACCCACCAGCGAATTGGGCAGCATCGTGGGCTGTGGTTTCACACCATTGGTCAGCGCAAAGGCTTGGGCTTGGGCGGCGGACCATGGTTCGTGGTGAAGAAAGATGTGGCGCAAAACATCCTCTACGTCAGCCACGGCTACGACCCCGAAACAGCCTATCAGCAGCAGTTCAAGGTGCACGATTTCCATGCCACCACCTATTGTCCCCGGGCACGGCGCAGCCCACATTGCCCGCTCGCATACGTTTCAAAATACGCCACACGCCCGACTATCTGCCGGCACGGTTAGAACCCACGGGCGAAAGCTCCTTCATCCTCCATGCCGATGCAAAGATTCACGGCGTAGCCCCCGGCCAATTCTGCGTCATCTACGACGAGCACCACCACCGCTGTTTCGGCTCGGGCGAGATTACGTTATAATCTTGATGATAAAAAAAATCGTCAGCAAGGTTGTTGTTTCACAAAAAGTAACTAACTTTGCAGCCGTTAAGATGCAAGTTTTGAATATGACAAAGCAACAATTCCAGGTAGCAATTCCGGCACAAAAGAATTTCACTTTTGCCCCATTTTTTATGCCTATTGATTTGGTCAATTCAAATAATTGTGTAAACACACACACACACACAGGGCGAGACCAATATAAAGGTACGCGCAACGCGCGCGTAATATACAACAGAAATACTGATAACCAAAGGGTGTGCATGAAGTTTTTTCAGAGCTTCGTGCACACCTTTTTCGTGATGGTAAAATAGGGAGTGAGTAACATTAATTTGATAGATATAAATATAAAAAGAAGTATGATGATGAAACAAATGCGGGCCTATAAAAAAACCCGAAATTAAAGTTCTAAATTTAGAGATAGAATATTTATTACAGGCCGTTAGCGGTCAGCATAAGCATATTGGCCAAGGCGGAACCTATGGCGATGCCAAGCACAGTAATATTGAATGGGACGAGTGGGTGGATGACGACAATTCGGCTTCGGCTGGCAATAATGAGGATAACGAATAAGCAAAGAAGGAATAGGACGATGATGATTAAGGTAACTTTCAATGCCACGTTGCTTTTCATGGCAGTGGGACTGTTTGCAGCTTGTTCCAACGATAATTTTACAGAGGTCAACAAGAAAGAAGCAAAGAAAACATCACAAGAGACGACACAAGGTGTTAAATTCGCCATCAACGACACCAAAGCAAGTGCAAAATCGCGCGTGGTGGTTAATGAAGATGGAACGAAAACGCGTACCATCTTTACTCACACACTAGGGCAGGGAGCCGATGCCTTTTGGGTAGCAAGTGATTTCATTTGGGTGCAAGACAAAACTGGAGCTTGGCAGAAAAGCACGCACACTGAGCTTCATGATGGTGGAGCGAGTGCCGAGTTCACGCTGCCGGGTGTTATGTCCGATTATGCCGATGGCTGCGCCGTTCGTTATACAGGAACTTATGGAACTGGGACTGAATTACAAATCACCGATTATCAGGTGAATTACATGCCCAATGATTTTAGCATGGGTGACATGAAGGGTGATTGTGGTGTTGGCGTGGCACGCGCCACAGGCAATCCCGTTAAATTTAATTTCACGTTGAATCATTTGGTGAGCTATCTTTGTTTCTTACCGCGATGCACGAATGCCGAATTAGTAAAAACATCTTATTAAAAAATATTAATATCATCGCCACTCCTGCAGTGAGTGGTGGAGCTTCAGCTTTAGCAGGCATATTCCATTTCTCTGCTGACGGACAGCATCTGGAGGGTGACCGGCAATTGCAAAATAAAACAGATCTTCCTATAACGGACTTCCGGCTTACCAACACAACCGATAATCAAGCGTTGAATGCGTGCTACGCCATGGTGCCTGCGGGCTATTATAACTTTACCATACGCTATTCTGTCAATGATGTGACAACTGGTGTTTATGGTACATTCATCAAGCAAATCAACAATGTGGTGTGCGACGAAGGGGTGATTAACGATTTTCGCATAGATATCGCGTCGGGCTTTAAAAATTATAGCTCAAAATATTATATGTGGGATGTCAACACGGCTAATGATGATGCTTGGCACAATTACGAAGCTTTCCAACCTACGGTTAGCGGACAGCAAGAGACAGCTCACTATCCTTCGAATCTAGCCGACTGGCGTTGGCACAACACACTTCCTTATCCCGCGCAAGCAACGCGCCATAGTAGTTTGGCACCTTCTGTGAATGGCATTCGATGGATTGTTGAGCGTGCAGAAACATGGTATGATGAAGAAACTGCATGGACCACAATGGGACATTTATATAAAGGTGGCGTTTGGGTGAAATTGCCCACAGGCTATACGGATGCTGCTGCGCCTAACGGGCAAGATTACAGAAGCAATTCGCTCAATGGGCACATTTCCAATAGTTACACCCATCAGGTTCGACCCACCAACACCACGGGGCTGCTTTATTTCCCGCTTTTAGGATGGTATGAGAATGGAAAGCTCATTGATGTCGGAAAACGCGTAGGCTATTGGACGAGTTCGTCACGACCAGAGGCGGGGTATTCCTATGTGCTTTATTTTACCAATCAAAACAATATGGACGTGAGCAACCCTTATTGGAAGCGAACTTACGCTTTGAAGAACCTCACATTGACGGGCAATATCGAATAGGTCACAGGCTAATGACCTATGGATTTATAAACAGCGTGCGTCCCTATGGTTGGGATGCACGCTGCCTTTTGTAGTGGAACGCACAGCACGCCGCTTTCGTTGTGCTTTTTTGAAAACCACCCCAACTACACCCTGTATCTGGGCGTCTTTTTTGAAAACCACCCCAACTACACCACTGTATCTGGGCGTTTTTTTGAAAACCATCCCAACTACACCCCGTATCTGGGTGTCTTTTTTTGAAAAACCACCCCAACTACACCCTGTATCTGGGCGTTTTTTTTGAAAACTACCCCAACTACACCCCGTATCTGGGTGGTTTTTCAGGAAAGCACCCCAACAACACCCCGTGCCGGCATAATTTTTTCGGCGTTAAGTTTGTTTTATTTACAGATAATGTGTATTTTCGTAAGCGATAAGTCTGAGGGCGGAAAACACTTTCCAACTGAAGAAATCTAATAATTAAAAGGTAAAAGTTATGGTAATTAAGCAATTTGGAAAACGGTATCTCCAAAACATGGAGCACCTTGAGTTTACAAACCACGTGTTGAACATGGCAAAGACGGCCAATTTGGAAAAAATGAATCCGCTCATTGCGCCGTTGGAGGCGGCTTACAAGGCCGAGAACGAGGCGCTCAATCAGCCGCGGGCGTTGGACGGAACGGCGGATTTGGTGGAGCTCGATGAGGAGCGCGACCGGGCGTTTCGCATGTTCCAAACCATGCTGGATGCGCGGAAGTATGAAAAAGCAAGGATTTGGTGAAGACGGCGCGCGCGGTGCAGAGCATTGTTGACCGCTATCCCAACTTGGCCGAGGCCAATTATGACAAGGAGTCGGCCATGATCGACAATCTCATTGACGATTTAAACGGAGCCGAGGCCAAGGCGTGGGTGACGACGCTGGGGCTGGCCGAGGCCATCAAGCGGTTGGACGAGGGCAACAAGGCGTTTCGCGCTCGCACGCAACAGCGGCTGGCTAAGGGCGAGGCATCGGGTTCGGTGGATGTGAAGAAGCTGCGCCAGATTACAGATGACGCGCTCAATGCGGTGCTGCGGCGCATGGATTCGTTAGACGACCTCTTCCCATCGGCCGAGGTGACGGCGCTCATCAAAACCTACAACGCGCTCGTCGATGGCAAACAGTTCTTGCTGGCCAAGCGCAAGGCGACGAATGCGGCAGCCACCGTGCGCAAAAAGAACGACTGGGGCAAGATGCTTGCCGAGCACTATGCGCTGTTTGAGGTGGAGCAGAAATTGTCGCCGGGCAGTTTGTCGTTCACGGGCAACACCATGGGCTCGAAGGAACAGCGGCTCTATGAACTGGCGGTTGCTGATGGCGAGAAAACAATTTGGGCGCGTCTGAAACGTAAAAAATTGGTCGAGGCTACGGCCGACGAGGTGGCGAAGGCCAAGCAGGCGCAGAACAGCAAGCACAAGAGTAAGCACAAGAGCGGCGGTGCGCAGGCCGGTGCGGGGGGCGAGCATTCGGGCGGCACGCAAGGGTCGGCCACGGTGACGCCAAAGAAATAGCTTGCTTTAAAACAGATGGGCATCATCTCGATGCCAGTTTGCATACACAACTTGTTTTAAAGAATGGGGGCGGGAGTGCGCGATGCATTTTCGCCCCCGATGTGTGTGGGGGGTAGAAGCTGTGTTTTCAGCGGGCTTTACGTCAGCTTTTGCGGGCGAAAAACAAGGTTTTGTTTGGCCGAATAACCATTTTTTGCTAATTTTGTGGCTATCGCAAAAATAGCATTCCAAAAAATCATTTCCACATGGACGACGAGATAAAAGACAAGGACCTCAACCTTGAGGACGAAACACTCACCACCGACACCCATTCTGACTATACGCCAGCCGACAAGTTTGATGCTTCGGCCGTGCACCATTTGAGTGGCATGTATAAGAACTGGTTCTTAGACTATGCCAGCTATGTGATTTGGAGCGTGCCGTTCCGCACATTGAGGATGGGCTGAAACCTGTGCAACGCCGCATTTTGCACTCGATGAAGCGCATGGATGATGGCCGATATAATAAGGTGGCCAACATTGTGGGGCACACAATGCAGTTCCATCCTCACGGCGATGCGTCGATAGGCGATGCGTTGGTGCAGATGGGGCAGAAGGATTTGCTCGTCGATTGTCAGGGCAACTGGGGCAATATCTTGACGGGCGACCGTGCTGCAGCTCCGCGTTATATTGAGGCGCGGTTGTCGAAATTCGCGTTAGACGTGGTGTTTAATGCCAAAACTACCGATTGGCAACTGAGCTATGACGGGCGCAATAAGGAGCCTATCACGCTGCCTGTGAAGTTTCCTTTGCTGTTGGCGCAGGGTGCAGAGGGCATTGCCGTGGGCTTGAGCAGCAAGCTGCTGCCCCACAATCTGACGGAGATTTGCGAGGCCGCCATTCACTATCTGCGTGGCGAGACGTTTGCTCTCTATCCCGATTTCCCCACAGGTGGTGCCATCGACGTGAGCAAATATAACGATGGGCAGCGCGGCGGTGTGCTGAAGGTGAGGGCGAAGATTGAGAAGTTGGACAGCAAGACGCTCGTCATTCGCGAAATTCCGTTCAGCAAAACCACCACGACGCTTATTGATAGCATTCTGAAAGCCGTTGATAAGGGGAAGATTAAGGCCAAACGTGTGGACGACAACACGGCGGCCGAGGTGGAAATTCAGGTGCATTTGGCGCCAGGTGTGTCGCCCGACAAGACCATCGATGCGCTCTATGCCTTCAGCGATTGCGAGATTAATATTTCGCCCAACTGCTGTGTGATTGAAGACAACAAACCTTGTTTCCTCACGGTGAGCGATGTGTTGCGCCACAGTGTGGACAGCACCATGGGCCTGTTGCGCAAGGAGCTGCAAATTCGGCGTGGCGAACTACTCGAGCAACTCTTTTTCGCCAGCTTGGAACGCATCTTCATTGAGCAGCGCATCTATAAAGAAAAGAAATTCGAAACGGCCGACACGATGGATGAGGCTATTGCTTTTGTCGATGAAAAACTCACGCCGTTTAAGCCCGAATTCATTCGCGAAGTGACGCGCGATGATATTCTGCGGCTCATGGAAATCAAAAATGCAACGCATCTTGAAGTTCAATAAGGACAAGGCTGATGAGCTCATTGCGCGCATCAAAGCTGAGGTGGCCGAGATTGAAAACGACCTCAACCACATGACCGACGTCACCATTAAATGGTTTAACTTCATCTTAGAGAAATACGGCAAGGCACATCCGCGTCGCACCGAAATCCGCAGTTTCGACACCATCGACAGCGCCAAAGTGGTGGAGGCCAATCAAAAACTCTACATCAATCGTCAGGAAGGTTTCATCGGAACGGGGTTGAAGAAGGACGAGTTTGTGTGCAACTGTTCGGATATTGACGATGTGATTATCTTCTATCGCGACGGAAAATATAAGGTGTTGAAGGTGGCCGACAAGATTTTCGTGGGCAAAGGCATCATTTGGTTGCAGGTGTTCAAGAAAAACGACAAACGCACTATCTATAATGTGGTTTATCGCGATGGCAAACAAGGCTTTTACTATATGAAGCGTTTCAACGTGACGGCTATGACGCGCGATCGCGAATACGACTTGACGCTGGGCACTCCCGGCTCGAAAGTAGTTTATTTCACGGCTAATCCCAATGGCGAAGCCGAGCGCATTAAGATTACATTGGATGTTGATCCCAAGAAAAAGCGGCAGAACATTTTCTTGGAACGCGACTTTAAAGATATCCTCATCAAGGGGCGTGCGGCCAAAGGTAATCTGCTCACCAAGCAGAGTATTCACCGCATCGGCCTGAAGAGTCACGGCCATTCAACGTTGGGCGGGCGCAAGGTGTGGTATGATGCCGATGTGAAACGCATCAACTACGAAGAGCATGGACGTTTCTTGGGTGAGTTCTATGATGACGATCGCATCTTGGTGATTTTAGACAATGCCGATTTCTATCTCACGACATTCGATGCCAACAACCACTATCCCGACAACATCATGCGTTTGGAGAAATGGGATAGCGAGAAGGTGTGGACGGCAGTGTTGCGCGATGCCGATAATCAAGGCTACACCTATGTGAAACGCTTCACGATGGATGCCACGAAAAAAGAACAGAATTTTGTGGGCGAAAATGCCGAAAGTCAGCTACTATTACTCACCGACACAGTTTATCCGCGCTTGGAAGTGACCTATGGTGGAGCCGATGCTGTGCGCCCTAAGGAAGAGATTGATGCCGAAAGTTTCATCGGACAGAAGAGCTTTAAAGCCAAAGGTAAGCGTCTTTCAACGTGGGAAGTGGCCAGTGTGCAAGAGTTGGAGCCACTCCGTTTTCCTGAAAAGCCAACTGATGATGAAACTGATGACGAAGAAATAGAACCTGATGAAAATTTAGATCCCGATGCTGGTAAAAGCCAACAGCAGGTGATGGATGAGATGACAGGGCAGCTAAACCTTTTCCCCGATGAAACAAACGATAAAACCTAAGTGCCTCAAAGCATTAGCTGTTTGTGGTGTTTTGAGCGTCAGTAGCATTGTGTTGCATGCCCAAACCGGTGGCCAGTCCATTCCGCAACGCATCACAACCAAAAGTCGTATGGTGGGAGTTGGTACCACCAATATCTTAGACACCTATTTGAGTCCTGAGGAATATCATGGGACAGACATTCGCTATATCAGTCACACGTTACGCCAACGCGAAGGTAAGCGCATGTTGCAGGAGATTGTTCACCAAGGCAATATTGCCTATGTCGACACACGTTTGGGTAGCGGAAAAGAGTTGACGGGGAACTATCGCTTTCAATATGGTTGGCATTATGCTTGCCAGTCGTGGCAATGGGGACGACAAGAGCTGCGCTTAGAAGCGGGTGTCAATATGGAGTTGGCTTTGGGCTTTCTCTACAATACTCGTAATAGCAATAATCCTGCGCAGGCCTATTTCTCGTTGAGTGTGCTCCCTATGGCTGCAGCTGAATATCTCTTCCCTAATCCGTTTCATAAAAATAGTCAGCAAAGGTGTTGTCTTCGTTATGCTTTGGCAGTGCCTATTGCAGGTGTAATGTTCTCGCCAAACTATGGACAAGCCTATTATGAAATCTTCTCGAAAGGGAACTACGACCACAACATCGTGCCTACTTATCCTGGCAATGCACCTTCTTTGACGCATCGGTTGACCCTTGATTTTCCACTGCTCCGCACTACTTGCTGCATAGGCTATCAAGGCGAATATTTGCAATCACATGTCAATGAGCTGAAGCGGCATAGTTATACACATACACTTTTGGTGGGCATTGTAAAAACTTTCAAGCTAACTAAAGTCAACCGATGAACGCAAAACATTTTTTCTCTTTAGGTTTGCTCGCATTACTATGTGCCGTATTGCTGAATAGTTGCGTGAAGGAAGATACGTATGCCGATAATCCACAAGGCAATTTTGAAGCCCTATGGCATATCATTGATGAGCACTATTGCTTTTTAACCATCAAGCAACACGAATATGGATTGGATTGGAACGAAGTGCATGCGCGCTACCAACGGCAGATCAATGCACAAATGACCGAGGCGCAGCTCTTTGAAGTATTGGGCAATATGCTTGCTGAGTTGCGTGACGGACATGTTAATTTGTATTCGAGTTTTGATGTTGCACGCAATTGGTCGTGGCATGAAAACTATCCAGTCAATATGTATGATACGCTTATAACACGATATTTAGGGCGTAATTTCCGCATAGCCAGTGGCCTGCGTTATTGTCTGTTAGACGATAATGTGGGCTATCTTCGTTGTGCAACATTCAATCAAGCGTTGGGCGAAGGTAACTTAGATCAGATTTTTTCTTATTTTCTCCCTGCGCGCGGATTGATTATTGACGTGCGGAGTAATCCTGGTGGACTCATCTCAAGTGCAGAGCAGTTGGCAGCACGTTTTACCAATGAGCCTCTGCTTGTAGGCTATATGCAGCATAAAACGGGGCGTAGGCATGATGACTTTTCTGCACTTCAAGAACAATGGTTAAAGCCCAGTCGAGGCATACGTTGGCAAAAGCCAGTCGTTATTCTTACCAATCGTGGTGTGTATAGTGCAGCAAATGAGTTCGTAAAATATATGAAATGCTGTCCTAAAGTGCATGTAATTGGTGACAAAACTGGTGGTGGTTCTGGACTACCTTTCAGCAGTGAGCTTCCAAATGGCTGGAGTATTCGCTTTTCGGCTTGTCCTGTGTTTGATAAAGAAAAACAAACAACCGAGTTTGGCATTATGCCCGATATGCAAATGGGCTTACAATTAAGTGATTTTTTGAGTGGAAGAGACACACTTATAGAATACGCAAGAACTCTTTTTGAATAAAAAAAGAAGAAATTCAAAAAAATCATTACAGGTGGTGAAAATACTTTTTGTAACTTTGCGATATACATTAATTCGCCTTTCAAAAAGGTTATAAGTTTTTTTCACTATGAGTAATCACACAGTTGTCGCTGATTCTAATTTTAGTAGGATTGGGAATGATGAGTTGAAAGACTATGCTGTCTATGCATTGTGTAAAGCGGGGTGTTGTACATTTATTTACAACACAGTGCAGTTTGAAATTAAAGCAAATGACCTCTTAGTCATTCGAGAACAACAACTCATGCAGCATATAAAAGCTGATGCAGCATTTGAGGTATTGGTGCTTTATATTCATTTCCCATTTGTAGAGAAGTCTACACCCGATGTTAATTTCGATGTCCGAAGTGAGCTCTTGCTTACAGCCAATCCAGCATTACAGCTCAATCCCAAGGAGTTTGAGCGTGTAACGGACGATATCCATGTAATTATAGAGCGGGGGAATGACCATGAACACCATTTCCAAAAGGATGTGCTTAGTGCTTGTTGTCTTCTTTTTCTCTTGGATATTTTCGATGTCCAAAATCGCATTTATGGCTCATCTCATGTATCAGTACGCTCATCTCATCTCGTAACAGCATTTATGGAAATGTTGAAAAGTGGTGAATATAAGCAGCATCGTGAAGTGTCTTATTATGCCGATAAATTGTTTGTTACAAGCAAACATCTGTCGGCCGTCTGCCGAATGGTGACAGGGAGGACGGCCAATTAACTGGATAAATCATTTTGTAAAATTGGCTATCCATCAACAGCTTCGTAGTGAACGATTGTCCGTGGTTGAAGTGAGTGAAATGTTTAACTTCTCATCTCCTGCCCATTTTAGCCGATATGTGCAGGCTCAATTGGGAGAACCACCAACTGCAATCCGAGAAAAGTAAAAGAAGAAAATATATTTTTCAATTTAGCCATTCAAGATAAAGGTGTAAATTCTTAATAGTTGATAATAAGAAATTGCACATCTATCTTGAATGGTATATGGGAGAACACAGATTTTTCTTTCGGATTTTTTTCATTGTATAGAGCAAGAAAAATAGGAACAAGATATTTTTGTTTGGTTAAAAATTAAATTGTACCTTTGCAAACCATAAAAGGCGCTTGTGGCGAAATTGGTAGACGCGCTAGACTTAGGATCTAGTGGTTATGCCGTGTAGGTTCGAGTCCTATCAGGCGCACATTTTAAAATGCTAAATAGTTTTTTTATAAGCTATTTAGCATTTTTTTGTTTATTGAAATTGCTACGTTTCTCGCTATAGGAAGGGGTGGAAAGATGGAAGTATGGTTTTATGTAAGATAATTTATCTTACGGTGAGGTGAAAGCAACCTTGATGTACTTCGTATTTAATGTGACAGCGATTTTGTTGTCGTAAGTCATTGAGAACTTCACTGAGAACCCATTTTAAGGTGTCGTTACGTACTTTTCGACGTGTTATTTTTGCTGTTTCGACTGTTTTGTAGCGATTGTAACACACATCAATGGTTGTACCATAGAGGTGACAACTATTTTGTGTTGCGTTGCGATTGTGATTGCGTAGCTTTTGAACATCCTCTTTTGAGCGCATCACACTCGTAACAATAATTTTGTGCAATGGGATTCCTTTTATTTGTAATGAATCGAAAAAATTGCGCCCAATGTCTTGTAGTAAGATGGCTGCACGTGGTACTAAATAGGGAATACTTGATTTCAAATTGTCAACATAGTAATAAGGATTACTCCCAATATAGGTGAGTTCACCTTTGCGATGTTCTGCTTCTTTACGGTTTTGTACAGGACGGACACCATATTTCTTTGCAGAAATGAGTTGCACATCATTCTGGTCAGGGAATGCCTTTCCAAAATTAGGTACACTATAAATGCGATTCTTCACTAAGCTGCCATCTGCACGAAAGAAATTAGAATAGGCTAATTGGTTTTGAGTATTTTGGGTGTCAGTGCATTGTTTATCAGGAGATTGCTGATTAGAATCGTCTTCTATCTCAATAGTTTTTGCGTGCATCGGTTCTGTATTTTGTTGTTTAACAACATGTGGAGAAACGCAACGTATAACTCCCAATGATATAATGACAAATCCTGCTCCCAACAGAAATTTGTTTTTTGAAATCTTCATGCCTAAAAAAGGTTCTTTTTTCGGTAGACAAAGGTAGATTAAATATTTGGTACTCTCAAAAAAATAACATAAATTTGCAGCTAAATTTTAGTAGCAACACTTTGATCGAGAAGCATATTATTTTAGAGGATATTGACCCTGTTATTTTCTATGGCGTTAATAATAGTCATCTGCAAGTGATGAAGTCGTTGTTCCCCAAACTGCGTATTGTTGCACGCGATAATGTTATCCGTGTCTTGGGGGATGAGGATGAGATGGCTAAATTTGAAGAGTGTGTGGAAAGTATGCAACGTCATGTACTCAAATATAATGCGCTTACCGATGAAGATATCTTGGATATTGTTAAGGGGCGCAAAACAAAAAATGACGCTGTGAAGGGCGTCTTGGTTTACAGTATCTCTGGGCGTCCTATTAAGAGTAAGTCAGAAAATCAACAGAAATTGGTTGAGGCTTATGAGCATTGTGATATGGTGTTTGCTGTAGGTCCTGCTGGAACGGGAAAGACTTATCTGAGTATAGCTTTGGCTGTGCGTGCACTTAAAGATAAGGTCGTGAAGCGTATCATCTTAAGTCGTCCTGCTGTAGAAGCGGGAGAGAAGTTGGGCTTTTTACCGGGCGACATGAAAGATAAGATAGACCCCTATCTACAACCTCTCTACGATGCGTTGGAAGATATGATACCTGCCGTGAAATTGCAAGATATGATGGAGAAGCATATCATTCAAATCGCCCCGTTAGCTTTATGAGAGGGCGTACTTTGAGTGATGCTGTGGTAATTTTGGATGAAGCACAGAATACTACTCCACAACAAATTCGGATGTTCCTTACACGTATGGGGTGGAACACGAAGATGATTATTACAGGAGATATGACACAAATTGATTTGCCACGTGAACAGCGAAGTGGTCTGAGAGAAGCTCTCCATATCTTGCATGATGTAGAGGGAATAGGGGTGGTGAATTTAGATAAAAAGGATATTGTACGTCATAAGCTTGTTACACGCATCGTTGATGCTTATGCAGCGTTCGATAAACAACATAATGCAACAGGGAGAGGCGACGCTAACAATAAGCAGAAGGTAAATTCTGATAGCGATGACGAACATTATACAACGTTCATAGAGCATTTAGATAACGATATAAATTGATCATCAAGATGAGAGCATTAACAACAACAGATTTCCATTTCAATGGACAAAAGAGTGTGTATCATGGGAAAGTACGTGATGTCTACAACATTAACGACGATCTTATAGTGATGGTGGCAACCGACAGAATATCAGCATTCGATGTTGTGTTACCCAAAGGTATTCCTTTTAAAGGACAAGTGCTTAATCAAATTGCAGCGAAGTTCTTGGATGCTACAGCTGACATTTGCCCTAATTGGAAGCTTGCTACGCCTGACCCTATGGTCACAGTGGGCTTAAAGTGCGAGGGCTTCCGTGTGGAGATGATTATCCGTTCTATCCTAACAGGTAGTGCTTGGCGTGCCTACCAAGAAGGATGTCGTGAATTGTGCGGTGTAAAATTGCCCGACGGAATGCGCGAAAATGAGCGTTTCCCAGAGCCTATCGTAACACCAACGACTAAGGCTGATGAGGGGCATGATCTCAATATTTCGAAAGAAGAGATTATTCGTCAGGGACTTGTAAGCAAGGAAGATTACGAAGTGATAGAAGACTATACCCGACGTCTATTCAAACGCGGGCAAGAGATTGCAGCTAAGCAGGGATTGATTTTGGTTGATACAAAATATGAGTTTGGTAAACGTGATGGGAAATCTATCTTATTGACGAGATTCATACACCCGACTCCAGCCGCTATTTCTATGCAGAAGGTTATGAAGAAAAGTTTAAAGCGGGGCAGCCACAACGGCAACTCTCGAAAGAATTTGTACGTCAGTGGCTCATAGAGCATAACTTTATGAATGAGCCTGGACAAAAGATGCCCGAGATTACCGATGAATATGCTAATAGTGTGAGTGAACGTTATATAGAGCTTTACGAACATATCACGGGTGAAAAATTTGATAAGACGGCAGAAGAAGGCGATATTGCTGCGCGCATAGAACAGCATGTGACAGCTTATTTGCAGTCACGTTGATTTCGCCATATGAGAAATATCCCGCGAATGTATAAGCAAGAAGAGATAAAACCCTACGGGAAGGACACTGAAAAAGGAAAGTTGGTGGAAGAGATGTTTGATAACATCGCTCCCACCTACGACACCCTAAATCATCGTTTGTCATGGGATATAGACCGAGGCTGGCGGAAAAAGGCCATTCAAGAGCTCCAACCTTTCGCCCCTAAATGTATGTTAGACATTGCGACGGGTACGGGTGATTTTGCTATTTTATCCGTAAAGATGCTTCATCCGCAACAGTTATGGGCAGTGGATATCAGCGAAGGGATGATGAAAATAGGGGCACAGAAAGTGGCAAACGAAGGGCTTGGAAGTATCATCCAGTTTAAAAAGGAGGATTGTACAAAGCTTACTTTCCCCGATAATCATTTCGATGCTGTTACTGCTGCATTCGGTATTCGCAACTTTCAGGATTTAGATAAAGGATTGAGCGAGATGTGTCGTGTGCTTAAAGTAGGAGGACATTTATGTATTATAGAATTGACACAACCCATATCCTTTCCTATGAGGCAGCTTTTTACGATTTATTCGCATACCTTTTTGCCGCTTTATGGCAAACTGATTTCGAAGGATTCCAGTGCATATAGCTATCTCACACGCACCATAGAGGCTTTCCCTCAGGCAGAAAAAATGGTTGAGATTCTTAAAAATGCAGGTTTCCAATCTGCATCTTTTAAGCGCTTAACAGCCGGCATTTGTACACTTTATTTAGCAACAAAATAATTTTTTGCTCATAGTAATGGAAACATTTGGACTAATAGGCTACCCCTTGGGGCACTCGTTCTCTATAAGTTTCTTTAATGAGAAGTTTGCTAACGAAGGTATTGATGCACAATATTGTAATTTCCAAATAGAGAATATTGCTTCGTTACCCGAGATTTTAGCACAGAATCCTACCCTGAAAGGGCTCAATGTCACATTGCCTTATAAGGAGGCGGTCATCAGTTTCTTGGATGATATGACCCCTGAAGCACGTGCCATTGGTGCTGTAAATGTTATCCGTGTGGAGCATAAAGGTGGTAAGACGCTGTTGAAAGGTTTCAATAGTGATGTAATTGGTTTCACAAAGAGTATAGAGCCCATGCTCGAGCGCTTCCACAAAAAGGCACTTATCTTAGGTACTGGTGGATCAGCCAAGGCCATTCATTATGGTTTAAGGTCATTGGGCTTAGAAACTATGTTTGTAAGTCGGACGCCAAAGGCGGGTGCTATTACGTATGAAGAAGTGACGCCCGAACTCATTCGAGACTATCATGTTGTAGTTAATTGTACTCCCTGTGGCATGTATCCTAAGGCAGATGAGTGCCCCCCACTTCCTTATGACGCAATGGATAGTCATCATTTACTTTACGATTTAATTTATAATCCTGATGAAACGCGCTTCATGCAAAAAGGCATTGAGCGTGGTGCCTTGGTGAAGAATGGTTTAGAAATGCTGCTTTTGCAAGCTTTTGAGAGCTGGAACTTTTGGCATCAGTAATAACTTCATCCTTTTAAACAACATTATCAATGAACAATCGTTATATGCAACGCGGTGTTAGTGCTGCGAAAGAAGATGTGCACAACGCCATTAAGCACATCGATAAAGGAATTTTTCCACAAGCTTTTTGTAAGATTCTGCCCGATATTTGGGTAACGACCCTGCTTATTGCAACATTATGCACGCCGATGGGGCAGGCACAAAGTCGTCATTGGCTTATTTGTATTGGAAGGAGACGGGTGACTTGAGCGTCTGGAAAGGGATTGCGCAAGATGCTATTGTGATGAATACTGACGATTTGCTTTGCGTAGGTGCAGTAGACAATATCTTGGTTTCGAGCACTATTGGGCGTAACAAGTTGCTCGTTCCTGGCGAAGTAATTTCTGCAATTATCAATGGTACTGAGGAACTCTTGGCTGAGCTACGCGCTATGGGCATCGGTATCACACTTACTGGAGGCGAGACGGCTGATGTGGGCGACTTGGTACGCACTATCATTGTCGACTCAACCGTCACATGTCGCATGCGTCGTGCTGATGTAATCGACAATCGAAACATCAAGCCTGGTGACGTTATCATTGGGTTGAGCTCCACAGGACAGGCGACTTATGAGCACCATTACAATGGTGGAATGGGAAGTAATGGCCTTACGAGTGCACGACATGATATGTTTGCTAAATATTTGGCTGAGAAATATCCAGAGAGTTTCGACCACAATGTGCCCGAATCGCTGGTTTATAGTGGACAATATGCGCTCACAGATAGTGTACCTGGTACATCACTTAACGCTGCTCAGTTGGTACTCTCGCCTACAAGAACCTATGCTCCCATTATCAAACGCATGTTAGATGTACAACGAAAAAGCATACATGGTATGGTGCATTGTACGGGGGGGTGCACAGACCAAGGTGCTCCATTTTATAGGAGAAGGTTGTCATGTCATTAAAGATAACCTCTTTATTGTCCCACCCTTATTCCAGGCTATTCAAGAAAGTTCAAATACTTCGTGGCGTGAAATGTATCAGGTGTTTAACATGGGACATCGTATGGAACTTTATGTGGAGCCTGAGATAGCCGATGAATTCATCAATATTAGCAAGAGCTTTAATGTTGATGCACAGATTATAGGGCGTGTGGAAGCTGGCAATAAAAAGGTTACAATAAAATCGCCTTATGGGATATTCGAGTACAAGTAGAAGAGAGAAAGATTAATAATAGAAAATGAAAGGTAAAAAGATATGCCCGATAACAATAACATACTTCAAAAATTAGATGGCTTAGAGAGTCGCTTCGAAGAAGTGAGCACGCTCATTACCGACCCCGATGTGATTGCCGACCAGCGCCGTTATGTAAAACTTACTAAGGAATGGAAGGATTTAGGTGACATCATGAATGCTCGCAAGCGCTATATAGCTTGCCTCAATGCCATTCGTGAAGCCAAGGATATTTTGGCGAATGAGAATGATAATGATATCAAAGATATGGCTCGTGAAGAGCTGAATGCCAATGAAGCTTTACAGCCACAATTAGAAGAAGAAATAAAATTGTTGCTCGTTCCGAAGGATCCTGAGGATGGTAAAAACGTGCAAATGGAAATTCGTGCGGGGACAGGAGGTGATGAAGCTGCACTCTTTGCTGGTGATTTGTTCAATATGTATAAGCGCTATTGCGATATAAAAGGATGGACACTCAGTGTGACAGATGTCTCTGAAGGTGCTGTGGGTGGTTATAAAGAGATTGATTTTGCGATTAGTGGTGTCGATGTCTATGGCACAATGAAATATGAAAGTGGTGTACATCGTGTACAACGTGTTCCTGTTACTGAATCGAATGGACGTATGCAGACCAGTGCAGCGACAGTAGCTGTGCTACCTGAGGCCGATAAGTTTGAGGTTAATATTAATGAAGGTGACATTAAATGGGATACTTTCCGCTCGAGTGGTGCTGGAGGACAAAACGTTAATAAGGTAGAATCGGGTGTGCGTTTGCGCTATCCCTGGCGGAATCCCAATACGGGTGAGGTGGAAGAGATACTCATTGAATGTACCGAAACACGCGACCAGCCTAAGAATAAAGAGCGTGCACTGAGTCGGCTTTATACGTTTATTCACGATCGTGAGCACCAGAAGTATGTAGATGATATTGCTAATCGTCGTAAAAGTTTGGTGTCGACAGGTGATCGTTCAGCTAAGATTCGTACTTATAATTTTCCACAAGGTCGTGTAACAGACCATCGTATAGGTTTCACAACTCACGATTTACAAGGCTTTCTCAATGGAAATATTCAAGAAATGATAGATGCACTCACTGTTGCTGAGAATGCAGAAAAATTGAAAGAAACAGAATTATCATAAGAAATTTAATCATAAAAATAGCATAAAAATGGATATGACACCTAAAAAACAAGATAGCAAGTTTAGTATTAATGAGCGTTATGACTTCTTATTTGCCACGGCTCTTTCCAAACCAGTACGCTGGCTTTTGGTTTTACCTATTGCATTCTGTGCGATGGGCGCCATTCAGTTTTTGGGCAGTGCACTCATTAAGTTGCTTTGTAATCTCTTTGGAGATGGTGAAGCTGTTGCCGTTCTACTTAATAGTATACTGTGTACTATTAAGTATATGCTGTTTATTATAGCAGCTGTTGCTACTACTCCAGTGGTAAAAAGGCGTAAAGTAATGATGGCACTACTGGCTTTAGTCGTTGGATTATTGATTTTAGGAGCAAGTAATGCATTGCTCGTTGCTGTTGCAAGAGAGTTCGATATGACGATGCTCATAGCGACAATGGTATGTTGTGTCTTGGGAATGATTATAGGTGTAATTTCTGTTTATGTGAAAACGCGGGAAGGCTCTGTCACCAGTATACAGCAAAAGCAGAATGTAGGAGAATAGAAGTGTGTAACTATATCATAAGGTTATTGATTTATCACAATGAAAAAGAATATTTTAGCTACCCTTTCCTTAGTAGCTCTTACAGTGTTTTCTGCAGCAGCACAAACAGATGGACAACACTATCGCAGTGTCAATGCACAACTTTTTGGTCCACCCAATGCCATTAGTTTAAACTATGATGCTCGCTTCAAGCAAGGCTCTCAGTGGGGCTACTCTGCAGGTTTGGGCTTCGGTTATTATCAAACCAGCTATTTTCTTGCGGGCGAAGCTTCTACACGGATGTATTCGTTGCCACTGAACATCAATTACTTGGTCTTTAAACATCGACACACGATGGAATTGGGCGTCGGGGTTGTTCCAGGCATTCATAATGAACATACCTATGTTGGAGAGGTTTTACCTTCAGGACAGGTGCTGTTAACTCCTGTGCGTAACAATGTATTTAATGCGATGGCTACCTTCAATGCGGGCTATCGTTTCACGGCAACAAAAGGTTTTCAGTTTAGAATAGGAATAGCCTTAGGACACACGCTTACTCATGGTCATGAAGTAGATTACAAACTTTGCTTTGCCCCATATTTTTAGTTTTGGTAAAGCTTTTTAAAGTTATATCGTCCATTGATGAGTATAACAACATAAAAAGCGCCGAATTCACAAGTTGAATTCGGCGCTTTGATGAATGTTGTAAATTTCTTTATTGATTAATAAACTGAACACGTTTGTTAAGTTTGTCGAGCTTGTTTTGAAGTTTTGCGATTTTCTTTTCATACTTTTGCAGGCACTTTTGACTTTTAGCCAATTTCTTATTGGCTTTCTTTACATCTTTAAGCTTCTTCATTGTTGCGCTGGCATCTTTCACTGTGTTCGAAGCATTCGAAGTGTTGAAGTCGGCTGTAGCTGCGTTGGCTTTCGCATTTAACTGGTCAACTTCTTTGATGAGATCCGCATACTTCGCTTTTTCCTTTTTGATAGTCGAGCTGTGCTTCGTTCAGTTGTGTAGTGATTTTTCAGTACCTCTTGGCGCGCTTTTAGCGTGTCAATAACTGATTTCTGTGCATGGGCAGAGATGCCTAAAAGCATCATCATAGCCACAAATAATAACTTTTTCATACGTTCTAATACTATTTTAAATACAATCTAATTGATGTGGCAAAGATAGAGAAAGGAAAAATAGCATGCAAAGAATTTTATTTTTTTTAATGGTTCTACTATCATAATTGATATAAACTTAGCCTTTATGCCCATCGTTTGTAGACACTTTTGTATATTGTAGCTGGATTGTGTGAGTAGAATTTCGTTTGTCCACATTTTCTTATTACCTTTGAACAAAACTCGTAAGCGTATGAATAGACAAGAACTTATTACTCAGATTTTTCAAAAGAAGTCGTTTCTCTGTGTCGGTTTGGATACCGATGTAGAGAAGATTCCCGCACATTTGCAGGCGTCTGACGACCCTATCTTCGAATTTAACAAGGCAATTATCGATGCAACGGCACCTTTTTGTGTGGCCTATAAGCCCAACTTGGCTTTTTATGAGTGCTATGGACTGAAGGGATTGCAAGCTTTTGAACGCACTATCGACTATCTAAAGGTGCACTATCCAAAGCATTTCGTTATTGCCGATGCCAAGCGCGGCGATATCGGTAACACCAGTACGCGCTATGCCAAAACATTTTTCGAAACCTATGCCGTAGATGCGCTGACCGTGGCACCCTATATGGGCGAAGATAGTGTGAAACCTTTCTTGGGCTATCCTGAAAAGTGGGTGATTGTGCTGGCGCTCACCAGCAATCCTGGAAGTAAGGATTTCCAATTTGCATCGCTTACCACGGGGCAGCGTTTGTTTGAAAAAGTATTGGAAACCAGTCAAGCATGGGGCTCGGATGAGCATATGATGTATGTTGTAGGGGCTACACAAGGCAAGTTGTTCGAAGATATTCGCCGTGTTGTTCCCCACCATTTTCTGTTGGTTCCAGGCGTAGGTGCACAAGGCGGAAGTCTGCAAGAGGTATGCAAATATGGCATGACGAAGGATTGCGGCCTGCTGGTCAACTCCTCGCGCGGCATTCTTTACGCCGGCACCGGTCACGATTTTGCCGAAGCTGCAGCTGTAGCAGCCCAGCAATTGCAGCAAGAAATGGCGCAGGCATTAGCACTTGTGCAACGTTAATGCCCACTGCTTTTGTGCGGATCACCCCTTCAATTCCAAATGAAATGGGTGAGCCACACAAAGGCTTCAAACATGAAAAACGCAACTAAGACGGCTTTATGGCTGAAAAACAATCGGAACCGCAGGTAGTTTCGCAGCACAAAACGGGTGTTGAAGCAGGCATCACTAAGGAGTGAAAACGTGTAGACTATCATCGCGGGAACAATGAAGAGCAGGTTGAGGTTACTTCTCAGTGCTGCAAGTGCATGTCCTTAGTGCAAGCAAAAAGCATGCCGCGTGTGGTGCCGCATGCTGGGCAGGGAGCGAGGTGATGAGCCGAAACGGGCACACCACCACATGAAAATGGCCTACCGCCTGTGCGATAAGCCATAAAAAAGCTGCGCAATACAGCATGAAGAGTATGCGTAGCTCTTGTTTGATATTAAGCCAATGCAAGGAGCTTTTTGGAAATTCTTTTTCACGAACAGCGCCCATGATAGTAACCCAATCAATGATGGTCCAAATACCAAGACCACCGCAAGTAATCAGTTTGGCAACGCCCAATCCTGTGTCACCAATGTAGAAACGGTCTATTCCTAAACCGCCACCCATAAGTGAAACGATGAATGTGGTGGAAGGATCTTTAAAAGGCCTGCCATGGCAAGGGCAGCTTGTTTGTCCTCGCTCATGCTCTCAAGAATGTTTTTTTACATCGGCGAAGCGCTCCTCGAGGGAAGTACTTTCCGTAGGTCGATAATAATAAAGTTACATCCATATTACTTATAATTTAAATGTGAGTTATCATTAAAAAGAACAGATAACGGTTGTCTACCACGTTGGCGTTGAGATAGAGTTCGTTCATAAAGTTGCCTGCATTCTGTAATGCTTGTTGACGTAGTTTCTGCTCCATAACATTATCATTAAACTTGCCTGGACGCATAGCTTTATTGGTTACTTGGAACACGTAAACAGCGGCATTGCCTTGCACGGGTTGTGTTGTGAATTTACCTTTAGCCGTAGCATAGACGGCACCACTCAACGCTGGCTCGCTCACTCCTAACGCAGTAACGAATACAGGTGCAGCGAAAGTGATTTGGTTGATGTCCATCACCTGACCGCCTTTTGCCTTAGCCGCAGCAATGCTATTCACACCTTGCAACTTTTGTTTGAGCATGTCAGCCTTCTTGTCCTTCAACACCTCGGCGCGTACAGCATCTTTTACTTGCGCATCGTCCAAGCCACGATAGCCTACAGGGTTGATTTTGGTGAGCACTGCAATGAGCAAGTGGTCGTTGTCGCCGCATTCAAACATTTGTGAAGCATCACCTTGTTTGGCTTCGAAGAGCCATTTCAGGGCATCACGTGTACCATGGATGTTAGCCAAGTAGTGGGTTGACGTGGTGATGTCACGTGCCTCTTGTACACGATAACCGCTCTTTGCTGCGTTCTTCAGCAAATCATTGGCCTTTGCATTGGCACTTACGAATGCAGAGAACTTATTGAAAGCCGCGCTATAAGTGGCCTTTGAGAACTCAATCTGCTTTTTGATAACAGCTGCAGTATATTTCTCAGTCATACCTTTGCGCGTAAGCACCTGCACAATAATGTTACCTTGTGGCATAGCAATGTTCTTTATTTGATTTACGCCCATGGTGTTGAGTGCCATGAGGTAATTGCGCGTATCGTTGTCCATTGATGGTGCAGCTTGATATTGCTGACTGGTCAACCAAGTCTTTTGCCCTGTTTGTCCGTATTTCTTTGCAATGACTTCGAAGTCAGCACCGGTAGAAAGTGCGGTGTAAATGGAGTCTGCTGTTTTATGTGCCGCGTCGATGTTGGCACCGCCCACTTGAATTTGGCGGTATTCAATGGAGTCGGGTAATTGCTGTTTCGACAGCAAACGCACAAGGTTGAGCGTGTTGTCCATCTTGTTCTCGGTTACAGCCGTGGTCTGTCCAACTGACATAGAATCGAGTTTAGCCGCAATATCGGCGGGATAGGCTGCCTTGGTGAGGGGCAATCCCAGATAATTCACTAACGAAGCACTCTTGCGTACTACGTTGGCTGGGTCTTCAGCTGTAGCCAAATCATGGGCATAGCCTGCAAATTCTTTTTGCAAAGCAGCGCGGTCGGCCTGTGAAGGTGTCACCTGAATGTCAATGTATTTGATGTCGCGGCTTTCCACATATTGGCGGAAACGCGGCTTGAGCTCATTGTATTTTTCTTTCAAATCGCTGTCACTGATTTTCACCTTATCGTCTTGAATGGTGCTATAAGGGAAGGCAGCCAATTGAATTTGGCTTTCCTGATTTTCTTCGTTGAATGCCATCTTCGCTGCCACAGGGTTCGACAAGATGCAATGTGCCAGCAGTGCCTGATATTTTTGTGCCAAGAGTTGCTGGCGCAATGTCTTTTTCAATGAATGTCCAATATTTGTAGATGGTTTCATATTGTTGTGCCATCTGCGGATTGGCATTGCGTTGCGTGTCGTATTCAGCTAAGAACTTCTGCAATGCGTTGGCATCGAAACGACCTGTCTGTTGGTTCACAAATGGTGTCTGCATCAGCATGGGGTTGGTGCCTTGTTTTAGTACATTTTGCAACTCTTCATCGGTGACGCGTAAGCCCAATTTCTTTGCTTCGTTCTCCACAATTTTGGTTTGGATATAGGTGTTCCAAACCATGTCTTTTACTTGGTTTAGCTGTTGATCATTCAATGCATCTGTTCCCTGTTGCATTTTGATGACGTCGGTATATTCATCAACTAATTTCTGGAAATCGTTTACATTGATTTTCTCACCTAAAACTTCGCCGATTTGCTGGCGTTCGTTATTGCGAGACGACTCGCACGAACGGAATGCTTCTTCGGCGATGAAGGAAAACAAGCCCAAGCCGATGATTCCCATCAGCAAGGCACCTTTACTTCTGATTTTTCCTAATGCTGCCATTTTAATTTATTCTTTTTTTTAGTTATTTTCTTTGTATGCTGTTCAAATTGGCTACAAAAAAATAGTAATAAAAATATTATTTCGGCCATCTTTCGTCAAAAAAACATGCTCGCGTACCTTTATCTATAAGAGATTTTCGTAGAATTTGCGCTTGTTTGTGTTGTTAACCAGTAGATATTGGCTTGTAAAAGCACCCATTTTTGTAATTGCGGAATAGGCTTGTTGCTCTTTTTCCCGAATCAATGTTTGCAGATAGGGCGTTTTTCTATGAAAAAAACGAAAAGGCTTTGGACGTGGATGGGAGCGCAGATGTTCTGACCAGCTTGCATCTATGTCTTGACAGGTTTGGAACTTCAAATATGCAGAAAGTGCTCTTCGAGCTTATCTTGAGGGATGTCAGTTGTGGGATGGTAATGCAATGTCTCGTTCACGCAAGCGATGTGCTTGGCATAGTGCACAGTTTCGGCAATGTCGTGACTTACCATTATGATGGCACATTGCTGATTGAGGTCGGCCAACATCTGGTACATCTGCTCTTGAAATCGCTTGTCAATATAGGTGTTTGGCTCATCAAGAATCAGCACATCGGGCTTTTCAACAATGGCACGTGCGAGTAACACGCGCTGCATTTGGCCGCCACTGAGCTGACCTATGGGGCGTTGTTGCAAGTCGGCAAGTTCCATTTGTTGCAGTGTTTGTAGGGCTTGCTGCCGTTGTTGTGTGGTATAGCTCTTGAAAAGTGGTTTTTTGATGCCCGAAAGCACTACATCATTCACAACAATGGGAAAGTGCTTGTCGATATTGGTGTATTGCGGTAGGTAGCCCATGCGAATTTGTTTGACGCACTTTCCTTGTTTGAAATAGGTTATGGTGCCACTCTGTGGTTTCATCATGCCCAAGATAAGCTTCATGAGCGTGGTCTTTCCGCCGCCATTAGGGCCGATGATGCCTAAGTAATCGTCGTCGTAAATGGTGAACGATACATTGCGGAGCACGGTCTTTTGTGCATAGGCGGCCGTGAGTTGTCGGATTTGGATGATGGGCTTACTCATTTCAGGGCTTGTGCGATGTGGCGCATTTCTTGCGGCCATTGGTAGGACAGCGGGTTGATTTCAACGATTTTCGTGTGGGTGCTCTCAGCTACAACGTGAATATTTCGATTGGCAAACTCTTTTTGCATGAAGAGCACGCGAGGCTTTTTCAAGTGCGCTGTCTTAATGAGTTGTTGTAGTTGCAGGGCGCTGGGCTCACGTCCTTCTTCTTCGATGGTGAGCTGTTGCAGACCATATTCGTGGGCAAAATAGGAGAGCGAAGGATGGTAGATGAGGAAGGTGGAGTGCTTGCCTTGCAGCGTTGCCACAAGGGTTTGTTGAGTTTGTGTAATCGTTTGCTGCAACTGTTGAAAGTTCTTCGCAAAATAGCTGCTGTCTTTAGGCGAGCACTGGATGAGTGCTTGTAGCATGTTGCGCGCAATGATGTTGGCGTTTTGACAACTCATCCACGTGTGGGGATCGCTGATGCCGTGTCCATGTGCTATCAGTTTGATGCCATTGGAGGTGTTGACAAACGTTGTTTGGGGAGCGTTTTGCTGCAATCGTTTCGACCAGGTACGTTCGAATCCAATCTCACCTACCATGAAAAATAGCCGACTCTCGTTGAGCGCAATCATTTGTTGTGCGGTGGGTTCATAGGTTTCGGGATTGCTGTTTTGAGGTACCATCGTGATTACCTGAAAACGATTACCAGCTATTTCTTCGGCGAAATAGCGTAGTGGTTCAATCGAAACCATCAGCGTTTGTGTAGACTTGGCTGTGGGACTTGTGCAAGCAGTGAGCGAAACTGTTGACATGGCCAACAGCACATAGCGCAGAAATTTTCCTGCAGTGATACTGAGTGTCGATAGTAAAAGGTTGGCACGCATCAGTCCTAACGCAATGGTGATGGCACTTCCAATGAATGGAAGGAAAGCAAAAAAAGCCCATCAGTGCACCCCGTTCACCCATGAATCGTTGTGCACGTTGCAACTTCTCGGGTTTCACGTGCAGGTATTTTTCAATCCAGTCCAATCGCCCTTGTCGCCCTATGGCATAATTAAAGAGGCCTCCAGCCACGTTTCCCACGGTGCCATAGAGGATGAGCGGCCATGGATGTACACCTGCAGCCAGCAGTCCTAACATGACTGCTTCACTGCTAAAAGGTAAGAAACTGCCTGCTAAGAAGGCTGAAAAGAGCATACCCCATGCTCCCCAATCAATTAAAAAAGTAATGATGGAGTCCATAAATTATAAATTGTGAGGAGGAGAAGCAAGACTACAATGGCTTGGAATGCAATGTTGGTAAACCACGTGTGAGTTAAGCTTAGGAAGTGAGCTATGAGAATTGCTGCAGGCATCGTCATAAGTTTTAATCCTAATGTCACGTATTCGGGCAACAAGATAATGAAGCCGATGCAACCCAATTGAATTACCATGAAGGCTTCATAGAGCATGCGTGTTTTGATTTTATCTAAATAACTGTTGCGCAAAAAATGTATGGTTCCCACGATGCTCAAGAACGTAAGCACAGCAAGATTCACCCATTGGTGCTCGTTGATGACGGCGTAATGGAAGAAATCTTTAGTTTGTACTATCGCTGTGATGTGTGATATAATCCGTGCAGGTGTACCTTCATAACAATAGTAGCCTGCAAGAAACCAATAAGGTAGCAGCAGACCTAAGATTGAAGCGATGAAAGTGCGGAAGCTAAAAGTCAGGATAAAGACGATGAGAATGAACCAAAATAGGGGTACAAAATAGAGAATTTGAGGACAGAAGATGCTTGAAATACCGATAAAACTAAAGGCATAGAAGATGGTTCCAGCCTGTTGTCGGTCTTGGTAGGCATTGAAAAGAATAAAGAAAAAGGCCGCGAAACACACAGGGATGATGCTCTCGGCTAAGCCGAATGGCTCTTGCAAGAGCATCATTGACAACACTAAATAGGCAATAGAAACCATACGACTATACACGCGTAGCAGTGCATAGCGGTTGTTGAGTGCGAGCATGAAAAGAGTTGTAGATGCAATACTGAGCCCTTGCATCCACATTTGTGGCTGGCTATTCCACATTAACGCCATGAGAAGGGCACTATAAATCAAGATGATGGGGAATAGCAGTCGGCTGTTAACGATCTTTTCTTGTCTTCTTTTCTTTACCATTTACAAGTCTTTTCCAATATCACTTCTGAAATATTTGCCTTCAAACGTTATTTTCTGTGCCGTTGCAAAGCTTTTCTGAAGTGCCTCTTCTTTATCTTTACCATAGGAGGAAATGGCCAAAACGCGCCCACCATGGGTTACTATCTCGTTTTTTTGTTCGGCCGTTCCGCTGTGGAAGATGACACTTTCACCAACGTCTTTAAGTCCGTGTATGGGAAATCCTTTTTGATAATGTCCTGGGTAACCACCACTTACAAGCATCACACAAACAGCTGCGCGCTCGTCAAAGGTGAGTGTTCGTGTATTTAAATTGCCTTCGGCCACACCATTAAACAAATCTACTAAGTCACTTTTGATGCGCAACATCACGCTTTCTGTCTCAGGATCACCCATGCGGCAGTTATATTCTATGACCATCGGATTGCCCTTTACATTGATGAGCCCGAAGAATATAAAGCCTTTATAGTCGATGTGTTCTTGCTGCAGGCCAGCAATCGTTGGGCGAATGATGCGCTCTTCCACCTTTTGCATCCAGTCTTTTGTGGCGAAGGGAACTGGCGATATGCTGCCCATACCTCCTGTGTTTAGTCCTGTGTCGTGTTCGCCAATGCGTTTATAGTCTTTTGCTTCGGGCAGGATTTGATAGTCTTTTCCATCAGTGAGCACGAAAACACTGCATTCTATACCACTCAAAAACTCCTCAATCACTACGTGGGTGCTGGCATTACCAAACATGCCTTCGAGCATTTCACGCAGTTCCTTTTGTGCTTCTTCTAATGTAGACAATATTAAAACGCCTTTCCCCGCGCACAAACCATCGGCCTTTAGCACGTAAGGTGCTTGCAACTCGGAGAGGAATCGCAGGCCTTCTTCAAGATTGGCTTTGCTGATGGTTTTATATTTTGCGGTGGGAATGTTGTGGCGTTGCATGAAAGCTTTTGCAAAATCCTTGCTACCTTCGAGCATTGCACCAGCTTTTGATGGTCCAATTACGGGAATGTTTTTTGTGCGTACATCGGCTTTGAAGTCATCATAGATGCCATTTACTAAAGGGTCTTCAGGGCCAACAACAACCATATCAACCTGATTGTCGACGCAAAAAGCTTTCAACTTTTCAAAGTCGTTGACGGAAATGGGTACGTTCTCTCCGCAATTCTTTGTGCCAGCATTGCACGGTGCAATATAAAGTTTATCACATTGTGGGCTTTGAGCTATTTTCCAAGCTAAGGCATGCTCGCGGCCTCCTGCTCCTATTAATAATAACTTCATGATGGGGTTATTTTAAATAATCAAAGAAATATTGACTGATTCGCTCGTGGAGGTGCACACTTTGGTGGCCTCTCATGTTGTGGGGTTCACCTGGATAAACGAAGAAGTCGGGTTGTGTTCCGTCTTGAATACAAGCTTTTAAGAACGAGAACGCATGTTGAGGAACAACGACAGGGTCGTTCAAACCGATGATAATTTGCAGCTTTCCTTTTAAGTTCTTAGCCTTTGGCAACAGACTGCATTTAGCATAGCCTTCGGGATTGGTCTGTGGCGTGTCCATATAGCGCTCGCCATACATCACTTCATACCATTTCCAATCTATAACAGGACCGCCGGCTACGCCTACTTTAAATACATCGGGATAGGTGGTCATGAGGTTGATGGTCATAAATCCACCGAAGCTCCAGCCATGAATACCCATGCGGTTGGTATCAACATAAGGCAGAGATTTTAGGAATGCCACGCCCTGCATTTGGTCTTTCATCTCTTCTTCGCCCAATTGTCGGAACGTAACTTGCTCGAAAGCCTTTCCTCGATGTTCGCTTCCACGGTTGTCTAAGATGAATAAGAGGTAGCCTTTTTCGGCCATATAGGTCTCCCATCCACGGCTTCCATAGTGCCATCGTGCATCTACATTGTGGGCATGTGGACCGCCATAAACATAAACGATGGTGGGATATTTCTTATTGGGATCGAAGTTTAAGGGCTTCACCATGCGATAATACAAGTCGGTTACGCCATCGGCAGCCTTGATTTTACCCAGTTCATAGGTGGGAACGGTGTAGCCTTGCCACGGATTATTAGCTGAAAAATAAGTTGTATGTTGGCGAATTTCTGTATTAACAATCGCTATCTTGCGTGGAGTTGTTGGCGTTTGATAGTTGTCGACCAAGTAAGTTCCACTTGGAGAGAGTGCTCCTGAATGCCAGCCTGCACCATTTTCATCTATCATAGTGCGTTTTCCTGTGTTGATAGCAACGCTGAAAATATTCTTTTGTATGGGGCTTAGCTCGTTGCTTTCAATGATGATGGCTTTGCGTTTGGCATCAAAGCCCAAAAGATTGAGCACCACCCATTGTCCCTTGGTGATTTGTTTCAACGCCTCTCCTGCTGTGTTATATAAATAAAGGTGTGTGTAACCATCTTTCTGACTCCACAGAATAAATTTATCTTTATCCCAGGGGAGGAAAGTAATAGGGTGTTGTGGTTCTACATATTTGCTGTCGGTTTCGCGGTATACCTCTTGCAATTTCTGCCCTGTTGCTGCGTCGTAGCAAATGAGTTGACAATCGTTCTGGTCGCGATTGAGCTCAAAGAGATAGATATTTTTCCCGTCAGGTGACCACGAAAGGTTGGTGAAATAGCGGTCGACAGGGTTAGCAGTTTGCAAATAAATCACCTTTTGTGTCTTCGCGTCATACACCCCTACTGTCACTTGATGCGATGTTTCGCCAGCCATGGGGTAGGGATCTGGGTCTAATGTGGCCATTCTGCTCTCTCCATCCTTGGGCTTCCAATCGAGTTCGGGAATATCAACTTGCGGATAATCGGCCACCATGGATTGATCCATGCGATAGAAAGCCAATTTTGTTCCATCGCCATTCCAAAAGAGTCCGCCGTTGATACCAAACTCATTGCGATGCACCGACTGGCCATAAACAATGTTTTTTTGCTGCCATCTGTCGTGAGTTGATGGTCATTTCCTTGTGCATCCAACACATGCAATTGATGGTCTTTTACATAGGCTAAGTTCCGTGAAACAGCAGAAAAACTTTCGGCTTGCGCATGTTTTGCTTTTTCTAAATCGCTTTGCCAAAGTATCTTTTTCGCTTTCCAATCAAACAGGCGACGATGCTTTCCATCGTTTATCCACACCCATGTCTTGCTTTGTTCAGGGAATTGTAGGTTGTAAAGATGTCGGAGTTCCGAGCCACTCCAAGCATTGAGGTCGTTTAGAGAAAAGAGTTTTGTCTCTTTTCCTGTGGCTTTGTCGACCACAAAGCAATCTTCAACATCTAAGCGCACCAGCACATCGCCCCACCAAGTGGTGTAGCGATTTTGCGGAATCATGCGGTAATAATTCTTTCCACCGAAGTTTAAATCTTCTAAGGTGAGCGGCTTTAAATCCTGTGCTTGCAATGGTGTAAACATCGATAGCAGGGTAAAAATAAAGGTAACAGCTTTTTTCATTTTACTCGTCTTCTTGAAAATGATTGTTTTCTTTCATTGGCCCCGCCACGCTTTCGCTCCGTCTTTGTGCGTTTGCGATCGCGCTTTTCGTAGCGGTGGCCTAACAGTTTATATTTTTGATTGTTTTGTTCTTGCACATCAGCATGGTCCTCACCTTTATGCGAACGGAAGGGCTTTCGCGCACCTTCACTGCGCACATCCCGTTTCGCATGTTTGAAATGCGAGTGTTGGTTGTCGGCCTGTTCGCCGTCATCATCTAAGTGTTGTTTAAACTCTCGGTTCTTTTTGAAGCGATGTTTCTGCGCCATCTCACGCTTTTCGCGCTCGCTTTTCACTATGCCTCCTTCAGCCCTGAAGGTTTTCATCTTTCCATCGAAGAGCGCATATTTGCGGAACTCACATTCTAAGCTGCCGTTGTAGAGTGGAATTTTGATGCTGGGTTTCAGCCCGATTTGTTCGAAACATTCTTCGCGATAGCTCAAAATCCAAGCTTCGTTACCGCCAAACTCATGCTTCAGACGTTCGCCAATCATCTTGTAGGTGCCTAAAAGGTCGGGTGTAGAGATGCGCTCGCCATAGGGAGGATTGGTCATGATGATACTCTTTTCGGCAGGCTTTTTAAAGTCTTTGAAGTCTTGTTGTTCCACCGTTATCGTTTGGCTGAGGCCAGCAGCTTTCACATTGAGCCGCGCTGTGTTCACGGCTTTCATGTCGACATCATAGCCATAGATGTGGTGGGCGAAGTCGCGTTCTTGCGAATCATCGTTGTAGATGGTGTCGAAGAGTTCTTGATTGAAGTCGGGCCATTTCTCGAATGCAAACGCTTTGCGAAACACACCGGGATTGATGTTGCGTGCGATGAGTGCAGCTTCGATGAGCAATGTGCCCGAGCCGCACATGGGATCGATGAAATCGGTGTCAGCTTTCCAGCCGCTCATCAAAATCATTCCAGCTGCCAACACCTCGTTAAGGGGTGCCTCAACGCTTTCTTGACGATAGCCACGACGATGCAAACTCTCGCCACTGGAGTCTAAACTCAGTGTGGCTTGGTCTTCGGCAATATGAATATTCAGACGGATGTCGGGATTGCTCACGCTGATATTAGGGCGGGTTCCGGTGGCTTCACGAAACTGGTCGACGATGGCATCTTTCACTTTGTAGGTGACAAAGCGCGAATTGCGAAACTCTTCGGAGTAGACCACCGAGTCGACACTGAATGTCTTTCCATGTTCAATATATTGGCTCCAGTCAATTTTCCTCACTTCATCGTACATGTCTTCAGCCGAGCGAGCTTTGAAATGCGCGATGGGTTTCAAGATTCTGATGGCTGTTCTGAGTTGGAAGTTCGCCCGATACATCATCTCTTGATCACCTGTAAACGCCACCATGCGACGGCCTATCTGTATGTTGTTGGCTCCTAATTGCGTGAGCTCTTGTGCCAAAACGGCTTCAAGTCCCATAAATGTTTTGGCAATGAGTTCAAATTCCTGTTCCATTGTTGTATTGAATGTCTAAACTATCCTTTTTAATCTTTTTATATTTCTTCGTCTTTGGGCGCATGTCATCCTGCACCCATGTGTTGGCACCTATCACGCAATCGCTGCCAATGGTGATGCGCCCCAGCACCGTTGCATTGGAATAAATCACCACATTGTCGCCGATGATGGGATGGCGCGGAATGCCTTTTATGGGGTTCCCGGCTTTGTCTAAGGGGAAACTTTCGCGCCTAATGTCACACCTTGATAAAGTTTCACGTTGTTGCCGATGATGCATGTGGCACCAATCACCACACCTGTGCCGTGGTCAATTGTGAAATATTCGCCAATCGTTGCACCGGGATGAATGTCGATACCTGTTTCGGAGTGGGCTTGTTCGCCTATCATGCGCGGAATGAGTGGCACTTCTAACAGATATAGTTCGTGTGCAAGGCGATAATTGATGAGTGCTTTGAGTGCTGGGTAACAGCAAATAATCTCCACCAAACTCTCGGCCGCAGGGTCGCCGTTGTAGGCCGCTTCGATGTCTTTTCCCAACATTTCGCGAATGGCGGGTAGGTGCATCATGAATTTTGTGGCAAGCATTTCAACCTTTTTTTGGCGTGCCAAGGTCACTTCGGCATCAATCTGTTCCGAGCAATCGGCAATGCAGAGCGCAGCGAAAATTTGTTCTTCGAGCAGCTTTTGCAGCCGTTCCATGTTCACGCCAATATGATAGGAAATGGTTTTTGCATTGATGGTCGACTCGCCATAATAGCCAGGAAAGAGGATGGCACGTGCCAAAGTAATCACTTCTTTGAGCGTTTCGCCCGAGGGGAGAGGATGACTATCGCGATGTTGCAAGCACAAACCATTGAGCGAGTCGCTTTGCGAAAGCACTTTAACGGTGTCGGTCAGCGTCTGTGTAAAATAGTCTTTCTCCATCTGGTGTCTATCCTCAATATATATAATGTGGTGCAAAGTTAATAAAAAAACTAAGGAAGGCGCGGGCTATCTCAATATTTTTTTCAATCGAAAAGTGACGCAAAACGTGTTCGGGCGCGCCCGAACACTTGCTGCAAGGATGTAAAATGGCTTCGGGCGCGCCCAGCCGTTTTCTGCAACGATGTAATGGTGATTCGGTGTGCCCGAACACTTGCTGCAAGAATGTAAAAGCCGCTTCGGGCGCGCCCGAAAGCCATTTTTGTAAGGATGTAATGGATGATTCGGCGTGCCCGAAGCCGTTTTACAAGGAGGAAACAGCCCTTTCTGCCCACCGAATGGAAACATGCGCGATGCAAAAGTCCTTGCAGACCCTCTGATGGGTTATTTAATTCTGAAAACACCCCTATGCAAAAGGGCATGGATTAAGGTGTAAAAGCGGCGTTATTCGAATGCAAAGTGGTGTGGATTGCGGGGCAACTAATCCTTGAAAATGAAGAAAAATAGAAGTTTGC